>VFSW01000134.1_pt1 | contig 94291 bp, 89 predicted proteins | sample 5358111 | NCBI WGS metagenome assembly VFSW01 (sample SAMN11554181, study PRJNA540505) | mine drainage metagenome | isolation source: sediment from site ElyBrook_90M | place: USA: Ely Copper Mine, Vershire, VT | collected 2017 | reverse complement strand
GTTGTCCGAATCCGAAGGCCCGTAGTTTCCTGGAAAGCGAACGAGAATATTTAGCATCCAGCCACCCTCGCCGGGGGTTAGCTCGAAGGCTTCGCCTCCGGAAAAGCAGCAAGTGACACCGTAAAGATTGCCGACCGGATCGAAAATCACCCCACCACCCGGATAGGCGCCATCGCTCAAATCAAATCTGTGTAGAACTGTCTCCTGCCACTGGGAGCCAGCGCGTGATAGTTCGTACACTAATCCGTAGCAGTTCTGACCGCCGCAATACTCCGTCTCCCCGTACAGATTCCCAGCCAGATCGAAGGTGACACCCGAGGTTGGCTCTGCGCCGTCTGAGAGGTCAAATGCGTAGAGGCCAGTCTCCAACCAGCGGCCATTGAAGGGGCTCAGCTCGAAGAAGACACCACATCCGTAGTTTCCACAGGCACCTCCTCTATGCCCACCATAGAACGTGGTGCCGTAGAGATTACCCGCACGATCAAAGACCAAGTCGCCCTCCCCGGGTTCGAAGCCGTCACTGCCGTTGAACCGGTAAATAACGCTTTCAACCCACGGACAAGGCGCAGGCCGGCATCCTGCTATTGGAGGACTGAGCTTGTAAACGGTGCCGTCGTTACCACCATAGACGGATCTCGGCGTAGGCGGCACAAGGCCCCCGGTGAGGGTCGTACCATACAGATTGCCATCGGGACCAAAAACCACCCGCGCAGCCGGATTGATACCATCGGTGACCCCGTGGAATTGGTGCAAGGTAGTAAGAGCCCAGCCTTGGTCTGTATGGGCCAGCTTGAAAACCGTGCCGCATCCTCCCCACCTGCCGCATTCTCCCTGCATATATCCGGCAGTTTCGGCAGTACCGTAAAGGTTGTCCGAACTATCCAAAGTCACGCCCGCCCAGGGACGCCTGCCGTCTGCGCCGCCTGTGAAGGCATAAAGCACCTTATAGGTTTGCCCTTGAATAACGGGGGTGCCAATCATCATTATCGATATCAGTATGATCGCAGTCACCCGTAACAGCGCCATTCCGTTGAAAGACGCTGGGTGTAGGTGTAATAGATCAGCCAGTCGTGGGCGAGTCATCAACGGCCTCCGCGCTAATGCGATGCATGTCGTTTCTGTATTGTTGCCTCATGCCGCACGGCGACAAGAAAGGATTGGTCTTGTGACGGCAGTGTCTAAGAGCGTGAGTTCTGGATCGGGTGGGGAAAAATCGAGCCGCGGCCGCGTCGACACACTCACCTGGTTCCTGGTTCTGCCCGTAACGTGAATTCCCAACCACAGTATTTTCCCTCGGTTGAGTCAGGCGGGCAGTGAAGGCAGCGGGTCTGGATGCGGGGATCGATGGTGCGGGCGAAAGTTTCGAACTCTACCGTGCCCACAGGCTTGCAAGGAAAATCGGCGAGCCCTTTGCGTCTGCGCGTCTCCTGTACCCGGCAAACGTCCATAAAGAAGCGCAACCGCTTGCCGTCTTCCGACCATTCCACTCGCTGCGCATTGATCAGGCTGTATTGCCGGAGTCCCAGAGCTGTTTCCAAAGCCTGCAACCCACCCGCCGGAGGAAGATGGAAGGTCGCCATGATGCGGTTGGCCTCGGTCGTGGCGAAGCGCCGCCATGCCTCCGTGTCCAATTCGATGGCCGTATCCATCCCAAGACGCTCCTCGGCTGCCAGGAACCAGCAGCCGTCGTGGGCCAGCCAGTTCTTGGCGAACATCTCCAGGGCCCGCAGCAGATCGTCGCGGTCCATGGAATGGTAGGCGCTATTAGCAATGGATTGGCCGGTGGCGTTTGGCATGTGACAGTTGTCCCTTCTTACTTGGTAGTTTCGACGCGCTCCGGCGACGAAATCAGTACTACAGGATCCAGTTCCATCGCACTGTTCAGCGAGCGCGATATCAGGCAGCCGCGTTCCGCTTTTTCCAGCAGTCGAATTGCGCGTTCCTGGTCCGCCGCGGCAGCAATTTCCAATACAGGCCGAACGACGATCTTGGTAAATCTGTACCCGCCCGGCTCCTTTTCCAGGACTGCCTCAACTTCCGCCTTCAGCGACAGGAACTCGAACTTGGAGAACTCAGCAACGGCTTTGAATGTGGTCACGAAGCAGGAGGCAATTCCGGCCGCCAGGAAGTGCTCCGGCGTCCACAGCCCGCTTTCTCCCATGAATTCTGCCGGGGCGCTGAAAGAGATTGATTCGGCAATTCCCTGCGCCGCGACGGTTCCCTTTCGTCCTTCTGTCCAAATTGCGTTGGCATAATAACGATGGTCCGTCATGTTTCCTCCCTTGCGCCCTTCCGCTAATCCAATGAACGCAGAGGCTGTGCCCATCGATTGGGGACCTCGGCAAACACTTCTAGGGTTATGGCAAATTATGCCTATGGCCGATCAACTAAGCTGTGACGGTCATCACCGCGACTTTCCGACAACATCCCACTAATGCCAGGTGTAGCCAAGCATGACCTGCACATTGGCGTTCAGTCCGGGATTTTTGTTGCCCAGCGAGGCATTGGAGAGGTGATAGGCCTTGACGGCTACGTTCCAGGAGTTGGTCCCCTTGCGGAAGATCTGCGCGCCAATTTCCATGCCGCTGGTGAAGTTGACCTGCGAGGTATCTCCCGGCGGCAGATTGTGGGCGCTGAACACGGCTCCGCCCACAATCGCGGCGTAGGGCGAAATCTTTTGGCCGCTGGTAAAGTTCCACTTCCACATGATGGGATCGATGCCGCCGGCGTACTGCCCGCCGTTCACCCAGTATTCGTCGAGCGGGATGACGTCGAAGCCCAGCTCAAACGTGCCCCGGAAAATTCCCGAGCCCAGCTCGTTGGTCATGACGCGTGCGATGCGCGCGCCCAGCACAAAATTCTCTCCAGCGGGAGAACTGACGACGGTTGTGCCACCACCGACGAAGACACCTTCACTCCATCCCGGATGGCGCAGCACATCGACAGGATTGTCCGGGGAAGCTTGCGCGAGCAGCGGCGCGCCCGTCAGGACACAGAACAGGGCAAGGGGAATGAGTCTCTTCATCGCGGTTTCAGGGTAATGGCAAAAGGTAACAGGTCGGCGGCAGCCGCGCAAACCCGCTGCCAACCAGTCGCAGGCAGGCGAAACCCTGCTTGAGGAGCGCATTTGCTATAATGCAGGGGTTCTTTCCGGAGTGGCGCTATCGTCTAGGGGTTAGGACGGAAGATTCTCAATCTTCAAACTCGGGTTCGATTCCCGATAGCGCTACCAACTGATTCTCAAGCACTTAGCGCCACTTTCCCGAACATCATTTTCCTCCCGATTGTGGCAATTTTGTAATCCCCGGAATATCTGCGTACCGCGAATTACCGCGAGGAGTTGCTACGTGCTGTACTCAGTCTACGTTCACTCCTGCAGGAAGATGTTGAGGAGGGTATTATGAACCCGAATCTGGCCGTTGTAGTCGATGAAACCCAGCTTCCTGAAGCGGTTCATGAAAAAACTCACGCGCGACCGCGTTGTGCCGATCATTTCAGCCAGTACCTCCTGGCTGATCTTAGGAACCACCGTCTCCGGTTTGCTTTCCTTGCCGAACTGCGCAAGCAGTAACAGAATTCTGGCAAGCCGCTTCTCGCTCGAGTTAAATAGCTGATCGACCAGATCGGCTTGAATACGAGCATTCTTCGTCAGAAGGAAGGATACGAACATGTCGGACAATTCTTGCTGTTCGTGAAGTACGCGAACGATCTCCGCCTTGCTTATCTTGAGCAGTGCACAGTCGCTCATCGCAGTGGCCGTCGCCAGATGAACAGGATGAGCCGAGACCATGCAAGCCTCGCCCAAGAATTCCCCGGCACCCACCAAGGCGATGGTCGCTTCTTTTCCACTGGAGGAGGTAACGGTTACTCTCAGCCGGCCCCTTTGCACGTAAAAGATGGCGTCGGCGGGGTCGCCTTGCGCGTAGACCGCCGCATTCTTCTCCAGAGTGACGATTCTCCTGCCGAGCCCAGCCGTCGCGAGGAAGGCCTCGGGATTGAAACCCGCATCGCCATTCTTTGGCTGGGTCTTGGGCGATGGAAGCCGGGAAGGCTTTGCGTTGCCAACTGGAGCGGGTTTTCCAGACCGCCGCGAAACATTAGATGGAACTCGCTCGGCCGGACGGCCGGAGCTACCGCTTGGCGTGGCTCTGGCGCTCATTGCGCACCTCCGAAGGCCGATTGGCTACACTTCGCTATTATACGTCGTCAAGCTCGCCGTTTGGCTCTGTCTGTACAATTTTGCTTAGGTTACTACCCGGTAATCACGTTGCGTTGAGCAATTGTGCACAGTCCTGTCCGCTTCCCGGCGATAAGCTTCGATATGAAGAAGTTAGGCGACACGCATTTTGCGATGCCGTTCCGAAGAGAGCAACCGCGCGAGGCTCGTTTTGGGGCTGGGCAACATAACCCCTCGATCAACAGATTCAATCGGCCACCGGCTACGAGTGGATCATCAAAGATCAACACTCTAGGAGAACCTGATGCCAAGCAAACCAGCGCTGGTTTTTGATGCCGCCACGTTTCTCTCGAGAATCGGCAACCGGACGACCAGTCGGGAGTACGGGAATAAAGAGCCTGTTTTCTCTCAAGGCGATGCTGCGGATGCGATGTTCTACGTCGAAAGTGGCAACGTGAAGCTGACGGTTCTGTCCAAACGTGGCAAGAAGGCCGTCATCGCCATTTTCCGGCATGGTGATTTTTTTGGCGAAGGCTGCTTAGGGATGCCCTCCCTGCGGATGTCCAGCGCCACAGCGGTACACGTGTCCGTCATCACGCGAGTCGAGAAAGCCACCATCGTTCGCATTATCCATGCCGACCCGGTGTTTGCCAGGCAGTTCATCGCGCACCTGGTTTCTCGCGTTGTCCGAATTGAAGAAGACTTCCTCGATCAACTTTTCAATTCAAGCGAGAAGCGGTTGGCGCGAACTCTCCTCCTGCTCGCGCGATTTGGCAAGTCCAAGCCACACTCCGCCATCCTGAAGGTGAGCCAGGGAACCCTGGCCGAGATGATCGGCACCACCCGATCGAGAGTCAGCTTCTTTATGAACCGGTTTCGCAAGCTGGGGCTTATCGACTACAACGGGAGCCTGCAGGTGCACAGAAAACTGCTTACTTTCCTTCTCCACGAATGAGCGCCTCCGGGGTGACGTCGCACCTCGTTTTGTTGTGCGGCTTAGGCTGGCGCATTTCTTCTGACCACGTAGGAACCATCGCGAGCGCCATCAGAGTCACTTCGGCTTGCCAGATTGATCGCGGAATAGCACGGCTCGATGTGCTGTCAACTCGGCTAATTCATGGGTGTGAGCTACTGCTGATCTGTTGGCTCGCTGAAATCCTCAACTGCTCGACGGCCAAATCACTTCCACGTTAACCAGGACGGCGCCATGTAAATCGAACCACCCTGATTCTTATCATTTCATTGATCTAAATTCACTGCAGCCTAAGCGGGCATCTTCTTCGCTTGATCGTGTTTCTTTTGCACCGGCTGCGGGATCTTGGGCTGCGGGGTCTTGGGCTACGGGACTGGGACTTCCTGCTTCGGAGACACCGGCATGTTCGGCTGGATTACGGGCTTCTTCTCCTCCGGCTTCGGCGGATCGGTGTGCTGTAGGGTGCGATTTTCTGGTCCGACATTTTTGTTTCTCCTTTTTGCTGGTCTTTACTGTTGTTGGTAAGTTGTCGTGATCGTGTTAACGATTATTTAGGCGGAGTGGGGGGGCAGCTGGGGGGGCGGGGTGCGCCGAAGGGCCGGGTTCGTGGGGCTGATATGGGGGCCCGCCCCGACCTGGCTTGGATACAAAACTTTGAGCGTCAAGATGACGTCCGCCTATTATAAGTACCCTACGCAATGTAGCGCTTCACGACTGACGCTGGCTTCGAGATCAATACCTTATTTTTTAGGGCAGATTCTGACGGTACCCATTCCAGGGGTGCGAGGTGGGTTATGGGACGCGCGGTCGGAAGCGAGCTGTACTGCTTTCGACACGAAAGGCAAATCGAACCAATTTCCCGGATGTCGGTCTCCCGTTGAATTTCATTTTCGCGTGTTGAGAACGATCCAGCGATAACAGGACCGTTGCACTGGTCACAGGTGAACGCGGCTAGACGGAGATAGTGTGTTCGCATAAGGTGTTTTGATGCCCCACTGGTCAGCGAATTCATCCTATGTGTTTCTTCCGGTAGCAGTCTGTCCCATATCGCTCACTACTAGTTATGACTCATTCAAGCGCACGCCCGCAGCCATCCCCACTGCAGTGTTCTGTTTTGACCAGACGGAATGTGGCAGACGTGGCACCTTGGAAGAGGTGGACTGCGTCGCCTCTGATACGGTTAGCGAACAAATGCCGATGGGTTCCAACTCTCAGGTTCCGGTTGTAGGAGATGATCCGTTCCTGCGGGAAAGCTTGGAGCTCCCCATGATTGGTTAACAGCTATTGCAGCCCTCAATGCAGCGAACCAAGCAACTCTGCGCATCGCGCCGAGCCAGCACCGGATTGACCGCGACAATCGTCGGCCGCCAAGAAGGGCAAAGCAGCGCAGGCCGCCGGACGCAGCTCGTTAGGATTTGCCGGCGCACGCGCGAGTCGACTTAATCCGGCAACCAGGTGCTCCATCCATTGTGAGGCAAGATTTTCGGAGAAGGACGGATCCGGAGACCCTGCGAACCCTCACCATTCTCAGATACCGCGAAAAGAGAGGAAGTCCATGTCGTGCTCCGAGACACTGCCATTCAGAAAACCGACAGGAATCGCGGGCTCAGTCCGTTATGGGTCTGAAATCAAGCCGGTGAAGCCGTTCGTTGCGACGGTCAAGCTCTCTCTTCCCACCCGAATTGCCACCATCGGGAACTACCTTCCGCGACAGTGCGGGATCGCAACGTTCACGACCGATCTGTGCGACGCCATTGCAGCCGAGTACGGGAACGAATGTCTATTTGCCTTGCCCGTGAACGATCCGGAATCCGAATATAGCTATCCCGAAAGAGTTCGGTTTGAGCTGACCGAAGAGGAACTCGCGTCCTACAAACGCGCAGCCGAGTTCCTGAATTTCATTAATGTCGATTTGGTTTGCGTTCAGCACGAATACGGAATTTTTGGCGGGGCCGCCGGAGCCCATATCCTGGAAATGCTGGGCAATCTGCGCATGCCGATCGTGACCACGCTTCATACTGTGCTGCGTGAACCAAACCCCGAGCAGCACAGAGTGATGGTCGAGCTGGCAGCGTTATCCGATCGCCTCATTGTAATGAGCCAGCACTCTTCGAAATTCTTGCAGGAGATCTTCGAGGTTCCCGCGGCAAAGATTGACGTGATTCCGCACGGGGTACCCGACCTCGCGTTTGTAGATCCGAACTTTTTCAAGGACCGGTTCGCCGTGGGAGGAAAGTCTGTCCTGTTGACCTTCGGCTTACTTTCGCCGAACAAAGGAGTGGAAACGGTCATCGAGGCACTGCCTCAGATTCTGGCTCGAAACTCCAACGTGATCTACATTGTCGCCGGCGCTACCCATCCTCACATCCGACGGCGCGAAGGAGATCGATATCGCGAATCGCTGCAGGCGCTCGCTAAGGATCTCGGCGTTGAGAAAAATGTCATCTTTCACAATCGATTCGTGAGCCCCGAGGAGATGATGGAGTTCATCGGTTCAGCCGATATCTACATCACTCCCTATAAGAACGAGGCACAGGTCGTTTCTGGGACATTGGCCTACGCTCTTGGCGCCGGGAAGGCGGTCATTTCAACTCCTTATTGGCACGCAGTTGAGCTTCTCGATCAGCGCCGCGGAATACTGGTTCCGTTTCACGATTCAGACGCGATTGCTGATCAAACCATGTGGCTTCTGGAACATGAGGCCGAACGGCACGCCATGCGCAAACGGGCGTACCTGTATTCAAGAAACATGGTCTGGAAAAGTGTCGCCCAAGACTATATGCGCAGCTTTCAGCGAGCCCGGGTCGAGCGCATGTGGAACCCTCGTCTGGTTAGCCCAAACGTCGCGTCCAATCGTCTGCTGAGCCTGCCCGCGGTGAAACTGAACCACCTGGGCCGGATGACCGACGATACCGGTATATTTCAGCACGCCGTCTTCACAATTCCGAATCTGCACGAGGGGTACACCACGGACGACAATGCCCGCGCGCTGCTGGTGTCGATCCTGGCCGAGCAGGCGGGCGTGGACGATGAAGCCAACGCCAAGAAATTGTCGTTGCGATACTTGGCATTTCTCTGGCTCGCCTTCAACTCGGCAAATGGCCGATTCCGCAACTTCTTGAGCTATGAGCGCCAGTGGCTGGAGTCCCAGGGATCAGAAGACAGCCACGGCCGCGCCTTGTGGGCCTTGGGAAGCGCAGTAAATCAGGCGGTCAATGAAGAATTGAGAGGTCTCGCGGGTCGCCTTTTTGAACTTTCGCTTCCGGCAGTACTGGGCTTCACCAGTCCCCGCGCGTGGGCATTTTCGCTATTTGGAATCCAGCAATACCTTGATCGCTTCCCCGGAGACAGATCGGTCCAAAGGCAGAGGGATGTACTCGCCAACCAGTTGTTGCACATCTATGAAGTTACTCGCACGCCGGGGTGGAACTGGTTTGAAGAGGGTTTGGCCTACTGCAACGCGAACTTGTCCCAGGCACTGCTGCTGGCAGGCGCTCGGAGCTCGCACAGAGAGTGGCTCGCGGCAGGTTTGCAGTCAATTGAGTGGCTCGTAGCCCAGCAGCGTTGCAGCATGCACGGCCACTTCGTTCCTATCGGCTCACTCGGTTTCTATCACAAGTCAGGCGACAAGGCCCGCTTTGATCAGCAACCCGTCGAAGCTGGTGCAACCGTCTCTGCTTGTCTGGAAGCATATCGTGCCACTGGAGACCACCGCTGGCTTACTGAAGCATGGTCGGCCTTCCATTGGTTCTTAGGAGATAACGACCTGAAAACCTCTCTGTACGACGCCACCACCGGGGGCTGTCGAGATGGTCTTCACCCTGACCGGGCAAACGAGAACCAGGGAGCGGAGTCGACCTTGTCCTTTTTGATGGCACTTCTGGAGATGCAGCAGCTGCAATACGCTTCGGGCCCAGAGCGCGGGCTGTTGCTGGATGAATCTCGAGTACGTATTCACCTCGACGTTACTTAAGTTGAGCGTCCATTTCTTATGAAATTACCCATGACCGTAGTCCTCGATGCCGACAATCTCCTTCAGCGCCATCCTGCCAATCCAATCCTGGAAAGCAAGGACTGGCCTTACCGGATCAACAGTGTATTCAATGCCGGAGCCACGCTGCTTCCAGATGGCTCAACGCTGCTGCTCTGCCGGGTGGAGGATCGGCGTGGTCTCTCCCATCTCTGTACTGCTCAATCGGTGAACGGGGTTGACGGCTGGAAGATCGATCCGGAGCCGACGCTGATGCCGAATCCGCGTGAATATCCGGAGGAGCTTTGGGGAATCGAAGATCCCCGTATCACTTACGTTCCGGAGTTGCAGCAGTACGCCGTCGCATACACGTCTTACTCCAAAGGAGGGCCTGGCGTCTCGCTTGCCCTGACCAAGAACTTCCGAATCTTCGAACGTTATGGCGTCATCATGTCGGCCGACGATAAGGATGCAGCTCTTCTGCCGCACAGGATCAATGGCCTGTGGGCACTCATACATCGGCCTATGACGCCTTTAGGAGCGCATATCTGGATTTCTTACTCTCCCGATCTGCGGCATTGGGGCGGTCACCGGGTGATGATGGAAGCCAGAAAAGGCGCCTGGTGGGACGCAAATAAGATCGGTTTGTCTTCGCCGCCTATTGAAACACAGCGAGGATGGCTGATGCTCTACCACGGAGTAAAGCAGACTGCCTCCGGCTCGTTATACCGGATCGGTCTCGCCCTCTTTGATCTTCAGAAACCGGACCTTTGCTTACTGCGAGGCGACTCCTGGATATTTGGACCAGAGGTTGACTATGAGCGCGGGGGCGACGTGCACGACGTGGTGTTCCCCTGCGGACACACTGTTTCGCCTGACGGCGACACCTTGAACATCTACTACGGGGCTGGCGATTCCTGTATTGCGCTGGCCCACGCAAGCGTGCGCTCGCTGCTCAAGTGGCTAGACGCAAACGGCGCGGTTAAGGACGGAGACCGTAATTGTTAGGAAAATCAACTTGCTTAACTGAAGGGTTCGCACGCTTCCAATTCTCAACCCCCCTCGCAATTTCACGGAGAATGCATCGGCTTCTTGGTTTCCGGGAGATGCGGCTTAATCCAGCGCACATCCTCAGAGAATTAGGGGAAAAATGAAGAAACTCTACATCGGCAATATGGACTCAGGCACTACAGCAGAAGAGCTAAAGACCGCGTTTACACCTTACGGCCAGGTTGAAGGAGTCACGATCATAACCGACAAGGTGACAGGCCATTCTCGCGGATTTGGCTTTGTGGAAATGGTTGGCGACAAGGACGCGCAGGAAGCGATGCTCGGGCTGAATGGCTCGCTTCTGGCGGGCAAAGTGATCATTGTGAACGAGGCTCGTGAGAAAACAAAACATGCCGGCACAGCAACGTCACAGTAGTCGGCCGCCGAGCGCCCGAATCAGCGGCTCTTTCAAGGCCGACTGACTTGGCAGTCGGATAGCGAGACGCAGGAAAGGAACAGAGAATGTTCGAGAAAATAGTGAAGCTGACTTGCAACCCAATCGACGCTAAATCCTCTCTGCAGCGACGTGGTCTGTTTTGACCAGACTGGGAGTGGGTGGCCATGGGATCATGGTGATATGAATTTTGTTCTGACATTCGCAGTAGATACTTCCCGCTGCGCAGCTACGCCGCGGTCACCATAACGCTGTGACGACGTCTAGATACGAACTTGTTGTAGCAAGGAGAGTGTATGCCTAACGGGTGTGAGGCTCCGTGGTGATTTCCAGGTGGATGCCGTACCTGCGGGCATCATCGCTGACCGATTCTACCCCAAAGAACAGCATCCTCACCATCTGTTAACCACCATCGCGAGCTTGATCGCAACTAATTCGGCTCGCGGAAGTACTGGCGAATATCGCACTCGCCCGGCGCTGGAGTCTTCGGGAAGAGAAGGAAAGTATGCTTGGAACCATCCTGATCATCGTGTTGATTTTGTTTCTAGTGGGCGCTCTGCCGAGGTGGAATCACAGTCGCTCCTGGGGCTACTTCCCTAGCGGAGGTCTGGGTTTGTTGCTCGTCATTGTGGTCGTCCTGCTGCTGCTTGGCCGGATCTAGTTGAAGAAGCAATAATCCCTCAACACCTCCCAGCCATGCTGCTCGCAGCGAAGCGGAAGTTTTACTGAAAGTTCGGTGGGCGGACAACAAATCCGTTTTGCGCCCTAACGGCACTCCCTCAACCCACTCAACCGACCCAAGGAGGGAAGCTATGCTTTGGACGATTGTCATTATGTTCCTGGTTCTGTGGCTGCTCGGTTTCAGCTTTCATGTAGGCGGCGGCCTGATCCACATCTTGTTGGTCATTGCCGTGGTAGTCCTGGTCTACAACCTGATCGCTGGCCGTCGCATAGCCTGATCATGGGGCGAACTCAGCCCTTCACAAGTTCTACGACAAAACAACGTTAAACGAAAAGGAAGTGTTTCGATGAAAAAATATGTAATTGTGTTACTCACTCTGCTTTGGTCCACCTTCACATTTGCAGGTTCAGGGCAACAAGACCCCACCGCGCGTCTGCAGGAAGCCGCCAAGGTCATGGACGCAATTATGGCTGCTCCTGACAAAGGCATTCCAGAAGAAGTCCTGGGCGGCGCCAAATGTATAGCTGTGGTACCGGACATGGCGAAGGCCGCGTTCATCGTAGGCGGAGAGCATGGACGCGGTGTGGTTACTTGCCGTACCGCCCACGGCTGGAGTGCGCCGGCCTTCATTTCAATCGGTGGAGGTAATTTTGGCTTCCAGGCCGGAGGCCAGTCCGTCGATCTTGTCGTGTTGTTCATGAACGACAAGGGCGTGCAAGGACTGCTCACGAGCAAGTTCGAACTCAGCGGCGAGGCATCCGCCACCGCCGGTCCGGTTGGCAGGCATGCTTCGGCAGGAACCGACTGGAAGATGAACACGGAAGCCTTGAGCTACTCGCGAGCCAAGGGTGTCTTTGCTGGAGTCGCCGTGGATGGCGCCAAGATCCAGCAGGACGACGACTCAACGGTGGCGATGTACGGCAAGAAGGTTTCGTTCCGCAAAACGCTGTCCGGCAAAGTGCGCATTCCGGCGAGCGCTCATTCGTTTCTCGCAGCTATCACTGCTGCCGAAAAACAGGCGAGCCGCAGCGAAACCGCTGAAGCTAAGTAGTTCACAATCACTCGGGGCAGCCGCCATCGGAACTGCCCTGCCGCTGGTCACACGGACCTGCGAAAAATGTCGGGGAACAACCAACACTGTGTCGTGTTATGGTCATTCACGCGAAGGCCTCTCTTGCTCTTGCAAACACTGTCTCAGCAACCTGTTTGTAGCAGAAGAGGCCTTTCGTGTCTTCATGATCATGAATAAAGCGGGCTAAGTGAAGCCGTCTCCGCAAATGTCTATTTGGTGTGTACTAGATTGACCTTTCCTAGATCGGACAAAATGCAATCATCGAGTATGTCTAACAAGAACTCAAACAGAGAATCAGAGAAGGCTATTCTGAGCGTCATCAAGGAAGAGATGGCGAAACCGCGCATCGCGAAATCCGCCCGTGGAGCCGAACTGGAGGAACCGCCAGTTTCTGCCTTGAGCGGAATTGCCGGGCCCGGATTGGCACATCCCAGCCGTCGGCCTCGCACGCTTGTGACTCATCCTGGAGCCTCATAGGTTCGGGTGCTTAAGGGTTACAAACCGGTTTCAGATAGGGCAATCTTGTGCCGGCGGTGCTCTCTTCTCACCTTGCTGCCCGCCTGCGATGACTCTCTACGTCTGCGGGCTGACGTCGCCACGTGAGCCCTTGCCATTAGCGCCCCTTGGTGGGCACCCGGTGTTCCGTAACTTTTTCTGCGCTGATCGTCGTCGTATGGAGCGCCACCCAGTAAGCGCTATCAATTTCGAGGAGCATTTCTCCCGATAACAGCCTCTGCGGGTACGGCAACCGATCGCAGGAAGAAGCTGGAAGGGTTTCCGCGAGCGATAAAATGGCGCGATCCTGGTTTGAATCGCGCCTTCCAAACACAATCATTACTTCTTTACTCCAAGTTTCCAGTGGTCGCGTTGACCTCTTGCCCGATGGACTCGCCGGATACGACGAGTTCGACTCGGCGATTCTCCTGTCGTCCGGCGGAGTTATCGTTTGAGGCTACCGGCAGCGTATTGCCAAACCCAGTCGCGGTTATCGAATTTGTCGAGACGCCTTGTTGCACAAGGTAATCGCGCACCGATCCGGCACGCCGTTCAGATAGGTTCTGATTGAGCTGGTCGGTTCCCACATTGTCGGTGTATCCTCCAACCGCAATATTGAGTCCTGGATACGCAACCAAAATACCGGCGACCTTCGAAAGCTTCTCCCGGGCCCCGGGCTTCAACGTGTACTGGCCGGTGTCGAATAACACATCCGACATACTGACAATCAGTCCACGTGCTGTGTCGCGCGTTTGCAGGATCAAGTTCAACTGTTGCGACAAGCGGGCGCGCATCGCGGCCTTGTCGTTCTCGGAGGTCTGCAACTGCTGCTGGGCATGCATTGCGGTTAAACGAGCCTGCTCAGCATCGGCTTGCGCTGTCGCAACCTGATTGGCCGAGTTGATCTGGCTGCGTTCCATATCTGACTTGGTCTTTGCCGTTTCCGCTTGCGCAAGTTCCTTCTGCTGGTTCGCCTCGTCAGCCACCTGGGCAGAGGCCTGCAGTGCATTCGATTGACTTTGCGCCATCAGCTTCTTAACCGTAATCTCGCGGGCATCTTCTGCCGTTTGTACGACTTGGCGCGATACGGCAATCATCTGCTTTTTGTCGCTGTGTTTGGTCGTGGCGTATCCGTCCGCCTGGTCCATCAGGCTGACAGCATGCTGGTAGCTGGAGCTGGCGTACGTCTCTGCCCCAACGGACTGCGCGATACGCAGAGCATTACGGGCTTCGAAAAATTCCAAAGGCAGCCGGGCATTCAGGACGACCGGATCGAACTTGTATCCGGTGGGAATATACCCACCACGCTCGAGAAGCTCGTATTTCGCATTCATGGCCTCAGTCGTTCCCTTGGTGTCCTCACGAATGACGTTTTCAAGTATTACGACGTTGCTGGGCTGGCGGACGGCGTAATATGGCTCTGCCGTCACAATCAGCGCAAATGCCTGTAGGTCTGTGGTGACATCCAGTTTGCTGCGGTCGTTGTTGCCTACGAGTACCTCGCCTAGGTTCACAGCACGACCCTCGGGACTGATCGCCCACATTACGTAAGTCAGATATTCATTACCGAAGATCGTGGGCTTCTGCAGGTTGCCAAATTCAACTTCGATTTCGATGTAACCTTTCTTGCTCTCCACCTTGGCTTCGCCGTTGGCTGCCGGCATCAGGCTGGTTCCGGCAAAATTGAGCTTGGTCGCTCCGCCCCGATGCTGATAGTTGACCGCCTGCACCGTCCGGCGAACCACATTCACATGGAAGGTTGTTATTTGAGTCGTTCTGGTCTCAACGACCCGTGTCGTCTGCTGGGTGCCCGGGTTGGCTGACTGCGTCTGTTGCGGAGGTGGCATTGCCAGCGCCGAGATCCCAACTACCATGAGGCTTGACAGGAACATTGTGGCTGTTTTCACTCTGAGTCTCCTTTAATAAAACTGCGGAGCTACAATCTTGCACCCTCCCGGTACTTAATACTGAGCTTATTTGACCATTAACCAATCAAGGCAGGAAAGCCCGCGCCCACCTTGACATGCACAGTTTTATAAGCAGGGCCCAGTAGTTTTCATTTGGGGTGGTAAGGACCTACTCGCAGGTGGCCGCCAGCCACATCGTGGTACGTCCAGCTATCCAAGCTTATCCTCGACATCTGCTACGTAGACCGTTGCGTGCGCCATTGGTCGTTGTGGAAAGGTGCCACTGTTGCCCGTTCCGAGGTGGTCAATTCTGCTCAGACCTCGGAACACCGCAAGACTACAACAGGGACACGGCGCACGGAGACTCCGATGAACGGCCCTCCATCATTCGACAACCACAACCAACTTCCTAATGGGGCAGGTTCCTACCAGCGGTTCACCAGCAGGGCCGCAATTCAAGCTTTACCAGAACCGAGGAGAAATATGAAGACCAGCACGACCGACAGAATCCAGGGTAGCTTCCACGAAGTGAAGGGGACGATCAAGGAAGAAGTGGGAAAGGCCACCAATAATCGCGATTTGAAAGCCGAAGGCAAAGCCGAGAAGAGAGCAGGCAAAGTTCAACAGCAGATAGGCCACGCCAAAGAGGCCGTCGCAACATTGAGGGGAAAGCTGGCGGCAATCAAGAAAGGGTAGCGGTCGATGACATCCCAGCAGGGTCCATTAGGCCGCAAACGAAGCAAGCAGAAGCAGCGTAGATATCTAAATATCCGAGGGAGGGAAAATGCGTTCACTAGCCTGGATCGGCATTGTGTCACTAGTACTGGGGATCCTTGCGTTCGTGGTGCCTGTTCCCCGCAGCCATTCCCATAGCGTTCAGGTCGGAGATGCTTCAGTAGGCGTCACCACTCACAATGACGAGAAGCTCTCTCCGCTGGTTGGTGGCGTACTCTGCGCCGCCGGCGTCGTGCTGTTGGTGGCGGGCCTACGCAAATCGACAACTTAAATGAGATGGAGGGCACATTCTAAATGTACCCGCCCCCAATCCAGACAAAAGCCACACCCCACAACATCTGTGCCTCGGTTCCCGATTTTAGGCTCACAGTCAGACGAGCAATTCTGACCAGCTTTGAACGGCATGATCGAAGGATACTCGTCTTAGACTTGGGAAAGCCGCTCAGCGAAACCTCGGCGCAGATGCCCAAGACGTAAGGAGTTCTCGATGAATTTCAATTTGATGGATCCTAAACTTATCGCTGTCGTGGTGGCAGTCGTGCTGGTAATTGTCATCGCTGTCGCACTGTACATACGGAGACGCAACAGGAATACGGCAGTGCTGCGCGACCGATTTGGTTCCGAGTACGACTTGGCTGTTCGTACGCACGGGTCGGAGCGAAAAGCGGAGGCCAAGCTGGCGGATCGTGAAACGCGGGTCGAACTGCTGAAGATTCGCGATCTCGATCCGGCGGAACGCGAGCGCTATCGGGTACAGTGGCAGGCGGTTCAAAACCGCTTTGTCGATTATCCAAAGGGTGCAGTGACTGAGGCCGACGAGCTGGTCTGTTCTGTGATGCAAATGCGCGGCTATCCTGTCGCCGACTTTGACCAGCGTGCGGCAGATATGTCCGTCGACCATCCCCGAGTGGTGGAGAACTATCGGTCGGCGCACGATATCGCATTGCGGCTCGGCAGGGGCGAAGCCAGTACAGAAGACATGCGATCCGCGATGATCCACTATCGTTCCCTGTTCGACGAACTGGTCCAGGTGCAAACATCCGCCGAAAAGAGGGTGGCGTAAGCGGGAGGATCATACTATTCGGCATGACAGAAAAACTCGAAGAATAGCCCCGTTTAACGAACCGAAGACAAGAGAGGCAACAATGACGTGACCCGCTCCGGATTTCTGGCCCGGAAACAAATAGAGATTTTGGCGTAGTCAGTACTGGAACGGAGGGGCGAGCCTCTATTTTCGCTTGACCAGGGGCCGCCCTGCTCACCCCAGGGCGGCGTGCAAAGCGCCACGCAGATCAGTGTGGCGAAACCTATAGCCGGCGGCGATCAGCTTGGCCGGCAGCACACGCGCCGAGGTGAGCAGCAGTTCCTCGCCCATCTCGCCCAGCACGGTACGCACCGCGAAGGCAGGCAGAGGAAATATCGCAGGACGATGTAATTCCCGGCCCAGGGCGCGGACAAATTCCGCATTGCGGACCGGCGCCGTCCCGACCGCGTTGACCGGGCCGCGCAGAGTATCGTTTTCTAAGGTGAAGATCATGGCGCCGATCACATCGTCCAGCGCAATCCAGCTCCAATACTGCTGCCCGCTGCCGATTCGCCCCCCCAGCCCGAGGCGAAATGGCAACAGCATGGGATGCAGCGCGCCGCCGCCGCGCCCGAGAACGACACCGATGCGCAGGCAAACCACGCGCACGCCCGCGTCATAAGCGGGTGCAGTCGCCGCCTCCCACTGGCGAACCACTTCGGCCAGAAATCCGTTCCCCGAGGGGCTGTCTTCGGTCAGCGGCTCCTCGCCGCGGTCGCCGTAGTAGCTCACGCCGGAGGCGGCGACGAGCACCAGCGGCTTGCCGGTGCGGCGATAACTCTCGGCCGCAGCCGTCGCTAGTGTCTGGGTGCCGCGCGCACGGCTTTCCAGCACCTCCTGCTTGAATTGCCTCGTCCATCGTCCCGCGACACTTTTCCCCGCCAGGTGCACGATAGCGGCGGCATTGGCTAGCCGGGGGGGATCGAGCGGGGCATATGGGTCCCACTGCAGTTGGCCCGCTCGCGGGGCCCACCCCGTCGCGCCAGACGAAGGCGGGCCGGGGACCCCGGGCGGACGGCGCACCAGCGCAATTGGCTCGTGGCCAGCCGCTTGCAAAGCGGGCGTCAATGCCGAACCCAGGAAGCCCGAGGCTCCGGTAATGAGGACTCGCATGGCCTTGTACCTTGTTGGGTATGACTGTACCCCATCTGGGGGTGCGAGCGGCGATTTACCTTACTCGTAGCGCAGGCTTTCGATGGGATCGAAATGCGCTGCCCGGGTGGCGGGAGCGGTCCCGAAGATAATTCCCACCAGGCTGGAGACCAGCACCGCAATGATTACAGACCACCCGGAGATGGGCACGCGGTAATTGGTGATGAAGCGGACGGAGAAGGGCACCGCCAAGCCGAGAATGATGCCCACCGTGCCCCCTGCCAGCGAGATGAGGATGGCTTCCGCCAGGAATTGGGCGCGAATCTCCGCATTGGTGGCGCCAACAGCTTTGCGGACGCCGATCTCGCGAATGCGGGCGTTGACGGTGGCCAGCATGATGTTCATGATGCCGACTCCGCTCACCAGGAGTGTGAGCACGGAGATCAGCAGCAGCACGCGGCTCAGCGTGTCCGCGGTCTTGGCCGCCACGTCCAGGAGTTGGGTCAGGTTATCGACGCGGTAGACCGATTCCGGACGATGGCGCGACTGCAAGATGGCGTGGATCGCCTGCGTGGCGCGAGGCACCTCGGCCGGGTCTGAGACCGAGAAGAAGAGCTCCTTCACCTGATCGCTGTCAGTGAAATAACGGGCTACCGTGTAGGGAATCAGGATGGTGTCGTCTGAGATCTCGGATTGGCCGAAGGTATCGACGCGCTCGCGAAATGTGCCAACCACGGTGAAAGGGAGTCCGCTGAGGTTGAGCTGCTGCCCTATCGCTGAATCCTCCGAGCCAAAGACGGTGTTGGCCAGCTTCTGGGTTATGACGGCAACCTTGTTACGCGCCAGGGTGTCGCTGTCATCGAAGAAGCGCCCAGAGAGCACGGCCAGATTGCGCACATAGAGATACTGCCAGGAGACACCGAGGACGAGGACGTCGCGCTCCTTGCCGCCGGGCACAGGAATGCGATCGTGAAAGTCGATCATGGGCGAGGCGTTGTTGATACCGGGAACCTGCTGGCGCACGGCGTTCAGATCGTCGAGGGTGAGATAGTCGTTGGCGCCTTCGCGGCCATAGATGCCGCCGGCGGCGTACTGGGCGATCATCATATTGGAGCCGATGTTTTGGATCTGCTGCAGTAGATATTGCTTGCCGGTCAGCCCGATGGTGACCACCAGGATGAGCGACGCGGTCCCGATCACCATGCCCAGTGCGGTGAGGATAAACCTGACCTTGCCGATGCGGAAGGTCTGCAGCGCGACGCTTAAGGTATCGCCGAAGACGAACTTGGGACCGCAAGGACCCTTGTTGCCGTTAACTGCCATGCTCAGGCTTTAGACTAATCGTTCGGGCATGGGGCTTCAACGGCGGAGGGCAATCCGGGCAAACCTGATCTCGGCAACGCGATTACGCAGGTTTCATTGGTGATCTACGGGCTTCGGTGGTATCGTCAGGAATGGCTCCTCCCTTTGGCCTCTGACTGATGCTGTCGTCCTTCCATCGTTGCCTCCTCGTCACCGCTCTGGCTGTTGCCGCGCTCGAAGCTTCCGCCTTGGCGCAGCAAGCTATCGGCCAACTCTATGCCAGTGACGCCAGCGTGAAGGGATCGGTGGTGCTCGCCGGATCGGGCACCGGCGTGTTGAGCGGCTCGTCCATTGAGGCCGGAACGCAGGCCGCAACGCTCAAGCTGGAGCGCGGCGGCAGTGTGCTGGTGTGCGAAGGAACCAAGCTTTCCATCACCTCCTCGCGGACCGGGCGCGAGCTACTGTTCAGCCTGAACAGCGGGAACCTGGAGCTGAACTATCCTCTGGGTACGGAGGCGGACACGCTGCTGACGCCGGACTTGCGGCTGCTGCTGCCGGGACCGGGCACCGTACACGTGGCCGTGCGAATCACGCCCCAGGGCGACACCTGCGTGCAATCGTTGCCGCAGAATGCCTCGGCGATTGTGGTCTCCGAAAGCATGAGCGACGCGACCTACCAGGTCAAGCCCGATGAGGCGGTCATCTTCAAGGAAGGACACCTCAACCAGGCCAGCCGGACGAAGGAAAAGTGCGGATGTCCGGCGCCGCCAACGCAGGTGGCAAAGCCCGCCGCCCCACCGCAGCCGGCGGAATCGAAGCCGGCTGAGCCCGCGGCCGCCGCCGCGCCCGCGCCTCCTGACCAGCATCTGGCGGTTGAGGCGCCCTTCATTTTCCGCGGTAGCGATCCCATTCCCGACCTCAGCGAAAATATTGCGGTGTTGAGGCTGGAGAGCAACCCGGTTGTGCCGCTTGAGCCGACGGTCGTCCCACCCTCCAGCGGGAAAAAGAAATCCGCAGCCACGAACAACGCGCAAAGCGCCCGGAAGGAACGGCACGGCTTCTTCAGTAAAGTTGCGGCGCTCTTCGCCGCGATTTTCCACTAGGCAGCCGCAGGCTTATCCAAAGCAGTTCAGCGCGGGGAAACGCTGGTCCCACTGGCATCGGTACTCTCGGGATCGGTAGAAGGCGTGGGAACCTGGGAAGCAAAGTTCGATCGCAATGCTCGAATTTTGGGCTCCGTTCTCGAAAACAATCAAGGACTGGAGTGAGTTCGCATCCAATCCGAAAGGAGAAGACCAACATGCAATCCGACCTTTCAAAACGCAATCTTGGCTCCAGCGGACTGGCGATTACGACCGTGGGTTTCGGGGCCTGGGCCATCGGCGGCGGCGGCTGGTCCTATGGCTGGGGCCCGCAAGATGACGCTAGCTCCATCGCCGCCATGCGCCGGGCTATCGAGCTTGGCGTTAACTGGATCGACACTGCGGCGGTTTACGGCCTCGGCCATTCTGAAGAGGTGGTTGGCCGCCTGCTGCGCTCCTTGCCGGCCTCCGAGCGCCCACTCGTGTTCACTAAGTGCGGGCTGATCTGGGATGAACGTAATCCCATGACGGAGCCACAGCGAGTGCTCAAGCCGGCATCCATTCGCGCCGAATGCGAAGCCTCGCTGCGCCGACTGGGTATCGAACGCATCGATCTTTACCAGTTCCATTGGCCTGATGAAACAGGTACCGCCCTCGAGGATTCCTGGGCCGAAATGGGGCGCCTCGTCAAAGAAGGCAAGGTGCGCTTCGTGGGGGTTTCAAACTTTAACGTTTCTTTGCTCGAGCGCTGCGAGGCCCGGCGTCACGTCGATTCGCTACAACCGCCGTTCTCTCTGGTTCGGCGCGATGCGGCGGAGCGCGAAATCCCCTGGTGCAACGAACATAAGACTGGAGTGATCTGCTACAGTCCCATGCAATCCGGCTTGCTAACGGATCACTTCAACCGAGAGCGTGTGGCGGCGATGGCCGCTGACGATTGGCGTCGTCATTCTGCGCAATTCCAAAAACCAAACCTGGACCGGAATCTTGCCTTACGGGATGCGCTTCGTCCCATTGCCCAGCGGCATAACACGACGGTGTCTGCTGTGGCTGTGGCCTGGGTCCTGGCCTGGCCTGGCGTTAGCGGAGCGATTGTGGGCGCACGCTCGCCCCAGCAGGTCGAGGGTTGGATCCACGCCGCGAGCTTAGTCCTGACCGCTTCCGATCTCGAGGAAATTTCTCGCGCCATCCAGAGCACGCAGGCAGGCACCGGGCCCTCCACGCCTCATCTTCAAGCCGTGTGAAGCTGAACCGCTCCGCAACCTGCGCACGGCCAGGCTTCGCGCACAAATCAACGGCGCCGAGAATCGCTCGGCGCCGTAGTATTTTGCTGCCTGGAAACTGGATCTAGCCCTTGGTGTTCTGCGTCGTCAGCACCTGGATCGCCTTATTGAGCTGATCGTCTTGCTCCTCGGCTTTTTCCTTCTTTTCCAGCGCCTGGTCGGCAGGGCCCGCGGCCTCATCGGGGGCGATGAAGTCGTCCATGTTATCAGCCACCAGTATGTCCGGAGTGACCGCAGCGTCCTGTATTGCCTTGCCGTCAGGCGAGTAGTACTTGGCAACAGAGAGGATCAGGGCGGAGCCGTCTGGCATGTCGATCACCTTCTGGATGGAGCCGGAGCCAAACGTTTTGTCGCCAACTACATCGCCGCGCGCATTGTTCATGATGGCGGCGGCCACAATCTCGGCCGGCCCCGCAGTGCCGCGATTCACCAGCACCACCAGCGGAATATTTCCGGCGACGGCTTTCTGCGGATCGGCATTAAAGGTCTGCCGCGGATATTTCTGGCCCTGTAAATAGGTGATGGTGCCGTGGTTCAGGAAAAGATTCGCCGTAGCGATGCCTTCAGCCTCTTCGCCGGCGCCCGAGTTGCGCAGATCGAGGATGATCTTTTGGGCGCCCTGTTTCTCGAGTGACTTCACCTTATTGGCAATTTCCTGGGCGCGGCCCTTGGGAAAGTCGGTCACCTTGATATAGCCGATGCCATCTTGCATCACCTTGTCGGTGATGGGCGGCTCGGCGACCATGGTGAGGGTAAGCGCCGTCTTCACCGGCTGTGCCCGCCGCGGATGCACCACGGAGACATTGACCACCGAGCCCGGCGGTCCGCTCAGCCGGCCGTCAATTTCCGCCAGCGACATGTTGCGCGTGGATTTGCCTTCGATCGCTTCGATGATGTCGCCGCTCTCGATGTCCGCTTTATCGGCCGGCCCGCCAGGAATCACCGAGATGACGGCGGCGTAGCCGTAGCGCTTGGAAACAGCCGCGCCAATGCCGGCCTTGCCTTCTTTGCGCTGCGTGTACTCCTTGAACTCGGTCGGATCCAAATAACTGGAGTTCGCATCCAGGGATTCCAGCAATCCGTGCAGTGCGCCATTGGTCACGGCTGCCAGATTGGGCTCCTCGACATATTCGTCGCGGATCCGCGACAGCACCTCGCTGTAAACGCCGAGCTCGCGATAGGAACCGTCGTCGCTGTTGTTGGTTTCGGCCCTAACCCCTAAGCCGCCAACCACGACGAAGGAAGCGAGCAGAAAAGAGAGGGCAAGAATGGAAAGCTTGGTGGTCTTCGACATGTGTAATTCGCTGTTCCCAGCCAACTTCCGCCCCTCGGCTACGTTCAAGGCAGGCTCGCGCGAGTCGAGGCCGGCGGAGGGGATGCCGCCCGCAGGATCATCCCTATTCTATCTCACTTCGATGCCGGCACTTGCGGAACGTTCCGGAAAATCATGTTCATCGGACGGTTTGGCCTGGAAGTTGGACGGAGCCAATAGCCGATTGTAAGCTCATGAAATGCCTAAGCTACTGCCTTTCTGGCATGAAAACGCCCGATTTTCGCCAGTTCCCTGCGCAGGCGCTTCCGGGCCTGATGGGCATCGTAGTCCGCCTGCATCCCCAGCCAGAAGGCTTCCGTAGTTCCAAAAAACTTGGCCAGCCGCACCGCCGTATCCGCGCTGATCGCCCGTCTTTCCAGGACGATGTCATTGATCCGCGGAACCGGTACATGGAGTTCCCGCGCCAGCCGGTACGGAGTCAGGCACAGCGGCTTGAGATACTCTTCGCGCAGGATTTCTCCTGGGTGAATGCTCCACGTTCTTACCTTTTTCCCTTCAGAAATCTTGTCGTTCACGGGTCGTTCCTTTCGTTCCTGTCGTGCGCGTCGTTCTGGTGCAGGTGATACACCGTTCAGTGATAGTCGACGATCTCGACGTTGTACGCGTCTCCACTTCTGAACTCAAAGCAAAGCCGATACCGGTCGTTAATGCGAATGCTGTACTGTCCCTCGCGCTCGCCTTTCAGTGCTTCCAGTCGGTTTCCCGGAGGGGACGATAAGTCATGCATCTCCTTTGCATACTCCAGTTGAAATAGCTTGCGCCGGGCGACGCGGCGGAGGTTAGCAGGAAAACCTTTGCTTCCGCCCGAAAGATAGAACTCCTCCGACCGCCGATCGCGAAAGCTCTTGATCATAATCCTATAATAACGTTAAACATTATTAACGTCAAGTGCTATGCCTGGAGAGAAGCCACGCTGCTGCGTCCGCCAAGATTGGTGAAACCGGTGGTCGCTGTGCGTCTGATCTTGCTCGCGCCGACCTGCGGGCTCGCCCTGATAGACTCCTATGTTCAACCGCCAACGGCTCCAGCGAAGAGCCGAAGACGGAAAGCGAATAGCGAATAGCGAAAGGCCAAGAGCGACTCATGCCACGTGCCCTTAATCAATCCCGCAGCCTGCAGCAACGCGCCGAGCGACTCATCCCCGGCGGGGTGAACTCGCCCGTCCGCGCCTTCCGTTCGGTCGGCAGTGAGCCCCCATTCGTGGTCCGCGGTGAGGGCGCCCATATTTGGGACGCCGATGGCAACCGCTACATCGACTACGTCGGTTCCTGGGGGCCGCTGATCCTCGGCCACTCAGCACCCGAAGTCGTCGAAGCCGTCATTCAGGCGGCGCGTAACGGCACCAGCTTCGGCGCGTCCACGCCCGCCGAAATCGATCTCGCCGCGCTGGTTGTCGAAGCCTTCCCGGCGATCGAGAAGGTGCGTTTCGTGAACTCCGGCACGGAAGCGACGATGTCGGCAATTCGCCTGGCGCGCGCCGCCACGGGCCGCAAAATGATTGTGAAGTTCGAGGGCTGCTACCACGGCCATAGCGACGCTCTGCTGGTGAAAGCCGGGTCAGGCGTAGCGACGCTCGGCATTCCCGGCTCGGCGGGAGTTCCAGAGGAATTCGTCGAGTTCACACTGGCGCTGCCTTACAACGATCTCAGCGCGGTCGAAGCCGCGTTTGCCAAATTCAAAGCCCAGATCGCCTGCGTGATCGTCGAGCCGGTGGTCGGCAATATGGGTTGCGTACCTCCTCAGCCCGGCTATCTGCAAGCTCTGCGCGAGATCACTGCGCGCGCTGGCGCGCTGCTCATCTTCGATGAAGTGATGACCGGCTTCCGGGTCGCTTTCGGCGGAGCGTCGGAGCTCTATAGCATCAGGCCCGATCTGACTACGCTAGGCAAGGTTATCGGCGGCGGCCTGCCGGTGGGCGCCTACGGCGGACCGACAAAGCTGATGGACATGATCGCGCCCCTTGGCCCGGTCTACCAGGCGGGAACACTCAGCGGCAATCCGCTGGCCATGGCTGCGGGCATTGCGACATTGTGCCAACTAAAGGAGAACCGGAGAGCTTTCTACAGACAGCTCGATGAAAGGGCGGGCAAGCTGGTCGCAGCCGTCACGGAAGCGGCGAGAGAAGCCGGCGTGGCGATGACCGCCAACCGCGTTGGGTCCATGTTCACGTTCTTCTTCACCGACCGGCCGGTCACCGACTGGGCCGGTGCGTCGAGCTGCGACACGGCGAAATTTGCCCGCTTCCACCGAACCCTGATGAACGCTGGCGTCTGGCTGCCGCCCTCGCAGTTCGAAGCCGCGTTTCTCAGCCTCGCCCATACCCAGGGCGACATCGATGACACCATCGCCGCGGTCAGAGAAGCGCTGGCGCTTGTGTAATCGCGAACGACCCCGCGCAATGCCGAGTTGCGCGCGCATTTTCCCGAGGACCAGTTCATCGAGCTCGCTGCTGCCGCCGCACTGCAAAACTTTCGCGCGCAGCGCCATCACATCTTCAGATGTGGGCAGCGACGGACTTTATTGCAAGGGGCTGCAATTCAAGCAGCGGCAGGCGGCATAAGAAGCCCGCGCGAACGTACCTTCGGCGTTGGACCCGGCTGCGTTCGCTCCGTTCCTTCATGGCCCCATCTGGCTGTTTGCATGAGTGGTGTACTTTTTCAAAACGAATTCCTCGAATATAGCGCCGACCGCTCGACCTCCAATCCCCACTAGCGCATTTTGCAGCACCAGCCCCGCGCTGCGATCCCCTTCGGGATAGTACAAAGAAGAAATCTCGGCGCTGGCGAAGCTGCCGAGAATGCCGGAGTAGCTGGGCTGCCAGCGACCGTTGTCGCCTTTGCGAACTACCGCATGGGCGAGCGCGTGCCGAAGCCGCGAGCCCACCGAGCCGGTGCCTTGGTAAAAGTAACGAGGGTCCTGTTTCATCAGCGCCGCTAGCGCTACGTCGTCAATGAAGTTGTCCGTAACCGTCGTGGCGTAGGCGGCGGAAAAGCGTTTCCCATATCCCCCGGCCTCTTGCCCGAATCCACTGTAGTCATTCGAAGCCTGTTGCAGTCCGGCAAGCACACCCACACCAAGGATCGTGACCGGGTCCGAAACCGACTTCCAAGCAAGCTGAAACTTCTGCCTGGGGGTCATGGGGACCGCATTGGGAACATAGCTAACGTAGAAATTGGGAAATATACCGAGCACCCGCTGCTTTTCCTGCTGCTTGATCTGGATTTGGGCGATCTGCGCCGGGCTCATCCCGACGCTGACTGTGGTGGTCGCTCGCGCAACGTTCAGCACGACCGCCGGCACGAAAAATATCTGTCCCGGCCGCAGTTCTCCATTGAAGGTTTTGGGCGAGAACCCGGGAGCCGTGATGGTGAGCTGAAACGGCCCCGGGGCGAGATTGCTAAAGGAAAATTGTCCGTCGTCCCCGGACAACACCTGCTGAGCGCGGGGCTGATTGGGCTGGGTCAACCGTATCTGGGCGCCAACGGCGACCGCACCACCCTGGTCCACCACAGTACCGCTAATCTCGCCACCTAGCGGAGCAGGACTCTGTTCCGGGGATGAATTGGCTGCGGGCGAGCTTTGCCGGCCCGGGATTGAGCTTGGCGGCGGTGAGTTTGGGCTCTGCTGGGCGCCCGCGACCACCGGAAAAAGCAAAACACACCAGAACACGCAAAAATAAGCCTTCAGACTTCCCATCCCACCTTCCTTGAGACTCTATGAGATGCTGATCCGAACTGCAGGGCTCCAGGTTTGCGCAGGTTTTAACATGAATGTGACGGGGAAGGCCGGCGAGGTGCGAAGAGACGACTGCCGGCTGCCTTCTAAGGTTAATTAGCTGAGTAATTACACGACACGTATTTACAAATCCTCCGGCTGGGAGCACAATTCTTTCTGCAGTTCAGGCAGTTCTGGGGGAGGGCTGCCTTCTGGGCGCTCTGCGGTTTCCGTGGGGCGCTCTTGAATTTTGTGCCGCTTTTTGAAGCTGCCGCTTCCCACCGATGCTGGCAGCGCGTCCCTCTTGCCATCCGTGTACAGCCTACTGCGTCTCGCCGCGTCCTGCTGCATCTAATCTCGTAATCGGGATGATACGATGAAGCAGCGGGCCGCTTGCAGCGTTAGCGGTACCAGCGGAGAAGTGTCCCGCAGGAGGAAGAATGGCAAGTAACGCAATTGTGGAAGTCACGGACGCGAATTTTGATCAGTTGGTGTTGAAGTCCGAGCAGCCGGTGATGGTGGATTTCTGGGCGACGTGGTGCGGCCCCTGCCGCGCACTGGCGCCCGTTGTCGAAGAAGTAGCCCAAAGCTACAACGGAAAAATCACAGTCGGTAAGATGGATGTGGACAAGAACGCGGCCACTCCCCAGCGCTATAACATTCGCGGCATACCCACGCTGCTGGTCTTCAAGGATGGGCAGGTGAAGGAGCAGATTGTAGGCTACGTCTCCCGCGATGTCATCGAGAAGGCGCTGGACAAGAACCTCTAGCAGATTGCTGGAAGAGTGGCTTGCGACTGCCTTGAAGGGGCGCACTTTCGAGCCTGCCCTGAGCTTGCCGAAGGGTGCGCCGTTGTAGCCGTTAATTTTCGTGATCCCGAGCCGACTTTAGTCCGCGAGGGGTCAACCCCTCGTTCTCGCCCCTCAATATTTCCGCAGTACCCCGATCACTTTTCCCTGCACCTGCACTGCTGCGGCAGGGAGGAGGATGGGCTGCATCGTGGCGTTCGAGGGCTGCAAGCGAACCTTCGCGCCTTCGACATAAATGCGCTTCAGGGTGGCCTCTGTGCCATCCACCAGAGCCACAACGATCTCGCCGTCGCGGGCCGTCTTGGCCCTTTCCACCAGCACGTAGTCGCCGTCCATGATGTGCTCGTCCTGCATACTCTCGCCTTTCACTTGCAGCACAAAGACCTCTTTGGAGCGGGTGAAATCGGCAAGCGAAATCGATTCCGGATTTTCCACTGCCTCCAGGGGCTGGCCGGCGGCGATACGGCCCAGCAGCGGCAGGCTCATGGTGCTTTCGGCAACAGCGGCGGCGGCGACCGCCAGCGATTGCTTCATGCGCCCGCGCGGCTTCAGCAGATCGATCGAGCGGCTGCGATTGTAGTCGCGCCGCAACAGATCCTTCTGCTCCAGGTTCGTGATGTGCTTGTGGACCGTGGCCAGTGAACTCAGACCCAGGCCTTCGGCAATTTCTTCGAAGGACGGCGAATAGCCGTGCCGGTCGACAAAGGTGGAGATGAAGTCATACACCTGTTTTTGGCGGCGGGTGAGAGCCATGGCTGCGCGTCTGGACCTCCGTCAGTATTGTGAGTCGAATAAAAGGCGAATGTCAACAACAAAGCGCTGCGCCAGTTATCTCGCCGGCACCTACGCTCCCACCTTCATCTCGCTCAAAATCTCCTCTGCCGCGGCAATCGCGCCGGTGATCTCCTCATCGCTATTGTAGAAGTGCGGCGAAAAGCGCACGCCGGCTTTGGGGCGATAGTCCACCAGAATGTCGCGCTTGAGCAGTTCGGCGCAGACCTGCTGGGCGTTGGGCATAGCAATGGAGACGGTGCCGGCGCGGCGCTCGGCTGCGCGCGGCGTGTTCACGCGCCAGCCGCGCCGAACGGCCAGGTCTATCAGCAGCGCGGTCTGGCGCTTCGACTTCTCGCGGATGTTCTCGATGCCGACTTCGCGGATGATCTTCAGCCCTGGCTGCGCGACCTTCAGTGCAGGGACATTGGGCGTGCCCTGCGTGAATCGATAAATGCTCGGCGTATAGCGCGTGGGCCCGATCTCGAAGGCGAAAGGATGCTCGTGCCCGATCCAGCCGGTGAAGGAGGGCTCCAGCTTCTTCGCCAGGTCAGGACGCACGTAAAGATACGCCGTGCCCGGCCCGCCGCACAGCCACTTCAGCACGCCGCCGGTGCAAAAATCGACATTGAGCTTTTGCACGTCGAACGGTAAAGTCCCGGTCGCCTGGAAGGAATCAAGCAGGACGTGCGCGCCGACGCGGTGCGCCTTCTCGACAATCGCCTCGACATCCTGAATGAAGGCGCTGCGGAAGATCACGTGCGAGATGGGAACGAGCAGAGTCTCTTCGTCGATAGCATCCAGGAGGCGCTCGGTATTGACGTGGATGGTGTCGTCGTTCGGCACCATGACGCCTCGCGCGCCACGCGAGCGTTGCGCCTCCCAGAAATACATCACCGAGGGGAAGTTCAGATCGCTGTAGACGACCTTGTTGCGGCGGCCGGTGAAGTCGAAGCAGGATGCGACGGTGGCCTGGCAGGTGGTGACATTCTGCAGACACGCCACTGAGCCCTTCGGCGCATGGAAGAGCGCGCCAATCGCGTCGCCCACCTCGGCGGCCAGCATCCACCATTCCTCTTCCCAGGCGCGCACTCCGCGCATGCTCCACCTCTCGGTGTATTCGCGGAGTGAATCTTCGACGCCGCGCGGCATCGCCCCCAGCGAGTTGCTGATCAGGTAGTTCGTGCGCTCCAGGATAGGAAATTCTGAACGGTAGCGAAGAAGTGCCTCGGGCATGAAGGATATTGTAGGGGAAGATGCTGCCCGATGCAGGTCCAGAACGCGGTTTTGCTTTGCGCAAAACTTCTCAATCGAATAAGGGTTTAGTAGACTTAGCTGGTTTGGCCCTAAAATCTCATACAAACACATGCTCTCTATGCGACGTTGGCTCTACTTGCTCCCACTGGTCTTGCTCGCCGTCAGCGCCGGCTGCGGCACTGGCTACAACAATCCGCCAGTCAACTCCGGACTGTACGGTAATTGGAACATCGTGATGTATCCCACGGGCAGCCAGACTCCGGTTTACGCCTTTGGCTTGGCGATGTCGCAGGAGGGCAACACCAACTATAGTGGGGCTTCCATCCCCTACACCGGCTTCGTTGGCGTTCCCGGCAACATGTGCATCAACGCCAACGCCCTCACCGCGACAGCCACCACCAACAACAGCGGCAACACCTTCACTATGACCATCACCGATTCCTCCAGCGGCACGGTCATTACTGTACAGGGCTCCCTGGCCACGCTTTCGGGCAACTACAACAATGGCGCCAGTCGGACGTGCTCCGCCTCCAGCGGGACCATGTCGATGTCGGTGCAATAACGCTGGATCGCAGACCGCGCAGAGCGACCTCTACTCATACCGCAATGCTTCGGCCGGCAGCACCCCGGCCGCAGACCACGACGGGTACAGCGTCGCGATGAACGATATCCCGATCGCGACGATCGCCACCAGCAGGCCGTCCATGGGCCGGGCGTCGAAAGGCAAGTAACTAATCGAATAGACCTCAGCGGAGAGAGAAATCAGGTGGTAGTGCCCGCCTGCCCATGACAGCGCGAAGCCCGCAATCAGCCCCAACGCCGTTCCAAGTACGCCGATGAGAAGTCCCTGAAACATGAAGATGCGACGGATCTGCCGGCGTTTGGCGCCCATTGAGACGAGCACCGCGATATCCCGCGTCTTCTCCATCACCATCATGATGAGCGAGATGAGAATGTTCAACGCGGCGACAAAGACGATCAGTCCGATGGTGATGAAGGTGACCAGACGCTCCAGCCGCAGGGCGTGAAACAGCGCGTGGTTCTGCTCCATCCAGTTGGTCGACATGAAGCCCTTGCCGGCTTCTTCTTCCAGCTTGCGACCAATCTCGCCCGCCTTGTAAATGTCGTCGACTTTGAACTCCAGCACGGAAACCACATCGGTGAGATCGAAGAGGCGCTGCGCGTCCGAGAGGCGAATGAACGCCCATGAGTTATCGTAATCGTAAAAGCCGGAAGAAAAGATGCCGACGACCTTGAAGCGCTTGTATTTGGGGACGATGCCGAAGGGCGTCAGCTCGCCCTGCGGACTGGTGACGGTCACGATGGAGCCGACGGTCGCGCCGAGTTGGTCGGCCATATCTTTGCCGAGAACAATCGGCGGCAGGGGATTGCCCTCCGAAGGGAAGGCTTGGCCGGATTCATCGCTGCTGGGCGGTGTCTCTGCTACGGGCGTGGGGATGGCGGCCAGGGCTGCGGCCGAGCCTTCCTTCACGTTGTCCAGGATGGTGCTGACTTTGCGCTCGTCCTGCGGGATGATGCCCTTCAGGATGGCGCCTTGCGCGCGGGCACCGCGCGAGAGCAGCACCTGCTCGTAGATGGCGGGTGCGCCTGCCACCACCTGCGGCTGCTTCTCCAGGCGGGCCAGCAACGACTCCCAGTTGCGAATCCCGTCGCTGCGGATGCGCAGCAGATTGATGTGCGAGATGGAGCCCAGCAGATGGCTCTGCAGGTCCTGGCGGAATCCGTTATTGATGGCCAGCGCGACGATCAGCGAAGCCACGCCCGCCGCCACTCCCACGATGGAGATCACCGTGATCACGCCGATCATTGCCTGGCGGCGTTTGGCCCGCAAGTAGCGCGCGGCGACAAAGAGTTCAAATTGCATGCAGAAAGCCTTCACCACAAAGGTACCCTGCGACTACGCTCAGGGCAGGCTCCGGACGCGAAGTGTTTTTTCTCTGCTTTGCGGGCACCTGTCCCAGATCCTAAGCTGACCTATGCCGGACGAAAGCTCATTTTAGCGAAGATGCCCTGGTGATTGCCGAAGCCGCCGAGGAACGACTGCCGGGACTTTTCCACGATATGCGCGATAGGCCTCGCCGAAGCGCGCTTCCAGTTCGCGATCCTCGATGCGAATCATCACCGCGCCGGTGAGGATTGCGAACGCCGCAAGACCGTACAACGGAACCAATCCTGTGCCGAGACACCAGGCGAAGATTTCACAGAGATGTCCAAGGTAGATGGGATGACGGACGTGCGCGCGAATGCCGCTGGTGACCAGTTCCTGGCGATGGCGATGGGGCTCCAGTTCAGCCAGGCCGGAAACCTGGGTGTGATGAAAGCTCCTGAATGCCGCCGAATAAATCGAGAAGCCGAGCAGGAAAAGCAGCGCCCCCGGTGCCCACATCCACCCGTTCGCGTAAAAGCGGACATAGCGAAAAGGCCACACAATCAGAAAAGCAGCCGCGATGAACGCGCTCCAGATTGGCATAATCCAGGCATAGGCCCCTCGTCCGCGGCGGCGCCAGCGCCCGATAAACGGATGCACCACCAGCCAGAAGAGCGGGATGGTGCAATAGACGGAGCACGCCAGCAAAGCAAGGGTGTCGATCTCGGAACGCAGGCTCATCGCCCCGCCGGCGCGCGCACCACCACCTTGCCGACACCCATATTGTCGAAGCGGTCATAGGCGCGGACGATGATGGTGTGTTCCTCCGCCGCGGCGCCAGCCTTGACCGCGGGCGTGCTTGGGCCCGCGCTTGGGGGCGCGGCAATGGTGAAATCGTAGTTCTCGGTCTTGGAGTCGGAAATCTGGCCGACCGGCTCGACGACTTGCCACCCGGCTGCATCGATGGAGTACTCGGCATGGCCGATGGGCGAGAAGCTGTCCACCGCGCGAAAGGTGACATGAATCTCATTGCCTTGAGCCTTCGCGTTCAGCGATTCGATCCGCGGCGGCGTGTTGTCGACCTCGAAATGCGGGCTGATGGCCTCGCCGGTCAAGGTATCAGCGGCGGAACGCGATGGCGCGTCGGAGGCGATGACGCGGATCGTGTAACCGCCATCGGGAAACAGGTCGGAATCCAAATTGATGTAGCGGTGCTCGACGTTTTTGCGCAGCACCTTCCATCGAGTCTCCCCGTCGCCGCGATAGTAGACGTCGTAAATCAGCGAGTCGCCGTTATCGTCGTGCGCCTTCCACTCGACCGCAATGGACTGCTTGTCCTTGACCGCCGGCGGCAGAGCTTCATCGTCCGTTGCTGTCGCGGTTGCCGCTTCGGCAGGGACGACTGGCTTTAGGCGCGAGCCGACCATCACAATTACCTTATCCACCCCGGGAGCGACGTTTCTGGGCAGATAATTGACCAGCACGCTATCGATTTTGGGCATGGGGTGGGAGGGCTTCAGCACCGCTTTCCACTGGACGAAGCGCGCCGCGGGCGCGTCGACGGGTACGTCTCTTTCCAGGTCGACCGGCTTCCACGGACTCCAGTTGCGGTCGGGATTGTCCACATTGCCGCTGCGCGCGAGAATTTGGAAGTTGCCGCTGCCACGCACCTCCACCCGCCCCCACTTGGAGAAAATGCCGGCATCCAGCACATCGCTCTCGTAGGTGCCTTCGCTCACCGGGTCCGGACCAAGGCGGAAGACCTTCCCCAGGTTACTGGTGGCGGCGTAAAGGCCGCCCCCCTGGGGCGCCGGGGCAAACGCAGTCACCTGACTGGCGCTGGCTACGGCGAGGTCGGTATAGGCATGCTTGTCGATGGCGTAAATCCTTCCCCGATTGCCGCTGCCCGCCAGCAGATGCCCCGCTTTGTCGAACGCCAGCGCATAGACCAGATCGTTGCGGGAGGACCAGATCGTTGTGGGCGAGCCATCGGGCGAGAGGCGATAGATTTCCGAGCCGCCCAGGCTGGCAACGCTGGGCACAGCGCTGACGACCGAAGGCACACCTGAGCCATTACCAGTGGGCGCGCCGCCAGGGGATGGGACGGTCACAACAACACCACCTCCACTCGTCGGAACGCCCGCCGACGTGGCGGCTTCGCGCTTTTCGCCGGCGCCGGCGGCATAGATAGTACCTTGGTCATCGACGGCCAGCGCAGTGATCTCCTTCTTGGGCGCGCTATACAACACGAAGCCCTCGCCTTGCGGCGAAATGCGATAGATAAGCCCGCTACCGTCGGTGCCGGCGATGAGGTTGCCCTGATTGTCGAAGGTGAGGGCGCGAATCTGAGCGTCATCGCTCTTGAAGAAAAGGCTGCCCTTCCCATCGCGGTCGACGCGGAAGATCTGGCCGGTATCTCCGGTCCCAATGTACAGCCCGCCTTGGCGATCAAGCGCCAGCGCCCAGATGTACTTGGTTTTGGGATCGAAATAGACACTGGCGCTGTAGCTGGAATCGACTTCTGCCGCCAGACGCGGCTCGCTGGGCTTGGCCCCCTCTTGCGCAGCGGCGACCTCTGCTGTTGTATGCGAGCTTTCCGGGGCTTTTCCCGGCGCTGGGCCGCCCTGCACCAGTTGGTAGACTTTGCCATCGGGCGAAGTGGCTGCATAGATCGCACCGGTCTTGTGGTCGACCGCAATCGCCTGCACCTGCAACGCCTCGGGAGCGAAGATGATGCGGGCCTTGCCGTTGGATGTGAGCTTGTAGACCCGAGCGGGCGAGCCGGCCGCGGCGTAGACGTTGCCTTGGGAATCGGAAGCGATATCCCAGATATAGGTGGAAGGTGAGGTGTAGAGCGCGTGGAAGGCGGGCGCGAGCGTAAGTGCGCCATCGCTGCTGATGGCTACGCCGTGGGCCGTGCCTTTCTCGAATTGCCTGTAAGTGGATTGCTCCCAGGTGCGCGTGGTCTGGGCCCAGCAGCTTGCGGCAAGCAGCAGGCAGAGGAGCAGAGCCTCGGCTTGTGGAAGGGAGGGGTATCTACCTAGTCGACGCAGTTTCATCAGGAGTCCTGAATGGCGCGAGGGGCCGGGATGATGCGGCTGAAAAGCTTGGGCGCGACTAGCGGAATGAGTTCTCCACCACAACACCGAGACAATCCTTGACCATAAACTAGCACGCTGGTTGGAGAATGTCAGGCGGAGCGTAGCCGAAATTCAGGCTGTGACCCTAGGGGCGACGGTCAGCGATTGCAGGCGCAGGCTAACCGTGCCTACAATGTCGGAATGAGCATGGCACGTTTGCTAGCCCTCTTGTCCTGCGTCAGCCTGCTTTCCACCTCGCTGATCGCCGGCGACAAAAAGAATAAAAACAAAGATGAGGGGCCGGTGTCGTCGCTTAACTTCTTAGTCCTCAAAGATTACAATGGCAAGCCGATCCGCAATGCCGCGGTGGTCCTGCATGAGGTGGGGGAGCACGGCAGGCAGGGAAAGGGCGGGTTTGAGCTGAAGACCGACGGCGAGGGCAAGACCTCCTACGACGGAGTCCCGTACGGCACGCTGCGAGTGCAGGTCATCGCTCCCGGTTTCCAGACCTTCGGCAACGACTACAACATCAATCAGTCAGCACAACAGATCACCATTCGCCTGAAGCGGCCACAGCAGCAGTATTCGATTTACGAGAAGCATGGCAGCGGAAGTGGCGAAAGCAGCAACCCGCCGGACAAAGGCAAGCAGCCGTAAACGGTAATGAATCCCCGAGCCATGCGCGAGGGCTATTTCCCGGAAAATTGGCCGCTGCTTCGCCTGGGGTGCGGCGTTTTCGAAATTTAGCCGCCGTGCCGAGCAAGAACGCCCTCCGCCCCGCAAAGTTGTATCCTTATCGCTTTACAAACTGCCATTTGGCATGGCGGTTGCGAGTAGAATGGCAACAGTGGATGGCGCCGTTTCATCCCAACAAGCTCCTCGGGGAATGCCGGAAGGGTCCGGCTCTGAATAATCGCGGGTACTGAATTTTCATGGCACTGATTGGAAGCTTTGCGCTGCTGCTGGCCTTGGCGCTGGCGGCCTATTCGTTTGTTGCGGGCGCGCTGGGTCTGGCCCGCAAGGACGACCGCTTGGGTGAGACCGCGCGCCGCGCCGGCATTGCGTCGTGGGCTGCGGTGACCGTCGCCGGCGTGGCGCTGGTGATAGCCGCATTCGGCAACGACTTTTCCATCGCCTACATCTTGCACCACAGCAATCGCGCTCTGCCGATTCAGTACAAGTTCGCCGCGCTGTGGTCTGGGCAGGAAGGCTCGCTGCTGTTCTGGGCGTGGCTGCTTTCGACCTACGCGCTGGTGCTGCGCCTGCGCTACAAGGTCGATCCCAAGCTGTTCAATCACGCCTCCGTGATCATTGCCGGCGTGCAAGTGTTCTTCTTCCTGCTGGTGAACTTCGCGGCCAATCCGTTCGGGATCGTCACAGGAACGATTCCCGCCGATGGCTTCGGGCTGAATCCGTTGCTGCAGTATCCCGAGATGGTGATTCATCCGCCGATGCTGTATCTCGGCTACGTCGGGGTTACCGTGCCGTTCGCCTTCGCGCTGGGCGCGCTGATCATGAAGTATCCCGGCGAGAAGTGGATCCACATCACCCGGCGCTGGACCATGGTGGCATGGCTGTTCCTCACCTGCGGTATCTTCCTCGGCGCGCACTGGGCGTATGAGGTGCTGGGCTGGGGCGGCTACTGGGGATGGGACCCGGTGGAGAACGCCTCGCTGCTGCCCTGGCTGACCATGACCGCCTTCCTGCATTCGGTGATGATGCAGGAGAAGCGCGGCATGATGAAGATGTGGAACATGTGGCTGATCTTCACCACCTTCCTGCTGGCCATCTTCGGGACCTTCCTGACGCGCTCGGGCGTGGTCAGTTCGGTGCACGCCTTCGCGCAGTCGAGCATCGGGACCTGGTTCATCTGGTTTCTGGCGATCGCGTTTGCCACCTGCGTGTACTTCTTCGTGCGCAATCGCGAGACGCTGCGCAGCGAGCACCGTCTGGAGTCGCTGGTTTCGCGCGAGTCGAGCTTCCTGTTCAACAACCTGGTGCTGCTGGTGTCCTGCTTCGCGGTGCTGTGGGGCACGCTGTTTCCCGTATTGTCGGAGTGGGTGACGGGATCGAAGGTCACGGTGGGGCCGCCGTTCTTCAACCGCGTTAACGTGCCGATTGCGATCTTTCTGGTTTTGCTGACCGGAGTCGGGCCGCTGCTGGCCTGGCGCAAGACCTCGCTCGACAGCTTGAAGCGCAATTTCCTGTGGCCGACGGTGCTGATGGTGCTGACGGCGATCGCGCTGATTGCGGGCGGAATGAAGCCATGGCAGGATGCGAGCTACTTCTACTCCCTGATGGCGATTTCGCTGTCGGTGTTCGTCATGGGGACGGTGGTTGGCGAGTTCTGGCGCGGCGGACGCGTGATCGCGCGGCAGACCGGCGTGAATATTGCACAGGGCATGGTGACCATCACGCGCCGCAACACGCGCCGCTACGGCGGATACCTGGTGCATATCGGCGTGGTGCTCATCATCATCGGCTTCGCGGGGCTGCCATTCAACCTGGACAAAGAGCAGGAGATGGGCTTTGGCGACAAGATGCAGATTGGGCAATACACGCTGGTCTGCGAATCGTACACGCAGGACAGCAAGCCGAACTACGATAGCGAGTGGGCCGTCATCGACGTGTACAAGGGCGGCAAGAAGATCGCGACCATGTATCCCGAGCGGCGCTTCTACACCGCCAGCCAGCAGACCTCGACGATTGTGGCTAACCGCTCGCGGCTGAATGAGGATTTGTACCTGGTGTACACCGGGCGCAACCAGGACACCGGCCGGCCGATCATCAAGGCGCACGTCAATCCGCTGGTGATGTGGATCTGGATTGGCGTGCACGTGGTGCTGATCGGGACGATCATCACGCTGATCCCCAACATGAAGGCAAAGAAGACGGTAGTAAGGGAGAAGGAGCGCGCCGCGGAGGAAGCGGTGCGCAGCGGGGCGGTGGGAGTGGGAGGAGATTGAAACTCAAAACTAGAAACGCGAAACTGCGCCTCGCCCAACTCGCGCTGATTGCACTGCTGGCGATGACCTTCCTGGGCGCGGATACGGACGCGCGCTTCAACAACCTGGGCCATCAACTGATGTGCATGTGTGGCTGCAACCAGGTTCTCCTGGAGTGCAATCATGTGGGCTGCACCTATTCCTCGCGCATGAGGGACGAGCTGGCCGCTGCGATCGCGCGCGGTGATAGCAATTCGCTCATCCTGCAGAGCTTTGTGCAGAAGTACGGCCAGACGGTGCTGGCCGCGCCGACCACGCGAGGCTTCAACCGCGTAGCCTGGATCATGCCGTTTTTGGTGTTTGGGGTGGCTTTGGCGCTGGCGGTCTGGGTGGTGCGGATGTGGAAGTCGCGCCCTCTGGCCCAACCTGTGCCGCGCCCCAAGCTTGAGGAGGCGCAGCTCGACCAGCTTCGCAGGAAGGCGCGCCAGGAGACGGAATTCTGAAATGCGCGGCGCAGGATGTGCCGCTGGCTGATCAAGAATTATCCGCTTGACGCGGGCCTGAAGGCCCGCTTTGCCCAGGGAGGCTGAATCTCGATGTTTGCACTTATCAGCACGGCAGCCATTGGACAGCCAGCCGTGTTCGTGCTCTTCGGCTGCATGCTGTTTGCTGCGGCCTTGTTCGTATACATTTTCTATCAGCCGGATGACATGGAAGCCGGCGAGGAGAAAACCCGCGCTTTGTATCTGCAGGAGCGCAAGGAAGCCACCTACGAGAACCTGCGCGACCTGAGTTTCGAGTACAAGGCGGGCAAGCTGAGCGAGCAGGATTATGCCGTCCAGCGCGCCGCGCTCGAAGACGAGGCAGCGGCGATTCTGGCTGAGTTGGAGCAGATCGAGAAGGCGCGCGCAAGCACCCCAAGAAGTCCAAAAGCGGGACTTCTTGGGGGCCCCGGAACAAGGGTGCGGCAAGGTACGCGGCGAAGCGGCGTGCGAACCAACGGGGGGCGGGCATGAAGACTTTCTCAACTCCCCGACAGTGTCATCCCGAGCGAGCGAAGCGAGTCGAGGGAGCTGCGGCTTCTCCCAACGGTTCTGCCCGTTCAAATGAAAGCAGGTCCTTCGACTCCGCGCCTGCCGGTCCGCAACGGAAGCGGACCGAAAGACGTGCGGGCGCTCCGCTCAGGATGACACTGATGTTGTTAGCGCTTTGTTTGACGGGCGGCATGGCATTCGCTGGAGCCCAGAACATCACCGGCACGGTCACCAACGGCACCACCGGCAAACCCGCGGCCGGCGATGAGGTTTCGCTGCTCTCGCTGTCGCAAGGCATGCAGGAGATCGGCAGCACGAAGACCGATGCTCAGGGGCGGTTTTCATTTCCAGCCCCGAAGGACGCGCAAGCGCCGCACATGGTTCGCGTCACGCATCAGGGCGTCGCCTACTTTCCGGAGAGCGGACCGCTCATGCCCGGTAGCACCACGGCCGACCTCACCATCTACGACGCCGCGCCGAAAGCTGACGGAGTCAGTCAGACCGTCGAGGTGGACCGATTCCAGAGCGACAGCAAACAACTTCAAGCCATCGCGCTGTTCGCCCTGAGCAACAAGTCGCAGCCGCCGCGCACGGTAGCTAGTGACAAGGGCACCTTCGAATTTATTCTCCCCGAGGGCGCGCAGATTGACTCGGCCGACGCCAAGGCGCCGGGCGGGCAGCCTATCGCCGCGGATACGACGGCAGGCGCGCAGAAGAACCACTACTGGCTGAGCTACCCCTTGCGTCCGGGCGAGACACAGTTTCAGGTCGCCTACCATATGCCGTACAGCGGAGAAGCCAGCTTCGCGCCTAAGCCGCTGGCCGACGTGCAGCATTTTGTGGTGATGCTGCCCAAGAGCATGAGCTTCGCGGCGAAGGACCCGCAGCAGTTTCAATCGATGTCCGATCCGCAGTCGACGGTGATGGTGGCTACCAACGTCAAGCCGGGACAGGACCTCAGTTTTCGCATCTCCGGGACGGGTTCGTTTCCCGCCGAGAATCAGCAAGCCGGCGGCGAGTCCGGTGGCGCGATGGGTGGCTCGCAGGCCGCCGCCAATGACGATCGTCCCGGGGGTGGTTTGGGCGCGCCGATCGATGCGCCTGATCCGCTGCACGATTATCGCGTGTATCTCCTGGGCGGTTTTGCGCTGGTGCTGGTGATGGGCGGGGCTTATGTCGTGTCACGATCCAATCGCCCGCACCCGGCGATGGCCGCCGCAGGCGGAGCGGGGAATGTCGTGGTCGAGGACGATTATGTCGCGCCGTCGTCACCGCCTGAGGCGAGGGATCGCAATACGCTATTGCTGGAGGCGATGAAGGAAGAGTTGTTCCAGTTGGAAATCGATCGCCAGCAAGGGAAGATCACGCCGGAGGAGTACGCCAAAGCTAAGGCGGCGCTCGACGAAACCATCAAGCGCGCGGTGGCTAGAGGCAAGAGCGCTTGAGCTTGCTGGATGAGGATCGATCAGCTTCTTGAGTCTCCACTCCCCACGCAGTAACCATAAGCTTCGCGATAGAGGCACCGCCGGCGAAGGGCGGATTTGGAGCTTTTCTACAGCGGCTTCGGGGTCCTGTAGCGTTTCTTGAGTCGGCTTTAAGCGGCTGAGGGAAACACTCCCCAGGGCCTAAAGGCCGCGTTCAGCGGCGCTGGTCCGGCACGGCTAGAGCCGTGCCCCTTCAAAGCCGAGACACCGCTGCTATCCCGCAAATGCCTTTGCCAGGAAGCGCGAGATATGCCACGCGTCCATGTATTTGTAGGGCGTCTCGCCCAGCGAGTAGTGACCGCAGGGCAGCGCCTTGATCGTGGTGTCTAGGCCCCGGCGCAGGAACTCTCCCGCCGCCTGCGCAGAGAACTCCGGCAGAAATGTCAGATCGTAGCGGCCATAGATCATCAGCGACTTCTTCGGCCAGCGCTGAAACTTGTTGAAATAGGCGATCGGGCTGATGCACATCCATACTTGCCGCAGCTCTTCCTGCGTCAGCACGGCTTCTACTCCTTGGCGGATGTGCCGCGTCGATTGCCCGGTCCACACCACGTCGCCAAAGGCGGTGGAGGCGTGGTTGAAGACGTTCACCCGAATGCGCGGATCATGCGCGCTGGCGAGAAACGCATAGCACGATCCCAGGCTGGTGCCGACGATCCCCAGCCGTGAGTAGCCGCGCTGTTCCAGCCAATCGAGGCAGGAGCGAATGTCGGCAATACCCTGCCGCGTGGCGTCGATGGTGCGCCCTACATTGGCGGAGACGGCGTAGTCGGCGCGCGTGACCCCCGCGGGACGGCGAATGTCGTGGTACGGCATGCTCAGGCGCAATGCAGCGATTCCCAGCACATTAAATACACGGCACAGCGCGTTCTGGCTGACACCATCGGCGTTCCACTGCGGCAGCAGCACCACGGCGCGATGGCCGTGCGCCGGAAACCAACGCGCATTGACGCAATTGTTCTCGGGGTAGGGCGATTCCACCGGGGAGGTGAAGCGCAGAAATTTGGCCCACTCGTCTTTGGGCAGCTTCTTGGGCGGCTCGCTGCCGGTGTGGAAGAGTTCCACCTTACGATGCTCCAGGCGAAAATCGGCTGGCGTTTTGTAGGCAAAGAACTCGTCGCTGTGCTCCACTAGAGAATTATTGATCTCGGTCATGTAGCGGAGCATGGCTTTCCCGTCGGGATGGTTCTGCGGAAGAGCGAAGCGCCCGATGCCGGGCCATCGCGTTGTCCACTCCAGGCCCCACTCGAACGGGCGCACCACGCGGTTGTTGTCGCGCGAGGTCAAGCGCGATTCCCAGTCGTGCATCCAGCGGCGGTAGTGTTCTCCCATCTATAGCGATGCTATCGCAGTAGGAGAGCCTATGCAGAGCGAAACGCAATGAGCCCAGGGGTTTAGGCTGTGAACGGAGCTAAGCGCCACCTGAGCGGAAAGCGCACCGCGGGGCCCTCTTGGCGCCTCTGGGTATTGGGAGGGTTATAGTCCAGAGGTTGTAGATGATTGCCACTATCGGGGGATGTTCCCGATTTGGGAAGGCACTACTCTTCTGGGCATGCAACTCATAAAGATTGGCGAAATCAGACAGAAGACGGTGCTGGACCTGGTGCAAGAGATGGCAGCGCGGCAGTTGGCGGAGGTCGAGCAGCTCAAGATCGCAGCCGCCAACCGTGCGAGTCAGCCGCGCTCACGTCGTCCCCGGCCGCGCTGCAATGCGCTTAATTCGCTGTCGCGCTAGCGTCCTTTTTCTCCGGCCTTACGGTCCCTCTTTTCTCCCAAAAGAGTCACGTCCTGTTTCTTCGTTGTCGGCACGGCCGTATATTTCGGATTGTCGTAAGTCCCGCCAATTTTCAGGCTCACCATTGATCCCTGGTGCTTCTTTTGCGAGGCCAGCGGATGGAGCACCTTCAGCAGAAACGATTTCACTCCCGTAGTCGCTTTCGAAAGCTGGGTATCCAGATGCATGTTGCCGTTCAGGTCAATCTGCTTCGTCTTGAGATCGTAAGTGCCGCTCACCAGCGCGGCGGCGCCGGGAACATCGAATGAGATGTTGTGGAGATGGGCAACGGCGTCGCGCAGCACGACGTGGCCCTGGATGTTGGAAAGGACCCGGCCGGGATCGTAGCTGTCATTGCCCAGTTTGTCGTCCATGTCCTCGACCTGGTCGGCTTTGCCGCGGGCGCGCGCGCTCAAAACGTCAATATTCTTCTGGGTTTCACGATGCGGGTACCCCCCTCCGGTAATTCCGAAATCGCCTTGGAGCCGCACTTTATCGATGAAAGGGCGATTTTCCGGAGGCAGCACCGCCCGGGCCCGAAATATGATCGCGCCGGTCATCGCCGGCTTCTTGCCATTCACGAACAGCCATAGCAGATCCTGCACGCGCGCATGATCCGAAGAGAGTCCGATGTTCGCGGTCTTGCCTTGGCTGCCTTTCTGGGAGGCGACTTCACCACTCGCCAGGATCACGCTACGGCCGAACTGTGCCGTGGCGGAGTCAAGCGCCACGTCTCCGTTCATGCCGTTCACCACCGCCTGGAAGTGCGTAACCAGGTGCAGAGGATGACCGCTGGAGGTGACCTGAAAATTCGGCGCGTCGGTCGCGCCTTGCACCGAGATGTGCTGGATTGGACCCTCGAAGCTGCCCTTCGAGGCGAGTGTGCCGGCGATGCCCCCGAATGCCCCGAGGTTCATGTTCTCGACATGGAACGTGCCGGAGATGCTGGTCTGTGCCACATTGCCGTGCCGGAATGGGTGGAACTTGCCCTGGAGATCAACATCCGCCGGAGGCAGAGGCAGGCGAATGCTGGCTTGATAAAGCAGCGGCTGGCCCGCGGCCAGATCATGAAGCGCCAGCTTCGGCATCTGAAAAACGAGTGGCGCCTTGCCGGGCTGAGCGGAGAGGAATTCTACTTCGGCTCCGTCGGCGATGATCCTGCCGATGGTGAGGCCGGACGGCAGCATGCCCAACTGGAGGGGCGTTGATTCCAGCCCCGCCGGTTTTCCGCGCGCAGGAATCGTGACGCGTAACTGCTCGGCGCGAATAATGGTGATGTGGTGGAACACCAGCGTCTGGTAGCTGCCCATGATCGTCAGCTTGTTGATGGTGACGAGCGGGGTGGCATTTCCCTGGCGGCGGAAGGTTACTTCCTGCGCCAGGCAGCCGGGATGCGGGAAATACAGGCGGTGGAAACTTGCGATCTTCACCGTGCTGCCCGACTGTTGTTGCAGTGACTGGATCACGGCGCTTTCGGTGAACGGCCAGTGGAGCACTAACTCCACAAATGCCACCGTGAGGCCGACCAGCAGCAGGAGCACTGCAGCCAGAATCCAGCGGCGGCGCAGGATGAGGAAAGCTGCGGCGCTCGCGGATTGACGCTCCTGGGTTTGCAGCGGCATTGCGGTAAATGGCCTTCGCGCGGATCGGGCAAGCTTATTTTGTAGGATGGCGGCGGGCGTCGCGCCGTTTTCTGTCACACGGGATTTGTTTCGCGAGCCATAACCTTAGAGTGAAAAGTGCCCAGTCCATGTGGGGCTGGCGGCGAAACTCAAAAGTCTTTGATCCGGGACCTTGAGCTCTCAAATCTGGTAGTCGATCTCGATGATCTCTTGCAGCCTGTCTTCGCCATTCGCTGAAACCGATTCCCGTCCGCGCAACTGGCGAACTTCTTCCTTCAGCTTCTTGACTTCGTTGGCTACGGCAGCCAGCGCTTCCGACAAGGGATCGTTGATCTGCTTGGGATCGATGATGACCACGCGCTTGCCCTTGCGCAACACGATGTGGCCCGGTACGCCGACTACGGTGGAGTTGTCGGGCACGTCGCGCAGCACCACCGAGCCCGCGCCCACGCGGCTGTTCTCGCCAATGATGATATTGCCGAGCACGCGAGCGCCCGCGCCCACCACCACATTGTTGCGCAGCGTCGGATGCCGCTTGCCGGTTTCTTTCCCGGTGCCGCCGAGGGTCACGCCCTGGAAGAGCGTCACGTCGTCGCCGATGATGGTGGTCTCGCCGATGACCACCCCCATGCCATGATCGACAAAGAAGCGGCGGCCAATTTCCGCGCCGGGATGGATTTCGATCCCGGTGATGAGCCGGGCCAACTGCGAAAGCGCCCGCGCCAAGAAACGCCGGTTATGAATCCACAGCCAGTGGTGGAAGCGATAGCTCCATAACGCGTGCAGGCCGGAGTAGAGCAGCACCACCTCCAGCCCAGACGTCGCCGCGGGATCGCGGTCCAGCACCGCGGCGATGTCCTCGCGCATAGAAGAAAAGAAGCTCACGCAGCCACCTCAGCCGCCTTCAAGGCCAACGCCTCATCGCGCAGTTGCTCGAAGAGAACGCTGCTCAAGTAGCGCTCGCCGAAATCAGGCAGAACCACAACGATCAGCTTGCCCGCATTCTCCGGGCGTTGCGCCACGCGCACCGCCGCCACCGCAGCCGCGCCCGAGGAGATGCCCATCAGCAGGCCTTCTTCGCTGGCCAGGCGGCGCGCCATCGAAACCGCATCATCGCTCGATACCTGGATGGTCTCGTCGATAAGGTCGGTGCGCAGGATGCCGGGAACAAAGCCTGCGCCCAGGCCCTGAATCTTGTGCGGGCCGGGCTGGCCGCCGGAAAGGACCGGGCTCTCGACCGGCTCAACCGCAATGGCCTTGAAGGACGGCTTCTTCGCCTTGATGTATTCCGCGACGCCGGTCAACGTGCCGCCGGTGCCGATGCCGGAGACGAGGATGTCCACCTTGCCGTCGGTGTCGTTCCAGATTTCGGGGCCGGTGGTCTCGCGGTGAATTTTGGGATTGGCAGGATTGTCGAACTGCTGCGGCATGAAGCCGTTCGGCGTTTGCGCCAGAATCTCTTTGGCCTTGGCGATAGCGCCCGGCATGCCCTTCGCCCCGGGCGTCAACACGATCTTCGCCCCATAGGCGCGCAGCAACACGCGCCGCTCCAGGCTCATGGTATCGGGCATGGTGAGGATGAGCCGGTAACCCTTCACGGCCGCCACAAAAGCCAGGCCGATGCCGGTGTTGCCGCTGGTCGGCTCAATCAGCACGGTTTTGCCGGGATGAATTTCGCCGGCGCGCTCGGCTTCGGTGATCATGCTGACCCCGATGCGGTCTTTCACACTGTTGCTGGGGTTAAAGCTCTCCAGTTTGGCGGCGATGGTGGCGCGCGCGCCGTCGGTGACTTTGTTCAGGCGGACCAGCGGGGTGCGCCCAATCAGCTCGGTAACGTCATTGGCTATTTTCACGGTGTGTCTCCAAGATGGCGGCGCGCTGGCCGGCAATTGTTTATTGGATTCTGTTGGGTAAGGCGAGGAAGCAGCTACCGACAACAACAACAGGGACAGAGGCTGGGGAACCGGCTCGGAGCAACCGGTGTGACGACATTTTGATTGCTACCCATGTGGGTCATAGGTCGTCCGATTCCACGAAGGTCTGTTCAGCTTATCACGGAGTGAAGGCCGAAGTCTGCCGGTAGGGCAGCGTCACCTTCACCCGGCAGCCACGCGCATCGGGACGGTTGGTCAGCTCGATCGATCCACCGTGCGCCTCGGCGATCTGCTGCGACAGCACCAGCCCAATTCCCGAGCCGCCCGGCTTGGTGGTGTAGAAGGGCACGAAGGCGTTGCTGGGATTGAGCAGCCCAATGCCATTGTCCTCGACCATCAGCGCGACGTGGTGATCGAGCTTTTCCATCCCTATCGTGACCTTGGGCGCGGCGGACTCTCCGGCCGGTTGCGACTGCGCCTGTTCCAGGGCGGCATCGACGGCGTTGCGGACCAGGTTGATCAGCATCTGCTCGATGAGGTCGGGATCGATCATCAACGTCAAGTCATCGCCGGGCAGGATCTCCACCTTCAGGCGCGTCTCCAGTACGGCTACACGCTCGATGAGCGGGCGCAGCTCAATCGGCTTCAGCGAGGGCGAGGGCATCTGCGCCAACCGGCGATAGGACTGCAAGAAGCGGTGCAGGGCCGCGGTGCGCGATTCAATGATGTTCAAGCCGCGCTGAAAGTCCGCGTTCTGCGCCTCCGGCAGTTCCTCCAGCGGCAATCGCGAGGACAGGCTGCCAGCAATCGAGATGATGGGCGCGAGCGAGTTGTTCAGCTCGTGACCGAGCACGCGAATCAGCTTCTGCCAGGCGCTGCGTTCCTCCTCGCGCAAGGCGCGGCTCACGTCCGACAGCACGATCAGCGTGTGCGGCACGCCGTTTTGCCGGAAGGAACTTTTGCGCAGCATCCAGCGCGCGTTGGGCGCCGAATACGGTAGCGCGACCAGCGTCTCGTTGACAGCCTCGAAGCAGGCATTCAACTCCAGTTCGCTCGCGGTCTTGCCCAGCAGGCGCGCGGCCGGCTGTTGCAGTAGGCGCTCGCCGGCAGCATTCACCAGCCGCAGAACGTGGGCGGGATCAAAGGTGAACAGCGGCGCGTCAATCTCCTCGACCACCCGCCGCAAGAGCGCGGTCGCCTCAATCGTCTGCAGACGTTGCTCGGTCAAGATATCTGCGAGGGAGTTAATTTCCAGCGCCAGCTCGCCGAGAGCGTCGTCGGGAGCGGCGCCCCGCGCGCGAAAGGAATAATCCTCCTCACGGAGCGCGCCGACTACATTGGCCAGGGTTTGCAGCGGCCGGACAATCTGGTCCAGCAGGGCGAGGGTGAGCACCAGCCAGAGAAGGAGTTCCAGCCCGGTGAGAGAGATCTTGGTACTTCGGCTCCAGTCGTGGGTCCAGATCAGAGTTGTGCCAAACCCCAGTCCCGGCAAGGATGCCAGGAGGGCAAATAAGGCGATTCGCTTTTCGTAGAGGAGCCCGAAGCGCTGTTTGCGAGGAGCCCGGCTTGCAAGGTTCTCCGCAATGGGCGGCGGTAGGTTCAGCGCGGCCGGAGGTTGGGAATCGGCGTTCCTAGTGGAGTCGGTGGTCACGAGTTGAGCAACTAGTAATTAGTAACTAGTAACTAGTAATTAGGCAGTTAGATTCTGTGACGCTACAGTCTTAGGAAGACGGGTCACGAACCTAAATCGGAATATCGTCAATGGGTAATACCACTGCTAGTCGCCAAAACTAGCTACTAGTTACTAGTTACTAGCTGTCAGAGCCCATACCGTTCCATGCGGCGATACAGCGCGCCGCGGCTCAGGCCGAGGGCCTCCGCCGCCTGGCTCACGTTGCCGTGGAAGCGCTGCAGCGCTTTACGGACCAGAATGCCTTCCACCTCCTCAATGCTGAGATCTTCCAGGTTCGGCCCAGCCGAGCGCTGCTGCACATTCAGCCCGAGGTCAGAGACCTGGATCTCGCCGGTTCGACACATCAACACGGCGCGCTCCAGCGTGTGCTCCAGTTCGCGCACGTTGCCCGGCCAGCCATATTGCAGCATGGCCTGCAGGGCAGGCGCGGCAAAGCCGCTAACCGCCACACGATAGCGCGCAGCATAACGCTTGAGGAAGTGGGCCGCAAGCAGCGGGATGTCTTCCCGCCGCTCGCGCAAGGGCGGGATGGGAATCTCCACCGTGTTGAGGCGGAACAGCAGGTCTTCGCGAAAATTTCCCGCGGCGATGGCCTCCTGCAAATTCGTATTGGTGGCCGAGATCACGCGCACATTGATGTGCTTGGTGCGCGAAGAGCCGACGCGTTCGATCTCGCCGGTTTCCAGTACCCGCAAAAGTTTAGCCTGTTGGCGAATCGGCACGTTGCCGATCTCGTCGAGAAAGATGGTGCCGTTGTCGGCCAGCTCGAAGCGCCCGATGCGGTCCACGCGGGCGTCGGTGAAGGCGCCCTTGACGTGACCAAACAGCTCGCTCTCGAAAGTGCCTTCCGGCAGCGCGCCGGTGTTGACGGCAACCAGCGGCATGGAGGCGCGCGGCGAGAGGGCATGCAGCGTCTGCGCCACAACTTCCTTGCCGGTGCCGTGCTCGCCGGTAACCAGCACGTTGGCGTCGGAGGGCCCGATACGCGCGATGGTCTGCAGCACGGGTTGCATCGCAGGCGCCTCGGCGATGAACTCCGGCCGGCCTTCGGCGCGTAGCAGCCTAGCTTCTGCTTCAAGCTGCTGCGTGCGTTGCAGCGCGCGGTGCAGCTCCACCTGGGTTCGCAGAATCGCCAGCAATCGCTCATTTTCCCAAGGCTTTTGGATGAAATCGCGAGCCCCGCGGCGCATCGCTTCCACGGCCAGGCCGACATTGCCCCAGGCCGTCATGACAATCACTGGGATGTTGCTGTCCTGGGCAACGATTTCCGAAAGCAGGTCGAGGCCCTCCTGGCCGGAAGTCGTGTCACGGGTGTAATTCAGGTCGATGAGCACCGCGTCGTAGAACTCGGTGACCAGGGCTTCGCGCACAGTCGCGGGAGATTTTGCCGTATCCACCTCGAAACCCGCTGGGCGCAGCAGCAGCTCGATCGCTTCCAGAATATGCGGTTGATCATCGGCGGCAAGAATGCGCCCGGTGCGCTGCCGATCGCGCGCTGCCGTGGCGGCGTCCGGCGATCGCTCAGATTGCGTTTGTGTGCGTGGCAAAAATGCTCCGTTTCTTTTCTGAAGGTGCTGTCCCTCGACTCCGGCGAGCAAAGAAAGTTCGCCTACGTTCGTCGAGAATCATCCTTGGGTGCCCCGTTCTAGCCATCCTTTGGCTAGGGCGGGGCGGTGAGCCTTGTTAAACAGCCTTCCTCGATTCAGTGCACAACGCCGTCCACCGCATTCTGAATTTGAATGTGATTTTCGTCCAGCGTCGTCCCGGTGGCGCGCTGCAATTCCAGCTTCGACTTCTGATACGCCGTGCTGGCGTTCAGCAAATCCAACTGGGCCAGAGCCAGATCGCGCTGCGACGTCAGCGTCTGGAAACTCGATCCGGCTCCCAGCGTTTGTTCCTTCTGCATGATAGTGAACGTCTTCTGTGCCAGGTCACGCGCTTTCGTGGCCGCTTCCACCCGGGCACGTCCCTGCTCCAGCGCATACTCAGCATTACGAACTTCGATCCGGATTTGCTTTCTGAGCTGCTGTTCGCGCAACTCCGCCTGGCGGTATTCCAGTTCGGAACGATATTGGTCGGCCTTAGCCACGCGATTGCGAATCGGAAGGCTCAGGTTCAGTCCTACCAGGTAATCGGGCGAAGAGTTGTTGAAGGCGTTCTGAAAGCCGCCCCACCAGTTGGTGGGCAGCGTAGAGCTGTTGGCGGTGTAGTAATAAGGATTCAAATCGCCCGCCAAACCGGTCCCGCCGTAGAATCCGACGAGCGTGAGAGTGGGAAGCAGGGCATTAGCCGCTGCCTTGCGCGTGATCTCCCGGTTGCGCAAATCGATTTGCGACTCCATCAACTCGGGCCGGTCCTCGAGCGCTTGCGTAATCAGCTCCTGGGTCGGCTTCTCGGGAATCATCTGCACGGTATCCAGGCGGTCGGTGGGAACGACCGGCATCGCTTCCAGTGTGGGGTCATCAAGATTGCGGGTGAGCGCGTTCTTCATCAGCGACTCCTGCAATTGCAGGTTGGTCTTGGCGACGGTCAGGTCCTGATCGCGGCGGGAAACTTCCGCTTCGGCCCGCATTACGTCCATGGCAGGGATGGCTTCCAGTTGGAGCTGCTTCTGGGCATTGTCGAAGTTATGCTGCGCAAAGGCATACGACTGTTCGTTGACCTTCTCTTCCTCGTAAGCGCTCACCAGGTCCCAGTACATATTGGCCACCTGAGTGATGGTGGCAATCAACTGCATCTTGAAAGCGACATCGGAAATCTTCTTGTCATTTTTCGCGATGCGCAGATAACGCAGGTTGGGACCTTTGCCAAATCCCGCCAGCAATTGCTGCTGAATGGTTAAGCGATAGTAGCTGTTGGACAGCGGGTTCAGGTTGTTGAAGATGCTGTTCCCGGTTTGACGGTTGTTGTCCACCTCCAGGCTGAAACTGGTGCCGGTGGAAAACGCCTGCGAGTAATTCAGGTTGACCGTTCCTGTGTTGACCTGGAGAAATGGCACGCCATAAAGCTGCAGGTTGCCAAGTGGCTCGGTAAGGTGCTCCAAGCTGGTGATGCCGGTGATCAGAGGATCAAACGAAGGCACGGCAGTTCCGGTGCCAAGGGTGGATTGCACCAGGCCAGCAGCTCCGGCTCCGGCGCCGCCTGCGCCGCCGGTGGTGCCGCCGGCGCCCGCGCCGGGAGCGCCCGCGCCGAAGCCGCCCACGCCTCCACCGGGAGTGCCTTGCACAACGCCGGTATTCACGCCGCGGAATGAGCCTCCCGCCCTGGTGCGCTCGATATCGGTGTCGGCGATGGGCAGGTTAAAGCGCGCGATGGCCAGATCGAGATTGTTTTCCAGCGCCAGATCGATGGCGTCCTGCAGCGAGATGTAGAGCTTGCCGTCGCGAATGAGATCGTACAGGCGGCGCGAGTTTGCTACGTTGGGCTTCGGTACCGGGCTGGGAGCGTAGGCGTCCAGCGGATTGTTGGAATGCGGGATCGCCAAGTTTGCCGGGGTTTGAAGGTTGAGCGGCGGAGACACCGTTGGCGGCAGTGGCGCGTGCTGAGGCGCCGGCGCATTCGGCATCTGCTGTTGCGCCGTGGCCAGCATCCCACACAGTAGGACTACCACAACGTGATACCAAGATCGGCCCGGCTTCATGAGCGCGCAGCCTCCCCATCCCGCGCAATCGCAGAGCGTACCGGCGATGCCGGCTGCGTCAGCCCTGGATTGCCGGTATCGCTTACTACCCAGCCGTCTTTCATCTGGATCGTGCGCGATCCGTAGGCGGCGTTGACCTCCGAATGCGTCACTTGCACGATGGTCGTGCCCTCGTGGTTCAGCTTGGTGAACAGCTCCATAATCTCTTTCGCCTGGCTGGAATGCAGATTGCCGGTCGGCTCGTCCGCCAGGAGCAAGGCCGGCCGATGAATCACCGCGCGCGCCACGCCCACCAGTTGCTGCTGTCCGCCGGAAAGCTGGTTGGGATACAGGTCCTTCTTGGCGACAATCTGAAAGTGGTCGAGGGTCTCGGCCACCATGCCCTGCCTTTGTGCGCGCGGGATGTCCTTGTACGAAAGCGGCAGGTCGATGTTTTCCTGCACCGTAAGATCGTCCAGCAGGTGATAGCTCTGGAAGACCATCCCGATATTGCGCTTGGCCAGTTCGGCGCGCTCCTTGCGCTTCATCAGATGGACCGGCTGCTCGCCGAACCAGTATTCTCCCGCCCACCCGTCATCGAGCAGCGCCAGCACGTTCAGCAGCGACGACTTGCCTGCCCCCGAGGGGCCCATGATGGTGACAAACTCGCCCTCGCGGATGGTGACATCAATGCGGCGCAAGACCCACGTCTGCCCCGCTCCGGTTTTGTAGCTGCGTTCGACGTTTTTGAGTGTAATCATGATTAGCGATTAGCAATTAGCTCTTGGCTTTGCAGCAATCCACTTCTGACCTGACACTTTCCGCTCCTCGTCCGCATACTCTTGCTTCTTATCCAGAACAGCTCTTCATCCGAAAAGCTAATTGCTAGTTGCTAGTTGCTAATTGCTAATTGCTTCTTCTTCACTCCCACCGCAACGCCTTCACCGGGTCGATCCGCGAGGCGCGGCGCGCCGGAATGTAGCTGGCGAACAATCCGCAGGCCAGCAGCAACAACGACACTGCAGCGATAGTCACAGCGTCATAGGGCACAACTCCATAAAGAAAGCTTCGCAACAGGCTGCCGGTGGAAATTGCGGCGACCAGGCCAATGCCAACGCCAATCGCCAACAGAACCACGGCCTGGCGCAGCACGAATCCAATCACGTTGGAGCGCGTCGCCCCCAGAGCCATCCGAATTCCCAGATCGCGGGTGCGCTGGCTGACGTTGTAGGCCAGCAGCCCGTAGATTCCGGCAATGGAAATCAGCAGCGCCGCGCCGGCAAAAATCCACAGCAGGCGCACGGCCAGCGTCTGGCTGCCCAGCGAGGTGTCAACCAACTCCTGCATGGGCCGAATGTCGGTGACAATCAGGGCGGGATCGAATTGCCGCAATGTGGTACGCACGCTGGGAATGACGGCTGAGGGCGCGACATGCGTGCGCAGCGCCACATTTGAAAATGAGCCGAGGATGTATGGAGTCATCTCATCCTGCGGCCCAAGTTGAAGGTACGACAAGTCAATCTCCGGCTGGGCGGCATCCGACATCGCCGTCTGATGGGTATTCTCCACTACCCCGATGATGGTCACGATCCCGTGCGGGCCTTTCACCCCCAGGTCTAGTTGCTGGCCCAAGGGATCCTGGTTGCGGAAATAGCGGCGTACCAGGGCCTGATTGACCACCGCGCCGGCCATGCCTTGCGGCCCATCACTGTCGCTAAACAGGCGGCCGCGCCACAGGCGAATGCCGAGGGTGGAAAAGTAGTTAGGGCTTACCGCACGTACAGCAGCTTCGGGTTTGTTGGCGGGGTCTTTGGGCCGCCCGACGATATTGAACCCACCGCTAATCTGGTAGTTAGGCGAGAGCGGCAGCGCCGTAGTCAGGGCCGCTGAATCAACGCCGGGAATATGCGACAGCCGGTCAAGCAGCGGCTTGTAGAATAGCTGCGAGATGTCTTTGCCGGCGTACTTTTGTGCTTGCCCAATCATTCCGGCGCCGTTTTGTGGCAGAAATATGCTCGCCGTTACCACATTGTGGGAGAAGAATCCCAACGGCAGATTACGCAACGCCAGCAAGCTGCGCAGCAGTAATCCCGCCGAGATCAGCAACAGCAGCGAAAGCGCGATTTCGCCCACCACCAGCGCATCGCGAAAATGTTTCTGACGGCGGCTGGCGCCCGCGCTCGGCGTGCCTTCGCGTAGCGCCTCCTGCGCTGGAGCCCGCGCCGCTTGTATCGCTGGCACCAGCCCAAACAACACGGCAGAGACCACCGAGAAACCCACCAGCGCCGCAACCACGCGGGCATCAATATGAATGTGGCTGGAGAGCGGCAGATACAAGTCGAGATAGAACCTCAGCAGGCGTACGCAACCATAAGTCAACGCCAAGCCAATCGCCCCACCGGTAAAGGCGAGCACCAGGCTCTCGGTCAGAAACTGCCGCACCAGGCGCGCGCGTCCCGCGCCGATGGCGCTGCGAATCGCGATCTCCCGCCGGCGTCCCGTGGTGCGGGAGAGCAGCAGGCTGGCAACATTGGCGCAGGCGATCAGCCACACCGCCAGCACCGCAAATTGCAGCGCCAGCAGCGCCGGCCGCACGTTGCCGGTCAGCACATCGCGATACGACTTCACAAGGACGCTCTTGTCCAACTCAAGCTTGGCGTAGGCGCTGGAAATGTTGTTCTGGATCCCGCTCAGCTCGGCCTGCGCCGCCCCGATCGACACTCCGGCCCTCAATCGGCCAATCGCCGTGATGGTTCGCGAATCGCGCGCCAGATACTCCGGCGTGGGCACCAGCGGCGCCCAGACTGCCGGTCCATCGCCGACATAAGGGAAGTCAAAGCCGGCGGGCATCACCCCAATTACCGTGTAGATCTTGTCGCCCAGCTTCAGCGAACTGCCTACCGCCTGCGGGCTCTTGTTAAAGAATTTCTGCCAGGCAATCGTGTTGATCAATACCACGTCGCCGTGTCCGGGCTGGTCCTCATTCGACAGGAAATTGCGTCCCAGCGCAGGTTCCACGTGCAATGTCGAAAGCAGGTTCGCGCTCGAGTACACAACCGGAATGAAATCCGAAAACCCCGGAATATCGACGCTGCGAATGCCCACCGTGTACCAGGCGATGCCTTGAAAAGCGTGGCTATTGGCACGCCAGTCGCGGACATCCAGCACGGAGGAGTTTGCGGGCGCAGTATCCGCAGGTCCCGCCTCGCTCATCTGCACGATCTGGTCCGGCTTGGGAAACGGCAGCGGCCGCAGCAGTACGGCATCGATCACGGCAAACATCGCGGCGTTCACCCCAATGCCCAGCGCCAGCGTCAGCACCGTCACGGCTGCAAAGCCGGGGTTCTTGCGCAGTTGGCGCAGTGCGTAGCGAAAATCCTGGACAATCCCCTTCATCAGCTACTCCTTATTCGCAGCGCAGTGCCTCGATAGGCTCCACCCCGGCAGCGCGGCGCGCCGGAACCAGCGTTGTTATTCCCGTGATCAGCGCCAGGGCAAGCAGCGCGCCGAAGACCGACCATGGATCCCACGGACGTACGCCGAACAGCGCGGACGATGCCAAATGCGCCGCTACCAGCGCTCATTCTGCGCCTCCTGCACGCTCGCACCCGGCGCCAGCCGGCCCAGCAGATTGAACCAGCGAGAATCCCAACCCGTTGGCTCCTTGGGCCCGGCATCCATCATCCATGTCCGCTCCGGCATCCACAGATCGCGGTCGCTCATCTCGTCCACTTCGCGAAACGAGGCAGGCAGCACGCCGAGAATTTCGGCAGGGAGGCGCGAGTCGCCGCGCACCAGGGTGAGCGACTTGCCGACCACCGACGGGTCGCCATCAAAGTGATGCCGCCAGAAGCTGTAGCCCAGGATGACGACCGGCGTGTTGTCCAGCATCTTGTCGCTGCTATGAAACGCATGGCCCAGCATCGGCTTTACCCCAAGCGCGTCAAAAAAGTTGCTGGAGACGACATTCACGTCGCGCTCTTCCAGGGTCCCGTCGGCCCGCGGAATGCTGGTGCCGCGCCTGCCGATGGCCACCACGCTGCGCAGCGAGCGCACGCTCTGCTGAATCGCCTGAAATTCCTGATAGGAGAACCACCCCTGCTGCTCCTGCTCGGTGGTGGAGAACAACCGCACCACTTCCTGCTGGTTTGGAACCGCCATCGGTCGCAGCCAGAACGCGTCGATCAGAGAGAAAATGGCGGCGCTCGCACCAATGCCCACCGCCAGCGTGAGCACCGTCACCGCCGCGAAGCCGGGGTTCTTGCGCACTCGGCGTAGGGCGTAGCGAAGGTCGTGGAGGAGTGAGGTCATAACCAAGCGATTAGCGATTAGCAATTAGAACTTAGTACTTTGCACTTCACACCTGGCACTTAGCCTCGGCGGTAGCGATTACTCCTTCAGCCTTCTCTGCGGGCGCCATCGCGGGACCCTGACATGAAAGAGGCCGAGCTAAATAGCCAATTGCTAATTGCTGCTTTCCTGCATCAGCCGCTTCAGCTCTTCTTCGGCGACCACTTTTCCATCGAACAAGTGAATTTCGCGCTGCGCGTGGGCGGCAAATCGCGGATCGTGCGTCACCATGCAAATGGTCGAGCCTTCGCGATGCAACTTCTGCAGCAACTCCATCACCGCTTCGCCGTTGCGCGAGTCCAGGTTCCCGGTCGGCTCATCAGCCAGCAGGATCGACGGCGATCCCGCGAGCGCGCGCGCCACGGCCACGCGCTGCTGCTGGCCTCCGGAGAGCTGCGAAGGATAATGCCGCAGCCGGTGCGCCATGCCGACGCGCTCCAGCGACTCCTGCACCCTCCGCTTGCGTTCGGCCGAAGGCATGCCGTCGCGATAGGTCAGCGGCAGCTCCACGTTCTCGTACACCGTCAGATCGCCGATCAAATTGAAGCTCTGGAAGATAAAGCCGATCTCGCGGTTGCGGATGCGCGAGCGATCGCTGAAGTCCAGGCTCTCCACCGGCTGGCCATTCAGCTTGTAATTGCCGCCGCTGGGCGTATCGAGCAGCCCAATGATGGAGAGCAGCGTCGACTTGCCACAGCCCGACGGCCCGGACATGGCAACGTACTCGCCCTTGCGGACGTTCAGGTGTACGCCAGACAACGCGTGGGTTTCAACTTCATCGGTGTAGAAGACCTTGGTCAGGTTTTCGATTTCAATCAGCGGTGCTTCGGTCATGTGGTGGTCCATTCTGTTTCTCGCTATTCGCTTTTCGCTATTCGCTATTCGCTTTTCGCTATTCGCTTTTCGCCAGAGCGGTGGGCGCGGATTTCTGCGGTGTGCGCACCCCGCGAAGAGTTTGCAGCAACGCGGTCAACATCTGCCGCACACTGGTTACATCCTTAATTAGGCTCTGGTATCCGCCCGGGCTTAGGAAATCGAGGTCTCTCGCGAGTCGAAGATGATTCTGCAACTCGCTTGCGGAACCCATCGCTATTTGGACGAAGCGCGCGAGTTCTGCCTCGCTCCATCTGCCACACCCTTCGGCTAGATTCGCCCCAATTGATCCCGCGGCTCTGCGAATTTGGGAGGTTAGCCCGAACATCTCGGACCTGGGGAAGCATTCCGTCGCACGGTATAGGTTTATGGTCAAAGCGTGCGCCTTTTGCCAGACTTCCAGCTCTTCATGGTTACGCATTTAGGACTTCTCCCGTTTCTAGCGAAAAGCGAATAGCGAAAGGCGAATAGCGTGTTTCACTCTAGCCGTACCCTGTCCGTATTGTCCCAGCGCGACATGTCCGACAGAATCACGGTGTCGCCTTCCTTCAGCCCGGATTCGATCTCGATCTGATTCACCGAAGCCTTGCCGGTCTTCACCTGCACACGGCTAGCAGCGTTGCCCGAGGGATCCAGCCTGAACATGGAGATGGTGCTGTTCTCCTGTCCGAATGCCGGGCGGCCTACGTACAGCACATTCTCCAGCTTTTCCAGATCGATGGTTCCATCGACGCTCAGGTCGGGGCGCGCGCCTTTCGGCAGATCGCCAGTCAGCTTCACATCCACCGTGACGGTGCCGTTTTGCACCGCCGGGTCAACCCGGCTCACCTGGCCGTCGATGATGCCATTGTGCGTATCAACCGATGCGTGCTCGCCAATCTGCACGTCGCGGGCCTGGGTCTCGGGGATCTTCAACTCCGCCATTAAATGGTTGGGCTGGACAATCTTCGCCAGCTCGGTTCCCGGCATCACGTGCTGGCCAACCTGCAAGGGCATCTCCACCAGCACGCCGTCGACCCCGGCACGGACCTTCAGCCGCTCCAGTTGCTGCTGCTTCAACTCAGCCAGGGCACGCATCTGGTCAACTTTTGCCTGCTGCACCGCCAATTGCGATGCAATCGCCTCGCGATTGACCTTCAGGCGCTGGTCCTCAATCTGGTCGCGAGTCACCATCTCCTGCGCCTTGCCCGCCGAAGCCTTAGCTTGCAGCCCAGAGATCACGCCGAGTTGGTACAGAGCCTGATCCGTCTGGGCCTGCCGCTGCGCCTCATGGTAGTCAGCGCTGACCGTCGCTGCGCCGGCTTTCTCGTTCATCAAGTCGCTATCAAGCTTCACCTTCAGGCTTTGGTACTCGGCTTCGGCGGCTTTCACCTGCAACTGTGCGTTCAGTGCTTCCTGCTCCAGTTGCGGATTCACCATTTCGACCAGCACGGTATCCGCCTGCACCTGGGAGCCGGGAAGTTTGTCGATGCGAATGACGGTGGCTTCGGTCTCAGCGGGAATCTGGCGAACGTCTTCGTGGTTGGGAACCAGCGAGCCAAGGCCGCGCACCTGGCGTAGCATGTTGCCGCGCTTCACGGTGTCGGTCCAGATGGTGCTGCGATCGACGGTCGGCGCCGCCGGCTTCAGCCGGGAAATGCCAATCGTAAGCGCGACCAGCGCCACCAGCGCGCCGATGGACCAGATGATTCGACGGCGACGCTTCTGCCGTTTGAGTTCGGGCCGGGCGATGTCCATTGCGGGTTCCTTCGTGCAAGTGGGACGCCACTTGGCGACCCAATTAAATTAAATGCTATCTAGGGGTTATAGCCACTCATTTACGCTTGATCGGGTGCCGGTGTCCTCTCTCGAAATAATAGTGTCCGATAACGGACATAGTGTGTCTACATTTTTGGACTCAAGCTTGCCTTGCCGGCCCGACCCCGAGCCCAACCTGACTATTTGGCACTCCTTGTGCCTGAGTGCTATTGACACGCTCCTGCTTGCTCCCTAAAATAAAAGTGCAAAGCGGTTTGGTTTTTATAAATTAAGTGCTTGCAAGTAAATAGGTTACAGTCCTCAGACAGATAGGCCATGGCAGCAGCAGAAGGTATCGGCAAACGGGAACGTGAGATCCTCACGGCGATTGTTGAGACCTATATCTCGACCGGCGAGCCCGTAGGATCGCGTACGCTGTCGCGCAGCAATCGCGAAAGCCTCAGTCCGGCCTCCATTCGGAACGTGATGGCCGATCTTGCCGACGCCGGGTATCTGGAACAGCCCCATACCTCGTCTGGGCGAGTGCCCACCGCGCAGGCTTATCGCTTTTACGTCAAGCAGTTGACCGGCGAAGCCCTGCTTTCGCCCGCCGATGAGAGTCTGATCCAGGGAAGCTTGCAAACCACACAGGACGTACAGGAGTTCATGGAGCGCAGCTCGCATGTCCTTTCGCTCATCTCCCACGGGATAGGAGTGACGGTCAGCTCGGCAGCAGGCCAGCGCAACGCTCTGGAGCATGTGTACTTTCAACGCATGGCCGATAAAAAGGTGCTGGCTGTGGTGGTCACGCGCAATGGCTTAGTGCGCGACCGCGTGCTGCGGATGAGTGAAGATCTTTCCACTGGCGACCTGGAAGCGGCTGCCGCCTACATCAACCAGAACTTCCGTGGCTGGGATATGGAGTCGCTGCGCAACGAGATCGCCAAGCGCGTTCAGCAGGAGCGCAGTGAATACGATCGCCTGATGGCGTCGGTGGAGCAGCTTTGCGAGCAGGGAGCACTGGCCACCGAGGGCGCGCCGCAATCGGTCTACGTGGAAGGCGCGGCCAACCTGGTCATTACCGAGAAGGACAAGGAACGGCTGCAGCAATTGCTGGCCACGCTGGAGGAAAAGCAGCGCGTGGTCGAGCTACTCTCGGCCTATCTGGATGCTCGCCAGGAGGCGGTCCGCGTGGTGGTGGGCCTGGAAGACACCATGCCGCATCTAAATAATTTTGTACTCATCGGTGCGCCAGCGCGTATGGGCGACGAGGTGATGGGATCGTTGGCCGTCATTGGCCCGACCCGCATGGATTATGAGCACACCATTACAGCCGTGTCCTACATCGCGCGGCTGTTCGATCAGATTTGGAACGAATCGGCGTAGGGCCCGGGAGTAGACGCGGGGTCGTTTCGGCTTTTTCAGCAGCCTCTACAATCGTCTCTCGCTGGGCCTGGTTATGTACCCTGAAGGCATACTGCACGCGCGGTTGCTCTAGAACAGAATGAATATGCACTACAAAAAATCCAATGGAAGCTCGGATACGGAATTAGAGCTGGATCACGAACTGCCTCCGGCGGAAGCTGACGAGGAACGAGCGGCTGGGAGCTCGCCGGAGGATCGTGACAAGTCTGTCCAACCCAGCGCTGCCGGACCCAGCGCCGCGGAGCTGCAGGCCGAGCTGGAGAAAGTCCGCGCTGAGCGCGCTGCTTTTCTCGACCGTGCCGCCCGCCTGCAGGCCGAGTTCGAAAACTTTCGCAAGCGCAATGCGAAGGAGCAGCAGGAGTATCGCAATTATGCCCTGGCGGACGCGCTCACGACGCTGCTTCCTATCCTCGACAGCCTGGACCGCGCGCTAAAGACCAACGCCGCCTCGCTGGAGGATTTCCGTTCCGGCATCGAGCTCATCGATAAGCAGTTTCATGATGCTCTGGCCAAACTCGGCGTTCAGCCTGTATCGGCTGTCGGCGAGCCCTTCGACCCCACCGTCCACCAGGCCGTGCAGATGGTCGAAACCGACGAGGCCGAGGACAATCACGTTATCGATGAACTGCAGCGCGGCTACCGTCTGAAAGACCGTCTGCTGCGTCCGGCAATGGTGCGCGTGGCGCGCAATGCGAAGTGACTTAAGATTTTTGAAGTGAGGTTCCAACCCTGGCCACAACTGTGAAACGTGACTATTACGAGGTCCTGGGCGTCGCGCGCACCGCCGGCGAACCGGAGATCAAGAGCGCCTATCGCAAGCTGGCGCTGCAATACCACCCCGACCGCAATCCCGATAATCCCGAGGCGGAAGAGCGCTTCAAGGAATGCAGCGAAGCCTATGCGGTGCTGGCCGACGGCGAGAAGCGCGCCCGCTATGACCGTTTCGGTCATGCCGGCGTGAACGGCGCGGCGGGCCAAGGCTTTGGCGGCTTCGACGCTACCACCTTCACTGATTTCCAGGACATCTTCGGCGACATCTTCGGGTTCGGCGATCTGTTCGGCGGCGGCCAGGGCGGTCGCCGCCGCTCTCGCGCTCAGCGTGGGGCCGATCTGCGCGAGGAGCTGACGATCGAATTCGAAGAGGCAGTTTTCGGAGTGAGCAAACAGGTCCAGGTGCGCCGCCACGAAGAGTGCGAGCAGTGCAAGGGAAGCGGCATTGCTCCCGGCAAGTCTGCCATCACCTGCACCACCTGCGCCGGCCGCGGACAAGTGCGTTATCAGCAGGGCTTCTTCTCTATTTCACGCGCCTGCACCACCTGCGGCGGCACCGGCAAGCTGATCGTCGATCCCTGCAATCAATGCCGCGGCCAGGGCCGGGTGACGCGCGAGCGCGCCGTCACCGTGAACATCCCAGCCGGCGTTGAGGAGGGCGCGCGCATCCTCTACTCCAACGAAGGGGAGGCCGGCGCCTACGGCGGCCCTCCTGGCGACCTTTACATTGTGCTGCACGTCAAGGAGCACGCCTTCTTTGAGCGCGAGGGCAAGGATCTACACTGCACGGTACCCATCTCGTTCTCGCAAGCCGCGCTGGGCGCGGAGCTCCAGGTGCCAACGCTCGAAGGCGAGCAGACGCTGAAAATTCCTGAAGGCACACAGACGGGCGCGAATTTCAAGCTGAAGAACAAAGGCGTGCCCGTGCTCAACGGCCGCGGCCGCGGCGACCTCTTCGTCGAGGTGAAGGTGCAGACGCCCGCCAAGCTCAACAAGCGCCAGCGCGAGCTGCTGCAGGAACTGCACGCCACGCTCACCATGGAGAACAAGCCCGTCAGCCGCTCGCTGTTGAACAAGGTGAGGGAAATTTTCGGGTAGGCAGGCAGCAGCTGGCAGTCAGCATTTTAGGGTTTTGAAGGGACGCAGCTTAGCGGGTGTCATAGAAGTCCCTTTTTTCTCTCATCCAGAGCAGTCAACGAGGAGCCCTATCTCCGAGTTTTTCAGCAGCCTCATCGTGGCCATGGCGCTTATCCGTTCTTTTTCACCTGGGCGACGTTACCCGGCGGCAAACCTTCCATTTCCCGGTTGACTTTCTTGGAGATCCGTCATTTTGCCGATTGCCTTTGCTGGCCACTTGGCCTATGCTCGCTTTCCACTGCCCACCCCGACAAGCGCGAAGACGGCGCTTGGTGGGGGTCCCGGAGGGAGAGCCCATGCAACCGAATCGATACGACGCGGCCACGTCCACGGCCATTTGCCTCTGGTGTTATTCCCAATATCTGACCATCACAAGCCGGGCCCGCGACGGACACAGCTTCTGCTCTAAAAAATGCGAGCACGAAGCGCGCTTCTGGCTCTGCGTAGCGCTGAAGTCCGACAGCGAATAACCTGGGCGCGGCCCCGCACCGCACCTTACCATGAGCAGCCTTTGCTGCGTCCACCCTTTCAAGAGGACGCCAGTGCAGAAACCGTTGGCGATCGTCGAGTGGGCTTGTTTACCGCCGACCTGGAGCGTTCCCTACCGCTGTCCCCACTTCAGCTTGTTCCGCAGCACTTCAAAGAACGTCCGATGCACGCGCAGCAGCTTCACCGTGTGCTCGGCCCGATGGCAGACAACGCGGTCTCCCTGATGCAGCGGCATTCCCACTTGCCCGTCGATGCTGAGGAAAGAATCTTCCGCCCCGGTTTCCACCCGCAGCTCGATCTGCGCTTTGTCGGGGACGACCAGTGGGCGATGCGTGAGCGCGTGCGGGCAGACCGGCGTCACCACGAACGAGGTCACGCTGGGCATCAGCACCGGCCCTCCCGCCGCCAGCGAGTAGGCAGTCGAGCCCGTCGGCGTGGAGATAATGACGCCATCCGCTTTGTACGTAAAAACCGAGACGCCATCGATGAGCAGCCCAAAATCCACCAGCCGCGAAATGGCGCTCTTGTTCACCACCACGTCGTTCAGGGCAAAATAATGGGCCAGCGCGTCGGTGCCGCGAAAGACAGTGCAATCCAGCACCGAGCGCTCCTCCAGCGGGCAGTGGCAGGCGTCGAACGCCTCCAGCGTCGCATACATCTCGCTCAGCGGCACCTCGGTCAAGAATCCCAGCGAGCCCAGATTCACCGCCATAATTGGCACGCCGTGATGGGCTACGGCGCGCGCCGCCGAGAGCAGCGTCCCATCGCCGCCCAGCACCAGCGCAAAATCCGGACGCCTCGCGCCTATCTCGTCGCGGGCAATCGCCTGCTCCCCGTCGAGGTACTTTGCAGTCTCCTCGTCCAGGTAAACCTTGTATTCGTGTGCCCGCAACCAGGCCAACAGGTCGGGCAAGACGCCGGCCACTTCCGGCTTCGATGGCTTCGAAATGATTGCGGCTGATTTCATGGCTGGAAGAACGCCCTTAGCTCTTCGCTCCTCGCTCTTCGCCAAAACACCCCGAGCTTCCTACTCGGGCGAACAGCGAATAGCGCCTTGCGAATAGCGACCATTAGTGTAGCGCGCAGGGCCGATGCTCAAAACCGCGCGTGCAGCAAAAATTCCCGATTGCCCTCTGCCCCCAGGATTGGCGACTCGATCACTTCTATCCCCGAGCCTCCCAGCTCTTCCATCGCCCGCGCCACTTTGTTGACTGCGGCCTGCTGAGCTTGAGGATCACGTACGATCCCGCCCTTGCCCACCTGCTCCCGCCCCGCCTCGAACTGCGGCTTCACCAGGATGATCGCCTCGAACTCCGTCGCTGACGCGCGCACACTGCGCACCACCGCCGGCAGAACCAGCGTAGCCGAGATAAACGACACATCCATCGTCACCAGGCTGATGGCTTCACGCTCCTCGTCCTGCCAAATCTGCTCGACGGTCAGATAGCGCGCATTGGTCTTCTCCCGCAGCCGCACACGAGAATCGTTGCGCAGCCGGCCATCCATCTGGCCATAGCCGGTATCCACCGCGATTACCTTCGCCGCGCCCTTTTGCAACAGGCAATCGGTGAAGCCGCCGGTCGAGGCTCCAATGTCCAGGCAGGTCTTGCCTGCAATCTCGATCCCCCAGTGCTCCAGCGCGCGCACCAACTTCAGCCCGCCGCGGCTGACGTAGGGGTTGTCATCGCCCAGAATGCGGATGGTCACTTCATCGGAGACGCTGGCACCGGCCTTTTCCAGCTTCTGCTCGTTCACCAGCACGCGGCCGGCGAGGATCAGCGCCTGTGCCCGCTCCCGCGAGGGTGCCAGCCCCCGTTCCACCAGCAGCTTGTCCAGGCGCAACTTCACCGCCCAGACTAGCACGATGTTTTCGGACGTGATTGGCGGCGCCTCGCGCCACGGCAACTCGTCGCAGTCGCGTCGTGTCCCTGCCCGGCTCGCAAAGGGCGCGCATCCGATCTCAAATGAGGACACTTCCCGAATTCGCACTCGCTGCAGTGCAATTTGTTGGAAATTTTGCAATCATGCGACTTAGGCGCTATCCGTGCCGCCTTTTCCACAGCCTTATTCACACTTATGTTGAAAACTGATCCGTGAGGCGGAGACTTTGCCCAGCACGGCAACTCTGGCTCGTAGGCATGAAGACCGCTTCCTCGCCGTAAAGGCTCATTTCCACCTGCGATACAATGACCAATTTCCGGGGACGAACTATAGCGGTTCTCCAATTGGTGTAGAGGGTCGTTTTGGTGTAGAGAGGCTTTGCAAGGGCACGGCTTCAGCCGTGCCGCAGATCAAGTATATTGAATCGGGCTTTAGCCCCTGAGGGAGTGCTTCTCCCTCTACACCATCAGGAGAACCGCTCTAATGGCCACCAGCAACACCAATGCTTCCGATAAGCCGCTGCGCAAGCCGCGTTCCGGCAAGAAGCCGCTCGCAGCCGCGCCGCAACCAGCAGCCGCACACAACGGCTCTCCGTCAAGCCAGGACATCCTTCGCAATCTCTATGCCTCGCTGCTGAAATGCCGGCTCACGCAGGAGTATGTGCAGCAGTTGTCCGGCCCCAGGTCCATCGCCGCCAGCTACGATCTCGCCATCGGCCAGGAAGCCGTCCCGGTCGGCGCGACTGCCGATCGTCGAGCCGAAATTACCATCACCGCATCCCCTCGCAATCTTGCAGCTCGGGTCGCCACCGGGGCAGCTCTACCGGAACTTCTAGCGCACCGTGACCATCACCAGCATTGCGTCTGCACAGCGCAAGACTCAAGCAGCCTCTTCTTTTCCGAGGACCCGCTCAAAATGGGGACGGGGTTAGCGCTGGCCTACAAACTGCAGAAGCGGCAACAGGTCGTGGTCGCCATTTGCCAACACGAAACGCCGCTGGACAATTGCCATGAGGCGTGGAAGTTCGCGGGCGCTCACAAGCTGCCGATCGTTTACGTCATCGATGGCGGGAACAAAGCGGGCGGGGCTGCTTCTCATCTGGAGCCAACAAGCTTTATGGCGCGCGATTGCGGGTTTCCCGGCGTTGTCGTAGACGGCCGGGACGTGGTCGCAGTCTGGCGCGTCGCGCAGGAGTCGATTCACCGTGCCCGCATCGGCTCGGGAGCTACGTTAATCGACTGCCGCAGCGAGACCGCCCACGATCCACTGGCCCATCTTGAGCACTATATGAGGAAGCGAGGATTCTGGGGCGACGGCTGGAGACGCCAGCTCGCCGCCCGGATTGGGGCCGAGTTGAAAGTTCTGATCTGACCTATAGCTTCTCGTAAAACTCGCACGCTGAGCATGAAATGTACATGCCGCCCGGAATATCGCGCTCGCGGTCTTTCACCCGTTTGACCACGCGCGTGGGTTTGCCGCACTTCGGGCAATCCGTGCTCTTGGTGGTGTCCATCACTTTCTTGCGATCTGCGGTCTTTGCGATCTTGGCCATTCTCTTCTCCTGATGATTACAGTCTCTTCCCGCAGACTGCTGCGGTGGAATGTCTACGTAGGCCGAAGTATTTCGTGTCGGTCGAAGCGGATGGGCGCGCTTACGCGCTGCACATTTCTCAGCCCACGCTCCTCTAACCCGGCCTGCGCAAAAGCGGCGCTTTGGGCCGGCATCCGGAGAGCGGCTTCGACTGCAACGGAATCCCAATGCACGGATCGTGCAACGGTTGAGCAGAACCGGCGTTCTTGGCGCGGTTCACTACTTGCCGGGTAACAACACTATTTTACTTCATCTCCCCGCTGATGAATTCGGTTGCTGCCGTGACCTTGGTCATAGGCGCCCGCTGAGCCGTCTGCGAAGCTGAAACCAGAAAAGATTGGAGGGTGCCTGTGGAACCTCGGCTTGATTTCAACCAGCGTCCATTCATCGTAATCTGGGAAACCACTCAGGCGTGCGACCTGGCCTGCGTCCATTGCCGCGCCTGTGCGCAGCCTTTGCGGAGCGCGCTGGAACTCAGCACGGAAGAGGCCAAGCGGCTGATTGACGAAGTAAAGGCGCTGGAAGCTCCGGTATTTGTGCTGACCGGCGGCGATCCGCTGAAGCGCCCGGACATCTTCGAACTGGTCGAGTACGCGTCGGCGCAGGGCGTGCGCATTTCGCTGACGCCCAGCGCCACCCCGCTGCTCACACGCGAAGCCATCCGCCGCCTGAAGCAGTGCGGCCTGGCGCGGCTGGCCGTAAGCCTGGATGGACCGAGCGCAAGCATCCATGATGCCTTCCGCCGCGTGCCCGGCTCCTATGAGTGGACGCTCTCGGCGGTACGCTGGGCGCGGGAAGCCGGCTTGCCGGTGCAGATCAATACCACGATTACCCGCCACAATCTCCAGTACGTCGACTCGATGATCGCCTTGCTCGAACGGCTCGATATCGTGCTCTGGAGCGTATTCTTCCTGGTGCCCACGGGGCGCGGCTCGGCCATCGATCTCATCTCCGCCGAAGAGTTCGAGCAGGTATTTGAGAAGTTGTACAAAACATCGATCCGCGTTTCCTTTGATATCAAGAGTACGGAAGCCCAGCATTATCGCCGTTTCCTGCTGCAGCGCCGGACGGCAGAAAAACGCGAGGGCAAGACGCCTTCGCTACCGTATGGCCTTTCTGCCACCGGGCAGGACGGGATCGGGCGCGCTCCGCGCGGCATCAATGACGGCAAAGGCTTCGTCTTCATCTCGCACCGAGGCGAGGTGTTTCCCAGCGGCTTTCTGCCGCTTTCCGCGGGCAACGTGCGCAGGCAATCGCTACGCGAGATTTATCGGCATTCGCCGCTGTTCGTCGCGCTGCGCGACACCTCAAATCTGAAGGGCAAGTGTGGGGCTTGTGAATTTCGCGAGGTCTGCGGAGGCTCGCGAGCCCGGGCCTATGCGCTGACCGGCGACCCATTCGCCGAGGAGCCTTGCTGCGTTTGGCAGCCAAAGACCCGCGTCACCCCAAGCCGTGGAGATCAGGATTCAGTGGAACCTGCGCCTCTGCCGGACCTCCCGAAGCTGGAAGTGCAGCCCGTTGGCGTTTGAGACAGCGTAGGTGATTCCTGCATCGGTGGATGTCGGCTATCGGGATGGCTATCGTAGCAGCCGCAGCGCTAGTATTTCTCATCCGCATTGTCAGTTACCGTGACCGCATCTGGCTGCCGGTTGCCGCGCCGATTTCCACCGTGTGCTCCGTGGTGAAAACTGCGGGTGTGGTGAATAATTCCTGAGTGCACCTCGACGACACCATCGTCGCCATTGCCACCCCTCCCGGACGGGGCGGCATCGGCGTGGTGCGGCTCTCCGGCCCTGAGGCACGCGCCATTGCGCTTCCTATGCTGCGCTTGGCGCATGAGGCTGATTTCGAAGCCGGCCGGGCGAGTTTCGGTGAACTCATCGAACCTGCGACCGGCGAGCGCATCGACGAGGTTGTGGTCACTGTCTTTGCCAAGCCCCATTCCTACACTACGGACGACGTGGTCGAGATCTCCTGCCACGGTTCTCCCGTTGTGCTGCGCCATGTGGTGGAGATGGCGATGGCCGCGGGCGCGCGCTTGGCCGAGCCGGGCGAGTTCACCATGCGGGCCTTCCTCAATGGCCGCATCGATCTCACCCAAGCCGAGGCGGTGCGTGACCTCATCGAATCGCAAACCCTCTACCAGGCGCAGGTGGCCGCGCGGCAACTCGGAGGCGCGCTCTCCAAGCGCCTGCAGCCTATCAAGCAGCGACTGATCGAGCTGATCGCCACCATGGAGGCGGGAGTTGATTTCGCGGAAGACGATGTTTCCATCGTGGCAAACGAGCAGATCCTGATGCGTGCCGGGGCGATTCGCGCTGACCTGGAAGAGCTGCTGGCCAGCTTCGCCTTGGGCAAAGTTGTGCACGATGGACTGACGCTGGCCATCGTCGGCCGGCCGAACGTCGGCAAGTCGAGCTTGTTCAATCAACTGGTAGAGCGCGAGCGCGCCATCGTCACCGCCACGCCGGGCACGACGCGGGACCTGGTGAGCGAGACCGTGGCTATCGGCGGCATTCCCGTCCGGCTGGTTGACACTGCCGGCATGCGTACGGCCCTCGACGAAGCCGAGAGCATCGGCGTGCGCAAATCGATGGAAGCGCTGGCGGAGGCGGACATCGTGCTGGTGGTGCGCGATGCCGCCGGCGGCGCGGGGGATCCACTGCCCGAAGGCGAACTTCATCAAGACGAACGTTTGTTAGAACTCGTCTCCGGCCGCCAGGCGATCATCGTATGGAACAAGATCGACCTGGCCGCCGGCTCACCCTCCGAGACGAATGACACGAACCATCTTCATCCCACCGTGATGACCTCGGCGCTAACCGGCTCTGGCATAGCAGAGCTGCGGGCAAAGATCCTGCAGTTGTCCGGTGGCGATGGCGGCGCACAGCCGGAGAGCGGTTTCCTCACCAACGTCCGCCAGAAGCAGTTAGTCGCCGATGCGCTCGCCGCGCTGGATCGCGCGACTGCAGCGGTTCCGCTTGGCATTCCCCATGAGATGATTCTGCTCGACCTCTACAGCGCTCTGCGCCCGCTCGACGACATTTCCGGCGCCACCACCGCCGACGACATCCTGAACCTGATCTTCAGCTCCTTCTGTATTGGCAAGTAATTCGCACATCGCTTGACGAGACCAGAGCTAGCTAAGTACATTAGCTAACATGAAGTGCCACACCGTCCACGAAGCCAAGACCAACCTCTCGAAGCTCATCCAGATGGCCTGCGATGGAGAAGAGGTGATCATTGCGCGGGGGAAGAAGCCGGTGGTGAAATTAGTCCCGATCGGCACCGCAGTGCGGAAACGGAGGCCTGGTCGCTTTGAAGGTCAATTCTCATGGACCGACGACGCTTTTGACCCTCTGACTGATGAGGAGATGCGGGAGCTTGGTTTCGAGTTCTAATGAACCTCCTGATCGATAGCCACATTGTGCTTTGGTGGTTCTCGCGAAGCCATCGGCTCTCGCAATCAGCGCGCCGGGTCCTCGAAGATCCGCAAAGCCGAGTCTACGTCTCCGCAGCGGTAGCTTGGGAACTGGCGATCAAGGTCAAACTTGGCAAACTTTCAGCGCAACCTCTGGTCGACGACATGCCCCGCTTGCTGGTAGAGGAGGGCTTTTTTCGTCTGGCTATCTCAGTGGACCACGCACTGCGGGCGGGAATGCTGCCACGCCATCATAACGATCCTTTTGATCGCATGCTGGTGGCGCAGGCGCAGGCCCTAAACTGCCCTATCGTCAGCGCGGACAGGCTTTTCGATTCCTACGGCGTGCGACGAATTTGGTAATGCGCCGATCTTCGTTGATTTGCAAAGTCGTTCCTTGCCGGCAGCAAAAAGCGAGCAGCGGCCTTGGCTACGGTCTCGTATCCGGCACAGTGATGGCGCGGAACATGTACGGCAGCGCCTCGGCGACGATCATCGCCAGCACGATCATCGCACCGCCCATTGCCTGCAAGGCGGTCATCGGCTCCTTCAGCCAAACGACGCTCAGGATCGCAGCCGTCACCGGCTCGATGCAGAACAGCACCGCCGCCTCTGCCGGCCCCAGCTTGGTCTGGGCCAGGGCTTGTCCCCAGAAGGCGAAGACAGTCGAGAGCAGCGCCAGGTAAAGGATCGGCCCAACCACCGTTGTATGCCGGAGCGCCTGCGCCACGTCCCCAAAGCCGTTCTGCCCCGGCAGGAAGGCACTCATGACCACGGCCACGATGCCACAGACCATCACTTGCGTTCCCGCCAGCAGCCAGGCCTCGGTCCGCCGGACGAAGACGCCCATCAGCACGATGTGCACGCCGCAAAGCACGGCGCAGAGCAGCGTCTCCAGATCGCCGCGATTCACTTCCGCAAGCAAACTTAGACCTGCGCCGCCGAATCCGCCGGGCGGCCGCACCAGCAGGTAAAGTCCGAAAGTTGCAATCACAGCCCCGAGAGCTGAGGTCGGCTTGATGTGCTGCCCGATGGCGACGGCCACCAGCGGCGTGAACAGCACGTAGAGGCCGGTAATGAAGCCCGATTTGGCGGTGGTGGTGAAGCGCATGCCATCGATCTGCAACCAGAAGATCACGGCCAGGATCAAGCCGAGCCAGAGGCCGTCGAGAAGCCCGCGCCGCGCCATGGGGATCCGCTTGCCGCGGATGATGGCAAACATTACTGCGCCAGCCAGCACAAAGCGCAGGCTCATGAGCGCGCACACGGAGATGCCGCTGTTGAGCACCAGCCGTGTCATGGGAAAGCTCAGCCCCCAGACGGCTGCCGTGATCGCAATCACGAAAACGGCTGTGCCATGCGAGACGGGCGCGGGATGGGAGCGGGCTGGCGGCATGAATGAGCTGCATACCCATCCTATCGTGAAGCGACGCCTGCTTCTTGCCGCCGGCCTGCTGCCCCGCACGAAACTACTGCATGTTATGCTCCGCTCTCAGGAAGGGATGAGAGGCGATGTGCAGGTACCCCTGGAAGGGCCGATGGATGTCAGCAATCGTGACCAGGGCCAGCGTGATCAGCAAGGTGAAAGCCACCACCTGCAGCACGTGCAAGATGGCGTTCGACGAGCCAAAGAGGCAGGATGAGGCCACCGTCACGCCCCCTCCGACGATCAGCAGCAGCCAAAGCACCGTCGGCAGGCTGGACATGCTCTCCATCAGCCGGGTGCGGCGATGCTCGGTCAGGATGCTCAGCTCCGACAGCGCCTGATTTTCGGCAGGAATCTGCGTCGGCGTTGCCGACTTCATCGACATCAACGTCTTCCACATGTCCCGGTTGATGACCATGCTTTGGTTGGGCAGCCGGCCGGCCGCCATCTCTGGCCAGTCGTGGTGAATGACATCCTCGGCATAGTCGTACGTCAGGCGTTGCAGTTGCTGGCGTTGTGGGTCAGGCAGGCCATTCGCCACCTGTTTGCTTTACGCTTCAGCCTAGCGAAAACACCGGCCCAAGTCACCTGTCCGGAACCGACCCCGCAGAACAGAACGGCCACCGGCACGATGCACGCGAATTTCCTGCGACGGGAACGAGAGACCGTCGTGATCCCTCCTGTGCTTCTGGATCATATCGCCGGGCTGCTGATAGGACTTGTCAGAGAAGCGTCGTCTCCGCACGCCCAGTAGTATTCATCCTGTCACACGGGCATAGCAGTCGAGCCTCCGCGATGGTACATTTCGCAAAGCGCTATCTATTCTGGACAAAAAAGCAACAACCCAACAAGAAAGGAACAAACGTGGCCCGTATTCCCGCCCTTGCAAAGTCGCAGGAGACACATGTTGCGACATGGGCATCCAAGTTCTTCCCGCTTGCTTCCAAGTGGAACATGCCTCGTGCTCTGAAATAAAGATCACGATAGCTCAGGAGGTTCGCCATGTCCCAGGCCGCTCTCCTTCTCGCCGTGCTCTTGCTCGTACTGCCCAGCCTGGCAAGGGCCGAATCCACAGATTTTCTTCCCGCCGGAATGCTGCTGACCTGCACCATAGACGAGCCCAACTTCTCGTCCAAAACTGCCGAAGTCGGCGATCCCGTGCTGTGCTACATCGGTTCCACTGCCGCGTTTGGAGAACAGGTATTTCCGCGAGGCGCCTACGTTTCAGGACGCCTGCAAGATGATCGTGCTCCCGGTCATTTCTATGGCAAGGGCTGGCTGCAGATCGGGTTTGATCGTCTGGTGCTGCCGGGCGAAGCGATCGTGCCGCTGAATGCCAAGCTGATTGAAGCCTCGCATTACAAGGTGGACAAACATGGCAAGATTGATGGCCAGGGCCATGCCACACGCGATGCCGTGGAGTGGGCCATCCCTGTGCTGTGGCCAATCAAACTGGCAACCCTGCCCGCACGCGGGCCGTACCCCAAGCTCGCCGGCGAACAGACGATCACGTTGCGCGTCATGCAGGACACGGTAATCCCATTTCCAGCGACCGCCCGTAATCGTGTCCCGATGCCGCCGTGGGCCCATCCCAGCGCAGCGCCCGCGTTCGACAGCCCCGCGCGCGACAACAGCGTTTCGGTGGTGCCTTTACCAGGCGGCGGCTTCCGACTGGTGAATACTGGTTCGATCAGGCCTACCGACGTCATCGCTGACGAGAAAATGGACGAAAAGCTTTTCGCAACCAATGCCGCCGCCATCTCCAGCGGCAGGTCAACCAGCGCGAAACTATTGCCAACCGACGACAGTGCAGGCCGAGTCGCCGCCCCGCCGGGCGACGGTTACAAGTTAGCGCGCTCAGACGCTGGCACCCCGCAGGACCCGGCTCCCAAACTCACACTTCCACCGACGGCGAAAGCTTCCAGCCCACGGCCGGCCCCAACCCTGATCGTGCTCAACGGTAACGGCACGATCTTTGCCCGTAGTTACCGGCTGCAGGGTAATCGTGTGCTGTGCCTTCTGGAAGATGGCGCGGTAAAAACCATACCGCTTTCGAGCGTCAATTTTGCCGAGACGGTTCGCGCCAATCGGAACCGAGGAGTGCCTTTGGCCTCGGGGAAGAGCAAAGCAAACGGCGCGTTGCAATGACGGTTGTGTGTTGAGCGGTGCGCTGGCAGTCGAAGGCTCGCGCCCCGCTCAGTGTTTTGAGCGCGGACGCTACAACGTAGCGCTCCTGTTCTCGATCAGCTCCTTCACCCGCTCCACGAACGCCTCCACTTTCACTGATCCTTCGGCCCTCTCCTGGCCGCGAACCCGGACGTTGACTTCGCCAGCTTCCATCTCGCGGTCGCCTATGACGAGCTGGAAGGGGACTTTCTGCATTGCGTGTTCGCGGATCTTGGCGTTCATCTTTTCGTTGCGCAGATCGACGTGCACGCGCACCCCGGCAGCCTTGAGTTTCTCGCCGACTTGGTTGGCATAGGCATGGTGCTTCTCGCCGATGGGCACCACGGCCACCTGCACCGGCGACAGCCACACCGGGAATGCTCCGGCGTAGTGCTCGATCAGCACGCCGAAAAAGCGCTCAACCGAGCCATACAATGCCCGGTGTACCATCAGCGGCTGATGGCGCTTGCCGTCTTCGCCGACGTATTCCAGATCGAAGCGCTGGGGCAGGTTGAAATCGAACTGCACGGTCGAGAGCTGCCACAGCCGGCCAATCGCGTCGACGAGCTTAACGTCAATCTTGGGGCCGTAAAATGCCGCTTCGCCGGGAATCAGTTTGTACGGAATGCCGCGCCGCTCCAGCACGTTCTTCAGCGAAGTCTCCGACAGCACCCACTGCTCTTCGCTCCCGATGAAATTCTTGCGGTCATTCGGGTCCCACGTCGAAAGCTCAACCTGGTATTCCTCGAAGCCGAAGGTGTGCAGCACGGAGAGCGCAAAGTCCATGCATCCGCTGATCTCGTCTTCAATCTGCTCAGGCATGCAGAAGATGTGGGCGTCGTCCTGCGTGAAGCCGCGCACCCGCAGCAGGCCGTGCATCACGCCCGAGCGCTCGTAGCGGTACACCGTGCCCATTTCGCCCAGGCGCACCGGCAGGTCGCGATACGACTTCAGCGAGTCCTTGTAGATGAGGATGTGGAACGGGCAATTCATCGGCTTCATGCGATAGTTCGCGTCGTCCAGTTCCATGGGCGTGAACATGTTCTGCGCGTAGTAGCCTTCGTGGCCCGAGGTCTTCCACAAATCGACGCGCGCCACGTGCGGCGTGCACACCAGCGAGTAGCCGCGCTTCAGGTACTCGTTGCGCATCCAGTCTTCCATCTCTTTGCGGATCAGCCCGCCCTTGGGATGCCAGAAGATCAGCCACGGCCCGGCCAGCTCCTGAATGGAAAACAGGTCAAGCTGTTTGCCCAGCACGCGATGGTCTCGCTTTTTCGCTTCCTCCAGTTTGTGCAGGTACTCGTCGAGCTCTTTCTTCGAGAAGAACGACGTCCCGTAAATACGCTGCAGTTGCGGGTTCTTCTCGTCGCCCAGCCAATACGCGCCCGCGATATTGAGCAGCTTGAACGCCTTGATGCGCCCGGTGGACGGGATGTGCGGCCCGCGGCAAAAGTCGGTGAACTTGCCGGTCTTGTAGATGGAGATCTTCTCGTCCGGCTGGGTGAACTGCTCGATGAAGTGGCACTTCATGAAGTCGCCTTCCGAGCGGAAGCGCTCCAGGCCCTCCTGGCGCGGCAAAAATTCGCGCGCGTAGGGGAGGTCCTGCTTCACCAGCTCCTGCATCTTCTTCTCGATGGCTTCCAGGTCTTCGGGCGTGAACGGCTTCTCGCGATAGAAGTCGTAGAAAAAGCCGGACTCGGTCGCCGGACCATGGCCGAGCTTGGTCTCGGGAAAAAGCTCCAACACCGCGGCAGCCATCAAGTGCGCGGACGAGTGACGATACACTTCCAGCGCCTCGGGATCGCGGTCGGTCAGGATGCGCAGTTCGGCATCGTGCTCCAACGGGCGCGCCAGATCGACCAGACGCGGGCCGTCGGCGGAAGGAGCATGGGCCGACGCTGGGGCGGTCGCTGCTCCGGCCTGCTCTGCGGCCGGCTGGTGCCCATTGCCGCCGCTGCCGTTATGCGCCAGGGGCTTGATCTGGGCCGCCAGCGCGGCATCGGCCAGGCGAGGGCTGATGCTGCGAGCGATTTCCAATGCCGAGGTTCCGCGCGGCACGTCTTTCACGCTGCCGTCGGGCAATTTCACATGAATGCTTTCAGCCATGATGAATTCCTGTTGCCAGTGGTCAGTTGCCAGTGGCCGGTTGAGCTTGCTTTATTCGCATGGCTGATGCCATGCTCTGCGTTGGTCTTGGTCTTCAGTAGTGTAACGGAAGAAACCGGCAGAAGCCCTAAAGGGATGTTCGTGTTCGGCGGGCGCGGACTTCCAGAATTACCGCTCCAATCAGGCCGACGGCGCCGCACACCATGGCGACTGGAAAGGCAACGTGTTTGTAGGCGTCACTCATATCGAGCTTGCTGCCCCTTATGATGCCATAAAGCACGGTCCCGAGGATACCCAGAAACAGGCCTGCGCCCATGCCTCCCGCGGTGAACAGAAGCGTGGTAAAGAGCACGCGCACGGTCGAAGTGAACACGATTGACGACCGTGAGCGGTGGGCGGGCACAACGGCGGGAGACAACATACTGCTTGTAATTTTAACGCAATGGTCGCGGGCGCGGCAGGGTCCTCGCGGGCTCGCGTCTCAGTTTGAAATCTGTCTGCGCAGGTCTGCGACAAACCGAATTTCAAACCAAGACACCACCCGGCGCTGCCGCCGCCGGCCGCTGCTGCTTCTGCCGTGCGTTACAATCGAGTACTGATGGCTACTACCTCACAAGCTGTAACCCGGACCCCCGCTGAAGTGGTGCGGATGTCGCCAATAACACAGGCTACCAATGGTGTCTGCTACTCGGTAATGGGAGAGATCGCCGCCGGCATCGGCGATCTGGAGCGCATGGTCAACACCGTGCCGCGCGCCATGACCGGGGCGCTCACTCGCAAGGCATACTACTTCGTCCCGCTCACGCTGAACATGGGCGAGGAGACGATGATCGCCGACCGCTATGACGTGCAGCTTTCCGACAGCGCGATCTGCCATCGCAATCAGACGCTGGGCGACTCGCAGTGCGTCTTTATCTCCACCCGCCTGATGGAGGACAGCTTCGCCATCGCCTTCGAGTTCTTCATCAATGTAGGGCACAATTTCGTGGATCGGGTGGGCGTCTCGCAGGACTTTGCCGACCTGGTGGGGAAACAGATGGAGAACCGTGCGCGGGGCGAAACCTCGCTCGACGCCTACGAGTTGCGCAAGGTCGTCGTCGCCGGTGGTCCCGAGGCCGAGAAGGCGAAGAACGAGTACCTGGCGGCCGTGTTTGCTGATGCCATCTCTGTTTATCTGCTGTCGCTGTATCTCGACGTCGATTACCAGGACCTGCGCGAGCGTGGCTACCCGCTTCTGGCTCCGGACGCCCTCGCCGAACGCCTGCGCAAGATCAACGAACTCTTTCCGCCCAATCCGGGGTACGAGTTCGTGGTACATCGCAGGAGAAGGCAGTAGAAACAGTTGTCAGTTGCCGGTTGTCAGTTGTCGGTTGCCAGTGACACGGTAAGAGCCGCGTTCTAGAATGCTGCCGTATGATGCGGCTCGCAGCGACTTGCGCTTTCGTGGTTGTGCTGACCTGCTCAGCCCTTTCGCAACGCAAATCCACATCCATTTCAAAGCAATACCGTTCGCCCAGTGGCAGTCGCGCCGTTGTTGTGCCTGTCGATAAGCTCGCAGGTTATGAGAGCGGTGAAAGCCGGATTGATTTTTATTCCAAACGAGGCCCGAAGCTGTGCTCGGCAGATTTTTCGTCCGGCGATGGTGAGCACGGTTATGGGGTAGTGCATGCCTCCTGGACGCCAGACGGCAGATATTTCGTCTTCAGCTTACAGAGTTCGGGCGGGCATTCGGTGACGGAAACGCCGACCCTCTTCTACAGCTCTCCCACGCATGAGTTCTGTTCTCTGGATGATTACGTCGACGGGAACGGCATTGAGTTCCCGGATTTTCGCCTTAGTGCACCAAACACAGTTGAGGTGACGACTAATCTGAATGTGACAGTCCGTGTTTCGCTGGATTCCTTGCTGAAAGAATCGCGACGGCCGTCGAGCTGTTTCCCGTGCACCGGCGGCCGGGTTCATAAGTTCGGTGATCCAACTGACTACAATCACTGACAACTGACAAGTGACAACTACTTTTCCATGATTGCTCACTTACGCGGACGTCTCATCTCGAAGCATCCCAACCAGGCCATTGTTGAGGCCGGCGGCGTCGGCTACGACGTCACCATCACGGTTCCAACCTTCTCCGAGCTTCCGCCTGCCGGCGCCGAAGTCGCGCTGCACATTCACACCCACGTGCGTGAGGACGCGCTGGCGCTCTACGGATTCCTGCGCGCCGAGGAGAAGCAGCTCTTCGAGAAACTGATCACCGTCAGCGGCATCGGGCCCAAACTGGCGATCACTATCTTGAGCGGCATGGCAACGGCCGACATGGTGGGCGCCATCCGCGGCAACGATTTCGTCCGGCTGACGAAGATCCCCGGCATCGGCCGCAAGACCGCCGAGCGCATGTGCGTCGAGCTGCGCGACAAGCTAGAGGGCTTCGGCGCGCCGCAACCGGCGGTAGCGCATTCCGCCGTCGAGGAAGACGTGATTTCGGCGCTGACCAACCTTGGCTATCAACGCGCGCTGGCAGAGAAGGCGGTGGGGCGCGCCGTCGAGGCCGCCGGACGCGAAAACTTCGATGCCATCTTCCGGGCCGCGCTGGGCGCACTGTCGAAATAACGCTCTTCGCTCTTCGCCAGATCCTCGGCAATTTGCAGTCCCACTCCGCAGGACTAAAAGCCTGCGCGCTGCTAAGATGTAACATCGAATACGATGTATCCTGATATACGTGCAGCATGATCCGCAGGGTTGTCCTTGATACTTCGGTAGTTGTGGCTGCCCTTCGCACTCGATCAGGTGCAGGAAATGCCGTGCTGCGGTTAGTGGCGGACTGGCGACTCGTGCCGCTGGCCACGTCGCCCCTCTTTTTGGAATACGAGGAGGGGTTAAAACGCCCTGAGCAACGTCTGGCCCATGGCCAGGATGATTGAAGAAGGTGAGGCTATGAGCAGAGCGACCTATCCGCTGAAGCTGCCTCTCTCGGTCAAGAAGGCTGCGCAGCGCTTGGCCCAAGGAGGACGGCGTGTCCCTGAACCAATGGATCGCAGCTGCCGTGGCTGAAAAAGTGGGAGTGGTTGAGACCGCAGCAGAATTTTTTCCCCAGCGCGCGGGAAAGGCGAGTGGCGCCGGATTGACAGATTTCTGCGCCATGCGCCGAAGATCCCGCCCGAACCGGAAGACATCCTGCGGTAATTTTCCTGGCGCCGCACAGATTGGCCACTGACGCCACGGAACACTGCCTCTAACCCCTTCACCGTAATCCGGCCCCGGATTGTTAACTGAGATGCGACAAAAAATTGCGTAAGGGTATTCCCTCATGCAGAAAGTCGCTGTATGGTAGCAATAATTACATCGCAAACCGGCGAGCGCGGCGTGCGTGAGTGGAGCGATGAGTTGACAATCGCCGCACCAAACCAGCAGATTCTTCCGCAGAGCTGTGCCGTTTGGGTTTGGCAAAACAGGTGCCCCTGGAAGCACGTACCACCTTCAGAAAGGATTTTGAATTCATCATGTGGAAACCTACAAATCCCCCTGCCTCGACCCCTACCCCCAACCCTGAGCCGCCGCGCTCCTTCGTGCCGCCGGCAGAACCAGTCACTCCGCCGCGTCCGGCCACCGCGCCACTGAATATGCAGGAGCAAGCCACCCTAGGCAAGTCGTTGGTCATTAAGGGCGAGGTCACAGGCTCGGAGTCGCTGTACATCGATGGCCGGGTCGAGGGTTCCATCAACCTGCCAGGCAATCGCGTGACCGTGGGGCGCAACGGCGTCGTCTCGGCCAACATTTCCGCGCGCGAAATCGTGGTGCTGGGCAAGGTGCGCGGCAATATGACGGCCAGCGATCGCGTGGACATTCGCGGCGAAGGCTCGCTGACCGGCGATGTGGTGGCGCAGCGCATTAGCATCGAGGACGGCGCGTATTTCAAGGGCGGCATTGACATTCGCAAGCCGGGCCAGAAGGCCAACGGCGAAGCCAAGGAGAGTCCAGCGACGACGGGCGCTGAGATGGGCGCAGCCGCAACCGCAACCGCACGGGCGTAAGGGGAAGCAAAACCGAATCGCGGTGACGCTGGGCCGCATTCAGGGACATTCATGCCATACGTGAATTTCCTATGGTAGTTGGCGAAAACTCATGTAATTCCTACACGAGAAGCTAAAACACCAGCGAAGGGATGTTTGCGCTGTATTGCGCGGATTCCCAAAAGGGCACGCGCGCGCGACCGTTCGAAAGTGAATCACCGCAGGTGTACTACGGTGATTCTCTTGTTGACTCGACCGCATGGCGGAGCGAGTCTCTACTCAGCCGTCAGCTTCAGTCGTCAGCATTCAGCCCTTGGCCAATGCTGACGACTGGGGCGTCGCTAGCCTTAGATAACCGAAGGAGAGCGGCGCGGCAGCTTCCGGCGTCAATGCCGGGTGGGCAGGCCTGAATGCCGATAGCTGCTCGCTGGACGGCAAAGAAGGTGCTGCAATGTGGGACCTGTTGCTTACGCTGCTGCCTGTCGGCTGCCGCCATCGCCATACGTCATTGCCGTTTTCCCCAACCTCAACCACCGGAAGAACCTCCCGCCAGGAACAATGGGACCGAATTGCGCCCTCCGACACCGGGCCCTACGTGGTCTGCCTCGATTGCGGCAAGCATTTCGACTATGACTGGTCGCGGATGCGGGTGGTGAAGTAGAGCAGTGGCCAGTGGTTAGTGTTCAGTTGCCAGTTAAGAGTCGGCCAGCCCGCCTTCGCCGCTCAAACGACCAATCTGAAAACCGACCCATCTCTTACGACAGTGAGGCGTGCAAATGGCATCATCGACTCACGGGAGGAGGCAACAAATGGCAAGTTGGATCGAAAGAGTGACCGAGAAAGTAGATAGGCAGTACGATGAGCTTCCTGCGTGGAAAAAAGCTGATGACCAGAGCACTTTGAACGGCGGTTCGGAAGCAAGAACAAGTTCCACCATCAAGGAACCGCGTCAGAAATAATCCAGCTAAGTGCCCTAGCCTTTCATCTGGACCTTCAACTTGGGCTGTTTTTACCTCGTGATCCGCACGCCCAGCGCTACCACAGCCACTATTTTTGGCTGGTCGCCAGCAGGCAGAGCAGGTCGGCGCGGCGGCTGCGGCAATCCTGCCGGCTTCGCTATCGCATCTCGTCTAGGTTTTGCTCCCAGAGTTTGATGCCGCCCAGGATTCCGTCTTCGTTGGAGATAATCTTGGCGTTCTTTGGCAGCTTGAGCGAGACCTTGGCCGCGTTGCCTCCTCCGATATACAGCCGGTCATAAAAGAAGAGCCGGTAGAGCTGGTCGATAGCCTCGGCCAGGCGCTTATTCCACTTTTTGCGGCCTTCTTTCTCCAGCGCGCGGCGGCCCAGCACGTCTTCATAGCACTTGCCGTCGCGGAAGGGATGATGTCCCATCTCCAGCGACGGAATGGGCAGGCCGTCGAGATACAAGGCAGCGCCCATGCCTGTGCCCAGGGTGATTACCAGCTCAACGCCGGTGCCGCTTACCGCTCCCAAGCCTTGCACCACGGCATCGTTGGCCACGCGCACCGGCCGGGCAAGCTCCTGCGAGAGGTTGCCGGCCAGAGGATACTCAATCCATTTTTTATCCAAATTGGCTGCGGTGTAGACCACGCCCTTCTTGATGACGCCGGGAAATCCCACCGAGACGCGGTCAAAGTTGCCGAGCTGCTGAGCAAAATCGACGATGATTTTGCTGATGGCCTTGGGAGTGGGCGGCTTGGGGGTCTTGCTCCGCAGCCGCTCCGTCAGCGGCTTGCCTACTTGGTCCAGCAGCATGGCCTTCACGCCGCTGCCGCCAATATCGATGGCAAGCGTGTGCGGGCCCGCGGTGTCTGGAGGCGGGACCTGGGTCTTGAGCCTTGCGGGTTGCTTGCTTTTTTTCCGTGGAGCGGCGTCGGTCATGCGGTCTCCTTTGCAATTGCGACTGTCAGACTGCGGTTTAACTGCGGATACAGAGCATATCCGATAAATGCCAGAACAGAAAACAGGCAAGGCCGACATTTCCTACGTGGGATCGTGCCAGCCACCGATGTCGGCGGCCAGCTCACGCGAGTCGGGAGGGCCCCAGGTGCCCGGCTCGTACAGCTCGGTCGGGCAGCACTCGCCCAGAATCGGATCGACGATCGCCCACGCGGCTTCCACCGCGTCCTGGCGCACGAACAGCAGCGAATCGCCTTTCATGGCGTCGGTCAGCAGACGCTGGTAGGCGTCCATTTCATCGCTGGTGTTGTACTTCACCGCCGAGAGCTCGACCGGCATGGGAACCATGAGCGGGCCCGGACGCTTGACGCGGCCGCCCAGGCTCAGTTCGATGTCAGGGCCCAGACGGAAGCGAAAATAATTTCGCCCGTCACCGCCCATCCGGCTCAAGGGCGGCTTGCGCAACTTGACGTAGACCTCGGTTACGGTAATCGGCAGCCGCTTGCCGGCGCGAATGAGGAAGGGAACGCCGGCCCAGCGCCAGGAGTCGATCTCCAGACGAACCGCCGCGAAAGTCTCCACATCGGAATTGGGCGAGACGCCCGGTTCTTCCCGGTAGCCGTGAAATTGCCCGCGCACGATGTTGGCCGGGCTGAGCGGCGGAATGGTGCGAAAGATTTTGACCTGCTCGTCGCGCACCGAATCCACGTAGATGGTGGTGGGCGGCTCCATCGCCAGGAAAGCTACCACCTGCAGCATGTGGTTCTGCACCACGTCGCGGATGGCGCCGGCTTCCTCGTAGAACTTGCCGCGGCCCTCGACACCGAACGACTCGGCCATGGTGATCTGCACGCTGTGGACGTAGTTGCGGTTCCAGATGGGCTCCAGGAAGCTGTTGGCGAAGCGGAAGATGAGCAGGTTCTCCACCGCTTCCTTGCCCAGGTAGTGATCGATGCGAAAGATGTTTTCTTCGGGAAACCCCTGGTGCAAGGTCTGGTTGAGTTTGCGGGCGGTGACCAGGTCGCGGCCAAAGGGCTTTTCCAGGATGACCCGCGCATTTTGCGCGCAACCGGATTTGGCCAGGCCCTGCACGACCACCGGAAACATGCTGGGCGGGATAGCGAGGTAGTGGGTGGGACATTGCGCATTGCCCAGTTTGGCGCGTAGCTCGCTGTAGGTTTTGTCGTCGCGATAGTCGCCATCGATGTAGCTGAGTAATTCACACAAGCGGCTGAAGGCGGCTTCGTCCACACCTCCGCCGTGCTTGAGCAGGCTATCGCGCGCGCGGTCGCGCAACTGCTCGAGGGTCCAACCCGACTTGGCCACTCCGATGACCGGCACCTCCAGCATGCCCTGCCGGATCATGCTCTGCAGTGCGGGGAAGATTTTTTTGTAGGCCAGGTCGCCGGTCGCGCCGAAGAAAACGAAAGCATCAGAATGCGGTAGCATGAATCCTCTCTGCTTGGTTAACAAACCCTTGGTTAACAAACCTAGGATGAATGCCCACGTGCTTTTCCTCTTGTACCATAGACGCAGATATCGATGAACAGCTCCTGCCCCATGCAAAACTCCAGCGAGCGCGTGCTGGAGTTCGACCAATTCCGACAATTGCTGGCAGCCTATACCGCTTCGCCGCTTGGACGCGAGCGCGTGCTGCAGCTCATGCCTTCATGTGATCGCCTGTGGATTGAGCGCCGGCAGCAGATCACGGAGGAACTGCGCGGTTACCTTCGCGCCGGCGGAAGCTTCGATTTTCACGGGCTGCTCGATCCTTCGCCGCTGATCGCTAAATCGCGGATTGGCGGCGCCGCGCTGGAGATCACGGAAATTCGCGATCTGCTGCTGGTGGCCGACCGCGCGGCCGAGTGGCGCGAGATCGCCCTGCATCCTGCCGCCAACATCGAAGCGCACTGGCAGGCGGTGCGCGAGCTTTCCCTGGGCATCGCCGACTTCACCCCTCTGCTGCGCTACTTCCGCAACAAAATTTTGCCGGACGGGACGCTGGATGATCGCGCCTCGCCGGAGCTGGCTCGGCTGCGCCGCGACATTGAGAAGCAGAAGCGGGCAATACAGGAGTCGCTGCAGGGCTACTTACGGCGGCTTTCCCAAGGCGGCGCGCTGCAGGAAGAACTAGTGACGATTCGCGGCGAGCGCTTTGTGATTCCCGTCAAGATAGAGCAGCGCCGGCGCGTGCAGGGTGTGGCCCATGGGGCGTCGTCCAGCGGCCAGACGGTATTTATGGAGCCGCTGGAGACCATCGAGCAGAACAACGACCTGGTGCGGCTGCTGGAAGAGGAACAGGCGGAGGTCCATCGCATCCTGCTGGACATGACGGCGCGTTTGGGTGAGCACGCGGACGAGCTGCGCGCAGCCGTTGATGTGCTGGCCGAACTGGAGCTGCAGTTCGCCATGGCGCGATTCGCCGAAGCGTACAACTGCGTTGCGGTGACGCTGCTGGCAGGCGAGCCCGATGCCGAGGCCGGTGACGCGCTCATCCTGCGCCAGGCGCGCCACCCACTGCTGGAGCGCACGCTGAAGCTGCATGAGGCGGCGGTGGTGCCGCTAACGGTCGAACTGGACGGCCAGCATCGCCAGCTCATCATCAGCGGGCCCAACACGGGCGGCAAGACGGTCGCGCTTAAGACCGCGGGCTTGCTGGCGCTCATGGCGCAATCCGGAATTCCGCTGCCGGCGGAGCGCGCCGAGCTGCCGATCTTCGACGCTGTGTTTGCCGACATCGGCGATTATCAGTCGATCGAGCAAAACCTTTCGACGTTTTCGGCGCACGTTACCAACATCGATTTCACCTCGCACCATGCCACGGCGAATTCGCTGGTGCTGCTGGATGAGCTGGGCTCGGCCACCGATCCGGAAGAAGGCGCGGCGCTGGCTGTGGCGATTGCGGACCACTTCCGGCGCGCGGGATGCCTGAGCATCATTTCCACCCACCACACCGCATTGAAGGTGTATGCGGCGAACACGCCCGGCGTAGTGAATGCGGCGGTGGGATTCAACGAGCAAACGCTGGCTCCGACCTACGAGCTTCGCCTTGGCGTGCCCGGCGCTTCGGCGGGAATCAACGTGGCCCAGAAGCTGGGGCTGAATTCCGACATTGTGGGAGAAGCGCGGCGGCGAATGAGCTCGCAGGCGCAGGACGTGGGGCGCTTTCTGGACCGGCTGCACAGCGAACTGCGGCAGGCGGAGGACGAGCGCGCGACGCTGCGGGCGCGTGAGCAGGAGCTGGCGCGGCAGCGTGATCACCTGAATCTGGAGGGCCGCAAGGAGCAGAAGGAGAAGATCCGCGAGCTGGAGAAGAAGCTGGAGAGCCTGCTGCGCGATTTCGAGTATCGCGGGCGCGAGATGGTGAACGCGGTGGAGGAGCGGGCGCAGGCGCTCAAGCTCTCCAAGGACGCCGAGCGGCGCATCGCCAAGCTGCGCCGCGAATTTCGCGAGCAGTTCGATTCCACGGTAGTGGCGCACTCGACCGGCGCCGACAGCGGCGACCCCAATGCGCAGCAGCATATCGTCCGGCAGGTTTCGGTGGGCGATACCGTGCGGCTGAAATCGCTGGGCCGCGACGGGCGCGTGCTGCGCCACTTCGATGACGATAGCTTCGAAGTGGCGGTGGGGCCGATGAAGATGAAGGTGGCGCGTGACGACTTTGCCGCCGTGATGGCGCGCGCCGGCGCGAATCCTGTCGCCGCGGCACGAGCGCGCGGCATCAGCGTGTCACTGGCGAATGAAGACGAGGGCGTGTCGACGGAAATCAACGTGATCGGGCAGACGGTGGACGAAGCCACGCAAGCGGTGGAGAGGTTCGTCGATCGCGCGTTCCTGGCGGGCGCGGTTCGCGTCCGAGTTGTTCACGGCAGCGGAATGGGCATCCTGCGCAAAGCCCTGCGGCAATTTCTGCGGAGCCACCCGCACGTGGCCAACGTCAGCGAACCGCCGCAAAACGAGGGTGGCGGCGGCGCGACCGTGGTGGAGTTGAAGAGCTAGTCTGGCTAGTCTAGAAGGTTGAAGAAAGTTACCGCGATGGCAGGTCGGGTAGAGCTGGCCTTTAGGCCAGCGTCTAGGCCGTTTGTTTTTGTCATCCCGAGCGGGCTTCAGCCCGTGAGGGATCTGCTTCTCGTGCATTTTCAGCGGCTCCCAGCGGTCACTGGCCAGAGCAAACCACAGCCTTTGAAACCAGGTTCGCAGGCGAAAGGCGAAGAGCGGCTTGGTTGCGCTTTCCGGGCCGCGTCTCTAAACTGAATGAGCGATGAGTAAGTTTGGGCAGAGCGTCAAGGGCTACATCTGGTGGACGCACCCGCGCGGCAGCGTCCACTACGATGTGATGGTCACGCTCATCCTGGCCTTCATTTTCCTCGCCCCGCTGGGGATCAATTTCCGGGACAAACCGCAAGAGCGCCCGCCGCACCAGACCGAAGTTGTGGTGCAGCAGGAGGGCGATGGATTCCTCTACAAAGTGGATGCCTCAGCCGTGAAAGAGGGAAGTGACGAGGAAATTCACGAGTCGCTGCTGCGCATCATCGAACCCATTGGCGGCGACATCACCATTGACCGCTACGAACCGGTGCGCGACAGCAACCATAATGTCGTGGCCTACAAGGTTTGGGTGCGCCGCTGACGCGAGATTTTCCGCAACAAACTTCGCGGTCCAACGTTTCATCCTAGAGAACACATGAAGAACGCGATCATTGCCGTAGTGGGATGGATTCTCTTGTGCAGCGCGGCGGCGGCCCAGGCGCAGAGCCTGGAAGCGGTGCTGGATTCCATGGACAAAGCAGCCGCCGGTTTCCGCGCGGCACAATGCGATTTTGTCTGGGACCAGTATGAGAAGGTGGTGGACGAGCACGACTTCCAGAAGGGCGCGATGTACTTTCGCCGTCAGGGAGAGGATCTGGAGATGGCCGCCGACATTACCTCGCCCATAAAGAAGTATGTGTTGTTCAAGGGCGGCGTGGTTCGCTACTATCAGCCGTCGATTGCCCAGGTGACGGAATACAACGCCGGCAAGAACAAGGCCGAGGTGGAAAGCTATTTGGTGCTGGGCTTTGGCGGCGGCGGCCACGCGTTGGCGAAATCCTATGATGTGAGCTTTGCCGGTATGGAGCAGGCGCAGGGCATTAACGCGGCCAAGCTGGTGCTGACTCCCAAGTCGCAGCGGGTGCGGAATATGTTTTCCACCATCACCCTGTGGATCGATCCCGCGCGCGGCGTCAGCGTAGAACAGAAACTCGACGAGCCCTCGGGCGACTACCGCCTCACCAAGTACAGCAACATCCAGATCAACGGCAAAGTTCCCGGCGATGCATTCAAGCTGAAAACCAGCGGCCACGTCAAGGTGGTGAAGCCCAACGGATAATCGGCCTATTGGGGTTTGCCTTGAGGCTCGCCAGCGGGCCGCGTCCCCTGCGGCGCCGAGTTCTGCTTCATCTCGCCCGAATGCTTGATGAATTGGACCGTCTTCCAAATGTCGTCATCGCTCAGCGCGCCATCCCATCCCGGCATAGCGGTGTAGCGGATTCCGTACTTGACCACATAAAACAGATTGCCATCGGGGTCGTCCGGCGTGCGCGTCATGAGCTGCGGCACCGGCGGATAAAAATTCTGGCGCATCGGCGATACCGGCTGTTGCAGGTTGCCGTGGCAGAAGGCGCAATGCTTGTCGTAAACCATTGAGCCATCCATGATGTTAGCCATCGTCGGCTGAAAGGGATTGGCTTGCTTCGGAGCGTGCCCATCCACCCAGGCATCGACCGACTTGTTCGCCATGCGCCGCTCCAGAGCGCTAGGCGTGTTGCCCACGGCGCGTGGGTCGAAATGGCCCGTGGTGGTGTAAACGTAGGCTCCGCCGAAAACTACCAGCAGCGTGATGACGATTCCCAGGATGAATCCGCGCATGTTTCTCCTCCCGATTTCCGCAGGCACAGAATTTATCATCCTACTACGGACAGCGGGAAGTCTGCTGAAGCGGGGCCGGGATTGTGAAAGCGCCGCAGGCGCGATAGAGGTTAGCCCGGCCGTTTACGGCTGGGAAACTCAATACCGTTTCAGCCGGCGGGCTTCGCGGACCACGTCTTCCACCTTGGGCAGGAAGGCTTCCTCCAGCGGCGGCGAGAACGGCACCGGCGTGTCGGCTGATGCGATGCGGGTAATGGGCGCATCGAGCGAGTCGAAGCACTCTTCGTTGATCACCGCCGCGACCTCGCCGGCAAGGCCGCCGGTCTTGGTGTCTTCGTGCAGCACGATTACGCGATTGGTCTTCTCCACGGTTTGGCGGATGGCATCGCGATCCAGCGGCAGCAGCGTGCGCAGGTCTACAATTTCCAGCTCGATACCTTCATTTGCCAGAATGTCTGCTGCTTCCAGCGCCACATAGACCATCGCCGCATAAGTAACCACGCTGACATCGCGCCCCGGGCGCACCACACGCGCCTTGCCGATCGGCACGGTGTAATCTTTGGGCGGTAATTCTTCCTTGATGCGGCGGTAGAGAAATTTGTGCTCGAAAAACAGAACCGGGTTGTTGTCGCGGATGGCAGACTTGATCAGCCCCTTGGCGTCGTAAACGCCGGCCGGGCAGACGACTTTCAGCCCTGGCGTGTGCGCGAAGTAGGTTTCCGGATTTTGCGAGTGGAAGGGGCCGCCGTGAACTCCGCCGCCCGAGGGTCCGCGCACCACCACCGGCACCGGCGCGCCCCAGCGAAAATGCGCCTTGGCCAACATGTTGTTGATCTGGTTGAAGGCGCAACCGATGAAGTCCATGAACTGGAATTCGGCGATGGGACGCATACCGGTGAGCGCCGCGCCGAAGCTGGCATTGATGATCGCCATCTCGGAGATGGGAGTGTCAACCACGCGCGCGGGGCCGAAGCGGTCGATCAGGCCGTCGGTCACTTTGAAGGCGCCGCCATAAACGCCGATGTCTTCGCCGATGCAGAAGACCGCGGGATCGCGTTCCATCTCCTCGAAGATTCCCTGCCGGATTGCTTCCAAATAGGTCACAGTTGCCATGAATGCGCTGCCACCCCCGCTGTGATTCTAAATGAGGGCGGAGAAATGGTGTGGCCCATGCGGGGACAATGCCGTGGCATGTCGCCCTATGCTTGGAGGGTCGCGCCCACTGTCTTTCCGCAATATGGGCAAAATGCACTGTCGTGTTGGATTGGCCGGCCGCAGTGGCTGCACACAGGCGTTACTCCATTGCCGCACTTGGGGCAATAACGAAAATCCGACCCAACCGGCGTGCCGCACTTGGGACAGGGAATCAGCAACGGCTTGCGTAGCAAGAAATACGCGATGAAGCCGAGCGCCTTGGGCACGAAGACCACCAGCAGCGTCCACAGCAGCGAGTTCATGCCGCGCCGCTTCGAATCAGCGTTCACGTAGCCGATCATCAGGATGATGACAGCCAGGATCGTGCCGCCAACTATGGAAATCAGCGACCACCACGGCATCGGCGGCAAATCTTTTGGACCGGCGTAATGTGGCACGATGCCCAGCAGACCGACCTGCACCAGCACCCACGCCAGCAGCGCAATCCACCACGCCACTGTTGGGATGATCGCGACCTCGCTCCGAAAGGTTGATTTGCGTTGGTTCATTGGTTTTCCCCTTCACGTTCGCTCGCCATCGCGGCCCTGAACCGGCTCTCGAACCCCGCATGAGGAAACGCCAGCATCAACGCGGCAATCACCACCGCCGGCAACAGCAGGAAGAAAAATATCCCCGGCGCAACCACCGAGACCGGGACGCCGACCCGTTCCACCAGCCAGCCGCCGAACTTCCACCACAGCCAAGCCGATACCGCCGACGACATCGCTCCCAGGCAGAAGGAGATCGCAATCAGCACCGTCCGCGTCTGCTGCTCGCGCATCTGCAGGGCGCGAGTGCGCACTCGCTGCTGCGTGGCCATTACCAGTCGCGGGCTGGCGGTGACTGCAACGGCACGCAAGAACCGGCCGGTATGCGCAAAATCGTCGGAGTAGCCGGCGCATTGCGGGCAACTACCCAAATGCGTTTCCAGCCATGCTGATTCCGCGGCGGCAATCTCTTGGGTCCCGCGGCGGGCGATCAGATCGATCGCGCGCTCGTGCTCGTGGTTCGTCATTGTGCGCCTCCGGTGTCGCTATGGCCTGCAATAGAGCGGAGCAGCGGCCGCAGCGCCTGCACTCCGCGGTAAAGCCGCGTCTTCACGGTGGCGACAGGAAGTCTGATCAACTTGGCAATCTCTTCCAGCTTCATTTGCTCCTGAAAGCGCAATACCAGCACCTCACGGAAGAGCGGCGACACGCGCTCCAGCGCCACATCGAACATCTCTTCTTGCTGCCGCTTCGTCGCCATGTCAAACGGTGACGGCCCCGCAGCCGGCGGCTCAAAGGGCGCGCCATCCTCCGGGTCCTTCATCTCGTCCAGGCTACTGGGGTTGCGCTTGCGCAGGTAGTCGATGGCGACGTTGTGGCCGATTGCCATCAGCCAGGTGACGAAGCGATTGCGCCCGTCGTACAGATGGCCTTTCTCCAGCACGCGGAGCCAGACCTCCTGAAAGAGGTCCTCGGCGACAGCGCGATTGCCGGTGAGGTGCAACAGGTAGCGCAGCAAGCGGTGCTGATACTGCTCGATCAGCGCATCCAGCAGATCAGGATCGCGGCGCCGCAGCCCCTGCGCGATTTGGGCCTCTTCGCTCTCCATCGGAACCAGCAAACTGCACGCGGTGGCGATCATACTAACGGATACGAGGCAGGGGGAGAAAAAGACTCAAGAAGGCAATTAGCAGTTAGCAGTTAGCAGTTAGCAATTAGCCATTAGCTCTCGCCCCCTTAGGCCTTCGGATAGCCTTTCGAGGTGCAAACTGCTTCGGAGACCGCATTGAACGTATCCAATGCGTTGTAAGCTAATTGCTAACGGCTAATTGCTAATTGCTGCTTTATGATCCACGTCCTTCATCTCGGCCTGGTTCCCTATGGGACGGCTTTGCAGTTGCAGAGCACGCTGTCGCAGCTCCGCAAGGAGGGCCGCATCGAGAACGCGCTGCTGCTGCTGGAGCATCCGCCGGTCATCACGCTGGGGAGAAATGCCAGGCTGGACAACGTTCTCGTCTCGCCGGAGTTTCTGGCGCGGCGCGGCGTCGAGCTGCACGAGATCGACCGCGGCGGCGACGTGACCTTCCACGGCCCGGGCCAACTCGTCGCCTATCCCATCTTCGATCTGCGCAGCTTCCAGACGCGCATCGGTGCGGTGGAGTTCGTGCGCCGCCTGGAGGAAGTTCTCATCCGCACCTGCGGTGATTTCGGCATCGGCGCGCAGCGCATCAGCATCAAAGGCATGACCGGGGTGTGGACTTACGCGCTGCCGAGGAAACCGGAGGCAAAGATTGCGGCGATCGGCGTACACATCTCGCGCGGCGTGACAACCCACGGCTTCGCGCTGAACGTCTCGACCGACCTGGATTTCTTCACTCTCATCGTGCCCTGCGGTCTCACCGGCAAGCCGGTGACGTCAATGCAGCGCGAGCTGCAGAAATCGCTGAGTCTGGACGACGTTGCCACCGCCGCCTCGCGCAACTTCGGCCGCGTCTTCCAGTCGCAGATGTTGTGGCTGGAATCGCTGGACGATCTGCTGGCGCAGACGAAGACGGTAAGTGCCACGCAGACCTCGGCACCCCCTGCCGCCAAGCCTCTGTCGCCACCGGCCAATCAGGACACGCCCGGCCGCCCGCCGAAAGAGCTCCGCGAACTCCACGGCGAGGGCAGCGAGCTGGGGTGAGCGCGGGACGATTTCAAACCTGCTCGAACTCTTCTTCGATCAGCCGATTGATTCTGGCCGTCTCCTTGCGCAGATGCCGCAGCTTGCCGAAGGCGGCCATCCAGGGTTTGCCCGCAGCTTTGCCGCCGCAGGCGAGTTTGTCCTTTACCGCCTGGGTAACAAACTCCCGCAGAGGGATTCCATGCTGGGCAGCTGCCGACTTGGCGCGGCGAAAAATGGGATCGGGGATTTCCAGCGTGGTCTTCATTAACTCATGTTCCCATATTTCGCGGGAGCTGGGTCAAGAACCCGATGCCAGGTCGCCAACTCTCTTGCCTTGGCGCGGGCTGGGTGCGGACGCGCTCGGGAGCAACTTGCCCTCGCTTCGGCCGTCGAACTATTCTTGCTTCTGCAATGGCTCACAAAAAGCGCCCCAAGAACAACGCTACGCAAATGAAATCGAGCGGACCTCCGCCGCTTACGGAAGCAAAAGCGGCCCAGGCACAGGCTTCCCGTGACCCAGGCGATGGCCCGCGCAAGTTACCAACCACAAATGTCTCAGCCGGTGCGAGCGCCGCACCCTTGGGTCGGGCTTTGGCGAACAGTGGGTCCAGGGGCACCGGGACCGCAGACGACTCCGCTTCCTCGTCGCTGCGCTGCTACAACCTTCCTGATTACCGCCTGGAGCATCCCGACTTTCGCATCTTCTTGTCGGAAGGCCCCAACGTCGAGTACCGCGTCGAGGGCGACCTGAGCGCTCCGCCGCCGCCCATTCGTGAATCGAAATATCTCTCGCGCGAGCAGTCGATCGAAATCTACCGCTGGATGCTGCTGAATCGCCGCATGGAAGCGGCCCTGGAAAATCTCTACAAGCAGGGCAAGGTGGTCGGCGGCGTCTACTTTGGGCTGGGACAGGAAGGCTGCTCGTGCGCCTCGGCCTACGCGTTGGGGCCGGACGACTGGCTGGGTCCGATGATCCGCAATCAGGGCGCGATGCTGGTGCGCGGCTTCATGGCGCGCGACATCATGCGGCAATACATGGCGAAGGGCGACTCGCCCACCTGGGGCCGCGACGCCTCGTCGCATTTTGGCGACTTCGAGCGGCGCAACGTGTGCGCGCCGATTTCGATGCTCAGCGAGCTGATCGGAGTTATGGCCGGCGTCTGCCTGGGGGCGCGGCTGCAGGGCAAAAACATCGCCGCGCTGACCTACACCGGCGATGGCGGCCAATCCACCGGCGTGACCTATGAGAGCCTGAACTTCGCCGCGGTGCAGAAGCTGGGGTTGGTGCTGATCGTCGAAAACAACCTGTGGGGCTACTCCACGCCGGCCGACATGCAGTTCTGCGTGAAGGACCTGGCCGAGCGCGCCATTGCCTACGGCATTCCCGGCGTGATTGTCGACGGCACCGACCCCTGCCAGGTTTACGACGCCACCCACGAAGCTTGCGAGCGCGCCCGTCGCGGCGAAGGCCCGACGCTGATCGAGGCCAAGATGATGCGCATGAAGGGCCATGCCATCCACGATGCCGCGCAATATGTCCCGGCGAAGCTGTTTGAGTATTGGCGCGCGCGTGATCCCATCGCGCGATTCGAGAACTACCTGGTCAACGAGAAGCGCTGGATTACAGCGGAGGAGAACGCAAAGCTAATCGACGGCGTAGAGCGCGAACTGGAAGCCGATCGCGAAGCCGCCGTCGCCTCACCGATGCCCGATCCCGAGACAGACAAGACTCACCAAGGCGTGTATTGCGATCCCTCGTGTCATCAGATCAAGCCGAAGTATGGGCCGGTCGTGGCCAAGCCGCGCGAGCCGTCACCCGCCGCCGGGAAGCCGGCCGAAACGGCGGTACATCTAAAGTGAGCGCAGCCAGCGATAGACATCGCGCCGATGTCCGACCTTTACTACAAATAGGACTTGCGGCTCCCTTTCGATTTTGTAGAGAACGCGGTAGTCGCCCACTCGCGCTCGCCAAATCTCATGCTCGCCGGAGAGCTTTTTGGAGCGACTAAATGGATCATCGCGAAGATTCGCAATCGCCCTACCGATGCGTAGTTGCACTCGTCGTGGAAGAGCCTCCAGGTCCTTGCGGGCGGAGGGCTGGAACTCTATAACGTAAGCCATCGGACGTTCAGAGCTTCAGCTCCTTCTTGATCTGCTCCCAGGGGATGCGCGGTCCAGGCTCCTTCATGGCGGCGAGAGCATCCTTAAGATCGAGTTGGTCTTCTACGCGCTCGATTAACTCCAAGTCTTCGATCGGCACGACGGCTGCAACCGGCTTCTTACGCCGATGTACGATGGTGCGCTCCCCGGCATATTCCGCGCGGCTGACAATGGTGGCGAATTCGGCGCGTGCCGTGCTGGTGCTGTATCGCTTGGTCATGTACAAATTGTACAACTTGTACACTTCCAATTCAAAGAGCTTCGCCCAATGGCGATCACCCTTTTATCCCACGATTTCCTCGAACTTCAGGGGGTCGGGACGGACGGGGACGGGCGGAGGCTCGATAGTGCGCAGCACCTGGTAGGTGTAGCGGATGCGGTGGACAACAGTGATGGTGCTGATGACGGCGATGACCCACAGCACCGGCCCCATGCGGTTGAACAGCGCGCCGATGATGATGAGCACGATGCGCTCGGGCCGCTCCATGAAGCCGACCTTGCAACTGGGAATGAGCGACTCGGCGCGGGCGCGGGCGTAGCTCACCAGGATGGAGCTGACCATTACGAAAGCCACCATGACCACGTAGAAGAAGCGGTTGGCGCGGGCGTAATACACCAGCAATCCAAAGAACAGCACCGCATCGCTATAGCGGTCGATGATGGAGTCAAAGAAGCCGCCGAACTGCGTCACCTGGTTGGTGGCGCGGGCCACGCGGCCATCGACCATATCGAAGATGCCGGCGCCGATGATCACCAGGCCGGCAAAGAGGAACATCCGGCGTTGGTTATCGGGGTGAGCGTAACCGAAGAGAAGGCCGGCGACGACGTTGATTACCAGGCCGATGAAGGTGAGGGCATTGGGCGAAATGCGGGTGAGCGCCAGACCCTGGACAATCTTGTACAACAGCCACTTGCAGGACCGTCCGACTGCGCTCGTCCACGTCATATTTGCATCGCCCCAGCAGACGCCCAACCACCCAACTTCGCGCCAGTGCGGTCGCGAAGACTAGGAGCCCCGAGAAAAAGGCGTCTGCCCATTGCCCTCGATTACCTCGTTATGCTTGGTCGTGAATCGTGGTCAGCTTCAGCACCTCGAGCTCGCGTTTGCCGGCGGGCGTCACCACTTCACTCACGTCTCCCACCTTCTTGCCCATCAGGGCGCGCCCGATGGGAGAGCTGGTAGAGATTAATCCCTTTGTAACATCCGACTCTTCGCTGGTCACCAGCTTGTATTCGATCTCCTCTTCCTTCGTGGAGTCGTAGACCACGACCGTGGAGCCGATGGCAGCGCGGTCGTGGGGAATGTTGGTCATGTTGACCATGGAAAGGTCAGCCATGCGCTGCTTGAGTTGGCCCAGGCGGGCGCGGACGAACTCCTGCCGCTGCTTAGCCATATGATACTCGGCGTTCTCGCTGAGATCGCCCATGGCGACAGCCTTTTTCAATTCTTTGGGCAACTCGTGGTTCAATTCGTGCTCGAGGAGCGCGATCTCCTCGGCCAGCTTCTTCTTGATGTGTTCAGGCATACTTCGAAGATGATTTCGGGCCACTCGACGTTACCCGAAGGCATCCAAGATTATACCCGACCCGGAGGGAGAAAATTCGCGGGCCCTAGTAAGGAGCGCTCTGATCAGCCGCGGGTAGACGGGCGTGTTCCAAAGGTTCGAATACCCGGAAAAGCCGCGCCCATGGAAAGCCGCGTCCATTGACCGTTTCGGGGGAACCGGGTATAATTAAATCCATACGGTTGTGGCAGTTTTCCCCCTCATACAATTCCAGATCAGGTTCTGGACAGCCGTGCTCCGGCCCTCATGAACAACCAGAGTTTTAGCATCGGAGACAAAGTCGTTTACCCGAACCACGGGGTGGGCGTAATCGAGCAGATCAACAGCCGGACGATCGGTTCCCAGATCGAAAAGTTCTATCTCCTGAAAATCAAGGCCAGCAGCTTGAAGGTGATGGTGCCCTTTCACAATGTGGGCAGCGTCGGCCTGCGGCGTGTGGTGCGCAATGGCGAGGTGCAGAAGATCCTGGATTTTCTCACCGACGGCAAATGCGAGAACCATGCCGACTGGAAGTACCGGTTCAAAGAGAACTCCGACAAGATGCGGACCGGCTCGCTGCTGGATGTGGCCGAGGTGCTGAAGGGCCTGCTTTTGCTGGCGCAGGACAAGCCGCTCAGTTTCCGGGAAAAGAAAATGCTGGAGCGCGCGCGCTATTTGCTGGTGAGCGAGCTGGCGATGTCGAAGAACTGGAAGGAACCGGAGATTGAGGACCTGCTGAACAAGACGTTGTCCAAATGCAGGCTTCGTTTTCCGGAAGCGTCGAGCATGGAATCCTGATTTGTCGTCGATGTTTTCTTGTGGGGCGGGGCCGGGACCCCGCTATTCTTTTGTGCCAGTGATGTGCGGCTTGCCTGGGCAGCAAGGCGCGTCATAAAATGCAACGGCGTTTTCCGTGCCGTTACAATCACCGCCCGGGCCCCCAGGACACAAGTTCTTATGCCAGGAACGATGCATATCTTCCGCTTGAAAGCTGATCCGCTGCAATATCAGGTGAACTACAATCTGGCGGCGGTTTCGTGGGTGCAGGTCTTTGAAGCTCACGCGCTGGAGGATTTTCTGCGGCACCACAGCGCGCTGCCGGAGAGCGAGATCGACGCCATGCTGAAAGAATTGCGCGCGCAGGGGCGCACCACGGAAGGGCGTGTCGATTTGCCGGAGAGCCACTTGGCGGAGATGGGATTCGCCGAATCGCCCAGCGACGAGTAAGCTCGGGTCCAGCCACACTGGGTAGCAGCCGGTGATACGTGAGCTGTGCGGGGACCCGCGCCTCGTCCCCGCATCACTGGCTAAAGTCGTAGCGGACCACAAAAAGTTTCCG
>VFSW01000133.1_pt1 | contig 94296 bp, 87 predicted proteins | sample 5358111 | NCBI WGS metagenome assembly VFSW01 (sample SAMN11554181, study PRJNA540505) | mine drainage metagenome | isolation source: sediment from site ElyBrook_90M | place: USA: Ely Copper Mine, Vershire, VT | collected 2017 | reverse complement strand
GGCGCAGCGCGGCCTCGGCGATCGCCGCCGCGTCGGCGGCGTCATTCTTCTGGCGTTTGACGAACGGCTTCACATAAATCGGCGGCAGCAGCCGCACCTCATGGCCACAATGCACGGGGGCTGCCCGGTTAGCATCTGCTCCAGCTTTGTGCGCGATACCGTTCGGTTGAATAGAACCGTCCCGCCCCGATCCGCAGCACAGATCTGGAAACTTCTCTTGGCAAGGTCAATCGCTAAAACATGAATATCCGGCATATTCCCCTCCTTCCAAGGCGCCACCATGGCGCCAGACAGACAGCATATAATGCCGCCTAGGTAGGGGGCATCCACCCCATCAGTTCAGTTGCGGCTTCAACGCACGTTTGGCACCAAGCTTTCGACCAGCATGCCACGGACGACGATCTTTAAAGCCAGGATCAAACTCTGCATTTCCCATTGTCTCCTCCTTAGCCATAGGACCAAGCAGGAAGTTTGCTCTTTAAACTGTGAATAACACTCATTATTTTTGGTTTCTTACATTGCCGGTACAAGAACGTTTAGCCTCACATTGGTAAACGATACAGGAGCTGTGCTGGTCCGGCTGGCCCATGAAAGCTTAGCTGTTATCGAGAAGACGATAGCCAACACCTGGTTCGGTAGCGATAAGTTTTGCCGCGCCCTGGCCTAAATGCTTCCGGAGCTGGCCGATATAGACGCGCAAATAGGCGACGTCTTCGGTATGGGCCGGCCCCCACAAAGCGGTGAGAAGCTGCCTGTGGGTAAGCACGCGGCCACGGTTGCGCGCCAGCAGCAGCAGCAGCGCCTGCTCGCGCTTGGTGAGCGGCAGCGCAACGCCGTTGCGCAGTGTGGCCTCGGGTGTGATGGCAAGCTCTGCAACATACAACGTGGCGGCAGGCGGCTCCGTGGCGCCCGCACGGCGCAAGGCGGAGCGGACGCGCGCCAGCAGCTCTCCCAGGGCAAAAGGCTTTTCCACATAATCATCGGCGCCGCTATCAAGTGCCGTGATCTTCTCGGCCTCACGGTCGCGCGCCGAGAGTATGATGACCGGCACGGCCGAAAAGGCGCGTAGGCGGCGCAGCGCCTCCTGCCCATCCATGTCCGGCAAGCCGAGATCAAGCAGCACAAGATCTGGCGCGCTGGCGGCGGCCTGGCGCAGGGCATCGGCGGCAGTGTCGGCGCGCAGCGGCGTGTAGCCCGCAGCGGTCAGTGCTGGGGAAAGAAAACGATGAATTTGAGGCTCGTCGTCCACAACCAGGATGCGGCCGGAGATCATGCGGCAGGAAGCTCCACTGTGATGACCGTGCCGGGCAGCCCATCCGCCGGTAGGTCCGACCGCGGGCTTTGCGCCGAGATGCGCCCGTCCATAGCTTCGGTGAAGGCTCTGACGATGGCAAGGCCCAGCCCGGTGCCGGGCGCCACGCGGTCTCCCCGGCTGGCGCGGAAAAAACTGTCGAACACCGACGCCAGCTCGGCGGCCGCAATGCCCACCCCTTCATCGGCCACGCTCAGCCGCACATCATTACCCTGGCGTTGCGCCGAGATGCTGACGCGGCTGCCGGGCGGGGCATATTTCACGGCATTATCCAGCAAGTTCACCAGCACCTGCTCCAGCAGCACGGGGTCCGCGCGCACATGGGTGGAATCCGGGGCGATGTTGAGGGCGGTATAGAGCGCGTCCGGCGTGCGGGCGATGGCAGCCTCGGCCACATTTTCTAGCGCCAGCCGTTCGCGCTTGATCTCCAATACGCCGGACTCCACGCGTGCCATGTCCGTGATGTTGGCGAGGAATTTGCTCATGCGGGCGGTGTCTTGCGTGATGGCGGCGAGCAAGTCGGCGCGGGTGGCGGCATCTAGCTTCTCGCCCATGGCCGAGAGCGTTTCAGCGGCGCCACGGATGGCGGTAAGGGGCGTGCGCAGGTCGTGGCTGAGCGATGAGAGCAAAGCATTGCGGAGTTTCTGGCTATCCTCATGTGCCTCACTACGGGCGGTTTGCATGGCAAGCCGCGCGCGTTCCAGAGCTAGGGCGGTCTGGTCGGCCAATGTAGCCAGGGTTTGCACAACGGGCAGGGGCGGCGGGGCGGCGGCGCTGGCGCCGAGCACGCCCACCACGACGCCATGGCTATGGAGCGGGAAGAAGCGCCAGGGCACGGAAGGCAGTGTGGCAGTGCCGGAGCCGGTTTCCATATCATGTGCCAGGCACCATTCGGCGGCGGCCTCGGCGGTCTCATCCAATGCGGTGTCGGCGGGGCGGTTTGCCTCGGGCGTCAACTTGCCGTTCTGGACCAGCAGCACAATGCTGGCATCGGCAATGGCGGCAGTCTCCTCCGCGGCGGTGGCAATAACGTCCGAGAGTGTGGCAGCGCGCGTGAGGCGCTGCCCGAACAGCGAGATGCGGCGCAGCGCTTCCACCCGCGCGGCAGCGGTGGAGGCTTCCTGGCGCACGCGCCCCGCCAGCGTGCCCGTAACCAGCCCCACCAGCAGGAATACGGCGAGTGCCACCACATCGCGCGGGTCAGCCACCGAGAAGGTGTAGAGCGGCGGCAGAAAGAAAAAATTCCACAACAAGAAGCCGGTGATGGCGGTGAACAAGCCGGGGCCACGCCCCTCGCGGCTGGCCATGGCGGCAATCAGGCCGGTGAAGATGAGCCCCATGGCTTCCTGCGGCAAAACAGTCTTAAGCGCAGTGCCGCCAATGGTAATGGCGGCAAGCAGCATTGTGGCCCAGAGATAGGGGCTCAGGTTCCGCCGCGGGGATATGGCCGGGCGCGTTGGCGCGGCGGCGGGCACGGGGACGAAATGCAGCGTATAGGCCAAGGCCTGGCGGGTAAGGGCTTCCGACAGACGCCGCCCTGGCCAGCGCCCGCGCGGGGCGCGCCCCACGACGATATGGGCGATGTTCTGCGCTGCGGCGTAGTCCAGCACGGCGCGCACCATGTCCGGCGCTGATTGTGTGACCACGCTGCCGCCAAGTTGCACGGTGAGGTCCAGCGCCGCCTGAACCTTGGCGTTGTCGTCCGGGCGCTCGATATGAAAGCTGGTGAAGGGCGCGCGCAGGGCTTCGGCCAGGCGCGCGGCGTGGCGCACCACGTTGGCGGCGGCATCATCCGCGCCGATAAGGGCCAGCACCTTCTCCGCCACGGGCCACGGGCCGGGAATGGCGGAGAGGCGCATATAGCGCGTCACGTCCCTATCAATTCGCTGCGCGGCGCGGCGCATCGCGATTTCGCGCAGCGCGCCGAGATTGCCTTCGCGGAAAAAACCCTCCAACGCCCGCGCGGCGACATCCGGCCGGTAGATTTGGCCTTCTTGCAGGCGGGTGCGAAGTTCGCCGGGAGGCAGGTCGATCAGCTCGATCTCGTCCGCCATGTCCAGCACCGTGTCGGGCACGGTTTCGGCCACGCGCACGCCGGTGATACGGGCGATCTGATCGTTCAGGCTTTCCAGATGCTGGACGTTTACCGTGGTCCAGACATTGATGCCTGCGTCCAGCACATCCTGCACATCCTGCCAGCGCTTTGCGTGGCGCAGGCCTGGGGCGTTGGTATGGGCCAGCTCATCCACCAGCAGCAGAGCAGGGCGGCGCTTCAGCGCAGCTTCCAGGTCGAATTCTTCGAGCCTCTGGTCACGATATGGCACTGCGAGGCGGGGGAGCTGCTCAAGCTCGCCAATGGCTTCCCGCGTGCCGGCGCGGCCATGGGTTTCGATGAATCCGGCCACCACATCCTCGCCCTTCTGGCGCCTGGCTTGGGCGGCAGTGAGCATCTCCCAGGTTTTGCCGACACCGGGAGCGGCGCCGAGAAATATCTTCAAATGCCCGCGCCCCCCGTGGCGCAAGCTGGCCAGGAGGGCGTCCGGGTCCGGGCGTGTGCCGTCCGGGCTGGGGGTTGTCATAAGGAATTATTGGGGCGGCAGGTGGTCCAAGGCAAGGTTCAACTTGAGCACATTCACATGATCGGTACCGATGATCCCAAGGAAACTGCGATGGACCAAACTTTTGACTAAGGCGGTGAGCGTGGCGGCGGGCAGATGCCGCGCCTTGGCCACGGCGGGGGTCTGACGTAGCGCGTTTTGTAGTGAGATGTCCGGGTCTAGCCCCGAGCCGGAGGCGGTGACGGCATCCTCTGGGACCGGGCCGGGGCCGTAAGCTTTTAGGTAGGCGGCGATGCGCTGCTTCACGCTGGCGAGCAAGGCCTTGCTGGTGGGGGCGAGGTTAGAGGCGCCGGAGGTGTCTTGCGTGTATGGGCTGGGGCTGAGCGCCGAGGGGCGCGGGGTGAAATATCGTGCGCTAGTGAAATTCTGACCGATGAGCGCCGAGCCTATGATTTCGCCGTTTTGCTTTATGAGTGAGCCATTGGCCTGCCAGGGCAAGGCAAACTGCATGGCACCGGTGAAGAGGCCGGGCAGGGCCAGGCCGAGCAGGAGGGTGAAAAGCACGACCAGGGAAAAGGCCGGGCGGAGTTCGCGGAGAATCATTGTCTGAATCCGTTACGAGAAGATGTGAAACAGGCCGAGAATCATGTCTATGAGCTTGATGCCGGCGAAAGGCGCGATGAGGCCGCCTAGCCCATAGATGAGCAAATTGCGCTTGAGCAAAGCTGCGGCACCGATGGCGCGGAATTTTACGCCACGCAGCGCCAGCGGCACCAACACCACAATGATGAGCGCGTTGAAGATGACGGCGGAGAGGATCGCGCTTTCCGGTGTGTTGAGCCGCATGATGTTGAGCGCGCCGAGCTGCGGGTAGGTAGAGATGAAGATGGCAGGCAGGATAGCGAAATATTTGGAGATGTCGTTGGCGATGGAAAAGGTGGCGAGCGCGCCGCGCGTGATAAGCAATTGTTTGCCGATTTCTACGATCTCGATCAGCTTCGTGGGGTCGCTGTCGAGATCGACCATGTTGCCGGCCTCGCGGGCGGCCTGGGTGCCGGTTTGCATGGCCACGCCCACATCGGCCTGGGCCAGAGCGGGGGCGTCATTGGTGCCGTCGCCGCACATGGCGACGAGGCGGCCTTCGGACTGAACCTTTCTTATGTAATCGAGCTTGTTCTGTGGATTGGCCTCGGCGATGTAGTCGTCCACACCCGCTTCCGCCGCGATGGCGGCGGCGGTGATGCGGTTGTCACCCGTAACCATGATGGTGCGTATGCCCATGGCACGCAGGGCGGCGAAGCGCTCCTTTATGCCGGGCTTGACGATGTCTTTCAGTTCGATGGCGCCAAGCAATTTTCCATCTGCCGTGACGGCAAGCGGGGTGGAACCGGCGCGGGCAATGCGGGTAATACTTTCGGTAAAGGCAGGGTCCGGCGCAACGCCAAGTGTTACGAGAACCGAGTCCACCGCGCCTTTGCGGTAGGATTTCCCGCCCGTGTCGATGCCCGACATGCGGGTATTGGCGGAGAAAGGGATGATGGTGGCGTCAGATGGCGGGGTGATACTGAGATTGTAACGGTCTCGCGCGAAGGACAGGATGGAGCGGCCCTCAGGCGTGTCGTCGCCCAGGCTGGCCATGACGCAGGCTTCCGCCAACAAGCGCTCATTCACGCCTGGCACGGGATAAAAGCCCGAGGCCATGCGGTTGCCAAAGGTGATGGTGCCGGTTTTATCTAGCAGTAGCGCGTCCACATCGCCCGCTGCCTCTACCGCGCGGCCCGATGTGGCGACAACATTGAAGCGCACCAGCCGGTCCATGCCCGCGATGCCGATGGCTGAGAGCAGCCCGCCAATGGTGGTGGGGATGAGGCAGACGAGAAGTGCTGCCAGCACGGGGATGGAGAACCGCGTCCCGGAATATTGGCCAAACCCCACCAGTGTGACCACGGCGACAAGAAAGACGATGGTGAGGCCAGCCAGAAGTATGTTGAGCGCAATCTCATTCGGCGTTTTGCGGCGCTCAGCGCCTTCCACGAGCGCAATCATGCGGTCGAGGAAGGTGGAACCGGCATCGGCGGTGATGCTGATGACCAGCCAATCCGAAACCACCAGCGTGCCGCCGGTAACGGCGGAGCGGTCGCCCCCGGCCTCGCGCACCACAGGGGCGGATTCGCCCGTCACCGCGCTCTCATTCACGCTGGCGACGCCTTCGATGATCTCACCGTCTGAGGGGATGAGGTCGCCTGCCTCCACAAGCACAAGATCGCCGCGCCTGAGGTCTGTGGCGGGAGTGGGTTTGAAAATGACGCGCTCGCGCGGGTCGAGTAGAAGTTTCGCCATCGTATCGGAGCGGGCGCGGCGGAGGCTCTCGGCGCGGGCGCGGCCCCTGCCTTCCGCCACGGCCTCGGCGAAGGTAGCAAAGATGACGGTGAGCCAGAGCCAGGCGGCAATGGTGAGAGAGAACCCGGCCGGGTGGTTGGTGATGACGGCCTCGATGCCAGTGGCTGTGACCAGGGCGGCGACGATTTCTGTGACGAAGATAACCGGGTTGCGCGCCAGGGTAACGGGATTAAGTTTTGATAGTGAATCAAATGCCGCGCGGCGGATGATTCCGGCATCGAACAGCGAGATGGTTTCAGCTTTTGACATTTCAGAAGCTCTTTCCAGCGTAGAGAAGAAAATGCTCGGCCAGCGGCCCGAGCGTGTCGGCCGGCATGAATTGTAGCCCGCCCAGGATGATGATGACGCCGATGAGCAGGCCGACGAAAAGCGGGCCGGTGGTAGGAAAAGTTCCAGCACTTTCCGCGAGTTTGGGCTTGGCGGCGAGTGAGCCGGCGATGGCAAGAATGGGCACCATGAAGGCAAAACGTCCGAACAGCATGGCGGCACCCAGGCCGTAATCAAGCAATGGTGTGTCCGCAGAGATGCCTGCGAATGCGGAGCCGTTATTCTCGGTGGCGGAGGTCCAGGCATAGAGCATTTCCGACAGCCCGTGCGGCCCGGCATTGGCGAGCGAGCCAACACCAGACGACGTGATGAGCGAGAAACCAGCACCTGCCAGGATAAACAAGGTGAGGATGAGCACGCCGAGCATGGCGAGCTTGATCTCCTTGGCTTGCACCTTTTTGCCCAGATATTCCGGTGTGCGCCCCACCATGAGCCCCGCGACGAAAACAGAGAGCAGGGCGAAGACGATGATGGTGTAGAAGCCCGAGCCCACGCCGCCGGGCGTGACTTCACCCAGCTGCATCAGGAACATGGGCACGGCGCCACCGAGAGGGGTGTAACTGTCTGTGAAGCTGTCCACCGCGCCGGTGGATGTGCCAGTGGCGGAAATGTTGAAGGCAGCACTTGCGGGGATGCCAAAGCGTATTTCCTTGCCTTCCCAATTGCCGCCAGCTTGCGCGCCCGCGGCGGTTGGAAGCGGGTTGCCAGCTGCCTCCGCCGCGTAGGCGCCCACGCAGCCCAAAGCGAGGATGATGGCCATGGCGGCCATCAAGACGCGGCCTTGGGGCTTGTCTTTCACCATATGGCCAAACGCGATGGGCAGCGCGAACCCGATGACCAGCAGTAGCCAGTTTTCGAGAAGATTGGTCCAGGCATTGGGGTTTTCAAACGGGTGCGCGGAATTGGCGTTGAAGAAGCCGCCACCATTTGTACCGAATTCCTTGATGGCCTCCTGGAAGGCGACAGGGCCAATGGCGAGAGGCTGCGTGCCGGATTGCAGGGTGTGCACCGGCACGGCCTGCGCGAAGCTTTGTGGCGCACCCGCCAGCACCAGCAGCGTGGCGGCGATGAGCGCGCCTGGGATAAGTAAATAGAGCGTGATGCGTGTGAGATCTGTATAGAAATTACCAATGGTTTTCAGTCCGCTGCCGGTGAAGGCGCGCATCACTGCGCCAGCGGCGGCAATGCCGGCAGCTGCGGAGAGGAACATATGAACACACAAACCCATCATCTGCGCGCCATTGGAGATTTGCTGCTCCGGCACGTAAGCCTGCCAGTTTGTGTTGGTGGTAAAACTGGCTGCCGTGTTGAACGCCAGGCGCGCAGACATGCCCGCTATATGCAGAGGGTTGAAGGGTAGGTAATATTGCAGGCGCAGAATAGCGTAGAGCAGGCCGAAATGAATGACGCTGATCAGCAGCAAGGCGATGGCGTAGGATTGCCAGCCCATCTGGCGCGTCTCTTCAATGCCGGCCAGGCGGTAGACGCCGGTTTCCACCGGGCGCAGCCAGGTGACGCGGTCTTCGAAAATGGCGGCGATATAACGCCCCAGCGGGAAGGCCGCGCCGAGTACCAGCGCGAACAGCAAAGCGATGTAGAGCAGAGCTTGCATTGTCATGGAATCAGAAATCCTCAGGCCGGATGAGAGCCCAGACGAGATAGACGAGAAGCAGAGCGGAGATGGCGCCGCCAGCGATGAGGTCCGGCATTACACGCGCTCGCAGGCCGGGACGTAGAGAATGAGCAGGGCGAAGATGGCCGCGCCCGCCAGGATGGAGATGAGATCGCCCATAGGGAGGCTCCTTTCAGCCTCTCGGTATGCGGGCAGCCGTATAAAATTTATATGCGGAACATCCGCCGGACGCATAAAGACGGCATAAAGTTTAGTGGCTTCTGGGCCGCAAGGGAGAGTAATTTCTGCCTTAATAATGGTGATAACACCTTGCGGCTGCTAGGCTGGTAGCTACGGCCAGCGGCACGAAGGTTCCGCGGCCGCTGGTCTGTTGTTCAAGCAGCCGATCAGCCTTCCAGCCACGGGCAAAGGCCGCGACGCGCCCATAGGAACCGTCATAGCCCAGCGCCACAAGATCAGCGTGCAACTGCTTTGCCGTGCGCTTTTGTTTACGTGATTTGCTAGCCTCCTGCCGAAGCCACCCCGTCAGCTTCTCAGCAAAAGGGTCCAACTTGCTTGGCCGATCGGGGAGCTTGAATTGCGGCTCCACCGCATCTGACCGCAAATATTTGCGGATCGTATTCCGCGACAATCCGGTACGCCGCTCAATCTCACGGATCGGGATATGCTGCCGAAGATGCCAGCGACGAATTACGCTCAATAACGCCATGTCGATCACTCCTAAATCCCCTGATCAAAGCCAGGGAGGGGTCAAAACATGGGTCAGGTCTCAGTGAAAATTCCGCGCCTAAAGGGTCAATTCTCAGTGGCACTCAACAAACTCGCCACATAAATGACCACGGTGCCCGCCGGATGGTTAAAAATACGGTTGATTTATATCCAAAAAGGCGGCTAACTCCAGTTAAAAAATAGTTTACCGGTGACTCGCCCAATAAAAAGTCAAATACTGTCAAATAATTTGATAATGGAGGAAACTAAAATGACCAAAAACGAAAAAATTGATGCAATAAGTCATAGTTTTGCTGGCCCCAGGATGAGCGCGACTCGTCGACGTATTATTACCGGTTCGGCTGCAACCGCATTAAGTGCTCTGTTACCACCTTTGGCTTATGCCGATTATCCTGACCATCCGATCAATTTCATCGTGCCTTGGGGGGCAGGGGGTGGCGCAGACTTGTTAGCGAGAACTGCCTCGACCATCATGGCAAAAAAACTTGGAATTTCCGTACCCGTAATCAATGTTCCCGGTGCGGATGGTGTGGTTGGTATGACGGAGTTGTTGAATGCACCGGCCGATGGCGGCACCATGGCGGTTTTGATCGGTGATACATTCGCCCGCCTTTCGGGGAAAAATCCACCTTTTACAATGGATCAGATTATCCCGCTCGCAATCATGATTCAGCAGCCTTCCGGTTATTGGGTGAATGCCAAGGGACCCTGGAAAACCTGGGCGGATGTTAAGGCCGCCGCGCAGACACGAACGCTCACGGTAGCCGTTACAGGCTTTGGAAGTGCTGACGATATCACGACGCGTTATTTGGCGTCTAAAGGGCTGAAGCTGCAATCAGTACCGTTTGCGAAACCAGGGCAACGCTACAGTTCAATTCTTGGCGGTAATGCTGATATTGTATATGAGCAAACTGGAGACGTGCGAAGCTACTTCGATGCCGGCGAATTCCGCCCGGTTTTGTTCTTTTATCCGAAGCCGGTACCAATCCCCGCTTTCGCCAACGTCCCGGTCTCAGTGCAGGAAGGCTATAATGTTACCCTCCCGCAATTCCGTGCTGTCGTGATCCGATCCGATACGCCACCGGAACGGGTAAAGCTGCTCGCACAAACGTTAAAGGATGTGGCTGCAAGCGATTCGTTTAAGGCATACCTGTCGCAGCAATATGCTGACCCGAACAGTTATATCGATATGGCAGGTGCTACAGGATTCATGCAAAATTGGCTTGCGCAGGCGAAGGATACCATCAAGCGCTCTCTCTGACGCAGCGCTGCCAGCTTGCGAGTTGGCCCTTTGCCTTTAAGTTGATGAATGGAGCGGCTGATGCCGGTTGCAGTTTTGAATCGTGTACTTCCCTATGTCATCGCAATGGCATTGGCGGTGTTTTTTTATATCCTGGCTGGCTATTTCGATGTTGTTAGCCAGCCAGGCAGTCCCGGTCCTGATCTTTGGCCGAGGATGGTTTGTGTGCTGCTGGGTGTGACTTCGTTGATTGGTATGATAGGGGCGCTGTTCGAAGGTCCCGCAGCGGCAACCGAGGGCGAGATTGAAATTGAAGAAGCGCTCTCACCGCCTGAAACAAACCCAGAGTTGGTGTGGATCGCGATGGCCACAGTTGGGCTTTATGTTCTCGTCCTGCCGCATCTCGGTTTTTTTGTGGCGACCATATTTTTGACGATGGCCTTACTGGTGATCGGCGGAATGCGACGTTGGGTATGGGTGCCTGCCACGGGGTTCGGCTTAACCTGTGTTTTTACCTTCATATTTCTTCGCATCGTTTATGTCGCCCTACCATTGGGTGAAGGTTGGTTCAGGGTCATTTCGCTGACGATCTACAAGGTGATTGGAGTGCATTGATATGACCATCTGGTATGACCTTGCGATTGGCTTTGCGCATGTTTTTGAACCGTACAATCTGCTTATGCTGATGGTCGGCATTATTGTAGGTATGCTGGTATCGATCATGCCGGGGCTCGGCTTTGTGATGGGCGTGATCCTTGCCCTGCCATTTACTTACAAAATGCCAATTGAACCAGCGATTATTTTACTTACCGCCATTTATTTCTCCGGTACCTACGGCGGTTGTTTCACCACCATTCTCTACCGGATTCCGGGTGAGCCCAATGACGTTCCTCTGCTGTGGGACGGCTATAAAATGGGCCAGCGGGAAGGCGTAGCCAAGCCGCTTGGATGGGCGCTTGTCGCGGCGCTGATCGGGGGGTTGGTGTCATCTACGACGATGGTGGCACTGACCAAACCATTGACTGATATTGCGCTGCGTTTCAATTCGGAAGATTATTTTGCTGCTATCGTACTTGGTCTCACCACGGTTGTAACGTTGGCGGGGAATGCGCCGGCCAAGGCAGTGATGAGTATGTGTCTGGGCTTGCTGGTGGCATGTATTGGCGTGGATGGTATCTTCGGGGTTAACCGCTTTACCTTTGGTGTCCCTATACTCGGTGATGGGGTACAGCTCGTGGCGGTTCTGGTCGGCATGTATGGGCTGGGCGAGGTTTTTAAGCGGCTCGGACAAGGGCTTGCCATTAAAAAAGTTTCCAAAGACCAATCTTCAAATATTCAGACCGATTTTCCGCGATGGCGGGAGGTCTGGAATATCAGGGCTACTATCCTTCGGAGCAGCATCATCGGCACATTCCTGGGTGTTGTGCCAGGGGCAGGCGCCACCATAACGTCGTTCATTTGTTACGGTACTGAAAAACAATATGGCCGTGACCGTCGCGCACTCGGTAGCGGGCATCCCAGCGGCATCGTAGCACCGCAGATCGGCTCGACTGCATCTGTCGCCGGCCATTTGATCCCGATGCTGACGCTGGGTATTCCAGGCAGTGCCGCAACGGCTGTCATTCTTGCAGCATTCCTGCTGCACGGGGTGCAACCGGGGCCGATGCTACTGGCCGATCCGGCTTCCCGGACCATCGTTTACACAATCCTCGCATCGATGTTCGTCAGCGTAGTGGGCATGTGTTTGGTCGGTTTTTTTTGGATACGGGTGGTGGTGCAAGTATTGCGGGTTCCACAACATCTGCTCAATGCCATCGTCGTGTTATTTTGTTTGATTGGCGCATACGCCGATCGGACTTCACTATCTGATGTTTGGATGATTTTGATCTTCGGGATCGTTGGTTATTTATTTGAGAAATACAATTTTCCGATTGCGCCAATGGTGCTGGGCGCTATCTTGGGTCCAATCGGGGAAAGCAATTTCATGCGTAGCGTCATTGTGCATCATGGCGACTGGACATCACCATTTTTGCAACCCATGAGCGGAACTCTGCTTGCTATCTCAGCGATAGCCTTCATTCTGCCAGTATCGCGCACAATGCTGCGATGGTTTCGTAAGCGTGACATCGCCCGTTAAATGTATTTCAAAGCCCCAGTCCGGCAGCGCAAACCGTAAGAATATGCCTGCACCGATACCGCCCTCGGCTGGCCTTCCATGAGTTTTGACAGGTTGGGTGGGGCGTATTCTCGATTGATCGTTACTAAAACGAGATTTGAATTGGGTGGTGGTCTTGTGGCAGGTTGTGGCCATTGGAGTAAAGAATTTCGTCAGCATTTCCACCAAGAAAGTCTATGTTCCATGCACCCTGTTCAGCTAGGGCGCGAGTGTGAGTCTGCTCCATCACTTTCTGAGGCGCCCACTTACGTTGTGAGAGCGGCGGTGAAAGTTTGGCAGAAGACGCTGGCGGATGCAGCGCGGACGCGTTCCAACAAGGCGACATGACGGGCTTGACGCTCGTCAAGGGGCATTATTAAAGCCCTGTTGATCGCTTCTGCCACGGAATCGATATCGATCGGATTGACTTTTAACGCTTCCTGTAAACCGGCGGCGGCACCTGCAAACCGGGAGAGTATTAGTACACCCGGATCCGCGGCATTTTGTGCCGCAACATATTCCTTAGCCACCAAATTCATACCATCTCGCAGTGGAGTGACGAGGCCAATTCGGGCGGTACGATAGAATCCGGCAATTAACGAACGGCTCACCGTGCGGTTCATGTAGCGCAGCGGGACCCAATCAAAGTCTGAGTAGGCACCGTTAATCGCACCAGTCTTGTAGTTCAGTTCCTCGCGTAGAGCACGATAGCGGTCCACCTCTTCACGAGAGGGGGCTGCCACCTGCAGAAAGCTGATCTGACGACGATGTTCCGGGTAAGTAGAGAGGAAGCGGCCATAGGCGTCGAGACGCGCTGGCAGCCCTTTGGTATAATCCAACCGGTCGACACCGACCATCAGAGCCCGGCCAGCCAAACTTTCGACCATGCGCTTTGTCGCAACGCGGCGTGACGCGCGGATGGCCTGGGCGGTGAATGCGTCAGCATCGATGCCGATCGGTGTGACGACGACCTTGGTGACATGTCCGTCAAGGGTAAGAACACCATGTGCCGTGGCGCCAATACCCAGAACCGCTTCGACAGCACCCAGGAAATGCGCCCGGTCACGCTCGGTATGGAAACCGATCACATCATTCGCCAGCATCGCCTTCAAGATTTCGTCGGATGGCGGAAGAATTTCAAGTAAGGCCGGTGCTGGAAAAGGAATATGCAGAAAAAAGCCAATCCGGTTGGTAACGCCGAGCACCCGCAATTCCGCCGCAACGCCGAGGAGTTGATAGTCGTGTATCCAGATCAAGTCACCAGGCTTTAGCAGCGGCAGTAAAGCGGCTGCGAAGGCTTTGTTGACTTTACGATATACCGTGTATTGCTCGCGGTCGAAGACAGTGAGACTTGGCATCATATGGAACAGCGGCCAAAGTGTGCCATTCGAAAAACCGAGGTAAAATGACTGATAGTCCCCTTCGCCGAGATTGATGGTGGCATAGGTGATTCCGTTGACCTCCATGCCGCGAGTTGTGGTGGACGTCTGCTCGGCACGGCGGCCTGACCAGCCAAACCATAGCGTGCCCGGTACCAGCGCGTCAGCCAGACCCACTAACAGCCCGCCGGCGCGAGCACCGGCAAGCTCAGCTTGGTCGGGTACGCGGTTCGAGACAATTACGAGGCGCGCCAAAGGCCAGCCTCCCATGTGCGCGACAGGCGCATCGCGCACAGAATTAACCCCACCTGAGAATAGGTCTGTGGAAAATTTCCCCATAGCCTGGGGTGTTCGCCTTTTTCAGGCATGGCCAAATCCTCAGACATCAGCCCAACATGGTTGCGTGCAGCAAGGACGCGCTCGAATAATGTCAGCGCCTCATCACGCCGCCCGGCGAGTGCCAGTGCGTTAACGTACCAGAAGCTGCAAAGCATAAAGGCGGTTTCCGGTTTGCCAAAATCATCGGCATCTTCGTAACGCATCACAAAGCCGCCATGTATGAGCCGGGTCTCGATCATGTCAAGGGTAGCAAGAAATTCTGGTGAATCTGCAGAGATGAAGCCAATTTCTGGCAAAATCAGCACTGAGGCGTCGCGCACCGCCTGATCCAGCACAGCTGACAGCCAGCCATCTTTGGTAACAATACGCGCCATAATCTCGGTGCGCAGCTTGGCGGCGCGGGCGGACCATGCGGCAGCTTCAGCCTCGCGCCCAATGGTGCTGGCAATCAACGCGAGACGCGATAATGCAGCCCAACACATGGCCGCAGAAAAGCTATGAACGCGGGCGCGACCACGAAATTCCCAAATCCCGGCATCGGGTTCCAGCGCCACCCGGGCGGCGGTTTCCCCCAGCGGGCAGAGACGTTCGTATAGTGCGGCGTCGCCACGCATGGTTAAGCGCAGGTCCACAAACAGTTGAGCCAGGCTAAGGATGATGGCGCCGTAGGCATCGTTCTGGCGTTGTGTCGCAGCGGCATTACCAACCCGCACCGGGCCGTCGCCACCAAAACCTGGCAAATCCGGCGCGATCCGCTCTTCCATATCCATGCCGGGCGCTACCGGGAAAAGAGGCGGAAGTTCGATGGCTTCCTGGCCATTTACGATATCCAGAACGAAGCCTAGATACGTGACCATGGTGCGGGTAGCAGAAAGCCTATTGAGCGCACCGATCGTAAAAAAACTGTCGCGCAGCCAGCAAAAACGATAATCCCAGTTCCGCCCGGAACCAGGTGCTTCGGGGATAGATGTGGTGAGAGCAGCGACAATGCCGCCTGTGTCGTCATGGGAGCAGAGTTTCAGCGTGATGGCACTGCGGATAACAGCTTCCTGCCAGTCGAACGGGATATTCAGCTCGTTGACCCAACTATGCCAATAAGATAATGTTTCGTTATAAAAATGGTTGAATAATGTGTCGGGTGCCTGCTCAAGTGGCTCGTCGGCGCTGAGCACCAGTGTGCCGGGGCGCGTGAGCGTAAAGCTATGCTCATGCACAATATGGACGAGTGGCAGATCAGTCGTGACGCGCAGTGCGAAATGCGGTCCAGAGTAGCGCAAGTGATTGCTGCCCATGGCAGCCGTTGGGTGTTGGGCACCATAGCCAAAGCCAGGATGCAGCGAAACCTTGACACGCGGCATGCCAGCGAGCGGTTCGATCCGGCGGATCAGCATCGGCGGGTGGAAGATGCGCCCGTATTGGCGGAAGCGGGGACAGAAATCGATGATGCGCAGGGCATTGCCACCCGCGTCGTTTAGGATCGTCTCAACAATCGCCGTGTTGGGCAGGTAACGCTGAGTGGCGCTAACCTGATGATCGAGAGTGATGGCAAAGCGTCCGGCGGCGTTGTCGGTGCTAAGCAGGCCGTGAAAAATCGGGTCGCCATCCAAGCGTGGCCAGCAGCACCACTGATGGGTTCCGTCCTGGCTGATCAGCGAGGCGATGCTGCCATTGCCGATGACGGCAAGGTTGAGATCAAGCATGGCCGTTATTTCCTATTTCTGTGAACCCGGCCTCGAGCCAGGCAATGACGGCGGCGGGGCCACCGGTAAAATCGCGCCCGACATGCAGACCGCACCCGCCCAGTTCCCCGGCACGGGCGATGGCGGGTTCGTCTGTGAGGTCGTCGCCAACAAACACCGGGAGGCGCCCGACGAAGGGGGGCTCGCGCATGAACATATCCAGCGCAACAGCTTTACCGGGGCCGCGTACGCGGATTTCCAGCGCCTCATGCGCGGGTTGCAGTAGCAGACCCGGATGCGGGGCGGCGAGCGCGATTGCCGAGGCCGTAAGACTCGCGGAAAAATGGGGCGCACCGCGCCAATGTAGGGCCAATCCCAGGCGTTTCTCCTCCAGCAGAGTGCCGGGCCGGGCCGCTACAGCCGCGCGCAGCGGCCCGATCAGGCTGGCGAGAGCCGGATCGACCGGCGTGGTCCATAGTGCCCGCCCGGCCGCATCACGCAAAATCGCCCCATGCTCGGCCGCTACGGCCAGGCCAAGACCAAACATGGCGTCGATATCGGTCAGGGAGCGGCCTGAAATCAGGGCCAATGCGCCGCCTAGTCGTATGCTGAGCCGTCTTAGCAATTCAGGCAGGTGGGGCGGAACAATTACCGAATTGGGCGTTGCAGCCAGATTGAGTAACGTGCCATCAATATCCAGGAAAACGGCGCTATTAGGTGGCAGCAGAAATTGCGGCGAGCAATAGGACATTCAGCATTATCGCCTAAACTAACCAAATCATCAAATTTTCAGGGCAAAGATATCAGCGCCGGCACAAACCGCAAAGACAATGGACTGCTCGTCGAGGCTTAGATCAAGGCGTCTAAAATCTCTATGCGTTATGCGAGTGGGAGCGCATCCTCGACATCAACGCCCAGATATTAAACAGCATTTTCAAGTTTGGTGTGGCCTAAAGAAATCTGCACGGCCCGCAAATTACCCCTTTGTTTGTGAATAATCGATGCCTTGGTCTAACGCAGAGAGTGGGTACCATAGTCCCCAGGACAGCTGTCCTTATTACCATTTGGTAAGATCAACAGTTAAGCATGAACGCCTAGCCAATGAAACTTAGCGGCTTGGTCCCGTAAGGCATGAGCCATAAAACCAGCCTCTGAAGTGCCAATCACCACGTCCGCTACCTTAAAAGTTGCGGCGTTGTCGCCGTCGTCAGAACTGGAATCGGCTGCCTGTGCCCCACACTCACCTTCAGCGAGATACTGCATCCGAATATCCTGTCGCCGGCTTCTCACGGAAACAAAGCCGCCCGCGCAGCAGGACTTGAGAACACACAGGACACGGTATGAGCGCATCCCGGTACGATCACTAATTTATGCTTGCCATGAGCCAGATATTTTGCATCATACTCTGCATAGGCTTGGCCGCGCTGCAGCCTGAAAGGCCCCTGTAATTGCGAAGCACAATCATGGGCCAACAACGTCTCAGCCCTGCCAGGGCCATTACTGTTATCCAGCGCGCCCTCGAGATACGTTATATCCGCCGCTGCATAAGCTTGCCGTGCCGCCGCGCCGTCCCGGCCCAAATTCGCCGGCAATTTATCCAGCCCGAACTTCCAGTTATTAAAACGCGGGCAAGACGCCGTTCCGGGCTCTGGCCGGAATTTATCGAAATACACAAAGCTTGAAGGATCGCTGACCACATAGCGCATCGATACCCCCGTAGGCGAGTTCGCGAAACCAGCATAGCGCTGCACAAATTGCCCACCCGCCGAAAATCCCGCCACGGTCACAATCCGCGCTGCCCGATCCTCATTCACCAGCATGGCGATCAGTCGGTCCATCATCTGGAAAGACGTCACATTGCCATTCGCGGCCTTACCCCCGCTGGCCCAGGTGCCGCAGCGCCACACCGCATCGCCGCGCACTGCTTTCGGTACGCCCTTGAAACCGCATTTGCGTGCCTCCGCCAACGGCATTTCGAATACAGGCGCTACAATCAGAGTGTCGAGTGCAAGCCCGGCTTCCGCCGCTGCCCGCGTCGCAGCGTCGAATGTCCGGTTCGCGTCATGGTCATAACCATGCACCACGATCAGAATATTCGGACTCTGAGCGACCGAGGAGGCGTAATAGGGCAAACTCAGTCCGAACATCAACGGCACCGTCACAAAGCCGCGCGCCGCCGCGTTGTGTGCAGCAAGCCCCAGGCAAAACATCAATAAAGTGCAAAAATATTTCACCAATATCCGCATCGTGCTCCACAGTTTCCGGTATTGTCATACCGTGCCAGAGTTAACGTAATCAGCACCAGTATGGCCATACCTCCCCAATGTCGATGACCTGCCTAAGTATCCGTTTGGCGAAACCCCTGAAATGATCACCAAAGATGATACCGCTCTCGGCGCGCACTCTTTTTTGGGTTTGGCATAGTCCCATGGGAGCGCATCAGTTCCATTTCGTCAATTATGGTTACATTAAAATCCAGCCCGCAATGCCGGTGGAGCTCGCCAGTAAATCCGGCGTCATGACGAAACTTGAAACCAAGACTGATTTCGTCCAGGTCACCTGCGAAAGGTAAACGGTGAAAACTTGATATCCGCTCCCGTCAACCGCCAGATCACTGGCCAGACCAAAAATATCAAGATTGTCGATTAAAGAGGCTGATGTGGGCATCGAATGAGATCTTTGATTCACGCCAGGTCTTTTCAATTTTTGACTAGCGGTTTCTATGCGATGAAATCACCAAACATGACTGCCCCGCTCTCTTTAGCATACTGCACGTAGAAACGGCAGCCGCGCGGCTTAGTTCGGTCAGTTGTGCCGACCAGAGAATTTTTCGGTGACTTTCCACCCTGACAATTCGAGGCACGCCAATACCGCGCAGTCTATGAATTTTAACGGCTTGAGTCCGAGCAGACTTCATGAAGTTATAACTGCCCACTAATGCTTTCCAATTTAAACTCACATTTTTCTTTATGCGTCTGGTGGTCACCGGTTGTCGAACCAAGCCCTTAGCCACAGGCGCTGCAGGCTGAGTTATAGCCGCGTCGGCCGAAGGTATGAATGAGAACCCTGATCCAGGGGAAGGAAAGACTTTTTGTGGTGGAGAATTTGTTGCGATCATTGTATGATTATGTAAACTTACACTAAATCCGGTATTCAGTATTGCTGTCATCCGGCGATAGATTGATGGCCAAGATTTGTCGTGCAAAACTACACCGATCAGCGTGCGGTCATTTTGCTTGGCACTTGTAATTAGGTTGTGTTGCGCAAGATCAGTATAGCCCGTCTTCAGCCCAGTTGTGCCGGGGTAAAGTTTCAACATTTGATTATTGCTGTAGATCGTACGACCACGAAAGTTGAATTTTTGAACCATAAAAAAAGCAGCGTATTCTGGATACGAGATAACGATGTCACGCGCGAGAATTGACATGTCGCGCGCGGTAGTGACTTGGTTAGGATTCGGAAGACCAGAGGGATTGCTAAAATGCGTTTGCACCATGCCCAAAGCATGCGCACGCAAAGTCATCATATGCGCGAAACGCGCTTCATTGCCCCCACCGAGATAATCACCCAAGGCTGTCGCAGCGTCGTTAGCAGACATTGTTGTCATAGCGAGAATGGCATTGTGAACGCCGATGGTACTGCCGGGTCTAAGGCCTAGCTTGACGGGCTCCACATACGCAACGTGTCGCGTTACAGGCAATCTAGTTTTCAAAGTAATCCGTCCCGTGCGCAACGCTTGAAACGCAAGATCAAGCGTCATTAACTTGGTTAGACTCGCCGGGTAGCGCGGCACATCAGCCCCTTTACTTGCAATGGTTGCGCCCGACATCGCGTCGATGACTATTTTGCTTATTCCTCCTGAAGTTGGGCCAAACTTTGACGAGGGCTCAACGGTCTGTATTTTGTGGGTTACCACATGATTAGCCGTAGATTGCCGGTTTAACCGCGCTCTTGCTGCACCTGGGAAAAGCAAAAGCACCGCGCACAGAGCGGCAGTTGGGCGAAGCGGATTACAGAGTTGCTCCAGCGTCATTTACGAACTCCCCACAATACACATCAAGGAACCTTAACCCACGCTAAAAAATATGTCTATAAATCACTAAAAACAATGTGTTGTGGAAAGGTGTTACAATAAAAATAATGCAAGTCTGCTGGTGTCTCAGAACCCGCTTAGTGTCAGGGTGGTCTTGCCCCGATTACACCTCTTCGAAGGTCTGCTTCGGACATCGATAAAACGACCGACAATGACCGTGTTGATGAAGGATTTCGGATGCCGACCTGCCCGGCGCCATCCGCGCGCACTTGGTCGGCGTCCGAAATCCGATCATGGAGGAACTCGCGGTCCGCGAGCTGGGAGGCGCAGATACCTCTCATTTTAGAGCATTAGGCATGGAAAATTTCGCGATCTGTGCCATATTTCTGGGCATGATGAATCGGCGGAAGGTGATGGTTGCGGCGCTCGCGTTAACCGGCTGTGCAGGGGCGCAGAGGTTTAATAGCGATCTGTCGGCGCGCGAAGTGGGCTATTTGCCGACTGATACGTTTGGTGATTCCGTGGTGGGAGAAGACCCGGCGATCGCAGCGATGAGTGCGGCGACATATGCGTTTGCACATCCCGATGCGATGCAGGGTCGGCCGGCGGATATGGCGTTGGCGATAGCATCGCTGGAGGCGATGGCCGGGCAATTTGCAACCGTTGGCCGCTGGAGCGACATGAATAGTCTGGCGAAGGTGCAGATGCTAAACGCCCGGGCAGATGTGCGGCTAGTTCTGGGGGTGGCTCCCGATGCTGATTGTCAGGATGTTATTGATGGGCTGGTGGGGGCAGCACAGGCGATCAAGCGAGGTGATTCAGCCGGTGCACGCCTTGCGGTGGCGGGCAATGCATTCACTTTGGGGCCAGCTGCCACCTTGCGGCTGCTGGCGCATTTTCCGCCGGTATCGGCCGCGAATGTGGCCACGCAGACGGCAAGCCGATATTTGTACCCGATGGGCGGGAGCGGGTTTGGCGCTGTGATGTGAGGCCGGTTAGGGTGTTATATGATGGTTAGGAAAAACCCACGACCGCATGAGGCACGTAGGGCGCTTCCAGCCGAGCGACTTCGTCGGTGCTGAGTGTGAGTTTGGTCGCGGCTATGGCGTCATCGAGATGCGCGAGCTTGGTGGCGCCGATGATGGGAGCGGTAATTCCCGGTTTGTTTTAGCACCCATGCAAGGGCGACTTGCGCCCGTGGAACGCCGCGCTCGGCGGCAATCGCGGCGACCACGTCCACGATTTTGCGGTCAGCATCGCCGGTGCTTTTGTAGAGGCTTTTACCAAACTCATCGGTCTCCGAGCGGGCGCTGGCTTCGTCCCAGTTACGGGTCAGGCGGCCGCGGGCCAGCGGGCTCCACGGTATGACGCCAATCCCTTCGGCGTGGCACAGCGGCAGCATCTCGCGCTCCTCCTCGCGGTACAGTAGGTTGAGGTAGTTCTGCATACTGACGAACCGGGTCCAGCCATGCCGTTCGGCGACTGCCAAAGCCTGTGCGAATTGCCACGCGAACATTGACGAAGCGCCGATATAGCGGGCCTTGCCAGTCTTCACGACGTCGTGCAGCGCTTCAAGTGTTTCCTCGATCGGCGTTTCATAATCCCAGCGATGAATCTGATAGAGATCGACATACTCAGTGCCCAGGCGCCGCAGGCTGGCGTCAATCTCCTGCATGATCGCCCGGCGCGACAGGCCTGCGCCATTCGGCCCTTTGTGCATTCGGCCATGAACCTTGGTGGCGATTACGACCTCCTCACGGCGGGCAAAATCCTTCAGCGCTCGGCCAACAATTTCTTCACTGGTGCCGTCAGAATAGACGTTTGCCGTATCAAACACATTGATCCCGGCTTCCAGGGCGTGACGGATGAACGGGCGGCTCTGCTCTTCATTGAGCGTCCAGGCGTGGGTGCCGCGATCGGAAACGCCGTAGCTCATGCAGCCGAGCCAGATGCGTGACACGTCGAGGCCGGTGCGCCCGAGTTTGATATAGTCCATAGTCTGCTCCGGTTTGAGACGGCATACCCGGGATTGTACCGGGAGCCACAGGGATATGTGGATAGTGATATGAGGTATGTGGCGGCAAAATCCAACCTCGCCGTCAAACCTAATGCGACGATACCAGAATGGGCGAGGCGCTGTAATCTTCGATGCAACCCCGTTGGTATGATTGTGACGGCAGGCGGGTCGTTAGCCGTTTTTCTTTTTGGTTAGTTCCTCTTGAATCACGTGTGCTGTGCTGAGTGCGGTGGTGCTGATGCTGTCTGCTCCGACGCGTGAGCCGGCCGTGGCGTCTTCGGAGAAAATCCGGCCGCCGACCACCACCACCAGGGCTGGATTGCGCGAGGCATGACGGGCCAGGGCGATTGTATGGGTGACGCGCGGGAGCCAACTTTCACGCCGGAATGCAGGGCTGAGCGAGAGGTCGAGGGCGTCAAACCATGTATCGGCTATCAGGTCCTGCAGCGCTTCATCCGTGGCGGGGAATTCAGTTAGCGGGTCCCAACCAATGCTGGAGAGCGCGTCGGAATCAAGTACCGAATTTAACATATGGGCCTCACCAGGTTCTGGAACGATGAGTACCGCAGGGAGAAACACTCCTTTTGGGATTGTGGGTTGCTGCATTTCGTCATTCAGCACCCGGACTGCCCGGTGCAACTGGCTGAGTCCGAGTGTCACATCGAGTTCACTACATAAATCCGCCCCCCATAAGTCACCCATACGGCGGGCTGCAGGCTCGATCAGGTTTTCATAGAGATGGCGGATTGCGCCTTCGCTATCTTGCAAGGCCCGTAACAGGTCCGTGGCCGCTTCGGTGTCGGCTCCGATCAGCAGGTCCGCCAGCGCCCGGGCGCGGTGGTCGATCGGCCAGGGGGTTTTGCGGCTCTCCCCAGCGTGCCGTACCAGCAGTTCTGGCAGCACAACCGTCACCAAGATATCCTTAAGGATTGAACCAGCCGGGCCTTTCAGCGGTAAGTTTGTCAGGTCGGGGCCGTGTGAGGGCACGGTCGGCTGCGACATATCGGCAAGCAAGCCAGGCGCACGATCTGGGTGGCGGCGAATATCACTCAGTATTTCAACAGAGGGCACGACAACGTTGTTGATTGAATGCATCGAACGGATGCCGCGTGTTGCCAGCCGCATTTTCCAGTCGCCGAACTGCCGTTGCGTTGCGGGCTTGTCGCTGAGAATTTCAATATCCGTATGACGGTGGTCAGCGCTTATCGACCGCATTAGCCCCGCGACATTTGCCGCCGGTCCTTCGAGCCATTGGTAGAACCGGCCGTCGTCATAAAGCATCAGGCCAGTAATGGATTCGGCGGCGTTGCGGCGCTGGGCCGCCTGAACCAACTCATAAAGCTGATAGTCAGAGAGCGTTATTTTGGCACGGCTGCGGTAGACCAAGGAGCTTAAATTAGAATCGTTGCGGAACGCAGCGCCGGATAACGACAGCAAAGTATCAGTTGTACGGTCAGCCTGTGCCAAGAAAAATCCCCCACTGGATCATTGGGTCACATTGCCGCGGTGGAGCTGAATACAAACCCCGCCTATGCCTGCAGCCCGCTTATTGTTCGTTCACTGCCTATGGGACCAAGGCGGTTTTAGGCGTTCGACCCAGCCCCATAACAGTTATCATTGTTGGATTATTATCCAAATACGTCAAGTATTGTTGACACCCTTGGGTAGATATTTTGTTCAAAATTCACGGGACGACTGCCCCGCAGCCTTAGTCCGGCTCGATACTGACCTGGGTTTTGCTGGTATTGAATTCCGCGTGGCTGACCGCCTCCGAGAATGCAAAAAAGCCGGCTTTGGCGTGGGGCCAGCGGTCGTAGTCCCAGGGACGAAGTATTCGGTGCAATCTGATGCCGCGTGCGGCCAGTTGACCCTCGATGGTTGTCAGCCTGTCGGCGGTCCATCCAACCGGCGCGTACGGTGTAACCACAATCTTGCAGGCTGTTGCCTCCGCCCATCGGGCAATGTCGGTGATACGCCGGGCGGGGACGTTGAAGTGGTGAGAGGCCCGACGAAGCCCGTCGGTCAATGCGCCGTTGGTCCAGTCAGCCGCGAGTGACGGGCAGCCCAGGGGGGAACGGGCCGCAGGTGAGGCGAAGCCGCCTATAGCGACCACGTGAGAGGGGCCCAAGGGCAGGGTTTCGGGCAATAAATCATCCTCGTGCAGCAACAGCGCAACTTTGCCTGCCGGGGGTGCCGAAGGGAAAGCCAGTGGTTTTAAGGGTTCAAGCGTTGTGGGAGGTAACGGGGCTGGTGCCTCATTAAGCTCACCCACGGGGTTGAAGCGCCCGCCGGTAAAGCGGGCAATATTCTCTGCGCGCGCCACGTAATGCTTGCCGCGGGTTTGCAGCCCGCCGACCCATCGCCATGAAAGCGTGTTGGAGGCTGCGTCGGCGTCTCGCAGATGGCGCAGGAACAGGTCTGCGCCGCATTGCCATGGCAGGCGAAGCGTGAAGCACCAGATGCTGGCGAACCACATGCGGGCGTGGTTATGCAGGTAGCCGGTTTCCACCAGTTCGCTCGCCCAGGCGTCCATACAGGCGATGCCGGTGCGTCCGGCGGCGACAGTGGCCACTTCGTCGGCTGTGCCTGGCAATAGGGAGGCTAAATCAGCCTGATAATCTTGCCAGACCCGTGGGCGCTGCTCCAGCCAGCCTTTCCAGTACGTTCGCCATAACACTTCCTGGACGAATTTTTTCGAGAGGCCCGGGCCGTGCGCCTTGTGGGCAGCTGCGATGACTTCATCCTCGGTCAACAACCTGTGGCGAAGCCAGGGCGACAGGCGTGAGACAGCGACGTGTGCGCTGGGTCCGGCATCGTCATTGCGCTGCGCCGCGTAAGCCGCGCCCATACGCGGCGTGAAGTCGGCAAGGCGTGCGAGGCCGGCGGCGCGTGTCGGTTTCAGGGGACTAACCAGGTGGCTTGGGGCGGGGCTTCGGCAGTCCACACAAACCGGGCGCGGCGGTGGCCGCCGTGATAAAGCCAAAGCCACTCGAGTGTATTGAAGGTGAGGGCGAGCACGGCAAAGTTGGCAAACCCGGCGTCCTGGTCGGTGGCGGCTGGTGGTGGTGCCTGCACCGCGGTTCCGGGAGGTGGGTTGATGGCGTAACAAACATGGCTTGCGGCGGCACCATGCGCCCATGCGGCCTGTGCCACCGGGTCATCGGTGTGCACACGCACATGAGCGGAAAGACGCACCTGCAGCGCGGCCCGGGCGTCGTAAACATGGACGGCGGCGCGGGGGACATTGGCAAGGTCGGCCAGCTTGCCTGCGCGCCGGTCTGTGTGCAGCAACAGGCGCCGCGTCGTTGGGTCGAATTGGCGTAACACCATGGTTCTGATGTGCGGCGTATTGTCCGGTCCGATGGTTGCAATGCTCGGTGTGCGAAATGCCGAGCGCCGGTCGGCGACACCGCGGGCGAAGAGTCGAAAAGCCTCGGCAAGCACGTCATCAAGGTTGTCGTCATGCACTAAGTTTGGGCGGGGCGGGCTGGTAACGTCGACCAAAGATGCGGGCACTTTCAAGATAGGCGAACGATATTGTTCGGACTATCGCTGATATAATGGTGTTTACTCGATAGGAAAGTGTGCCGGTTTCGATGTTGCCGCATTGAGTCTTGTTAATTAACTATACAGACCATAAACTTTACTCTATGCCTTGTATGGCCGCAGGCTTGGTGGCGGCGCATCTTAAGGGACATGTTGCTTCATGCCATCCGGTTTTGCCTTACCTAAATCCATCGCCACGGTGTCTCTCAGCGGGACGTTGCCCGATAAGCTGGAGGCGGCGGAGGCGGCAGGGTTTGACTCGGTTGAAATTTTTGAGGCTGATCTTTTGGCCTTCGACGGCACACCGCGTGACGTGAAGCGGTTGGCGAGTGACCTGGGGCTTGGGATTTCGATCTTTCAACCGTTCCGCGATTTTGAGTGCATGGAGCCTGCCCAGCTAGAGCGTAATCTGGTTCGTGCGGAGCGTAAATTCGACGTCATGGCTGAACTGGGCACCGACCTGATTTTGCTGTGCAGTAACATCCAGACGTCGGCAGTGAATGACCCGTCACGGGCGGCGGCTGATTTACGGTTGCTGGCGGAACGCGCCGGGGCGCGTGGGTTCAAGGTGGCTTATGAGGCGCTGGCGTGGGGCGCTAATGTTAAATTTTGGCGGCAGGCCTGGGATATTATCAAGCGGGTGGATCATCCTGCGTTTGGCTTGACGCTGGATAGTTTTCACACGCTGGCGCTAGGCGACTCACTTACCGGCATTGGTGAGGTGCCGCCTGAGAAGTTGTTTTTCATGCAGTTGGCTGATGCACCGCGCTTGAGCATGGATGTGCTCTCCTGGAGCCGCCATTTCCGAAATTTCCCGGGGCAGGGTGATTTGGATGTGGTTGGTTTTGTGCGTGATGCATTAAATGCCGGCTATCGTGGCCCCCTCAGCTTGGAAATTTTCAACGATGATTTTCGCGCGGGGCCGACCAGACCCCTCGCCTTGGATGGGCTGCGTTCGCTGATCTGGGTGGAATCGGAGGCTGGCCGGACCGAATTACCGCCGGTACCACGCTTGGATGGGTTTGAATTCATTGAATTCGCGGTGGATGCGCCCTCGGCGGAACGGTTGGCGGATTTCCTGACCCCCTTGGGGTTTCGCCATACCGGGCGGCACCGATCGAAGGCAGTGAGCCTGTATCGGCATGGCGAAGTAAACATTGTTTTGAATGCTGAGCCGGATAGCGCGGCTTCCGAGCATTTTGTTCGCCATGGCGCCTCGGTATGTGCCCTGGCCCTGAAAATTGACGACGTGAGCGCTACGCTGGCACGCGCCACCGCACTGCTTTCGGCGACATGGGCTGAGCGCACCGGCCCGGGTGAGCACCGGATACCGGCGGTTCGTGAACCAGATGGGACGTTGCTTTATTTGGTGGAGCCTGAGGCTGCCGCGCAGATGTGGGAGCAGGATTTTGACCTTGACCCGGCACCGGAGCTGCCGGCTGAGGGGGCGTTTAAGATCGACCATATCGCGCAGGCGCTCAGCCCGGGCTCGATGGACAGATTTGTGCTGTTTTACCGGACGTTGTTTGGCTTGACCGCTGATCCGACGATTGAGTTTGCGGATCGTTTTGGGCTGATCCGATCGCGCACCATGAAAAGTGCTAACGGCAATGTGCGGATTGCCCTGAATATCTCTGAAAGCCCGGCCACCGAGACCGCCCGTTTTGTTGCCAGGGGGGCGGGGCCTGGTGTGCATCATGTGGCCTTCGCGACACCCGATATTATGCTGGCCACTGCGCAGGCGCGTGAGGCCGGGTTGAAGGCGGTGCCGATACCGGCGAATTATTACGAGGATTTGGCGGCCAGATTTGGTTTGGATGATGCGACGCTGCATGAATTGGAGCGGCTGGGAATATTGTACGACCGCGATGCTTACGGTGACTTTCGCCATGCCTACACACCGCATTTCTCCGGGCGGTTTTTCTTTGAATTGCTGGAGCGCCACGGATACCAAGGGTACGGAGCCAGTAATGCCCCGATCCGGCTGGCGGCAATGACCCGGCAGCGCGAAGTTGAGGGCTGACCTTATCGCATTTGAGTCGTGACACACCTTGCATAAGGTGAGGGTATTCGTGAACACCCTGCACTGATGCTCCTTAAGCTCGGGCTCAGTGAGGTTGTACTCGATTTTGGGCAGTTTCAATGGATATATATTTATAAATCCGATGAAGCAGAGAAAATACTTGACACATTTAACTATCTAGTACGTTATATAAATGTGATCACTAAATTATAAAGTAAAACGTGAGCGAAAACACTTGAATAACGAGGACGATCGAAAAAAGCGAGGCGTGGATACATACGCCAAGGCTTGTGTGCGCTTGAAGGCGATTTTTCTGGGGAGCGCCACTGTGATGGCAGGGTTTAGTGTTGCTGTTGCGGCGCAGGCCCGCAGCGCACCGGCACGCAATGATTTCTGGACCCGTCCGCCGATGACCGGCGACGGGAGTGGGGCCCGAATTAAAATCGTGTTTTTTTGAAGTATAAAAGGGAAATGTTCTAATGAATACGACATCAATCTCCGACGCTGACAGCTCTGCCGCGGGCCAGCCTAAAACCAATGTGAGGACACGGATGCTGGCTGTGGTCGTGCTCGCGGTCGTTATCAACTATCTTGATCGCGCCATTTTAGGTATTGCGGCGCCCTCGATCCGTAGTGAGTTTGGTATTAGCCCGTCCGAGATGGGATTGGTGTTCTCGGTGTTTTCCTGGTCGTACTTGTTCTTCCAAATTCCTGGCGGTGTGGCGCTGGATCGTCTTGGTAATCGGCTGGTCTATAGCTTTGCCCTCATAGGGTGGTCATTATTCACAGTGCTGCAGGGCTTCTCCGGTAGTGTCATTAGTTTTGCCGTCGCTAGGCTTGGTCTGGGGTTTTTTGAAGCTCCCTGCTTTCCGGCCAACAGCAATATTGTGGGTAAGTGGTTTCCGCGCAGTGAGCGCGGCCGTGCGATCGGCGTTTACACGGCGGCAGAATACGTGGGCCTGGGGTTCCTCAGCCCTTTGCTGTTCCTCTTGTTGGGTAATTTTGGCTGGCGGTCATTATTTTTGGCAACAGGCGCGATCGGCGTCTTGATCGGGTTAGTGATGTGGGCTGCTTACCGCGATCCTTATGATAGTAAATCCGTTAATAAAGCGGAGCTCAGCTATATTGAAGCAGGTGGTGGTTTAACCACCAAGGACGCCAGTGGCACAAAGTTCAGCCTTGAAAATGTTCGTGAATTATTCAAGCACCGGCAGATGTGGGGCCTTTGTATCGGACAATTCTCGGTATATTCTACCTTCGTATTCTTTCTCACTTGGTTTCCGACATATCTTGCCACCCAGCGCCACATGGCATTCATCCAAGTGGGCATTTATGCCAGCGTACCCTATATCGCAGGCTTCTTCGGGATTTTGTTCGCGGGCTTTCTGTCAGATTATCTGCTCAAGCGCACCAGTCTGAACATAGCGCGTAAATTGCCGGTGATCGTTGGTCTGCTCTTGGCATCTACCATTTTTTCAGTGAATTTTATGTCTGATAATAATGCCATTCTGGCGGTTCTCTCGTTGGCATTCTTCGGCCAGGCGATGTCATCGTCTGGTTGGACGGTGCTATCGGAAATTGCACCGAAAGGGCTGTTGGGTTTAGTGGGTGGATTCTTTAGTTTTGCAGCCAATCTGTCGGGTATTGTGGTGCCGATTGCGATTGGTTTTATCGTGCAAGCTACAGGGACTTACGTTGGCGCTCTGGCTTTTATCGGCGTTGTGGCGGCTATAGGTGCTGTCTCGTGGATATTCATTATCGGAGACATTCGGGTTTTGGATATCAAGGTACGGGGAGCCGAGCACGGTTAATTGCTCCTCGTAAATCGGACAGCGTGCACAGGCTCTGAGGTTCACGCTGACAGGGCAGACAAAATTTGGAACAAGACATATGATTACCGGCCATACAAAAATCATCGCGCATATCGGCTATCCGAGCGAACAGTTCAAATCTCCGATGATTTATAACCCATGGTTTGAGATGAAAGGTATCGATGCGTATGATTATCCGCAGGTCTTGCGGCCACTCTTCACATCGAAGAACATCATAGGCGCCTTGATAACGATGCCGCATAAGGTGACGACGACGCGACTCATCGATAAGCTTTCAGTAACGGCTCAAGTGGCTGGATCATGTAACGCCATTATCCGCCGGCCCGATGGGACTTTATTCGGCGACTTGTTCGACGGTGAGGGCTTTGTGCGTGGTGTAAAAAATAAAGGCCAGTTGATTTTTGGGCAGAGAGCACTGGTAGTAGGCAATGGCGGCGTTGGCTCAGCAATTGCGGCGTCGTTGGCGGCGGCAGGCGTTTCAGAATTGGCATTATATGATGGGGACGAAGCCGTTTCGCAGGCGTTAGCGACGCGGTTGCGGGGCCATTATCCACGATTGGTTGTATCGACTGGCTCCAAAGATACGGCTGGATTTGATATTGTGGTCAATGCGACGCCGCTTGGCATGAATGATGGTGACCCGCTACCGTTTAATATTGAACCGCTCAAGGCGTCTGCCTTTGTTGGCGAAGTTGTGATGAAGGAACGATACACACCGCTGCTGCGGGCAGCGATGGCAAAAGGCTGTGGTGTGCAGGCAGGGGCCGATATGTTGTTTGAGCAAATTCCCGCTTATCTCGAATTTTTTGGTTTTGGAACCTCGAATCCGGATGAGTTGCGTAAGGTGGCGCGACTGAATTATTAAATTATACCCGTGAATATGCCTTAAATTCACGGTACAACGCGTACCACTTTATTTATCTAAAAAATGACTAAACACAACGTCAGCGGCAAATGGTGTTGCTGTAAGCCGAATGCCGGTTGCATCGCGAATGGCATTACCAAGTGCTGCGGCAACGGGGTTAAAAGGACTCTCGCTCATTGATTTGGCACCGGAGGGACCCAAGCGGTCATAGGTGTCGGCAAACAACACGGTTGTAGTGGGAACATCCGCGATTGCAGGAATGTGATAGTTACGAAAGCTGGGATTGGAGACAGCGCCAGATTCGTTAAACTGTAGTTGTTCGAATAAAGCGGCACCGAGGGCTTGGGCCACCCCACCTTCTATTTGGCCGCGGCATTGCATAGGGTTAATGACACGTCCGGCATCCGCAGCGTGAATGCTGCGTAGAATGTTAATTACCCCGCTTGTTGGATTTACGGCAACCTGGAATGCCTGAACATTGAATGCGACGGAACGTGGACTGCCAGTAACATGGCCGGTAGCGGAAAGATCGCGGCCGAGAGATTTTGCAATACAAAAAAACTCGGCCAGTGGGACTTCAAGATTACCGGCGACAACATGGGTAGCGTGTAATTGACAAAAATTTAAGGAAACTGCGGCGTATTCGGCTGCAACGGTGATAATTTTGGAGGCCAATGCGCGAGCGGCGCGCTCAGTTGCCAGCCCTGCCACCACTGTTCCGGTCGAGCCAAAGGCACCGGTGTCGTGTTCGAGGCGCTCGGTATTGGCTTGTTGGATTTTGATATGGGTTGGTCGTGTTGATAGTGCTGCTGCCGCAAGTTGAGCATGGATGGTGCTGGTACCATTACCAAATTCAGCCGTGCCGACATCGAGTTCATAATCGCCGGTTTCGGTAAGGCGAATCACGGCGGTTGAAAAATGGCCGCGCGGTGGGATGGTATCAATCATGCCCATGGCAATACCCTTTCCGATGCGCCAGCCTGCCAGGGCAGGTATGGGGGTTGCCGCGAGCGTTTGCTCGGCGAGATCGAGGCATTGATCAAGACCGTAGCTGCCATATTCTACATCATGTGGGTCAGTGCTTATGGAAACAAGCGGGTCGCCTTCGCGGATCATGTTGAGGCGGCGGATGCTAAATGGGTTCAACCCTGTCAGTCGCGCCAATTCATCCATCGCGGACTCGATGGCAAAATTAGTTTGGCTCAGGCCGTAGCCGCGGAAGGCGCCGGCCGGCAAAGTATGTGTGTGTACAGCGCGCGCCATAACCCGTTTATTGGCGCAACGATAGATCGTGAGGGACTCATTGCATCCATGGAACAGAACTCCAGCCGCATGGTTGGCATAGGCGCCGGTATTGGAAAGCACATTCAATTCAATGCCGGTCAACACGCCATCGGCGCGGGCGCCTAACTTGACGCTTACTTCCATGGGATGCCGGGAGGTGGAGGCTGCAAATTGTTCGGCGCGGGTCATTTCATATTTCACGGGCCTGCCAGTTTTGAGGATCGCTAATGTCACGATATCTTCCACCAGCATTTCCTGCTTGCCCCCGAAACCGCCACCGACCCGGCCACATGTGATGTGGATTTTATTGCGCGGCCATTCAAATAAGGTTGCCAGTGCATCGCGGGTGAGGAACGGAGTTTGCGTGCTGGAACGGAGGCGCAATGTACCTGATTGGTCGAGCCAGCCAATAGCCCCGTGAGTTTCAAGATGAGCATGCTGAATGCGCTGCGTGTGATAGGTGCCTTGGTAAGTATGGTCAGCGCTGGTGAATGCTGCGTCGATATCACCGGTTTGGGAGTTTATTTCAGCGACGATGTTGTTTGGCATATCGGCATGGACCATCGGCGCACCAGGTTGGGTGGCTGCATACGGATCGGTAACGGCAGGTAGAATTGCGTAGGTGATATTCAGGGCGTTACAACCAGCCTCAGCGTTTTTCTCGCTATTTGCAATGACAGCGGCAACGCGCTGCCCGGAGAAGCGGATGATGCGGTCGAGTATCAGGGTATCGGCCCGATCATCGGCGGGGTCCTGGTGCCGGGCGGTTGAGAACTTACGCGGCGGTGCATCTTCATAGGTGAGGATAGTGTGCACGCCAGGAATTTTCTCAGCGGCCGATTTATCAATTGCAATGATACGTGCGTGGGCGTGGGGCGCGCGTAAAATTTTGATATGGAGCAGATCATCAATGGCGAGATCGAATGTGAAGCGTGCTTCACCTGTTACGATATCTTCGCTGGCGGGAGCCATGATATTGGCCCCACAGATTTTATCAGTTAATGAATGCTGGGTGTGAGATACGCCGGCGATTGCATCGGAAATTGCTCGGTAGCCAGTGCAACGGCAGAGATTTCCTTTTAACGCGACGGGTAATTCTGCACGTTGGGCTTGGTTGAGCGAACTGGCTGTCATGATCATGCCGGCTGTGCAGAAGCCGCATTGAAACCCTTGAGCTTCTAGGAAAGCTTTTTGCATTGGGTGTAAGCCGCGCTCATCAGCCAGCCCCTCGATGGTGGTAATAGCGTGGCCTGCAGCGCGGGCGGCAGGATACAGGCAACTATGAACGGGGATACCGTCCACATGCACTGTGCAGGCTCCACAATCGCCCGCATCGCAGCCTTTTTTTGTGCCGAAGAGGCCAAGTTGACGCAGGAGAGTACGTAAACATTCCCCTTTAATCGTCGATGTTTCAAAATATTTACCGTTTATCTGCAGCTTCATGGGTTGGAAAGTTCCGTGCAGATGGATTTAGCAAAAATGCCAGTCATGTGTTTGCGCCAAGCAGGCTTACCGTGGATGTCGTCGTAATAGAGATGATCTGGGATCTCGTTGGTCAATTTGCTGGTGAGCGTATTGTCATCTGGCCAGGTCGAGAATTCTACTTGCTTGGGGTGGCGCGTGGCAGCAGTAACTGTGAGGATTAGTCGGCTTGGTTGATTAATCATACCGATAACTAAAACTCCTGAGCGTCCCTCAGGCGTTAATGAGATCTGTCGAAATGCAAAGCGGTGCTTCAGATGGGCTATTGGGATGTCGATGCGCCTAAGTATCTCGCCGGGACCGAGCGCATTTTGTTGTGGACCGGTTACGAATTGTACGGCGGGTATTGTATAATCCGTACCATCTGGCCGCCAGATTATGCATGTGGCGTGCAACGCAATGGCCAGTGCGGTCATCGGGCCAGCAGGCAAGCCAAGGCACAGATTACCGCCGACGGTTGCCATGTTCCAGATTTTGAACGACCCAAACAAAGCACGACAGCATTTGAGAATGAGCGGGCCAGCCAGCCAGTCATGTGGAGGTTCAAAGGCGGCAAGTGCTGCGATTTTGCAGGTAGCACTGACTTGCAGGTGGGTAGCCGTGAGAGTTAAGGGAGCCCAGTTCATATTTGTGAGGTCAACGAGGCGGTTTAGCGCTGGCTGCGGTTCAGAGAATAACCAGGTTCCTCCTGCCAGAAAAGCGTCTCTCTCGGTTAATTCTGGAATCTCGGATCGCGATCTGGGGATTAGAATATTTTCGATGCTATTGAGGTCCATGGCGGTATTGTTATGTCACGTTAACTGTCACGGACGATTGTGCATTCGATTTGCCCGTGCGGCTCGTCGGTAGGGGTGAAGATAATATTTGGGTTTTCGCGGTGAAACGGTGCCATATTGATTGGCAGGTAATGCTTGTTTGGGCAGGCGAGTGATATGGTGCCAATTTCAGGTACCGCTGCCAGGGCGGCGCTTCCCATCAGAAACAGGCTGTTCTGAACGCTCGGGCTATAGATGCTGGCAAATGTTTTCATCATAGCGACGATAATTTTTTCGTTAGTCTGCGGATAATTGGCCGGTGCCGCTGACCATACCCAGGAGGCATCCATCGAGGTGGAAAAAATCCGATCGGTGGTCTCCTTCAGAGTGGTCGCTTCATCCATCCAATATCCTACCCAACCGGATGCCGTCGATTTCAGGAAGGTGTAATTTTCAACACCGGATGCAATTTGTCTGGTAGCGCGGGTGGTGGTGAGGGTCACATGATTACGGCCATTGGCATCCTTCAGGAAGGCGTGGTCGTGCGGCTCACCATTGATATTGAGTCTGGCCCACTTTGTTTCAAGTGCGGATATTTTAATGTTATGAATATGGCGATAATGGTTAAAAAAATAATCTGCAATGGCCGCGATGAAATCCTCGGTTTCCAAGGCCGTGTTGTCGCAGGCTACGATGTTGACGATATTTTTTATCGTGTCAGTCGCGACGACCTTGGAATTATCATTCGACAAAAAGCTGGCAGAAAAATCACCTTCCAGCATCACCTGTAGTTCGAGTTCACGAACCTCATGCCGCGCGGTGTCACGCTTTACGCGCATGATGCGGACACGAGCCTTGCCGTATGTGAAGCTGGCGAGATGCATGAGACCTTCCTTTTGGCATGTTGAAGCCCGCAGATTCGGGCTTCGACATGGATTGCCGATTATGTGAGCTTGCCTTCAATGCCCGCAATAAGCGTCTGCAAGCCGGAAAGTGTTCCATCATCCATGGTCTGGCCGGCGGCGAGGAAAACCTTGCCGTTTTGGTCTGTAAGGGGGCCGGTGAAGATTTTATTTTTGCCAGATTTGATGTCAGATACTGTAGATTTTGCAAGTGCCGCAACAGAATCTGGCATATTGCGGAAGGGTGCCATGGTAAGCATTCCTTCGGCAAAGCCGCCCCAGGTGTCGCCGCTTGCCCAATCCTTGGTTAGGACAGCTTTCATGCGTTTGATGTAGTAGCCGCCCCAATCATTCACTGAAGCTGAAAGTTGAAATTTCGGCGCGAAGCTGATCATGTCGGTGGACTCACCAAATGCCTTGATACCACGGCCCGCAGCAGTTTGCAGTGGCGCTGGGCTGTCAGTATGTTGCGTGATGATATCGCATCCCTGGTCGATCAACGCCTTGGTGGCATCGCCTTCCTTGCCGGGGTCGTACCAGCTATCGATCATGATAAACTTAAGCTGAGCTTTTGGATTGACGCTTTGCATTCCAAGGAGGAACGCATTCATTCCCTGTACCACTTCCGGCACGGGCACCGACCCGATGTAGCCTGCAACACCAGCCTTGGAGAGTTTGCCCGCAATCACGCCTTGTACAAAGCGGCCTTGATAGAAACGAATGTCATAGGTGGAGAGGTTGGGCGCTTGTTTATAGCCGGTGCAATGTTCGAATTTTATATCCGGAAACTGCGCGGCTACCTTCAGCATGTAGTTCATATAACCAAATGACGTGCCGAAGATGATTTTATGGCCGGATGACGCCAGATTTTGGAACACTGCTTGGCATTCCGGCGCTTCAGGGACGTTTTCGACGTAGCTGGTTGTAACGGCAGCACCGAGTGCCTTGGCTGCCAACTTGCGGCCTACGTCATGCTGATAGGTCCAACCAAAATCACCCACCGGGCCGAGATAGACAAAACCCGCTTTTAATGGTGCGTCGGCGCGGGAGGCGCGCATGATACCAGGGGCGGCTAGGGCGGCACCGCCCAATAGGGCTGTAAATCCGCGTCGTTTAATTGTCGTCATTCTAAACTCTCCTTGTTGAACTGTCATTTTTGAAATTTAGACCACGGCGTGGAAGGATTTGCCGAGGCAGGCTGGTTGGTTGAGACGGGTGCGCCGGCGGTCGCGTGAGATTAACACCAGGACGATGATGGTGCCGAAATAGGGCAGGGCGGAAATAAGCGGTGCGGGGATGAGTACGCCCAGCCCTTGCAAATATAATGAGAGATAGGTGATACCCCCGAACAGATAGGCGCCAGCGAGCAGCCAGTAAGGCCGCCAGGCTGAAAAAACCACCAGCGCCAGGGCGATCCAGCCACGGCCGGAAGCCAAATCCTGCGACCAGAGCGGGGAATAATAGAGTGAGAGATACGCGCCTGCGATGCCCGCCATGCCGCCACCAAAGGCTATTGCGCCGTAACGGATTTTCAAAACCGCGTAGCCCATGGCATGGGCGGCATCATGGTTGTCACCCACAGCGCGGAGAATTAACCCGGCGTGGGTTTTACGTAGGAACCATGAAATACAAGCCAGAATGGCAAATGAAAAATAAATCAGAATATTTTGGTTAAATAATACAGGGCCGAAAAACGGAATTTTTGAGAGGAGCGGAAATGCGAGTTTTGGCAATGTGGGCGCGGCGATGCCGACATAGCCCGCGCCTAGTAAGGCTGCGAAGCCATGGCCGAAAATGGTCAGCGCCAGACCAGCTGCAATTTGGTTGGCGAGGAAGGTTTGGGTAAGCACAGCAAAAATGAGCGAAATGGCGATTCCAGCGGCGGCGGCCGCCAGCACGCCGAGCAACGCGCTGCCGGTATCATGTGCGGTGGCGAACCCGGCGATTGCGCCGATCAGCATCATGCCTTCGACCCCCAGATTCAGAGTGCCCGACCTCTCAGTGATCAATTCACCCGACGCAGCTAATAATAGGGGTGTGGAGGCGCTGATGATGCTGAGCACGAAGCTGGTGATGTAAAATAAATCCATTTAGCTGTTTTCCGTAACCGGGGCGGCCGGGTTGACCCGCTTGAGTCGATAGAGAATGAGAATATCGGCACCGAGCAGATAAAATAGCAGAACACCCTGGAAAATGCCGGTGATGGCGTTGGGCAGGTTGAGATTGATCTGGGCCGCATCGCCTCCGAGATAGGAAAGTGCCAGCAACAGCCCGGCGAAAATAACACCCACCGGATGCAGCCGGCCGAGAAACGCCACGATGACGGCGGTGAACCCATAGCCTGGCGTGATGCTGGTGGTGAGCTGGCCGACCGGGCCCGTGACCTCGATAATGCCGGCGAGGCCGGATAATCCGCCGCTGACCAGCAGCGCAATCCAGGTCAGCCGCGCATTGCTGAAACCAGCATAGCGAGCGGCACGCGGGGCCTGGCCGACCACGCGTAATTGGAAGCCCAGCACGGAACGCGCCATGACTTGCCAGAGCACGATGGCCAGCAAAGGTGCCAGCAAACAACCCAGGTGAATGGTGGTGCCGGAAAATATCATCGGTGTGGTAGCACCCGCGCTGAACATCGCCGATTGCGGAAAGCCGAAGCCATGCGGGTCTCGCCAGGGGCCGGTGACCAGCCATACAAGCACCAGTTGGGCGATATAGACCAGCATCAGGCTGGTAAGAATTTCATTGGCGTTGAAGCGCAGTTTCAGTGCCGCCACAATCGCGGCCCAGGCCATGCCGCCAAGAATGCCGGTGACGAGCACCACGGGATAGAACCACCAGAACGCCTCGTTCGGAAAAAGCAGTGCGAGGCCGCCGCCAGCGATGGCACCCAGAGTGAATTGCCCGTCGCCGCCGATATTCCACACATTGGCGCGGTAGCAAAAGGCCAAACCCACGCCAATTATAATCAGGGGGGCTGCCCGGACGGCGAGTGCGGACAGCCCGGCGACGGAAGTGATCGGCGATATCAGGAATGTTTCGATGGCGGTAACTGGAGGCGCACCCATGACCGCGAAAATAGCGCCCATGGTAAGGATGGTGAGCAGCACCGCCAGGACGGGTGAGCCATAGGTCCAGAAGGTTGAGCGCTCGCCCCGCGGTTCAAGCCGGAACATGCTCTGGCTCCTGATGTCGGCTGCCGCCCATCAGCAGGCCGATCTGCTCGATGGTGGCGTCCATTACTTTGACCGGCGGCGAAATGCGGCCCGCGGCGATGACGGCGATCCGGTCGCACAGCATAAGAATTTCATCGAGATCCTGTGAGATGATCACAATCGCCGTGCCGCCTTTGGCCAGCGCCACCAGTGCCTCGTAAATGGCGGCAGCGGCGCCCGCATCCACGCCCCAGGTGGGCTGGCTTAAGATCAGCACGCTTGGTTGCTGCACAACCTCCCGCCCGATCAGGAATTTTTGTAAGTTCCCACCGGAGAGTGAGCGTGCTTCGGCCTCAGGTCCGGTCGTGCGAACATCGAAACGTTCAATGACACCGGCGGCAAATGCGCGCGTGCGTTTACGGTTGATGAGACCCAGGCGCTGCAAGGCACCCCGCATGTTGGCCGAAAGAAAGCCATTTTCTGACAGCGTCATGCCGCCAACCGCACCGTGGCCGTTGCGTTCTTCGGGCAAAGCACAGCAGCCGCGTTTGCGTCGCGCCATCGGACCCTCATGACCGATTTCGATGCCATCCAGCAGGATGTTTTTGGGGGAGCCGGCGGGAATTTCTCCGGAGAGCGCTTCCATCAACTCTGTCTGGCCATTGCCTGCAATGCCCGCGATGCCGAGAATTTCGCCGGGGGCGACTGCAAAGGAGATATCCTTCAAGTCCGTTCCGAAGGGCTGGTTGGAACGAATGGTTAGCCGGTCCAGCACCAGGCGGGGGGCGTGGCTGCTGACCGCACGCGCGCCAAAATTCTGGGTTTTCAGCTTGGCGCTGATCATTAATTCAGCCAGTTCGCGGGCGGTTTTTTCGGATGGGATACAATGGGCGGTGACTTTGCCCAGCCGCATAATGGTGGCGCGCTCGCATAAAGCGCGGATTTCTTCAAGCTTGTGGCTGATATAAAGGATCGAACATCCCTCCGCCGCCAGTCGCCGCAGCGTGCCGAATAATTTTTGCACTTCCTGCGGGGTGAGCACCGAGGTGGGCTCGTCCATGATCAACAATTTCGGGTTTTGCAGCAGGCAGCGGACAATCTCGATACGCTGGCGCTCACCGACCGAAAGGTCGTGCACCGCGCGTTTGGGGTCCAAAGGCAGGCCGTAGCGGGTGGAGATATCCACAATCCGGTCATACAGCCCCACCCGGTCCTCGGGGTTGTTCAGCCCCAACGCGATATTTTCGGCCACCGTCAGTGCCTCAAACAGCGAGAAATGCTGGAACACCATGCCGATGCCCAATGCGCGGGCTTGGGCGGGGTTGGCGATGGTGACAATTTTGCCATCCCAGGTGATCGTCCCTGCATCAGGTTTCATCACCCCATAGATAATTTTAACGAGGGTGCTCTTTCCTGCGCCATTTTCGCCCAGCAGGGCGTGAATCTCGTGGCGGCCAACGGTGAGGTCCACATGGTCATTGGCCAGGCAGCCGGGGAATTGTTTGACGATACCGCGCAGAATCAGCAACGGGTCGGAAGCGGGCGCTGCGGTGGGCGGCGGAGTCGTCGAATCCATATAGAAAAACCAAGCAATTTTTAGGCCAAGCACTCAGACTAAACGTGAACCAGTTGTTTTCGCAAGCGGACTGGTGGACGGCGCGTTCACCGCCATGGCAAGCTGATGGGGCAGCTGATTGGGACAGGTGATGCGTCTATGGGTGAAACAGCCGCTGGCCGGGATGCCGGAAGGGGCGGCGGGCGGGCTGGTGGCGGAAGACGGTGTCATCGCCGAATTCGTGGCCGCCGGGCAGGTGCCGGCATGTGATGAGGTGTTTGACGCCAGCGCCCATGTGGTGCTGCCGGGGCTGATCAATACGCACCATCATTTTTACCAAACCCTTACCCGCGCCTATCAGCCGGCTTTGGATAAAAAGCTTTTTGATTGGCTGGTGGCGCTCTATCCGGTGTGGGCGCAGTTGCATGAAGCTGAATTTCGCATCGCCTGCCGTCTGGCGCTCGCGGAATTGCTGCTCTCGGGCTGTACGGCGGCGGTGGATCATCATTATGTGTTCCCCTCGGGCCTTGAAAATGCCATCGATATTCAGTTTGAGGAAGCGGCGAAACTGGGGCTACGGGTGACGTTGTGCCGGGGCTCGATGGATCTTTCGACCGAGGATGGCGGGTTGCCGCCACCCTCAGTGGTGCAGAAGATCGATGTGATTTTGGCGGACGGCGAACGGCTGGCGGCGCGCTGGCATCAGGCCGGGCCGGGGGCGATGACGCAACTGGCACTGGCCCCTTGCTCACCATTTTCGGTCTCGGCGGATTTGATGCGCGAGACGGCCAAGCAATCGGCGCGGCTGGGCTTACGGTTGCATACGCATCTGGCCGAAACCAAGGATGAGAATGATTATTGTGAAGCCTGCTTTGGCAAACGCCCGCTGGATTATCTGGAGGAGTTGGGCTGGGTGACCAACCGCACCTGGTTTGCGCACGGCATCCATTTCACCCGCGATGAGATGCGGCGGATGGGCAAGGCCGGCATTTGCGTGGCGCATTGCCCGAGTTCCAATATGATACTGGGCTCCGGTATCTGCGCGGTGGGGGCGTTGGAGGAAGCCGGCGTGGCGGTGGGGCTGGCGGTGGATGGGTCGGCGTCCAATGACGGGTCCAATATGATGCAGGAATTGCGGCAGGGCATGTTGTTGCAGCGGGCGGGCGGCGGGATTGACGCCGCCACCTTCCGTGACCCACTGCGCTGGGCGACGCTAGGCTCGGCACGTTGCATCGGGCGGGATGATATTGGTGAGATCGCGGTGGGTAAGCAGGCGGATTTGGCGCTGTTTAAGCTCGATGAATTGCGCTTTTCCGGCGCCGATGATCCGCTGGCGGCGCTGATCACCTGCGGTGCGCACCGGGCTGATCGGGTGATGGTGGCGGGCCAGTGGCGGGTGATCGACGGGGCGATTCCAGGGCTGGATGTGGCCGGGCTGATGGCGGCCCATAACGCAGCCGCTCAGCGGTTACGCGGGCGGCTTTAGCAAATCATACAGGCTGAGCGCGATCACCTCGGTGGCGCGGGGCAGGTCGGCGAGGTCCAGCCGCTCATCGGCGCGATGGGCGTTGGCAAGCTCGATGCTGCGCGGCCCAGCACCATACAGAACAATGGGGATGCCGGCGGCAGCGTAGTGGCGGGCGTCGGTGTAGAGCGGCGCACCTTTGGCGGTGATCGGCTCGCCGAAAATTTGGCCGGCGCGATGGGTGATGATGGCGGTGAGACGCTCGGCGCCCGGCAGCGGTACCAGCGGCAAGGCCAGCAGAATGCGCTTGATGGTGACCGAAATGCCGGGATATTTTGCCGCTTCGGCTTCGATAAGCCGGGTCAAGGCCGCTTCCACAACGCCGGGATTTTCGTCTGGAATAATCCGCCGGTCGAGCCGGAAGGTAACCCGGTCCGGCACCACATTGGTGTTGATGCCGCCTTCAATCAGCCCAACAGTGATTTGCGGCGATCCGATGCCCGGCGTTGCCGAAACCCGTGCGCTGAGCGAGCGGCGGCTGGCATAAAGTGCTGCCAGAATCCCAGTAGCGGCTTCAAGCGCGTCGGCCCCGGTTGCGGGTTGCGCCGCATGGGCGGATTTGCCGTGCACGGTTATTTCCAGATGCAGGCAGCCATTATGGGCGTTCACCACGGCGTAGGAAAACCCCGCGGCAATGGCGAAATCCGGCTTGCTGATGCCCTCGCTCAGCAGCCAGGCGGGGCCGATCTCGCCGCCGGTTTCTTCGTCGTAGGTTATGTGCAGCTCGACCGTGCCGTTCAGTGCGGTGCCGCAATCGCGTAAGGCGGCCAGGGCAAAGGCGTAGGAACAGATATCGGATTTTGAAACCGCTACGCCGCGCCCATACATCCAGCCATCGATGATCGCCGCACCATAAGGGTCGGTGGTCCAGCCGGTGCCGGGCGGCACCACATCGCCATGCGCATTCAGCGCAACCACTGGGCCGGGGCCGAAACGATGGCGGATGACGAGGTTGGTGGCACTCCCCATGCCGTTGGCGCGGGCAAGTGCGTCCGGCACTTTATGCTTCTCGACTGTGAAGCCCAGACCTTCCAGTAAGGTGGCGGTGATGTGCGCGTGCGACGCGCAATCACCGGGCGGATTATCGGATGGGGTTTTCACCAACGCCGTTAGAAATGCCTCGGCGTATTTGGCGTGGGCGGCGATGTAGTCATGCAGATTCTGTTCGGTCATGGGGCTCATTTATATTGAAAGCGCGGGCTGAAAGCGGCGTAGAAATTCGGCCAATACCGCAACGGCGGTGCTGGCATCGGCGGCGGTGATGGATTCTTCTGGCGTGTGGCTGATGCCGGCTTTGCAGCGCACGAACAGCATACCCACCGGGCAGAGTGCGGCAATCGCCATGGCATCATGTCCAGCGCCGCTGGGCAGGTGGAACGGCGCGATGCCCTGCGCCGCGATAGCGGTTGCCAGTTGTTCGCGCAGTGCCAGCGCACACGGGGTGGCGGGCGCGTCATGGGTCTGGATGATATCCAGATCGACCTGCCGGGAGGCTGCGATACGCTCAAAGGCCGCCGAAATGGCCGTGGCGGCATCGATGCGGGTGTCATCGGACGGGGCGCGGATATCGATGCTGAAGCTGACCTGTCCCGGCACGCTGTTCGGTGCGCCGGGCTGTACGCTCAGCGTGCCGACGGTGGCCACCAGATCGGGCGCGGCCCGGCCTGTCGCTTCGACCGCCACCACCATTTCAGCGGCGGCAGTCAGCGCGTCCCGCCGCATGGCCATCGGCACAGTGCCGGCGTGGCCAGCCCGGCCGGTGACGGTGGCGGCGTAACGGCTGGCGCCGTTGATGGCGGTGACGATGCCGACCGGCAGGTTCTGGTTCTCCAGCACCGGGCCTTGTTCGATATGCAGTTCAACATAGGCGGCGATTGTTGCCGGGTCGCGGGCGATGGCTTGGATATCCGCCGGGTTGCAGCCGAATTCCTGCAAGGCCGCGGCCATGCTGACGCCCTTCGCATCGCAGCCCTCCAGCGCGGCGGCGGCGAAACGTCCCGCAACGGCGCGGGAGCCGGACAGGGTCTGGGGGAACCGCACCCCTTCTTCGTCCCCGAAGGCGATGATCTCCACACCATAAGGCAGTGGCCCGGCTTGGCTCAGAGCGGCAATCGCTGCCAGTACGCCGAAATTACCGTCATATTTGCCGGCATTGCGCACCGTATCGATATGCGAGCCCAGCAGCAGGATTCTGCCGCCGGACGGGTTGGCGCTGCGGCCCACCAGATTGCCGATGGCGTCGATCTCGGTGCGCAGCCCGGCCTGCTGCATCCAGCCGGCCACCAGGCCGATGGCGTGTTTATGGGCAGGCGATAAAAACAGCCTGGTTAGATTATCCGGGGCGTCGCTGGCGGTGGCCAGCGTGTCAAGGCGCTGCATCAGGTCGGTCATGAAAATCCGTGTTGCGGTGCAAAGGTCCTTGCGACACTATGCCGGGGAGCAACAAAGGGGCAACCATGACCGCTGACAGCGACCACGCCGCCTTCATGCGCCACGCCATTACGCTGGCTTATCAGGGCATGGCCGGCGGCCATGGCGGGCCGTTCGGCGCGGTGGTGGTGAAGGATGGCGAGATTATCGGGCAGGGTCATAACCGGGTGCTGTCCTCGCTGGACCCGACCGCCCATGCCGAGGTGACGGCGATTCGTGATGCCTCGAAAAATTTACGGCGGTTTGATTTGTCCGATTGCGAAATCTATGTGAACGGCATGCCGTGCCCGATGTGCATGTCGGCGATTTTCTGGTCACGGATTAAGAAGATTCATTATGCCTGCGATGCGGCGGATGCCGAGGCGATCGGGTTTGATGATCAGGAATTTTACCGCCAGCTCGCCAAGCCGCTGGCGGAGCGGGCGATCCCGGTGGTGCAGGATAAAACCTGTTATGACGAAGCACTGGCCTGCTACCGGAGCTGGGCTGATAATGACAAGCGCACGAACTATTAGCGGCATGGCAGACAGCTTGCAGATTGATATAGCCAGTCTTGAACATTTGTTCGAGCACTCGCCTTGGGTGGTGCAGCGGGCGCACGTGCTGGGGCCGTTTGAGAATGCCAGCGCGTTGCATGGGGCAATGATGCAGGTGGTGCAGTCTGCCCGAATTGATGAGCAACTGGCGCTGATCCGTGCGCACCCGGAACTGGCGGCCAAAGTGGCGCTGACCGAGGCATCGAGCACCGAGCAGGACGGCGCCGGGCTGAAGGCGCTGAGCGAGGCGGAGTTTAAGAGATTTGCGGCGCTGAATAAAGAATACCGGGAGACATTTGGGTTTCCTTTCATCATCTGCGTGCGGATGCACAGCAAGGATTCGATTTTAGCGGCGTTTGAGCAGCGGTTGCATAATAGTCCGAGCGATGAACGGGCGACGGCTTTGGCCGAGATTGGTAAAATCACCAAATTGCGCCTTGGGGATTTGCTGCCATGAGCCTGACGACCCATGTGCTGGATATTGTGCGCGGCGGTGGTGCGGCGGGGATGCAGGTTGAAGTGACCGGGCCGCATGGCAAGGCTGAGGCCGTGCTGGATGATGGCGGGCGGGCGGTGCTGTTGGCGGAACTTGTGGCAGGATCTTATGAAATTCTGTTTCACGCTGGAGCGTATCAAGGCCATGTTGGTTTTTACGATATGATTCCGGTGCGCTTTATCGTCAGTGACCCCGCCGCGCATTATCATGTGCCGTTGGTGCTCGGCGCGTTTGGCTATTCCACCTATCGGGGCGGATGAGAGATTGCGGGACCTCATCGGGTATGGTGCGCAGCCGCCGCACGCCGCCTGGCCGGGGGAGGCGAAAATCGCTATTAGTTTTGTGCTCAATTATGAAGAAGGCGCAGAAAATACCGTCTTAAATGGCGACGCGGCGTCGGAGTCGTTTCTGTCCGATATTGTGAATGCCGAGCCGATTTCAGGGATGCGGCATGTGAGTATGGAAAGCCTGTATGATTATGGCGCACGGGCCGGATTCTGGCGTATCCGCCGGCTGTTCGATGACCGTAATTTACCGCTCACCGTGTTTGGCGTCGCGCTGGCGATGAAGAAAAATCCGGAGGCGGTGGCCGCGATGCTGGAATCCGGTTGGGAAATTGCCAGCCATGGCTATCGCTGGATTAATTACCAGCATGTGCCGGAAGCGATCGAGCGTGCCCACATGCGCAGGGCGATCGAGATTCACACTGCTTTGACCGGCACGCGGCCTTTGGGGTGGTACACCGGCCGCAGCAGCCCCAACACGGCGCGGTTGGTGGTGGAAGCAGGTGGGTTTGCCTATGATTCGGATTCTTACGCGGATGATCTGCCGTATTACGATCGCACACACGGCAGGTCGCAACTGATTTTGCCCTATGCGCTGGATACCAACGACATGCGCTTTACCGCCGTGCAGGGGTTCAATGCTGGTGAGCAGTTTTTTAATTATTTGAAGGATTGTTTTGACAGCCTGTATGCTGAAGGTGAAACCATGCCGAAAATGATGTCGGTGGGGCTGCATTGCCGCATTATCGGCCGGCCAGCGCGCATCGCGGCATTGGCGCGGTTTCTGGATTATGTGCAGGCGCATGAGCGTGTGTGGGTGGCAAGACGAATTGAGATCGCGCGTCATTGGCAGGCGTTATATCCGCCGTGATGATGGACTACGTTATTCGACGTATGGCTTGCCGAAATAGTCGGCCTAAGAGGAAGGCATGAATTATATGCCGATCCGGCACGCTGAACCTGCCACGCCGCAGCGTGCACACGGACAGTTAGCGTTGAGATTTGCCTGTGATCAAGCCGATGGCACTACCCGTGTGGTGAGGTTTTTCCAGGAAGGCTGCTTGAAAGCCCGGTTGCCGCGGCCCCAGATCGCCACGACGGCTGAGGTTGTCACGTTGAATATATCAGGTGGGGTAGCCAGCGGTGACCAGCTTTCTACTCAGGTTGTACTAGACCCTCAGGCTAAGCTTTGCATTGCATCTCAATCGGCGGAAAAAATTTATCGGGCACTGGATGACGTGCCATCGGAAATTGTAACGTCTGTGCAGGTGGGAGGCGGCGCATTGCTGGAGTATCTCCCGCAAGAGACGATTGTGTTTGATGGGTTTGCGTTGCGCAGGCGCCTTACTGTGGACCTTGCCGCCGATGCCTTGTTCGTGGGGATTGAAAGCGTCGTTTTTGGTCGGCAAGCGCATGGTGAGCGGGTGATGACCGGCAGCCTCCACGATACTGTAAGCCTGCGCAGGGAGGGTGTGTTGCTGCTGCAGGATAGCACACGCATTGAAGGTAATATTGACGCGATGCTGAGCCGTAAAGCAGTTGCCGATGGCAATATTGCTACGGCGAATATTATTTATGCCGGAAATGATGCGGCGACTCGCTTGTTGAAGGTGCGTGAGGATTTGGGCGGGGCTGGTTGCCTGGCTGGCGCGTCGGCGTTCAATGACGTGTTACGGGTCAGATTATTGGCGCCGGATGCAGCGTCGTTGCGCCGGGTTGCTGTTGCTGTTTTGGGACTGTGCCGCGACGGTCGCCCGCTGCCACGCGTGTGGCAAGGCTAAAGGAGAGGAGCAATCGATGAAGCTTACACCGCGAGAGAAGGATAAATTATTGATCGCCATGGCGGCCATTGTGGCACGCAAACGGCTGGAGCGCGGTGTGAGGTTGAATTATCCGGAAGCCGTGGCGCTGATTACCGATTTTGTGGTGGAAGGGGCGCGCGATGGCAAACGTGTGGCGGAGTTGATGGAAGCCGGTGCCCATGTGGTGACACGTGCGCAAGTGATGGAGGGGGTGGCGGAAATGATAAGCGATGTGCAGGTTGAGGCGACCTTCCCGGATGGTACCAAGCTGGTCACTGTTCACGAGCCCATCCGATGAGCGGCCGCTTGATCCCTGGTGAGTATTTTATTGAGGATGGTGAAATTGAGTTGAATGTGGGTTGTCCTGTGGTCACGCTGGTTGTTGCCAACACAGGTGACCGACCGATACAGGTAGGCAGCCATTATCATTTTGCTGAAACCAATGCGGCCTTGCAGTTTGACCGGGTGGCGGCGCATGGTCATCGGTTGGATATTGCTGCCGGTACCGCAATACGGTTTGAACCGGGTCAAAGCCGCGATGTGGCCTTGATTCCGTTGCGTGGCAGCCGGCGGATTATAGGGTTCAGAGGTCTCGTGATGGGCGGAGCAGAATAATGGCAAAAATAACGCGCCAGGCCTACGCAGATATGTTTGGCCCCACGGTCGGGGACAGGGTGCGTTTGGCGGACACAAATTTGATCATCGAAATCGAGCGTGATTTTACGCTTTATGGTGAAGAAGTGAAGTTCGGCGGCGGCAAGGTGATCCGCGATGGCATGGGTCAGTCGCAGCTATCCAACGCACAAGGTGCGGCGGATACTGTGATTACCAATGCGATCATTATCGATCACTGGGGCATTGTGAAGGCGGACGTTGGCATTATCGGTGGTCGTGTCAGTAAGATCGGCAAAGCTGGTAACCCTGATATTCAGCCCGGTGTGGATATTCCCATTGGACCGGGTACTGAGATTATTGCCGGTGAGGGCAAAATTCTTACCGCTGGAGGGATTGACTCACATATCCATTTTATTTGTCCGCAGCAGATCGAAGAAGCGCTGGCCTCGGGCATTACAACGATGGTTGGTGGCGGAACCGGGCCGGCTACCGGTACTGCCGCCACCACCTGTACACCTGGACCGTTCCACCTTGCGCGGATGTTACAGGCGGCTGAAGCCTTCCCGATGAACTTGTTGTTTTGCGGTAAGGGCAATGCCTCGCAACCGGCAGCATTAGAAGAAATGGTTCGGGCTGGCGCGGCGGCCCTGAAGCTGCATGAAGATTGGGGTACTACACCCGCTGCGATTGATTGTTGTCTGAGCGTGGCGGACCGTTTCGACGTGCAGGTGATGATCCATTCTGATACGCTGAATGAAAGCGGGTTTGTGGAGGACACGATTGCAGCTTTTCAAGGCCGTACCATCCATGCCTTCCATACTGAAGGGGCGGGCGGAGGCCATGCACCGGATATTATCAAAGTTGCAGGGTTGTTGAATGTGCTGCCGAGCAGCACAAACCCTACCCGGCCTTATACGGTGAATACACTCGATGAGCATTTGGATATGTTGATGGTTTGCCACCATCTCGATGCAACCATTCCGGAGGATATTGCCTTTGCAGAATCGCGAATTCGTAAGGAGACTATAGCGGCGGAAGATATTCTGCATGATCTTGGTGTTATATCGATGATGTCTTCCGACAGTCAGGCGATGGGGCGGGTGGGTGAAGTGATTATTCGTACCTGGCAGACGGCCCATAAAATGAAAGCGCAGCGTGGCCCGCTGACGGGCGATGGCCGGGCGGATAACCAGCGGGTCAAACGCTATATTTCTAAATACACCATCAACCCTGCCATCGCGCAGGGCATGAGCGCGCATGTCGGGTCGGTTGCAGCGGGGAAACTTGCTGATCTGGTGTTGTGGTCACCAGCGTTTTTTGGTGTGAAGCCTGATCTGGTGTTGAAGTCGGGTAGTATTGCGATGGCGGTAATGGGTGACCCCAATGCTTCCATTCCCACGCCGCAGCCCGAGCATTACCGTCCAATGTTCGGGGCCTATGGCCGTGCGCTCGTGGAATCTTCGCTGCTGTTCGTCTCGGGCGCTGCCATCGATGCTGGGCTTGGGAAGCGACTGGGGTTGACCCGTGAACTGGTGGCGGTGAACAATACGCGGAGTGGTATCTCCAAAAAATCGATGATTCACAATGATGCAACACCACATATCGAAGTTGATCCTGAAACCTATGAGGTTCGCGCCGATGGTGAGTTGCTGGTGTGTGAGCCGGCGGAATCATTACCCATGACTCAGCGGTATTTTTTATTTTAATGTTGCGTGCGACTCGCATCGCCCGAGCAGGAACCTGGGTCATTGATGAAAAATCCGACGATGTGACGTTGGATTATGACCATCGCCATCGGCGCCGCCTGCGGGTGACCACGCGCGCGGGTGCTGATGTAATGTTGGATTTGCCTGAGGCGGTGCACCTTAAACAAGGTGATGCTTTGATGTTGGAGGATGGCGGTTATGTTGAAATCGATGCCGCACTTGAAGCATTATTAGAAGTGCGTGCCACTGATCAGGCAGCCTTAGTAAGGCTGGCATGGCATCTGGGAAACCGCCATCTGGCTGTGCAATTTTGTCCTGGTGCGCTACGAATTTTAGATGACCATGTGATAGCCGCGATGGTATTGTCGCTTGGTGGGTTGGTTGAGAAAATGATGGCGCCGTTCGACCCGGAATCAGGTGCCTACGACCATGGCTAACGCGCCCGCCCTGCTGAGGCTTCTTACCTGGATGTCGCCGGCTTTCCCGACTGGCGGGTTTGCCTACTCGCACGGATTGGAATGGAGCGTGGAACGCGGGGATGTGACCTCTGAAGCGGCCTTGGTTGGTTGGTGCCATGATATGCTGATGTATGGGTCGTTGTGGCAGGATGTAATTTTGCTTCGCCATGCGTACCGTGCCGCGCCGGATCAGCTTAATGCGCTTGTGGCTCTCGCAGTGGCATCGGCATCATCGATCGAACGTTTGCTGGAAACAACAGCGCAGGGCGCGGCTTTTGCCCTGGCGGCGATATCGTGGCCGGTGCCCGTGCTGGCTAATTGGGGGGATGAGGCTTTGCCCTACCCCATCGCCGTTGGCGTACTGGCAGCCGCACAGCAGGTTGATGAAGATGATGCCGCCTTGGCATATCTGCATGCTGGCACGGCAAATTATATTTCTGCTGCGGTTCGGCTTATCCCCCTTGGTCAGGCGGCTGGCTTGCGCGTTCAAGCAGCGTTAGAGGCAACCTGTCTCGATACGGCGCAGCGTACTGCACATGCTACGCTCGACGATATCGGCACCGCCAGTTGGGCTGCCGATATCGCGGCTATGAATCATGAAACCCAATACACAAGGCTTTTTCGGTCATGAATAAATCTAAAAATGGTCCGCTGCGCGTGGGCATTGGCGGCCCGGTTGGCACTGGCAAAACTGCGCTGATGGATGCCTTATGCAAATATTTCCGTGATAAAATCGAGATTGCGGCTATTACCAACGATATTTATACCAAGGAGGATGCTGAATTTTTGACGCGCGCCGGTTCATTGCCCCCAGAGCGAATTATGGGAATTGAAACCGGCGGTTGTCCGCATACTGCGATCCGCGAAGATGCCAGCTTGAACCTTGCAGGCGTTGCTGCCCTGAACAAGAAGTTCCCGAACCTTGATCTGCTGCTTATTGAGAGCGGTGGTGATAATTTGGCAGCGACATTCTCGCCAGACCTTGCAGACCTGACGATATATGTGATCGATGTGTCGGCTGGTGACAAAATTCCTCGTAAGGGTGGGCCGGGTATCACAAAAAGTGATATGCTTGTCATAAATAAAATTGATTTGGCGCCGATGGTGGGAGCTAGTTTGGACGTAATGGACCGTGACGCCCGAAAACAGCGCGGTGAGCGGCCTTTTGTGTTTGCAAATATCAAGGCAGGGCATGGTGTCTCTGATATTGCTGCATTTATTGAACGTGTAGGGGGGCTATAAGCCGCATATACGTCAAATGCCTCATGGTGCAACGCAATGTAACACCATTAGTCTTTACCAATCGTAACAGCGCGGCCAATGCCGCCACGATTGGGAGATTTTTGATGAGCTTGAAAAAAATAGGTTTTGCAGCGGCTTTGCTGGCCGGCACAATATTGACCACGGCAACCGGTGCGCGCGCCGATGGTACTGTGAAAGTGGGTGTGTTGCAGTCATTGAGCGGTACAATGGCGATTTCTGAAGTGCCCCTTGAGGACGCAGAACTTCTTGCGATTTCTCAGATTAATGCGTCGGGCGGTTTGTTAGGCAAGCAGATTGTACCAGTTGAGGAAGACGGCGCATCCGATCCCTCAACATTTGCGCAGAAAGCCACCAAGCTGATTGAGGAAGACAAGGTTGTGACGGTGTTTGGCGGCTGGACATCTTCAAGCCGTAAGGCGATGCTGCCGGTATTCGAGCGTTTGCATAATCTGCTATGGTACCCGGTCCAGTTTGAGGGGAATGAGTGCTCGCCTAATATTATGTATTCTGGTGCACAGCCAAACCAGCAGGCGCTACCTGCACTTACCTGGGCTGAAGAAAAAGGTTACAAGAGCTATTTTCTGCTCGGGTCTGATTACGTTTACCCACGCACGGCGAATCTGATTCTCAAGAAACATATCGCGCATGATGGTATGACGTTGTCGGGTGAGCAGTACGTGCCGTTGGGTGGTACAGATTTTTCATCCATTATTGCACAAATTCAGCAGACTAAGCCGGACATAATCATCAATACGCTCAACGGTGATTCCAACGTCTCGTTCTTCAAGCAGATGGCGGCTGCCGGGTTGACGCCCGATAAGTTGCCGGTCATGAGCTTTTCGATAGCAGAGCCTGAAGCCAAAGCCATGGGCCCGAGCTTGTTAGCCGGAAGTTATACATCTTGGAATTATTTCCAGAGTCTACCAGGAGCCACCAACGCATCCTTCGTCGATGCTTACAAGGCCAAGTACGGTGCAGATGCGGTGGTTGATGACCCGATGGTTCATGGGTATGTCGATGTGTATGAGTGGGCGGCCGCCGTGAAAAAAGCCAACACATTTGACCCGAAGGCTGTGCGTAATGCTGCGGTGGCACTGGGCTTTGAAGATAGCCCATTGGGAAGCGTAAAGTTTGCAGGTGACCAGAGTATGGTTCAGACCGGCTATATTGGTGAACTGCAGCCGGATGGTCAATTCAAAGTGATTTGGCAGTCTCCTGGTGCGATCCAGCCAGAGCCCTATGACCCGCTCACATTCCCAGGCAAGAGCTGTAAACTACATACCAGTTTCTAAGTTCAAAGAGTCTCTCGAGAGGTCAGGGGGTGTAAACCTCCTGACTGGTCTGGCAAGGAGCATTGATGCGATGCAAGAGTCGGCTTATCTTTTAGGGCAGGTGTTTAATGGCTTTTCGGTAGCATCATTGTTTATTCTTGCTGCATTAGGGTTAGCACTTAGTTTTGGTTTGATGCGTGTTATCAATATGGCGCATGGTGAAATGCTGATGCTTGGCGGATATCTGGCGTACATGACGCTACAAGTCGTGCCGGGTCCACTTGGCATATTGGCAGCAATGCCCGTGGCATTTTTAGGCGCTGCGATATTGGGTGGCATATTGGAATGGTCGGTAATCCACCGTCTTTCGGCGCGGCCATTAGACACGCTGCTTGCAACCTGGGGTGTAAGCCTAGTTCTGCAGCAAGCGGCTCGTAACATGTTCGGTGCGATTGGAGTTGAAGTTGTTGCGCCAACGTGGCTCAATCACACAGTGTCAGTTGATTCAGGTTTCTTCAAAGGGCTGGATCTACCGTTTACTCGAATTTTTATTTTAATCGTTGCTGCGTTGGTACTTGGCGGCATTGCATTAGTACTTAATAAAACCCGGCTAGGGCTTTATGTTCGTGCTGTGAATCAAGACCGGCCAACCGCTGCCGCAATGGGAGTAAATGCTCGACGAATCGATTTGTTAGTATTTGCCTTGGGTACAGGCGTTGCTGGGTTAGCGGGCGTCATTCTGGCATTACTGGGGCCGGTGACGCCAACTGTTGGTCAAAGTTACATCGTTCCGGCATTTCTTGTTGTAATTTTGGGTGGGCTTGGTAGTTTGGTTGGAACGACCATCGTATCAATTATCATTGGTCTTTTTACCGCGCTGATTGAAATATTTGTTGATGTGAGTGTAGCACAAGTTCTGCTATTGGTCTTTGTAATATTGTTTATTCAAATCCGACCACAGGGTGTCATCAGCATACGCACACGAGCGCTGGAAGGATAGCCTATGCAACCGAAATATGTGATCGGGGTTATCGTATTACTGTCGGGGACGGCAGCACCATTTATTATTTCCACTTACGAGCTATCGTTGCTTGGTCGTTTTTTGGCGCTTTCCATTTTGGCCATGGGAATAATGCTAACGTGGGGTGAGGCTGGCATACTCTCTCTCGGGCAGGGCGTATTCTTTGGACTTGGTGGATATTGCTTAGCACTTCACTTGAAACTAGAAGGGCTTAATCTGGCAAATGGTGATATGCCTGACTTCATGGTATGGAGTGGCGTTAGTAAGCTGCCGGCATTTTGGTACCCTTTTGCCAGCCCCATTTTCTCGCTGGTATGTGTTGTTATCGTACCGGGTACGTTTGCTGCCGTATTTTCTTGGCTCGTATTCCGCCGTCGGGTTGGAGGCGTGTATTTTGCCTTGATTACCCAGGCGCTCGCTCTGGCCTTTTCTACGCTATTGATTAGTCAGCAAGCCTACACAGGGGGTTTCAATGGCCTCACCGATTATTCAACCATGTTCGGTGAGAGTATAACAACCACAGGTGCGGCGAAAGTGATTTACTGGATTACCTTCGTTCTTGTGGTTGGGGCATATTTTTTCCTACGCTGGTTGCTTGCCTCTCGATATGGCATGATGCTGCGCGCCACCCGTGATGGTGAAAATCGCGTACGATTTTTGGGGTATGATCCGGTACCGTATAAGGTGATAGCTTTTTCAATCGCAGCCATGCTTGCAGGTGTTGGAGGTGCCCTATTCACCTTGCATGCGGGGGTGGTATCTCCTGCACTGGTAGGTGTCGTGCCATCAATTGAGATGGTGGTTTGGGTTGCTGTCGGCGGTCGTAATATCCTCTGGGGTGCCATTGCTGGAACCTTGCTGGTTAATTTTGCCAAAGATCTGATAAGTTCAGCTTTACCATCGCTGTGGCTGTACGGTCTCGGTACAATTTTTATTATTTCAGTGAGCTTCTTGCCGGCGGGGATTGCTGGAATATTTCGCGCAGGAAGTAGTGAAGACCGAATTGTGCGCCGCTTTTTAACACGCCGTAAGTTGAGTTCCGCCGAATGAACGCAATTCCCGCTCCTATTTTGTTGATGGAAAATATCTCTGTCGATTTTGATGGTTTTTTTGCGCTCACGAATATTACTCTCTCGCTAACGCCTGGAGATTTACGTATCGTAATAGGCCCTAATGGAGCTGGAAAATCTACTTTATGTGATACGATTATCGGGCGCGTAAGACCAACTGCTGGAAAAATTACGTTTAAAGATAAATTGATTACAGACCTACCAGAGCAAGAAATTGTTCGCCTCGGAATCTGTAGAAAATTTCAAACGCCTGGTGTGCTGCCAACGCTCACGGTATTTGAAAATCTTCTTGTTTCTGCACAGAAGGATCGCAGTTGGTGGCGTTCATTCACAAGGTCTTCCCGCGTGACAGAGATTTTGCGGGCAGAGGAAATTATGATGCAGATTGGTTTACAGGAGCGCCGCGATGTGTTTGCAGCGGACCTTGCGCATGGTGAGAAGCAATGGCTTGAGATCGGGATGGTCGTAGCAACGGACGCCGATTTACTGCTGCTAGATGAGCCAACTGCTGGAATGGGACCACAAGATACACAACGCACCGCGAAACTAATTTTGTCGCTACTTGGCCGCCATGCAGTATTGGTGATCGATCATGATATGAGTTTTGTTGAGGCATTAAACGGATATGTAACGGTACTGCACCAGGGGCAGATACTAAAGGAGGGTTCGGTTGCTGAAATTCGTGCAGACCCTGAAGTAAGCGCCGTTTATCTCGGAAGATCAGATGATGACCACATTATTGAAACTTGAAAAAATTTGTACAGCATACGGCCAGAGTAAAGTGCTTTGGGATATTGACATGACTGTTGAACACGGTAGCTCCGTGGCTTTAATTGGCCGAAATGGTGTTGGAAAATCAACATTGCTGAATAGTATTGTTGGTGTACAAAAACTAACTTCCGGCCGGATTGTATTTCGTGATCAGGATGTTTCAGTGTTGCCTGCATATGGCCGGGCCCGCGCTGGCATTGGATATGTGCCACAAGGACGGCATGTCTTTCCACAATTATCGGTTATTGAAAACCTTACCGTTGGACTCGCGGCACTGAGTGGCCGAACCGACGTAACACAATATGGTATCGCAGACCATATTTTTGACCTTTTCCCGAAGCTGAAGCAAATCGGTCATCGTAAAGCTGGCTTACTATCGGGTGGCGAGCAGCAACAGCTTGCGATTGGCCGTGCTTTGGCGGGACAGCCAAAACTGTTGCTCCTCGACGAACCGACAGAGGGAATTCAACCTTCCGTCGTCAAACAGATTGAGCAGGCATTACGGCGGATTCGTGTGGAGCTTGGTGTTACCATCGTTATTGTTGAGCAATATCTTGATTTTGCTTGGTCGTTTTCTGAGCAATATTATGTCATGCAGCGTGGCCAGATTGTGCGTCAAGGTAGCACACATAATGAAACCGCAGCGGAGATTGCTCATTTAGTCAATATTTGATGTTATTGCCGCGTTGCGAGAGCGTTGACAGCTAGGGCTGCGGCTGACGCGCGGTTCTCAACACCAAGTTTTGTAAAGACCTGCTCAAGATGTTTGTTGACTGTGCGAGGGCTAATCCCGAGAATATCGCTGATATCACGATTTGATTTACCGCGGGCAATCCATACCAGAACCTCTGCCTCGCGCATGGTTAATGAAAGATATTGTCGAAGAAATGCTTCTTCTTGGCCTCCCCCTGATTCAGTGAGACGGAATAAATATTCATTCGGACCAGTACGACTTAAAAAGAGAAATTTTAATTCACGACCTTGTGCTGCGATCACTTTTTCTCGTGGAATCATAAATTTGTCTGCCTGAAAATTTTCAATTGCATTGGCTAAGCGCTTTTCGGCTTGCGGTGCACACCAGCGCAATTCGCCAGCTTCATTGGCGGCCAGCAGATAACCTCCAGTCGCATCCAACATAATTTTTGTACGATTTGCGATGCGGGCGTTGCTAAGATGTACCCGGATACGCGCGAGAAGTTCATCAATGACAAGTGGTTTTGCGACATAATCGACACCCCCGGATTCCAGGCCTTTTACAACATGCGTTGTATCAGACAGACCTGTCATAAAAATCACGGGTATGTGCGATAGTGCTGGATCAGCTTTGATGAGGCGGCATGTCATGAAACCATCGATGGTGGGCATTACGGCATCCATCAGTATTAAATCCGGAATGATATGACTTAGTAGTTTTACGGCACTCATCCCATCGGTTGCAACTAATACGGTAACGCCAGCGTGTTCTAGCGCTTCGGTTAAAAACCCTAGCGTTTCAGGTGTGTCATCGACGACTAAAACAATATCGCGTTGGCTAGTGCTACTCATGGGGGATCAACTCGGGCAATTGTTCGAGGCATTTGTTATATCGGTGTAATTCAAACGCTCGTATCATCGTACGGAGATAATCGCAAAACTCAAGGGTTTCTGGCTCGACTATTATGATTTCATCTAATTTTGCTTCGATACCGCGGATGTATCCAATTTGACCAAGTTGAAGAAGATCAAGTAGGTGCCTGCGCTCAGGGCGGGTCATTACAAGAGGGTCGGATATTAATGTTGCGGGTAATGGGGGAACTTCATAGATCCAATTGAGGCCGAGTAGGTTTTTGATTTTTGTCAGAAGGGCCTTGATGTCAATCGGTTTGGTTAAAAATGCATCATAGCATTTAGCTGAGGTCGGCCCTGAAAGTCGTTTTGCATCATGAAAATTTCCTGATACGATCAATATTTTGGTGTGGGAGCTGCGTGATTTGATCTGTGCCGCCACTTCAAGACCTGACAATCCGGGCATTGCGATGTCTAAAATAACGAGATCAAATTTATGGCTATCAAAAATATTGAGACAACTGGAACCGTCAGGTGCTGTCGTGACAGTAAACCCCAGGGGCTGTAATATTTCGGTCAGAAGATCGAGGTGGTCGTGGTCGTCATCAACCATCAAAACGTGACGTCGTGTGTTCTCATAGGCTGTAATGCGGCGTTCGGTTTGCGGGCGCAAAATATCTCGGGCTTCGGACAAGAGCAGACGAACTCTGAAGCGGCTTCCCTCTCCAGGAGAGCTCTCGACTGATATTTCTCCTCCTAGTATCTGGGTCAGTAGCTTTGAAATGGTTAGTCCCAGTCCTGTGCCAGGCATTGCATTTGTTGCGGCCATATGTCCGCGTTCGAACGGCTCGAATATGGTATCGATATCTTCGGGTCGGATGCCATGACCCGTATCGATGACCTCGAACTCTGTTACTTGTCCACGTATCTGGATACGCAGTGTCGCGCTACCTAAATCCGTATATTTTACCGCATTTGACAGAAGGTTGATAAGAATCTGCCGTAATCGCTTTTCATCAGTATAAATAAATTCGGGAATGTAGCCGATACGTTCATGGAAGAAGCCAATCCGCTTAGCGGCGGCCTGTAGCTTGAACATATCAACAATTTGGTCAAGAAATTCGGGGAAATTGACCAAATCTCGGTGCAATTGCAGAGACCCAGTTTCAATTTGTGAAATGTCAAGCAATCCATCGACCATGTTGGACAGATGTTCGGCGCTACGCCGAATTGTACGCACGGCGTCTTCTGGTCGCAGACTGCTGCTGTTTTCGAGTAACTGTGCATAGCCAAATATGGCATTCAATGGTGCCCTGATCTCATGGATAACACCCACTAGGTACCGGCTTTTTGCGGTATTTGCAGCTTCAGCAGCTGCTTTAGCTTTTTCCAATGCTGTATCGGTTTTTTCGTGAGCCGCAATCTCTTCCATAAGCATAGTTGTTTGATGGGTAATTTCAACTTCGGCGGCGCGCCGGCTCGTGTGAGCCAGCACCAATAGCCACGCAGCCAAAGCCGAGAGGATGAAGAGGATCAAGAAGACAACTAGCAACGTTTCGTTGATTATGGGGCGATGAGCAGGATCTATATTGCCGTACTCAAAGCCAGTCAGACTCAGGAGAGCAGCAATGATTGCCGTGAGAAGTAGAAAAACGCCGGTAAAGTGAAAAAGCCGGTGGTCGAGCTTTTCATATATTGCTTTAGGTATAAGTGGCTTGGTCAGAGATGCCATTTGCGCCGAGAAGCGTCCATCTGGCTTACAAAGGTCATGGCAGCGTGCATCGAGTGAGCAGCAAAGTGAGCATATATAGCCACCGTAGGCAGGGCAGCTTGCAAGATCTGCGCCTTCGAATTTTGTTTCACATATTATACATTTATGAGATGATTTTGGGGATGAGGTTACGCGTGCCAGATAATATTTTCCTTTGGTCAAAAGCGCGATAGCTGGCGCTGCGACAAAGGCCACTATGAGCCCTGCGAACGGTGCGAGAGCATGGGCGTTAGCACCAAATACATTAAAGCTCATTGCGGTTGAGATGAGAACCGATAGCCCCATTGCACCCACACCGACTGGATTTATGTCATATAGATTGGCTCGTTTGAATTCGATACCCGGTGGGCTTAGCCCGAGCGGCTTGTTTATGGTGAGGTCTGCTGCAAGTGCGCCCATCCAGCCCACCGCAAAATTTGCATACAGGCCAAGGATACTTTGTATAACGCGGAAAATACCAACTTCCATAAGGAGCAGAGCTAACAAAACATTGAATACAACCCATATCACACGTCCGGGATGGCTATGGGTTAAGCGGGAGAAAAAGTTCGACCAGGCGATAGAACCAGCATAGGCATTGGTGGTGTTAATTTTAATCTGACACGTGACAACAAATATTAGCATAAGTGCCGACGCGAGCGCCGGATTATGAAAGATTTCAAGGTAAGCAATACGAAACATGATTGCGGGCTGTGCTGCGCTGTCCCAATCGATACCGCGTTGAATGGCGAGGTAGGTGAGAAATGAACCGGCAGCTATCTTGGCGCAACCCGTGAGTATCCAACCTGGTCCCGCAAAGAGCATTGCGCTCCACCGGCTGATGGCACTGGTGTTTTGGCGGTCTGGCATGAAGCGCAGATAATCAACTTGCTCTCCAATTTGTGGGAGTAAAGATAATAGAATCGAGGCCGCCATTCCAAATGGCAGGAGAGAAAATCTATTAATTCCCTGGGTACCACTAAATTGAGTCCATGCACTGAAATCAGGCAGGCCGCGCCATGCAAGGTAGATAAGTGGGCCAAATTGTAAACTAAGCCAGATTGGTTGCGTCCAAAGTTGCATTTGGCTGATCGCGCGGACTCCAAATACTGCAATGGGAATCACGACGAGGGCGCTGATGATATTGGCAACCCAAAGCGGTAGGTGCACAACCATAACGATGGCTGTCGACATGATACTGGCTTCGATAGAAAATAAAATAAAGGTGAACATCGCGTAGATTAGGGACGTGATTGTAGACCCGATATAGCCGAAACCAGCACCGCGGGTTAGTAGATCGACATCGACGCCATTGCGGGTTGCCGAGATGCAAATGGGCAACCCTACCAGAAACATGACGGTGCCACTTGCTGCGATAGCTGCTATGGCATTGGTGAAACCAAAAGCTAAGGTTATTGATCCACCAATCGCCTCACAGGCAAGAAAGGATACGGCGCCCAGCGCGGTATTGCCGACCCGAAATGCCGACCAACGACGGGCTTTTTGTGCGGTATATCGGAGTGCAAAATCTTCGACAGTTTGGTCGCCGACCCATTTGTTGTAGTGCCTTCGTTGTGGAATCACGCGTTGTTGTGGTTTCATTGCCTGCCCGTCTCAAAAATTTTAGACATTTTGCGGCTTGCGTCACCGGAGTGCTTAGCGCATCTGTAGGTTTTAGAGTTAAGCGAATTTTTGACAATGAAGCAAGCATTTGCAATCAGAGTTTTGGTGGATTGCAGCCAAACCTCTGGCCAGATCTTTTTTAGAAGTTAGGGCGGTTGGTCGAGTTCCTGCAGCAGCCAAGCTAAAAATGTTTCAATTAAGGGGCTACCTTGGCGTGCGCGGGGGTAGATGAAATGATGTCCGATATAGGTGATGTCTTGCGCCAATCCGGCAAGCGGAGCCATCAGTCGGCCTTGTTTTATTTCCCGTTGCGCCAAAAGGGTGGATTCCAGCGCCACGCCCTGTCCATCAGCAGCAGCACTGATGGCGAGAAAACTGCGGTCAAAACGCAAGCCGTGCGGTGTTGGTGCTTTGATGTTGTTGACACCAAACCAATCGGACCATCTGATTTGCTTATTGTCACTGTGGATAAGTTTTTGTGTTAATAGATCACGCGGTGTGTGGATAGCTGCAGCTAAGGCGGGTGCGCACAACGGGGTTACCATTTCCTGGGTCAGATGAACCGCCAAGAGTCCGGCGGCGACCGGCAGTTTTCCATAAACAATGTCGGCGTCGAATTCATCGGCTTTGAAACGGGCGTAGTCGGTGCCTGCGGCGAGGCGGATTTCAATGTCGGGATGAGCCGCCAGGAAGCGTGGCAGGCGCGGTGCTAAGAATTGTGCCGCAAAGCTGGGTGCGGCATGCAGCCTCAGTAGTCTTTGACCGCGCGCGGAGACGCGCTCTAGACCTTGTCGCAATTCATTGAAGCCGCGCTCGACATGAAGCATCAGTGTCTCGCCTTCGGGGGTCAGCGCTACGGCTCTGGTGGTTCGGGTAAATAGGCTTACGCCTAGTGCATCCTCCAGTTTGGCAATGGCGTGGCTGACGGCCCCAGGCGTTAACCCTAGCTCGTCAGCGGCAATACGGAATGAACCGCTGCGCCCGGCTGCCTCGAAGCTGCGCAACACCGAAAGAGGGATCTTATGAAGCATGACATTAGTGAGCCACATTCACTAATCGATGTAAAGAATGGCTTTGTCAGAGGTGCGGGAGGGGTGCATTGGACCCGAACAATAGCAATGTTCTGGAGGAACCCATGCTGCTTAACGGTAAAACTGCCGTCATTTCCGGTGCTGCCAGCCGGGCTGGAATTGGCTTGGCAACCGCCCGGTTATTCGCCGAACACGGCGCCAGAGTGGCGATACTCGACCTTGACCAGATTGCCGCTGCATCGGCCGCGCAAAGTTTGGGTAGCCAGCATATTGGTATCGCCTGCGATGTAACTGATGAGGCGGCCTGCGTCCGTGCGGCTGTCCAGGTTGTTGAGGTGTTTGGCCATGTCGATATTCTGATCAACAACGCGGGTATTACGCAGCCGCTTAAGATCATGGATATCAAACCCGATAACTGGGACCGTGTTCTGGATGTTAATTTGCGTGGTGTGCTGTATCTCAGCCAGGCTTTCATTCCCCATATGCGGTCGCGCAAATCGGGTTCTATTGCTTGTATGTCGTCAGTTTCCGCTCAGCGTGGCGGCGGTATTTTCGGCGGGCCGCATTATTCGGCTGCCAAAGCCGGCGTGCTCGGGCTTGCCAAAGCTATGGCGCGGGAATTGGGGCCAGATGGCATTCGCGTCAACAGCGTCACACCTGGCCTGATACAGACCGACATTACCGGTGGCATGATGACAGATGCGATCCGTACCGAGATTTTAAAGAATATTCCGATAGGCCGTTTGGGTACTGCCCAGGATGTAGCCAATGCCTTTTTATTCCTGGCATCGGAATTGTCAGGTTATATCACCGGCGCGGTGATTGATGTAAATGGGGGGATGCTGATCCATTGAGCCAGACACTTAGCAATGTAGCGCTCGATGAGCGGGCGTACCGGATCCGCCGCAATGCTTTACGCATGGGTGAGGTACAGGGTCAGGGTTATATCGCGCAGGCATTAGGTGTTGCCGATGTTCTGGCGGTGAGTTATTTTCATGCACTGACCTATTATGCGGAAGACCCGCATTGGGAAGGGCGGGACCGGTTTCTGCTTTCGATAGGGCATTATGCGATTGCGCTATATGCGGTGCTTATTGAAGCCGGCATTCTACCCGAAGCCGAATTAGAAACCTATGGCTCGGATGATAGCCGTCTGCCGATGTCTGGTATGGCGTCCTACACGCCGGGCATGGAAATCACCGGTGGTTCGCTAGGCCATGGGCTTGGAATTGCAGTTGGTATGGCGCTGGGACTTAAGCGTAAAAATTCAAAATCCTTCATTTATAATCTGCTCTCAGATGGCGAATTGAACGAAGGTTCGACCTGGGAGGCTGCCATGGGGGCTAGCCATTGGAAGCTGGATAATTTGATTGCCATCGTTGATGTGAATGGACAGCAAGCTGACGGACCTTCGGCGGCGATGACCTCGCGTGAGCCGCAGGTAGACCGCTGGGAGGCTTTTGGTTGGTACACGCAGCGTGTTGACGGCAATAATATTGAAGCACTGGTAGAGGTTTTTGACCGCGCGCGGCGGTACGATGGGCTCAAGCCGCGCATGATCATATGCGATACCAAAATGGCGAAGGGCGTTGATTTTCTTGAGGCTCGCGAGATGAATCATTTCCTGCGCGTCGATGCTGATGAATGGCAAAAAGCACTCGACGTGCTCGATAATGGGAGGCCGACATGAGCCAAGCTGTGACAAAAAAGCGCCTTACCACATCGGCGATGATTGCCTCGCTCGCGGCACCTGGCCAGCGCACGAAGGCGGCGCCGTTTGGTCATGCGCTTACCGAGCTTGCAGCAACCAGGTTGGACATCGTCGGCCTCAGCGCAGATTTATCGAAATATACTGATTTACATATTTTTGCCAAAACCTATCCGGATCGGTTCTACCAGATGGGCATGGCCGAACAGTTGCTGATGAGTGCAGCGGCAGGGCTGGCCCGCGAAGGAGCTTTGCCGTTTGTGACAACCTATGCGGTGTTCGCAGCAAGGCGGGCTTATGATTTTATTTGTATGGCTATCGCTGAAGAAAAACTCAATGTAAAAATTGTTTGTGCGCTGCCGGGTCTGACCACTGGTTATGGGCCGAGCCATCAGGCGACTGAGGATATTGCAATATTCAGAGGAATGCCAAATCTGACCATCATCGATCCGTGCGACGCCTTGGAAATTGAGCAGGCGGTGCCTGCCATTGCGGCGCATGACGGACCAGTTTACATGCGGCTGTTGCGTGGCAATGTACCTATTGTGCTGGATGAGTATGGCTATAAATTCGAGGTTGGTAAGGCAGCTTTACTGCGCGATGGTACAGATGCTTTAGTGATCTCATCTGGCTTTATGACAATGCGTGCGTTGGAAGCTGCAACGGTGCTGGAGGCTGACCGCGTAAAGTTGGCAGTGTTGCATGTGCCGACGATCAAGCCTCTCGATGAAGCAAAAATTTTAGCTGAGGCTGCCAAGCCGGGGCGTATCGTGATCGTAGCAGAAAATCATACAGTCATTGGCGGGCTGGGTGAAGCGGTTGCGACGCTTTTGCTGCGCAATGGAATTACACCAGTATTTTATCAAATTGCGCTACCGGATGAATTTCTTGATGCAGGAGCGTTACCCACATTGCATGATCGGTACGGTATTTCCGCTGAGGCCGTCGTAGCCAGTATTAAAGCCTGGTTATGAGATAATTTTTAAATCAATATCAAAGTACAAACGAATAACAAACGGAAGGAAACAACATGACAAAATCTATCACCCGGCGTTTTGCGTTACAAGCTGGAGCGGCTCTGCCACTTGTTGGTATTCTTACACACCAGGCTCAAGCTGCAGCACAATTCACTTACAAGCTTGCTACAGGGCAAGCGCCCTCTCACCCTGTTAACGTGCAAGCGAAGGCGGCTTCTGCACGAATTTTGGAAGCCACTGGTGGGCGTTTACAAATTGATGTGTTTCCGGCGGCACAACTCGGGACCGACGCGCAATTACTGTCACAGGTTCGTCTGGGTGGCGTGCAGTTTATCAATCTCGCATCATCAGTTTTGGCAACCTATGTGCCGACCGCTGGAATTGTGAATGTTGGATTTGCTTTCAATAATTATGATCAGGTTTGGAAAGCGATGGATGGTGAGCTTGGTACCTTTATCAGCGCTCAAATTGGTAAAGCCGGCCTGATGACGGTGGGACAGAGCTGGGATAATGGGTTTCGTCAGATCACGTCTGCTGTAAAGCCAATCAAAAATCCTGCGGATTTGAAAAATTTCAAAATCCGTGTTCCGCCCGCACCAATGCTTACCTCCGTGTTCCAAGCGCTAGGCGCTTACCCGACCCCAATTGATTTCAGTGAGGTTTACACAGCATTGCAAACTCATCTGGTTGATGGACAGGAAAATCCGCTGGCGATTATTGATACAGCCAAACTCTACGAAGTTCAAAAATATTGTAGTCTGTCAAGCCATGTATGGGATGGCTACTGGATTCTGGGTAATCCTGCTGCCTTCAAGGCGTTGCCGGCAGATATTCAGGCGATCGTGCTCAAGGAGTTCAACCAGAGCGCTCTGGCGGAACGTCAGGCTTCGCAAGAGCTCAGCACATCATTGCAAACGAAAATGGCCGCTGCGGGACTTACGTTCATTGATGTTGACAAACCGAAATTCCGCAATGCTCTAAGCGCTTCTGGCTTCTATGCGACCTGGAAACAGAAGTTCGGTGATCAGGCATGGGGTTTGTTGGAAAAGACGGTTGGGCAACTCAGCTGATGTTGGAGGATATGTTAATGGCTGGGCAAATTTTGCCCGGCCATGTCGATCCACCAACCAAAATTGCTAATGCATATTTGCGGCGGATCGATCATGCTTTTGGCTGGCTGGTTGATGCCCCCGCTGCGGCTCTGGTGGTGGCTGAGGTGGTGATGAATTTTACCGGCGTGATGGCCCGCTTTGTGTTCAACCATCCGCTGGAGTGGACCGACGAGCTGATCACCACGTGTTTTCTCTGGCTTACCATGTTTGGTGCAGCCGGGGCGCTGCGTCGGCGCGAACATATGCGGATGACGACCTTGGTCGGGTTGGCCCCGAAAGTCTGGCAACCGCGTTTGAATGCGCTGGGCCTGTTGGCTCCCATTTTGTTTTTGGTGTTACTCCTTAATCCAGCCATCGGTTATGCTGTTAACCAATGGAATGTGCAGACGCCCGTATTAGGCCTGCCAGATACATATCGTGCTGCCGCCATGCCTGTGGGAATCACGATGATGATTCTGGCAGCTATATTAAGGCTAGCCAGGTTCGCGCCGCGGGATATATTTGCAGCATTCAGTATTCTCTTGGTTGTTGCCGCGGCGCTTTATTTTGCTTCGCCGGTGCTGATGGCCATAGGCAATGATAATCTTATTGTATTTTTTGTGGTATTACTGGCGGCGGGTGTTCTGAGTGGGGTGCCAATAGCCTTTTGCTTTGGCCTATGCACCATTGCTTATCTGCTTGACACGAGCACCACCCCGTTGGCGGTGGTGGCCGGGGCGATGGACCAGGGTATGAGCGCAGTTATTCTGCTTGCGATCCCGCTATTTATTTTGCTGGGTCATCTCATCGTTTCCACCCGTATGGCAGCATATATCGTTGAATTTTTAAGTGCGGCGCTTGGCCATGTAAGGGGTGGGTTGTCATATGTGCTTCTGGCAGCGGTACTTTTGGTGTCGGGCATCTCAGGAGCCAAGACGGCTGATCTGGCTGCGGTCGCACCGGTACTGATCCCTGAAATGAAACGCCGTGATATACACCCTGGTGAGATCGTGGCTTTGCTGGCCACCTCCGGCGCCATGGCTGAAACCATACCGCCCTCCATCGTGCTGATTATTATCGGCTCTGTAACCGGTGTTTCGATGGCGGCCTTGTTTACGGGCGGACTGTTGCCTGGCATCGTGCTAGCACTGGCGCTGGCATTCGTGGCGCGGTGGCGCACGGCGACGGATACAAATTTACCCCCACGCGCCAAATTGAAAACGATTTTGTACCGTCTTGTTTTGGCTTTGCCAGCATTGGCATTACCCTTTGTTATCCGTTTTGCTGTGATGGATGGGGTTGCGACTGCCACCGAAGTTTCCACCATCGGCGTTGCTTACAGCCTGATGGTTGGGTTGTTGATTTATCGGCGTTTCGAGTGGCATCGGCTTTATCCTATGCTGGTCGAAACGGCGTCGCTTGCCGGCGCTGTTTTATTCATTATCGGATGCGCCACGGCGATGGGCTGGGCGCTCACACAGTCGAATTTTTCGCAGGCGATTGCTACCTTCCTCGGACAAGTTCCCGGTGGGCGGTATGGATTTTTGGCTGCGACGATCGTGGTGATGGTTTTTCTCGGTAGTGTGCTTGAAGGAATTCCCGCGATGGTGCTTTTCGGACCATTGCTATTTCCGATTGCGGTGAGTTTTGGTGTCAATCAAGTACATTACGCGATTGTGCTGGTGCTGGCCATGGGCATTGGCCTGTTCGCACCGCCTTTCGGCCTTGGCTATTACGCGGCAAGTTCGATTGCACGGATCAGTCCAGATGAAGGGCTCCGCCGTATCTGGCCGTATCTAGGCGCGTTGCTGGGAGGTTTGATTATCGTTGCCGCGGTGCCATGGATCTCAACTGGGTTTCTGAAGTAGGTTTTGGCGCGCCATGAGCTTCCGTTGCATCTCAGCTTGGTACGTCGCGTTTGGCGAATCCGGGGTCATTGTTTGTGCCGGGGCATCGCTTTGCTGAAGCATTAGTTCGGAGGTATTGCCAATGATTTTCGCGAGTGCCGTATTACTTTAATGCCGCCGTGCTGTGATGGCAGGCTCGGGAACCGCGCAGTATGAGAGAATATTGTGCTGTGAGGGTAGCAGTAAACGACCTACCCCCGCATAACGAGGTTAAACAATCAAAGCAGTGATGCCGCGGCGCCCGGGCCAATTAACAACAAAGCGGCAGCAATCACATCCGGCGGATTCACATTCTGTTTCCACCACAGTGGAACGGGGGGAGATGAGAACCTGGAATAGCCTTTGAAAGACCGCGACGTGCCAGAAACAGGCGGGTTCGTTGGTTGGATGCGCACTACACAAAGGGTTCGCGGCAATTTCGAGGATGATCGGTATGACTGTGTAGGTTTTGAAGCGACCAGAGCCGACAAATGTCCAGGCATGACGACGGATGGCTGATACCAGCATTTTGGCGGCAAGATATGGCGGCAGACGTTTGAGTATAAACTGCACAAAACGGATCGGCGCCACCCGAGTGATAATTTGGATGAATGAGAAGAATGCGCATTGTGACGTCATTCCAAATGTCAAGATAAATTGACGGTCAAAATTGTACGTCGCATTGACATAAATCAAATCCAGGCCTTGCGGCACCTGATGATGGAGGCCGGAACACCAGACCACTCGTGGTTAATCTGATGTTCTCCCCGTTGAGGTCAGGGTTTATGCCTGCAGAAAATTCTCAGCCATCTCACCGGCAAAGCGTGTGGGTGTGCCCTCCCAGATCATCCTTCCGTGTTCCAGCACATATACCCGGTCAGCGTGGGGGAGCGCGAAGGTGACGTTTTGCTCGCCCAGGAGAATGGTGATGTTGGTTTGTTCGCGCAAATATTTCAGCGCATCGGAAAGTTGCCCGAGAATCACGGGTGCAAGACCCAGGGTTGGTTCGTCGAGAATTAGTAACTGCGGATTCATCATCAACGCGCGTGCTATGGCGAGCATTTGCTGCTCGCCGCCGGAGAGCGTACGTGCGGATTGTTGCAACCGGGCTTTGAGAATCGGGAAAAGCTCGAACAGCCAAGCTTGTCGCTCAAGCCGTTCAGGGCCTGGCAAAAATTGTCCGCCTAGCGCGATATTTTCCGCAACACTCATGTCCCCGAATAATTCACGGGTCTCGGGGCAGTGTACGAGCCCGGCGCGGGCGATGGCGGCAGCGGATTGACCTGTCCTTGCGCGGCCTTGCCAGTGAATGGCGCCGTCGTACGCCACAAACCCCGAGATTGCATTGAACAAGGTGGTTTTACCCGCGCCATTTAACCCGACAACAGAAACAAATTCGCCTGGATGCAGGGTAAGGTCAACTTTTTCAAGTGCTTGTGCTTTACCATAGAAAACTGAAAGATCTTTTACTGCCAGGATTGGTTGCGTATTTGCAAAAATAGCCACCGGCCGTTCGTGGGTGGTGATGCCGCCGCCGAGGTAAACGCGTCGGACAGTTTCATCAGCCATAACATCTGCGGCATGTCCCTGCGCAATGATCTCGCCGAGATACAGTGCGATCACGCGGTCAACCATGGCGGCAACTGATTTTACATTATGGTCCACCAGTAGAACGGCGCGGCCTTCATCGCGAAAGCTTACGATCAGGTCAGAGAAATCTTTCACTTCGCCTGAGGTTAGTCCGGCGAATGGCTCGTCGATTAGAACCACCAGCGGATTCCGGGCTATGGCTTTTGCCAGCTCCATGCGGCGTAGGTCGGCGAATGGCAATGTTGCTGGCAGGCATTGCAGTACGTGCCCTAGCCCTACGCGCCCAGCGATGGCGGTGGCGTGCGCGATGGCGTCCGCGCCAGCACGCATGGCGGTCAGGCGGTCAGGTAGTAAGCCCAGTAGAATATTCTGCAATACCGTCTGGCGGTGTAGCGGGCGGGAGTGTTGAAATACGATGCCAATTCCGGCCCGGGCAATCTCATACGTGGGCCGGCCGGCGAGATTAACGCCATTGAGCCGCACTTTGCCAGCGTTCGGGCGCTCAATCCCCATGATGAGCTTCATGACGGTGGATTTGCCCGAGCCATTGGGGCCGATGAGGCCAAGAATTTCACCAGGCCGCACGTCGAATGATACGTCATTGACGGCGACCAAGCCGCCGAAACGTTTCGTCAGGCCAGAGATTTCAAGCAGCCCCGTCATGCGCTGTGCCGCCCGCGCAATAATCCCAAAAATCCATTGGGGAAAATTAGAATCGTGCCAAGCGCTACTGCAGCGACAACCACACCGGAGACTTGGCCAAGCGGGCGTAAAATCTCTCCGGCACCGATCAGAAATGCTGCACCCAGAACGGGGCCGATGATGGTCCGGCGTCCGCCCAAAACTGCGGCGATGATCACCTGAATGCCAACCGCGATGTCCACCATCGCATCGACTGAGGCGGTGCCGAGGTAGAACACCAGCATGGCACCTGCCAGGCCTGAGAAAAACGCGCTGAGCACAAATGCCGCGATTTTATATTTGACCACATTGAACCCCAGAGCCTGTGCCTCAATCGCATCTTGCCCGGCGGCCTGCAAAATCAGGCCAAATGAAGAATTGGCAACGGTCAGAAGGACTGTTCCCGCAATCACCAGCAACCCGAGGGCATAATAAAAATTCACCGTGGCATTGACCGATAAAATATCGGGTACCGACAATCCGATTTCGCCGCCCGTAGTCCCGGCAAAAATCACGATTGCGTCCTGCAGCAGCAAAACAGCGACTAAGGTGATCAAGCCGAAATAGGGGCCGCGCAGACGCAACGCCGGGATCGCCAGCAGCAAGCCGCCTAGAACAGCCGCTAGTGTGCCCAGCGCCACGCATAGCGGCAAGGGCAAGCCAAGGTCGGCGTCGGCGAGGCCAGCCCCGTAGGCTCCTAGCCCGATAAGAAATGATGGGCCGAAATTAACTTCCCCGGCATAGCCAAAGAGCAGATCCCACGACATGGCAAACACGCCGTAAAAACAGATCATTGTTAGGACGCCAATGATGTAGTCGGAGATGCCGATCCAGGGCGCTGCCGCCAGGGCTAAGAGTACGATCGCAACAATGATACGTTGATTTTTCATCGGCGCCCCAGAATGCCCTGTGGGCGAAAATACAATACGAGCACCAGCAAAATTAGCGCCGGCACCGCGCGCAGTGAGGGCGAAATGAGATAGGCGGTCAGTGTTTCGATGTAGCCGACCACGTACGCCGCAATAACCGTTCCGGTCACGCTGCCTAAACCACCCAGGACAACGATTGAAAAGGCGGTGCCAGTGAGGGCGGGAATATAGGCGGAGCTGGTTCCTAGAAAGCTGCCGAGCAGCACGCCCGCAATTCCGGCGATGACGCCGTAAATTCCCCAGGCGAGCAGATGAACCTGGTCGAGTTCAACCCCCATAAGTGTGAGGCCGCGCGGATTGATCGAGGCCGCCAGCAACCGCTTGCCCGCCGGTGTGCGGTTGACCAGCAGCCACAACAGGCCAAGTGTCAGCCATGAAATGACCGCGATCAGGATTTCATTTGTAGGCGTTCTGACACCCAATATATTCACGGTTCCTGATACAAGTTGATGCACCGTGACGGGTGTGGTGGTAAAAATATAGCCGAGCCCAATTTGCAGCATTACGCCCCACAATAATGTGCCGGTCAGAACAAACAGCTCGCGCTCAACCTCAGGGATGGCTTTGGAACGTTGGATAGGGCGTACCACCACGGCGTAGGTGACAAAGGAGGTGATTACGCCGGCCACTATACCGCTGGCAGCACCGGCCAGAGCGCCGGCGGCTTCATTGGTGCCGACATACCAGGCCACCATCGCGCTGGTGACCAGTACCGCGCCATGCGCCAGATTGAGCACGCCAGAGACGCCGAAGATCAGCGTAAATCCTAGTGCACCCAAAGCGTAGAGTGCACTGATCGCAAAGCCATCGATCAGAATTTGCAGAATTAACATCAACCGGAAAACTCCGCTGAGTGTAAGCGTGGCTAGACCAAAGAGCCGTATTTACGGCAGAGCGCGAAGAACGCTCTGCCGTAAAGCGGTGCACGCCAGTTTAGTTTGCGGAGGCCAGTTTGGGCAGCTTCACAAAGCCCGGGAATTCTGGCTTGGCGTTTGCAAGGTTGGCTGGCCAGATGCATTTTTGTGTGCCGCTTTGCCATTGAATGGCCACACCCGTCACGTAGCCCGGGCCAAAGCGCAAGGCGTGGGTGTAGGGTGATGACTGCCCGAGGAACGTAATACGGCCCTGCGTGCCGGTGATGTCGGTTTTTTCCAATCCAGCGACAATGGCATCCGGTTTGGTTGAATGTTCGGCTTGCATCGCGGTGGCCAGCGCCAGGATCGCGTCATAGGTCGAGTACGCCGAGTAAGCTGGCGAGATGCCATAGGCTTTTTGGTATTCGTCGGTGAAGGGAATTGTGAGCGGCGTGTTGGCCACACCAGGTGCTGAGGTGCTGGTGGTGATCACTCCCTCGGTTCCACCATTGGTGGCCTTCCAGAAGGCCGAACTGCCGGCTTGGGCATTAATGCCCGCCAGTGGCACCGGTACTTTTTGATCAGCCCATTGTACGGTGGGTTGCACGCCAACATGTGCCCAGCCGGAGATAATAATGTCTGGGTTTAGCGCCTCGGCCTGCTGGAAGATCGGCGTAAAATCGGCGGTGTCGGGCGAGAACCGGATCTCTTTGAGAACCTTCAGTCCGGCACCGGGCAGGCAACCGGCATAGCCGGCATCCAGGGGTTTGGTCCAGGCGGCGTCTTCGCTGATCACGACCGCGGATTTCATGTGCAACTGATCCGCCAGCACATCATGGGCGAGGTCACATACGCCTTCAGCCAGGAAGGCTGACGGAAAATAAGCATGAAAGACGTATTTATGGGCGGCGTAATCCTTGTGGACGAAAGCTGAGATATCGTTGCTGGCGGCCCCCGTAACCAGGAACGGCATGTGCAGCCGCGCCGACCATGGTTCCAGCGCCAGTGCGACTTCAGAAATCCACGTACCGACGACCGCAACAACATGGTCCTGGTTGACCATGCGTTGAAACGAACTGACTGCATTGGTGGCAGACGTCTGATTATCTTCGATCACCAGCGCCAGCGGGTGTCCGTTCACGCCGCCTTTGGCGTTAATGTCGGCTATGGCGAGCTTGGCGGCATTGGCAATGGCAGCACCTGGAATGGTGGAAAGCGAGGCAGTGATACCGATTTCAATGGGTGCCGGCGTGTCGGCACGAACAGGCTGCATGGCTATGGCGGTGAGCGCCGTGGTGGCTGCTAACGCGCCAAGAGCCCGTATCACCCGGCGTTTGGATGTTTGTTTCATGGTATTTCCTCTCGTGTTTTGGGATTCTTTGATCCCTAAAGAAATTATGATTTATGAAACCCCCGCCTGCAACAACAATTTAATGATGCATTGCAGCATCGAGGGGCGGGGTCCAATGTTTCGCGACGTAAAGTGCTGGACGGGTTGACGTCACTTTCCTGTGAGGTTGGCGTCAGCGCCTTGAATTAGGCCGAGATGATGGTTTTGGGGCTAGAGTCCTAGTTGACCTTCACATTTTTTATCTAAACGTGAACTTAGGAACGAGACGGCAGATTTAGCCCGATGTTAGACTGGTCAGGGGCGATCATTGGGTTCGAGCCGTAATGCCTCCACGCAGGCCAGCGTCAGGGCATTGAAAATTCACATTCGTAGGACGACGTTTGATCGATTTGGAGAATTGTATCAATTTTACAACATAAATATCAGATAAATTTCAATGCTGTTAATTTGTTGCTGATCAGCCGTAATTGCCCAGGTTTTCGCTGGGTATCGGCCTGGAAATCGCCATTGTTTCGACCATAATTATTGCAAATAAGGTATGGTCAACGGTTCATTAACTTAGACTTTGACGCTCGAAAAAAGAATCCATAATGGAATTTATACGATACACGGCCGAATAGAGAGGCCGGTGGCATTTGCGTACCGTAGTGCGGACCGGAGTTTCCATCCTCCCGTTGATTGTTGTGGGTGCGCTTCTGCCGTATTTCAGCGCTCATGCGGCCCGCGTGGCTGTTGCAACAGCGCCCAGACTAACGCCGTTCTGAACAATGCCAGCCAAAGTGACAGTTTCACCAACACTGGCCTGATCGCCGGCACTCCGCATGTTGGTGGCTATCAGCAACGCCAAAAAGGCGTTTATTTCTGGTAGCGTGACCGGAATCGGCGGGATGATTTCCGGCCCGGTTTTGTAGGCCCAATAATAAATAGAGATGTGAACCATTGACAGGCAGAATATGCTTCAATAACCTTATAATATAACAATCGTTCGCTGTGTGAACTTCTGAGGTTTGTGAAAAGTGCTCTGTTTGAACAGCGACGCATCTCACGATAAAGTTTAACCTTAAGACTTATGATAAAAATAATGGTCGATGCCTGGATTTATCCAGCTGGGAAATGAGAGTGGACGATGTGAACAGATTTTGCCTGGATGGCAAAAGCGGGCGGTAGAGCTTCAAGTGTCTGTTGGGCAACGTTCCACAAACCTTGTTGGCCACAATGTTTTTGTGCTGGGCGTGCGAAGGCCTGTCATTTGAAAACGAGAGGGTACAAGGATTGATCAGAACCATTTTTGGTGATGTCGAATTATCCGATGGACCGATACTTGCTCACGAGCATCTGCAGATTGATCTCTCGCATAACAAAGGTGAGGATAATGTTCTGTCGCTCGATGAAGAATCGGTCATCATTGATGATTTACGTTATGTGAAAGACGTATATGGGTTACAGGCGGTAGCAGATTTGAGTGTTCCTGGTGGTGGCCGGAACCCAAAAATTTTGGCGCGCATTTCTCAACAAGTAGGGTTGCATGTGATTTGTGCGACGGGATTTTACTGGGATACTGTCCCTGACATTGCGATAAAAAATTCGTTGGCAGCTTTACGCGATATAATGATTGGCGAAATCACGAGAGGTATTGGTGAAACAGACCTGCGCTGCGGAACGATTAAAATTGGTACTGATCAAACAGAGCCGAGTGGCATATTCGAGAAAATATTTCGAGCTGCTGCCGCGGCGTCCATAATGACCGGAACTTCAATAGTTACCCATACCACAGAGCCTGAGCAAGCTCTTTGGCAGTTGGATGTGCTCGAAGATGCTGGCGTAGATTTATCACATGTTCTGATAAGTCACTTGCATAAGATGAAAAATTTCACTGAGATTCTCAAAGTTGCGGAGCGTGGAGCTTTTATTGGCATCGACCAAATAGGTTTTAAAAAAGGACCCACGATCGAGCAGGTGGCGGATATCGTGGTACGTGCGATCGACAACGGCCTATCCAACCAATTAATTTTATCCTCCGACATTGCCAGAAAGTCTCGGTTACGGGCGAACGGTGGTGTGGGCTATGCAACAAGTTTTTCAGAATTTCTGCCTTTACTCAGGCAGCGTGGCATAAGTGAAACTCAGATTAACGTAATGATGTCTGACAATCCTCGGAAGATTTATTGTATTCGAAATGACCTTACAAAAGTTGGAATAGAGCAATGAGTGAGTTGGCAATAACCCCGGCACAGAAAGCCGATACAAACAAAAAAGCATATAAGATGCTGGTTGGAGGCGAGTGGCGGGATTCCAAGGTAGGTACAACAATCGATAGTATTGACCCTTCAAATGAAGAGGTGATCGCCACGGTGCCAGACGGAGGAGATGCAGACGTAGCCGATGCCGTTGAAGCCGGTAAGGCGGCCTTTGCGGAATGGCGCAGTTTTAGTGCCGCTAAACGACAGAAAAAAATGTACGAATTAGCGGATCGAATGGAAAATCGAATTGAGCATTTTGCTATGCTTGACGTTGTCGATTCGGGTAATCCGCTGATAGGCATGATCGAAGATGCCAAAAAAGCTCCCGCTGAAATACGAAATTTCGCGAATATGGCCTCAGAGTTGAAGGGTACCTCATTTGAAACACCGTATGATGTTATGTGCTTTACGGTGCGTGAGGCATTTGGCGTTGTAGGACGGATAATTCCGTTTAATCATCCATACCGGTTCGCGGCGAAAGTGGCACCTGGTCTGGCCGCCGGCAATGCGGTGATTTTGAAACCAGGTGAAACAACATCACTGTCGGCACTAGAGTTTGGTGAAATGGCCATGGATATTTTTCCGAAAGGTCTGATTAGTGTGGTGACTGGCTATGGTCATACAGTGGGCCGGGCTATCGTTAAACATCCTGAGATCATGCGGGTTGCATTCACCGGAAGTGTACCAACTGGCCAAGCAATTATGCGTGATGCAGCCGAGCATATGAAGCGCTTGTCGCTCGAGTTGGGCGGTAAGAATCCGATGATTGTATTTCCAGATGTTGATATCGCTAAGGCAACGCGAGGTTGTATAAAAGGCATGAACTTGGCGCGAAGTATGGGGCAGTCTTGTCAGTCTAATTCTCGGGTATTTGTGCATGAAAAAATTTATGATCAGTTTATCGCTGAGTTAGTTGAACGGGTTGCGAAACTGAAGGTCGGAGATCCCCGCCACGAGACGACAGTTATTGGACCTGTCAACCATAAGAAGCATTATGATAGGATCATGAGTTTGATTGACTCGGGCAAGACCGAAGGTGCTAAACTTTTAACTGGAGGTGTTCGACCATCGCAGTTTATCAAGGGTTATTATATTGAACCCACTGTGTTTACTGATGTCACGACAGAGATGAGGATTGCACGGGAAGAAATTTTCGGCCCGGTGGTTAGTGTTCTTAAATGGAGCGACTATGAAACTGTAATCAAACAAGCCAATGGTACAGAATTTGGTCTCACAGCAAATATCTGGACGAACGACCTGACGCTTGCCAATAGAACAGCGAAGCTGATGCAGGCTGGTTTGGTTTGGATTAATGGTGCTGGCGGCCGCTTACCTGGTGTTCCCTTTGGTGGCTATAAGATGAGTGGGCTAGGTAAAGAAGGCGACCTGTCTGACCTGCTCAGCTATACGCAGGAAAAATCCATCATTACGCACTTACAGTAGTTTTTTTGGTTTTAGTTAAAAAACTGTTTGGGGAATTGACGTGACATGAACACGGATATCGCAAATTTTATATGTCGCCGTCTGGTTGGGCGCGTTGCCATTGTTACGGGTGGCGCTCATGGAATCGGTAAAGCCTATGCGCAACGTCTGTCTGATGAAGGTGCTCATGTCGTTATTGCAGATATTGATGGACCGGCCGCGGAAACATCGGCTGCAACATTATCGGCGAGACCAGGGGCGGGGAGGTCAATTGGGTTCCGTGTCGATGTCTCGAATGAGGAGAGTTTGGCTCACATGGTCTCCAACACGATAGAGGCGTTTGGTCGAATTGATATTCTGATAAATAATGCAGCGATTTTCGCAACGATTCCGATGTCACGTTTACCATTTGACGAGATAAGTGTCGATGAATGGGACCGGATGATGAATGTCAATCTGAAGGGTTCGTGGTTAGCCGTTCGGGCTGTAGCACCTGTGATGAAGGCACAGAGGTACGGGAAGATTATTAATATCGCCTCAGGCACGGCGTTTAAGGGGACCGGCGGCCGGATACATTATGTGACTTCCAAAGCTGGTATGCTTGGGTTGACCAAGTCACTTGCGAATGACCTTGGAGCTTACAATATCAATGTCAATTGCCTGGCGCCAGGCAGCACTTTGAGTGAAGAGAATGCTACAGAAGAGATTAAGGCAATGCGTGAGGGCAAAGCGAATAAGCGTCCTCTAGCACGGACGCAGTTGCCGGAAGATTTGGTTGGAGCCATGGCGTTTTTCTGCGCAAGCGACAGCGATTTTGTGACTGGCCAGACTCTGGTGGTGGATGGTGGCGTTTATATGCACTAGGGGAAAGCATAACATCCGCTTAGTGTACCACCACGAAAAAACGTTGCGATAATTGAGAAACAGTCGCTTGCTAAAAGATCGCATTAAAGATGGTGGCGAGCAGATCGAGTTTGAGGATCAGGACCCCTGCATTCACCGCTTGTGGCCGACGGAATGAAGGAAGAACGGCCATCAACCGCAGATGGAGAGATTGATAAAAAAATAACTCATGCGTGCAAGCCGGGCGCTTCATGGCCGGTTCGTGCTACATATTCAGTGTAGCCGCCATCATATTGGTGGATGCCCTCGGGGGTTAACTCCAGAACCCTGTTGGAGAGGGCGGCGAGGAAATGCCGGTCATGCGAGACGAACAGCATGGTGCCTTCATATTGTGCCAAAGCTGTAATCAGCATTTCCTTGGTGGCGATGTCCAAATGGTTGGTGGGTTCATCCAGTACCAAAAAATTTGGTGGGTCGAACAGCATAAGCGCCATGACCAGACGGGCTTTTTCACCGCCTGAAAGTACCCGGCAGCGTTTTTCAACTTCATCACCGGAGAAGCCAAAAGCCCCCGCCAGTGAACGCAAAGCACCTTGCCCGGCGTGCGGGAAGGCAGCATCGAGTGTTTCGAACACGGTGCTTTCGCCGTCGAGTAAATCCATGGCGTGCTGGGCAAAATAGCCCATTTTCACGCTACCGCCCAAGGTAACTGAGCCTGCATCGGGATCGGTTGTGCCAGCCACCAGTTTTAGTAAAGTTGATTTACCAGCGCCATTAATGCCCAGCACGCAGCAGCGCTCCTTACGCCGCACCAGTAAATCAAGTCCATCATAAATAACGCGGTTGCCGTAGCGTTTATGTACACCACGAAAATTCGCTACATCCTCGCCGGAGCGTGGGGCAGGACGAAATTCAAAACTTAATGTTTCGCGGCGCTTTGGCGGTTCAACGCGGTCGATCTTCTCAAGTTTTTTCACGCGGCTTTGCACTTGCGCTGCGTGTGAGGCGCGGGCCTTGAAGCGCTCAATGAAGCTGATCTCCTTGGCAAGCATCGCTTGCTGGCGTTCAAATTGTGCTTGTTGGTGTTTTTCATTCAATGCACTCTGGCGGGCGTAAAATTCATAGTCGCCGGAAAAGCTGGTCAGACTACCGCCATCGATTTCGATAATTTTATTGATAACGCGGTTCATGAATTCGCGGTCGTGCGAGGTCATCAGCAGCGCGCCGTCATAGCCGCCGAGGAATGTTTCCAGCCATATCAGGCTTTCAAGGTCTAGATGGTTGCTTGGTTCATCGAGCAGCATCACATCCGGACGCATGAGCAAAATGCGGCCCAACGCCACACGCATTTTCCAGCCGCCGGAGAGTTTTGCGACATCGCCGTCCATCATTTCCTGGCTGAAGCCCAGGCCATCCAGCACCTCGCGGGCTTTGCCCTCCAGCGCGTAGCCGCCCAGTTCCTCAAAGCGGGCTTGCACATCACCAAAGCGTTCGATGATCGCATCAAGTTGGTCCATTTGGTCTGGGTCGGCCATCGCGGCTTCCAGCGTGGCCAATTCGGCACCGACCTCGCTTACCGCCCCGGCGCCCTCCATTACCTCGGCCACGGCACTCCGGCCGGCCATTTCGCCCACATCCTGGCTGAAAAAGCCGATGGTCACGCCACGGTCCACCAGCACCTGGCCCTCGTCGGGTTCTTCCTGGCCGGTTATCATGCGGAAAAGTGTAGTTTTGCCCGCACCATTAGGGCCAACCAGGCCGATTTTCTCGCCTTTCTGCAAAGCTGCCGAGGCCTCGATGAACACCAGGCGGCTGCCGTTTTGCTTGCTGATATTATCCAGGCGAATCATTTAGTCCTCAGGGGCCAGAGTGGTTGAGGGCTCTTAAACCAAGTTTCTGGGTGCGGGAACTGCGGGGCAGGGGCGAAGTTGGGCAATTCGCGCCCCGGTAATATCACTCAATTTTTAGATAGAGATTCCCGCGAATTCCAAATTTGAGGGATGATGATCAGACAATCTCTAACGCCATCGCCGTTGCCTCACCACCGCCGATGCAAACCGCTGCGACGCCGCGCTTCAGGCCATATTTTTGAAGTGCGGCTATTAGCGTGACGATGATGCGGGCTCCGGAGGCGCCGATCGGGTGGCCGAGGGCGCAGGCGCCGCCGTGCACGTTTACTTTGTCATGTGGCAGGTCAAGCTCGCGCATCGCGATCATGGCCACCACCGCGAAGGCTTCGTTGATTTCCCATAAATCAACTTGGTCTTTGCGCCACCCCACGCGGGCCAGCACATTGTTAATCGCGCCAACCGGGGCGGTGGTGAAAAGAGCGGGTTGCTGGGCAAATGTGGCATGGCCGTGAATGACGGCCATCGGCTTTAGGCCGCGTTGTTCAGCCTCTGCGTGCCGCATCATTACTAAAGCCGCCGCACCATCGGAGATTGAGGAAGAATTTGCCGCCGTCACCGTGCCGCCGGCACGAAAAGCCGGTTTCAAGGCGGGGATTTTATCGGGCCGTGCCTTGGCGGGCTGTTCATCGTTGGTAATAATGATCTCGCCTAGGCGGCCCGTAATGGTGACGGGGGCGATTTCGTTGGCAAAACTGCCATCCTGGTTGGCTCGTAGGGCGCGGGTGAGCGAGGCCAGGGCGAATTCATCCTGCTGCTCACGGTTGAAGCCATAGGTTTGGGCAGAATCCTCTGCAAAGCTGCCCATCAGGCGGCCAGGCTCGTAGGCATCTTCCAGCCCGTCGAGAAACATATGATCGAGTAATTTGTTGTGGCCCAGGCGGTACCCGGTGCGGGCTTTTTCCAGCAAATAGGGCGCATTGGTCATGCTCTCCATGCCGCCGGCGATCATCACGCGCTGGCTGCCCATGGCTAATATGTCATGTGCCAGCATCGCCGCCTTCATACCGGAGCCGCACATTTTATTAACGGTGGTGCAGCCCACCGCATCAGGTAGTCCGGCGCCACGCGATGCCTGACGGGCGGGCGCTTGGCCCTGGCCGGCCGAAAGCACACAGCCGAAAAGCAGTTCATCAACGTGGTTCGCGGGTATCCCCGCGCGGGCAAGGGCGGCGCGAATGGCGGTGGCGCCGAGTTCGGCGGCGGTGAGGCTGGCGAAATCGCCTTGCAAGCCTCCCATGGGCGTGCGGGCGGTGCCGACGATAACGATGGGGTTTGTTGTGTTCATAATGATCTCTGTAAAATATTGTTCAACGCGGGGCCATGCGCAGGGCACCGTCAAGGCGGATAACCTCGCCGTTCAGCATCACATTACCGATGATATGCAGCGCCAAGTCCGCAAATTCCGACGGGCGTCCGAGCCGCGGTGGGAAGGGAACGGAGCGGCCCAGAGCTTCCTGCACCTCAGGCTTCAGCCCTGCCATCATTGGCGTCTCGAAAATTCCGGGGGCGATGGTAACAACCCGGATGCCGTCACGGGCCAGTTCGCGGGCGATTGGTAACGTCATGCCCACCACCCCTGCTTTAGACGCGGCGTAACCAGCTTGGCCGATCTGGCCGTCGAAGGCGGCGATTGAGGCGGTGTTGATGATGACACCGCGTTCACCCTCGGGGCCCGGGGGCGTTTGGACCATCGCGGCGGCGGCCAGGCGGATCATGTTGAAACTGCCGATGAGGTTGATGTTGATGGCCCGGGTGAAACTCTCCAGCTTGTGCGGTCCATCGCGCCCCAGCACTTTTTCACCAGGGGCGATGCCGGCACAATTGATCAGCCCATGCAGGTGGCCGAATCGTGTAACGGCATGCGCAACGGCAGCCTCGCCGTCTTCAGCTTTGGTGACGTCAGTGGTGATAAAACTGGCGTATTTGCCGAGCTTGGTGGCTTTGGCGGTGCCTGCGGCAGTATTGATGTCAGCCAGCACCACGCACCCGCCCGCTGCCACCAACAGCGTTGCCACCGCCGCCCCAAGGCCTGACCCCGCGCCGGTGACGAGAAAAACATGGTCTTTGATAAGCATGATTATGTTCCCTTTTTCACGCCACAGAAGCTTTTTCCGCGTTGCGCAGAATGAAACGTTGAATTTTGCCGCTCGGGGTTTTGGGCAATTGCTCGACGAAGGCGATCTCGCGCGGATAAGCGTGGGCGGAAAGACGCTTGCGGACGTGCAGTTTTAATGCCTCGGCAAGTTCATCGGAGGGTCTGATGCCATCCCGCAGAACCACAAAGGCTTTTACGATCTCCGTGCGGTCTCGGTCTGGTTTACCAACCACCGCTGCCTCAACGACCGCCGGATGCTCGATCAGGGCACTCTCCACCTCGAATGGGCCGATGCGGTAGCCGGATGAGGTGATCACATCATCATGGCGGCCGACGAAGCTGATGTATCCATCGGGGGATAATTCCACAGTGTCCCAGGTGCGGTAGTAGCCCCCTTCAATCGCTGGCGTGGACTGGTTGAGGTAGCCGGTGAACCACATAAGTGGCGACTGAACTATATCGACCGCCAGCGTGCCTGGTGTGTTTGCGGGAAGTTCATGGCCACCATCATCCAGCACCACCATCCGGTGTCCACGCATGGGGAAGCCCGCTGATCCAGGCTGCACGTGGTGCGCGAGACCATGATGATTGTTTACCACCATACCGGTTTCGGTCTGGCCGTAATGGTCGTGGATCGTCACGCTGAGGTTGGCGGCGAACCAACGGATCACCTCCGGGTTCAGCGGCTCGCCGGCGCTACTGACGACGCGCAATTGGCCTTTTACGCCGGCGGCGGCTTCAGCACCGGCGGCGATAAGCAGCCGATATGCAGTGGGCGCACCCGCTAGGTTGGTGATACCGTGCGTTTTGATGATGGCATACGTGCTCTCAACGGTAAACGGGCCATTATAGAGCGTGGTCGCGTGGCCGAGCAGCAGTGGCCCGGTGACGGCATAGTACAGGCCATACGCCCAGCCGGGGTCGGCGATGTTCCAGAATTTATCGGCTGGCTGCAGGTCGATGGCATCGGTCATATAAACGCGAAACGCCAGTAGCGCCTTCAATGGCACCGGCACTCCCTTTGGCATGCCGGTGGTGCCGGAGGTGGACATCAGCATAAATAAGTCGTTGCCCTGGCGTAGTACCGGGGTGAAGGCCGTGCTTTGCTTTGTCAGTTCTGCGGCGAGGTCAAAATCTTCCGGGCGCACGGGCTGATTGTGGCTGACGACGGCCACTTTAGGGGCGGTAGAAATGTCATCAAGTTTGGCGCGGTTGTCCAGATCAGTCACAATCAGCTTGGCGTTGCTGGTTTTTAGCCGATGCTCGATCGCTTTGGCGCCAAATGCGGTGAAAAAAGGTTGATATACGGCCCCCACCCGCCAGGTGCCAAGAATAGTGACCAGAAGCTCAGGGATCCGGGGCAACAGGCCGCCGACGACATCGCCCGCACCGATGCCTTGCGACGTTAAAAATCCGGCGAATTGAGCCGAAAGGTCGCGCAGCTGCTCGAATGTATAGCTGGCGCGTTGGCCGGATTGGTCCTCCCACTCGAGCGCGATTTTACCAGGCGCAATGTGGCGGTCGCAGCATTCAACGCAGGCGTTGATCCCACCCGTAAGCGAACCGCTCATCAGGTGTTCAATGTCCTCAAGTTGGAAATTTTCGTAGGCGTCACTATAGGCCGGGATTTGGCCCCGGCGTGGTTCGGAAATGGCGGTCATTTGTCTGGTTCATCCCTTTTTTGGCAAAGCTTTCGCGGACCCTTTTGACGGGCTGTACATTTGCTACCCTAAATATGGCACCCGATGACCGCAATGGCGGCATTTTATGGCGGCCTTGAATTTAGGCGGATGTGAGGTGGCGGTAGACCTGCTGAGACGTTCCGATTGCACATATTGAAATTCAACTGTTAGAGTTCCTCCATCAAGAAGGTAAGGGGAGTCAATGACCAATCAACCGGGTCTCTCGATGGATTTTGCTTTGGGCGAAACCGCCGATGCCATTCGTGATACCACGCACCGCTTCGCTTCCGGGCGCATTGCGCCGGTCGCCGCAGAGATCGACCGCAATAATGGCTTTTCGCGCTCATTATGGACCGAAATGGGCGCCCTTGGTCTGCACGGTATAACGGTAGAGGAAGAGTTTGGTGGCCTCGGTTTAGGTTATTTGGAGCATGTTGTAGCCGTGGAAGAAATTTCTCGAGCTTCGGCATCCGTTGGGTTGTCTTATGGTGCACACTCCAACTTATGCATCAATCAGATCCGCCGTTGGGGCACCATTGAGCAGAAGCGAAAATATTTGCCGAAGCTGATATCTGGTGAGCATGTCGGCTCGCTTGCGATGTCTGAGGTGGAATCTGGTTCTGATGTTGTCTCGATGAAATTGCGGGCGGAGAAGCGGGGCGATAAATATATACTGAATGGATCTAAATTCTGGATCACTAATGCTCCGGTTGCAGATACGCTCGTCGTTTATGGAAAAACATCCTTGCAGGATGCTGGACGAGGGATTTCGGTATTTATCATCGAGCGTCACTTCAAAGGTTTTAGGACTGGTCCGAAACTCGATAAAATGGGGATGCGGGGTTCGGATACGAGTGAGCTTATTTTTGAGGATTGTGAAGTACCAGAAGAAAATGTGATGGGCCCAGTCAATGGTGGGGTGGGGGTGTTGATGTCTGGGCTTGATTACGAGCGGGCGGTTCTGGCAGGCGGACCTTTGGGCATTATGCAAGCGTGTCTGGATGTGGTGTTACCCTATGTGCGTGAGCGCAAGCAATTTGGCCGGCCGGTTGGCTCATTCCAACTGATGCAGGGTAAAATTGCTGATATGTATGTGGCGCTGAACTCGGCGCGGGCTTATGTGTATGCTGTAGCCAAGGCCTGCGATGCGGACAAAACCACCCGCTTTGATGCGGCGGGTGCGATTTTACTGGCGAGTGAAAATGCCGTGCGCGTGTCGCTCGAGGCAATTCAGGCGCTTGGTGGGGCTGGCTATTTAAAAGAATATCCAGTGGAGCGCTTTGTGCGCGATGCCAAGCTTTATGATATCGGTGCGGGAACAAATGAAATACGCCGCTTTCTCATAGGCCGCGAATTGATTGGTGCATGATGCATTTAGTAAGTAACATCGATTCTTCATCGGAGGCTTTCCAGCGTAATGTCGCGATCAACCGTGCGCTCGTTGCGCAATTGCGCGACAAAGTAGCTGCTACGGCGCTGGGTGGCCCTGAGTCTGTCCGCGCCCGTCATGTGTCGCGTGGTAAGCTTCTGGCCCGTGAGCGCATCGAACGACTGTTGGACTCAGGGGCGCCATTTCTCGAAATAGGGCAACTTGTAGCCAATGGCATGTATGATGGCGAAGCGCCCGGTGCAGGGCTTATTTGCGGTGTTGGCCAGGTCCATGGGCGCGAGGTGATGATCATCGCCAATGATGCAACCGTTAAAGGTGGAGTATATTTTCCGCTGACGGTGAAAAAGCATTTGCGGGCGCAAGAGATTGCGCTCGAAAACGAACTTCCCTGCATCTATTTGGTTGACAGCGGTGGTGCGAATTTGCCGCATCAGGCCGATGTTTTTCCGGATAAAGAGCATTTTGGCAGAATATTTTTTAATCAGGCCACCATGAGTTCTCGCGGAATTGCCCAAATCGCCTGCGTCATGGGGCTTTCAACTGCTGGCGGTGCCTATGTGCCTGCCATGAGCGATGAAACAATTATTGTTCGCGGTGAGGGAGCTGAAAGCCAAGGTGCAATATTTCTTGCGGGGCCGCCGTTGGTGAAGGCTGCGACTGGTGAAATCATTAGTGCCACCGAACTTGGCGGTGCCGATACCCATGCTCGTAAATCCGGTGTGGTGGATCATGTGGCCGCCAATGATTCACATGCCATTGCGATCGTCCGCGATATTGTCTCCCGCCTGAATAAGGTTAAGCGGATTGATATTGATGTAAAACCGCCTGTTGCGCCACGGTACGATGCTGCTGACCTGTATGGGATCATTCCGGCCGATGTGCGTGCACCGTATGATGTCCGCGAGATTATTGCGCGCCTTGTTGATGCCTCGGAATTTCATGAATTCAAGCCGTTGTATGGCGCCAGCATCGTCACGGGTTTTGCCCGCATTTGGGGATTTCCCGTGGCAGTTCTGGCGAATAACGGTGTATTGTTTTCTGAAAGCGCACAAAAGGCTGCACATTTTATTGAACTTGCCTGTCAGCGTCGGATACCTTTGGTGTTTCTACAAAATATTTCCGGCTTCATGGTGGGAGGTAAGTACGAGGCTGGAGGTATTGCGAAAGATGGTGCTAAAATGGTGACTGCGGTCGCCACCGCCACTGTGCCAAAATTCACGGTTCTGATTGGTGGTAGTTTTGGCGCTGGCAATTATGGCATGTGTGGCCGGGCTTATTCGCCGCGTTTTTTGTTTAGCTGGCCCAACAGTCGTATTTCGGTCATGGGGGGCGAACAGGCTACCAGTGTGCTAGCCACCATCAAGCGAGATGGTATTGAAGCCAAGGGAGGTACTTGGTCAGCACAGGAAGAAGCCGCCTTCAAGGCTCCTATTCGGGAACGATATGAAGCTGAGGGCTGCCCTTATTTTGCGACTGCTCGCTTGTGGGATGATGGTATCATTGATCCGTTGCAAACGCGCGACGTCCTTGGCCTTGCAATTTCCGCCTCGCTCAACGCGCCAATCCCAGAGACGCCACGTTTTGGCGTGTTTAGAATGTGATGGCCATGTTTTCCTCCGTCCTCATTGCTAACCGTGGCGAAATCGCCCGTCGTATTATACGTACTGCGCGGCGCATGGGTGTGCGTAGCGTCGCGGTATATTCTGATGCCGATGCAACCGCCCCATTTGTTGCTGAGGCTGATGAAGCTATCGCAATAGGGTCGCCAGCGGCGCGCGAGAGTTACCTCAACATTGAAAAAATTCTCGCTGCCGCGCATTTAAGTGGTGCGACAGCCATTCATCCAGGTTATGGCTTTCTGTCTGAAAATGCTGAATTTTCAGAAGCGGTCTTGCAAGCGGGACTGATTTGGATCGGTCCACATCCTTCGTCGATCCGGGCCATGGGGCTTAAGGATACAGCAAAAACGTTGATGATTCAGGCTGGCGTTCCGGTGACCACAGGTTATGTGGGCGATGATCAATCAGATGTCCGACTGACGGCGGAGGCGCAACGTATCGGTTATCCTGTTCTTATCAAGGCGGTAGCAGGTGGAGGTGGCAAAGGTATGCGCAAGGTGGATTGCGCACAAGAATTTCCGGCTGCTTTGGTGTCATGCCGCCGTGAAGCCCAGGCGGCGTTTAACGATGATCGCGTTTTACTTGAGATTTATGTGGCTCAGCCTCGCCATATTGAGGTGCAAGTTTTTGGCGATTCGCATGGAAATATTGTACATTTGTTTGAACGCGATTGCTCAGTGCAACGCCGGCATCAGAAAATTATCGAAGAAGCACCGGCGCCTGGTATGACGGAGAGCGTGCGTGCGGCGGTATGCTTAACGGCTTTGAAGGCCGCTAAGGCGGTGAATTACCAAGGTGCAGGAACCATTGAATTTATTGCCGATGCGTCGAATGGTTTGCGGGCGGACCGCATTTGGTTCATGGAAATGAATACCCGCTTGCAGGTTGAACACCCTGTCACTGAAGCGATCACCGGGCAGGATTTGGTGGAATGGCAATTTCGTGTAGCTAACGGGGAATTATTACCACTTTTGCAGAACCAGATAACCATGACTGGTCACGCTATTGAAGCGCGGCTTTATGCGGAAAGCCCTGAGACTGGTTTTTTGCCATCGATTGGCACGTTACGCCATTTCAAACTCGCCTCTCACGGCATACGGGTCGACAGCGCTGTTGAACAAGGCTGTGAAGTAACACCGTTTTATGATCCGATGATTGCTAAATTAATTGTGCATGCGCCTGATCGCGTAACAGCGGCCAACCGTCTCGGTGCGGCATGTCGTATGGCAGAAATTTGGCCTGTCAAAACGAATGCGGCGTTTCTTGCTAACGCACTTACGAATGCCGATTTTATTGCGGGCAGCGTGGATACCGGATTTATTAATGCTCATCTTGATATACTTGTTGCTAAGTTGAACCCTGATAGAAAAATTTTAGAAGCTGCTGCGCTCTCACGTCTGAATGCCTATCACATTCCCGCGGCTCTCATCGGGTTTCGCCTGAATGCGAACCCGCATATTGAGGTACGCCTGCAGTACGGGGACGAAGCTCATATCATTAAGGTGCATCCGTCTGCGCATGGTCAGGTTTATACGGTTGCTAACTATGGAGACGAGACCATCGTTTTTGCGGGTGGTCAATCCTACGTATTTTCAGAAATCACAACCGATTACGGTGTTAACACGGCTGTTGCAAGTGATGGTGCGGTATTGTCGCCGATGCCGGGTCATATTCTCTCGGTAGAGGTTTGCGAGGGTGATTATGTGACGAAAGGTTCGGCGCTACTGGTTATGGAAGCCATGAAAATGGAAATAACACTTGCCGCCCCCATAGATGGCTACATTACGGGCCTGAGGAACAAGGCAGGTGATCGGGTCGCCGAAGGTGTTATTCTATTACGTTTGCAGACCGGAGACTGATCATGGCCGGAAAATATTTTGAAGAATTTGAACTTGGTGACATATTAAGGCATGAGTTACATCGTACCGTCACAGAGACGGACAATCTTTTGATTACGACCCTCACGCACAACCCACAGCCACTGCATCTTGATGCGGAATATGCAGCCCAGTCGGAATTTGGAAAAATTGTAGTAAATGGTCTCTTTACATTTAGTCTGATGGTTGGGCTTTCGGTTGCCGATACCACCCTTGCTACACTTGTTGCCAATCTGGGTTATGATGCGGTGGTTATGCCGAAGCCGGTATTTGTTGGTGATACGTTACGCGCTGAAACGACGGTACTCGAGAAGCGTGCTAGCAAATCGCGCCCGGCGGCGGGGCTCGTTATTTTTGAGCACCGAATGTTCAACCAACGTGATGAGATGGTTTGTCAATGTAAACGAACGGCCTTACTAAAAAGGATGCCGCAATGACTCCACGGTCATGGTTATTTATACCTGGTGACTCACCGGCCAAAATAGCGAAGGCTGCTGGTTCCGGAGCAGACGCTGTTATTTTTGATCTGGAGGATTCTGTTGCCCTGCCACGTAAGGATGAGGCGCGCAGTCTCGTTGCCACTACTCTTAATCATGCTGAGCGGGCTAATTTTCCGCAATTATGGGTTCGCATCAATCCATTGACCTCAGGCTTTGCTCTCGGTGATCTTGCTGCCGTGGTCCCGGCCGGGCCGGCGGGCATTGTTTTGCCAAAGCCGGATTCGGCGACGGATGTTATTAAGTTATCGCATTATCTCGATGCTTTTGAAGCCACCGCAAATATTTCTCATGGTAGCACTAAAATTTTACCGATTGCGACCGAAACACCGGCGTCACTTTTTGGTCTTGCCAGCTACGGCACGGCAGGTCCGCGCTTGATCGGCCTCACCTGGGGGGCGGAAGATTTACCGGCCGCCATTGGCGCAAGCTCCGGTCGTACAGACGACGGTACGTTGACTGACCTCTGCCGCCTTGCGCGGTCACTTTGCTTGGCCGCGGCGGCCAATGCCGGGGTGCCCGCGATTGATACCGTGTATCCCGACTTTCGCGATCTAGCGGGATTACGGATGTCAGCGACCGCAGCGCGGCGGGAAGGGTTTGTTGGGATGATGGCAATTCATCCTTCACAAGTCTTAGTCATCAATCAGGTGATGACGCCATCTGACGACGAGATTGCGTTTGCTCGTCGCATCGTGGATTTATTTGCAGCCGACCCAGGGGCCGGCGTATTGGCGTTGGATGGAAAGATGCTTGACCAGCCGCATCTCAAACAAGCGCGGCGGATTTTGTCTGGTAAATAAAGCTGCAGGAGGATTCAAATGACCGATAGCTTCGTGCGCGGTGCAACAGAGCCACCGCTTTTGGAAATTACGATTGGCCAAGCGTTCGATAGCGCATGTGCGAAATGGCCCACACAAGAAGCCTTGGTCTGCGCGGCGCAATCGGTCAGGCTGACGTGGGCGGCGTTGCAGGCACGGGTTGACGATGTGGCTGCCGGCTTGTTGTCCAGCGGGTTGAAGCCTGGCGATTGCATCGGCATTTGGTCGTTTAACAGGGTTGAATGGACGATTACGCAATTTGCTGCCGCAAAAGCTGGGCTGATTTTGGTGACAGTTAACCCTGCGTACCGGCTCTTGGAACTTGAGTACGCCCTTAACAAAGTTGCTTGCAAGGCGCTGGTGATCTCGCCGCCGTTCAAGTCGAGCGATTACCCGGGCATGATTATGGCGCTCGCCCCTGAATTGGCCGAAGGGACGCGTGGCAATCTTCGAGCCCGGCGTTTGCCACACTTGCGGATGGTGGTGCAGATGGGTGAACAGACGATGCCGGGCGCTGTTTCGTTCGATGCATTGGAGATGGTGGGCCGTGAGGCCGGGCGCGCGGCAATCACAGCTGTGAGTCTCAACCTTATGCCCAGCGATGCTATTAACATTCAGTTTACGTCAGGCACGACAGGAACCCCGAAAGGCGTTACACTCAGCCACCGCAATATTTTGAATAATGGTTACTTCATCGGGCAGGCCATGGCGCTGACACCGCAGGACCGCGTTTGTATTCCGGTACCGCTTTATCACTGCTTCGGCATGGTTATAGGTAATCTAGCCTGCATCACGCATGGCGCTGCTATGGTTTTTCCCGGCGAAGGTTTCGATGCCCTTGCCACATTGCAAGTTGCGGCGGCTGAGCGCTGTACGGCTTTGTACGGTGTGCCTACTATGTTTATTGCAGAGCTTGATCATTCGCGCTTTGCTGAATTTGACCTGCATCATTTACGCACGGGCGTGATGGCCGGCGCCACCTGCCCAATTGCAGTAATGCGGCGGGTTGTAGAAGCTATGCATATGCGCGATATTTCGATCTGCTATGGCATGACCGAGACCAGCCCTGTTAGTTTTCAAAGCAGTGTAGATGATCCACTGGAGCGGCGCGTCTCAACAGTAGGGCGTATTCATCCACATCTCGAAGTGAAGCTGATTGATGCTGAAGCCCGTATTGTTCCACGCAATACGCCGGGCGAGCTTTGTACGCGCGGCTATTCCGTGATGCTAGGGTATTGGGACGAACCCGAACAAACTGCCAAAGCCAAGGATACCGAGGGTTGGATGCATACGGGCGATCTCGCCATACTTGATGACGATGGTTATTGTACCATTGTCGGGCGCATTAAGGATATGGTGATCCGAGGTGGTGAAAATTTATATCCACGAGAGATTGAGGAATATTTATATCGCCATCCTAAAATTCAAGAAGTTCAGGTTTTTGGTGTTCCTGACGGGTTCTATGGTGAAGAACTTTGTGCCTGGATTATACTACGCGATGGCACAGATTTAACTGACGCGGATGTACGAGATTTCTGCCGTGAACAGATCGCACACCAAAAAATTCCTCGTTATATACGGTTTGTAAAGGAACTGCCTATGACGGTGACCGGTAAGCTTCAGAAATATAAAATGCGTGAGGCAATGATCGATGAACTGAAAATTGAGATTTAAAGAGCTTCATCGACCGAAATTTTGCTGCGGATAAAGTGGTTTTTGTAGCGGTCGTGTGATCGGGTCCCATACTATTTATTTAAAAGCAACCGTTCAAGGCGTATTGTGGCGGTCTCTGCTTCTTCAGCTATTTGCCGAAGTTCATCATTATCAAAAAATCTGGATCGTCTCAGACTCACAAGAGCTTGCGTTATACCTTGTCTCTGTAAAACATCATAAATAGCGTTCATACTATCGGAAGTCGTCGTGTCGTTAATGCGGGCACCGATGAATTCGAAGCCAATTTTATTGCCCAATACCCAGCGGCGCATGGCTAGAAAGGTGCCGCCGTTGGTTAGTTTTATTTTTACTTCCTCTGGTACGGACACTGGCGTTTCAGTTTCCACCAATATACCGGCTGGTGTTTCGTCGCAAATTAAGCAATCGACTGTTATGTCAGATACGCCAAAGATAATTTTGCCCATTTTTACGACTCGCTGCCGCTTTATTCGTCGATTATTTGGTTGCATGGCTTATCTATCCTCTCCCCGCATCATCCTTTAAGACCGCTACCAAGTTTGCTAATTTGCTGATGACATCGCGGAACGGACCACGTCCTTCAACCGCTGGCGTACCTAATTGTGTGGCATGTGGCAAAATGCGTGGCATATCAGGGATAATAACGTCGAACGGCCGTCCGATCGCCTGCTCAATGAAGCTTTGACTCAAACCTCCAGGACGGTTTGCCCGGTTTAACAACAGTATCCTACGACGCATCTGCATCGGCCCTAGAGGCAGATCTTCAAAGCGCTGCCAATTTCGAATTGAGCCCTTACTTGGGTCCATAACGACGATTGTTTGGTTAGCCAATTGAAGGAGATCGCGGGCGAACGGCAGGAATTGGTGACCAGTGTCAGCTACGGTTGATGTAAACCGAGACGTCAGTGTCTGGAGCAGGCTAGAAGCACCTTTCGGGCTGTATAACATCTCTCGCTCAAGTTCGGAATTGGACGACAGCACCTGCAGTCGGGTCCCAATGTTTTGAGCCGAACGTTGGACCAGCAGGCTATCAACCCGGTCTGGCGCTTCCAGGGCCATGCAGAGCCCCATGTTTTGGTGTAAATTGAGGTATAGGGCATCGGTTCCGGTATAAAGATCCGCGTCAAGCAGGAGTGTGTGGCGGCGCATTTCGACCCCGATCATCCAAGCGAGATTGATAGCGATTGTTGAACAACCGATACCCCCGCGCATACCAACAATTGCAATCATTGTTCCTTTACGTATCGTGTCGGCTGGGGCTTCAGTTTTGCCTGTTCCTTCGGTCAAACCTGAAAAACATTTGCGAATGGTCTCGACAGTCAGCGGTTTAACCAAATACTCTTTTACACCCAGGTCTTTGGTGATGGTTCGGTAGACGCTGACTTTATTTGCTTCGCCGATAACAAAAACGGACGTCTCTGGTGCGACCACCTCAGCCAGGTCCATCATGGCGTTGAGTGGTCGTTCCTCCTGAGAGATGTCGACCAGCACGACTCGTGGTGGTTTCATCTTACTCAACATTGTCAGAGATGTTTGAAAATCGGTTGTATAAAGCTGGAGGCCCTCTGGAAAGGTGGGTGATAGAGCCTCACGTAATATGTCGGCACTTTCTTCATCGCCGACAAATCCTAAAAAATTTGCACTGGTGTCCAAAGTTGGTTTGTTATCCCCTGATTTGATAAAAAAAGGATTAACGTGCAAAGATTTGTTCATGAGTAACGTTATCCAAGGTATCCTTGGGTACGGCGGTAAGTTGTGCGTGCCAGGATTCCATGTTTTTGTTTGGTCCACTATCGATTAGCTGTATGAAGCCAGAATTGGCCTTGATGGTCTCCAAGGCATACGGGGTCAGCCGGTAACGCGACGCAGACCTGATTGACTTACCTGAATATCGAGATGTGATTCGAGACATGTTATTCAAAGCAGATCCCTGTTTGTATGCTGAGAAGATACTCGTTCGATACAGCGGTGCAGGATTTGATCGTCGATTTTCACACGCGATGTTAATTGATCAATCTTGATATCTGATTGGTCTTTATGAACCCGTGTCTGGATGCTTATATTAAAGACATCCGTAAAATATACAACTATAAGTTATAAGCGCCTGTTTGTTGTGGGCTGGCGGGTGTTCGATAGGGGTATCTAAGGCAAATTTAGCGGTCCATCGCGAATTCAAAATGGCGCCGGGGGTGCATCTAATCCTCGGCGTGGATGATCTCCACATCAGGCAGGCCCCAGCACTCAGCGCCCATATCCTTCGGCATGATTGCCAGGCCCTCGGTTTCGATCTCGCCAACGGACAGATGAAAGCGGCACGCGGCGCTTAATGGCGTACGCAGGATGGCTGTAACCAGGTGTTGAAGCATGGCCTCAGTACATCGCGTGCGAGGGGGCTGTGGGGAATAATGCCGAGACCACATAATGAGCGCAGGCGGGTACGTGTTCAACCTCAGGTTCACGATTGACAGCATTGTTGTAAGGCTGGTTGACCATCAGACGATCAATTCTGGCGGCGTGAATATTTGAGGGACCGCGATCATTGGGGCAAGATCCGGTAGGATTGGCAAGTTTGGTAGCGAGAATCCAGTGACGGTGGTCATGTGCGATGACCCGGCTGACAATGTCCTCAGATTTACCTTCCCAATACCTATCGGCGGTATCGATGAAGTTGACGCCGGCTATTTTTGCGCTTGCAATAATCCCGTTGGTCGTTGGCTCCTCAGCCGGACCACCGAACACTGCATGGTGATGCCGAGGGCGGTTCCGGCTTTGCCTTGCCGTGTGCGCGGGTAGCGAACAAGGCAGGTGATGGCTTGGGGCGGATGGAAGGGAAGATTGAGCAATAAGGCGCCGCTTGTACCGCCATATTGCGAGCCACAGAAAATGCCTGCGAGCATCAGGACCGGCCCAGAGTGCATGGCACAGGTAAGTGGCAGTAGCATGGAAATAGCCGAAAGGGCCGCCCTGCCTGGTAGGACGCTGATGAAATTACCAACTATGACGCCGATAAGTGACCAGATAAGATTTTTTGGTTGAATCGCGACGCTAAAGCCATGCCAGAGGCCGAAGTTGGATTAAGCGTTCATGCTAACCCCAGATGAACAAAGGGAATTGTACTCGCAGCAGCCAGCTAAAAACAATCAGACAGACGATGGCCATGGCGGCTGCAAGACTTAACGTGGCTCAGGGTGATTTTTTTGGTCGCCAAATGCGGAGATCATCACAGTTAGGAAAGTGGTAGGTAGGGGGCGAAATCAGAGATGATGGAGGCAAGATTAATTTTTGAACCAGGCATAACTGATCTGACAGTGCGCGACGCTAATAGTGCTGATTTCACGGTTCTCGAACAATGCTGCTGCAATGCGGATGAAGTTGAGGGCGTTGAACAGTTTGAGTATTGGGACGATGCCTTTCATCGTGCGTTGGCGGCAGCGACTCACAATGGATTGCTGATCAATGTGCTGACGCTGATGTTGAAGGGTCGCGATCAAAGCGAGTGGGGACTTCTGAAGGATAAAGCACAACACTGGAACGTCGGGCCGCATACCAGCGCGAACAATGGGCAATATTAGCGCAACTTCGCCAACGCGAGGTGGAGACGGCACGGCAAGCACCATTCGATCTTCTTGTCCATGTGAGACGAAACATGTTTGGATATTGAACGTCGATTGCATCAAAAGCTTGCCTAGTTTCAATAAAACTTTACTCATATTTATGATTTTAAAAATGAATTTTTGCGAAAAGCCCCTTGGCAAATAAGTTGGTTGTGCAGTATGATTTACTCACTTAATGAAAAAATGAATATATGAAGGAGCTAATGCCAATGAAGACCTACAATGGTAATCGTCGTGAAGTTTTGAAGAAGGCATCCCAAATCATGGGGTTCGCAGCGGTTGCGGGTATTGCGATGAAAGAAACCGCCAAAGCTGACGGCGGCTCAATGTCCCCGGCTTCGGTTGGTTATGTTGATCATCCAAGCGGTACGCACCAATGCTCTAACTGCTCGCTGTATATTCCGGGCACCCCGGCAACTGCTAACGGTCTCTGCAAGGCAGTTTCAGGCCCGATCAGCCCCACCGCTTGGTGTCAGATATGGGCCCCTGCAAGCTGAGACATAAGTTATGAGTCGTGAGACGGGGTAGGACGCGACCAGCAGATACGTGAGGAGAGGAGAAAATTAAATGACCATTCACGCTTTATTAAAAGCTAAGCCGAATGCGATTATTGCCGCGCGGGCTGACATGAAAATTTCTGAGGTCGCCATTTTGCTGGCCGACAAAGGCATTGGTGCTGTGATGATAGTCGACGACGACAACAAGTTGATCGGGATACTGAGTGAGCGCGATATTGTGCGTAGCTTGGCCCGGCAAGCAAACGAAACAGTAACCCTGACGGCGGCTGACCTGATGACAAAGAATCCGATTGTCACCAATCCTGGAGTCAGTATTGAGCAGGTGATGGAGATCATGACCGAGGGTAGGTTTAGGCATCTGCCGGTAATGGAGCATGGGCAGTTGATTGGCATCGTGAGTATTGGTGATGTTGTAAAGGCATGGATTGATCAGCAGGCTCATGAAGTGCATAGCCTGCGCACTTATGTGATGGGTGTAGCTTAATTCTTTCCGTTTACTTTGTAAAAAGCGCAGGTTTTATTACCTGCGTTTTTTTTATGGTCGGTCGAGAATGTAGCCATTTTCGACGAGTTGCATGATGCGGCCAACGCCATAGGGAACGGGGATGGCTTTGG
>VFSW01000132.1_pt1 | contig 94590 bp, 104 predicted proteins | sample 5358111 | NCBI WGS metagenome assembly VFSW01 (sample SAMN11554181, study PRJNA540505) | mine drainage metagenome | isolation source: sediment from site ElyBrook_90M | place: USA: Ely Copper Mine, Vershire, VT | collected 2017 | reverse complement strand
TTACGGCGGGACTTGCACCCGCTAGAGTGCGCCCATGCTGGGCGCACAAACAAAAAAGGGACGAACCTTTAAGGTTCGTCCCTTTTTTTAGTTATTTCCAGGAGTCAACGGCGACGGCGGTACACCACGTCCCAGGCCATGAAACCGATAACTCCGGCGACGACTGAGCACATCACGCCCATGAGCAGGTATTCGGTATCGGGGCTAACCAGTCCGCCAACGAACATGTGGACCACAAAGGCCGAGAGAAACAGCGAACTGATTGCCACCACAAGATAGACCAGCATCTCTCGAAGGGGGGATTGCTTCATGACGGGGACCCTTTAGTTAAGGAGCGCTAGCAGGTGCGGGTGCGCTGGCCGCAGGGGCCGGTACCGGTACTTTGACCTTCAGTATCACCCCGCCCGGTTGCAACGATATCGTTTCCACATCCGTACCCAGCATCGCCAGGTTCTCTGCAAGCCCCAGGTTTTTGCCGACAGCCGGGGCCAGCATCAGGTGTGACAGGCCATGCAAAAGGGCCAACTGGGACTGGGGGTCCTTGGCTGCAGGGGGCAACGCCAATGCGTCACAGCGACAAGCGATCATGGTGCGCGCCGGCCACTGACTGGCTACCCTTATGCGGGGCATCGCCTGGTTTTGTTCTTCACTGACCTTGCGGAGCTGGTCCACGTCATCTGCAAACGTCTTGATCAACTGGTCCTGATCGGACAGGATGTCGTTGATGTTCTGGCCATACCACACCCGGCCTGCCTGCATGTCCACGTTAGAAAGCAGCAGCAGCAGTACCCATATCCAACCTCTCTGGACCAGGAAGCCATGTTTTTTCAAGATCGCACGGGGTTTGAGCAGCCAGGGCAGCCCGCCATAAAGGAACAGGGTGAGACCGAGGAAACCCCAGGCCGAATCACTGATAAAGGCCCCCAGCAGAACTCCCAGAAGCAGATTGCACCCCATGAGATCTGCGCAAAGATTCCGTCGCTGATATAGAATGATGGCCAACAACAAAGCCAGGAGCAACGCCCCACTGATCCAGTCCACAGCTGAAAGGTCGCTGCCCGGAAGGGTTGTGCCCCAAATCATCGCTGCTGCGTTGATGAGCGGATTTTGCCAGGAGCCAAGGTCATGCCATCCCATGCGCAATAACAGGGTCATCGCGGTGGTCAGGACAACCCCGATATAAAAGATGCGTTGCTGCATGCGATCCAGAGGTTTTGACCGCCAGAACCACAGTAGTGAGAGGGGGTAAGCCAGTCCGGCCGGATGCAGGCTCACGCTGAAAGCGCAAACAGCCAGTTGGGCAAAAAATAAACCGCCAAAAGCTCTGGGGGTTTGTCGGTAGGCACGGTCAAGCCAGGCCCCCGCCACAAAAGCCGCCAGCAACTCAATACCGGGTGAGAGCGTATCCAGTTGCTGCAGGGTAAGGGGGGCAATCAGCAGAAGACCGGTGGTCAACAGGGCTTCTTCTTCCGTTCCATGGCACTTCCGCCAGGAATAAAGGCCTGCGGCTGTCAGGGCAAGCATCAGCGTCGTGACAATCTTGGCCGCAAAAATCTGGCCCGGCCACATAAACCCGAGGGGCAGCCACAACAGGGCGCGCATGTCCGGAGTGCCCAAAGTGACCACCGAATTGGCCACCTGATCACCGATAGACCAATCCAGAATCAGTGCCTTGGCTGCTCCCTCGTCAAGCGCATAGGGAGTATGCCGCTGCAAAAACAAAGCCAGGCCACCCCAAAGCAGGAGTGCCAGATATCCCCAATAACGTCTGGGAAACAATTCGGGTTTGGGGTCTGTCATGTTTTAATGCAATCCCGCAGCAAAATCAGCAAGCGCCTTGATTTCCTCGTTACTGAGTCGGTGCGCAATACTGCGCATGATGGCTGAGGGATCGTTGCTGCGACTTCCATTCTTGAAGCGCTGCAACTGGATTTCGGTATATTCCGGGTACTGCCCTGACAAGCGCGGAAAGAGCGCCGGAATACCATCACCGGTGGGACCGTGACAGCCCGAACAAGCCGGAACGCCCCGATCGATGTCTCCTGCACGCCAGAGTTTTTGGCCTATGGCCGCCAATTTAGGGTGAGTGGCCTGGGAAAGCTTGGGGGGTTGTGCGGCGTACCAGGCAGATACGTTGCGGATGTCTTCATCGGACAACATACTGACCACTCCGGACATGATGGGGTTATTGCGAAGAGGTGGGGCCCCATTGACTGATTTCATGTTATTGAGCTGTTTTGCGATGTAGTCCGGTTGCTGGGCTGCGAGATGCGGCTGGGTGGGGATGGGACTGACGCCGTCAGCGCCATGACAGACAAAACATACCGAGTCTGCAATCACCTTTCCTTTCTGGGGGTTTCCCCGGATGGCCCAAGACGACGAAGACAATGCCGCCATCAACGCCAGAATCACTATTTTTTTCATGTCAGGCCCTCGCACACTCATTTGCAACGCCCAGAAGACAGGGACGTCCTGGTAACCCCGCCATTCTATCAGAAGTCAGCAGGGCGTCAGGCGCGCAAAACCGAGCGCAAGCCATTTGATACCGGCATCTCTGAAATTTACCTGAACCCGGGCATCGCTACCGCTCCCTTCGCATTTCAGGATGACGCCAGTGCCAAATTTGGCATGGCTAACCGATTGCCCGATAAAGAAAGGTTGCCCGCTTACTGAAGTGTGTTGCGGTGCCTGCCAGGCGGGCTCACTTGAGGATAGCCAGCGACATAAGTTTTCAGGAATTTCATCGATAAAACGTGAACGCAACCCATAGCGCACCTGACCATGCAACATCCGGCTTTCAGCGCGAGTCAGGATCAACTGTTGACGCGCCCGGGTCATGGCCACATACATCAGGCGCCGTTCTTCTTCCAAACCGTCTGCTTCGGACAGGGCGTTTTCATGGGGAAACAGCCCCTCTTCAAGGCCGCATACAAAAACCACCTGAAACTCCAGACCCTTGGCCGCATGCACTGTCATCAGTTGCAGTGCGTCGGCACCCGGTGCCGCTTCGTGCTCGCCTGCTTCCAGACTGGCGTGCGACAAAAATGCGGTAAGGTCACTTAGTTCGCTGTCATGCTCAAAGCTTGCAGCAGCAGCCACCAACTCCTCCAGGTTTTCTACCCGGTCGGCCCCATCACGCTCCTGACGGTAGTGCTGTACAAGCCCGCTTTCATCCAGCGTAACAGACACCAATTCTTCCAACGGCACAACCTGCGCTGCCTTGTACAACTCTTCAATACACAAAAGAAACGCATTAAGACCCGTGGCCGCTTTGCCACTTAAGCCCACCTGACGGGCAGCCTGATGGAGGCTTAAGCCAGCCTGTGCCGCATGGGACTGCAGGATTTCGAGGGATCGTGCACCGAGCCCCCGAGGGGGAAAATTGACTACACGCAAAAACGCCCCATCGTCGTCGGGGTTGGCAGCGAGGCGAAGGTAGGCCAGGGCATGCTTGACTTCCATGCGTTCGAAAAAACGCAAGCCGCCATAAACCCGGTATCCAATGCCCGCACCGAACAGGGTATGTTCAAGCACCCGGGACTGCGCATTAGAGCGATACAGCAACGCCATATCAGACAGCGCCATTCCCTCCCCCAGCAAGGCGCGCACTTCATCCACCACGAAACGCGCCTCGTCCCCATCGCTGCCAGCCTCAAATACCCGAATGGGTTGTCCAGGTCCTGCAGTGGTCCAGAGATTTTTGCCCAACCGACTCTGGTTGTGGCGAATCAATGCATTTGCCGCATCAAGAATGTTGCCAAAAGAACGGTAATTCTGCTCCAGCCGAATGACTTGGGTGAGCCCGTAGTCACGCTCAAAGTCACGCATATTGCCTACATCCGCACCACGAAACCCGTAGATCGACTGGTCGTCGTCTCCCACCGCAAATACGGCACTCCGGGGTCCGGTCAAAAGTTTAAGCCAGACATACTGAAGACGATTGGTGTCCTGAAATTCGTCCACAAGAATGAAAGGGAAACGGTTCTGGTAATGTTCGCGGATCAGATCATGGCCCTGCAGCAACTCAACGCTGCGTAGCAGCAGTTCGGCAAAATCAACAACGCCTTCCTTCTGACATTGGGCCTCGTAGGCAATGTAGGCATCCCGTTGAACCCGGCTATGCACATCAAAGGACTCGATGGTTGCCGGACGCCGACCTTCTTCCTTGTGGCTGTTGATGAACTGCTGCACCTGGCGAGGCGGATGGCGATCTTCATCCATGTTGAGGCTCTTCATCACGCGCTTGATGGCCGACAGTTGATCCTGGACATCCAGAATCTGAAACAGTTGCGGCAGCCGGGCTTCGCGCGCATGGGCGCGCAACAGGCGATTACACAAACCATGAAACGTGCCAATCCACATGCCCCGTGTATTAATGGGCAGCAACGCCGACAGGCGAGTCAGCATTTCACGCGCGGCCTTGTTGGTAAACGTCACGGCCAGAAGCCCCTGGGGACCAACCTGCCCGGTCTGAATGAGCCAGGCCATACGGGTGGTAAGCACGCGGGTCTTGCCGCTGCCTGCTCCCGCCAGGATAAGCGCCGACTGGCGTGGCAAAGTCACTGCAACACGTTGTTCGGCATTAAGACCAGTCAAAAGTTGGGAAGTCATGTTGTCGCCCGGGAATTGAACTGTGAATTATACGAGAGCACAGCCCGGGTTTGACTCAGGCTCAGGGTATAATTTCGCTTTTGCCCGACAATCTTTCCATGGAAGACCAGTACAATCCCGGCCGCATCGAACCAATCCTCCAGTCAGAATGGTCCGATCGGCGTGTCTATGAGGCCCGCGAAAACCCTTCCCGGCCCAAGTATTATTGCCTGTCCATGTTCCCCTACCCCTCCGGCAAACTGCACATGGGGCACGTTCGCAATTACACCATTGGCGATGTGTTGGCGCGCAGTCATCGAATGAAGGGATTTAACGTATTGCAGCCCATGGGTTGGGATGCTTTTGGCTTGCCCGCAGAAAACGCCGCGTTGCAAAACAAGGTTGCTCCTGCCGAATGGACTTATCAAAACATCAGCGCCATGAAAAGTCAGCTTAAGGCTTTGGGGCTTGCCATCGACTGGGATCGTGAAATTGCAACCTGTCGTCCGGATTATTACCGCTGGGAACAGTGGTTGTTTACCCGACTGTTCCGGAAAGGGCTGGTTTATCAAAAAACCGGCACCGTCAATTGGGATCCGGAGGATCAAACGGTGCTGGCCAATGAACAGGTCATTGAAGGCCGGGGATGGCGCTCGGGCGCGTTGGTGGAAAAGCGTGAAATCCCCATGTATTACCTGCGCATCACCGCCTACGCCGAAGAATTGCTGCGCGAACTGGATAACCTGCCCGGTTGGCCGGACCAGGTCAAGACCATGCAACGCAACTGGATTGGGCGCTCTGAAGGCGCCGTGGTGCGATTTTGCCTTGCCAACGCCCCAGGGGAATTATCCGTTTTTACTACGCGCGCCGACACCCTGTACGGGGTCACTTATCTTGCCATTGCCGCCGAACACCCGCTGGCGTTAGAGGCTGGCAGGACGCGCCCGGATCTTGAAAACTTCATTCACGAATGCCGCCAGGGCGGGGTTGCCGAAGCCGATCTCGCTACCCAGGTCAAGAAAGGCATGGATACCGGCATTAGAGTGCGGCATCCGCTAACCCAGGCACAACTTCCCGTATGGGTTGCCAATTATGTGCTGATGGGTTACGGCGAAGGGGCGGTCATGGCTGTACCCGCCCACGATCAGCGGGATTTTGAATTTGCACGCCAGTATGGATTGCCCATCAAAGCCGTAATCCGACCACTGGATGGGCACCCTGAATCTTCGCTGGCAGAGGCATTTTGCGAAGACGGCGAGGTATTCGATTCGGAAGATTTTTCTGGCCTCAAATCTGCACAGGCCCGCCAAAAAATGGGCGCCGTGCTGCAGGCGCTTAACAGCGGCCACCCCCATGTGCAATACCGCTTAAGAGATTGGGGGATATCACGTCAACGCTACTGGGGTTGCCCCATACCCATCATTCACTGTGCCACCTGTGGTGAGGTGCCGGTACCGGACAAGGATCTCCCTGTCGTACTGCCCGAACAGGTCACGTTTGAAGGTGTGGGCTCGCCCCTCAAGAAGAACCCCTCCTTCTACGAAACCACCTGCCCCACCTGCGGCAAGGCTGCCACGCGCGAGACCGACACCATGGATACCTTTGTTGAGTCCTCCTGGTATTTTGCACGCTATGCCTGTCCCGATCTTGCCACGGGCATGCTGGACGAGCGTGCCAACTATTGGTTGCCCGTTGATCAATACGTCGGGGGCATCGAGCACGCCATTCTGCACCTGCTGTATGCGCGCTTCTTCAACAAGTTGATGCGCGATGCCGGCCTGATCCGGCACGACGAACCCTTCGTCCATTTGCTAACCCAGGGCATGGTCCTTAAGGACGGCGCCAAAATGTCGAAGTCCAAGGGCAACACGGTGGATCCGCAGGCGCTTATCGACCAGTACGGCGCTGATACGGCTCGATTTTTTATTATCTTTACCAGCCCCCCCGACCAATCGCTGGAATGGTCCGATGCCGGCGTTCAGGGCTCTTTTCGTTTTTTGCGGCGGGTCTGGGCCTTTGCCGCCGGATTCAAGGCGCGGCGCGATACCGGCGCTCTTATCGATGCTGTGGTCGCATCCAACCTCCGTTATGAAATTCATGCGCTGCTCAAGCAGGCCAACTACGATCTGGGCAAACATCAGTTCAATACCGTGGCCTCGGCAGCCATGAAATTGCTCAACACCCTGGAAAAAGCAAGCGGCGCCAACGATGCCCTGGTGCAGGAAGGCCTGTCGATCCTGCTGCGCCTGCTCTCTCCCATCACGCCGCATCTTGCTCAAACCTTGTGGCGCGAGTTGGGGTATGGTGCAAGCATTCTGGACGCCCCGTGGCCCGAACATGATCCTGATGCGTTGCAACGCGACACCATTGAACTGATGCTGCAAGTCAATGGCAAACTCAGAGGCTCGATGACAGTCCACCCCGATGCGCCCAAGGCCACACTGGAAGCGGAAGCCCTGGCCCATCCCTCACTAAAAAAGCACCTGGCTGGCCAAACGATAAAAAAAATCGTTGTGGTTCCAGGTCGCCTGATCAACGTAGTGCTCTAGGCCATGCTTACCCGTCGTACCTTTTTGATCGTCACAACCAGTCTTGTCCTGTTGGGCGGCTGCGGTTTTCAGTTGCGCGGTGCGCCCCAGCTTTCCTTTCACCGCGTCTATCTCAGCGGCACCCTGGATAAGGGGCTGGACAATGAAATCCGTACCGCGCTTACGCGCGATGCCGGCATTACCCTCGTTGCCAAACCGGACCTTGCGGAGGTCGTGTTCTATATTTCCCCGCTCATCAAGGACAAGCAGATCCTGACGCTTAATGCGCAGGGAACCGTGTCCCAGTTTACCTTGCTGTTGCAACTTAAATTTCGCGCCACTGACAATGAAGGCAACGAGCTGTTGGCGCCCACCAGCATCACCAACTCGCGTCTTTTCAACTACAACGACGTCCAGATCCTGGCCAAACAGTCCGAAGAACAACTGCTGTACCGGGACATGCAACACGAACTGGTGCAACAAATGTTGCGACGTCTTGCCACAATCAAACTTAAAGCCAATACGGTACCCTAAGCCCGGTGCGTCTTTCTTCCGAAAAACTGGAATCGATTCTGGGCCGGGAACTGGAGCCAATGATTACCGTGCTGGGAGAGGAACCTCTGCTGGCCTTTGAAGCACTGGATTCCCTGCGCAAAGCAGCGCATCAACGTGGATATACCACGCGCGAAGTACTGACGGTGGAGTCTGGTTTTGAGTGGGGCTCGCTTGGCTTTGCCTGCAACAGCACCTCACTGTTTGGCGAAAAAAAACTGGTTGAATTACGCATCCCCTCCGGCAAGCCGGGGGTCGAAGGCGCCCGACATCTGGAAAGGCTGGGCCAACTTTCAAACCCTGACACGCTGGTGCTAATCAGCTTGCCTGCCGTGGACTACCGCACACAACAAAGCGTTTGGTTCAAGGCGCTGGAATCCGCCGGAATGATGATCGTGGCAACTTCCGTGCCCCGCGACCGGCTACCAAACTGGATCGCGCAGCGTCTGGCCGTTCAACAACAAAAGGCAACTCCGGAAACACTGGCCTTTCTGGCCGATCGCGTGGAGGGCAATCTGCTTGCGGCCCATCAGGAAATCATGAAACTTGGATTATTGTTTCCGGCCGGAATGCTTTCGCCCGATGCGGTCCACAATGCTGTCCTTAATGTGGCGCGCTATGACATCCATGACCTGGCCTCTGCCCTGATATCGGGCGACCTGGCCCGGTATGCGCGGACCCTGCGCGGCTTGCGGGCCGAGGGAGAAGCCCTGCCGCTGGTGTTGTGGGCCATTGTGGAGGACCTGCGTGCGCTCAACCATCTGGTCACTGCCCAGCAAAACCGACGTTCGCTAAGCGTTGCCTGCAAGGAAGCACGAGTGTGGGGCCCACGCCAAAAGCTGCTGGAATCTTTGGCCGCGCGCACTGCGCCGGGTGTGTGTGAGGCGGCACTCATCAAGGCTGCCCAGGTGGATCGCACCATCAAGGGGGTGGAACAGGGTGATCCCTGGGACACGCTGCTGGAGCTTGGACTTGGCTTTGAGGTCTGACCCCGATACCATGAGGTCTGACCCCAAACTAACTTTACAGCGATGACACCTGAAGCACTCAAAATTCATATCGAAGGCATCGGGCAAGTTGCCCGGGCTGCTTCACGCCCCATTGCGCGCGCCAGCACTGCAGCCAAAAACCGCGCCCTGCAATTGGCTGCTGTGGCCTTGCGCCGAGATCAGGCTGCCTTGCTTGAAGCCAATCAGGCCGACCTTGCCAGTGCCCGCGAGGCAGGGCAAGACGCGGCTTTTCTGGATCGTCTGGCGCTTGGTGCCGCCTCCATTGAATCCATGGCCGCGGGGCTGGAGCAGATTGCCTCGCTGCAAGACCCGGTAGGCGAAATAACCGGGCTAGTCCGGCGTCCTTCCGGCATTGAAGTTGGCCGCATGCGGGTTCCGCTGGGCGTAATCGCCATCATTTACGAAGCGCGCCCCAATGTCACCGCAGATGCCGCTGGTCTTTGCCTTAAGTCGGGCAATGCCTGCATCTTGCGAGGCGGCTCTGAAGCACAGCGTTCCAACCAGATCATTGCCCGTGCCATGCATGAGGGATTGCAAGGCGCCAATTTGCCAAAATCCGTTATCCAGGTACTGGACATTACGGATCGCGCTGCGGTTGGCGAACTGATTACGCTTAAAGGCCTGGTGGATGTCATCGTGCCGCGTGGCGGAAAAAGCCTGATCGAGCGCATCTCCCGGGATTCCAGGATTCCTGTCATCAAGCATCTGGACGGCGTCTGCCACACCTATATTGACGCCAGCGCCGATGTCGAAATGGCCATACGCGTGGCAGACAATGCCAAGACCCAGCGTTATGGAACCTGCAACACGATGGAAACCCTGCTGGTTCACAAGGCAATCGCTGCAACCATCCTTCCTCGCCTTTGCGCCATATACCAGGAAAAAGGCGTGGAGTTGCGAGGCGACGAAGCGGCCCGACGCCTGGTTGGCAACATCAAACCTGCCGAGGAAACGGATTGGTATGCCGAGTACCTGGCACCGATTCTGGCCATTCGCATCGTTGCCTCACTCGATGCCGCCATGGACCATATTGCACGCTACGGATCACAGCATACCGATGCCATCATCACCAACGACTGGATCAACGCCAACCGTTTTCTGCGTGAGGTGGACTCGAGCTCCGTCATGGTCAACACATCCACGCGCTTTGCCGATGGTTATGAGTATGGCCTGGGCGCCGAGATCGGCATTTCCACCGATAAGCTTCACGCACGCGGCCCGGTGGGCCTGGAAGGACTGACCAATCAAAAATTCGTGGTTCTGGGCAACGGACAGATCCGCGGCGGATGAGGATGTCAGGCGCCGTTGGTATCGTCGGTGGAACTTTCGATCCAATTCATGTGGGCCACCTCGCCATGGCCCAAGAGGCGCAACACCAACTCGGCCTGGAGCAGGTTTTGCTGATACCGGCCGGTAACCCATGGCAACGCACCCCTGAGGCCTCGGCGCAAGACCGTCTGGCCATGGCACGTCTTGCCGCTGAAACTTCCGGTTTGATGAAAGTGGATGCGCGCGAAGTGCAGCGTGCCAGGCCGTCGTACACCATTGACACCCTGCTTGAGCTGCGCGCCGAATTGGGGCCGGAGCGCCCGTTGTGGCTTATTCTGGGGGCTGATGCGTTTCTTAACCTTCCCACCTGGCATCGCTCTGAGGAGTTGCTGCAGCACGCAAACATCGCGGTCGCCTGCCGCCCCGGTGTTGACCTGGGGTCAGGAATCTTGGGGTCAGACCTCAAAATTCCCAAAGCGGCAGGCACCATCGTGCGGCTGGATATGCCGCTCCTTGACATTTCATCAAGCGAGATTCGGGATGCGCTGCGCCATCATCGGCCCACGGGCCATTTGCTCCCTGCGCCGGTCCTGGACTATATTGAATCGCACCGGCTTTACTTATAGGAGACGAATGGATTCCCACCGTATCAAGAATGAGGTCGTCCGGGCACTTGAAGACATCAAGGCCAAAGATATCGAGGTACTGGACGTCCGGCATATGACAACTTTATGCGACTACATGATCATTGCCAGCGCCGACTCCACCCGTCAAACCCGGGCCCTTGCCCACAACGTGGAAGAGCACCTGCGTGAAATGGGAGCCCCTGTTCTTGGAACTGAAGGAAACCTGAGCGGTGAATGGATTCTGGTGGATTTGGGTTCCGTGGTGGTCCATGTCATGCAACCTGCGGTGCGCGAATACTACAATCTGTCAGAACTGTGGGGAGGCTCCTGGCGCCTGCCGCTGCGCGTCGCATCTCACGGCTGAATCCCTTGAAAATCCGCGTTGCCGCCCTTGGTCACCGCATGCCCCATTGGGTGGTTTTGGTAACCCAGGAATATGTCCGGCGCATGCCACGTGAAATGCCCATCGAACTGATTGAACTCAAGCCGGAAGCACGCCGGAGCGGGCGCACCACAGAACAGATTCTGGAAGCAGAAAGCCAGCGCATCCTGCCTGTTCTGCCAAGCGATAGCAAGGTGGTTGTACTGGATGAGCACGGCTCATTGTGGAGCACCGAAGACCTCGCAACGACCCTTAAAAACGCTTTGCCACAGGGCACCGATCTTTGTTTTGTGATTGGCAGTGCGGACGGTTTGCATCCTAACGTCAAGCAACGCGCCACGGTCATCGTATCCCTGTCGCGCATGACCCTGCCCCATGCCATGGTCCGTGCCATCCTGATGGAACAGCTGTATCGTGCCGCAATGATGTTGAAGGGACATCCCTACCATCGTGAGTGAACAGAAAACATGATCTACCTCGCTTCGGGAAGCCCGCGACGAGGTGAGTTGCTGACAAGAATTGGCGTGCCCTATCAGGTTCTGATGCCAGAGCATGGCATGGAGGCAGTAGACGAAACACCAGAGCCTGGTGAAAACCCGGTCAGTTATGCATCACGCCTCGCCCAGGCCAAGGCACGTGCCGGCTGGGCCCGCCTGGAAAAAGCCAACCTGCCGCGCCATCCTGTGCTCGCTGCGGATACCACCGTAGCGCTGGAGGACACCATTCTTGGCAAGCCCGCCGATGCGCAGGAAGCACGAACCATGATGCGCCAGCTTTCCGGTCGCATGCACCATGTAATAACCGCGCTGGCCATGATAGAGGGCCCGTTGCTGGAATCCAGAATTTCAGTCACTCGCGTCTGGTTTCGCGCGCTTTCCGAGCGTGATCTTAACCGGTTTCTTGACACCGGCGAATATCATGACAAAGCGGGTGGGTATGGAATCCAGGGCTACGCTTCCCGCTTCATCGAACATATTGACGGCAGCCCAAGCGGCGTCATGGGCCTGCCCCTGTTCGAGACCGACCAACTTCTTACCCTTTTTGAAACAGGTGTCCCGTGAACAATCAGATATTGCTCAACATCACGCCCCAGGAAACCCGCGTTGCCATCATGGAACTGGGAGTCGCGCAGGAAATTCATGTGGAACGCGCCAGAGCCCGCGGTCTGGTGGGTAATATCTACTGGGGACGCGTGGCCCGGATCCTGCCCGGCATGCAGTCGGCGTTTATTGACCTGGGGCTCGAGCGCGCAGCTTTCCTGCATGTGGCTGATATCTGGGGGCCCCGGCATTCGGACGAACCAGTCCGGCCCATTGAAAAGATATTGTCTGAAGGGCAGTCCCTGATGGTTCAGGTCGTCAAGGACCCTATCGGCACCAAAGGGGCCCGCCTGTCTACCCAGATCGGAATTGCCGGACGGTATCTCGTCTACCTGCCCCAGGAAAATCACGTAGGCATCTCACAGCGGATTGAAAACGAAGACGAACGCAACCAGTTGCGCGAACGCTTTCAGGGCATCATTCCCCCCGACACCCAGGGGGGGTTCATCGTGCGCACCGTAGCCGAATCCACCTCCGACAGGGAACTGCTGAAAGATCTTGAGTACCTGACCCAACTTTGGTCCGACATACTGGAAGCCTGCAAAAAAGCGACGCTGCCCGTCCTGCTGTATCAGGACTTAAACCTTGCCCAGCGCGCCATTCGTGATTTTGTCATGGAGGATACCGACCGGGTGCTGGTTGACTCTCGTGAAACTTTTCACAAGTTGCTGGAGTTTGCCACCCACTACTGCCCCCAGGCTGTTCCCGTTCTGGAACATTACAACGGAGCACGTCCTGTTTTCGATCTGTTTGGCGTTGAGGAAGAAATCGAGAAAGCGCTGGCACGGCGTGTGGATCTCAAATCGGGAGGCTATCTGATCATTGACCAAACCGAGGCAATGACAACCATTGACGTGAATACGGGAGGATTTGTCGGTGTCCGCAACTTTGATGACACCATCTTCAAAACAAATCTGGAAGCCGCGCAGGCCATGGCGCGTCAGTTGCGTCTGCGCAATCTGGGCGGCATCATCATTGCCGACTTCATTGACATGGACAACACGGAACATCGCAATGCCGTACTCAGTGAGTTTACCAAAGCCCTGTCGCGCGACCGCACGCGCATTTCAGTCAACGGGTTCACCACCCTGGGCCTCATTGAGCTGACACGCAAGCGCACTCGCGAAAGTCTGGCGCACGTGCTGTGCGAACCCTGTCCCTGCTGTCGGGGCAGCGCACAACTCAAAACCCCGCAAACCGTGTGTTACGAAATCCTGCGCGAAATCGTTCGTTCTGCCCGTGAGTTCGAGGCAAGGGAATACCGCATCATTGCCCACCAGCGGGTGATTGATCTTTTTCTGGACGAAGAATCCCAAGGGTTGGCAGGGGTCAGTGATTTCATAGGAAAACCCATCAGCCTGCAGGTGGAATCGGAATCAAACCAGGAGCAATACGATGTCATCCTGCTGTAGTTACATGAGGCGTTGCGCCATCATTTCCAGGGCGCCCACCAATATGGTCAGCGTCAGTTGAAAGATCACCATGAGTATCACCGGCGTCAGGTCAACGGTACCCATCATCGGTACCAGCCGACGTAATGGATTGAGGAATGGCCGGGTCAGGGCATCTGCTGCGGGCATGATGGGGCTATAGGGGCTGACCCAACTCAGTACGGCCAGTACAAAAACTGCCACCATCAAAATGTACAGGCCATGGCGCAACACGTTTACTGCTCCCATGGCAAGGATCCAGGGCAGAAAGTGAAACAGCTCAAAGACCCGGACCATGCCAAACAACGTAAGATTGGTTGCCAATAACAGGCACTCCAGTACCCAGGCCCAAATCAGCGGCGTATAGTCCACGCCGCGCAAGCCGGGAACCAGCCAACGCATCCGCCGCACGGCAAAATCACTGAGGGAAACAGAAAATTCGCTGACCGGATTGCGATAAGGTGCGCCAAAAATTTGCAGAAGAAATCGCAACAACGCTGCAAATGAAAATAAACCAAAACCGATTTCAAACAGGAATTGCAGGCTACCGATCAATTCGATTCTCCCGCGTCACTTGCCAGACTATCGCCCAGTTCACGAGAACGCGCTGCTGCGGCATGTATGGCCTGACTCATGGTCTCTTCCAGAGATGCCGCATTCAGTATGGCCAGTGCGGCTTCAGTGGTTCCTCCAGGAGAGGTTACCTTGCGTCGCAATTGTGCCGGTGTGTCAGGCCCTGCCTTGGCCAACATGGCAGCGCCCCGCACCGTGTCCAGCACCAGCGTTGTTGCGGCAGCCTCTTCAAGCCCCATGGAACGGGCAGCTTTGACCATGGCCTCCATAAGCAGAAAAACATAGGCGGGCCCACTTCCAGACACTGCGGTCACCGCATCAAGGTCGTCTTCGCGCGCCACCCATACGGCAGAACCCACGGCCCGCATCAGGGACTGGGCATGCAGACGATCCTCCGGCGACACCTCTGGCATGGCATACAGCCCGGCCGCGCCCTGCTGAACCAGAGCCGGCATATTTGGCATGGCGCGCACGATGTTGACATGTCCTTTCAGCCACCGTGACAGCAGCGCCGTCCGGATTCCCGCAGCAATGCTGATGACTCGAACATCCGGGGAGAGCGGCGGCAAGGCTTGTGTCATCGCAGCCATGTGTTGCGGTTTGACCGCCAACACCAGCGTGCCTGCACCGTTTAGTGCTGGACGCGCTTCCTTATAGGTGGCCACGCCCCAGGTGTCGCGCAACCGTTGCGATGCTTCGGGTTCAATCTCGACCACGCTGATGTCGGTTGTATCCTGGCCGTGAGCAACCAGCCCCCCGATCAGTGCCGAGGCCATGTTACCGCCTCCAATAAATACGATACTCATGATTTGTTTTGACGTTCCCCAAAAATGGCCGTGCCAACCCGCACTATTGTAGAGCCTTCTGCGATGGCTGCGGGAAAGTCCTGGGACATTCCCATGGATAATGTGTCCAATCCATAGCCCTGCCTGTTCAAACCGTCCTGCAATCTGCGCAAGGTGCCAAAGCGTTGGTGCTGTATTTGAGGATCTGCAGTGGGCTCAGGCAAGGTCATCAATCCACGCAACCGCAGGCCCGGCAACCCGATCACCGAAGCCGCAAGCGAGGCAACTGTTTCGGGGGCCACTCCTGCCTTGCCAGGCTCGCCGCTTAAATTGACCTCCAGACAGACATCAAGCGGTGCCAGACCGGCTTCGAGGCGAGCTGTAGAAAGCCGCTCGGCAATTTTAAGTCGCGTCACACCATGAACCCAGTTGAAATGCAAGGCGATGGCGCGCGTCTTGTTACTTTGCACGGGGCCGATGAAGTGCCATTCCAGCGCCAGATCCTTCAGTTGTTCCTGTTTGGCCAGCGCCTCCTGCAGATAACTTTCACCAAAAGCCGTCTGGCCTGCAGCATAGGCTTCCCGAATGATGTCTGCGGACTGTCCTTTGCTGACGGCCAACACCGTAACAGGGCGCCCCCCGGTCAGTTGCCGCACCCGTGCGGCAACCTGTTGCAGATTTTCAGCAACGGTCATGGTTTATGACCAAATGGTTTATCATACCCGACTCAAATCCTTATTATATTCAGGCATGCCATGGCAGGATTAACCCCCGAAACCCCCTGGCCCACAGAGATTACACTGCATCAGGCTTCGCGCCGACTGGATGTGGCGTTTAGTGATGGGCAACAATACCAGTTTCCTATCGAGTACCTGCGGGTCTATTCACCCTCGGCAGAGGTCCGTGGCCATGGACCGGGCCAGGAAACCCTGCAAACCGGCAAACGCCACGTTTCCATTGAAGAAATCATTCCGGTAGGCTCTTATGCCATCCAGATCCGTTTTTCCGACGGCCACGATACCGGGATTTATTCCTGGGATTACCTCAAGGATCTGGGCGTAAACCAGGAGGAGTACTGGGCCACTTACCTTAACCGGATTGAAGCCAACGGCGCCAGCCGGGAATCCCACTGACCTCATGAGCAAGACCCATTTTGGCTTTACCGAGGTTGACGAGGCTGACAAAGCCCACAAAGTTGCCGAAGTGTTTGACTCGGTAGCTTCGCGCTATGACCTCATGAATGACCTGATGTCGATGGGAATGCATCGGCTCTGGAAACAGTTCACCCTTGGCGTGGCAGGGGTCCGCCCTGGCGAATGGGTTCTTGATCTGGCTTCTGGCAGTGGAGATCTGGCTCGTGGCTTTGCGCGCGCTGCTGGAGAAACCGGGCAGGTATTCATGACCGATATAAATTTTGCCATGCTCTCGCGTGGACGCGACCGCATGCTGGACACGGGTCATACCCTGCCCACCACGCAATGCGATGCCGAGCGCCTGCCCTTTCCCGACAACACTTTTGATTGCGTCAGCGTGGCCTTCGGGCTGCGCAACATGACCCACAAAGAGATGGCGCTGTCCGAAATGCTACGCGTCCTCAAACCCGGCGGGCGCGCCCTGGTGCTGGAGTTTTCCAAAATCTGGGAGCCCCTGCGCCCCCTCTATGATGCCTACTCCTTCAAGGTCATTCCCAAAGTCGGTCATTGGGTTGCCAAGGATGAAGCCAGTTATCAATATCTTGCCGAGTCCATCCGCATGCACCCCGATCAGGAGACCATCAAGGCCATGATGGAAGCGGCTGGTTTTGATTCCGTGGATTGGTTTAACCTGTCCGCTGGCGTGGTGGCCCTGCATCGAGGCTATAAATGGTAACGGCCCGCGTGCAGATGTTCTTTTCCGACGGCCTGCGACATTTGATGTCCGCCGCCCCCTGGACAGCGCACCGCCTCAAGCCTTTTGCAGGCTGTGCGATTTCCCTTAATCTGGGAGAGTGGGTCATTCCGTTTACGGTGGATCCGGACGGGTTTCCTGTTCTGTCGGCCACACCTCCCGGTCAGGCCGATTTGTCCATTCAGATTCCCTTGAACGCGCTGCCCCTGTTCCTGACCGATCGGGCCAGCGCGTTGCGCCAGATTCATCTGGAAGGCAACAGTGGATTAGCCACTGAAATCGGGTTTTTGGCAAAAAACTTCCGCCCCGATCTTGAAGAACTGTTAAGCCGCGTGGTGGGTGACATACTGGCACATCGCATGGCCCAAACGGCACGTTCTGCACAGGCATGGGCTCGTGATAGCTTGCGCCGCCTGTCCGAGTCTGCGGCGGAGTATGCAACAGAGGAAGCACAACTGATTGCCAGCCGCACGAGCCTGCACTTTTTTGCCAGTGAAGTGGAACGGCTGGCCCAGGATGTACAACTTCTGGAACAACGCATGGCCAGGCGACCCTGATGCGTATTCTGCGGTTGTTCAAAATCCTGTCTGTGGCCGTGACCTACGGGTTGGACGAGTTTGTATTTTTTCATTCCAGTGCCGCTACGGCACGCGCTGTTACGCGCAACTTATTGTTCTGGCGTCGCTTCACCGAGCCAAGAGGCATTCGCCTGCGCCGCGCCCTGGAAACGCTGGGCCCCATTTTTGTCAAATTCGGTCAGGCCTTGTCCACCCGGCGCGACCTTATTCCGCTTGATATTGCAGATGAGTTGGCCCAGTTGCAGGACCGCGTTCCGCCGTTTCCCGGGGAACAGGCCAAGTCCATGCTGGAGGCCATTTACGGCCGACCGCTGGACACTGTTTTTGCCCAGTTTGAGACAACTCCTGTCGCCAGCGCTTCGGTAGCCCAGGTTCATTTTGCAATCCTTAAAAACGGTCGCGAAGCAGCGGTCAAAATACTGCGTCCCAATGTTCATCGCGCCATCGCGCGTGACGTGGCACTGCTCTATACCCTTGCGCATTTGCTGGAACACTGGTTTTCCGAAGCGCGCCGTTTACACCCTGTACAGGTGGTGGCCGAATTCGAAAAACATCTGGCTGAAGAACTGGATCTGATGGTTGAGGCTTCAAATGCCAGCCAGTTGCGGCGCAACTTTTCGGACCAGCGCCTCCTCATCATCCCAGAAGTGTTCTGGGACTATTGCGACACCCGGGTCATGGTGATGGAACGCATGGCCGGCACACCCATCAGCCAGGTGGACCTGCTTCGCAGCAAGGGAGTGGATATCCCAAAGCTTGCGCGCGACGGGGTCGAAATATTCTTTACCCAGGTGTTCAGGGACGGTTTTTTTCATGCCGACATGCATCCTGGCAACATTCAGGTGGCTGATGACGGGCGTTATATCGGGCTGGATTTTGGCATCGTGGGCACCTTAAGCAACACCGACAAAAGCTATCTGGCCCAAAATTTTCTGGCGTTTTTCCGTCGCGATTATCACCGCGTTGCCCTGGCACACATCGAAGCCGGATGGGTGCCCGCTGATACCCGCGCCGACGAATTTGAATCTGCCGTCCGGTCAGTATGCGAACCGATCTTCGACAAGCCACTTCACGAAATTTCTTTTGGCAAGGTCTTGCTGCGCCTGTTTCAGGTTTCGCGCCGATTCAATATGGAAATTCAGCCACAGTTGGTCATGCTGCAAAAAACGTTGCTCAACGTGGAAGGGCTGGGGCGCGATCTGGATCCCAATCTGGATTTATGGAAAACCGCCAAACCGTTTCTGGAACGATGGATGAGTGAACAGGTGGGATGGCGCGGCCTGATACGCGCATTACGCCATGAAGGGGGTCAATGGGTTACCGTGGTGCCTGAGCTGCCCCGCCTGATCCATCGGGCGCTCACTGCCCCGCCTGAGAGCACCCTTCGTCATGAAGTGGAATCCCTGAGGTTGCAGCAGCGCAGTTTGCAACGCTGGCTTACGGGAGTTCTGGTCTTGCTGGGTTTGCTGGTGGGTATGGCGTTTGCCTTGATGTGGCTGGTACTGCAGGGCAGCTACTAGGCCTTGTCATGTACGACACCCAGATAGGCAGCGCGCACCTTGGGATCGTTGCGCAACTGTTCTGCCGGGCCGTGTACGGCGATCCGGCCATTTTCCAGCACATAACCATAATCCGCCACCGCGAGGGCCGCTGAAGCAAACTGCTCCACCAGCAGCATGGTCATGCCTTCTGCCTTGAGGCGCCCGATGATGTTGAACACTTCCTCCACCAAAATTGGCGCCAGTCCCATGGACGGTTCGTCCAGCAGAAGGACTTCGGGATTGAGCATCAGGGCACGCGCCATGGCAAGCATCTGTTGCTCGCCCCCGGACAGTGTCCCGGCCAACTGAAGTTGCCTTTCCCGCAAGCGTGGAAAAATGTCGAGTGCGCGATCCAGATCACCCTCTATGTCACCCCGCTTTCTTTTGCCTCCAAAGGTCAGCCTCGTAAAAGCGCCCAGCAACAGGTTATCGCGTACTGACTGGGTGGGAAACACCCTGCGCCCTTCGGGCGAGTGGGCCAATCCAATCTTGGCAATGTGATGGGCATGCAAGCCGGTGATGTTTTTCCCCCCCAAAGTGATGCTGCCTCCCGTGGGCTTGAGCATGCCGCTTATGGCACGCATGGTGGTGGTTTTACCGGCGCCGTTAGACCCAATCAGCGTCACGACCTGACCTTTTGGAACGGTCAATTCAATTCCGTGAAGTACCTGGACCTGACCGTAGGCTGCCTTGAGTTGGTTGATTTCCAGCATGCTATGCGCTCCCCGGTCAGGCGGACTGGCCGCCCAGATAAGCTTCAATCACTTTCGGGTCAGACTGTACGGCAGCCGGTTTTCCTTCGGCAATCTTGAGTCCAAAGTCGAGTACTGACACGATATCCGAAATGTTCATGACAACATCCATGTGATGCTCGATCAATATGATGGTGATGCCATGTTCACGGATCTTGCGAATGATTTCGATCAGATCCTTGATCTCAGGCAGGGTCAGGCCTGCCGCAGGCTCATCCAGCAATAGCAGCGCCGGATTAAGGCCGAGGGCGCGGCCAATCTCCAGCAACCGCTGTCGCCCATAGGGCAGATTGCGGGCCTCTTCGTTGATAAACGCCTGCAGCCCCACAAATTGCAAAATGCTGGCAGCACGTTGGCGGGCGGCGGTCTCTTCCCGTTGATACCGCGGTGTATTCAGCATCACATCCAGCAGGTTGGAGCGATAGGTATGGTGTAAACCCACCAGCACGTTTTGAAGTGCCGTCATTTCGCCAAACAACTGAAGATTCTGAAATGTGCGCGCGATTCCCTGCAGTGCAATGGCCGAAGGAGTTTGTCCCGAAATATCCTTGCCGTTAAAAATCACCGCGCCCTGTGTGGGCGTATAAATCCCTGTAAGCACATTCATCATGGTGGATTTGCCCGACCCGTTGGGACCGATCAATCCATGGATAGTGCCCTGAACAACCTTGAGGTCGACTTCATTAAGCGCCTTCAATCCACCAAACTGCATCAAAATCCGCTGCGCTTCAAGCAGTTGCCCGCCGCGTACCACCTGGGGGCCTGTGGATGCCCATGCCGTGTCTGCATGGGAGGAAACCACAACCTGTGTTCGCGCCACCCATTGGGGCTTGAAATGACCAATAATGCCGCGGATCCAGCCCACAATGCCTTCTTGCAGGTAATACACGACAAACAGGATCAGAAATCCAAAAATGGTGATGCGCCAGTTGGTCATTTCCTCCAGCCTGTACGCGCTGAACAACAGCGCTGCAGCACCCAGAACCGGCACCAGCAGGGGTTTGACGGTCCGTTTTCCGCTGGCGATATGGCGCACCACATAAATTGCCACACCCGCTGACGCAACATACGCAAGATCGCGAAAAAGATCGATGTCGTCCAGGAGATTGGGCAGCAGCACCACGATGGCTGCACCTAGCACTGGGCCCATACGGGTTTTGCGCCCCCCCATGATGATGGCCAGCAAAAACAGCACGGTCAGTTCGAAATTGAAGGTGTTGGGGGCAATGTAGAGTTCGTTGAATGTATACAGGCCTCCAGCAAGGCCCGCCAACCCGGCGCTGATGGCAAATGCGTAAACCTTGTAGCGATAAACGCTGACACCCATGCAGTCAGAAGCCACCGGGCTGCCGCGCAATGCTTCGAAAGCCCGGCCAAGATGGGATTTGAGGATGCGATTGACCAATAGCATGGCCACCAGAAAGACGGCAATCACGAAGTAGTAATAGTGCTGTTCTTCCATCACCCAGCCAAACAACACGGGTTTTTTGATAGTGATGCCAAGCGGCCCGTTGGTCAGAAAATCCATTTCATTGATCAGGATCTGGGCGATGGTCCCAAACGCGAGGGTGACCATGGCAAGGTAGGGGCCCGTAACGCGCAGGGCGGGCAACGCCAGCAACAATCCAAAAAATGCCGTCACCAGGATGCTGCAGGGAATGGCCATGTAAAACGGCAAGCCCAGCTTCCAGTTGATAATCCCTGCTGTGTAAGCCCCAATGCCGAACAGGGCCGCGTGAGCCAGGGAAACTTCGCCGGTATAGCCCACCACGATGTCCAGCCCGAACAGCAGGATGGCATAAATGGCAATCAGCACCACCTGGTGAACATAGTATTCGTTATGAATCCATTGCGGTATAACTGCCAGCAAGACAATGCCTGCAAGCAACGCAATCGTCTCTACCGGTTTCATCAATTCAGACCTTCTTGATGGTCGTCTTGCCAAAGATCCCGCTGGGTTTTATTGCCAGTACCAACAGCAACAGAACAAGCCCCGGTACATCCTTGTAGCCCGTGGATACGTAAAATCCGGTTGTGGTTTCGGCAACGCCAAGCAAAATACCGCCAACGATCACTCCCAGGCCGGAAGTCAGCCCGCCGATAATTGCCACCGCGAAGGCTTTAAGCCCCAGTACCGCCCCCATCGAAGCGCCAGTCAGCGTAATGGGAGCAATCAAAACCCCTGCAAACGCCGCCGACATGGAAGACAAGGCGTAAGAGAACGTAATGACCAATCCCGTATTGATCCCCATCAGGCCGGCAGCATCACGATCACTGGAGGTTGCTACCACAGCCTTGCCATAGATGGAACGCCGGTTGAAAAATTCCACCAGCGCCATCATCAGGACGGCCCCCACTACCACCATCAGTTCCATGGGTAAAACATTGGCGCCAAAAAGATGGATGGGTGTTGTGGAGATCGGTGATGGAAAGGGCAGGTCGTCACGACCCCAAACATTTTCGGCAACATTGCGAAAAATAATCCCCAACGCGATGGTGGACATGATCCAGCCAAATTCCGACTTGGTCTTGATGGCGGGCCTGACCCCGACAAACTCCACCAACGCGCCCTGCAAAGCCCCAAACAGCAGGACCAGAGGAATCATCAGCCAGTAGTTGACATAGGGTCCGCCCATGATGTCCCCTGTCAAACTGAGCCCCACCATGGCACCCAGCATCAGGGCCTCGCCCTGTCCGAAATTAAGGGTTCCGGAAGTGGCAAAAGTGGATTGATAACCAAAAGCAATAACGGCATAAATCATGCCGAGAGCAACGCCGCTCATCAGCAGTTGCGGCAGGATATCCATGGAAAGTCCTGGTTGGTGGCTAGGTAAAGTTAGGTATCCCTCAAAGCGGCGCGTCCCGCCTTGGGACGGGACGCGATTCGCTTACCTGGTATGAAGGGGATTTTTTCTGTCTTCTTCGTAGGCATACACCACATGCCCGCCTTTGACTTCACCCATCACCGGAATATTGGCACTGATGGCTTCGTGATTGTCATGGGAATAGGGCTTGTTGTAGTTGGTCACGACGCCTTCCACTTTCTGGGTCAGGTTTTCCAGTGCGGCACGCACCTTGGGGCCATCGGTTGTTCCTGCCTGCTTGATGGCCGCTGCCAGCAAATACATGGAATCGTAACCCTGCGCCGCAGACACCGGAGAAGCAATGCGTCCATTGGCTGGATGGTAGGCCTTGAGGTATGCCTCGATAAATGCCTTGCGTTTGGGTGTATTGGGTTCCTGAATGAAGGTTTGCGGCATGCGTGCGCCTTCGCTGTTGGCCCCGGCATTGTCAATGAAATTGGCCATTGAAAGGGTCCAGCTGCCCACCATGGGAACCTTCCAACCCAGTTTGGCCATGCCATTGGCGATTTGGGCCAGTTCCGGCCCAATGGCATAGGTCAGGATGATCTGCGCACCTGCGGCCTTGGCCTTGAGAAGCTGGGACGTCATGTCCGTATCTTTGATGTTGAATTTTTCAACGGCAACCGGCGTAATTCCTTTGGCCGCCAGAGCCCTTTCCAGATCTTCGCGCCCGAGTTGCCCGTAGTTGGTGGAATCAGCCAGGATGGCCACCTTGGTAAATTTGCGCTTGACCACCGCCTCATCCACAATCATTCCTGACTGGATGGTGTCATTGGCCGAAGTGCGGAATATATAGTTGTCTGGAAATTCGGGGGGCAAAAACTGTTTGGTGACAAGTGAACCCGTTGACACATTATTGATGACCGGGATTTTTGCTTCTTCATAAAAGCGTTGGGATGCCAGCGACACCCCTGTGTTGATGAACCCGACATCGGCAACCACTTGCTCCTTGTTAATGAGCTCCTGCGCAATTTGTACGCCGCGTTCATTTTTGGCTTCGTCGTCGCGCTCGATAAGCTGAATTTGACGCCCCAACACACCGCCGGCTTTATTGATTTCTTCCGTTGCCAGACGAACACCGTCACGCATTGACAGACCCATCGGGGACGACCCACCCGTAAACGGACCGGAAACACCGATTTTGATGGGGTCCGCCGCAATGGCGCTTATCGCTAGAGTCAGCAGGCCAGCGCCCAACAACCGGGCAGCCCGTTTTGGAATTGCAAAACGCATGATTATCTCCTCTATCTCTTGTAGTATCCGGTAATGTCCGGCTTTTAGTAATATTCGCCGCGAGACAGGCACCGCTAGCCGTACCGCAGATTCTAGCACAGGGCCCCCTTCGCAGTGTACCAGTGAAATTCAGCGTCTGCCCCTGATCCAAATCAAGCGGGAAGCTGCCATGGTTTGGCACAATGCCCATCGTCATCAAATATTGCGAGAATTGCATGATCTATGAGCTGGACCATCAAACACCAGCGATTGCGCCAAACTGCTACGTGGATGAGAACGCAGTCGTCATCGGCCAGGTCAGCCTTGGGGCAGAATCCTCCGTCTGGTGCAATGCTGTGCTGCGGGCAGACAATGATGCCATTACCATTGGGCAGCGCAGCAACATCCAGGACGGCGCGGTACTGCACACTGATCCTGGCTGCCCGCTGACCATCGGCAACGATGTTAGCGTAGGGCACATGGCCATGTTGCACGGATGCGTCGTGGGGGACGGCACCCTTGTCGGGATCAAAGCGGTCATCCTCAACAACTCCGTGATCGGAAAAAATTGCCTGATTGGCGCCAATACGCTGATTACGGAAAACAAGGTCATTCCCGACGGCTCGCTGGTTATCGGCGCTCCGGGTCGGGTTATTCGCGCCCTTACTCCCGAAGAGATTGCCTCTTTGCAAACCAATGCAGACAGCTATGTCAGACGCGGAAAACGCTTCAAAACAGAGCTTCGACGGGTCAGCACACCAAAATCGACATAGAATAGGGGCTTCCTGAATTCCTCGGTTCTGTCGCGCATGCCGGATAACCGTACCACCGTTCTTATTGACGGCCCTGTGGGCAAACTGGAAACAGTCATTAACCTGCCCCCTGGCGAAGTGCGCGGTATTGCCCTGGTGGCCCATCCCCATCCTCTGTTCGGTGGCACGCTCGACAACAAGGTCGTCCAGACGCTGGCCAACACCTTTGTCAGCCTGGGTTGTGTGGCCTTGCGCATGAATTTTCGGGGCGTTGGAAAGAGCGAAGGGGTTCACGACGAAGGCCGCGGCGAAACTGATGACTGGCTTGCCGTACACGAGTATGCCAGCGGCTATTACCCTGACCTGCCGGTGTTCCTGGCAGGATTTTCGTTTGGTGCCTATGTCCAGAGTGAAGTGGCACGGCGTATCGCCTGTCAAAAAATGGTACTGATCGGGCCCGCCGTAGGCACCACTGCGCTCGGGTCCGTCCCTGCCAACACACTGGTCATGCACGGCGAACTGGATGACACGATCCCTTTGGCCCACGTTCTGCGCTGGGCTGCCCCGCAGAACCTCCCCATCGTGGTGGTGCCTGATTCGGATCACTTTTTTCACAGACGCCTGCACCTCATCCGTGAATGGGTCACCCTGGCTTGCCGTTTTTAACGCCTCAGGAGCCATCCTCATGTTTCTGCTTTATCTTAAGGCCTTTCATGTGATGTTCATGGTGACCTGGTTTGCCGGGCTGTTCTATCTGCCTCGCCTGTTTGTCTACCACGCCCTCGCTTTTGGGGATATAAAGGGATGCGAACGTTTCAAGGTGATGGAACGCAAACTGTTTTGGGGCATCATGACTCCCGGAGGGATCCTGACCGTGGCCTCCGGCCTCATCATGGCTTTTGTTTTTGGCGACCAGGGCGGCTGGCTTAACCCCAAAATGGCGCTGGTCCTGTTGCTTGTGCTCTACCATGGTTGGTGCGGCCTGTTGTTGCGGGATTTTGCGCAAGATCGCAATGTCCACAGCCATCGCTGGTATCGCTGGTTTAATGAGGCGCCCGTGTTGATTCTGATTCCTGTCGTTATCCTCGCCATAGTCAAACCATTTTGACGATGATCTCCCCTCATCATTTCTTTGCGCCCTGTCCACGCGGGCTGGAGGTTGTGCTGGCTGAAGAACTGGTAGCACTGGGCGCCCAATCCGTAGAACCCTCCGATGCGGGCGCCACGTTTCAGGGAGATTTTGGACTGGCCATGCGGGTTAACCTGGAAAGCCGAATCGCCAGCCGCGTCCTGTGGCAACTCACGAGCGGCCCTTATACAAGTGAACAACAGGTCATTGAAGCCGCGTATCGCTTGCCGTGGTCGGACTGGATTAGCGTAGAACAAACCCTGATGGTTGAAACCAACGCCCATCGCTGTCCGCTCAAAAGCCTGGACTTTGTTACCCTGCGCATCAAGGATGCGGTGTGCGATCATTTTATGGAGCGCTGCAATCGCCGACCCTTCGTGGATACCCGCCTGCCAGATGTGCGGATTCACGCTTTTCTCAACCAGCATTCCTATTTTCTGTATCTTGATACCTCGGGGGAGGCGCTATTCAAACGGGGGGCACGTCTGGAATCGGGGGAGGCTCCGCTCAAAAAAAACCTGGCCGCCGGTATCCTGCAACTTGCCGGCTGGCAACCTGGCATTGCATTGCTCGACCCTTTTTGTGGTGCCGGAACTTTTTTGGTGGAAGCTGCCGAACGCTCGCTTGACCGCGCTCCAGGGCTGGGACGGACTTTTGGTTTCGAACGCCTTTTGGGATGGGATCTGGCGGATTGGGAGCGCATCAAGGCCGCAGCCCAGGCACGTGCCCAAGTGGCCCGGCCGATGCCCATCTGGGGTCATGACCTCAAAGGCGATGCGCTTGAAGCAGCCCGGGCCAACCTTGAAGCGGCAAACCTGCTGGATTGCGTTCAACTAAAACAAGTCAATGTGCTGGAATCTGCGCCTCCTGCCCCCTCGGGATTATTGATCACCAATCCTCCCTATGGCGTGCGCATGGGTGAACAAGCCGAATTGGCACTGCTCTATCCAAAACTGGGGGACGTTCTCAAGCAACGCTATGCCGGTTGGACGGCTTATTTTTTTACCGCAGACATGCGCCTGCCAAAATTGATTCGGCTTACAACCTCACGCCGGATTCCTCTCTTCAATGGCGCCCTCGAATGTCGCCTGTTTCAAATTAAAGTGGTTGCCGGTTCAAATCGCAAGCCCTGATGTCACCCCGCTTCCCGTTGCTGTAACATGGGCGTCATATTTTGTGGGTATAAGCAGATGTCATGGAAACCCTATCTCATCTGCCCACGCTTAACCCGGAGGTTTGTTTGGGAGCCAGCATACTGGTCGTCGAAGATGAGACGGCCATTCAGGACCTGATTGCCCTCAACCTCAACCAGGCCGGTCACGAGACCTTGTTGGCCTCAGATGCCCATGAAGCCCTGGAACGGGTACGCAATGCCCTGCCCGACCTGGTGCTGGTGGACTGGATGCTGCCCGGGATGAGCGGGGTTGATTTGGTCCGCCGCCTGCGCAGCATTGAGCGCACCCGAAACATACCCATCATCATGCTTACGGCACGCGTTGATGAAGCCGACAAGCTTTTGGGCCTCGAGTCAGGGGCCGATGATTACATCACCAAACCGTTTTCGATCCGGGAGCTTAATGCCCGTATCAAGGCTGTTTTGCGTCGACGCGCTCCAGAGATGACAGAAGATCTGGCCCAATTCAAAGGCCTCGTCCTGGACCCCGCAGCCCATCGTGTCAGCGCACAGGGCACTGAGATTGATCTTGGCCCGACCGAATTCAAACTGCTTCATTTTTTCATGACCCATCCTGAACGTGTCTATTCCCGCACCCAAATCCTGGACCATGTGTGGGGAGATCACGTTTTCATCGAAGAACGCACCGTAGATGTTCATATCCGGCGCTTGCGTGCGGCACTTGAACCCAGTGGCTCTGACCAGTTGTTGCAAACTGTGCGCGGCTCGGGCTATCGTCTGACTGCCCTCCCCTGATTTCGCCGGGTCTGGTACCCTCGGGGACAATGAGCCCTTTGAGACCATGATGATTTTCCTGAAATACGCCTTGAGCGCCCTGTTGGTGATCCTGGCCTCGTGCGCGCTGGTTAGCCTTGCGTTTGGCTGGATTTGGGGACTGGCGTCGTTTGCCCTGATCATGACTGGCGTGGTTGCTCGTGACACCTGGCACATGCTGGCGCTCAAACGCTGGCTGCAGCAGCACAGGATAGGTTCCGGATACCAACCCGGCAGTATCTGGAGCCAGGTGTTTGGCCAGCTATACCGACTGGAAAAACATGCTGAACAAACCCAGCAGAAACTGCGCGAAGCGCTGGATCGATTCCAGCACGCCGGCGCCGCCCTTCCCAGCGGGGTCGTCGTCATAGATACTACAGACCGTATTCGCTGGTGCAATCCCAGCGCCGAAAAACATCTGTGCATCCAACTTGATCAGGATCGTGGGCAAAGCCTGACCTATCTGATCAGACAACCCGAGTTTGGCGCCTATCTCAAGGCACCGCCTTCAGAGCAGCCCCTCCTTCTGCGCCGTGTACGGGGCAACGATCTGACCCTTTCCATTCAGGTGGTCCCCTACAGCGCAGAAGAGCGCATGCTGGTGAGCCATGACATCTCTCAGATGGAACGGGACGAACTCGTGCGCCAGGACTTTGTGGCCAACGTATCCCATGAATTACGAACACCACTGACCGTTGTCGGGGGCTTTATAGAAACGCTTCTGGATGGAAAGCCTCTGGATAAGGACACGCAACATCGGGTTCTGATGACGATGCAATCCCAAACAGAGCGCATGCAACGACTGGTGGAAGAACTGCTGACCCTCTCTCGCCTGGAAAGCCAACTGTACTCCACTCCCGATGACCTGGTCCAGGTAAGCGTCCTGATGCAACAGCTGGTATTGATGGGACGCCAGCTCAGCCAAAACCAGCATGAGGTGCAATCCGAATTCACAGGCTCCGACACCATCCTGGGGTCCGAATCCGAGCTGCTAAGCGCATTTGGCAATCTGGTCTCCAACGCCGTGCGCTATACGCCAGCGGGGGGCCACATCAGTCTTGGCTGGCGGCGCGAACGGGGGGACGGTATTTTTTCCGTGCAGGATTCTGGCATTGGCATTCCCCCCGAACATTTGCCGCGATTGACCGAGCGCTTCTATCGGGTAGATCGGGCCCGTTCCCGGGAAACCGGCGGGACTGGGCTCGGTCTTGCCATTGTCAAACAGATCGCGATACACCATGATTCGAGGTTGGAGATTAACAGCGAACCAGGCAAGGGCAGCACTTTTTCATTCAGGATCCCGGCCCACCGAATCGCACCAAAATGATTACCGATATTCGAAACCCTCTCTACATGCCAACACGCGACATTGAAATCATCAATAAACTGGGGCTACATGCCCGCGCTTCAGCCAAACTTACACAGATGGCCTCCTCTTTTCCCTGTGATGTCACGCTGGCGCGCAACGGTCGAAGCGTCAATGCCAAAAGCATCATGGGGGTCATGATGCTGGCCGCGACACGTGGTAGCGTCATCACCCTCGAAACCCATGGGCCGGAAGCCGACGCCGCCATGGACGCACTGGTCACGCTTATCACCAACCGTTTCGACGAGGCCGAATAGCCATGAGCTTTTCGATGCATGGCATTGCTGTCGCCCAAGGGATCGCCATAGGCCATGCGCATCTGTTTCTTCAAACCTCACTCGAGGTAACGCACTACGCAATCCCTACTGAGCACCTGGGCGCAGAAATCCAGCGTTTTGACAATGCCATCACCACGGTTCGTGACGAATTGCACGAACTGGAGCGCCATGTTCCCGCGGGAACGCCGCCTGAGTTTGTAGCTTTCCTGCAATTACATCTGATGATCCTGAACGACGATACCCTGTCCGGCGTACCGCGCTTGCTCATACAGCAGCAGGGGTGCAATGCAGAGTGGGCGCTCAAGCAGCAGATGGATTCACTGATCGAACAGTTTGAGCAAATCGAGGACAGTTATTTGCGTGAACGCAAAGAAGATGTCACGCAAGTGGTAGAGCGGGTATTGAAAGCGCTGTCGGGACAACTGGCCAGCGTAGTACTTGAACAAAAGGCGGACGTGGACAGCATCCTGGTTGCCCATGATCTTAGCCCGGCAGATATGATGGTATTCAAGCAGCAAACGTTTCATGCGTTTATCACCGACATGGGTGGGGCTACTTCACATACGGCAATTCTGGCCCGCAGTCTTGGCATTCCATCCGTCGTAGCGCTGCACCATGCCTGGGCCATGATCCGCGAAGGCGAACCCATCATCGTGGATGGCATGGCAGGAGTTGTCATCGTCAACCCCGATCCGCTGGTGCTGGCCGAGTACCGGCTGCGCCAGGAGCAGTGGCATCTCGAACGCCAGAAGCTCAAGCGCCTGCGTACGACCCGGGCAACAACGCTGGATGGTACCGATATCGAACTGTGGGCCAACATTGAATTGCCAGGTGACGTGGATGCCGTAAAAAAGAGCGGTGCGACTGGTATCGGGCTGTACCGTAGCGAATTCCTGTTCATGAATCGTTCAGACCTGCCCGGTGAAGAGGAACAATTCAATGCGTACCGCCGGGTGGCTGAATCCTTGCGGGGGAATGTGGTCACCATTCGCACCCTTGACATCGGTGCTGACAAACCCATCGAGCAGGCCCCCCGGACGCAAACCCTCAATCCTGCGCTGGGACTGCGCGCCATTCGCTACTGCCTGTCAGAGCCTCGCCTGTTCAAGACCCAATTACGGGCGATCCTGCGCGCGTCCCACTTTGGCAATGTGCACCTGTTGCTGCCCATGCTTTCCAATGGTACCGAGCTTGGCCAGGCATTGGCCCTGCTGGAACAATCCAAGGCCGAGCTCCTTGCAGAAGGAATCCCTTTCAGGATGGACATCCCGGTGGGGGGAATGATCGAGGTGCCTGCCGCGGCGTTGGCGCTTCCGGTATTCATTGGAAAACTGGACTTTCTGTCCATTGGCACCAATGACCTGATTCAGTACACACTCGCAATTGACCGCGCAGACGACAGTGTGGCGCACCTCTATAATCCAACGCATCCTGCCGTTCTTTACCTCGTTGCACACACCATCCGCACCGCCCAGAAGGCCGGAATTCCCGTTGCCGTCTGTGGCGAAATGGCAGGCAACGCCGAGTTGACACGCCTCTTGCTGGGTTTTGGACTTCGCAACTTTTCCATGCATCCGGCACACCTGCCGGAGATCAAGCAGATCATCCTCAAGACCAGCCTGCCGGATCTGCAACCCTTGACCCGCAAAATCCTTAATACCTACGATTCCGAACGGGTGGACGAATTGATCTTGCGCCTCAATCAGCAACCCTGTTGAACCCGATTACGGTAACGCCCCTTCTCCGTACTGGGCACGGTAATCTGCGATTTCGCGCCACTGTATTGCGAGGGCAGGGTCGCGTTGCAAATAGTCCATCAGATGATCGAGGGTGGCTATGCTAAACACCGGAATTCCAAACTGGGCAGTCACTTCTTGTGCTGCCGACCTGGGCGTAACACCCCGCTCCTGGCGGTCAAGCGCTGTCACTACTCCCACCGGAACAGCCTGTACGGCACGCAGCTGAGCCACCGATTCGCGTATGGAAGTGCCCGCCGAGATAACATCATCAACGATCAGTGCGCGTCCGCCCGAAATGGCACCGACCAATGCCCCTCCCTCACCGTGATCCTTGGCTTCCTTGCGGTTGTAGCAGAAGGAGGTGTCGTGCCCCCGTCCGGCCAACGCCATGGCTATCGCTGCCACCAGCGAAATTCCCTTGTATGCCGGACCAAAAAGGAAATCGAAAGAGAGCCCTGAAGCGAGGATCGCATCGGCATAAAATTCGGACAACGCACGCAGCGACGAACCCGTGTTAAACAGACCGGCGTTAAAAAAATAAGGAGTGAGGCGTCCCGCCTTGGTTTTGAATTCGCCGAAGCGAATAACCTGACGCTGGATGGCAAAGGCAATGAAGCGGGAATGGAAATCTGTCATTGACGGCAGAATAAATTAAGCAGCATTTAGCATAACACGCCCGGGGTTGCATCGGCGCGACCTCACGGGGCATCATGCGACATGCCCTTTCACCGCATTCGAGAGCACCTGCAACGATTGTCCAATCGACGCCTGCGGATCATCCTCCTGCTGGGATTTTCCTCCGGGCTTCCGCTTGCCCTGTGCGGCGCTACGTTACAAGCGTGGATGGCCACGGAAGATGTTTCCATCAAAACAATCGGACTGCTGACGCTGGTTGGCATTCCCTATACCTGGAAGTTTCTCTGGGCACCGTTCATGGACCGCTTTGTCATGCCCTTTTTGGGCCGTCGGCGCGGCTGGATGCTGGTCACCCAGATCATCCTGGCAGGACTGATTCTTTTTCTGGGATCGCTGTCCGTTCGCGAGCAACCCCTCCTGGTTGCACTGACCGCCTTTGCCCTGGCCTTTGTTTCAGCCTCACAGGACATCGTCATTGATGCCTATCGCGCCGATCTGTTACCGGCTTCAGAACGCGGTCTGGGCGCCGGGCTAACTGTTCTGGGTTACCGCCTGGCCATGCTGTCTTCCGGGGCATTGGCATTGGTGCTGGCCTCGGTCTGGGGATGGCCTGCCACTTATGGGCTGATGGCAGCACTGATGGGCGTTGGCGTGTACGCCACACTGAGCGCGCCAGAACCTGCAATTGAGGGGCCGCCTCCTGGCACCCTGCGCGATGCGGTGCTGCTTCCCTTGCAGGAATTCATGTCACGCAAGGAGCCCTGGGCGTTTTTGGGATTGATTGTCCTCTACAAACTTGGCGATGCGTTTGCGGGGTCGCTCACGACCGCATTTTTAATCCAGGGAGTCGGATTCGGAATTGCCGAAGTGGGTACCGTCAACAAGGGCATCGGCCTCTTTGCCACTCTCGGTGGTGCTGTTCTGGGAGGGGCTTTAATGGTGCGCTGGGGCCTTTATCGGTCACTGCTGTGGTTTGGAATTCTGCAAGGGGGAGCTGCCCTGTCATTTGCCTGGTTGGCCATGGCAGGCCATCACTTTGGTCTGATGGTGCTGGCGGTATTTCTTGAGAACCTGACCTCCGGAATGGGGACCGCTGCATTTACTGCGCTTTTGATGGCACTGTGCAATACCCGTTTCAGTGCAACCCAGTTTGCCTTGCTGTCCGCCCTCTCGGCTGCGGGTCGGGTTTACGTGGGGCCGCTCTCGGGCATCCTTGTAGCCGCATTGGGGTGGAGCCTGTTCTTTTTGTTTGCGGTACTGGCTGCATTTCCGGGAGTCTGGCTGGTATGGCACCAGCGCCGCGCATTACGCGCGCTCTAGATCCGGATACGGTAAATGGCAAGACTTCCCATGAGGTTGGGAAAAGCATTCACACGCTGCCCATCCGGGCTGATGACAACACGCTCAATGACTTCTGCCTTGATGGTCTGGCACAAACTTTCGAAATCGGCCAGGGTGCACAGATGAATATTGGGCGTGTCATACCACTCGTAGGGCATGGCTTCGGATTTGGGCATGGTTCCCGTCATCACCTGCAAGCGATTTTTCCAGAAACCAAAATTGGGGAAGGTTACAATCCCCTCACGGCCAACCCTCAGCATGTCACGCAAAATGGCCTCTGTCTGCTTCATGGCCTGAATGGTTTGCGAAAGGATGACAATATCGAAGGAACGGTCATCAAAACCGGAGAGCCCCGTTTCAAGATCCATCTGCAACACATTTACACCGTTGCGAATCGAAGCCACAACCCGCTCAGGTTCAATTTCAATACCATAGCCACTGACTTGTTTGGCCTGCTGCAGATAGGTCAGCAACTGGCCATCACCACAACCCAGGTCAAGCACCCTGGCCCCATCCGGGATAGAGCCTGCAATGGCTGCAAGATCGGCGCGAATCATGTTGCCACCTCACCTGCCACCCTTTCGAGGTAAGCACGCACCACAGCAAAATAATCTTCATTTTCCATCAGAAAAGCATCATGTCCCTGAGTTGACTCGATTTCGGCATAACTGACAGCCAGTGAATTGTCCAACAGGGCTTTGACGATTTCACGGGACCGCGCCGGAGGAAACCGCCAGTCAGTGGTAAAGGAAACGACCAGAAATTGTGCTTTGGCAGTGGCTAGCGCAACCGACAGATTACCGTTGTTCCTGGCAGCAGGATCGAAATAATCCAGGGCTTTGGTCATGATGAGGTAAGTGTTGGCGTCGAATCGTTCTGCAAACTTGTCTCCCTGATGACGCAGATAGGATTCGATTTCAAATTCAACTTCCAGCGAAAATTGTGGCTTGTCGGTTAGCAGATCGCGTCCGAATTTTTCCATCATCGCATCATCGCTAAGATAAGTGATGTGCCCCAGCATCCGCGCCAAGCGCAATCCGCGTTCGGGGATCACGCCATGACTATGGTAATCGCCACCATGAAAATCGGGGTCAGAGATGATTGCCTGCCTCGCGACTTCATTGAATCCGATATTCTGGGCCGACAAGTTGGGAGCGCCCGCGATGACAATGGCATGCCCCAGCCGTTGCGGATAGCTCAAGCTCCATTGCAACGCCTGCATGGCCCCCAGACTTCCTCCCATGACTGCAGCAAAGCGATCAATATTCAGATGATCGGCAAGACGCGCTTGAGCATGAACCCAGTCTTCCACCGTTATAAAAGGAAAGCTTGATCCAAACAGATGGCCCGTAGCCGGGTTGGTACTGGAGGGGCCGGTTGAACCATTGCATCCTCCCAGATTGTTGACTCCCACAACAAAAAACCGGTCGGTATCCACCGGTTTGCCTGGACCTACCATGTTGTCCCACCATCCGGTTGAATGGGGGTTGTCCTGATAGGTCCCTGCCACATGGTGCGTACCGGACAGCGCATGACAGATCAGAATGGCATTGCTGCGCGTTGCGTTAAGACTGCCATAGGTTTCGTAAACCAGGTCAAACTGCTCAAGACGCGCTCCCGAGACAAGCTGCAACGGGCCGTCAAAATGAACCTGCCGGGGCGTTACTACGCCCAAAGAACGGGGGGAGTTCATCATCCTGCCAGCCTGTTTTTAAGGATGGCATTGAGTTGCGCAGGGTTTGCGCGGCCACCACAAGCCTTCATTGCGTGACCCACAAAAAAACCAAATACCTTTTCCTTGCCGGCGCGATATTCGGCAACCTGACCAGGATGTGCTGCAATCAATTCATCCACGATTTTTTCCAGGGTAGAAATATCTGAAATCTGTTTAAGGCCCTTTGACTCGATCAGTGTATCGGCCTCTCCGCCATCACTCCAGAGCGCATCAAAAATTTCCCTGGCCATCTTGCCAGAAAGGGTACCGTCCTGGACGCGTCGTAACAAACCACCTAATTGCTGCGGCGTAATACGACTGTGACGAATTTCCAGGCCATCCCGATGCAAGGCCGCAGACAGTTCGCCATTGACCCAGTTGGCGCATAGTTTGGCCTCTCCCTCTACAAAATGCATCAGTGCCAGAAAGTACTGTGCGTGGTCAAAGGAAGCGGTCAGGACGCTGGCATCATAAGGTGACAACCCAAAATCGGACACAAGGCGACTGCGCATGGCATCGGGCAGTTCGGGCAACGCGCTTTGCACCCGCTTGATCCAGGCCTCATCGATACATAGTGGCAACAAATCCGGATCGGGAAAATATCGGTAGTCCTGGGCATCTTCCTTGGAACGCATGGCGCGTGTTTCGTCCCGGTCCGGATCATACAGACGGGTTTCCTGGACAACCTTCCCTCCCGCTTCAATCAGCTCGATCTGGCGCCTGATTTCAAACTCAATGGCTTTTTCCATAAAGCGAAAGGAGTTGAGGTTTTTTATTTCGCAACGGGTTCCATAAGCCTCTTGTCCTTTGGGACGCACCGACACATTGGCATCGCACCGAAAAGAGCCTTCCTGCATGTTGCCGTCGCAAATTCCAATCCAGGTAACCAGCCGGTGCAAAGCCCGCGCATAGGCCACCGCTTCGGCTGCGCTGCGCATGTCCGGCTCGGATACAATTTCCAGCAGAGGGGTACCGGCCCGGTTAAGGTCAATTCCGGACAGCCCATGATAATCTTCATGCAGTGATTTTCCTGCATCCTCTTCCAGGTGAGCCCGGGTGAGACGAACCGGAATTTCCTGACCTTCCAGTTCGATGACGATTTGTCCACCAGACACCACGGGGATTTCATACTGACTGATCTGGTAGCCTTTGGGCAGGTCAGGATAGAAATAATTTTTGCGTGCAAAGATGGACCGTTTTGCAATCACCCCTTGTGCGGCCAAACCAAATCGTATGGCGTATTCCACGGCAGTGCGGTTCATGACTGGCAGTACCCCGGGCAGGGCAAGATCGACCGCGCACGCCTGCGCGTTGGGATTTGCACCAAAAGCAGTGGAGGCCCCGGAAAATATTTTGGAATGTGTGGCAAGCTGCGCGTGTGTTTCCAGCCCGATGACGACTTCCCAATCCATATCGGCTCCTAAGCGCTTGCCAGGGTGGGGACCCGGGTGTGCCAGTCGGTTGCCTGCTGGTAGCGGTGGGCCAGATTAAGCAGGCGCGCTTCGCTGAAATAGTCGCCGATGAGCTGCAAGCCTACTGGAAGCCCTCCTTCACCAAACCCGACAGGAATTGACAATCCGGGCAATCCTGCCAGATTGACGCTGATGGTGAAAATATCGGACAGGTACATCTGGACGGGATCGCTGGTTTTTTCACCAAAACCAAAGGCGACCGTGGGGGTGGAAGGGCCCATGATCACGTCACACTGCGCGAAGGCGTTTTTGAAATCGTTCACGATCAATCGGCGCACCCGTTGCGCCTGCAGGTAATAGGCGTCGTAATAACCGCGGGACAGCACGTAGGTTCCGGTAAGGATGCGGCGCTTGACCTCCAAACCAAACCCTTGTGCGCGGGAGCGCTCATACATATCGGCAAGGTCATCGTAGTGGGGGGCGCGCCATCCAAAGCGCACGCCATCAAAACGGGACAGGTTGCTGGAAGCCTCGGCCGGAGCCAGCACATAGTAAACCGGCACGGAAAGCGCGGTATTGGGCAGGCTGATATCGACACGCGTAGCACCCAGCCGCTCGTATTCCTGCAATGCTGCCTCAATGGTGCGTTCTACATCGGCATTGACGCCGCCACTGAAAAATTCTTTGGGCAAGCCAATGCGAAGCCCCTCTAAAGGGTGTTCCAGCAAGGCAGTGTAGTCTTCCAGGGGTCGTTGAATACTGGTGGAATCGCGCGTATCAAAACCCACCATGGTGTTGAGCACAATGCCCAGATCTTCGGCGCTGGGTGCAAGCGCACCTCCCTGATCGAGGCTTGAAGCGTACGCGATCATCCCGTACCGTGAAACCAGGCCATAGGTTGGTTTGATGCCACTGATGCCGCACAGGGCTGCAGGTTGTCGAATCGAGCCGCCTGTATCCGTGGCCGTTGCAACAGGAGCAAGTCGCGCTGCAACTGCTGCGGCCGAGCCGCCCGAGCTGCCTCCGGGAACTCTGGCAAGATCCCAGGGATTCCTGACCGTTCCATAAAAAGAGGTTTCGTTGCTGGACCCCATGGCAAACTCATCCATGTTGGTTTTGCCCAGGATCAGGGCTCCGGCAGCCTTGAACTGTTCAATGACGTGGGCGTCGTATGGAGAAACAAAGTTGGACAGCATTTTCGAACCGCAGGTGGTCAGCCACCCTTCTGTACAGAAAATGTCTTTATGGGCAATGGGAATACCCGTCAGGGGCCCTGCAGTACCGGAGGCAATGCGGCTGTCAGCGGCATCTGCCTGCACAAGAGTACGCTTGTGATCCGTCGTGATAAAAGCTCCCAGCGTGGGATCAAGCCGGTCAATTCGATCCAGATAGGCCTGCGCCAGTTCGCGACTGGAAACCTGGCGCTTTCGAAGCGCCAGGGCAAGCTGTTTCAGGGAGGTCGTTACAAGATTCATAATTCAGCTATTCAATGACCTTGGGCACCAGGTAGAGGCCGGCTTCCACTTGCGGCGCAATAGCCTGGAATTGCTCACGACGATCAACTTCGGTAACCTCGTCCGGGCGCAGCCTCTGCTCCAGGTCAAGGGCATGGGACAACGGCTCGATACCGCGCGTATCAACCGCCTGCAACTGATCGATAAGTCCCAGGATACCGCCAAGCTGAGTCAATAATGTCCCCACCTCGGCATCTTCAACCCGTATTCTGGCAAGGTGCGCAAGACGGCGCAGATCGTTTTCAGTCAAGGCCACGGACGGGACTCCTTGCATGGAAATGAGAGTGGTAATGGAGTATCATGGAGGGCTTTGAAGCAAGTCACCTAAGGACGCCTTATGTTCGAATTTCTGCGTGGTTATTTTTCCACCGACCTCGCCATTGACCTGGGCACGGCCAATACCCTGATTTATTCTCGGGGAAAAGGCATTGTTCTTAATGAGCCTTCCGTAGTGGCCATCCGTCAAGATGGCGAAACCCATGGCAAGAAAGTCATCCTCGCTGTGGGGCTGGCCGCCAAGGCGATGCTGGGTCGTACTCCGGGCAACATTACCGCCATTCGCCCCATGAAGGACGGCGTGATCGCTGATTTTACCATCACCGAGCAGATGCTCAAATATTTCATCAAGCAGGTGCACGAGTCCCGCCTGCTGTCCCCCAGCCCGCGCATCATCATTTGCGTTCCTTGCGGTTCGACTCAGGTGGAGCGACGAGCCATTCGTGAATCTGCGCTGGGTGCAGGGGCACGCCAGGTATACCTGATCGAAGAACCTGTCGCTGCCGCCATTGGCGCCAACCTGCCAGTTGCCGAGGCAACCGGTTCCATGGTCGTTGATATTGGCGGGGGCACCACAGAAGTGGGAGTCATGTCTTTGGGAGGGCTGGTATACGCCGCTTCCATCCGCACCGGTGGCGACAAGTTCGACGAAGCCATCATCAACTACATACGGCGCAACTATGGCATGCTGATCGGCGAAACCACGGCAGAACAGATCAAAAAACAGATCGGATCTGCTTTCCCGGGCTCTGAAGTTCGCGAAATGGAAGTCAAGGGGCGCAACCTGGCCGAAGGCGTTCCCCGAACATTTACCATTTCCAGCAATGAAATTCTTGAAGCGTTGACCGACCCCCTCAATTCAATCATAGGAACTGTTCATTCGGTACTGGAACAGACCCCCCCTGAACTGGGCGCAGACATCGCGGAGCGCGGGATGGTACTGACGGGTGGAGGAGCATTGCTGCGCGATCTGGATCGACTGCTCATCGAAGAAACCGGACTTCCCGTCCTGGTGGCTGAAGACCCTTTGACCTGTGTTGTACGCGGTTGCGGGCGAGCGCTGGAAGAAATTGATCGACTGGGCATGGTTTTTACTTCGGACTGACACCCCGGGTGCCGGCCATGAAGACTTGAGCCAAAAGTCGGACTGACATGGCCATCCGTACTCCCGACCTGTTCATTCGCGGTCCGTCCCCATTGGCGCGACTGGCCTTTTATTGCGCTCTTGCGGTAGCCTGCATTGTGGTGGATTTCCGTTTTCATCAGCTGGATACTTTTCGCAAAGCGGTCAACGTGGTTATCTATCCCATGCAGGAACTTGCCGGTGTACCCGGCTGGCTAATCCACAGCGCAGAGGAAGCGCTTGATACCCAGCACGACCTGCAGATGGAAAACGTTGCCCTGCGGCAGCGTTTGCTGCAACAAGCGAGCGCAGTACAACAGAGCATGATCTACCGGTCCGAATTAAACGCCCTGAACAAGCTATTAAATTTGCGCGAGCAACAGGCCGGGGCCGGTACCCTGGCCGAAATCGTTGCCGTGGCCCACAATCCTTTTGTGCAGAAAATCGTGATCAGCGCGCCCCAGAGCAGCGCGATTCGCGCCGGATCCCCGGTCATTTCCATTGAGGGTCTTGTTGGACAGGTCACGGCAGTCAATCCTTTTAACGATGAAGTTACCCTGATTACGGACAAAAACCAGGCACTGCCGGTTATGGTATTGCGCAACGGATTGCGCGTCATGACTGCAGGCAACGGAGAGTCCGGTACCCTGTCACTCTCCTATGTTCCAGTGGCTGCCGATATTCAGGCCGGGGATGTTCTCGTCACTTCGGGAATTGATGGGGTGTACCCACCAGGACTCGCCGTAGCCACGGTCAAAACGGTTGAGCGCGATACCGTCGCTGCGTTTGCGCACATCCAGTGCCTTCCGACTGCCGCTGTATACAGCCATCGGTATGTACTGGTTCTGAACAGCGCCCCCATCCAAAAAGACACGCTGCCCAATCTGGACAAGCCGGAACCCCTTGCCCCGAATCCGGCACACAACCCCAGAAAAACCAAAAAGCCCTGACATGGTCGGCATGGCACAACAACCCCAAATCCTGAAACGCCCGGCAACGGTACGGCTGGTGGCGCTAAGCTTCGTGCTGGCATTTTTGCTGATGCTGTTGCCCTGGAGTGGCCCCTGGCTTTTGTTGCGCCCTGACCTCATGGCGTTGCTGCTGGTGTACTGGACGGTGCGTGAGCCGATGCTGATCGGAGGGTGGATTGCCTTCAGCCTCGGCATCTTCGCCGATGTCGCAGACAGTTCAACCCTTGGCATCCATGCCCTGGGTTACTCCATAACCTACTATCTGGCATTTTATTTTCGGACACGTATCCTGTCGTTCCATGCCGCCAACCAGGCCCTTCATATTCTGCCCATCCTGTTTGCAAGCCAGGCCGTGACAGCGCTCACTGCATGGATACTCAAGTTCCCGCTTCCGGGTTGGTGGTGGTGGTTCCAGTCTCCCTTTACCGCCCTGTTCTGGATTGCGTTGCCTGTCCTGCTTGAGCATCAGCGGGTTCGCGACGAACACGCACGGGTTTCCTGAAGGTGCGTCAAACACTTCGCGACCCCCGGGAAGAACGTTGGCAGTTTCAGTTGCGCCTCAAGGTGCTGTGGGGGCTTATCGCCATCCTGTGCCTCCTGCTCGTGACACGCCTGGTCTGGCTTCAGGTGATATCTCACGAGCATTACCATACCCTGGCCGAGGCCAACCGGATCAGCATCGTACCCATTGTGCCCAACCGGGGATTGATCCTGGACCGGAACAACATTGTGCTGGCCGAAAACAATTCCGCTTATACGCTGGAAATTGACCCGTCCCTGAATCACGACCTTGATACTGTCATTGACCAGCTTTCTGAACTTGTTTCCATTACCCCATCGGATCGCAAACTGTTCCGTAAACTGCTGGACGAAAATCATGGCCTGTCTGCGGCACCCATTCGAAGCCGTCTGACCGAAGCCGAGATAGCGCGTTTCTCTGTCAATCGCTATCGATTTCCTGGTGTGGACGTACAGGCACGCCTGATTCGCACTTACCCCCTGGGGACCAGCGCTTCACACCTTATTGGATACATTGGCCGGATCAATGAAGCCGACCAGGATCGCCTGGAAGACCAGGATCTGACGGATCAATATCGCGGCACCAACCACATCGGCAAACTTGGCATAGAAGGTCATTATGAACTGGAGCTCCATGGCGTTACGGGTATGGAACAGGTGGAAACCGATGCCGGTGGGCATGGTGTGCGTTCATTGGCGCGGGTCGATCCGGTTGCGGGAAACGATCTTACCCTGACCGTCGATGCAGCACTGCAACAAGCTGCCGAGAAAGCCTTTGGCGCCCACCGGGGCGCTTTGGTTGCCATCGAACCCGCCACTGGTGAAGTATTAGCTCTGGTCAGCCAGCCCGGATTTGATCCCAACTTGTTCGTGGATGGAATCGACCAGGACAACTGGAATGCGCTCAACAATTCGCCCGACAAGCCGCTCAACAACCGGGCGCTTCGGGGACAGTACCCGCCTGGTTCGACTGTCAAACCCCTGATGGCATTGGCTGCACTTACTTCGGGCAAGCGTACTACAAGCTACAAAATATCCGACCCCGGCTATTTTTCCTTTCCCGGAAGCACTCACCGGTACCGCGACTGGCGCGAAGGCGGTCATGGCGTGGTAGACATGCATCTGTCCATCGTTCAATCCTGCGACACGTACTATTACGGCCTGGCCAATGATATGGGCATCAATATCATGCACGACTTCTTCACCCTGTTTGGATTTGGCCAGAAAACCGGAATCGACATCGATGGTGAGACGGCCGGGTTGTACCCCTCGCCTGAATGGAAACAAAAACGCTTCAAGCAGGATTGGTATGGGGGCGATACCGTCATCAGCGGCATCGGCCAGGGCTACGTTCTTGTTACACCGCTACAGTTGGCGCAGGCCATGGCCACCCTCGCCAATAATGGCGTGATGATGAAACCTCACCTGGTTCGATCGATACGCGATCGCGCCACAGGCGAGGTACGCACGCTGCCCCTTGAAACATCGCGGACTGTGCCGCTTAAGCAGGAAGATATCGACTTTGTGCGTAATGCCATGGTCGACGTGATGAAGCCAGGCGGCACAGCCGCCCAGGTGGGCGCAGGGGCCACTTACCTGATTGCCGGGAAAACCGGAACGGCCCAGGTGGTTGGTGTACGGCAGGGCGAAAAGTACAGCGAAAGCCGTACTACCGAACGCAATCGCGATCACGCGCTGTTTGTTGCCTTTGCACCCGCTGACCACCCCCGCATTGCACTCGCTGTACTGGTAGAGAATGGTGGCCACGGTGGGGCGATTGCGGCGCCCATTGCACGTGAGGTCCTTGATTTCTACCTGCTGGGAAAAAACGTGAATGGCGTTCCAGCTGAAAAGGATTCGGGAGATGTCAGTGATCACGATTAGGGAACTGCGCACCCGGCTACTTGCCCCGCTTGATCCCACCCTGTTCAATACCTCCCTCGTCCTGATGGCCCTGGGTTTTGTGGTGTTGTACAGCGCATCCGGATCGGACATGGGCAAGGTGCTTAGTCAGGCGCGCAATCTGGGCCTGGCATTCATGGCGATGTGGGCCGTGGCCATCACTCCGCCCCATAAAATTGAGCGGGTGGTTTTTCCGATATACGCCATTGCCCTGATTGCACTGGTGGGAGTGGCCCTGTTTGGGGAGGTCAGCCACGGCGCGCGACGCTGGTTGCACATTGGCCCCATGCACGTTCAACCTTCCGAATTGATGAAAATTGCCCTTCCCCTGGCTTTGGCCGGTTATTTTGAATGGCGCGACAAAACCATCTCATGGCGCGACTTCGTGGCGGCTGCACTGCTTTTGCTGGTTCCGGTAGGGTTGGTAATTCGCCAACCTGATCTTGGCACCGCACTCCTGATTGCGTCCTCCGGTTTTTATGTGCTGTATTTTGCCGGGCTGTCATGGAAAGTGATGGGGGGAATGTTGGCAGCCGGGCTAGCCGCCCTGCCGTTGGTGTGGCATGTGCTGCATGATTATCAAAAAAACCGCATTCTCACTTTGCTCGACCCCTCTCAGGATCCTCTGGGTGCGGGGTATCATACGCTTCAATCCATGATCGCCCTGGGCTCGGGCGGATTGTTTGGCAAGGGCTGGTTGCAGGGCACACAGTCCCATCTGGATTTTCTGCCAGAACACACCACTGATTTTATATTTGCCGTGTTTGGCGAAGAATTTGGCTTGCTGGGCGAACTGGTGTTCCTGATTGCCATGCTGGTCATCATCACACGCGGCCTGTTTATCGCCAATGAAGGGTCTACGCAATTTTCCCGGCTGGTGGCCGGCTCTCTTTCGATGACACTCTTCACGTATACTTTTGTTAACGTGGGGATGGTGAGCGGCATCCTTCCTGTGGTTGGCGTCCCGTTACCGTTTCTGAGCTATGGTGGAACGTCGCTTGTGACCCTGTTTATCAGTATCGGGATTTTGATGAGCGTGCACCATCATCGAAAACTGGTCAAACAATGATGCTTCTGTTGCGGCTTGCCGCTGTCTTTCTGATCACTACCCTGCTATTGGGATGCAGCGCATTACCATCCAAAACCGGCACAGGTGGATCGGGGAAGGGCGGGTATTACCTCGATGATGGACCGGGCGATCACCCCCCTGCGCATCTGGACCAGATCCCTGATGCAACTCCCAGAAAGGAGCCGTTAAACAAGTTTGCCAACAAACCCTACACCGCCATGGGAAAAGTTTATGTCCCCAACCTTTCCAACAAACCCTACAAGGAACGTGGGGTAGCTTCCTGGTACGGTCGGCGCTATAACAACCAGAAAACTTCCAGCGGCGAAATCTACGACATGTATGCCATGACGGGCGCGCACCCCACCTTGCCCATTCCCTGCTATGTCCGCGTCACCAATCTGTCCAATCACAAATCAGTAGTGGTTCGCATCAATGATCGGGGTCCGTTTCGTTCTGACCGGCTGATCGACTTAAGCTATACCGCAGCCTGGAAACTGGGTTATCTCAATCAGGGAAGCACTGAAGTAGAGGTAGAGCGACTGTTTCCAAAATAACGCGGGGTATAATGGGCGTTTTGGATATCGGGTTGCCTGTCATGCAGCGTCTGTGTTTATTGTTTTTCTGTCTTTTCACTGGTTTTGCTGCACTGGCTGATGCCACCCTCACCGCTCCCTATGTTGCAGCCCGTTCTTACCTTCTGCTTGAAGTAGAAAGCGGGCAGCTGCTGGCCGCACTCAATCCTGACCAGCGCACGGAACCCGCTTCCCTGACCAAGTTGATGACAGCCTACCTGACCTTCAAAGCGCTGAAGGAGAAAGTGCTCTCGCCCCGGCAAACGATCCCGGTTTCACAGCACGCCTGGAAAGCTGAAGGCTCTCGCATGTTTATCGAACCCCAGAAACCGGCCACTGTTGACGAACTGATCCACGGCGTCATCATCCAGTCTGGCAATGACGCCAGTATTGCCCTGGCAGAGGCCTTATCCGGATCGGAGGAGGCGTTTGCCGAACGCATGAATAAAATGGCCGCCGCCCTGGGGATGGACAATACCCATTTCGTAAACGCCACAGGGCTACCCGATCCACAGCATTACACTACGGCGCGTGACCTGGGGATACTCGCGAGTGCGCTGATCCGGGATTTTCCCGAGTACTACCCCCTTTATTCCATCAAGGAGTACCGCTACAACGGAATCACCCAACCCAATCGCAACCGCCTGTTGTGGATCGATGCCACGGTTGATGGCTTGAAAACAGGGCATACCGACAGTGCCGGATATTGTCTGGTCAGTTCTGCATTGCGCGGCGAGCGGCGCATTGTGTCCGTTGTCCTTGGCACCACCAGCGATTCTGTCCGTACCATCGAAAGCCAGAAGCTTCTCAATTGGGGTTTCCAGACTTTTGAAACCCAGCGCCTGTTTCACAAAAACACGCCCATCAAATCCCTGGAAGTTTTCAAGGGCGTAGCCCGGGAAATCAGGGCAGGGTTTTCTGAAGAAATCTGGGTGACTGCCCCTGTCGGGGAAGGTTCCCGTTTCAGGCAAACGCTTACCACGTTGCAGCCCGTCGTGGCGCCCGTGACTGTGGGACAAAAGCTTGGGACCCTGGAAATCGACTATGATGGTAAACCCGTCGCAACACATGACCTGGTGGCACTGGAATCGGTTCCCATCGGGAACGCGTTTACGCGCGGCTGGGACACTGTACGGTTAATGCTGAAATGAGTGACGTATATCTAAACGGCCGGTTCATGCCCATGGAACAAGCCCTGGTTCCAGTGATGGATCGTGGATTCATTTTTGGAGATGGTGTCTACGAGGTCATTCCTGTCTATGATCGAATCCCCCTGGCTCTGGAACGTCACCTTGACCGGCTGACCAACTCGCTTAAGGGCGTGCGCATTCCCAATCCCCTGACACGCACGGACTGGAAAATGCTGATCCAGCAATTGATTGCGCGTGAACCTGAAGCTGTGCAGTCGGTTTACCTTCATGTCACCCGGGGAGTGGCTGCCCGGGATCACGCATTTCCAAAGGATACGGTCCCGACAGTGTTTGCCATGTCCAAACCCATGGCACCCCCACCCGCCGAATGGCTGCAACAGGGTGTCAATGCCATTACCCACGATGACTTTCGCTGGCTTAAATGCCATCTCAAGACTACCGCCTTGCTGGCCAATGTGCTGCTACGCCAGATGGCTGTTGAGGCAGGTGCGGTAGAATGCCTGCTGATCAGGGATGGGTACCTTACCGAAGGAGCAGCAAGCAATGTCCTGGTGGTGGTTGATGGCATATTGCTGGCACCGCCCCGCAACCATTTGCTGTTGCCTGGCATCACCTACGATTTGGTGCTTGAGATTGCCGCGAAGCACAACATCCCGTTTGAAGAACGTCCGGTCAGTGAATCCGAATTGCGTCGCGCTTCTGAAATCATGATGACCTCGAGCACCCGCGAAATTGTCCCGATTACGGTGCTGGATGGTCGAGCTGTTGGTTCTGGCGTTCCGGGGCCGATTGGCAAAAAGCTGTTGTCTCTCTATCAGAAACTCAAACACCCATGAGCAATCCCTTCATCGAAGCTGGCAGCGAAGATATTTTCCAGTTTCCATGTGACTTTCCAATCAAGGTCATGGGACGGACGGTGGATGGCTTTGCCCAGACCGTCATGGGCATCGTGCTGAAGCATGCCCCTGATTTTGATCCGGCAACATTGGAAATGCGATCCAGCAGCGCCGGCAAATATATTAGCGTTACCTGTACCATCCGCGCCGTATCGCGGGCACAGCTTGATGCCCTGTATCGCGAGCTGTCCGGCCACCCCTCGGTGGTGGTTGTCCTGTGAACCCTGCCCCTTTGCCCCTCCTGATTCGCAATTCGGCCGGATTGACCGAATACGAACCCACCTGGCGTGCCATGCAATCCTTTACGCGCCTGCGTGATCAAAACACCAGCGACGAGCTGTGGTGCTTACAGCATCCGCCTGTTTACACCCTGGGATTGGCCGGAAAACAGGAGCACCTGTTGCAAGCTTCGGACATTCCCGTAATCAAGGTGGACCGTGGCGGTCAGATCACCTACCATGGCCCGGGGCAAATCGTGGTGTACCTGTTAATTGACCTGCATCGTCGACGTCTTACCGTCAAAGGCCTGGTGCGCCTGATCGAGGGAGCGGTACTGGATTTGCTGGCTGCACACCGCGTTGCAGCGGAGTTGCTGCCCGGTGCGCCCGGAGTCTACGTGGAAGGTGCCAAAATCGCCGCATTGGGTTTGAGGGTACAACGCGGATGCAGCTTTCATGGATTGTCACTCAACGTCGACCTCGACCTGGCCCCCTTCCAGAGCATCAACCCTTGCGGCTATGCCGGCATGCCTGTGACTCGAACCCTTGATGTGGGTATTACCGAATCAATCGATCATCTCGAACAACAATTGCTTGACCTGCTCTCTGCACGCCTTGGCGCATGCCCTGCAATGTCATGACCACCAAAGAAAAAGGCGCCCTGAAAACAGCGCGCATCCCCATCAAGATCACTGCCCAAACGCCGCTCCGGAAACCCGACTGGATACGGGTTCGCACAGCCAGTGGGCCGCGCTTCAATGAAATCAAAGCACTCTTGCGCGAAAACCAGCTGCACTCGGTTTGCGAAGAAGCCTCGTGCCCCAACATTGGCGAATGTTTCAGCCAAGGCACCGCAACATTCATGATCATGGGCGACCTGTGCACCCGACGCTGCCCCTTTTGTGACGTCGGCCATGGCCTCCCGAAACCGCTTGATGCGAATGAGCCACAACATCTGGCGCAAAGCATTGCCCGAATGAAATTGCGTTACGTCGTGGTTACGAGCGTTGATCGCGATGACCTGCGCGATGGAGGGGCCACTCACTTTGCCCGCTGCATTGAAGAAATTCGCCGCCAGTCGCCCGGCACCCAAATTGAAGTGCTGGTGCCTGATTTCAGGGGCCGGCTTGAGCTTGCCCTGGAAATTCTTGGAAACTCCCCGCCGGATGTCATGAACCACAATCTTGAAACCGTTCCGCGCCTGTACAAACAGGCCCGTCCCGGCGCCAATTACCCCCATTCGCTGCTGTTGCTCAAACGCTTCAAGGAGGCGCATCCTCAAGTTTCAACAAAATCAGGCCTGATGGTGGGTCTGGGAGAAACCGATGAAGAGATTCTTGCAGTGATGCGCGATCTGCGCACCCATGCGGTGGACATGTTAACGATCGGGCAATACCTGCAACCTACCGCCCATCATTTGCCGGTGAGTCGTTACGTCATTCCCGAGCAGTTTCGTAATTTTGAGCAGGAAGCCCGGAAAATGGGATTTGCTCATGCTGCTTGCGGCCCCCTCGTACGTTCCAGTTATCACGCAGACCAACAGGCGCACGCAGCAGGCATTCAAGGTTCGTAACGACGCGCAATCAGCACAGCGTTATTACCGCCAAACCCAAACGAATTGCTCATGACGATGTCGAGTGCCGGAAGTTCGCGCGCACCCTCCGAGACGTAATCCAGATCGCATTCCGGATCAGGATGCAACAGATGGGCTGTCGGAGGCACGATGCGGGTACGTAGTGTGCCCAGCGCCACCACCATTTCCACTGCGCCCGTTGCACCCATCAGGTGTCCATGCAAGGCCTTGGTAGCGCTGACAGGAATCTGCCGGGCTTCTTCCCCAAATATGGCCTTGATGGCCTGTGTTTCGATGACATCGCCTACCATCGTACCCGTACCGTGGGCATTGATGTGCTGGATCTGGCCTGGTTTAAGCCCCGCCTGGGTCAATGCCTGAGCCATGGCACGCGACTGCCCGCCCACGTCAGGCTGGGTAATATGGCCCGCATCCGTAGTGTTGCCATAACCCACCAGCTCGGCCAGGATGTCTGCCCCGCGGGCCCGTGCCGAAGCCTCATCTTCAAGCACCAGCGCTGCTGCGCCTTCACCCAAAATAAAACCGCTGCGGTGCCTGTCAAAGGGACGACAGGAAGTTTCGGGATGTTCGGGGTCCGGACGGGCAAGCGTCTGCAGGGACTCCCAGGCTTTCATGACGCCCTGGGTCAGAAGCGCTTCACCCCCACCTGCCACTGCATATCGTATGCGACCCGAGCGGATGGCTGTAAACGCTTCTCCAATGGCCACAGCAGAGGATGAGCAGGCGGAACTATAGGTAAAACTCGGGCCACGAATTTTATATTCAATACCAATCTGCCCAGTGGACGAATTGGTCATGAACATAACGATGGTGGAGGGACGTGGACGTGCTGCATGGTTTTGCAGGGACTCGATGTAGGCGTTTTCCAGGGTTGTGGCACCTCCCATGCCCGTTCCCCAGAATATCCCGCAATCCAGTCCAGCGTCGCCTTTGAAGTCGAGGCCGGATTGGCCGATTGCTTCGTGCGTTGCCAAAAGCGACAACTGTGCAACGCGATCCAGCATCAGCCGGCGCAATTTTGGGAAACGGGTTTCGACAGGCACCGTGACGGGTGCAGCCAACGGAGAAGCCAGGGAGTGTATCCAGGGGGTATCAAGGGGGCGCACCCCTGAAAACCCCCGGTTCAATGCCTCAACCAGACTCGCCGCATCCCCCCCCATTGGGGTTAAGGCGCCGACTCCGGTAACGACAACACGGCGCATGGTCAGGGAGCAGAGCCTCCGTCGCCAAGCGTCACTCCCTGCTGCGCCACCATGATGTCGACTTCACGTGCAATGTCGCCAACCGTCTTGATTGGCACGGGCTCGCCTGTCATCTTCAGCTTGAATTTGTCTTCCAGCATGAACATGAATTCAACGGTGGCCAGCGAATCAACTCCCAATTCTTCAAGCTTTGATTCGGGATGGACCTGTTCGGGGGTTAGCCCGAATTCTTCCACCAACATTTTTTGTATGACGGGCAATGAGTTCATGATAATCGCCTTAGCCTACTCGCTGAAGTCGGGGGGAAACGTCGTGCACAACTTGTCCGGCTCTTTGTTTGATGAACTCCAGCGTTTCGTGGGCTACGCGCTCCTTTTGAAAGTCCATGGTAATGATGTGGTAGCAATTTTCCAGCAGGACTTTTTTGACCCGCACGGAAGAGACGCCTTTCTCGATAATATCAGCGTTACGTGGGCTCGCCAGATCATCTTCGATGGCGTGCATTATAAGCGTTGGGGCGGATATTTTATGCAATTTCCGGCGCGCATCCTTCATCAGGCGTTCCGACTCAAACACACCGGTCAGCGGAGAGTGCGAAGAACCCAGGGCTGATGTCCCCCTTTCAGCCATCTGCCTTGCTACCCACTGACGGATGCGCTCATCCTTAAGGCCATAAGGCGGGCGTTCGGTGAGCGACATCATGAAGCGCGCGGGACTGTAATAGCCCAGGAATTTAAACCAGCGCATCCACGTTACATTCCAGCCATCATATTGCAACGGCGCCGAGTACAGGCAAAGGGCGTGAATGTCCGGACTGCGCAAAGCTGCTAGCTCCAGGGACAGGGTAGCCCCGATGCAGAGTCCGGCAACGCTCACTTCTGCGTGTTCGCGTTTCAGCCCGTCAAATTGGGCTTCAACCTGTTCCAACCAGTGCTGCCAGCGGGACGTGTGACTTGGGGTGGCTTCATCAAACACCGAATAACCCTGAATGTTGGGAATGCGCACCGTGTAGCCGCCCATTACATTAAGTTTGCGCCCAATGTATTGCAACTGCTGTGGGGTACCGTATAAACCATGCAAGAGCAGAACCGCACCTTGCCCTTTACCTATCAAATTAATTGTATCGATGGTGCTTAACTCCTGTTCAATCTTCAGCTGATCCATGTTTGTAACATATTGTTACAGCATCTTCCATAAAAAATACTCAGACATTGAAGCGAAAATGCATTACATCCCCGTCTTGTACCTGATAATCCTTTCCTTCCAGACGCATTTTCCCAGTTTCCCTGGCCCCCTGCTCTCCCTTGCAGGCCACGAAATCGTCAAAAGCAATGACTTCTGCACGAATAAAACCGCGTTCAAAATCGTTGTGAATCACAGCCGCGGCGCGGGGCGCGGTGTCTCCCCTATGAATGGTCCAGGCACGGACCTCTTTGACCCCGGCGGTAAAATAGGTTTCCAGCCCCAGTAACCGGTATACGGCACGAATAAGGCGATTCAACCCGGGCTCGGCAAGCCCCATGTCCGCCAAAAATAACGCTTTATCGACCTCATCAAGATCAGCCATCTGGGCTTCTATCGCGGCGCAGATCGGAACTACAGGCGCCCCTTCGGCAAGTGCGCGGGCCCGGACCTCGTCCAGTAGCGGATTGTTGTCAAACCCTCTTTCCAGCACGTTGGCCACATAAAGAGTGGGTTTGGCGGTAATGAGACAAAGCGGTTTCAGCAAATCCAAAGCGTCTGTATCAAGCCCCATGGCACGCACCGGTTGGCCGGTATTGAGTTGCCGTTGCACCGTATCAAGCAGTGCCAGCAGCGCTATGGCGTCTTTGGCCCCTGCCCGCGCGGCCTTCTGGCTTCGCACGATGGCTTTGTCGACCGTTGCAAGATCAGCCAGTGCCAACTCTGTATTGATGGTTTCGATGTCATCAACGGGATTGATCCGTCCTGTCACATGCACCACGTTTGGATCTTCAAAACAACGCACCACGTGAGCAATTGCATCGGTTTCCCGGATCGTAGCCAAAAACTGATTCCCCAACCCCTCTCCCTTCGATGCCCCAGCCACCAATCCGGCAATATCCACGAATTCGGTTACCGCCGGTACCACGCGCTCAGGGTGCACAATGTCCGACAAAACCAAAAGGCGCTGGTCTGGAACCTCAACCACGCCGATATTGGGTTCGATGGTGCAGAAGGGATAGTTCTCGGCCGCAATGCCCGCCTTGGTGAGCGCATTGAAGAGGGTGGACTTGCCCACGTTGGGTAAGCCCACGATGCCGCATTTAAGACTCATTCCATCAATCCTTGGTAGTCGGGACGTCTGCTTTGGGTGGCGTATGAAGTTGCGTCAAGGCCAGTTCTGGCTGTCCTTTTAAAAGCAGTGGCAGAATTTCCAATGCGCGTTCCAAAGCCGCATCGATGGCTTCCTGATCCCCCTTTGAAGGGCGGTGCAACACATAGTCCACCACATCGTGGCGCTCCCCGGGATGCCCTATGCCAACCCGCAAACGCCAAAAGTCGGGAGACCCTAATGCCGCCACGATGTCCTTGAGGCCGTTGTGCCCCGCAGCGCCTCCCCCTTTCTTGAGCTTGATGTTTCCGGGAAAGAGATCCAGTTCATCATGAACCACCAGGATCTCTTCGGGAGCAACGCGATAAAAATGCGCGCTCGCGGCCACAGATCGCCCGCTCTCGTTCATATAAGTGTGGGGTTTAAGAAGCCATAGGTCCTGATTGACCATGGATACCCGCGCGAGTTCTCCATGAAACCTGGACTCGTAACGAAAGCTTGCCGACCCGCCCTGTGCAACCCGATCCACAAACCAAAATCCGGCATTGTGGCGAGTCTGCTGGTATTCGGGTCCTGGGTTGCCAAGACCGACAATCAATCGCACAAGTGAACTTACTTCTTGGTTTCTTTGGCGGCTTCAGGAGCAACAACAGGCGCTTTCTGGTTTGCAGCCGGTACTTCGGCAGCGGCGACTGGTGCCACAACTTCTTCATCTTCTACTCGGGCTGCACGCGGTAATACTGCTGCTGCCACAGGGGGATTCTCGCCCTTGACGATGGCTGCAAACTCAATGCCAGTCGGTGCCGTGATATCAGCCAGGTGCAAGGAGTGACCCACGGCCAGATCCTTGAGGTCCACTTCAATGAATTCAGGCAGATCAGCAGGCAGGCAAAGCACTTCCACCTCGTTGAGAATATGGCTGATGTTGGCCCCTGACTGTTTCACTCCGGGACTGATGTCCGCATTGATAAAGTGCAGCGGCACTTTCATGTGAATCTTGCTGTTGATATCCACACGCTGAAAATCCACATGCAAAACGATGGGCCGGAAGGGATGCATCTGCACGTCCCGCAACAAGGCTGGCTGGGATTCACCGTCAAGCATTAGGGTTAGCACGGAAGCGTGAAACGCTTCCTGGCGCAGCTTGTGAAACAGTTCGTTGTGATCGAGCTCGATGGATTGCGCCTCCTTGCCGGCACCATACAGGATGCCTGGTACGCGTCCGTTGTGGCGCAGGCGGCGGCTCGCTCCGGTGCCCTGCACAGTTCTGTGGGTAACTACGATGTCCATGATGATCTTCCTTTGGTTTTCAGTAAATAAAACCCATCCTCCGCGACCAGAGCATGGGGTGCTGCAAACTATTCCATAAACAATGAGCTGACCGAATCCTCGTCGCTGATGCGCCGCATGGTTTCGGCCATCAGGCCAGCAATGCCAAGCTGGCGGATTCGTGGGCACGCCAGGGCCTCTTCCGAAAGCGGAATGGTGTCCGTAACAACCAGTTCATCCAATGACGACTGGGCTATCCGTTCCACAGCCCGGCCCGATAAAACCGGGTGGGTAATGTACGCCAGAACCTTTGCAGCGCCGTTGCTTTTAAGCGCAGCTGCAGCTTCACACAACGTGTTGGCGGTATCCACCATGTCATCCATGATGATGCAAACGCGTCCAGACACGTCGCCGATTACATTCATGACCTGCGCCACATTGGGCTTGGGACGCCGTTTATCAATAATCACCAGATCGGCCTCAAGGCGCTTGGCCATGGCGCGTGCGCGTACGACCCCACCCACATCTGGTGAAACAACGGTCAGATCCTGGTGCCCGGAACGCCACACATCGCCAAGCAGGACAGGTGCCGAATAAACGTTGTCCACCGGGATGTCAAAAAACCCCTGGATCTGGTCCGAGTGCAGATCCATGGTCAGGACCCGATCCACCCCCACACCCTGAAGCATGTTGGCTACCACCTTGGCAGAAATGGCAACGCGGGCCGAACGCGGGCGCCGATCCTGGCGCGCATAGCCAAAATAGGGAATGGCCGCAGTGATGCGAGCCGCTGAAGAACGCTTGAGCGCATCGCACATCACCATGACTTCCATCAGGTGGTCATTGGTGGGCGCACAGGTGGACTGCAGGATGAAGCAATCCTTGCCGCGAACATTTTCGAGGATTTCCACCATCACTTCGCCATCGCTGAAACGGCCCACCGTGGCACGGCCCACGGAAATATTGAGGTGGGCAGCCACCTCACTGGCAAGTTTTGGATTGGCGGTGCCGGTAAACACCATTAGATTGGCAGACGACATGGAGCTCCTGGCTTGATGTGGTCGGGCGCTTCCATGGCAGGGGAGGTAGGGATCGAACCTACGAATGCCGGAATCAAAATCCGGTGCCTTACCACTTGGCGACTCCCCTGTAGCGTTACACCCAATCCCGCAAGGGATGTTGATTCATCCCGCGGGCAACGAACCCTTTGTATTCCGGCGGTATTTGCAACAGTGCTGATCGAGCCTCAGATTCTTCGGTAAATGGGACAAAACAGCACGCCCCCGAACCCGTCATTCGCGCTTCTCCCCAGCGACCAAGCCACGTCAGCAACTGGGCAACCTGCGGATAGCGGCGCATCACCACAGGTTGAAGGTCGTTGCGCCCAAATCCCATCGAAAAGTCGCACATTCTGACTGTGATCGAATCCCTTGTCAAATCAGGGTCCTCAAAGATTTCCCGGGTTGCCACGGCAAGTTCCGGGTGGGCGATCAGGTACCAGCATTCGGGCACGTCAAGAGGCGTTAACTGTTCACCAATTCCTTCTGCAAATGCACTATGCCCCCCGATAAATACCGGTACATCAGCCCCCAACTCCATTCCCAGAGCCGCCAGTTGTGCGCGATCCCAATTAAGCCCCCAGAGGCGGTTAAGCGCCAGCAGGGTAGTTGCCGCATCAGAGCTTCCCCCGCCCAGGCCCCCTCCCAGGGGAATCCGCTTTTCAATGCCGATAATGGCGCCGTAACCTGTCCCGCTTTTATGCTGCAAAAGGTGCGCTGCGCGGATAGAAAGATCATCCTGCGCAGTAATTCCAGGAAGCGGGCGTTGCTGCTCAATGCTGGCCGAATCGGTTCGCGTAAAGCTCAGGTCGTCGCCATAGTCCACAAAGGTAAACAGGGTTTGCAAGGTGTGGTAGCCATCCCTGCGGCGACCGGTGATATGCAGAAACAAGTTCAGTTTTGCCGGGGCAGGAACCTTCTGATAGTTAGTGCTCACTTATTGCCCCGTTCAATAACCCATTGGTCAAATTTAAGCCTGATGGTCATTTCATCATGATGCAGCTCGATGGTCCCGGGCAGCCACTGATCACCCACCCGACGCCAGTCGGCGTACTGAAGCAACCAACCCGCCTGGGACAGTGATTCGGGGTTTCCCTGTAAATCATGGGTAAAAACCGCAGGCCCTGCCGGGTCAGCCCGGCCCAGAACCCACCAGGGCAATCCTTCCAATGGCAAAGCGTACCCCAGCACAGCCTGTGTAAGCTCTACTGTGTCAGTGGCCCAGTACTCGCTATGGTCAGACATGATCAAGTGAACGAACCGCGGTGTTTGATCCAGCTGGGCCACCGTGGATCCCAACGGCGTCAGTAACGCCACATGCTGGTTTGCACCATGACTGGACCAATCAATCTTGCCGCTGTCAGTCCCCGAGGGTTGATGAACAGCGAAGCGCCCGGAAAACCGGAAGCCCTGAACAGCCCCCTGCCCGATGGTTTGATCTTCGAAGGGCGCGGTGTGGGGCAGGCTGGCACAACCACAAAGCACCACCAAGAAGCCTGCAGCCCAGGCTTTGATCGGCATCATGAATCAATGGATAAAGCGGCGTAGCGCTGAAGTCAAGACTTCGTTATCAGGATTGGCCTTGAGACTGGTTTCCCAGGTCTGCCGCGCCGCAGCCTGGTCTCCAGAAACCCACAGCACTTCACCCAAATGCGCCGCAATTTCAGGATCATCCTGAAGCGCATAGGCGCGTTTTAGCGTCGCTATGGATTCCGGGAGATGCCCCATGCGAAACTGCACCCAACCCAGGCTATCCATGATGAAGGGATCATTGGGGGCAAGTGTTAACGCTTTCTGAATCAATAGAAGCGCTTCGTCCAAACGAAGATCGCGATCGGCCAAACTGTACCCCAATGCGTTGTAAGCATGGGCGTACTGGGGCCGCAGCGCAATCACCCGGCGAAGATCCTGCTCCAGCGTATCAAGGTGGTTGAGTTTGTCTGCCACGATTGCCCGCTCGTACAGCAAATCAGGGGAATCAGGATTGACATGCAAAGCGACCGTAAGCGTATTAAACGCGCCCTGATAATCACCGGACTCCCGCAGCATCTGTTCTTCAGCCAATACCTTCTGCACTTGTTGATCCTCTGTATGCGCCGGAACCGCATGCAACAAATCAAGCGCCTTCTTGAGTTGATTTTGATGCGCCCACATCAAGGCAACCCGGATCTGCGCCATCGTCAATTGGTCTCCCGCAGCAACCATGCCGTACCATTCGATAGCTTTGTCCCACTGCTTCTCTTCCTCATACACCTGACCAAGGTAGAAGCGAATCACGTCAGGGTCGCGATATCCCTGAGCCAACGCCTTTTGGTAGAGTTGTTCTGCTCCTGCGTAATCTTTTAACTGCATGGTCAAGAGTGCAACCGCGAGCGTCAGGTCGGGATTGTTTGGGGCCTCGCTGAGCAGTACGCTGAATTGTTCGCGTGCTTTCTCATAATCCCTCAATTCAACCAGATAGCGTGCAAACAACAATCTTAAATCGCGGGATTGGGGATAACGCTGCAAAAAATTCTGATAGAAGGCAAGCGCCTGTTCGCTGTTCTGTTCCTGCAATACCCGTCCTTCCAGCAATGCAGAAGCTTCCCAACCGGGGCGCAGACGCGATGCGGCGCGTGCTTCCTCCAAAGCCTCTTCATTTTTACCGGCAAGAAAGGCGGCAGAACCCACCAGATAATGCGCTTCAGGAATTTGAGGATAGGGTTGGGCGAGATGCTCTGCCAGCGTAAGCACAGCGTCGTGGTCGGGATGCTCAGTAAAAATCACACTGAGGTTTCGAAAATCATTGCCCACATCGGCTTTATCAGAAGCCAGCAATTGCACCAAAACATCTTCAACATCCACCAGTTTTCCCTGGGAAAGCAGCAACGCGGCCAGGGCTTCGCGCGCCTCCACGGATTTAGGCTCGGCCATGAGCCATAGGGCGATTGCGTCCTGGGCTGCTTTCGGATCATGGGCGTAGAGCGCAACTTCAGTAGCCCGGCGTGCCACACGGGGATCGTGCGTAGTACGGGCCAGATCGAGATAGTTTTTGACAGCAACCCCAAAATCATCGCGTTGTGCCGCAATTTCACCCAGTAACAACTGATAGACCCAGCGGGCCGTCAACTCCTGGGACGGCAACGTTGTTCCGGCATGTTCTGACGGAGTCCAGGGAGTTTCATCGGCCAATCGCGGCAAATCGGCAGCCTGTAGCGTGAGGGTCCACAAAACCAGTGTGACGCCCGACAGATAACGAGAGCATTTCTGCATAACCATCAATTTCATGCGGCCGCGCTTTTATTCTGAGTAAGGCGCTGGTACTTTTCCTGAAGCTGTTCGCGCGTTTCAGGATATTCAGGATTAAGCGGGATACAATCCACCGGGCAAACCTCACGACATTGCGGCGTATCGTAATGGCCTACACACTCGGTACAACGCCCGGGGTCGATTTCATAAATCTCGGTACCCTGGGAAATGGCCTCGTTGGGGCATTCAGGTTCGCAAACGTCGCAATTGATACACTCATCGGTAATCATTAAGGCCATGATTCAGTTTCCTTTGTTGCCCAACGCCTGCACGCGGTGGTCTAGACGCTTACGGATGTCTGGATTGACAAACTGGCTGACGTCGCCTCCTAACGTGGCAATTTCGCGCACAATGGTCGACGAAATGAACATGTATTGATCAGAAGGTGTCAGGAACAGGGTTTCGACCTTGGGATGCAGCTTGCGGTTCATTCCGGCCATCTGAAATTCGAAATCAAAGTCTGATACCGCCCGTAACCCCCGCAGGATAACGTTGGCACCTGTCTGTCGCAAAAAATCGGCAAGCAAGCCGGAAAAGCCCGTCACCTCAACGTTGGCATAATTCCTGAACGCCTCCTTGGCCATATCAACCCGATCGTCCAGTGTAAAGAGCGGGTTCTTGTTGCGGCTATCTGCCACGGCAACGATGACTGCGGTAAACAAATGGGCGGCGCGCCGCACGAGGTCCTCATGACCTAAGGTCAGGGGATCAAAAGTACCCGCATAGACTGCCTTGGTATCCATCAAACAGATCCTTGTCCAGGTTTTAACAACTGGTGAGTGACACGTCCGGTCCGGGAAGACCGAAATTCGCTCCAAAAGGGAGATTCTGACACACCCTCGGGACTTTCACAGTAAACCAGCCCACCGGGATTCAGTCGTTGGTGGATCAGGGGCAGCACCTGTTCAAGGTCCTGGCCTGCAAAGGGGGGGTCCAGAAACACCACATCAAAGCATTGTTTGTTGTGCCGCAACCAGTGCAGCGCCTCGGCGACGACAATTTCAGCCCCCGTGGCGCCAAGACGCGCTGCGTTGTCGCGCAGGCTCTTTGCCGTAGCGGGCAGCTTTTCCACGAGGACCACCCGGGCAGCACCGCGCGACAGGGCTTCAAAACCCAGGGCGCCACTTCCTGCAAACAAATCCAGACACTGGCATCCCGATAGATCCTGCCCCAGCCAGTTAAACAGCGTCTCGCGCACCCGACTGGGCGTTGGACGCAATAGAGGAGCCGCGCGAAAACGGATGTTGCGCCCGCGCCATTGCCCACCAATGATGCGAATCTGATTTGTCATTTGGGGTAAAATTGCTTTCGATATTTGTTGTACAAGAGCCTTATTGTCCGATGTTTGGCCTATTCAAGAAATCCCCCACTGCCTCCTCCTCTCTGGAGGCCCCACCCCCCGGCTGGATCACCCGCCTCAAGTCGGGCTTGGTAAGCAGCCGCCAGAAGCTTACCGAAGGGCTTTCCGGGTTGTTTAGGGGAAAGCTGGACGACGCCTGGTTTGATACCCTTGAGGAAACGTTGATTGCTGCCGATGTGGGGGTCGAAACCAGCAAACGGCTGATCGAACAACTCAGACGGGAAGCTCGCGGGCTCAATCTGGATCACGCTGACGCATTAAAACCACTGCTCAAGGACGCATTGGTCAACCTGCTTCAGCCTTTGCAACGCCCCCTCAAGGGCAACGGACACCATCCTTTTGTCATTTTGTTTGTCGGCGTCAATGGATCCGGCAAAACAACCACAATTGGCAAATTGGCACAGCATCTACTGCAGAATGGTCAAACCGTCCTGCTGGCGGCAGGAGACACGTTCCGGGCAGCAGCAGTCGCTCAACTGGTGGCCTGGGGACAACGCAATCATGTCCCTGTCATCACCCAGGAAAAGGGGGACTCGGCTTCCGTCATTTTTGATGCCATCAGCGCAGCACGGACCCGTGGAATCGACGTGGTGTTGGCAGACACCGCAGGACGTCTGCCAACCCAATTGCATTTGATGGAAGAAATTCGCAAGGTCAAACGGGTCATTGCCAAGGCAGACCCCACAGCGCCCCACGAAATTCTGTTGGTTCTTGATGCCAATACAGGTCAGAATGCCCTGGCTCAGGTTCGCGCTTTTGATGATGCCTTGCAGTTGACGGGGCTTGTGGTTACCAAACTGGACGGAACGGCGCGTGGTGGCGTCCTGGCCGCCATTGCGGGAGCACGCCCCATCCCCATCTGTTTTATCGGGGTAGGCGAGGCCATGGAAGACCTCCATTCCTTCAACGCCAAAGACTTTGTGGACGCCCTGATCGAATGATTACCCTCAATGCTGTTGTCAAACGCTACCCTGACGGGCATGAGGCCTTACGAGGCATCACCCTGGACATCGAAGACGGCGAAATGGTGTTTTTTACCGGCCGTTCCGGGGCTGGTAAAAGCACGCTGCTAAGACTCATGGCGGGCATTGATCGCCCCACAGCCGGCAACATCATGATCAACCACCAGGAGATTGGCAAGCTTGGCAGCACCGCGTTGGCCCGCTTGCGTTGCAATATCGGTTTGGTGTTTCAGGATCACAAACTGCTGTTTGATCGAAGTGTTGAAGAAAATACGGCATTACCGCTACAGATTGTCGGAATCTTTGGCAAGGAGCTGCGACGACGCGTGGAGGTTGCGCTTGACAAGGTTGGCCTGGGCGCCCAGGCCAAAGCAAGCCCGGTCACACTCTCTGGTGGTGAGTTGCAGCGCCTGTGTATAGCACGCGCCATCGTCAACCGGCCAAGCCTTGTCATTGCCGACGAACCCACGGGCCATCTCGACACTGAGTACGCCAGCACCATCCTCGACATCTTCCATTCGTTTCATCGTGCCGGCGTTACCGTTGTCATCGCCACCCATGATGCATCCACAATATCTCCTGTGTCTGGACGAATCGTTGAACTGGAAGACGGCCGGTTAAGGGGCGATTCTGAATCCGAAGCTTCGGAGTTTGCCACGTGAGGGCATGGATCCATCAACACGGCAGTGCCCTGCGTCTTGCGGTGCGCCGATTGGGCCGTCATCCCGTCGCTAATATTCTGGCCATACTGGTCATTGCTTTTGCGCTCAGCCTGCCCGCCGGGTTATATCGCCTCGTCGATACAGCCTCTGCCCTAAGCCACAATACCCTGCATGAACCCCGTCTTACGCTGTTCATGGCAGCGGATGCCGATGCCGGTACAGTCCGGGGGGTCTGGGATGCACTTGCCTCGAACCGCGAGGTGCGTGAATTTCGCTACATCTCCAATACTGAGGCGCTGGCAGAACTTAAAAACAATCCCGCTTTGTCCGATGCGGTAAGCGCCCTGAACCGTAATCCGCTCCCCCACACCTTTGTGATCCGTGCCCGCGACCCCTCTCCTGCCGGGCTCGAGTCCCTGCGACTGAAAATTTCCGGCTTAAGCAAGGTGGAACGGGTGCAAATGGACGGCGAATGGGCAAAACGCCTTGCCGCCCTGCTCGAATTTGTCCGGCATAGCACCAATGGTCTTGCGGTAATGCTGGGCATAGCCCTGATTTTTATTGTGTTCAATACGGTCCGCCAGCAAGTCCTGGCAGCCCGTGAAGAAATCGAAGTCACTCATTTGATTGGCGCAACCTCGCGCTACATCTGCCGCCCCTTCCTTTACTTTGGCCTGATCCAGGGATTGCTGGGTGCCTCGGTAGCCATCCTGCTTCTTGTGCTGGGCATCACCCTGTTCAACAAAGAAGTTCTGCCCCTTGGCGCATTATTTGGACTGGACCTGCACCTTCCGCTTCCTGCGGTTGCAGAATGCCTGTTGTTAGCTCTTGTTGCCGTGGGCTTAAGCTGGGGCGCCGCTTTACTGTCTGTCTCACTGACCCTGAAGCGGATTCGCTAGGGGGCATCCCCTCTGGAGGGAACCCGAACCCAAATTAGCACTCAAATGCCAAGAGTGCTAAAATGGTCCCATTGAATGAGGAGGATGACCGACCCATGCATGAAATGACCTTACCCATGCCTGTTTTGGCCCATGCCGGCAGCCTGGAGCAGTACATACAAAGCGTCTCTCGCATTCCGTTGCTCAGCGCAGAGGAAGAGGTGGATCTGGGCCGCCGGTTGCGTGACCACAATGACTTGCAGGCCGCACAGCGGATGATTTTGTCGCACCTGCGCCTCGTGGTCTCCATTGCCCGCCAATACAACGGCTACGGCTTGCCCCAGGCCGACCTGATTCAGGAAGGAAACGTAGGCCTGATGAAGGCGGTGCGGCGCTTTGACTCCGAACGCGGCGTACGCCTGGTTTCATTTGCAGTGCACTGGATCAAAGCCGAGATCCATGAATACGTTCTGCGAAACTGGCGTCTGGTAAAAATTGCCACGACCAAAGCCCAGCGCAAGTTGTTTTTTGGCCTGCGCAGGCTCAAGCCCGGCTTTGGGTCGCTGTCGCCCCGCGAAACCCTGGAAGTTGCCCGCCAGCTTGGGGTGCGTCCCAATGATGTCAGCGAAATGGAAATGCGTTTGTCCGGGCAGGACATTTCACTTGACCCGACACCGGACGAAGATGAACACTGGATCAGTCCTGCGGCTTACCTTGCGGATAGTTCGGCCAGTCCTCCGGACCAGCTGGAAATGGTCGAGCAGGAACGCATTGATACCGACGGGTTGCACCTCGCGCTGGAACAGCTTGACGAGCGCAGCAGGCACATCGTATCGGCACGTTGGTTGCGCGGAGAAAAAGCGGTGACATTACATGAATTGTCTGATGAGCTTGGTATTTCGGCTGAGCGCGTGCGCCAGATCGAAGCAAGGGCCATGCAAAAACTGCGTGCCGCACTCCAACCGGCCGCATGAGCCAATACTACTGCATCATTCAGAACGCGCATTGCGCCGTTCGCCTGGGTATACACGAATTTGAAAAGGAAGGACCGCAAAACATCCTGGTTTCGGTCAAGCTGTCCTTCCCGTTTTCAGCCCTGCAACGCATCCGGCATATCGCTGACACCGTCGATTACGAACCTCTGAGAAATTTCATTCAGAGTTGGTCAGAACGCCCTCATGTCGCACTTATTGAAGACCTGCTGGATGAATTGGTCAGCCATTGTTTTGATGATCCTCGCGTAGACCATGTGGAAGCCACCATCCGTAAAACCACGATTTTTGATGAAGTGGAAGAGATCGGGGTAGGCATCAACACATCGCGCCAGGACTGGTACGCGCTGACCGCACGCCGTTGATTGACTTCGCCTTAAAGCGTGCAGAAGATCAGTGAAAAAGGAACATCGCTGGCGTACACGCGTGACCGGGCAGCGCTTCCTGCTTCCAGAAAACGGATGTTCAACAGGTACTTGTTGGCACTGATCTCGGGCACGCAGGGATATTCGGGTTGCAACCCCACGCGCAGCAACCGGACTTCAGGACCCACTTTCCCCTGTTGAAATACTCCCTGAGTGGCCTGAAATTCCTGAGTTTCTCCACTTTCCAGCAACAGCCTCAACTGCACCTGTAATGCACGATAGGTGGGTAACAGGGAGTCGATCCAGTCATTCAACTGCTGTCGCCTCGTATCACATTCCTGAGAAAGCCAGTAGTGGTAAGCCGGCAAATCGAAGTCGCACATCCCCCCGGGTATTGCAGCACGCTGCTTTATTGCCATCAACCATTCATGATTGCGCAGCTGTTCACCAAACTTGCCTTTGCTGGCGTAAAGATCACAAGCCACTGTTTCAATATCACAAAGTGCTTTCTCGAGCGGTTCCTGGGAGACATTTGGATTATTGCGAAGTGGCACAAGCGCCAGTTTCTGTCGATCCAATGATTGCAAAAGATCCAGTTTTACATCGGCGCGAACCGTAATATCGAGAATCTCGAAGACGGTGATCAGGGCAGCGTGGTGATTGTAGGCTTCGTCCTGCCTGATAAAGTAAAAGACGCGACTAAACAACGCCTCCAATCGCAGAAAAGTGCGGACTTGTTCGCTAAGCGGATAATCGTAAAGAATCACCATACGCCACAGTTAAGTCAGTGCACCTCCGCGGCCATGGCCCGGTACTGCCGGTCCATGGTTTGAATCATGGTTTTCAGACTGTTCAGATCGCCATTGTTTTCGATGACATCATCCGCCACCCGCAAGCGCGTTTTACGATCTGTCTGGGCCGCCATGATGGCATGCACTGCCTGCAAGCTCATATCACGGCGAGCCAATGCCCGCTTGATCTGAAGTTCCTCTTCGCAATCGACCACCAGCACCCGGGATAACAGGGGCCGATAGCTGCCCACCTCGATAAGCAATGGCACCACCAGCAGCACGTAGGGTTGGGTGGCAGCTTTAAGCGCCGCATCCACAGCATCCCGAATGCGGCCATGCATGATCGCCTCAAGCTGTTTACGTGCTGGCGGATGGTTGAATACGTGGTCTCTTAGCGCGGTTCGATTAAGGCTGCCATCTTCATTGATAAATGCTTCCCCAAATTTTTCCCGAATGGCAGGTATGGCCGCGCCACCCGGGGCTGTCAACTGATGAGAGATGGCATCCGTGTCCACCACACCGGCACCCAACTCGGCAAAAAGACCGGCAACGGTGGACTTGCCCGATCCTATGCCCCCGGTCACACCAACGATAAATTTGTTCACGGTAAACCCCCTTTACCCCAAAGCATAACACCATATCCCGCGGCCGCAAGGAATGGGCCAAAGGCCATTGGAGTATGTCGTGAATACCCCCCGCGCCATAACCAGAATAAGCCCGTAATCACCCCCGTAAATGAGGCCAGCAACAAAACCGGTGGCAACTCCTGCCAACCAAACCAGGCCCCCAGGGCCGCCAGCAACTTGAAATCGCCGTAACCCAGTCCTTCGCGACGAGTAATCCACCAGTACAACCAGTAAACTGCCCACAGCAGAAGGTAGCCCATCATGGCCCCCCACACTGCTGACTGGAGGTCCGTCAATGCGCCGAATGAATTGATCAAGAGGCCGCTCCAAAGAAGTGGCAACGTCAAACGATCAGGCAATAGCAGCGTGTAGAGATCAATCAGTACCAGGGTCAGCAGTGTCCAAAGCAACAACAGACACCATACGGTCTTCCACTCCATTCCATACCGTCCAGCCAACAGTGCCGATAACACGGCACATATCAAGGGAATGAACCATTGAGGTCGGCCTCCCATGGACAGCGGCATTGTTTCCTTATGCTGCGCATCATCAAGCAGGGTTTTGGACATGCCGCCAGCAATGCGGTCAAGGGCATATCCCGCACCCAAACCCAATAGCGCCACGCCAACGATAAGCAGGGCTAAAGTGCCTGAAAGGTGGGGCGCGATCATGTCATGAGGCGGAAGGCGACAGGAGGGTAACCCGGGCAACCCTGACCATACGGTCCTGTGTCTGTACAATTTCTACCGGATGCCCGTCAATTTTAAGCGCCGTACCCGGTTCTGGAATTTCCTCCAGCGTTTCCAGAATCAGGCCATTTAGCGTCTTGGGACCATTCAATCGGAATTTTGTACCAAGTTTGCGATTCAGATCGCGCAACGGACACACTCCCTCCACCAGGACGGTACCGTCCTTTTCGCGGGTAAAGTAGTCCTGGTGATGGGGGGACTGGCCGCTGAACTCGCCCACGATTTCTTCAAGAATGTCTTCCACAGTCACGAGCCCCTGCAATTCACCATACTCGTCAACAACCAGGGCAGCCTTGTTCCTGTTTTCCTGAAAATTCTGCAACTGGGTCAGCAAGGGGGTCCCCGCAGGAATGAAATAAGCGGGCTGCATGATGGCCAGCAGCGTGTCACGGTTCAATGATCCGGAGTGCGCCTGGTTGAAAACCTTTCGAACGTGCACCACCCCGGCCACGTCGTCGGGGCTTCCCGAATAAAGGAGCTGCAGGGTGTGATTGGAGGTGGCCAACTGGTTCTGGATCTCATCAAAAGGCGCTTCGAGGTCAATCCCCTCAATCTGACTTCGGGGTGTCATGACATCATCCACAGTAATGTCCTTGAGCCCCAATAAATTGAGCAGAATATTCTGGTGCTTGGGGGGAATGAAATGCCCCCCTTCCAGTACCAGAATCCGTAATTCTTCCAGATTAAGCGTGGGATTCATGGCATCCGGCCTGGTTCGCATTCCACCCAGCCAGAGCAGCCCTTTGACAAACAGATTGACAAACCAGATGACCGGATAAAAAAGCCGAAGCAATGGAACAAGGACATAACTAACCTTGAGGGCGATTTTTTCCGAATAGGTTGCCCCAATGATTTTTGGAGTAATTTCAGAAAAAACAAGAATGGACAGGGTCACCAACACGGTACCGATGGTGATTGCCAATTCACTTGTTCCAATCAGCCTCACCGTTAGCACGGTTACGATGGATGCCGCTGCCGCATTGATGAAATTGTTTCCAAGAAGCACAACACCCAGCAACCGGTCCGTATGTGCCAATAAACCAGCTGTCAGGCGGGCACCGCGGTGCCCCTGGGCGACAAGATGCTTGAGGCGGAAACGGTTGAGCGCCATCATGCTGGTCTCTGCCATGGAAAAGAATCCCGAGAACACCAGCAACACTGCCAAAATGGCGAGTAATACGCCTAAAGGAACGTCATCCACGGTGCAGGATAACTTCCAGCACGAATTTGCTGCCTACGTAAGCAACCAAAAGCATGGCAAACCCCACCAGAGTCCAGCGCGCCGCACGACGCCCGCGCACCCCCCAGAACTGACGGCCTGCCAGGAGGCCAGCATAGATCAACCAGGAAAGGAATGAAAAAACCACCTTGTGATTTAGCAGAAATGGTTTTCCAAATAACGCTTCAGAAAAAAATACTCCGCTTGCAAGGGTTGCAGTAAGCAACAGGAACCCCGCCAGAATCATCTGAAACAACAAAGAATCCATCGCCACCAGTGAGGGCAGCTTGCCAAGCGGGGAGATTCGTTTGTCATGATCATGCAGGCGCTGCTCCAGTACACCCATCAAGATGGCATGAAGCGCGGCGATAGCAAACAAGCCATAGGCCATCAGCGATACGACAAGATGCACCTTGAAAGCCAAAAGACCGCTGTAGGTTACCTGCTTGTCGGTGGTTAGCACCAGCGGGGAGAGCACCAACAGAGCGGCAATCCATAGGATGACGGGCTGCAGGATGCCCATGCGGTAGCGAAAGCTGACGATCCAGTACATGGCGACGGTGACTCCCGCAATCAGCGACAGGCTGTTTCCCAGGGACAGATCCAGCCGTTCGTCCGCAAACAGGGCGCGATGCAGCAAAACGCCATGCACGATCAGGGCGGCAAGAATCAGGATGCGGACAATCATTTCACCCGCGGCCAGGCCTTCAGCGGCGTGGCCCTGGGTACGCTGCATCACCAGCACACGAATGCCCAGCAGTAGATAAAGGGCAGCAGTGATAAAATACAGTTGGGCGTCGACCATGATACCCCTAGTTTACCATTCCATTCGATCAGGACCGCTTTCTCCATGCTGGATCATTTGACAGAACAACTTTCGGGGGTCATCAAAACCCTGCGTGGTCAGGCGCGCCTGACCGATTCCAACATCCAGGAAGCGCTACGTGACGTCCGCTTTGCGCTGCTGGAGGCCGATGTGGCCCTTCCCGTGGTTAAAGACTTTATCCAGGAAGTGCGCCAACAGGCCCTTGGGCAGGAGGTTCTCAACAGCCTGACTCCCGGACAGGCTTTGGTCGGCATCGTGCACCAGTCGCTTACCAAGCTGATGGGAGAACGAAGCGAAGGGCTTAACCTGAACACGCAACCGCCCGCTGTCATCCTGATGGCAGGATTGCAGGGTTCGGGTAAGACAACTTCCAGCGGCAAACTGGCAAGGCTACTTAAGGAACAACAAAAAAAGAAAGTGCTACTGGTGAGTTGCGACATCTACCGCCCTGCAGCAATAGAACAACTGCGGGTTCTGGCGCAGTCACTGGAAGTTGATTTTTTTCCTTCCGATTCGGAGCAAGCTCCTCAAGCGATTGCAGCAGCAGCCCTGGATTATGCAAAGCGACATTTTTACGATGTTCTGATTGTCGACACTGCCGGCAGACTGGCCATTGATGACGCCATGATGCAAGAGATCCTGACCCTGCATCAAACGGTGCATCCCATTGAAACCCTGTTTGTGGTAGATGCCATGCAAGGCCAGGATGCGGTCAATACCGCGCGGGCATTTGGCGAGGTCCTTCCCCTGACCGGCATCATTCTGACCAAACTGGATGGCGATGCCCGCGGCGGTGCCGCACTTTCTGTCCGCCATGTCACCCAAAAACCCATCAAGTTCATTGGGGTGGGCGAAAAACTGACCGGCCTGGAAGCGTTCCACCCTGAACGGATGGCTTCCCGCATTCTGGGCATGGGCGACGTGCTTTCTTTGATCGAGGAAGCCCATCGCACTGTGGATCGGGCCGCGGCAGAAAAACTGGCCGACAAAATCAAGAAAGGCCAGGGGTTTGATCTGGAAGATTTCAAATCACAGATCGTGCAAATGAAAAAATCGGGTGGATTGGGCGCCATGATGGACAAGTTGCCGGCGCAACTGACCCGAAGTTTGCCAGCCAATGCAACCATGGATGAGCGCGCCATAAACCGGATTGAAGGCATCATCAACGCCATGACGCCTACTGAACGGCATCGTCCCGAATTGTTAAAAGCCTCGCGCAAGCGCCGCATTGCTGCGGGTTCAGGGGTTCAGGTTCAGGAGGTCAACCGGCTTCTGGCCCAGTTTGAACAAATGCAGAAGATGATGAAAATGATGTCAAAAGGCGGGCTTACTAAAATGATGCGCGGCATGAAGGGGTTGATGCCCGGGCTTCACTGAGTTTTTTTCCGGAATATGGTTTCCTCGCCACTGAGCAATTTGCGAATATTGCTGTGGTGATGGGCCAGCAATATGATCGCCATTCCCAACACGGTCAGGCGCAGCAGCCCAGCCTGCAAAAACAAAAGACCCAACAAGGGGGCTGCCACCGCAGCACAAAGTGCGGACAGTGAGGAAATTCGTGTCACTGCCATCACAGAGATCCAAACGATCGAGGTGCAAAAACCAAGCACCGGGCTAAGTGCCAGCAAGACCCCCAGAGCAGTGGCTACCCCTTTTCCCCCCTTGAACCCGAAAAATATGGGGTAACCGTGCCCGATAAATACTGCCAAAGAGGCAACAGCCAGCGCCTGGGGCAGCGCTCCCAGCGGGAGTGCTACCGTTGCCGTAAACCAGACAGCCAGCCACCCTTTGAATGCGTCACCCAGCAATACCCAGGCTGCTGCCCAACGGCTACCGCCGCGCAGTATGTTGGTGGCCCCAGGATTTTTTGACCCAAAGGTACGCGGATCAGGCAGCCCCATAAGGCGACTGACAACAACGGCAAACGAAATGGATCCGATGAGATAGGCCGCAACGGCCACCAGAATAAGCGACGTCATGACGACCCAGTATAGGCGGGATCAGCCTCGTGGATGGTGTTTTTCATGCAACTGACGCAGGCGTTCACGCGCCACGTGGGTATAAATTTGGGTTGTGGAAATATCCGCATGTCCCAGCAGCAACTGCACCACGCGCAAATCAGCCCCGTGATTAACAAGATGGGTTGCAAAGGCGTGCCGAAGCGTATGCGGCGACAGGGTTTTCTGGAGCCCCGTTTTCAGGGCATAGCGTTTGACAAGATACCAAAACGCCTGACGCGTCATGGGTTGTTTGCGCCGCGTGATGAACAGCGAACCATGGGGTTGGCCAGCCAGCAATGCAGGACGTGATTTTGTGAGATAACGCTGCAACCAGTCCAAAGCGGCTTCTCCGATGGGAACCAGGCGCTCTCGCCCTCCCTTCCCGGTCACACGGACCACCCCGCTATCCAGTGCAATTCCGGATATGGGCAACGCAACCAGTTCTGAAACCCGCAGGCCACTGGCATACAGGACTTCCAACATTGCGCGATCGCGCAATCCAAGATCGGTTTGGGGATCAGGTGCATCAAGCAACTCTTCCACATCGGATTCGGAAAGGGTTTTGGGTAACGATCGGGGCAAGTTGGGTGAGTCGATGCGCAGGGTTGGATCTTGACCAATCCGTCCTTCGCGCAAGGCGTGACGATAGAATCGCCGCAATGCCGAGAGCGCCCTCCCGGCAGTGCGGCTTTTGATGCGCTTGGTGCCATAGAGATAGGCCAACCAGGCCTGCAAGTGCATGGCATCGACCTGGTACAAACCTGATTCAGGGTATTGCCTCTCCAGCCACTGGGCAAACTGCGTCAGATCGCGACGATAACTGTCGAGCGTGTTGCGCGACAGCCCATCTTCCAACCAAAGGCTGTCGGAAAACCGATCAAGGATTTCGCGCAGGTCGGAGCTGATGGCTTAGCTGGCTGAGGGTTCTGTGTTTGAGGGCGTCGCGCGCGAAACCAGTTTTTCCCGAATGCGAGCCGACTTGCCGGAACGATCACGCAGATAGTACAGCTTTGCACGACGCACATCGCCGCGACGCTTGACTTCGATGCTGGCGATCATGGATGACCAGGTCTGGAAGGTTCGTTCCACACCCTCACCCGAAGACACTTTGCGTACGATGAAAGATGAATTGAGGCCACGGTTACGGCGGGCAATCACCACGCCTTCAAAGGCCTGAACACGCTTGCGTTCGCCTTCAACCACATTGACATTCACTACCACGGTATCCCCGGGTGCAAAGTCGGGGATGGTTTTCCCCAAACGGGCCATTTCTTCCTGTTCCAGTTGCTTGATGACATCCATGGTTCTACCCCTTCGATTTGAGTTCGGCTTTGAACTCATCCAACAGTTTTTGATTTTCCCCGGACAGCGGTTGGTTGACCAACATATCCGGACGTTTTTGCCAGGTCCTGCCTAAAGCCTGCTTGCACCGCCAGCGCATGATGTCCGCATGGTTTCCGGATATCAGCACTGCAGGGACCGCCAATCCTTCGTACACCTCAGGCCGGGTGTAGTGCGGCGTGTCCAGCAATCCGTGTACAAATGATTCCTGTGCCACGGACAATGCGTCACCCACTACGCCGGGCAACTGCCTTAACAAGGCATCCATCAGCACCATGGCCGGGAGTTCGCCCCCAGACAGCACATAGTCGCCAATCGATACCTCTTCATCCACTTCCCGCATCAAGAGGCGTTCGTCTACGCCCTCATAACGCCCAGCCAACAGAATCAGACCCGGCTCCTGTGCATAACGCATCACCCGCGCATGGGTCAGTACCGTCCCCTGGGGGCTGAGATAGATCACTTTGGACCGCTCAATCCCCAGCGCTTTTTGTCGTTCCCGGGCCGCCGCAATGGCCAGCGCCAAAGGGCGCGCCAGCATGACCATGCCAGGGCCTCCGCCGTAGGGCCGATCGTCTATCGTACGATAGCTGTCGGTGGTGAAATCACGTGGATTCCAGGCCCGAAAGTCCCATAAGCCCTGCTCCAGCGCCCGACGTGTTACCCCATGCTGGGTCAATGCCTCAAACATGGGCGTAAACAATGAGATCACGTCAAACACAAAAGCCATCAGTAATCTAGCCCCCAGTCCACGACCACCCGACCTTCTTTCAGGGTGACCTGCAGGATAACGTCCTGCAGATAGGGAATCAGGTGCTGGCGTTCTACGCCTTGCACCACCATGACATCGTTAGCGCCGGTCTCGATCATGTCAACGACTTGCCCCAGCCGCTCTCCGGCCAGGTTAACAACTTCCAGTCCGATTAAATCGGCCCAGTAGAATTCATTTTCAGCGGTAGGAGGCAACTGTTCGCGCGGCACCGCAATGTCCAGCCCCTGCAAAGACTCTGCGAAGGTACGATCCGCGGCGCCTTCAAGATGCGCAATCAGCGTTCCGCCATGCATCCGACATTGGGCTACCGTGTATTCCCTGTATGCCGGCTCGTGTCCCAACCACCAGCGCGAATATGCCGCCAACCCATCCGGTTTTCCAGTAAAGCTGTGCACACGAAACCAGCCGTGCACACCGTAAGGAGCGGCTATCCGCCCCATCACGACCCACTGATCAGGCAGCGGGAGCACCTGCTTGCGGAACCAGTTTGATCAGCTTTTCCACGGCGTCGGAGGCCTGGGCACCGCGGCTCTTCCAAAAATCTACCCGGGCAAGATCAAGGCGCAACCCATCGCTAGCTTCAGGGCGCAGCGGATTGTAAAACCCGAGACGTTCAATGAAGCGCCCATCACGTCGATTGCGCGAATCGGCAACCACCACATTGTAGAAAGGACGGTTACGTGCACCGCCGCGGGACAATCGGATCACAACCATGATTCTTCCAACCTTTGTCGTTTGGACCTCGGGGAAATCCCGATTCCGAAAAAGCCCAGCATTATACGAAATTTGGATAAAAAAATCAAGAACTTCCCACGGCAACCGGGCGCGACGGGTCGGCACACCAGGCACTCCAGGATCCCGGGTACAACCGCCCGGGCCCAATTCCGGCGTAATCCATGGCCAGGAGGTTATGGCAGGCCGTCACCCCCGAACCACATTGATGAATCACACCGGCCGGATTCTTGCCATCAAGCAGCGCTTCAAATTCGGCTTTCAGGACCGTGGGGGGCTTGAACCGACCCTGCGAGTCCAGATTGTCGCGAAAAAAACGGTTGCGCGCGCCAGGAATATGCCCGGCTACCGGGTCAAGGGTTTCATTTTCACCGCGAAAGCGATCTGCAGACCGCGCATCAATCAGGCAGATTGCCGGATCGTGCAGGTGACGCAACACAAAATCCGTATCCACGGTTGTCTCGACACCTTCAACGGGATGAAATTGAGCCCTCCGGGGCTGTGGAATTTGCGCATTCACGGGGCGATCTTCTGCAACCCAGCGCTGCCAGCCTCCATCCAGAACGGACACCCGATCCTGCCCCAACCATCGCATCATCCACCAAAGCCGCGCCGCAAAGATTCCACCCGTATCGTCATAAGCCACCACCCTGCGCGAATGATCCACGCCGATCCTTTCGAGTGTTGCGGCAAACGCAGCGGGTGCGGGTAATGGATGACGGCCATTTTGGCCGGTCATCGGCCCCGATAGATCATGATCAAGGTGCAGGAAATGGGCTCCGGGAATATGACTGGCCAAATAGGCGCTGCGCCCCTCCTCGGTGTCCTGCAGGCTATGCCGACAATCCAGCACCAACCACTCCTTCAAATGAAGCGCCAGGCTTTCCGTAGAGACCAGGGGTTCTTTCATCAGGGCACCTCCAATTCAGCAACAATGGCTGTTCGACGGACCAGGCGACTGGCCACTACGCCCGCCAGAATTACTATGGCGACCCCCAACCAACCCGTAGAAGGTAGCCATTCGTCAAAAAACAGGATGCCCAGAAGGCTGGAAAAAACAATGGCACTGTACGCAAAATTGGCAACCAGCAGCGTAGCGCCCATGCGATAGGCGCGAGTCATGGAAAGCTGGCCTGCGGTGGCAGCAAGACCCAGGGCCACCAATATACCGACATTGGAGAGGGTGATTGGATGATGCGGCGTAAATGCAAGATAAATCCCCAATACCACTGTTGCAAGCGCCGTGAAGTAGAACACGATACGCCACTCCGGCTCGCCCAGCGCCCCCATGGCACGTACATTAAGGTAAGCCACTCCTGCCCCAAATCCGGAAAGCAATCCCATAAGGCCGGCAAACCATTCGTTCGGGCCAATGTGAGGACGCAGTACCAGGACGATGCCGACAAACCCAAACCCCAGGGTAACCATCAACGGTCCATTCAGTTTTTCGCGAGACAGCACCGTAATCAGGAATGCCAGAAATAACGGGGACGTATAGTTTAGCGTGACCGCAGTCGCCAAAGGCAACCGGGTCAGGGCATAAAAATAAAGCAAGAGGGAGATCAGGCCGGAAACGCTGCGAAAAAGATGAAGCCGCCAATGAATGCTGGTTAGCGTTTGGCGCTGTCGAAGCGCATACAGAACAATTGGGATCAAACCAAAAAAAGAACGGTAGAACACCAGTTCGGCAGTAGAAAAATAGGGCGAGCCCAACTTGACGAACAACCCCATCAAGGCAAAACTGAAACCGGCCACCAGCATCCAGCCTGACTTAAGCGGGGGCAACCCAAACACGTCAGCGGCCTTCTGGCAATAGTGGACCGATCTGACGCCGCACAAATTCGTGAAAATGCATCATGCCGTCTTCCATGGGGGACTGGTAGGGCCCTCCATCTTCCATGCCCCGGGCAATCAGCGCTTTCCGGCCTCGCGCCATGCGTTCACAGATTTCATCGTCTTCAAGCGCAGTTTCAAAGTAGGCTTTTTGCTGAGCATCCACGTAGTCACGTTCGAACAGGACAATCTCTTCGGGGTAATAAAATTCAATCACGTTGGTACATTTTTCAGGTCCATCGGGCCAGACCGTGCTAACCACCAGGACGTGCGGATACCACTCCACCATGATATTGGGATAGAGCACCATCCAGATGGCACCGAAGGGAGGATCCACATCGCGATTGTAGCGGCGCACCATCTCATGCCACTGCCGGTAAACGGGCGATCCGGCGCGTCGCAGATGCTCCTTGACCCCGACAGTCTGGACGCTGTGCCACTCGCCAAACTCCCAGCGCAACTCATTACAGTCCACAAACCCGGACAAGCCCGGATGAAATGATGCGACGTGATAATCCTCGAGATAAACCTCTATGAAGGTCTTCCAGTTGAAATGGTGGTGCGCCGTCTTGATGGAGTCCAGCATGTATCCGTTAAAATCGAGATCGCGAGCGGCAAGACAGTACCGCAAATCGTCAGCGACATCCCGCGGCCCTTCAAACAGCAGACCGTTCCAGCGCGACAGCACCGCGCGGTCGAGATCAAGGCAGGGATTTCCGGGAAAATGCGGGGCGCCCGCCAGCCGACCTTTAAGATCATAGGTCCAGCGGTGCAAAGGGCACACGATGTGGTGCGCGTTTCCCCGACCCTCCAGCATCACGGCCTGACGATGGCGGCAAACATTGGAAATCAGTTCAATGCTCTCGCCATTGTTGACCAGCACCTGCCCGTGATCGCGCCAGGGCAATGTCTGGTAATCGCCCGAATTGGGCACCATCAGCTCATGGCCGACGTAGCGAGGTCCCCGTGCAAACAGGGTGAGCTGCTCAAGCGCCTCAATGGACGGATCGGAATACCAGCGAACCGGCAGTTGCGAAGAAACCGCGTTGAGTTGTTCGAACGATCCCAAATTGGCCATTCCACACCCTCCAGGAAGCAAAGAATGCAGGAGATTGATGATTGAGGGGTCGAGAACACAAACCCAACGGACAAAAGCGGAATTCTAACCTGGGGCCAGTAGGGGAAGCAAGTGATTTATAAGACTTTTTAGACGACGTTTGACCATCAGGCAGCGCCTGGGATAATGTGACCCTCCCATGGCGAAATCTTCAGCGAAACAGCCCGAGAATTATGAGTCCGCCCTCCGCGAGCTGGAAACTTTGCTCGCCAGCCTGGAGGGTGGCCAGTTGTCTTTGGAGCAATCCATCGAGGCTTATCGTCGTGGTGCGCTCCTGTTAGGCTACTGTCAGTCCCAACTGGCTGATGCAGAACAGCGCATCAAAGTGCTGGAAAGCAATACCCTTCGGGATTTTCAGGGAAATGACTCCCCCGACTGATTTCACCCTGTGGTCCCAGACCCTCTGCAAGACACTGGAAGATTTTCTGCAACAACATCTCCCGGACACCAGCATCGTTCCCCAACGGCTCCACGAAGCCATGCGCTTTGCCGTTCTGGATGGGGGCAAACGGGTGCGCCCGCTGCTCGCTTTTGCTGCCGGAGAATTGGTCGAAGCCCCTGTCGCTTCCTTGACGGTCGTAGCCGCCAGCATTGAACTCATTCACGCTTACTCCTTGGTGCATGACGATCTGCCGGCCATGGACAACGACACGTTGCGACGCGGCAAACCCACCTGTCACGTCAAGTTTGGCGAAGCGCTTGCCCTGCTGGCCGGTGACACGTTGCAGTCCCTGGCCTTTCAGTGGTTATCCGAATTTTCCCTGCATCCTGACCCGCACCAGCAACGATCCATGATCCACCAACTGGCCATAGCCAGCGGGTCACGCGGCATGGGAGGAGGGCAGGCCATTGATCTTGAAAGCACCGACAGCAGTCTTTCGTTGCCCGAACTGGAAGCCATGCATCTTAAAAAAACCGGTGCATTGATCCGTGCTGCAATTCTGTTGGGAGCCAGTTGCGGGAAGCCCCTTACTGCCAGCGAGCAACGTCATCTGTCGAATTACGCCAATGCGCTGGGGCTGGCCTTTCAAGTCGTGGATGATGTACTGGATGCAGAAATGGACACGGCCGCTCTGGGTAAAACTGCCGGCAAGGATGCCGCAGCCAACAAACCCACCTATGTGAGTATAATGGGCTTATCGCAAGCCAAGGATTTTTCAAGAGAACTTCTTGGGACTGCGCACAAATCCCTGGCTCCTTTCAGCCCTCGTTGTCGTCGCCTGGAAGAACTGGCTGATTTCATCGTTAACCGCCGCAGTTAAAGGGCAACAGGCATGTCACCCACAACGCTACTAGACAAGATTCACTGGCCACACGAGCTTCGCGCACTTGATCGGCGCGAGCTTGCAGCGCTGGCCATTGAGTTGCGGCAGTTCATCGTGGAATCGGTGGCTCGCACCGGGGGACACCTGTCCAGTAACCTCGGTACGATCGAGTTGACCATCGCCCTGCATTACGTCTTTGATACCCCACGGGATCGTTTGGTGTGGGATGTGGGTCATCAAACCTATGCTCACAAGATACTGACGGGACGACGGGCGGATATGACGCGCCTGCGCATGAAAAACGGTCCGTCGGGATTTCCAAGACGCACTGAAAGTGAGTACGACACCTTCGGAACAGCCCATTCCAGCACCTCCATCAGTGCGGCTTTAGGCATGGCCACGGCTTTCAAACGAACAAATAGCGAACAACGCGCTATAGCAATCATTGGGGATGGCGCCCTGACCGGCGGCATGGCTTTTGAAGCCCTGAACAACGCCCGCCACACTGGCGCTGATCTGATTGTTGTCCTGAACGACAACGAAATGTCCATCTCACAACCGGTAGGAGCACTTAGCAACCATTTGGCGCGCATCATGTCGGGTCGGGTTTACAACACCATGCGACGCGGCGGAGAAAAAGTTCTTGGGGTTGCCCCACCGATTCTTGAGTTTGCCAAGCGCTGGGAAGAACACATGAAAGGAATGGTGAATCCCCCGTCCACTTTGTTTGAAGAATTTGGTTTCAACTACATCGGGCCGATCGATGGTCACGATCTTGACACCCTGATTTCCACTCTGGGCAATGTCCGCAAACTGGAAGGTCCCCAGTTTTTGCACGTGGTCACCCGAAAGGGAAAAGGATATGCCCTGGCCGAAGCTGACCCGATTCTCTACCATGGCGTCACCCCTTTTGATCCAACCGTAGGCATTCTGCCCAAAGCATCGGCGAGACCCGGTTATACCCGGATTTTTGGCGACTGGCTGTGTGACATGGCCGCCATTGACCCCCGGCTTTATGCAATTACTCCGGCCATGTGTGAAGGCTCGGGCCTGGTCAGGTTTTCGAAAACCTATCCCGAACGTTACTTCGATGTAGGAATTGCCGAACAACATGCCCTCACTTTTGCCGCAGGACTGGCTTGCGAAGGGCTCAAACCCGTCGTGGCCATCTACTCCACTTTTCTGCAACGCGCCTACGATCAGTTAATTCACGACATTGCCCTGCAGAATCTGCCGGTTGTCCTTGCCATAGACCGCGCCGGATTGGTGGGTGCTGACGGGGCAACCCATGCCGGCAGTTTTGACCTGACCTATCTGAGGTGCCTGCCTAATATAACTGTCATGGCCCCTTCCGACGAAAACGAATGCCGCCAGATGCTGTATACGGCATTCTGTCTCGATGGCCCCACAGCAGTTCGTTACCCCCGCGGGAACGGACCTGGGGTTGCCGTTGTCTCCAATATGACGGCGCTTCCGGTAGGGGTTGGCGAAATCCGGCGCCACGGACGTTTAATAGCCATCCTGGCTTTTGGTGCCGTATTGGCATCTTCCCTGGAGGCGGGTGACCGGCTTAACGCCAGTGTCGCCAACATGCGCTTTGTTAAACCCCTGGATGAGGCACTCATCACGAAACTGGCACTGACCCATGACCTTTTGGTGACCGTTGAAGAAAACACGGTCCACGGTGGTGCCGGCAGCGCGGTAAGCGAACTGCTAACACGGGCAAATATTGTTGTTCCCCTGCTCCACTTGGGACTTCCCGACCGTTTTGTGGACCATGGCGACCCGGCATCGTTACTGGCCGAGTGCGGCCTGGATGCCCAGGGCATCATTACCGCCATTGAAATGCGCCGACAAGCCATGCAGTCCCTGCGTAGCGGAACGGCCAGTGCATAACCTGATTCCCCATGAGGAGACCGTATCATGAATGCTCGTGACCCCAACCCCAACCTCATCCCTATCCCTGATATTCAGTCAACCCCGGACACGCGCCGGATTGCGATTGACCGGGTAGGCATCAAGGGAATTCGCCATCCTGTCCGGGTATCCGACCGCGAACAGGGCGGTGTGCAGAATACGATCGCCACCTTCAACATGTATGTCAGCCTGCCGCAGCATTTCAAGGGCACGCATATGTCACGCTTTATAGAAATCCTGAATCGTGAAGAGCGCGAGATATCGGTAGAATCCTTTGGCACCATTCTCAGTAACATGGTGGAACGGCTGGAAGCCCGCGCGGGGCATGTGGAGATGAGTTTTCCGTACTTCATCAACAAATCGGCACCGGTTTCCGGCGTCAAATCGCTAATTGACTACGATGTCACTTTTATTGGTGAAATCATGGACGGAAAACAATCATTTACGATGAAAGTGGTCGTCCCGGTAACGAGCCTGTGCCCCTGCTCGAAGGAAATCTCCAGTTACGGCGCGCATAACCAGCGCTCCCACGTCACAGTCACTGCCAGAATAAATGCTTTCGTATGGATTGAAGAAATCATCCGTATCGCAGAAGAATCAGCCTCCTGCGAATTGTTTGGCCTGCTTAAGAGACCTGATGAAAAATGGGTGACCGAGCGGGCTTACGATAATCCCAAGTTTGTTGAGGACATGGTTCGCGATGTGGCCAACCGCCTTGATAACGACCCGCGTATCGAGGCTTATGTGGTGGAATCCGAAAACTTTGAATCCATTCACAACCACTCAGCCTACGCACTCATAGAGCGTACCAAACACGGCAATTCTGCCCGCTGATCACGGCCTCTTGACCCACGCATCGCGCAGGGTGACGGCCCGGTTGAAAATGGGTCGCCCTGGTGTGGCATCGCGGTTGTCGACGACAAAATAGCCATTACGTTCAAACTGGAAGCGCTCGCCCGGGAGCGCCTCCATCAATGCCGGCTCTACCCGGCAGAAGGGGCGAATCTTTATGGAATCGGAATTGAGCAATTGTCTGTAGTCGTTTGAGCCGGCAGGATTGGGATCGCTAAATAACCGGTCGTAGATACGAACTTCTGTTTCGTGTGAATGGGCTACGGCCAGCCAGTGAATGTTCCCTTTGACCTTATGCATATCGGCCCCGGGTGTCCCGCTACGCGTTTGGGGGTAATACTCTGCGTGGATTTCAGTCACTGCCCCGGTATCCTGATCGTTGACAAACCCGGTACATTTGATCACATACGCGTAACGCAAGCGGACCTCTGATCCGGGCGTCAAACGGAAAAAACCCTTGACGGGTTCAGCTACGAAATCCTCCCTTTCAATGACCAGTTCCCGTGCAAAAGGTATGGTGCGTTTGCCCCATTCCGGTTTTTGCGGGTGGTTGGGTACCTCGCACAGCTCAACCTGCCCTTCGGGATAATTGTCGATAATCAACCGAACAGGATCCAGTACAGCAACCCGGCGCTGGGCGCGCTCGTTTAAGTCGACACGCAGACAATCCTCCAGAACACTGACGTCAATCAGGCTGTCTGATTTGGAGACCCCAATCCGATCGCAAAACAGGCGAATCGACTCGGGGGTATACCCTCGACGCCGTAACCCCACCAATGTGGGCATTCGCGGATCATCCCAACCCGCCACATGACCTTCCTCGACCAGTTCCAGCAGCTTTCGCTTGCTCATTACGGTGTAGGTCAGGTTAAGACGGGCAAATTCGTACTGATGCGGCCGCCACGGGACAGGGGTATTTTCAACCACCCAATCGTACAACGGCCGGTGGTCTTCAAATTCCAGTGTGCAAATGGAATGGGTGATGTGTTCTTCGGCATCGGATAAGGCATGGGCATAGTCGTACATGGGATAAATGCACCACGTGTCCCCTGTGCGCCAATGAGGTGTATGACGAATGCGGTAAATGGCCGGATCGCGCAGATTGATATTAGGTGAAGACATGTCGATTTTGAGGCGTAAAACATGCTGTCCGTCCCCGAATTCGCCGGCACGCATGCGCCGGAACAAATCCAGGTTTTCCTCCATCGAACGATCCCGCCATGGGCTATTTTTTCCGGGCTCGGTAAGACTGCCACGGTGAGACCGAATCTCGTCGGCACTGAGGCTGTCCACGTAAGCCTTGCCTGCTTTGATCAACCATTCTGCATAGTTGTAACACCGTTCGAAGTAGTCTGACGCATAATAGAGATGGGGCCCCCAGTCGAATCCCAACCAACGCACCGTGTCCAGGATGGATTCCACATATTCGACATCTTCCTTGGCGGGATTGGTGTCGTCGAAGCGCATGTGACAGACTCCGCCGAAATCCCGGGCAAGCCCGAAATTGAGACAAATGGATTTTGCATGGCCAATGTGCAGGTAACCGTTGGGCTCGGGAGGAAACCGTGTGGCGACACGCCCCTGTGTCTTGCCCCTGGCAAGGTCTTCAGCAATGATATTTCGGATGAAATGCGCGGTGGGTACGGAATTAGGAGTAGACATTGGACAACCGAAAGTGAACAGGCCTCATCGGACAGACACTCTACATCAAGCCGCCCGTGACGCCAATCCGTTAGAATAGCCTAAAGCCCGTTGGAGCGGTATACATGCCCAAATCAACTTTCTTCCAAAACACAATTGCAATGGTCTACGACTTTGATGGAACCCTGTCGCCCCAACCGATGCAGGAATATACCTTTCTTCCCAAACTGGGGATCAAACCACGCGATTTCTGGAAACAGGTGGAAAGCGAATCGGTAGAAACCATCTCTGAAAAAATGCTGGTTTACATGCGCCTGCTTCTGGAAGAAGCGCATTCCCGAAAAATCAATATCAGCCGCAGCGATTTTCAGGCCATGGGCAAGGACATTGTCTATTTTCCGGGTGTGGAAGGATGGTTTAAGCGAATCAATGACCATGTACGCAAACAAGGGCAGGGACAAATCAACATCCGCCACTACATCGTTTCAGCAGGCATGAAGGAGATTCTGGAAGGCATTTCCATCAAGTCATATTTTCAACAGATTTATGCTTCGGAGTATCACTTCAACTTTCAGGGCATTGCAACCTTTCCCAAAATTCTCATCACGGACACCACAAAAACCCAGTACCTGTTCCGGGTCAACAAAGGCAAGGAAACACTGGAAGAATCCATCAACGAACACATGCCTGAAAACCAACGCCCCATTCCCTTTCACAACATCATTTACATCGGAGACGGAATGACCGATGTGCCCAGCATGGCCCTTACCAAAAAAAATGGGGGGCATACCATCGCCGTTTACCCTGGCCGTAACCGGCGGGACCGTGACACATGCGTCAAACTGCTGTCGGCACGACGCGTCGATTTTATTGCGCCTGCCGATTATCGCGCTGACAGCAAGCTTTCCAATCGCGTGGAACTTCTGCTGGATGCCATCATGTCGCAAATGGCTTATCAACGTGAGATGGCCCATTGCCATGCCGAACATCATCTGGAATTTTGAATATGCCCACTCTGCAACCTGAGCGCATCCGGCAACTTCTGGGGCCTGATGGTGCGTCCCTTCAACTGGAGGTCGTGGAAAGCATAGATTCTACCAACCAGCATCTGCTGATGCTGGCCGACCGTGGGGCTTCGCATGGATACTGCCTGGTGGCCCGAAACCAGCTTGATGGAAGGGGACGCCAAGGCCGCCGCTGGCTTTCCGAAGGCGAAGGCTCGCTGACATTTTCCTTATTGTGGCGATTTGAAGGCGATGCCTCCAGGCTTACGAGCTTGCCACTGGTTGTTTCCCTGGCTACGGCGCGCGCGCTGGAGCAATTGAACATCGATGGTCTGTCCCTGAAATGGCCCAACGATCTGCTCCGTCACGGACGCAAGATCGCTGGCATTTTAGGGGAAATTTCTGACGCCCAGGACGGCTTGATCGGCGCAGTCATCGGCATTGGCCTCAACGTGGTCCTGGGGGAGGCCCTGTCCGATCTCCTGCAAAACCCGGCGACTGATTTGCGCAATGCAGAGGGTCAAGCCCCGGAGCGCGAGGCAGTGCTGATTGCCATTCTCAAGACCCTGATTCCTCATCTGCAACAATTTTCCGCAATGGGGTTTATGCCGTTTCAGAACGAATGGCTGGCGCGTAGCGCGCATCGGCAACGCATGATTCGTCTTACATTGCCCAACCGGCGAGTCGAAATTGGCGAATGCGTGGGCCTGTCTGATGATGGCGCCTTATTGCTGCGCCAACAAGGCAAGGTTCATCGTTTTCATGCCGGCGACGTTTCGCTGCGAATGACCTGATGCAACTGGCGCTGGACATTGGAAACAGCCGCATCAAGTGGGGATTGCGGCAACAGGGTCACTGGCATGGCACCGGAACATTGCCTACTGCATCCTGGCCGATGCTTGAGTCGCTGCTGCGCGAACATCATCCCCTGACACAGGTACTTGCCACCGAGGTGGCTGGTCCACAAGTTGCGGCAGGGGTGGCCCAATGTTGCGAATCGGCGGGAGTTCCGCTGCATTGGGTCCATGCACAGGCAAAAGCTGGCGGGGTGGTGAATCGCTATGAAACGCCGCAACAACTGGGCTCCGACCGTTGGGCTGCCCTGATCGGGGCACATGCTTTCACCAGCGAGCCAGCCGTCGTGGTCTGTGCTGGCACGGCCACCACCGTGGACGCCCTGACTGCAGAAGGAGAGTTTTTGGGGGGCGTGATTCTGCCCGGTTTGGCCCTGATGGCAGAAGCCCTGGATACCGGTACGGCAAGCTTGACGGCCCATCCCCCAGGCCATTTTACGGCTTTGCCCAGGTCCACTGCAGACGCCATTGCCACGGGGCAGATTCTGGCCACGGTAGGCGCCATAGAACAGATCGCACTGTCGTTGCAATCCCAACAACACCAACCGGTTGTCTGTGTTCTAAGCGGGGGGCACGGACCGCGTTTGCTCCCACATCTCGAACGGCCGGTGGTCTTTGTAGAATATCTGGTGTTGGAAGGACTTGCCAGACTGATGTCGGACTAGAGGCCTACCCATTGATATCGTTATACTGCTATATCAGCCGCTACAACCTGCTAGAAATCCACCCCTTGCTGAAAACATACCCCATTGCTCGCTGAGGCAGCACTGCTCAGGAGGGTATAGGTAGGAGTAAGAGTGCAGGAATAACTGCCCGGGATGTAATAAGTGCCCCAGGCATTGCAATCATTGATTGTGCAAAGTGGTCCCTCAGAACCCGTATAGCCCCCCATCACGCCTGCACATTGCGCCGAGCTGCCGCAACTCCAATTGGCATAGTAGTACACTCCTGTGGTACCGGCGCTACCTTGAGCAGTAAAGTAATACTCCGTCGAGGGTGGGCTTTCACCATAGCTATTGACTGAAGTGATGACGTAATAGTAATTGGTACCCGCTATCAATCCTATAATCGTTGCCGGGCTTGTAACACATGAAAGTTTGTTGGCATTGCTCGTGGAAAACCCAGAATAAGTGGAGTAGTAGACGTTATAGCAAGTGGCCCCAGAAACGTTGGACCAGCTAAGGGTATCGGTATTATTACCGATCACACCGGTGATACCCGTTGGAGCTGCAGGGGCAGTGGAACCTGTAGCAAGAGCAAAATTCCCGATCATACGCACTGTATTGTTCGTGTCATCTGTCACGTAAAGATTGGCACCTTCAGTAGTGATCCAGGCTGGAGAATGGAACCTTGCATTTGTGCCCGTGCCATCGGTGGCACCTGCGTTTCCAACACTGCCCGCCAGTGTAGTAACGGCCGCCGTGGCAAGAACAACTTTGCGGACTGTAAAGTTGGCATTATCGGCCACATAGAGGTTCGCCCCGTCGGTGGTAAGTCCCAGAGGATGATTGAAGCGAGCGTTCACCCCGGTACCATCCAGGAATCCCGAAATACCCACGCTGCCGGCCAAGGTAGAGACACTGCCCGTGGCAAGGTTGATTTTGCGCACCGTATGGTTGTCTGTATCGGTTACGTACAGATAACTGCCATCAGTCGTAATGCCGATCGGGTCATTAAACCTGGCCTGAGCTCCGATACCATCACTGGAACCTTTAGCACCAGCAGTACCTGCGAGGGTTGTGACTACACCATCGGCAAGGGAAATTTTGCGGATAATTTCGTTACCGGAATCGGTTACGTAGAGATTGGCTCCGTCGGTGGTAATCCCCAAAGGGCCATTAAACTTGGCAAGTACCCCCGTACCATTACTGAAACCCGGATTACCGGCACTTCCCGCAAGGGTAGTGGTCACACCTGTAGCAATGACAACTTTGCGGATCGTACTGTTGGAATAGTCAGCAACATAGAGATTGGTGCCATCTGTCGCAAGGCCTGCTGGAGTGTTGAACATTGCCAAAGAACCCGTACCGTCCAACGTTCCGGCGTTTCCAGCATTTCCGGCCAGGGTGGCAACACTACGAGATGCTATGGAAATTTTACGAATGGTGTCGTTGCTAGAATCGCTAACATACAGGTACGTTCCATCCGTGGTAACCCCGTAGGGGAAATAGAACCGTGCCGAAGTTCCGATGCCATCTGTAGTCCCAGCAAGACCGGCGCTGCCAGCAAGAGTCATGACTGAGACTGGTTCAGTGAGTGAAAGCGTGTTGGTTTGAACAGCGCCCCCCAGGATAGAGCCCCCCACTTGCATTACTTTCTTCACTGTAATGTCAATATTGTTATAGATTATTCCCGAATCATTTACCGAAGGAATCGTGAGGACAGATCCGTTATAAACGTCATAGGGGTCTCCGCTATATTCCGTGTCCGATCCAACTATCGAATCCACGGTAATAACCACATTGACATAGGCACTTTGACCCACAAGTACTAAGGGTATGTAGAGCTCACTGTTGGAAGGTGTGTAGATATCCGTTGCGAAGGAGTACACGGAGGTACACAGCACGGTCCCGATTAGTGAGCGCGTGGTACGTTGGAGGGAAAACCTTTCCATCACCTTCCTGAAACAAGCTGCCACAGCAGACATAAACAAATTGCACGTGTTTTTTGTCATTATGAGTCCCTATAGGGCATGCTCTAGATTATTCCGCTATCTGTCGAGGCCACACTTACATGGCAACAAGTGGACTGTACAGCTACCAGGGCAGTAGGATGATGGCTATGGAAGCGCTGTTATACTCTAGAGGCGAATGCGCTGCAACAAGGCGGTGGTTGAACGCTGGTGCTCGAAGGGAATGGAGACGACCCGCCCGCCTCGGGATGTAACTTCCTTGGCTCCCACGATCTCGGCCACTGACCAATCCCCTCCCTTGACCAACACATCGGGGTGACATTCCAGAATCCGTTGCAGCGGCGTGCTCTCCTCAAACCAGGTGACCGCATCCACGCTTTCCAGAGCAGCAATGATTGCCATGCGGTCTGCCAGGGTGTTGATGGGACGGTCTTTGCCTTTTTCCAGCCGACGAACTGAAGCGTCTGAATTGAGCGCCACCACCAATGCCGCCCCCAAGGCACGAGCCTGAGCGAGGTAAGTGACGTGTCCACGGTGAAGAATGTCGAATACTCCGTTGGTAAATACCAATGGACGCTGCAATATATCAATACGCTCAAGCCACTGCCCGGGTGAAGCAATTTTGTGTTCAAAGCTGGGTGGCACAGACAGGGTCATGAGACCATCCATCCTTACATTTTGATGGGCTGTGCTGCAGGGAGCGTTTCTTCGATCTGCGGTGCCGGGGGCTGAATGTCTTCAGGTTTGGTGGTTGCAGGCGCTGTGACAGATTCGGAATGTGGCGCAGCCAACTTCGGGTTGTCCGGAGCATTGGTCAGATACTCAAATACTTTGACGACCCGTCGCACTCCTGATGTCGTGCTGGCGATGGCGCTGGCAGCATCTCCTTCGGCATGCGTTACAAGGCCCATCAGGTAGACAACGTTATCCTCGGTAGTGACACTGATGTGAACCGGGGAGAACTGGCCATTGGCATCTGCCACCAAACGGGCATGGACTTTGGTGCTGAGGTAAGAGTCGTTGGCGCGCTCTGAAAAGGAACCGGTTCCTGCCACGGTGGTTTCATCTACAACCGCGCGCACGTTGGTCGTGGCACGGGCCAGGGCTTCGACGGCATTGCGGGTGTTCTGATCAGGCACTTGCCCTGTCAAAAGCAGATTACGGTTGAAACTGGTGCAATTGATATGAACCTTGTCACCATAGGCCTGATTGATGGCATGGCTGGCACGAAATTCGATGCCCTGATCCTCAAGCTGTGCACCGGAAGTGCGCCGGTCGGCAACCACCAGCCCCGTGCCTACCATGCCGGTAGCCACCAGTGGAAAACAACCCTGCAACACAGGCAGGGAAACAGCGATCAGGACCAAAACCTGCCAGGATTGCTTCATGCTCATTCCACCCCCAGTAAAACACAATCAATTGCATCACAAAGACAATGCAGCGCCAGAATATGTACTTCCTGGATGCGTGCAGTATTCGTGGCATTAACGCTGATATGGACATCATTGCCATCCAGTAATTCGGCCATTGCTCCCCCTCCTTTGCCGGTCAGGGCCACTACCGCCATTTCTCGTTCGTGGGCAGCCTTGATGGCTTCGATGACATTAAGAGAGTTGCCGCTGGTAGATATTGCCAGCAGGACATCCCGACCCTGGCCCAACGCTCGCACCTGTTTTGAAAACACGTCGTTGTAGTGATAGTCGTTGGCGATGGACGTGAGAGTGGACGAATCTGTGGTCAGCGCTATGGCCGCCAGCGGCGGGCGTTCCACCTCGAAACGATTAAGCAACTCGGCAGAAAAATGCTGTGCATCCGCCGCCGAACCGCCATTGCCGCACGCCAGGATTTTTCCTTCGGAAAGCAGGCACTGCACCATTCTTTCAGCCGCCATCGCAATCGGGGCAGCCAGTTCGTGCGCAACAGCGAGCTTGAGATTGGCACTGTCGTTAAAGTGCCCGGTAATACGGGTAATAAGGTCCATGGCCGGTATTGTATGACAATGCTGTCGATATTGGGTAAATCGCCTTACAACCAGAGAACATCCTTAAGCCAGCGTAACTGCCTGCCCTCACCATCCATCAGGACAGCATCAAATCGGCAGGGGGGCTCCTCTCCGGTTTGACGCATGAGATAGACTCGGGCCGCAGCGACCAGACGGCGCTGCTTGTGGCGATCAATGCTTTCGTCAGCACCCCCGCACAGCCGGGTCGTGCGCCAACGCACTTCCACAAAGACCAATGTATTGCCATCCTGCGCAATTAAATCCAGTTCGCCACGACGGCAACGAAAATTGTGCTCCAGTATTACAAGTCCCTGCTGCACCAGAAAACGGGCTGCCCGCTGTTCTGCCTCGAGCCCACGACACGCCGTTTCATTAGCGGGGGCCACTGTCTTGCTTCCGGACCCTCCACGGTTGAGAATGCTCTCTTCATTCCTAGGGTTTTTATCCATGTCACAGTCGTCCGGTACTTTGTATGTGGTAGCAACGCCCATCGGCCATCGCGAAGATATCTCGGCTCGTGCCCTTGAAACGTTGCGCATGGTGGATGTTATTGCAGCCGAAGACACACGAAATTCCGGCCCCTTGATGCACCATTACGGCATTCGCACACCCCTCATTGCCCTGCATGAACATAATGAGCGCAGTATCTGCGCAACATTGATTCAAAAAATGGAATCCGGTTTGTCTGTTGCACTGATTTCTGATGCAGGAACGCCAGCCATCAGCGATCCTGGAGCGATACTGGTGGATAGTGCCCTGACCCATGGCCTTCGGGTCGTTCCTGTGCCGGGCCCAAGCGCAGTTACTGCACTTTTTTCCGTATCAGGATTTGGCACACGACAGTTTCTGTTTTGTGGTTTCCTGCCAATCAAGGCTGGAGCGCGATTACGCGCGCTGGAAGAACTCAAGGATTTGTCGGCAACCCTGGTGTTGTATGAAGCACCCCATCGCATCAAGGCCTGCCTCTCTGCGCTGGCCGAGGTGTTGGGAGGGGAGCGTCGCGTAGTCATCGGACGTGAGATGACCAAACTGTTTGAAACAATCCATCGGACAACTCTGGCCGAGGCTCTGCAGTGGATTGACGCCGATCCCAACCACCAAAGGGGTGAATTCGTCCTGGCAGTAGAGGGCGCGCAGCAGCCAGAAAAAGCCGACCCAGCCCGACACGACGCGCTACTGCTTGCCTTGCTGGAAAAACTGTCTCTGGGGGATGCTGTCCGGATTGCCACGCAGATTACTGGCGCTGGACGAAAACTGCTGTACGATCGGGCGTTGAAACTGACGCAGGATTAGTCGCGAAAATTGTTGAACTGAAGCGGCAACCCCAGATCGGCGGATTTGACCAGGGCAATGGCTTCCTGGAGATTGTCGCGTTTGGCACCGCTTACCCGGATCGCGGTGCCTTGAATGGTCCCTTGCACCTTGAGTTTGCTGTCCTTGAGCAACTTGACGATTTTTTTTGCCAGTTCGGTTTCAACGCCCACCTTGACCGTTACAATCTGCTTGACCTTGCCGCTGCCGATGGTTTCTTCTGCCTTGAACTCCAGGGCACGGATATCGATTCCTCGCTTGACCAGTTTGAGATTGAGAATTTCCTTGACCTGATCCAGCTTGAACGAATCATCGGCATACACGGTCAGGACATAGTCGTTCTGTTCCACGCGCGCATCCGATCCCTTGAAGTCAAAGCGGGTGCTGACTTCGCGGTTGACCTGCTCGACTGCATTCCGGACTTCCTGTTTGTCCACTTCCGAGACAATGTCAAAGGAAGGCATGGTGAAATTCTCCGATCAGTTGGGCCGCAAACGTGCCGCTATGCGCAACCGCAACGCATTAAGACGGATGAAGCCGGCTGCATCGGATTGCTGATAGGCCCCACCATCGTCCTCAAAGGTTGAAATGTTGGCGTCAAACAGCGAGTCCGATTTGGAATCACGCCCAACCACCAGGACATTGCCCTTGTAGAGCTTGATGCGCACCCATCCATTGACATGCACCTGAGTATCGTCAATCAGGGTTTGCAGTGCACGACGTTCGGGACTCCACCAGTACCCGTTATAAATCAAAGAGGCGTAGCGCGGCATCAAATCATCCTTAAGATGGGCCACCTCGCGATCGAGGGTAATTGATTCGATGGCGCGATGTGCTTTGAGCAGAATGGTTCCACCCGGAGTTTCATAACATCCGCGCGACTTCATGCCGACATAGCGATTTTCAACCAGGTCAAGGCGACCAACGCCATGCTTGCCCCCCAACCGGTTAAGCTCGGTCAGCACCTGGGCGGGAGTCATGGGTTTTCCATTAAGGGCGCTAACGTCGCCGCGATTAAATTCCAGATCAATAACCTCAGGCTGGTCAGGAGCCGCCTCCGGGGACACAGACCAGCGCCACATGTCTTCTTCTGGTTCTCGCGCAGGATCTTCCAGCACCTTGCCCTCGTAAGAAATATGGAGCAGGTTGGCGTCCATGCTGTAGGGACTGCCTCCCGCCCTGTGCTTCATCTCTACGGGGATACCATGCGCTTGTGCATAGGCCAATAATTTTTCGCGCGAAGTAAGATCCCATTCGCGCCAGGGAGCAATGACCTTGATGTTCGGTTCGAGGGCGTAGTATCCCAGCTCGAAGCGAACCTGATCATTGCCCTTTCCGGTTGCTCCATGCGACACCGCATCAGCGCCGGTTTCGCGTGCAATTTCAATCTGGCGCTTGGCAATCAGGGGACGAGCAATGCTGGTGCCCAAAAGATATTCGCCCTCATAAATGGCGTTGGCACGAAACATGGGAAATACGAAATCGCGCACAAACTCTTCGCGCAAGTCATCGATGTATATCTGCCGGATGCCCAATTTCTCTGCTTTGATCCGCGCCGGTTCGAGCTCCTCTCCCTGGCCGATATCGGCCGTAAAGGTCACGATTTCGCATTGGTAGGTATCCTGCAACCATTTCAGGATGACAGAGGTATCAAGCCCCCCGGAATAAGCCAGCACCACCTTCTTTATGTCACTCATGAATCTTTCCATCCTTAGTGATGGGCCACACGGCCCAGTATCAGATATTCCATCAGGGCTTTCTGGGTGTGCAACCGGTTTTCAGCCTCATCCCAGACTACGCTTTGGGGACCCTCCAGTACCTCGGCCGATACTTCCTCGCCACGGTGCGCTGGAAGGCAATGCATGAACAGGGCGTTTTTGCGAGCGACGGCCATCATTTCGGAATCCACCTGAAAATCGACAAAATTCCGCTTTCGTTCGTTGGTTTCAGATTCAAATCCCATGCTGGTCCAAACATCTGTGGTGACAAGATCAGCGCCGCGCACGGCTTCCATGGGATCGGCAAAGGTTGCAAGATGAGGCTGCTCTTCGGCCGCAATCAATCCGGTATCGATGGCGTATCCTGGAGGTGAGGCCACATGCAACTGGAAGTTGAATATGGCAGCAGCCTGTAGCCAGGTACTGCACATATTGTTTCCGTCTCCGACCCAGGCCACCGTCTTGCCGGCGATGGACCCACGGTGCTCGATATAGGTGAATATGTCGGCCAGGATCTGGCAGGGATGGTACTGGTTGGTCAGCCCGTTGATCACGGGAACCCGTGAAAACGTTGCAAAGCGCTCAATGATTGACTGATCAAAGGTGCGGATCATGACGAGATCAACCATGCGGGAGATGACCCGTGCCACGTCCTCAATGGGTTCGCCCCGCCCAAGTTGCGTTTCGCCAGTGGTGAGATTGATCGAGGACCCCCCCAATTGATGGATGCCGGCTTCGAAGGACACCCTGGTTCGCGTGCTCTGCTTTTCAAACACCATGGCCAGCATACGATCCTTGAGCGGATGGTAGATGGTGTAGGCCTTGAACATGGCCTTGATATGAGCGGCACGGTTGAACAGATACTCGAATTCTTCGAGCGTAAAGTCCTTCAACTGGAGGAAATGTTTCACGATCAGGCACTCAGAAAGCGTTTAATTAGCGGCGCCAAAATTGAAATGATCCTGTCAGCCTGGGCTTGGTCCAGAATAAGCGGGGGCAACAGGCGCACCACGGTGTCGGATGTCACGTTCACCAATAACCCTGCTTCCAGGGCCTGCTTCACAATGTCTCCACAGGGCCGATTGAGTTCGATACCCAGCATCAAGCCCTGCCCGCGAATTTCCACAACGCCCTCAACACCTTTCAGGGCTGCAGCAAACCCGCTTTTAAGGTGCGCTCCCTGGTGCAAGGCATTATGAAGCAACCCCTGGTCTTCCATAATTTTTAACGTTGTCAGCGCCGCCACACAAACCAGCGGACCCCCACCAAATGTCGTACCGTGGTTGCCGGGTTTGAAAATGTCTACCGCGGCCCCATCGGCAAGGCATGCCCCTATTGGTACGCCAGAACCCAGACCCTTGGCGAGTGCCATTACATCAGGCTTGACGCCTGCATGTTCAAAGGCAAACCAGCGTCCGGTCCGGCCTATTCCTGTTTGGACTTCATCCACCATGTACAACCATCCCCGTTCGCGACACAGGGCATGCAAGCCCTGCTGGTAAGCAACATCGGCCACATTGATGCCGCCTTCGCCTTGAATGGGTTCCAGCAAAACGGCGACAATGTTGCGATTGTGTTCGGCAACTGCACGGACAGCGTTCAGATCGTTGTAGGGCACCCGGACAAAACCGGACACCAGCGGTTCAAAACCGGCCTGGGCCTTTCGACTTCCGGTCGCAGATAGCGTGGCGATAGTGCGGCCATGCCAAGCCTTTTCCATGACGATGATATTTGGAACGTCCACGCCCCGTTGGTGGCCATACAGACGCGCAAGTTTAATGGCAGCCTCATTGGCTTCGGCGCCAGAGTTGCAAAAAAAGGCCTGCGCCATTCCCGACAAACTACAGAGGCGCTCAGCCAACTGCTCCTGTTGCGGGATGCGATAAATGTTTGAGGTATGGATAAGCAGGGCGGCCTGATCGGCAATCGCCTTGACGAGGCGGGGATGGGCGTGTCCCAGCCCATTGACCGCAATCCCTGCCAGGGCATCCAGATAACAACGTCCCGATTCATCCCACAGCCACGCCCCATCACCGCGTGTAAACGCAATGGGCAATCTTGCATAGGTGTTCATTAAATGGCTCATGGAACAATTCCCGTGCGTTAAATCTGCGCTTCCAAATGAAATCGGCGGCGATATTTCTATCGCCGCCGCCCAGTCCTACCTTAGTTCGTTGTGTCGTCGCAGACTAGGCGGCCATGCCTTTGACGGCTGCAGACAAACGGCTCTTGGTTCGTGCGGCCATATTTTTGTGAATGATCTTCTTGTCGGCAATTCGATCGATAGTGCTGGTTGCCGCCTGAAACACGGATTGGGCAGCACTCTTGTCACCGGCAGCCACAGCCTTGCGTACTTTCTTGACGGCAGTACGCAACGTGGAACGCAGGGACATGTTGTGAGTACGCTGCGCTTCTGCTTGTCGGGCCCGTTTTGCGGCCTGTGCGGTATTCGCCATTGTAGGGCTCCTGTAGCCAAAGTCTCAGTGGAAAACAGGAGATTCTATGGGGTTTTCTGAGAAAAATCAATCTGTGTTAACCTTGCCGCAGCCCCATGAACCTTCTCAAAGCTCTGGCCCATACCAGCGGCATGACGCTGCTCTCACGGATCCTCGGATTTATCCGGGATGCGGCAGTAGCCAGTGTGTTTGGCGCCGGCGGCCTTACTGACGCATTTTTCGTCGCGTTTCGCATTCCCAACCTGTTGCGGCGGCTGTTTGCCGAAGGGGCATTTTCGCAGGCGTTTGTTCCCATCCTGGCATCAGCCAAAACACGCGATGGCGACGATGCTGCTCGCCGGTTGATTGATCACGTGGCCACCGGCCTGGCGGCAGCCGTATTGCTGACCAGTGCGCTGGGAGTGGTGTTTGCTCCCCAGGTGGTCTGGATAACAGCCCCCGGGTTCGAAACCGACCCTGGAAAATTTGCAGTAACCGTTCAATTACTGCGAATTACCTTCCCCTATATTTTTTTCATAGCGCTGGTTTCTCTCGCCGCAGGAATACTCAACACCTGGAACCGGTTTTGGGTTCCTGCATTTACACCGGTGTTGCTTAACCTGTCGTTTATCTTCTTTACTTTGGTTGCAGCACCCTGGTTTGACCAACCCATCATGGCCCTGGCCTGGGGAGCTTTGGTGGGTGGCGCATTGCAGTTGCTGTTTCAGTGGCCCTTTTTGCAAAGCATCCGGATGTTGCCCAGATTGCGCTGGAATCTGCATGATCCCGGTCTGCTAAGGGTGATCAAACTGATGGGTCCTGCTGTCATCGGCGTTTCCGTCGGGCAGATCAGTTTACTGATCAGCACCATTTTTGCGTCCTACCTTCCGACGGGAAGCGTGTCCTGGTTGTTTTATGCGGATCGTCTGATGGAGTTTCCCACCGGACTTCTTGGAGCGGCCTTGGGCACCATCCTGCTTCCCAGTCTGGTCGGCCATCATGTTGCAGGTGATGAGGCGCGCTATTCGGATCTGCTGGACTGGGGGTTGCGACTGACACTCGTGCTGACGTTACCCGCCGCCGTGGCCATGGCGGTGGCCGGTGTTCCTCTGGTCTCAACCCTGTTTTTTCGAGGCGCTTTCCTGCCCCACGACGTCCTGATGGTTCGCAATGCGCTGATGGCCTACAGCCTGGGACTGACTGGCCTCATTGCAGTGAAGATTCTGGCGCCGGGTTTTTATGCGCGCCAGGACATCAAGACACCGGTCAAAATTGCCATTCTGGTATTGGGCGTCACCCAGATCATGAATTTTGTGTTCATGATCCCGTTCCAACACGCGGGGCTTGCCCTAGCCACCGGTCTGGGTGCCTGCCTCAATGCCAGCCTGCTTTATCATGGATTGCGACGTCGCAATCTTTACCAACCCCGTCCGGGTTGGGGTTTGTTTCTGCTTAAACTGGCCGCGGCGCTGGGGGTCATGGCAACCGTTCTGGCCCTGTTTGAAGGCGAGCAAACGCGCTGGCTGACCGGGACCAGCCTGCAGCATGCCAGCGCCCTGATCCCTCTTCTGGCAGGTGCCGCCGGTGCCTACTTTGGCATGTTGTGGTTGCTGGGTTTTCGTCTGAAGGATTTTTCCAAAAGCGGCGCTTGAATGAAGTGCCGTTTTCCCCACCTTCAAGCCTCATCACTGAACAGTGCCTGCTGAACCACTTCCGGGGTCAAGTGAGGCGCAAACAGCGCAATGAAGTCAAAGGTGTACCTGCGCAGAAAAGTGCCCCGCCTGATACCGATACGCGTTGTACTATTTTCAAACAGATGACTTACATCCAAAGCCCTTAGTCCCTGGTCCCTTGCGGGATTGAAGGCCATCGAGGCAATGATGCCCACACCCATGCCAAGCTCCACATAGGTCTTGATGACATCCGAATCCAGTGCCGTCAAAACCACATTGGGCACCAGCCCGTGACGCTCAAAAGCCTGATTGATTTTTGAACGCCCGGTAAAGGCAAAGTCATAGGTGATCAGGGGATAAGCGGCAAGCTCTTCAAGGGTAAGCTTGGTTCGCTCCAGCAAAGGGTGGCCCGGCATCACCACAATGCTGCGATTCCACTGATAGCAGGGCAGGACCCTCAGGTCAGCAAATTGGTCCAGTCCTTCCGTGGCGATGGCAAGATCGGCACGCCCGGCCACCACCTCTTCGGCCACACTGACTGGGTGGCCTTGATGCAAGGTCAGCTTGACCAAAGGATAGCTTTCAGAAAATCGCGCAATGACCTGAGGCAAAACATACCGTGCCTGAGTATGCGTTGTTGCAATCGTCAGGTTGCCGGTATATTGGCTGCTGAACTCGCGCCCGGCTTCTTTCAGATTTTTAGCTTCCAGCAACACACGCTGCGCAATGGCCAGAATTTGTCGCCCTGGTTCCGTCACGCTTACTACCCGCTTGCCGTTGCGGACAAAAACATCAACCCCCAACTCCTCCTCAAGCAACCGAATCTGCTTGCTAACCCCGGGCTGGGAGGTATGCAGGTTCTCGGCTGCCTGAGACACATTAAGGCCCGCCTGGGCGACTTCCACCAGATACCGCAGCTGCTGGAGCTTCATAAGACCCTCTCAATAGAACTTTAAGTTACATAAAGCTAACACAATATTACTTAATAAATCTATAGGCCTGTTGTTAACATGGCTTTCTGCATGGTTTTGCCAAGGCATCCGGGGGGTTTGATGGAATGGTCGTATGCAATTTCGGGGTTGCTGGGAGGGGCGCTGGTCGGGCTCACGGGGGTGGGTGGCGGGTCATTGATGACACCCTTGCTGGTGATGG
>VFSW01000131.1_pt1 | contig 95673 bp, 94 predicted proteins | sample 5358111 | NCBI WGS metagenome assembly VFSW01 (sample SAMN11554181, study PRJNA540505) | mine drainage metagenome | isolation source: sediment from site ElyBrook_90M | place: USA: Ely Copper Mine, Vershire, VT | collected 2017 | reverse complement strand
GGTTAAAGTTGTGAAGATGGTGAGCGAACTGGACAACGGCCAGTTGCGCACCCCCACAGCCATTCCGAAAAAGATCGAGATGATCAAAGAGGAAGCGGGGCCGCCGAGTATCGGTGTTCCCGGCGGTGTTCCCGGTGGCGTTCCGGGTGGCGTAGCGGGTGGCGTGATGGGCGGCATTCTGAGCAGCGTGCCCACCGCTGTGCCTAAAGTGGCCACCCCGACGCGGGTGCGCGTGTCGCAGGGCGTATCGCAAGGCCTGCTGGTTCACAAGGTGCTGCCGCAGTATCCGCCTCTGGCCCGCCAGGCGCGTATTCAGGGCGTGGTCGTCCTGGAAGCTCTGATCAGCAAGGACGGCACCATCCAGAACCTGCACGTCGTCAGCGGGCATCCTATGCTGACCAATGCGGCGTTGGAAGCGGTAAAGCAGTGGCGTTATCGACCCTATTACCTGAACGGCGAGCCGGTGGAGGTGGAAACCACCATCAACGTGAATTTCACGTTGGCGAGCGAATAGGTTTTTACGGGCGGCCCGCTCGCTGCATCTAAGTTTCAGGCCGGGGTTGCATGCTTTTGAGTGACCGCGGCTGGAAGACAAGCTGGAAGACGAGTACGTAGGCTGCTTCAGAGAAGGCCGTTACTTGCCAGAGACAGACTCCGGCTCTGAAGTGAATCACCGCAACACCTAAGGTTCTGCTGTAACTAAGTTCCGAGGAGGAAAAGTCAACTCATGTTCGTACCAACTCTTGCAACCCATGCTCTCAGCCACGTGCACCTGGCGGCCGCCTGGATCCTTCAGGAAGCCGGCGGCGTCGGTTGGGACCCTCTCTCTCTGTGGAAACAGATGGGATGGCTGGCGAGACTCGTGGTCATCATTCTGTTCATCATGTCTGGATGGTCAATTGGCGTGATGATCGACCGGGCCATGGCCTTCAGCGCGGCCCGCAAACAATCGCGCGCCTTTGCCCCCCAGGTAGCCGGTGCTCTGCGTGAAGGCAAGATCGACGAAGCCATCAAAGTTGCCGAGCGCAACAAGAAGAGCCATCTGGCCAAGGTTGTCACTGCTGGCCTGCAGGAATTCAAGGCCCACGGCGACTCCTCTGATATTCCGGGCGAACAGATTGAGGCATCCAAACGCGCCTTGGAACGTGCCGAAGCCATTGTCCATGCCGAACTGAAGCGTGGATTGGGCGGACTGGCCACTATCGGTTCCACGGCTCCTTTCGTTGGGCTATTTGGCACCGTGGTCGGCATCATGAACGCCTTCCGCGAGATTTCGTCGCAGAAAGCCACTGGATTGGGCGCCGTCGCCGGCGGTATTTCCGAAGCGCTGGTGACCACCGCCGTGGGACTCTTCGTCGCCATTCCGGCCGTCATGATGTTCAACTACTTCACCGGCAAAGTTGAAGCCTTCGACGTGGAGATGGACAACAGCTCCAGCGAGCTGATCGACTATTTCCTGAAGCGCCGTGGGGTTCGCCGCTAGCCGGTAGGCTGGGCGTCTGAGCTCAAACCAGCCGACAGGAGGTTGAACATATGGCACTGGCAAAACGCAACGAAGGCAGCAAGGTCAATTCCAACATCAACGTTACCCCTATGGTGGACGTGATGTTGGTGCTGCTTATCATCTTCATGGTCATCACTCCCATGCTGCAAAAGGGCCAGAGCGTGGACATGGCCAAGGTGAATAATCCGGTTTCCATGCCCGATGCGGACAAAGAAGATGCGCTGCTCGTGGTCGTCATGCGCGACGGGCGCATTTACTTCGGGACCGACCGGATCAGCCTGGACCAATTGGCCGACAAGGTGAAGGACCGGCTGGCCAACAAGGTAGACAAGCGGATCTTCATCCGCGCGGACATGCGTGCCAAGTATGGCGACGTGGTGGGCGTGGTGGATGCCGTGCGCTCTGCCGGAGTGGACGACGTGGGTCTGTTAACCGAACAACGACATGCAGGACCGGCGAGCACTAAGCCGCCGAACGTGGGCGGCGCTCCCGCCGCAGGCGCGTAGAGTAGGAGCGATTTATGGCAATGGCAGTTGGCGGGTCCGGCAGCGGACCCACAGCGGACATGAACGTAACGCCGCTGATTGACGTCTTGCTGGTGCTGCTGATCATCTTCATGGTGATCACCCCCTTAACACCGAAGGGCTTGGATGCGCTGATTCCCCAGCCGCCCAAGGACAAGCAACAACAGCAGCAGCAGAATGAGCGCACGATTGTGGTGCAGGTCCTCAAAGGGCCAGGTGACCGGCCCGCGCTGAAGATCAACCAGGACGACGTGACGTGGGAGAACCTGGAAGGGCGCCTGAACGACGTCTTCAAGACTCGCGCCGAAAAAGTAATGTTCGTCAAGGCTGATACCGACCTGCCCTTCAACGACGTGGCGCAGGTGATCGACATCGCGCACGCCGCGGGGGTCGACAAAGTTGGACTCATCACCGCCAAGATCGAAGCCGGCGGTTAGTCCGGCCCTGGCAGCCGGTGGGCCGATGGTTGGCCATGGTGGGCAAGAACATGAACATGATTCGGGCAACACTCCTCTTTCGGATAGGCGGGACGCGGACCACGATGCGTCCCGCCGTCACTCGCAACCCGGACCATGCAACGGAGAGTGATATCAAACATGAATAAGAGCGGACGGGTACTGACGGTACTTGCTGTTCTGCTCGTGCTGTTCTCGGCGGTGGGCTGCAATAAGCTGAGAGCGCGCGACCAACTCAACAAGGGCGTGCAGGCTTATAAAAACGCAAAGTACGAAAACGCAATCGAACATTTTAAAAACGCGGTCGAACTTGACCCGAGTCTAATCAATGCCCGCCTTTATCTGGCGACTGCCTACATGGGGCAGTACATTCCCGGCGCTGATTCCCCCGACAACAACCGCTTTGCCGAGCAGGCCATCGATACCTTCAAGCAGGTCTTGGACCAGCACCCCCCCAAGGAGCAGCAGATCCATAGCTTGAAAGGCATCGCCTCCATGTACTTCCAGGAGAAGAAGTTTGATCAGGCGAAGGAGTATTACCAGAAGATCGCAGAAATGGATCCCAATGATCCCGAAACCTATTACTCCCTGGCCGTGATCGACTGGATGGAGGCCTATCAGCCCGACCAGAAGGCGCGCATGGAGCTGGGTCTGAAGCCGACCGACATATTGAAAGACAAGAAGGCTTGCGATCAGCTCCGGCAGGAAAACTCGCAGCGGGTTGAGGATGGCATCCAGAACCTGCAGAAGGCAATTCAGCTTCGTCCCGACTATGACGATGCCATGGCCTACTTGAACCTGCTTTACCGACAGCGCGCCGAGTATGAGTGCGGCAACGACCAAGCCCAGGCCGACCTAAAGACAGCCGACGAGTGGGTCGACAAGACGATGGCCACCAAAAAGGCCAAGGCCGAGAAGTCCGGTCCCACCGGCATCGTCACCACGGAAAGCACACAGTAGCGCGGCTGTAGAACTTCCTGTATTACCCACGCCCCTCCGCTCGAGGGGCGTTTTGCTTTGGCGCTGGCTGTCGGTCAGGGAACTACAATTCACTCCGTTGATCGAGAGGCCGCCTATACCTGGCGGCGGTATAGAATGCGGTATACAATAATGCAAACTGCAATTTGTTTTTGTCTCTGCGCCTTTTTTGTCTGCGCGCTGCGATAATACTTGGTAACAACGCTGCACCGGTTTTGGATCACAACAATGACTGTGAGCGCTACCCATCCCGGCAGGGTAATCTTGTGCGTAGATGATGAACCTACCGGTCTGTCGGTTCGAAAGATGTTCCTCGAATTCCAGGGTTATCGAGTCCTTACGGCCGAAAGCGGCGCCGCTGCGCTCGAATTGTTCCTGTCCGAGGAAATCGATCTTGTCATCCTCGACTATGCGATGCCGGGAATGAACGGCGGTGTCGTGGCCGAAAAGATGAAGGCGCTGAAACCAACCGTTCCCCTTCTCTTGCTTTCTGCTTACATAAACCTTCCCGCCGAGGCTCTCGCCCACGTCGCTAAATATGTGACTAAGGGCGAAGCGCCAGTGGTGCTGCTCCAAAGCATTGCGGAATTGCTAAGCAAAAAATCAGCCGCTACTTCAGCCGCATAAGAGACAAAAATCGACAAAGCAAGATTGCAGAAGATACTGCGGCGAGTGGGTGCCATTCCCCTCGTCCTGGCGACAATCCTGGCGCTGGCCCTGATCTTCGCGGTGCAGTCACTGGTCAACCATGAGCAGTGGGTCGAGCACGCCGACGAGGTGACAATCTTCTTGCCCATGGAGATCTCCGACCTCGGCACTGCCTATGCGGCCACGGCCTGACCTCTGACTCCGGCGATGCTATCGAGAACCTGGGGCTTGCGCAGCGGAGCAATAGAAACTTAGACTGCGTTAGGTCGTGTCAAGATGGCGCGGGCTGCCGAGTTCGCAAGGAAGTCGCAACGATTGTTGTCCGGGTCGTCGGCATGTCCACGGACCCATTGCCAACGGAGCTCGTGCCGTCGAGTTTGACAGTCGATCGCTTCCCATAAATCTCGGTTCTTCACCGGCTGCAGGCCTTGCCCTTTCACTTTGTGCAGCCACCCGTGTGATTTCCAATTGTGAATCCACTCCGTCATGCCGTTCTTGAGATATTGCGAGTCGGTCCTGACGGTGACGATGCAAGGCTCCGTCAACGCCTGCAGCCCTTCGAGAACCGCGCGCAGTTCCATCCTGTTGTTGGTCGTCCGCGGCTCGGAACCGAACAGCTCCTTCGAATGACCGTTGCAACGCAGCACGCAAGCCCAGCCGCCAGGGCCGGGGTTGCCGATGCAGGCGCCGTCTGTGGTGAGAATTATTTCCTTCATAACGTTTGCTCAAAAAAGAGGGAACGGAATGCCAAGGCATCACTCTGGCCGGATGCCGATGGCCGCCATCATGCGGCCAGTCCTGCCAAGCTCGGCGCGGTGCGAAAAGAAGCGTGTCGTGTCGCACGCGGTACAGCCTGCGACCACGGTGATATCCTCCTCGCGCAGGCCCGCATCCAGCAGTTGCCGGCGATTAGCCTCCGCCAGGTCCAGGTGGATCTCCGCCGCTGAATCCCCGTGCCCGGGTGCCCGCTGGTTCAAGAACAGCAGCGGATAGCGCACGTGCAGCGCATTAGCGTCGAAGACCTCTTCAAAAAGCTCGTCGGCATAGACAAATTGCGATTCGAATTCGGCGCGCACCTCCGGTCCCACCCGGTAACAGCAGGCGCGGATCGACGGGCCGATGGCGGCGCGCAGGTCGCGTGGTTGGCTGCCGAAGTGCCGCCGCATTTCGCCTACGCCCTTTTCGGCGATGCGCGCCACCGTCCCACGCCACCCGGCGTGAAAGGCCCCTACCGCGCGCCGCCCGATGTCTACTACCAGCACCGGAACGCAATCGGCGGTTTTGATCGTCAACAGCACCGCGGGCATGTTGGTGATTAGGCCGTCGCCTGCCGGCGTCCCGCTAACTGCCGCGTCCACGTGATGCACAATCGCAGAATGTATCTGCTTGAGCTGCACCAGCGGCCAGAGATCACCCTTGCCATTGCCCGCCTGCAGTGCGGTCAGCAGCGCCTGCCGATTGCGCTTCACGTTCTCTTTGCTGTCGTCGTCCGTGAAGCCGAGATTCAGGGTCCGGCCTCCATAGCAGGGGGAAACGCCTCCGGGCCGCGTGCTGAAGCCATGCGCCAGCCAAGGCACAGACGCGAAGCTCGGCGCTCGCAGGATGTCGGGCGCGCCGCCGCCCTCCGATGCACGGCGCTTAGAAATCTTTGGGGAAACCCGCGGTAGGACCGTCACAGTCCGATTCTAGACCAGATGCTCAGCAACGTGGGATACGCAACCGCGGTGTTCCTGCGCCGCGCATACAATCGAGAGCACGATGCTGCTCTACTACATCACCGACCGCAAAGGCTTTGGCGGCACGCGGGGCGAGCAGCGCCTGGCATTGCTGCGACGCATCGCCGAGGCCGCCCGCGCCGGGGTCGATTACATCCAGCTTCGCGAGAAAGACCTGCCCGCGCGCGAGCTCGAACGGCTGGCGTCTGAGGCCACGCGGGCTGTCCACGACAACGGCAGCGCGCGGCTGCTCATCAATGGCCGCGCTGATATCGCGCTGGCTTGCGGAGCCGATGGCGTACACCTGCCCTCCAGCGAGCTTCCCGCTGCCGAAGTCCGCGCCTTGTGGCGGACGTGCAGTACGCAATGCCCGACAAGTCCCGGTACGGGAGCCCTTGGGATCAGTGATCGCTCGCCGCTCATCGGCATCTCTGCTCACTCGCTTGCCGATCTGCACCAGGCCAGAGCCCAGGGAGCGGAATTCGCTGTGCTGGCCCCGATCTTCGAAAAGGTGCAATTCTCGCTGAATGGAATCGGCGTGGAAGCGCTACGCGAGGCCTGCTCGGCACTGCGAGCGGAGGAAGCTGGTTCGTCGCAATTCACCGTGCTGGCGCTCGGCGGAGTCAATCTGACAAACGCGCACGCCTGTCTCGAAGCCGGAGCTGCGGGCGTGGCTGGCATCCGCCTATTCCAGAGCGGCGATATCTTCCAGACCGTGCGCCGGCTGCGGGGCTGTGGCGAGCCGGATGAGTACGGCTGAAACCCGCTGCTCAATGATCGTCGCGCAGGCAGGTTAGGGCCGAGCCGGCCCTTTGCGTCTCCGTATTCGCGACGGCCCGCGCGAGATGGGATAGATCAGGCTCGCGCGCCCGCGCGAAGCGCTCCTCCGGACCGTCGGTCGGTATAAAGGGCGGTGCCCGTCACTGGCCCGCCCGGGATAGGCTCAAGCAGCATGATGGCAATGGCGACAGCTTCGCGTACCTGCGGCTTGTATTTTGCCTTGGCATAGTAGGTAGTGGGTCAGTTTGAAGCTTTGTCGGGTAGAGCTGGCCTTTAGGCCAGCGTCCAAGGCGCTTATTTCAGCTATTGAGCCGGCTTTAGCCGGCAGCACAGCATCCTGCGCTTCGACGGAGGTTCAAACTGACCCACTACCTGATAGTAGGATGGTTTGCGTAGTTGGTTGGCGAAAGTCTATAATGATTTTTTCCCGCCAGCCGGCAATTCTCTGGAGGACCATGGCACAAGTTTGCGAAATCTGCGGCAAGCGGCCGCAATCCGGCAACAACATCAGCCACGCGCACAACGTGAGGCGGAGGCGCTGGAATGTCAATCTGCGGCCCGTTCACGCCAAGCTCCAGGGCGGTAACCGGCGGATGCGGGTCTGCGCCAGTTGTCTGCGCAGCGGCAAAGTCAAGAAAGCCTAGGAGTCCCTGGCCAAGCCGCACCCTCTCCACCCCGGAGAGCCTTTTCTTTTCAGACTGCCGGCAAATGCGAACGTCTGCAATCTGCTCCGTGCAGAACGCGGTGCGGCGATCAGCGCCAAAACAGGGAAACAACCGAGTCTTTTTCGCTGAATCTGTGTCTTGGCGCTAAGGAATTATCCCTAGGCAATCTTCAGTTGCGCGCGCATCTTTTCCGCTAACTCCCGCACCGACCGGAGCTTCTCCGCAACATCGGCGGAGACAGATTTCTGCCGCAGCGCCAGCTCTGAATTCAGCAGGATGCCCGTAATCTCTCCGCGCAGTTGGTTGCGCAGCACGCTCTCGGCGGCGTGCGCCGCCATCAGTTTCTCCTTCTCCGCGCGCCGCAGCGCCACTTGCACCTCGCGCACCACGCGTTCGGTGCTGTGCACGGCCAGGTTGATGTACAACGGCATAGCGATGCCACAGTTATTCAAGAGTTGGTCCAGAGCGCGGAAGTCCGATTCCAGCAGCGACTGGTCAATCGCCAGCGCCTCGTATTCCGCCGCCTGCATCTTGCTTACTGCCTGTGGTACCGTGCCAGCTACATGGGCCTTGTGTCCCGTGCCCTGCTCCAGCGCGGCCGCGCATTCCTTCGCCCGAGATGATGTTGTCACCAGCAAAATCATGATTTTCCCCTCTCCGCATTCCGGACACACTTCCCCTGTGCGACTGGCATGCGGTGCTTGTCAGTTCCAATCCGGCAGCCGGGCCACTGTTAACCCGCCCTCAGCGCGCCGCCTCCCAGCCGGAAGAATCAGTTCTGCCTTCCGGAGCCGGCGCGCTCGGGAGCAAGGTCAAAAGGCCGAGCCATATTCTTTCAGTTTGCGATAGAGCGTAGTTTTGCCAATACCCAGGCGGCGGGCGGCCTCCAGCTTGTCGCCGTCCAACACCTGAATGGCGTGCAGAATGGCATGCTTCTCCAGTTCCCCCAACGGCACGATGGCGCACGGATCGGTCCCGCTCTCGGTAATCGCCCGCTGCGCCTGAAAATCACGGATCTGGCTGGGCATGTCCGCCACGTGGATAATTGGCATTGAGCACGTTGTGCAAGCCCGTTCGATGCAATTCTCCAGCTCACGTACATTGCCGGGCCAGTCGTAGTTCATCATCAGGCGCAAGGCATCGTCGCCGATAACGTGTTGCATGGCGGACGCCTGGTTGGTGCGCTCCAGATAGTTCCCAATCAACAGCGGGATGTCCTGCTTGCGTTCGCGCAAGGGCGGAATACGCAAGGTAAGCACATTCAATCGGAAGTAGAGATCGCGGCGGAAGGCGCCCTGACTGACGGCGGCATCGAGATCGCGATTGGTGGCGGCCAGGATGCGTACGTTAATCGGCATCGCCCGGGTTCCGCCCACCGGCCGGATCTCCTTCTCTTGGATGGCCCGCAATAGCTTGGCTTGCAGTTCGATCGGCAGTTCACCCACCTCATCCAGAAAGACCGTGCCGCCCTCGGCCGTGGCCAGCAGGCCCTCTTTGGAGCGCACGGCGCCGGTAAACGCCCCCCGCACGTAGCCGAAAAGTTCACTCTCGATCAGGGTCGGCACCAGCGAGCCGCAATCCACCGGAAGAAATGGCTTGTCCTTGTAGGGGCCGCCATAGTGAATGGAACGCGCTACCAGTTCCTTGCCCGTGCCGCTCTCGCCCAGGATCAGCACCGGATGCGTGCTGTGCGCCGCCTTGGCAATGATGCGATACAGTTTCTCCATTTCTGGGGAATGCCCGACCATTTGGCCGAATCCCTGCTTCGAACGCAGTTGTTCCCGCAGCAGGCGATTTTCTGCGGTAAGTTTCAAGTGCGAAGTTACACGATCCAGTTCGAGGCGCAGTTCGTCAAAATTAAAGGGCTTGGTGATGTAGTCGTAGGCGCCCAGCTTCATGGCCTGGACCGCTGACTGCACTGTGGCGAACCCCGTCATCACAATGGTGACCGCATCCGGCCGCCGCTGCTTGATCTCGCGCAGAATCTCCAGGCCGTTGCCCGTCGGCAAGCGCAGGTCGAGGAGCACAACGTCAATGCTGCCGTTGTCCATGGCACGATACGCTTCGTCACGCGTTTCCGCCACCTGGGTGCTGAAACCCAGCGACCGGCCCACGTCGCGGCAGCACTCGCGCACCGCCCGCTCATCCTCCACCACCAGGAGGTTCAATAAGTTAGTCTCTACCCTCGGTTCGCTTGCAGGTACCACTTCTGTCGCCACCATGTAGCTCGCCCCTCCTTGCCAGCCACCACCAACCCTCGGTCACCGCTGGCTATCAACCCTCTACCATCATCCCTTTTTGGGAAAAAGCTGCTAGTGCAGCGGTCACAATAGTCTGTGAGATCCGCGTCCCCGAGCCGAAGTCTTCGCGGCCCGCGGCGGGGCGGGGAAGTCACAATAGCCTGTGAAGTCCGCGTCCCAGAGCGAGACATCCTGCTCTCCAGCCGAATCTGCGTTGCCCCGGCCCATCGTTGATTCGCCTGCAACTCAGTTCCCCAAACTTGAGGCCGTTTGGCCTCATCCCCGCGGCGGAAACGCTGGCTCCTCAGCCCGGCCGGCATCCTTGCCCGCCAGACGCCGCGTAAGCCGCTTCAGCATTTCACTGCCACGCTGCGCATTACGCTCCAGTTCGCGTACCGACCGCTTCAAATGGCTGCAGGGTGGCAGCTTCCACTCCAGCACTTGAGCGTTCATTAACACTCCGGCGAGAACGTTGGCAAGCTGGTGGAGCAATTCCTCGCAATCACTGCACTGCAGGCGCAAGGAGCGTGCGCTCTCCGGAACACTGCCCTTACTACCGCCGCAGAAGGAGGCTGTTTCGCCCAGCTTCAAAGGAATTTCTGCGCTCTCGATACTGCCGTCGGCGCCAACCCAAGCCCGCAGATCAGGTTCTCGCTGCGATTTCTTGTCATCTGTCCGCGTCATTTGTATAAGTGCCTTCTCTACTGTTTTCTCAACACGCCTGCTTCAGGAGCACGTTGCCCGCCAAATCCGCTCCACGCTCATTTCAAAGGGCGTGAGCAAGTCCTCCCATCGCGGCACTCTTTCCTTCAGTTCCAAACTGAAACTGCTGTTTGCTGAGATACCGGACAACATGTGCCAGAACAAGAGGTTCCGTGGGATTCCCATCTGCGGACGCCTTGCGCCCTACCATCTCTATATCGGGAATTCTCGCAGTTCCTTTATTTCGCCGCCGGGCCAGTCTTGGCAGAGTGAGCAGAGTGAGCAGGAAAAAAGGGGGGAGCTTTTCGCTCCCCCCTTTGATCACGCGGATTGTGTCAGCTATCGGCGATCGTCCGTAGCGCTGGTGACGCCACCAGCGCTCGCCGTTCCGGTATGCGCGGTATCAGAAGGGCCCCCGCTGCTTCCCGCATCCTGCAGAAGCAGGCCGTTATTCGCCGAGGCAGCCAGCAGCCGTCCGTGATAATCCAACGCGGAGCGTATCGAAACCCCGGTATCCGGGGAAGGCCGCCAGCTCCGGCCACCATCGCTGCTCTCATAGACGGCATGGGCGTACATCGCGGTCGCCAGCAGGCGCTGCGAGGCAGAATCATACCTCACGGCGAAAACATTACGCGCCGGCAGCCCTCCCAAGGTGTGTTCCCAGGTCTTGCCGCCGTCGGTGGAGTGCAGCGCGCCCTCGCGTGTGCCTAACCACAGGGAGCCGTCCGGCACGACGGTCAGGCTGTACAGGCCCGTGACGTAGTTGGGGTAGCTGATCTCGTTCCAGGTTTTGCCTTGGTCCTTGGAAAGGAAGGCGCGGGTGGGCGTCACCAGGCTCAGTGTGCCGTCTGCAAAGCCGTTGACAGCGATGAAATTATTTTCGCCCTCCATCATCGTGCCATACCATTTGCGGCCCTGATCGACGCTGACAAACAAACCGTTGTTCGTCGCCGCATACCAGGCGCTGCCATTCAGATCCATGGCCTGAATCCGCGGGGTTGCGTCCTCAGGGATGGCATGTTCCGGCGCAGCCCGGTGCGCAGTCGTGTGTTTGTAGCGGCTGGCGGACTGCCGCGAATGACGCTCCGGTTTCGCCGGTGGCGGCGGCAAGGGCCCGCGAATCATCGTCGCCGGACGCCATGCGCCATTCAGCGAAGTCAGATAAAAAACTCCGTGATTGGTTCCGGCGAAGATTACGCCGTCACTGGATTGCTGCAGGCTCAGGATGTCGCGATCGTCCAGGCCGCGATTCGACTGCCTCCAGTTCGCGCCTCCGTCGTCAGAGACAAAGAACCCGCCGAGGTCCTTGTCATTCACCACGCCGACGTAGATCCGGCTGGGGTCGCGGTTGTCGATGACCACCCCTCCCAGGATGCGGTGAGCAAATCCCCGGTTCGAGGTCCGGTAGTGCGCGAAACCATCGGTGCTGGCCAGGACGCCACCGCGGTCGGTGGCTACCAGTACGTGATCGGGATCGCGCGGGTCGATCAGCACATCGTTGACGATCACCGAGTCGTCGGTGACCAGCTTCCAGTGGTCCCCGCCGTCCGTGGTCTTCCACAATCCGGCGACGGTTCCCGCCCAGACGATTGACGGCCGCTGCGGATCCTGCTTCAAAACCCGCGTGCGGTGCGCGGGCAGCGGCAACGAAAGATAGATACGATGAAAGTACTCGGCTTTGTTGTAGCTCTTGTATATCCCCGAGCATGCACTGGCATAAACGACCGAAGGGTCATGGGGATCGACAATGATGCTGAACATATCAGAGTCGAAGGCAATACCCTTGCTGATACTGTGCCAACTGGCGCCGCCATCCTCGGTCTTCCACGGCAAGTGCCAGGTGCCGGCATAAATGATATTGGGATTGGCCGGATCGATCGCCACCGACTCGATGTTCTTCAACTCCGCCTGGTTCTCCGGCGAGATCCGTGTCCAGGTCTGTCCGCCGTCGCTCGAGCGGAAAACTCCATCCAGCGCGCCGATCACCAGAAGGTTGGGATTGCTCGGGGCCATAGCCATGGCGCGGACCGATTTGCCATGCACCCCCGGCAGCGTGTGCCAGGTGCGGCCACCGTCGTCGGAGCGGAATACATCGCCGGTGTTGTTGTCGTAGAGGTCCCAAGCCGCCACATAGATCGTCGAGGGATGGCTGGGATCGAAGATTACGTGATCCAATACGTAATCGTCGCCCGGTCCCAGATGGGCGAACAGCGACCAGGAAGCGCCGCCATCCTGCGACTGAAAAAGCTGTCCGGCGCCGGTGCCCAGCAGTATCCGGTTAGGATTGGCCGGATCGTAGGCCAGGCTGCGCACGTCACCGCCCTCGGGCCCGATCAGCCGCCAATCGGAAGCGAAAGCTGTGATAGATGCGAGCAGGACAAAACACAAAAGAAACTTCAGCGAAAACGCGATGATCTTAGACATCTTTCCTATAGCACAAGGGGAAGTTGAATTGTCTTTTTATCATAGCCCGAATCGCCTGCTCGTGATCAGGAAAACACCTGGGTGCCGGAAAGATACACAGGGGCAGCGCCGATTCGGGGAACGACGCCGGAATACGCAGACTTTTCCGCTCCCTTGCACGTTCCGCCTCGGGGCTCAAGACGAAGGCGCAAGACCCTTGGAGAAACGGCATGGCTGCTTCCCTGGGCGGCTAATTGTAGAGATGCAATTCGGACGCTTTCTCGTTGCACACGGCTTAACCGGCCACAGGAGAGTCGGCCTTCGAGTGACTTGTGGTCACGCCGATTAGCGGCCTGACAGAGCCACTAGCTTGGATCAGACCGAGCGACCGGCTTGATCCAAAAAGTGGCTCAGGAGGCGCGTTATTGGGGATGAACAGCACGTCGGCGGCTGGTTCAATTTCGAGTTGATCTGAAAAGGGCGGATCTGTCTATCGAACGTTCGTTCCCGGATGGGTTACATGGAAACAGCCCGCTACCGGCGCTGCGGAAAACGTGCAAGATCACTTACTCGGCTACGAACTAGTGTGCTGTCCCCGGAAATTCACAGCATAAGTCCAGAGTCTTTGAAAGGGCACGGCTTCAGCCGTGCCGGCGCGATACCTCAGAAAACCTGGGCTTTAGCCTGCGGGCAACTCATTCTGCCGGACGCTAACTTTATCGTATTTCCGGGACACAACACTTAGCTGCCCGCACAGTTTCTGCAGGCACTGGAGTTTCAGGCGGCGCGGTCGCTCTCTTCAACTTCCTGACTGGGGCCGTTAACCAGTCGCTCCCACTTCTCATCTTCCTCGCGTGGACCGTTGACCACCCGGTCCCATGTGTCGCCTGAAAACCGTGGCCCATTGACCACCCGATCCGAAGTATTCCGTGTTACGACAAAGATGTCTGTCATGGCTTGGCTCCTCTCACACCGGACAACTCTGGTGACGACAATCCCTTTGCCTTCTTTGGCACTATTTCACTGGAGGTCGGCATTCTTGATACAGCTTTGGGGGAAAAGTGCCCAGGTCACGCCGAACCGCCGTCTGTCGGTTCAAGTTACCGGCCTCCTGGCATTCCTAATCATTCCTATTAGGTTAGATTGCTTGTCGCAGGCTTTGGGTTTGGTTTTTGCAAGTCCCTAAGTCATTCTAAATAAATGAGTTCTTATAGCAGTTTCACATCTGGTGTATAGGCAACGGTGGGGCACGCCTTCAGGCGTGCATTTAGCGCCTGAGGTTATGCTGCCGTCGCCTCAGCGGCTAAAGCCGACTTCATTTCCCGAATCTCAACTGCACCGCTGAAGCGGTGCTCCACCCTCTACACCAAGTGTGAAAATGCCCTAGGCTTGGCGCCGGCTGCTCTGTGCCGGAGCATACACATTGCCCCACGAAAAAGCCGATGGGAGCTTGGGCTCCCATCGGCAGCAGAGTTCCAGCCAGGAACGATTGCTAGAAGACGGCTCTTACTGCGGAGTGACCGCTTCCTTGGTCTTCTCCGCACCTTTCTTCACAGCATGGCCAGTCTTCTTGGCGGCCTTTTTCGTTCCCTCGACCATAGCGTTGCCAACGTTTTCCGCGGCATTGCCTGTGCTCTCGGCTGCCCCCGTGGCAGCCGCCTTCTTGTGATGGTGGCGCGCCGGCGCCGCGCTCCGCGGTTTTGGATAGGCGTTGGCGCTCGGCTTCACCACGTTCTCATCGACCGGCGTCGTGTTCTGCAGATCAGCACACGTCGCCTCGTTGGCCCCCTGCGGTACCCAGACGATATCGGCCACCTTCTGCTGGCCGGTACCCTGGTGCACGCTGATGCGGCTGGGATCGATACCCTGCTGCTGCACCAGGTACGCCTTGGCGTTGACCGCCCGCTGCGCCGCCAGGTTCATCGCATGACGCTTCCGGCCTTTGCCTTCCATCGGCGCCTTCTCGCCATCCGCGTAGCCCACGATTTCGACGTGCGCGTTGGGATCAGCCTTCAGCCGGCTGGCCACGTCGTCCAGGATCGCCTTCGCCGTGTTGTCCACACGCCACGGCCTCTTTAGATCCGGGAACTGGATGGAGTTGACCTTGCTGCAGGTCGGCGCCGGCACATACTCTACGCTCACCGTGCAGGTCCCGCTGCCACTCAGGTTGCGCGCGTCGGTCGCCGTCGCCGTCACCGTCACCGTTTGCGACGCCGTGATGCCGGTGGTGTCCAGCGTGGCCGTCGCGCCCGTGCCGTTGATGGTGCCCGCCGAGGCGGTGTACGAGTAGCTCGAGATCGCCGCGTTGTCCGGGCTGGTCGCCGTCACCGTGATGGTGGAAAGCTCCGACGCCTTTACCGTCGCCGGGTTCGCCGTGCAGCTCACCTGCGGCGGATTCATCGGCTTCGCCTTCACCGTGAAGTTCGCCGTGCAACTGGCCGAGCCGCCCTTCTTCACCTTGGGATCGGTGAGGGTGGCATTGGCCGCATAGCTGCCGGCTGCTACCCCGGTGGTGTCAATGCGCGCCGATTGCGCGTTGCTGGTCTCCAGCTTGCCGCCGTTGGTGGTCCAGGCGTAGGTCACCGTGTGCTTGGGATTGAAGTTCGTACCCGTGGTCGTCACCGTCACCGGCTCGCCCTCGGTCACCTCCGTCGGCTGCGCCGTGCAGGCCGCCGTCGGCGTCGGCGTGTAGTAGTTGCCGAGACCGAACACTAAGCCGGCCGACAGCCGAACGCCGTTCCACTGCTTGGAGGTGACGGGAATTATCTGGTTATAGTTGGTGTAGATGTAGTCTGCCTGCAAAACACGAATCGCCAGGCTGGCTTTCTCGCCATGCCAAACGTTGTAATCAATGCCGCCGCCAGCCCCTAGCGCGGGATTCCACTGGGTGTCCAAAGGGAAAATTTGGTGCGCTGCACCGGCAAAAACGCGGAAGAACGGCTCGAACACGTCGCTATGGTGCTTATACTGCAACCCGCCCAGGAAGTAGTAAATGTTCTGACCGGGAATGCCGAAGTGCTGGCTGCTATCCACCATTACGCCGAGGTTGTGGGCGAACGGCAGATAATAAACGACAGACTCATCGATCCCATCGGTGTGGTCCTTGGTCTTGAGACCGTCGTTATAGTGTCCACCAGGATGTAACCATGAGTACCCAGCGTACACCTCAGCCTGCGGCTGGATGGTGACTTGCGCTGCGGCATAGGTGCCAGCCAGGCACAACAGAAGCGCCAGCGCAATGGTTGTCGCAATACCACATCTCGGGAGTACTCCAATACGAGAAGACATTCTTAATCCTCCGGAACTCAGCAGTACCGTAAGCAAAAGTGGGCCCAGTTCGGTGCCAATCTCTTTTTGGTACAAGGTACAAGTGCAGGGACAAACGTCCTGCTAGCAACAGCACGCCATTGTACAGCAACAGCAAAGATTAACAAAACTTTCATCGTCAATCTCTTGCTTCAAATTGTTTGCTGTTTACTGACTTTGTACCCGTAGCAGTATCTGGCTACCGCTTTCCAGCTTCACTTCCTTACCGCTGGAGGCGAGGACGGAGTTCGGCTGTAGTTGCAGATTATGCAATCCTACCACGCCGCTGGACCGGGCCGTGAGCTCGGACGGATGCTCGCCATTGCCCTGCGTTGAAGATGATGGCGCTGAGGTCGAGGGAGCTGAAGGGTTGGAAGAAGGAAAGTTGGAGGGCGGAGGACCGGGTTCCCCGGGGTTAACCCCGCCCATCGGACCAGGAGCGCCGCCCATCGGACCAGGAGCACCGCCCATCGGACCAGGAGCGCCGCCCATCGGACCAGGAGCGCCGCCCATCGGACCAGGAGCGCCGCCCATCGGTGTGGGCATGCCACCGGAAGGCATGGAGGAGGGATTTCCCATTCCCATCGCTGCCGGGCCCATATTAGGTGGCGGGCCAACCGCCTGGATACTGGCCTTCAGTGGCAGCTCTTTGCCTTGCTTGAGCGCGATCTTGTCGAAGGAAATACCCAGCGTCGACTGGGCACTCCCGTTAGCGCGTGACGTCGCTTCCGTGACGTGGCCCAACACTTTGGAGCCGCGGGGAATCACCATTCCATTCGCGGTACGTAATTCGGCTGTGGTCTTGGCCACGACTGGGTCCCCCGCCTTCAGCTTTCTGGAGTTCAGCGACTTCGCCAACTCCACGGCGATCACACCTTCTTGCGCAGAATCACGCTTGGCAGCAGACGACTCCTGCTGTGCTGCAGAGGCAGATTGGGCCGAGGGAACCACCGGCACGAGGCTCGCGGACAGATCTGGTCCCAGGCACAGACAAACAGCCATCAGGGATACGACAGCGACTGGCATCAGGCGATTCATACTTTCCTCCGCGGGCACTGGCCAGCCGCCGTATTGCAAGCCGCTCGCTGGCCCTCCGCATAATATTGAGATTCATCTCATGCCGCACAAGTGGCATAGAATGTTACCTTATTGGCAGACCTAAGCGGCAGATTCAGGGTCGGCAGCGGCTGCTGAGCAGGACTCCGCGAGCGTTTCCCGACTGCCGCATCGCATCTAAGCACTGTTTCATGGTTCGGCGGAAGAAGAGTTGATTTCGCTGAATCCGAGAGGCGCTGTTCCCCATGATTCAGGAAAAAGTCCTGATTGTTGAAGATGAGGAGAACGAGCGGAGCGGGCTGGCCGAACTGGTCGGCGCCTGGGGCTACTCGACGGAAACTGCGGGCGACGGCATCGAGGCGCTCGAAAGGATCGCGCTCTGGAACCCGGGAATCGTGATTACGGATTTGCGCATGCCTCGTATGGATGGCATGCAACTGCTGGAAAATATCGCCGCTCAACCTCAGCAAGTTGCCGTCATTCTGCTCACAGCGGCCGGCAGCATCGATGCCGCGGTCAGCGCCATGAAAGCCGGCGCTTTTGATTTCATTGAGAAGCCGGTGAATCCCACGCGGCTGCGCAACATCCTGCAAAACGCCTCACGCCTGCGCGGCACCGAGCGCGAACTGGAGGCCAGCCGCCGCAAGCTACGCGATGTCGGCGTGCTGGGCGAGCTGATCGGGCCCTCGAAGCGCATGCAGGAGGTCTTCCGCCTCATTGAAATGGTCGCTCCCAGCACGGCTTCCGTGCTCATCACCGGAGAGAGTGGCACCGGCAAAGAACTGGTGGCGCGCACCATTCACTCGCTGAGCGCGCGCAAGACGAAGCCATTTGTGGCCATCAACTGCGCCGCCATTCCTGAGACGCTAATCGAAAGCGAGATTTTCGGCCACGAGAAAGGCGCCTTTACCGGCGCGCTGGAGCGCCGCATCGGCTGCTTCGAACTGGCTGAGGGCGGCACGCTGCTGCTGGACGAAATCGGCGAGATGCCCATCGCTACCCAGGCCAAACTGCTGCGCGTCTTGGAGGATCGCAAGCTCCGCCGCCTGGGCAGCAAGGCAGAAACCGCAGTGGATGTGCGCGTGCTGACGGCAACCAACAAGGTCCCCGAAGAGGCAGTGGCCACAGGACAGTTGCGCAATGATCTGTTCTATCGCCTGAATGTCTTTAACATTCAACTTCCGCCGATGCGCGAACACAAAGAAGATTTGCCTGCTCTGGTGCAGGCCTTGCTGGCCGACATGAACGAGAAGCACAACCGCAGCGTGGCCGGCGTCAGCGATCAGGTCAGCCAGGCTTTTCAGTCATACGCCTGGCCGGGAAATGTCCGCGAGCTGCGCAACACGTTGGAGCGCGCCGTCATCGTGTGCGACGGAGCGGTTATTGAAGCCAAGCACTTGCCGCCGGGCTTCGGCCAAATCATCCCCCGCGCCCCGGTGCAGGAGCCGAATGCTGTTCGCCTCGGCGTCGGCACCACGGTCGGTGAGGCAGAGCGCTTGCTCATCCTGAAAACGTTGCAGGCCACCAACAATAACAAGACTCGCGCGGCGGAAATCCTCGGCATCAGCCTGAAGACTCTGCACAATAAGCTGAAAGAGTACGGCGCGCAGGGCGCAGGCGAAACCGCAGAAGTCGCAAGCTGAGGAACCAGTCACTCTCCCCGGACGGAACACTCCCTTGTCGCACTGGATCTGACCTTCAGCGCCTGCTCTGATCCCGCCATCCCAATTGCATCTTTCGCCTACGCCACTTGCACTTTCTGCCGATAGCTCGCGACCTGCACGTTCCATCCCAGCGCCTCGATCATGGCGTTGCGCAGTTCGGAAGACGCCGCCGGCTCGCCGTGCACCAGGTAAATTTCCTCCGGCTTGCGCCGAAAAGTGTGCAGCCACTCCAGCAACTCGGGGGTGTCGGCATGATCGCTGAACTGCTCCAGCGCGGCCACTCGGGCGCGAATCGGCACCTGCTGGCCGAACATCTTCGCCGTCTCGGCGCCGTTCTTGATGGTGAAGCCCCGCGTTCCCGGCGCCTGGAATCCGATGAAGAGCACCAGGTTCCTGGGATCGGGGAGCCGCAACATCAGGTGATGCAATATGCGCCCGCCGGTCGCCATTCCGCTGGAGGAGACGATGATGGTGGGATAGCGCGAGTCGTTGATCTGCTTGGAATCCTGCTGCGTAATATCGAAATAGAAGTTCGACCACTCCAGCGGCGAGCCATACTTCCCGATCAGCGCCTTCGTCTCCGCCGTGAACTCCTCGCTATGCTTCAGAAAGATCTGCACCGCCTTGATCGCCATAGGGCTGTCGGCATGCACCGGCACGCGCGGAATCTGTTCCGTCTCCATCAGTTCCTTCAGCAAAAAAAGAAATTTCTGGGTGCGCTCCACGGCGAAGGCCGGCACCACCACGCTGCCGCCGCGTTCCAGTGTGGTGCGCATCAGCTCAGCCATCTGCGGCCGCGGATCGCTATGGGGGTGCAGACGATTGCCGTAGGTGCTCTCCATCACCAGCAGGTCGCAATCTTCGCCTTCAGTCGGGCCGGAGTGCACCACCTTGCCCGGCGCAAGCTCGCTGTTGCGCACCCGCCCAATATCGCCGGTGAACAGCAGTTTCTCCTGTTTTCCATTCGAACCTAGCGTAATCTCGGCCATCGCCGACCCCAAAATGTGCGACGCGCGAACGAAGCGGAATGACAGCGCGTTGCTGAGCTGTTTGACCTCGCCGAAGTTGACCGGGCGAAACAGCGTCAGGCACTGCTGCGCTTCTTCCAAGGTGTAGAGCGGTAGGGCAGGGTGGTGCTTCGAGGCCCTAATCTTGTTGTAGAACTCGGCGTCTTCTTCCTGCAGGTGTCCGGAATCCGGCAACAAGATACTGCACAGGTCGACCGTGGGCGAAGTGGCGTAGATAGGGCCGTGAAAGCCCTCCTTCACCAGTCGCGGAATCCAACCCGAGTGATCCAGATGCGCGTGCGTGAGGATTACCGCGTCGATGGTCTTGGCGGGCACGGGCAGGTCCTGCCAGTTGCGCTCGCGCCACTCCTTTTGCCCCTGGAAGAGCCCGCAATCGACCAGCACCTGCAGCGGGCGCTGCCCGTTATCCACATGAATCAGGTGCTTCGATCCGGTAACGACGCCTGCGGCGCCAAGAAATTGAATGTAGCTCATAGGATTTTGTTCACCACGGGAGACACAGAGATCACGGAGAACTAAGAATCATAAGACTTTCAGGAGTTGCGTGTCCTCCTTGCGGCAGAATTTGTGCCGCGGCCCCAAGCCTGACTGCGGTTCAGAGATGTTGTCCGCTGCAGATCCGGCGAGTCCGGCTGAAGTCGAAAACAATAAACCTCCGTGCCCCTGTGCCTCCGTGGTGAAATCTCATCCGGCCGAAACGGTCACTGCTTCTGCGGTGGCGGCACATCGTAGACGTTGCTGCCCAGGTTCGCATCGGGCACGCTGCCGTCGTTCACCACGATTTTGGTCGGCGCGACGGGGACTTCAATGCGACCAGTGGCTCTCGCTCCCGCCATCACCTGTATGCGCATGACTTTGGTGCCGGAGGGGGTCTGCACGATGACCGGCACCTCGGCTCCGGCGCGACCGCGGTCCTCAATCGTCGCCGTTACCAGAAAAGTCTTCGCCGCGGTCAACAACGGCCGCGCATAGGCAGACTCGACGTGAAAGTCCGGCAAGCCACGATCGCGATAGACCCAGTCATCAAAAAACCATTCCAGCTCGCGTTTCGAGCTGGCCTCTAAAAGCCGTTGCAGATAAGTTGGGTCCGTGTCCTTGCCAGGCTGATAGGCCGCCAGCGCCGATTGCATCGCCGTCTCGCCCAGCATGTCGCGCAGCATCCACAAAACGAAGCTGCTTTTGCCGCGCAGGTAAAGCTCATCGTTGGTATTCAGCAATGTATTGTCTGCCTCGCTCGCGGCGGAGGTCGACTTCGCTGTATCGGGATGCGCCCCTGCTTCCACCGTCACCAGCGCTTCGTGATCTTCATCCAGGAAATCCAGCGCGGCCTTGCGGCCCGAACCGTGATCGACGGAGACCGTTTGCAGAAAACGCTCCATGCCCTCCTGTAGCCAGGCATGTGGCGAGTGGAAACGCGCGGCAACCTGCGTTGGCAAGAGCAGAAGCTGCAGCGCCGAGGCAGGCGCAGACACCAGCGGGGTGAACAGGATGGCTCCGCTCTGCCAGGGATTGGCGTCCGGCTCGGTCAATTCCACGATGCGAGCGGGTTGCGCCGGCTCGCCCAGCCAGTCGTGCAACAGCGGATTGTTGGTTTCGGCGGCCAGCGCATAATCGCGGGCCAGCGATGTGTGCTCGGGAAGATGCAGCAGCGCAATCGTCGGGCGCTCCAGCGACTGATAGTCGGCGAGGGCGAAGGTAGGGACCGTCTCTCCCATCCCCGGCAACGCGATGGCGTTGCTGAACTCCCGCAGCTTGCCTCCCGCGCTATTGGTGCTGACCTCGCGCGATGTGCCGCAACTGGAAGCCGCCGTATTCCCCGCGATGCACAGCGGCTCGGTGCTCCCGCCCATGACCATGATGCGGGCGTCGAACCGGCTGCGAGCGTGGCGCTGCTTCCAATCCGCGATAGCGCCAAAGACCGCGTTGCCGTCGCTCATGCTCACCGCTTCCATGGCCACCGGATACCACACCACATGGCCCAGGCCGCGCACGGCGGTGAAGTCGTCGCTGATCTGGTCCCAATCACTCTGCGCGGCCACGCCCGCAGGAATGCCCATGCGGGTGAGGCGCTTGGCATCCTGTGTAATCTCACCCCCGTATTGCACGTCCAGCGTCACCGTGCCGCCCGGCGGCAGCGCTTGCGGCAGGGTCACAATCGTTTCCGAAAGGCTGCCGGTGTGGTCGATGTCCGAGGTGTAGTTCTCCCCCAGCCACGCGAGCCGCCTGTCGCCCAGCGTGATGCTGTTCCAAGCCAGCGATGACGATATTTGCAAGGCCACGTTCTTTTGCGGGGTGTGCGAATCGTTGCGCAGCGTGAGTTTGCCGCCCACGGCCATGGCATGGGCCGGACGGTCGATCTGGACTTCCAGCTGATAGCGAGTGATGGTGAAGGCTTCGCGGTCTAGCGCATGGCCCGGAGCGACGGCGGCAAGAATCACGAGCACTGCGAGCACAGCGCGAACCGCCCCACGATGGCACTTTCCAACTCCCAAGCCCAGCTTCTTCACTTCTTCGATTCCGCCCGCCGCTGGCGTGCAATTTCGTACATCAGCACGGCGCCCGCCACCGAGACGTTCAGCGACGGCACGTGCCCGAGCATGGGAATCGACACCAGAAAGTCGCAGCGCCTGCGCACCAGGTCGTGCAGGCCCTTGCCTTCCGCGCCCAGCACAATGGCGCAAGGCATCTTGTAGTCCGGCTCGTCATAACTCTGCTCGCCGCGCTCGTCCAGGCCGACAATCCACACATTGCGCTGCTTCAGCTCGTCCAGCGTGCGCGAGATGTTGGTGACGCGCGCGATCGGCAGATGCTCGGCGGCTCCCGCCGCCGCCTTCACCGCAGTGCCGGTCAGCCCGGCGGCGCGGCGCTCCGGAATGATCAGGCCATCGGCGCCCGCGGCATCGGCGGTGCGAATCAGCGCGCCCAGATTGTGCGGGTCCTCCACGCCGTCCAGCACCACCAGGAAGCTGTGCTCGCTGCGACGCTGCTCCAGCAGCGTGTCCACATCGGCATATTGCTTGTCGTTGGTGACCGCGATGACACCCTGGTGCGTGTTGGTGTTGGCCGCGCGATCCAGTTGCGGGCGGGGCAGGAAACGCACCTGCACCCCGCTGGCGCGGCAATCATCGATCAGGCGCTGCATTCGCTGATCGTGCCGCTCGCGCGCAATGCCCACATATTCAAAGCTGCGCGCCCCCGACTTCAGCGCCTCGCTGACCGCATGGATTCCGTAGAGAACGACCATGTTTGCCATTAGTGTACGACAGGAACAGTTGTTGGTCGCCAGTTGCCGGTTGTCGGTCGGCAACTCGCTCGCACCCCGGGATTTTGAGTCCAGCCGTCCGCTTCGCCAATCCAAACGCCATGACCCTTCTTTCTCACCTGCGCCGCCAGTTTGAGTACGACTTCTGGGCGAACGGGGAGGAGGTTCGCCTTCTCTCCGCCTTGCCTGTGCCCCCGCGTGCGGCCGTGCGTCTGTTGGGTCATGTTATCGGAGCCCAGGTCCTGTGGCTCGATCGTCTGCAAAACAAGCCGCCTCGTCTCGCGGTGTGGCCCGATCTCTCGCCGGCCGACTGGCAAGCGAGATTGCAGGAGTCAGAGGCGGCATGGCGCGCCTATCTCGCCGCGCTCTCCGAGAGCGAACTAAGCTCGCACTGCCGTTACAAAAACTCGAAAGGTGAAGTGTGGGAGAACAGCGTGCTGGACATCCTTAGCCACGTGCTGCTGCATTCGGCCTATCATCGCGGCCAGATTGCCCTGGAACTTCGCTGCTCAGGCAACACCCCCGCCTACACCGACTACATCCACGCCGTGCGGCAACACTTGCTCGCCTAGCAGCCCGTGGTGAAAGTCCGGTTTTGAAGGGGCACGGCTTCAGCCGTGCCGTAAAGCTCGCAATATCAAGGGGCTTTAGCCCCTGAGGGACCGATTTCAAAAATCTCGACTTTCACCACGGGCTGCTAGGGAGCTCCCTTCACATGGCGTGGTTGCCAGACACCGGTCGCGTTTTCGAATTGTCATCACGACCGCCCCGCGACCGGGGCCCCCGGTGCGCCCGACTTTGGCGCGCTGGGGTGGTTGGGGGCGCGAGGGATCTGCTTTTTGCCACTCGCCAGGAAAGCAGATCCCTCGCCGACTGAAGTCGGCTCGTGCTGACAATTTCGTGACTTCGTCACTAGATTCTGCCAATCTCGGCACTTTCCCCACCCCGCCAACCGCAACCCATCTTCCGGTATATTTATCTTGCAACGCTTGTGGATCGAGGAGAGCGGATGGCCCTGTCGGCAGTCATCGTGGACGACGAACAGCTTGCGCGTGACGAGCTCGCCTACCTGCTGCGCGATCTCGATGTTGATATCGTCGCCCAGGGCAAGAACGGCGTCGAGGCGGTCAACCTGGTGAAGGAGTTCGCGCCCGACCTGCTATTCCTCGACGTCCAGATGCCTGGCCTCGACGGCTTCGGCGTCATCAAGAAGCTGCTCGACCGCAAAGTCCCGCTGCCGCAAATCGTCTTCGCCACCGCTTACGATCAATACGCCGTCAAGGCATTCGAGGTGAATGCCGTCGATTACCTGCTGAAGCCCTTCGACCGCAAGCGGGTCGCGCGCTCGCTCGAAAAAGTGCGTCACAAGCTGGAAAGCGCCAGCCAGGCGGGCGACCACATCGGCACCATCGTGAAGCTACTGGAGCAGCAGCAGCGGCCGCCCGCAGCCAAAATCCTTCTCAAGTCCGGCGGCCGGCTCTTTCTCGTCGATCAGAAAGACATCTGCTACGCCTCCATCGCCGACGGCGTCATCACCGTGGTGGCCACCGGCATGGAGGGCCAGTCAAACTGCCGCACCCTGGAAGAGCTGCTCGACTCGCTCGATCCCAATATGTTCTGGCGCGCCCATCGTTCGTATCTGGTGAACATCAATCGCATCAAGGAAGTGGTGCCCTGGTTCAAGAGCTCCTACCAGATCCGCATGGAAGACAGGAAGCAGGCGGAGATCCCCGTCAGCCGCGCTCAAACCCGGCGGCTGAAAGAGCTGTTCGGGCTATAGCGCAGTCGAGGGCCATTGAGTCGTGGGCAGGGCGAGCCCGAACGCAGTTGTGTCGAGCCACTCCGTTTGCTAGTTTGGCGTACATGCCGCCTGTGCCCGAACAAATCAGCAGCACCATTGAGAGCCTTTACCGGTCGGAATCGGGCCGGGTTCTGGCGACGCTGGTGCGCCTCTTGGGAGACTTGGACCTGGCCGAAGAGTCCATGCATGAGGCGTTCGCCGCCGCTTTGGAGTCCTGGCCACAGACCGGAATCCCGGACAACCCGCGCCCCTGGCTGATTTCAACCGCACGCTTCAAGGCCATCGACGTCATGCGCCGGCGCGCGCGCTTCGATGGAGCGCAGCGAGATCTTGTTGCCCACATGGAAGCGCGCGGCAACGACGCTCCGCTCGAGGATCAAGAGATCGAGGACGATCGCCTTCGTCTGATCTTCACCTGCTGCCATCCCGCGCTGGCGCCGGAAGCGCAGGTTGCGCTCACCCTGCGCGAAGTCTGCGGCCTGACCACCGAGGAGATCGCCCGCGCATTTCTCGTGACCCCGGCGACACTCGCGCAGCGCATCGTGCGCGCCAAGGCAAAGATTCGAGAGACGCCGATTCCCTACGAGGTGCCGACGCCCGAGGAATTGCCGGAGCGGCTCGACGCGGTGCTTCAGGTCATCTATCTCGTCTTTAACGAGGGCTACTCGGCAGCGGCGGGAGCGGAAGTGACGCGGGCCGAACTGACCGGCGAGGCAATTCGACTGGGCCGGTTGCTGGCCGAACTCCAGCCAGAGCCGGAGGTCATGGATGGCGAGATAACAGGGCTGCTTGCTCTGATGTTGCTCCAGGAATCCCGTCGCGCCGCCAGGACCTCTCCCACCGGAGAGCTGATTTTGCTGGAGAATCAAGACCGCTCGCTCTGGAACCGCGAGCAGATCGTGGAGGGATTGGCCTTGGTGGAGCAAGCCCTGGGTTTAGCAAGAAAGACCCGCCGCCTCGGCTCTTACACCGTGCAGGCTGCGATTGCGGCTGTTCACGCCGAGGCGCAATCGGCGGCCGCGACCGACTGGCGGCAGATTGTCGCGCTCTACGACCAGTTAGTACGAATTCAGCCTTCGCCGGTTGTACAGCTCAATCGTGCCGTGGCCATTGCCATGCGCGATGGTCCAGAGGCTGGTCTGGCGCAGATCGACGCGGTGCTGGAGCGTTACTCTGGAAAACAAGGCGACTTGGCAAATTACTACCTGGCGCATGCAGCCCGTGCCGACATGTACCGCAGGCTCGGCAGGACGGCTGACGCCCGGTCCTCTTATGAGAAAGCTCTGGCCCTGACCCAACAGGAACCAGAGCGGCAATTTCTCGCGCGACGGCTCGCAGAATTGAAATAAAAGCTTCTCTTTGCTGGACTCGTGTCGTCGTTTCTGGAGCAACCATTGGTTTCCACTGCATACAGCGCGCTTGACTTGTGGTGTCCAATGGAGTACAAGAGAAATTGTGCAGACAGTTGTCGAGACGCCTACTTATCTCGCAATAGCCAACAAGCTCTTCAGCGAGAAGGAGCGTGCGGACGTCGTGGCGCTCGTTGCGGCAGACCCGCAATGTGGTGATCTGATCCGTGGAACGGGTGGATTTCGAAAGGTCCGAGTTGCACGCAGGGGAATGGGAAAAAGTGGCGGGGCAAGGGTTGTGTATATCTGGCGCAATGAGAGATTCCCCGTTTTTCTGATCACAGTCTTTTCGAAGAATGAGAAAGAAAACTTGTCGATGGCAGAGCGCAACGCGCTAAAGAAACGTGCCGACGGCATTTTCGAGTTCTATGGGGGATAGTATGAAAACGCAATTCCAGCAGATGATGGATGGTCTTAACGAGGTCAAGGCTTTTCTTGCTGGGGAGCAGGAGGGATTCAAGGCGCATGTGCCCCAGGATGTTGATGTGAAGGCCATCCGCAATCGGCTTGGCATGACGCAAGCCAGATTTTCTACCACCTTCGGGTTCAGCCTGGACGCGATCAAGCACTGGGAGGGTGGGCGGAGGATCCCAGAAGCACCAGCTCGTACTTTGCTCACCGTGATCGACAAGAATCCCGCCGCAGTGCTCACCGCGCTCAAGCCTGCTGCGTTTGCTGCCGCCGCCGGCTCCTCCAACGCTGCCCGCGGGAGGTTTAATAGAAAGCGTCAAGCGCCTCGAGGCATTGTAAGACAGAAGGCTCATTCAGTCGGCGAAAAAAGAATCACGAGATAGAAACCTCTTAATCAGAGCGAATGGAAATCTGGGTAGGACAGGATTCAGAGTTAGTGGCTTGCTGAGGAAGAGCGCGGTAGTTTCCTGCCCCGGCCTTAGAACTACGCCGCTGCAGTTTCGGCTTTGGGTTTGGGTTCTTCCATCGAAAATTCAATCGGCTGATCGATGCCCGCGGAACTTGCCAAGATAGCGTGGGCGAGCTGCGCAGCTTTCTCCCTCGGTAAAGAGAATGATGCGTAAGCGCGACTCCGGTCGGCCTTGTCTCTGAATGAGACTCTGACGCGTTTGCTTCCGCCGCCGGAAACTTTGATTGTGAAATTGTTGAAGAACTCGCTGCAGGACTGACCGCTGTGGTAATCCAGATGGACGTTCATTGTCTTCCCCTGTAGTACAAGATTGCAGCATCGCACAATCTCACGAACTGCGGACAAAACAATAGGGGAACAAGCATTTGTCGTAAAGGGGCGCAAAATAATTCCCCCTGCCGTCGATTTCCCGTCTCCCCAACGACTATAGGACAGAAGAACGATGAGCTACGATTCCCGGTTGAACAGGAAACGAGTCATCGGAAACAAACCACAGAAAACAAGGAGAAAAAGTCATGCCACAGTATCTTGTTTGTAACTACATGCCCGACGACTTCGACCCGTCCACCGTAACCGAAGCGATGATGGAGGAAATCCACGCGCTCAACCGCGAAATGATTGCTGCCGGCGTGAGGAAGTTCGCCTGCGGCATTTCCTCGCCCGGTAGCGCGAAGACGCTGCGGGCCCAGCCCGACGGCAAGGTGTTGGTCACCGACGGGCCGTACACCGAGACCAAGGAGCACATGGGCGGTTTCTGGATTCTGGAATGCGCCGATATGGACGAGGCGCTGGCATGGGCAAAAAAGGGCGCAATCGCCTGCGATGTGGTGGGCGAGGTGCGCGAACTTCTTTTCTTCCCGGACCCGACACAGGAATCCGGCGCAAGCAAGTAAACACTGGCCGCTGCGGCCTCGGAACACGCGCCCCGGTGACGAGAGGAACGGGCCGGCGCAAGCCTATGCTGCCGGCTCCCAATGGGGCGATTTTCAGGAGGAAAACAATGCGAAAAAAGAAGATTGGCGCAATCGCAATCCAGAGCTTCGCACTCCTGGTTGCACTCGGCACCGCCTGCCAGGCGATGGCGCAGGATGCCGAGACACCTTATCCGAAAATGGCCCCAATCGGGCAATATCTCATGGACCGGACCGCCGAGATCGCGCTGGCGCGCAGCGCCGCTCCCGATTCCATTTCCCGCGATGCAGAGGTGCTGGTCCTGGGACGGCAGGGTTATGAGACAGCGGTCCAGGGGAAAAACGGCTTCGTCTGCATCGTGGGACGAAGCTGGACGGCCGCCTTCGACTGGCCCGAATTCTGGAACCCGAAAGTGAGGGCTGCGGATTGTCTGAATCCGCAGGCGGCACGTTTGATAGTGCCGATCGTTGAGCTGCGCGCCAGGATGGTGATGGCCGGTCGTTCCAAGGCGGAGATCCTGGCCGCAGTCAAAGCGGCGTTCGAGAAGAAACAACTGCCCAGCCTGGAGAGCGGGGCGATGGACTACATGATGTCGAAATCGTCCTATCTGACCGACCAGGGCGGCCACAACGTACCTCATCTGATGTTCTATACCGCGCTCACGGACGCTAAAGATTGGGGTTCTGGCGCGGCGGGCTCGCCCGTCATGTCAGCCCCGTATTGGTTCTTCTCGCCGAAGGAACCATCGCAAATGAAGGGGCTGCCACCGATTCTTGTGTTCCTGGTCATGGTCCCGGACTGGTCCGACGGAACGCCGGCGGAAAAAGAAAATGCCACGACAGCTTATCCGCGGATGGCCCCCCTCGACCAATACCTCATGGACCGCACTGCCGAGATCGCGCTAGCTCGCAGCGCAGCACCGGAGTCTATCTCCGGTGATGCGGAGGTGCTGGTTCTTGGGCGCCACGGTTTCGAAACAGCGGTGAAAGGCAAGAACGGTTTCGTGTGTATCGTGGGACGTTCTTGGACGTCCGCAGCGGATGCTGACTTCGGGGAGCCGGATGTGCGGGTTCCCATGTGCGTGAATGCCGCCGCCGCCCGTTCCTACCTTCTGCGCATCATCAAAATCACCGATTTGGCCCTGGCGGGACGCACGCCAGCCCAGGTGAACGAAGCCATGGCTGCCGCCGTCGCCAAAAAAGAGCTGCCGCCCATGGAATCCGGAGCGATGTGCTACATGATGGGGAAGCTGGGCTATGGCGGTCACAGCACGCCTCACTGGCCTTCCCACCTGATGTTCTTCTATTCGCAGACCGACCCCGCAATCTGGGGAGCGAATCTGCCGGGCTCTCCCGTCTTCGCTGTGGAGGACCCGCTGGAGCAACTGACCTCGTTCGTGGTTGCGGTGCGACGGTGGTCCGACGGAACGCCGGCAGGCAAGCATAATGACTGAGCCTGGGGAGACGCGCCGTACTGACGAGAGGAACCAGCCGGCGCGCAAGGCCCTTAAACTCTCATACGCACTGGCACATGAAAGGAGGCCGGGAGAATCCAATGAGGAATGTAATCTTCGCAATCAACATCACCCTTGATGGCTGCTGCGACCACACCAAAGCAATGGCTGATGACGAAACACTTGAGTATTTTACGAACCTCATGCGAGACGTGGACCTGCAAGTCTTCGGGCGCAAAACCTATGAATTGATGGTGCCTTATTGGCCGGACATCGCCAAAGACCAGTCCGCGACGAAAGCCGACCACGAATTTGCTGAAGCTTTCGTCTCCGTCGACAAACTTGTATTCTCGCGGTCATTACACAGCGCCGAAAGTGGGAATACGCGAATTGTTCGGACGAACCTTCACGACGAGATAGCTAAGCTAAAACAACAACCAGGCAAGAATATTTTGGTCGGCGGCGTGGATATTCCTTCACAACTTATGGAACTTGGTCTGGTTGACGAATACCGTTTTGTGGTTTCGCCAATCATTGCAGGAGAAGGCAGACGGTTGTTGGAAGGGGTCAGCCTGCGGGAGAGCTTGCGCTTAAAGCTGGTTGAGTCAAAGAACTTCAAATCAGGATGTGTTGCGCTTCGTTACCTGAAACGGTGACAGAAGTGCTCCTTAGGGAGAAGGTGACGACATCTGCTTCTGGTTCCAGGGCCGAGAACCAGGTGCATCTCCGGCAGAAATCAAGGTGGAAAAACGAGCTCCCCGCGCTGGCGGAGAGCCCCAGTGGAACGAACTGTCGCAGTCCCTACCTCAGCGGTGCATCTTACTGCGTGCGAAACTAAAGATCGCAACCACACCGGATCCTAACAACAGCAGGGAACTGGGCTCGGGAACCGTGCCGCCGCTGCCGAATTCCAAGCCGAGCTGAAAGTCCGGTGGACCGTTGAGCCCATCGATGTAAGGGTCGGTGAGGCCCTGCAGGTTTATCCAGACGTTGTTTCCGTCGAAGGTTACGTCGCTCAGGCTAAAGCCCGGTATATTGTTGATCGTGAGGGTGACACCGGTAATGGGAAGGCCGCCCGAATTGACGACCAGCCCATATCCGTTGAAGTCGGCAGGGTTGAATTGAACGTTTTCACCGAACACGTTGGTGAGCGTGATATCAGTGGGAAAGACCGTGAAATCGTTTTGTCCAAAGGAATTGACGGTAAATCCCGAATTGGTTACGGTGCCTGTGCCCAGAACCTGGTAAATATCGGTGATCTCCGGGTAAAGGTAGTTGACGGTGACGTTAGCGCCGTTCAAGCCCTGTGAAAAGGCTGGAACAGCTACCAACGCTACGACCAGCAGGAGACAAAGCTTGAGTGTGAAGCGTTGCATGGAACGGATCCTCCTTCGATCCAAGGGCCCATTGCAAGCTGACACCGTCGAAGTGAGCACGCACTATACAACATTCCTGGCGATGCAGCAAGCCAGGGTGCCTGGCCCTCCACGTACCACTTACGGTAGTTGGCTGGTGCGGCCTGCGCCCGGCCTGGGCGAGGTGTAGATAGCTGACGACGCAGATATTCTCACCTACCAAATTTGGGTTGAAGAAATAAAATACTTCGCCTCGGCTGTCGATTTTTTCCGTGCGCGGCGACTATACGATGAACGGTGCAGCGCATAAGGCTGCACTGCCGGCTTCCACCAAGAGGAGAAAAAACAATGAAATACATCTGTTTGGGTTACTACGACAAAGCCAAATTCGATGGCCTGCCGGAGAGCGAGCGAAATGCCATGTTCGACGCATGCTTTGAATACGACGATCATCTTCGCGCCAGCGGGCACTCGGCCGGTGGAGAAGCGCTTCAGGGTCCGGAAACCGCCTTGACCCTGTCTTGGAAGAACGGCAAAGTGGCAACCACCGACGGTCCCTATGCCGAGACCAAGGAACAACTCGGTGGCATCGGAATCCTCGAGGCCCGGGACATGAATCATGCTGTACAACTCATGGCGCAGCATCCGTCCCTGAAATACGGCAGCATTTGGGAGATTCGGCCAGCGGGCGATATGAGCGAAATCATGAAGGCGAGCGAGCAGCGGCGGCGCCGGAGCGTTGCACGTTGAAGACGGCTTGACAGAAAAAGACCGGCCGGGTGCCCCACTCATTCGCGGGTTTCGAATGAGTGGGACCGCGAGGCGGAATACGTTATCCTGAGCGGCCATTGCTGACAATTCACTTTTACCAAGCCCTCTCCGCCGCAAGCATACGTTCGGAAGCTGCTCCATTTCCACTCTTCGGGAGTTGTTACCAGGCCGCGTTTGACAGGATTGCGATGGATGTACCTCAGCTTCTCGATGCGCTTTTCCGTACTGGACACATTAAAGTCGTAAAAACGCTTCTGCCAGATCGGTCCCGTGCGCATGCCGCCGTGGTGAAGCAGCTTGGTGAATCGCTCTTTCAACACTTTCATCACCACGGAAGGATCTCCCACTTCCGGCTCGGTTATCAGAAGGTGGAAATGCTCGGGCATTACCACGTAGCCGATTACGACGAAGCGATACTTTTGCCGGGCGCGCTCCAAGACACGCAGAAACAGGTCACGGCGCTCGCCGCTGTCAAGCTCCGGACGGTGCCGATGACAACTGCAGGTTATGAAGTGCAGGTCGTGCCCACCATACCAGCGCTCCAAACCTCTCGTCATGCCCTGAAAGTATCGCCGGCAGATCATTCCCGTCGGTGATGGGACGTACCGAAGGCTGTGACTCGCGGAACCCACTTATTCGAACCCCGCGAATGAGTGGGGCACCCGGCTCCCGCGGTGGGCTAATTACGATCGCCCCTGCGAGCCTCTGTGCTGATTGCTGACCGCCGCTTCCCGCCTATTTCTTTCCATGAAAGCGCGCCGTCATCTTTGTCACCGTAGTGCGCGGCGAAATCCGCAGCCCCTCCACCAGCAGCCGGTTCTTCCAGCCGGGAATCACGATCCGCTTGCCTTGCTTCATGCCTTCATAGCCGGCGCGCGCCACCTCGCGCACATCCACCAGCAGCGGGCTGTTCGCCAGATTGCTTTCGCCAATGTGCGCGCGCTTCTGGAAATTGGTCTCTACCGGCCCCGGACACAGGCAAGTCACGGACGCTCCGGTGCCGCTCAGTTCCTCGGCCAGCGCCTCGCTGAAGCTCACTACATACGCCTTGGTCGCGTAGTAGATGGCCATGTAGGGGCCGGGCACGAAGCCCGCCATGCTGGCCACATTCATCACTTTGCCTTCGCGGGCGCGAATCTGCGGCAGGAAGAGCTTGGTCAGGTGGGTCAACGCCACCAGGTTCACCTGGATCATCTCGGCTTCATTGTTCCAGTCGGTGTTGAGGAAGGCGCCGGCGCCGCCGAAGCCGGCGTTGTTCACCAGCACATCGAGCACCAGGCCTGCTTCCTGCAGCTCCTGGTAAAGCTCGGCCGGCGCGGCGGGATGGGCCAAATCCTTGGGCGAAACCCTCACCTCCGCCTGATAGCGGGATTGCAACTCATCGCCCAACTCGCGCAGCGCAGCACGATTGCGCGCCACCAGCACCAAACGATAGCCATCGCGGGCAAACAGATGCGCCAGCTCCAGCCCAATACCGCTGGAGGCGCCGGTAATCAACGTCACCCTGGGAGCGAGAAAAGGATTGCTTGCACTCACGCATCATTTATAGCGGATTTCAACGCCGCGCGGCAGGGATAGGCAAGGGCAACGTTCTTGGGCCAGATTGGCAGCCTTTTGCGAAGGAACATCAAGGGGCGCCACGGAGGCACGGAGAGCGGTGATCCAGACTGGATTAATTCATGACAAACGGCAGGCTTTGAAGGGGCACGGCTTCACCGAGGCCCCCAACTCGCCCCGATTTTGCACGAGTCGGGGTGGGAGTCGTGCCGTAACACGCAGGCTGAGTCAGGCTTTAGCCACCGAGAAAATAGCGTTCTAGGCACGGCTGAAGCCGTGCCCCTTCAAAGCATCTCATGAGCCCCATAAGTAGTGCAGCCTAAAAACTCCGTGATCTCCGTGTCTCCGTGGTGAACTGGTCGTTCCGCCCTACTTCGCCGCGAGCTTCCCACCCGTGTTGCTCTGCAGGAGGCTCACCAGCTCCCAGCGCTGGTTCTTTGGCAGGCGCCCCCAGGAAGGCATGCCGGAGCTCACATTGCCGGTCGAGATGAACCAGAACACCTCGCCAGGGTTCGCGTTGCGCACCTGAGCAGTGTCCAGCGCCGGCGCCGGCCCTATTCCCTGCAGATTGTCGCCGTGGCATGGGGAACAGTACCGGGCGTAGAGCTTCTTGCCGGCAGCGACGGCTGAGGCCCTGCCCGCGTAAGGGTTCTTCTCCGCCGAGGCAGACGCCGGCGCGTTGCGAAACCGCGGCTGCTGAGCCAGCAAGGGAATGATCCAGAAAATTGTCGCAAATAGTAAAAGAGCAGAAGAGACGATTAGACGTCCGGCCTTGTTTCCCAAAGCTTTCCTCCCGTCCAATCATTCTACAAGGACAGATGCAGGGCAAAATCGTGCCGCAGCCCTGAAGGGGACGGCCTTCACCAAGGTCCCCAACACGCGCCGCTGTAGCTTGCGCTGAGCAAGCGCAGCGAGTCGAAGGGCACGTGGTGGGGTGGGAGGCCGTCGACAAGGCCTGCAAAATCAGAGCGGCTTTAGTCGCTGAGGGCCCCGCCACGACTTGTCTGCAGCGAGAATGCCCTTTTCATCCCGCCGCCCGCCGACGTAAAGTAAGGACGATGGAACTACGCAAAGATCCCATTACGCGCTCCTGGGTCATCTGCGGCGATGAACCAGAGCCGCCGTCCTCAGCCGGCGCGCTCTGTCCGTTTTGTCCGGAATCCGGCTTACCGCTGCAAGTGGTGGCCACCTCGCCCACGGTGAACGGCAGCCCGTGGTCGGCGCGCGCGGTGGTGCATCCTCATCCTCTTTACGGCATTGACGGCGAACCCTCCCGCTCCGGCAATGGCATCTATGACACCATGCGGCCGGTCGGGGCGCACGAGGTGCTGGTGGAAAATGCGCGCCACGACCGCCAATTGTGGAACGCCGACGATCGCGAAATCGAAGAGTATTTGGCACTTTGCGGCCAGCGCATTCAGGACCTCAAGGGCGATGTGCGCTTCAAGTACATCAGCATCTTTAAGAACTTCGGCGCCATGTCCGGGGCGGAGTTTGACCACCCCACGTCGGAGATCATCGCCACCACCTTCGTCCCGCGGCGCGTGCTCTACGAGCTGCGTGCGGCGCGCGAGCACTATCGCTCCAAAGAGCGTTGTGTCCTCTGCGACATCCTGCATCAGGAACAGCAGCAGAAAGTGCGCGTGGTGGAAATTCGCGGCGACTACATGGCCGGCTGCCCTTACGCCCCGCGCGTGCCTTACGAGACCTGGATCACCCCCCGCAACCACGAGGCCCATTTCGAGCGTACCGCCCTCAAGTCGGGCGCCATGCGCGATTTCGCCGCCCTGCTGCGGCGGACGCTGTTCCGCATCCGCACCCTCGCCGACGGCTTTCACATGGTGCTGCACACCTCACCCAACACCCTGCACCGCTCTGAGACCTTGGGGTTCTGGAAGACCCTGGACGACGACTACCACTGGCATGTGGAGATTCTGCCGATCTTCGGCAGCAGGGCGAAGTCCTACACCTTTAAGGAGGTCTACTACTCGCCGGTCAGCTCTGAGACCGCAGCCGCCATCCTGCGCGAGCGGCCAGCGGAATGAAGGAAGCGATTAGCGATTAGCAATTAGCAATCAGCACTTAGCATTTAGGGAAGCTCTGGTTTAAGTCTGGCTTTTGAAGGGGACGGCCTTCAAGGCCGTCCGTAAGCATTGCAAAATCGATGCGGCTTTAGCCGCTGAGGGACTTCGCTTCGACTTCATCAGAGCCTCCTTCGCACTTAGTTATTCATCTGCACTAAACAATGCTTGCTTTGTCCAACGTTCTGGAGCGAAAGTTGGTCCTAAGAATAGGCCAACCTGAATGGTGGACGCTAAATGCTAAATGCTAAATGCTAAATGCTAAATGCTAAATGCTAAGTCCTGACATCCCCCGCCGCCTCAAAACCTACACCGCGCAGACCGGCTACGTGTACCAGTACTACTTCGTGGGCAAGCGGCCGGCGTTGGCTAGCGATCCCGAAGCTCCCTCCACCGAATATATCTTCGACGTCACCTCCGACCGCAAGACCACCTTCGCCGTCAGCATCTTCCTGCAGCCGCAAGCGCTGGCGGCATGGTTCGCCGCTCGTGGGCGCGATCTCAGTGAGCCGGAACGGTATGCCGCGGTGAAGCTCCGCCTGATGCAAGCCTTCGACGAAATCCCCGACATGCTGCACGATGGCCGCCGCCTGCGCCTCGATGCCGAGTTGCTGGCTGCGCTGCTGGAATCCATCGGCGTCGATTAGCGATAGCGCTGCTGCTTTGGGACGAACCACACTCCGCACCCTTGTACAAGCCTTTGGACTCCGGTCATAATCATCCTCTGACGGGGTGAGTTGACCATGTTTCAGCAACTGCCGCGACCCGGGAGCCGAGGCTGGAGCGCCGGTACGACCGTATCGTTCGCGGCGCATTTGGCTTTACTGTTCTTCCTGCTCCACCTCACGGCCCCTCGCTTTCTGAGTCCTTCCGAGGTCGATCTCGGCATTCCGCACTCCTTCGGCTCCCGCTCCATTACTTACCTCGCCCCGCTTGGCCCGGAGCGAGCGCAAGCCCCAGCCGAGCAGCACCGAGTACTCGCCCGTAAGTCAGTGCCGCGAGCGCCGCAGCCGCCTAAGACTGCCAAGCGCAAAGAGCCGCCCGCACACAGTCTCGCCACTGCGCCCGACGCGACCGCGCGCGGCGGATCGCCGTTCGGCCATGTACCCGGCTCGCCGCTCACCGGTGACGAGGTCATTCCCAGTTATCCCGTCGTCTTTCCCGATCCGCCGGTTTCGCGCGCCGACCTGCCCCAGGGCGTGCAAGGCGACGTCATCGTCGAAGTCACCATCGATTCCGCTGGCAACGTGATCGCCACCAAGCTGCTTCACGGCATTGGCTATGGGATAGAGCAGAAGGTGCTCGATGTGCTGCCGCACTGGCATTTCCATCCCGCAGTGCGAGACGGCGTCACCATCGCCTCGCAGCAACTGCTGTACTTCCACTATCCCAGCTAGTGCTCAGCGCCATTGGCGCGACCGAAGTTAGCCCAGCCATTCACGTCTGGGAAATGCGCCTGTATTAGGGACAGAAACGCCGCAGGCACGATATTGCCTTCTGTGACCCACATCACACCACCGTGTGACGCTCATACTCGGCTCCTCTCGCCCAAAAGCTATACTTGATTCAGCGGAACGGGTGAGTGCCCGTTCCTGGGGTCTATGCCGATCATCTGGCTTCGAGTCGCGGTCGCGTGCTACGGCGTGGGGCTGCTCTATTCCCTGCTCCTGCTCAGCAAGAAGGGGAACCTGCTGGCTAGGGTGGTCGAGCCCGCCGTTGGCCTGGGCCTCATCTTTCACTTCGTCTCACTGGTCGAAACCACCGTCCTGCTGGGCCACGCCGCTGTGGCTTCGGTCCATTATTCGGAATCCATGCTCGCCTTTTTGGCGATGGTGGTGTTCTTCGTCTTTTTCGTCGGCTATCGCACCACCTCGCCCGGCATCGTTCTGTTCCCCATTGTCTTTGTGCTCACGCTCGCTGCCGCCCTCGGCGAGAGGCCGGTGGCGCTTACCTCGCCGCTGGTGCGCAGCGGCTGGATCTTTGTGCACGTGGTGTTGATCTTCACCGGCTACGCAGGATTGTTCCTCAGCTTCGGCGCCAGCCTGCTCTATCTGGCGCAGGAGCGCGCCCTGAAGTCCAAGCGCCCCTCGCCGCTTACGTCCTGGCTGCCGCCTCTGCAAACCATCGACGACATCGGCTATCGCGCGCTGCTCTTCGGCTTTCCCTTCATGACCTTCGGCATCGTCACCGGCTCGGTGATTGCCGTCGCCAAGTATGGCCCGCTGTTCTTTTACGACCCCAGGATTTTGCTGTCGTTCATCCTGTGGGGCGTTTACATGCTCTTGCTGTACACCCGCTGGAGTTCAGGCTGGCGGGGGCGGCGAGCGGCATTTCTGGCGGCCGTAGCTTTTGTCGTAGCGCTGGGCGCATGGGCAGCAAATACTTTCACGCGCGGGTTCATTGCCTCATGAACTTCGTTCTCATCGGCGTCAATCATCGCACTGCGCCGGTCGAGGTGCGCGAGCAGTTCGCCATTCCCGAGGCGCGCCTGGCAGACGCGGTAAAAGACCTGGCGTCCTACCCCGGTATCGAGGAGGGCCTGATCCTCTCCACCTGCAACCGGGTCGAGTTGCTGGCCCGCACCGTGAATGGCGCCGCCGACCTGGACGGAGTTTTACGGCAGCTTTATGGCTTCGACCCGCAGCCCTACCGCCAGTATCTGTACGAATATCGCGAGCGCGACGCGGTGCAGCACGTCTTCCGCGTAGCCTCCAGCCTGGATTCCATGGTGGTGGGCGAGCCGCAAATCCTGGGCCAGGTGAAAGAAGCCTATGCCATCGCCCGCGCCGTCGGCGCGGTCAGCTCGCACCTGGACGCGCTGCTCACTCGCGCTTTCGCGGTCGCCAAGCGCGTGCGCAATGAAACATCTGTCGCGACCTCGGCCGTCTCCGTCGCCTCCGTCGCCGTCGATCTGGCCAAGAAGATCTTCGGCAACCTGCAAGGCAAGGGCGTCTACCTGGTCGGGGCGGGCAAGATGTGCGAACTCGCCGCGCGTCATTTGCTGGCCCACGGAGTGGAGCATATCTACGTCGCCAATCGCACCTACGAGCGCGCGGTTGCGCTGGCGAAAAAGTTCAATGGCGAGGCCATCCCCTTCGAGCAACTTTACGAAACCATCCCTCAGGCCGACATCGTCATCAGCTCCACCGGCGCGCCCCACACCCTCTTCGGCAAAGAGCATGGCGAGCGCTTCCTCGGCCGCCGCCGCAACCGTCCCATGTTCTTCATCGATATCGCCGTGCCGCGCGATGTCGATCCCGAGATGAACAAGCTGGACGGCATCTTCGTCTACGACATCGATGATCTGCAGCAAGTCGTCTCCTCGCACGTCGCCGATCGCCGCACCGAGGCCGATCGCGCCGAAGCCATCGTGCAATTGGAGGTCGAGAAATTTCAGGGCCGCCTGCAAGCCCTGGATGTGGTGCCGACCATCGTCTCGCTGCACGAGCACCTGGAGACCGTGCGTCAAGCTGAGATCGACCGCGTGCGCGGGCGGCTGGGCGCGCTCAGCCCGGAGCAGGAGCTGGCGGTCGAGGCGCTCACCCGCGGCATCATCAACAAGATCATGCACACCCCCATTACCACGCTGAAGAGCGCCGCCCGCGAGCCGGCCGAAGCTACCACCGTCATTGACCTGGTGCGCCGGCTTTTCGGATTGCGCGATGCCAAAGCGGCCGCCGCCAAGGCCGCCGATACGGAGAGCAACCGCCAGCGCGAGGTGCGACGCTGATGGCGCGGCTGCGGATCGGCTCGCGCGGCTCGCAACTCGCCCTCTGGCAGGCCAACCACGTCTCCGAAATGCTGCGCCGGCGCGGGCACCAGGTCGAAATCGAAATCATCAAGACCACCGGCGACAAGATCACCGATGTCGCCCTCGCCCAGGTCGGCACCAAGGGAATGTTCACCAAGGAAATCGAAGAGGCGCTGGCCGCCGCCCGCGTCGATCTCGCCGTCCACAGCCTGAAGGACCTGCCCACCGAGCTGCCGCCCGGCTTCGAGCTAGTAGCCATCACCACCCGCGTCAACCCGCGCGACGTTTTCCTTTCCGTCAAGTACGACAGTGTCGATGTGCTGCCCAAGGGCGCGCGCGTGGGCACCAGCAGCTTGCGACGCCAGGCACAATTGAAGGTCTCCAGGCCGGACCTCGACATTCACCCTTTACGCGGCAACGTCGATACCCGCGTCCGCAAGCTGGAGGAAGGCGAGTACGACGCCATCATTCTCGCCGCCGCCGGTCTCACCCGGCTGGGCAAAACGCAGCTCGTCAAGCAAGTTCTGTCGGAAGAATTCATGTGTCCGGCGGCGGGCCAGGGCGCGCTCGGTATCGAGATTCGCGCCGGCGACGAGGCCACGCGCCAGCATCTCGCATTTCTCGACGATCCCGCCGCCCGCGCCACCACCACCTGCGAGCGCGCCCTGCTGAACAAGCTCGGCGGCGGCTGCCAGGTTCCCATCGGGGCCTTTGCCGAATCGATCAACGGCGAGCTCAAGTTGACTGCCATCGTCGCCAAGCCCGACGGATCGGTGATCCTCCGCGAAACGCAGAGCGGCCGCGATCCCCTCACGCTCGGCGAAGAGGTGGGCGATATCCTGTTGCAGCGCGGCGCCACCAGGATCCTGCAAGAGGTCTATGGCTCCGCCGCGGCCGCCCCACAGCAGCCGTGAAGCAGTTGCCAGTGGCCAGCGGCCAGTGAATCGAAGCTGCTTCATCCCGGATGGTTGATGGGCCTGCGGCCCAGCTGATTCTAAGGATGAAAAATCGCGGGTGCCCTATTCTGGCCCGCTTTTGGCCAGGGTGGGGCAAAAGCAGTCGTCTCCTGCCCCGCCCTAGCCAAAAGATGGCTAAACTGGGCACCCAGGGATGATTTTGGCGGAGCAGAGGCGTCGCCGGTTTTTGAAGGACCCCTACATTGATATCGCACTCACAAACCGCTATCGAACCCCTCACCGGCTGCCGCGTCCTCGTCTCCCGCGCCCGAAAGCAGGCGAGCGCACTGTCCTCCGCCCTGCGCGAGCTCGGCTGCGAGGTCATCGAAATTCCCTTCATTGAGATTCGCAAGCCCCGCTCCTACCAGCCGCTCGACACCGCGCTGCGCAATCTTGCCAGCTACGATTGGCTCATCCTCACCAGCGTGAACGGCGTCCAGGCGTTGTTCGAGCGCATGGAAAAGAAGAAGCTCGACGCGTCCGCCCTGGCCCATTTGCGGATTGCCGCCATCGGTCCCGCCACCAAAAAGGCCATCGAGCAGCACGGACTTTCCGTTGCCGTCACGCCGAAAGAATACGTCGCCGAGTCGGTCGTCAGGTCATTGCGCGCTCGCGTGAAAGGCAAGCGCGTCCTGCTGGTGCGCGCCAAGGTCGCCCGCGATGTCATCCCGCGCGAGCTGCGCAATTCTGGCGCGGTAGTCGATGTCATCGAGGCTTACGAGACGGTGACGCCGCGAGCCTCGGCCAAGCGCCTGCGCTCTGTCCTGGCGAGTCGGCGGCACCGCCCGCACGCCATCACCTTCACCAGCTCGTCAACGGTAAGGAATTTTGTCAGCCTGCTCGGCCTGCGCCAGGCGCGTGCCGCACTGAGAAAGCCCGTACCCCATCACGGAGTCCACGCCGCTTCCATCGGCCCCGTCACCTCGGCTACGCTGCGCGAGTTCGGCTTGCCCGTGGACATCCAGGCCAAGGAGTACACCATCCCCGGACTTGTAGCAGCGATCGTAAAGCGCAGCCAAGCCATCCGAAAAACCGCAAACGGGCGCTAGGGCAGTCTCCCTCCGGCATACGTGTTTTGAAGGGGCACGGCTTTACAGGCTGCTGAAAAACTGATTCTCGGGAGGTTTTGAAGGGGACGGCTTCACAGCCTGCTGAAAGCCAATTCTCGGGGGGTTTTGAAGGGGCACGGCTTCAGCCGTGCCGTTGAGATGAGCAAGAAGTTGGCCTTCAGGCCTGAGGGACCTACCCCTCAGCGGTCGAAGCCGGATTCGTCCTTTGACCTTGAACGGCGGGCCTGAAGGCGCGCCCCTTGAAAACCGGTACAGCCGCATTGGAACAGCTCTGGCCTGGGGAATCCCTCATTTCCTGCAACCGGCGCAGTAGCCGCCAATCTCCAGCCGCGACACCAGAATATGGAAGTGGCAATCGCGTTCCACTTGGCCTTTCACGCGGTCAAAAAGGTCGCTCTCGAACTCCTGCACTTTGCCGCAGCGCAGGCAGGTCATGTGCATGTGGTCGCGTTGCGGCCGCCGCTCATAGAAATGCCCTTCGCCTTTGATGTGCATCAGGTCAAGCTCGTCCACCAGTCCGTGCCGCTTCAACAATCCCAGCGTGCGATAAACGGTCACCCGGTTGATGTCGGGATCGATCTTCACTGCTTTGCGCAGAATTTGCGGCGCGTCCAGATGCTGGGTTGCGGTCTCGATGATCTCCAGAATGATGCGGCGCTGGCGGGTCATGCGAATACCGCGCGTCAGCAACGCGGTCTGCAGGGCGCCGGGAGTTTCCGTTTGCGGCAAGGGCATCGTCGTTACCTGCTTTCGGGTTGCGGTTGGCTGCAATCGGGTTGCAACAGAATCTGCGCCTACGGCTTGCGCCAAGGGCGCAAATATCGTTTAATGAAGTATTGGTGATTGCAACTAAGTTGCAACTGCAATGCAATCCTCAGTATAACGGCCCCGGCGGTTGTTGGTCAAATCAATCTACCAACCAGCGGTGATGTAAGTTCTCTTGTGTAAAAAGCGAGAGGGTGTAAGTTGGCTTTGCCTAGCAAGCTGAAGCCATTCTCGAAAGGAGACTTACACCCATGGCGAAGGTAACACCGATCAGCGAGCACTTCCAACACTTCCTGGCGGAGATGAAGGAGACATTCTGGGGCGATGTGTATGGCCAAACCAAGCTGGCTTGGCAGCGCTTCTTCGAGCTGCAGTCGGAGCGGCAGCGGGACCGATTTTCCGGGGCGCAGCGGTACGAACGACGGCGGGGCCAGCGCCGGGTCTATCGCAACGGCTACTACGAGCGGGATTTCGTGACCCGCTTGGGAACGATTCGGCTGCGCATCGCGCGCACCCGGGAGAAGAGTTTTCTGCCCGCGGGATTGGAGCGCTTTCAACGGCGGGCGGAAGAAGTCTCGATGCTGATGCGCGAAGCCTTTCTGCGCGGCATCTCGACCCGGCAGGTGGGACGGGTGGTGGCCACGTTGACCGGCGAAGTGGTGAGCGCGCAAACGGTGTCGAGGCTGACCCGCGATCTGGACGAGGCAGTGCGTCAGTTTCACCAGGCCAGGCTGAGCGACGATTACGCGTACTTATTTCTGGATGGGGTGAGCTTGCGGGTGCGGCGTCCGGGGGGACGCAAGCGGGTACAGATGCTGGTGGCCTACGGGGTGCGACGTGACGGCACGCGCCATCTGCTGGCGTTCCTGCGCAGCCAGGGAGAAAGTCAGGCCGATTGGGAGGGGCTATTGCAGGATTTGTACCACCGCGGTCTGGAAGGCCAACACCTGACACTGATCATCACCGATGGTTGTGCCGGTTTGGCGGCGGCCATACCGACGGTGTATCCGCGAGCCCGTCATCAGCGCTGCTGGGTGCATAAGATGCGCAATATTCTGGAGAAAGTGCGAAAGACAGACTATGAGGAAGTCAAAGCAGGGGCGCAGGCCATCTACCTGGCCGCGAGTCGGACACAAGCCGAAGCCGCCTTTCGCCGCTTCCGCGCCCGCTGGCGACGGGACTACGGCAGCATGGTACGGCGACTGGAGCGCGATCTGCCCGAACTGCTTTCCTTTTTCGCCTTTCCCCGCCACCGGTGGCGCAAGCTCAGGACGACCAATGTAATCGAGCGCTGCTTCGTGGAGGTACGACGCCGAACTCGACCCATGGTGTGCTTTGTGAACGTCGAGAGCGTGGACCGCATCATCTACTCCATCTTCCAGAGATTCAACCTGGAATGGAAAACCCGCACCCTCTCCGTATTTACACAAGCAGCTTGACGTCACCCCAACCAGCGGAGTTCTATGCGTCCTTTGCGAATTGTTCCCCTGTTGCGCCAGGCTCCGGCGGCGCACTGAGGCCGTCCGGCTCCGGCTGCTACAATAGCCTGTGTTGACCCGCTCCATCCGGCTCATTGCCATCGATATCGATGGCACGCTACTCGATTCCCGCTCCCAGGTGTCGCCCGCCAACCTGGAGGCGCTGCAGCGCGCCCAGGAAGCCGGAACAGAGATCGTGCTGGTCACCGGGCGCCGCCACCACTTCGCGCTGCCCATCGCCGAATCGCTGGGATTCCCGCTCTGGATCATCAGCTCCAACGGCGCAGTCACGCGCTCCACCAGCGGCGAATCCTTTCATCGCGATCTGATGCCGCAGGCCACGGCCTGCAAAATTTGCCGCTACATGCCCGAATTTCGCGACTACATGGTCATCACCTTCGATCGCGAGGGCATGGGTGCCATTGTTTGCGAAAACCACGAGCGCCTCTACGGCGTCATCCAGCGCTGGATGGAGAAGAACTCGCCCTACATCGAATACATCAGCCCGCTGGAGACGTCGCTCACCAACGACCCCATCCAGGTGATGTTCTGCGGCCCGGTTGAGCTGATGCGCACCGCCCAGCAGCGCCTCATGGAGGGCGACTTTGCCGGCGAAATTACGGTGCTGCGCACGCAATACGATCATCGCGATCTCACCATCGTCGATGTTCTGCACGCCGGCTGCTCGAAGGGTCACGCCCTGGGACGCTGGGCCGCCCATCGCGGCATCCCCCGCGCTGAGGTCATGGCCATCGGCGACAATTACAATGACATCGAGATGTTGACGTTTGCCGGCCATCCGGTGATCATGGGCAATGCGTCGGACGATCTGAAACAGAGCGGCTGGACCATCACCTTGCACAATGACGCGAGCGGTGTCGCCGCCGCCATCGAGCAGGTGCTCGGCTCGCCCGCGAAAGTCGGATAGCCCTTTGGTAAGCACGAATGTGCGGATTTTTTAAGAACCCGTCATCCCGAGCGCACGCGCTGCTTCGCCGCGACAAGAACTTGCAGTGTCATCCCGAGCGGAGGTGGCGCTTCGCCGCCGGAGTCGAGGGATCCGCTGTTTGCCGCTCCTGCGGACATGTTCGAACCAGCCTGCCAATAACGGCTTGCATCTTGCTCGTCGCACTGCTGTTGCCTCTTGCGCTCCACGCTGCCGAACTCGCCAACCTGCGCAACGGCTTCAGTCTGCGTGCCGAACATCACGAGGTCCTCGGCGGCATCACGCGCCTGTACATGAGCGCCGACCCCTCGGACGGATACGTCGACGTCCCCACCGGCGATATCGAAAGCTTCCAGCCTGCGCCTCCCTCGCCGCAGGACGCCACTGCGGCGGCAAAGCCGCATGACCTGAACTCCATCGTCAATGCCGCCAGCAATCAGCAGCAGGTGGACGCCGACTTCATTGCCAGCGTCATTCGTGCCGAGAGCGCCGGCAATCCCCGCGCGGTTTCGCCCAAGGGCGCGCAGGGCCTGATGCAACTCATGCCGAAAACAGCCGGCCTGTTAGGCGTGAAGAACAGCTTCGATCCGGAAGACAACATCGATGGCGGCGTGCGTTATCTGCGCGCGCTTCTTCTTTATTACAACAATGACATGGTGAAGGCGCTGGCCGCCTATAATGCCGGCCCCCAGCGCGTCCAGCAGTACCACGGCGTGCCGCCCTATCGCGAAACCCGCGACTACGTTGCCCGCGTCATCAAGGACTACAACCGCAAGAAACTCGCCGAACGCAAGCACCGGCAAGCTTCAGCCCGTCGCGTACCCGCTTCCCAGACCGACCTGGCGCAGACCACGGCCACTTCCGCCGGCGGAGGCAAGTAGTCTGGTTTGACCATCTCCCTTGGTTCATTTACTTTGACCGTTGTGGGTCCGGCGGGCACGTTCTCTGATTCTCTTTCATGAACAAGAAAAACATCCTGGTCTTGGGCATCGTGCTTCTCGCGCTCTGCCTGCTGGTCTATCTGCAATTCCGCGCCTGGAAGACTTTCGACTGGCCCATGTTCTGGAGCCGCACCGAGCACGTGAACTGGCTGTACATTTTCTACGGCCTTGCGCTTACCTACATCGCCTACGTGTTGCGTGCGGTACGCTGGCGCATTTTCCTGAAGCCGGTCCACAAGACCACTACCGCGCGCCTGTTGGCTCCGCAGTTCGTCGGCTTCGCCGCTCTGGCCTTGCTGGGACGCGCCGGCGAGATGGTTCGTCCGTACATCATCGCCCGCAAAGAGCGTCTTACCTTCACCTCGCAGGTCGCGGTCTGGGGCGTGGAGCGCATCTTCGATATCGGCTCCTTTGCCGTGCTGCTGGCGGTGAGCTTCTTCTCGCCAGACCTGCGGACCTTGCCGTTTTATCACCAATTGCGCGAGGCTGCTTTTGCGCTCATGGGGCTTCTGGCGGTGCTCATCATCGGGATCGTCATCGTCCGCCGCTCCGGCGATCGTGTGGCCGAGTTCCTGCACGACCGCTTCGCCGGCATAGCTCCCCGATTCGCTCACCACCTGCGCGAAAAAGTCCTCTCGTTCAGCCACGGACTGGAGACCATCCAGGACTTTAGCTCGGCAATGCAGTTGATCGCCGTCTCGCTATTCATGTGGTTGCTGATCGCCTTCGCCTATTACGCCGTCACCCACGCCTATCCTGGCGAATTGCAGGCGTTGACCTTGCCTCACGAGGTGGTCCTGATGGGCTCAAGTATGGTCGGCTCTATGTTGCAGTTGCCGGCGGTCGGCGGCGGCTCGCAACTGGCCACCATCAGCATGTTGAGCGCCGGCTTCCACATCGAGCACGAGCTGGCCGTGAGCTGCGGCATGATGCTGTGGGCCGTGACCTTCATGTCGGTCATCCCGACGGGCCTGGCCATCGCCCGCCACGAGCACGTCTCCATCCGCGCCGTCGCCGAAGAAGAGGAGAAAGCCGCCGCCGTGGCGGAGTGAGGTGCTAACAGCCGCGACAGTCGTGCCCGCACAATATCTCATTTGCATTTCACCTTCGCCAATCTCCGCGTCGCCTGTGTCTCTGTGAGGAATTCTCCTGCCTGTTACAATCAAAATGCCGGCGTTGTGCCCGGCTTCTCATACATCATGAAGTGCCCGTTTTGCGGCTTTGAAAACGACAAGGTCGTCGATTCGCGCGAAAGCAAGGAAGGGGAGTCGATCCGCCGCCGCCGCGAGTGCTTGAAATGCGAAAAGCGCTTCACCACCTACGAGCGCATCGACGAAATTCCTTACATGGTGGTGAAGAAAGACGGGCGGCGGGAGAAATTCGAGCGGCAAAAGGTGCTCAACGGCCTGCTGCGGGCCTGCGAAAAGCGGCCCGTCTCAATGGGCAAGCTGGAGCAGATTGTCAACGACGCGGAAGGTTTTGTGGTTGACGCGCCCGAGCGCGAGCGCAAGACCAGCGAAATCGGCGAGCTCATTATGAATCGCCTGCGCCGGCTCGACAAGGTGGCTTACGTGCGCTTTGCCTCCGTCTATCTCGATTTCAAGGATGTGCAGGAGTTTATGGCAGAGCTGAAGGACCTGCTCGACACCAAAGAGACGGTCGTGGGGAAAGTCAAGTCCGGCAGCTGAGTTACTGTGTTACCTGGGTACCAAGGTAATTTTTTACCAATCATCGAATTATGGCAATTTCGCACAAAGTAACCCTGATCCCCGGCGACGGCATCGGCCCGGAGGTCGTCAACGCCACCGTCCGTATTCTGGAAGCCACCGGCGTCAAGTTCGAATGGGAAAGCTTCGCCGCTGGCGCCGAGGCCTACGAAAAGTACAAAGAGTACATCCCCAAAGAGCTGGTGGAGTCGATTGAGCGCACCCACGTCGGCCTCAAGGGACCGGTGACCACGCCCATCGGCGGCGGCTTCTCCAGCATCAACGTCGCCTTGCGCCGGAAGTTCGAGCTGTTTGCCAACTTCCGCCCCATCCGCAACTTGCCTGCGGTTCCCACGCGTTACCCGGGCGTCGATCTGGTAGTGGTCCGCGAGAACACCGAAGGCCTTTACTCCGGCATCGAGCACGAGGTTGTGCCCGGCGTGGTCGAAAGCCTGAAGATCATCACCGAGAAGGCGTGCATGCGCATCTCCAAGTTCGCCTTCGAATACGCTCGCAAGGCCAATCGCAAAAAAATCCACGCCATCCACAAAGCCAACATCATGAAGCTGTCGGACGGGCTTTTTATCCATTGCTCGCGCTTGGTTTCCAAGGGTTATCCGGAGATCACCTACGGCGAGCACATCGTGGATAACACCTGCATGCAGCTGGTCATGAATCCGTATCAGTACGACATGCTGCTGCTGGAAAATCTTTACGGCGATATCATCTCCGACCTGTGCGCGGCCTTTGTCGGCGGGTTGGGGCTGGTGCCGGGCGCGAACTACGGCCACGAGTGCGCGATTTTTGAAGCTGTGCACGGCTCGGCGCCCGACATTGCCGGCAGAGACCTCGCCAATCCCACGGCGGTGCTGCGCTCCGGCATTCTGATGCTGCGCCACCTGGGCGAAGACAACGCCGCCAACCACATTCGCCTGGCGATTGAGAAGGTCTACGGCGAAAGGAAGCACCTCACCCGCGACGTTGGCGGCACCGCCGGAACCACGGAATTCGCCGATGCCATGGTGGAGGCGCTGCACACCATCCCCGCCCCCAAGCCGGAATTGCAGGAAGTGGAGACGTAACGTGGTCCGTCAAGGTTGCTATCGGGAAATCCCAAGGGTTTGCAAGAGCTGTGCGGTCGTGTACCGCTCGACGTCGGCCTTTTGAAAATCATTGTCGTTTGACCAGAGTGGAATTTTCAGATGACGGGCCAAGGCGAGGATGTCCACGTCGTCCGGGTCACGCCGTCCGATTAGCCTTCGGGCCCGAGCCAGCGATCCGGCATACCTTTCCCGCACAAGAATTGAAACCGGCAAGGTCGCGACGGCCAACAACAGAGCATCCAGCGACAGCCGCCGCTTGCGAGCGAGGACGAGCACGTACTCTTCGACTTCGCGGAGCGTAAGCTCGGTCGTGAAGATAGCTTCTACCTTGGGATGTGTCAGCACGAGCCTGGCGCGTCCTCCCAGGACGGCAGCCAGAAGAACGTTAGCGTCTCCGACGAGCGGAGGTATTATGCGACTTGGGTTACGATCCTAAAGGCAAACCCATCCGGCCATGAACTTTCCTCGCTCCAGCGGTATCCTGCTTCATCCTAGTTCGTTGCCGGGCCCGTATGGCATCGGCGAGCTGGGCACTGCGGCGCACAGCTTCGCTGACTTTCTGCGCAATTCTGGGCAGCGCATCTGGCAGGTGCTGCCGATGGGTCCCACCGGCTACGGCGATTCGCCTTACCAATGCTTCTCGGCGTTCGCCGGCAATCCGCTGCTGATTAGTCTCGACCGGCTGGTGGAGCGCGGCTGCCTGAACGCCAGCGACTTGCAGGACCGGCCCGTGTTTGCTGCCGACAGCGTGGATTTCGGCGCGGTCATTGCCTGGAAGCTGCCGCTGCTGCGCAAGGCGTTCGAAGCTTTCCGGCGATCAAACTCAGACGACGTCGCCGATTTCGAGAGCTTCTGCGAACGCCATCTTTCGTGGCTTGAGGAATTTGCGCTGTTCATGGCGTTGAAGGAGGCGCACGGCCAGGCGATCTGGACAGAATGGCCGCGCGAACTGGCGCTGCGCGAGCCGGCGGCGCTGGCGAAGGCGCGCCAGGATCTGAGCGACGAGATCGAGCGCCACAAGTTCCTGCAATTCGAGTTCGAGCGCCAGTGGTGCGAACTGAAGGCGCATTGCAACCGCAACGATGTTCGCATCATGGGCGACCTGCCGATCTATGTTGCGCTGGATAGCGCAGACGTCTGGGCCAATCGCCAATTGTTCGAGCTGAGCGACGACGGCCGGCCGCGGGTGGTGGCCGGCGTCCCCCCGGACTACTTCAGCGCCTCGGGGCAACTGTGGGGCAATCCGATTTACTGTTGGGAGAAGCACGCCCAGAGCAGTTACGCGTGGTGGATCGCGCGCTTCCGGCGCGTACTGGAGATGCTGGACATGATCCGGCTCGACCACTTTCGCGGCTTCGAGGCGTACTACGAGATTCCCGCCGGCGAGGTGACCGCGATCAACGGCGCCTGGGTCAAGGGGCCGGGAGCCGCGCTCTTCGAGGCGCTGCGGGCCTCGCTCGGCGAGCTGCCCATTGTCGCTGAGAACCTGGGCGTCATCACGCCCGAGGTGGAAGCACTGCGCAAGCAGTTCGATTTTCCCGGCATGGCGATCCTGCAGTTTGCCTTCGGCAACGATCCCCAGGGGCCCAGCTTCCGGCCGCATAACTATCCGCATCATCTGGTGGCTTACACCGGCACGCACGACAACGACACGGTGGTGGGCTGGTGGAACAGCAAAGCCGGGGGGGACAGCATCCGCACGGCGGTCGATGTGGAGAAAGAGATGGTCTACGCGCAGCGCTATCTGAACACCGACGGAGGGGAGATCAACTGGGTGATGATCCGCACCCTGATGGCATCAGTGGCCAACACCGTGCTGTTTCCGCTGCAGGATGTGCTGGGCCTGGGCGGCGAGGCCAGGATGAACCTGCCGGGAACGTCGTCGGGAAACTGGCGCTGGCGGGTGCGCGAGGAGCAACTAACGCCGGCGATCAGTGCGCGGTTGCGGGAGTGGGCGGAGACGTACGAGCGGTAAAGCCTCAACCCGCCTGCTCATTCTGCCGAAGGATCCCAGGAGTCAGCCCGGAAAGCGCGGGGATTTCTCCGCGGGAGCGGTTGGCAGTAGAATGGGCGGAGCGAGTCAGTCGTTTGGGGTCATCGTGCCGGGCCACGACCAGCGCAGGTGGAGTTTGCCCTGAGGGGTACAGCGAGCCGAAGGACGCTGGCTGGGGTGGGCAAGCCGAGTGCGATGGGATTCTGGCAGCGACGGTTCGCTCTGCCGAATCGAGCGTGTTGCTGCCACCACGCTGCAACGTGCGGAGGGCCGCTGATCAAAAGGCAGTAGGAGCGTACAGGCCGCCGTCAATCTATGTCATCCCCTGAATTTCTTCCGCAGGTCAGGCCGGCTGATGTGCTGCGCGAGGCCATCCTGCGGCATGTCCGGTACACGCTGGTTCGCCCCACCTCCGAACTGAAGGCCGCCGACTACCTCACGCCGGTCTCGCTGGCCATCCGCGACCGCATCGTCGATCGCATGTTGGAGACCGAGTCGCGCTATCGCCACAAGGACTCGAAGCGGCTCTACTACCTCTCGATGGAATTCCTGATGGGCCGCTCGCTGGGCGACAACCTGTCGAACCTGCGGCTGGAGGAGCTGTGCCGCGAGGTGCTGGCGAGCTTCGGCATCAGCCTGGATGAAGTATTGGACAGCGAGAACGATGCCGGACTGGGCAACGGCGGCCTGGGCCGCCTGGCGGCCTGCTTCCTGGAATCGCTGGCCACGCTCGGCATGCCCGGCTTCGGCTACGGCATCGACTACGAATATGGACTGTTCAAGCAGGAAATCTTCAACGGTTTCCAGCGCGAGAAGCCCGACCGCTGGAAAGCCAACGGAACGCCGTTTCAGATCGAGCATCCGGAAGAGGCCGTGAACATTCAGCTCTACGGCAAGGTGGAAGGGCCGCGCGAGGTGGAGCACAGCCTGGAGCAGACTTGGCAAGGGGCGAAGATCGTCGTCGGTATACCGACCGACATGCCGATTGTCGGTTATCTGGGACAGACGGTGAACTGGCTGCGGTTGTTCACGGCCCGCGCCTCGGAAGACTTCGACATCGAGATTTTCAACCGCGGCGACTACATTCGCGCCGTCGAGCAGAAGATCCAGTCGGAAAATATCTCGCGGGTGCTGTACCCCTCCGATTCGGTGATGAGCGGCAAGGAGCTGCGCCTGGTGCAGGAGTATTTTCTGGTGGCCTGCGCCATTGGCGATCTGATGCGGCACTTCCGCCAGCAGCATAAGAGCCTTGAGATGTTGGCAGCGAAGGTCGCCATCCAGATGAATGATACCCATCCCGCACTCGCCGTGGCCGAGTTGATGCGTACCTTGATGGATGAAGACCGGCTGCCCTGGGAGCAGGCGTGGGAGATTACGCAGCAGACCCTGGCCTACACCAATCACACACTGCTGCCCGAGGCGCTGGAGAAGTGGTCGGTGCCGCTGCTGGAGCGCGTGCTGCCCCGGCACATGCTGATCATCTTCAACATCAATCATGAATTTTTGCGGGGGATGCAGAAGTACGCGTTCTTCGACGAGGAAAAGCGCCGGCGGATGTCGATCATCGAAGAGGGCTACGAAAAACAGGTGCGGATGGCCAACCTGTGCATCGTGGGCAGCCATTCGGTGAACGGCGTCTCCAAGCTGCATACCGACCTGATCGTGCATTCGCTGGCGCCGGAATTCGCCCAGGTCTGGCCGGAGAAATTCAACAACAAGACCAACGGCGTGGCGCCGCGGCGCTGGCTGATGAAGGCCAATGAAGGGCTGACGGACCTGATCAGCCGCACGCTGGACGAGAACAAATGGGTCACCGACCTGCACCGGCTACGCGACCTGGAGTCCTTCGCGGAAGACGAAGGATTTCGCGAGCAGTTCAAGGAGGTGAAGCGGCAGAATAAGTTTCGGCTGGCGGCCGTGGCCCAGGACCTGAGCGGCGTGGCGATCGATCCCGACTCGATGTTTGACGTGCAGATCAAGCGCATCCACGAGTACAAGCGGCAGTCGCTGAACCTGATGGGCATCATTCACGACTATCTCGGCATTGTGGAGCGGGGCGTGATGCCGCCGGTGCCGCGCACTTACATCTTCGCCGGCAAGGCCGCGCCGGGTTACTGGGTCGCCAAGCAGATCATAAAGCTGATTCACAGCGTGGCTGATGTGGTGAACAACGACGAGCGTACGCGGGACGTGATGCGCGTAGCCTTCCTGCCAGATTATCGCGTGTCGCTGGCGCAGTTGATCATTCCCGCGGCCGACGTGAGCGAGCAGATTTCCATGGCCGGCATGGAGGCCTCAGGCACCGGCAACATGAAGCTATCGATGAACGGCGCGCTCACGCTCGGCACCTACGACGGCGCCAACATCGAAATTGCCGAGGAAGTGGGCGAGGAGAACATCTACATCTTCGGGCTGCGCGCCGAGGAAATTCGCGAGATGCAGCAGAAGGGATCGTACCATCCGCACCAGCTCTACGAGACCGAGCCGGCGGTGCGCGAGGTGATGGACGCGCTGGCCTCCAATCGCTTCTGTCCCAATGAACATGGGCTGTTTCGCTGGATCTTCGACGAGCTGGTTCATCGCGGCGACCGTTACTTCCACATCGCCGACTTCCCGGCTTATATCGAAGCCAAGCAGCTTATCGATGGCGAGTATCTGGATGACAGCCTGTGGTGGCGCAAGGCCATCCTCAACGTGGCGCGCATCGGCAAGTTCTCCAGCGACCGCACGGTGCTGGAGTACGCGCGCGACATCTGGCACATCGGGCAGTTCGAGAGGTCGGCCCGGACCATCAAGGCGCCGGCGCGCAGCGCTCCCGCCGCCAAGACCAACGGCCAATCGCTGCCGCCGGGCGGAGCCGCTTCGGAAAGCGAAACCAAGCAGGTGGCGGATTAGCCTGATCAGCGCCTCCACCAGTGCAGACCGAAATCTCGCGCGAGACTTGCGACTGCCTGATTTCTTTTTCTTCCCCTGAGCCAGGGTCCTTCTAGTCTGTCTCCGCCAGCGCCATCACCAGTTCACGCTCGCGCGGGCCGTCCAACTCGATCAGCACCACGCGCTGCCAGGTTCCTAAGAGCAGCAGGCCGGCTTCCACGGCCAGTTGCACCGAAGTTCCGATCATCGCCGAGAGGATGTGATCGGGCACGTGCTCGGGATTGTGCTCGTGGCGATAGTCGAGCTTGGGAACCATGATGTCGAAGGCGTCGAGCATGTCGAGATCGGTGCCGGGATCGAGGTCGCAGGTGGTGAGCGCCGCCGTGGTGTGCAGCAGGTTCAACTGGCAGATGCCGGTCTTGTCGGCATAGTGCTTCCATAGGATCGCTTCCAGCTTCTGCGTAATGTCGATAACCTCGCGCTTCTTGTGCGTTTTGACGCTGAGACGTTGCATGGCACACTCACCTGTGTTTCTACTCTCTCGGCGTGAACAGCTCCAGACGGACGCGCCACGAGACGGATTGTCCTGGCTGGAGCAGCACCATGCCGGTGTCCGCCCCTCCCCAGTTCTGGTTATAAGGATCAGGTAAATTGAATTGCGGCTCAATAGCAATAAAATTCTTTTGCGTCGGCGCGTAGATCTGTATGGACTTGATCTGGGGGGAAAGGGTAATCAGCCGCAAACCGTACTTGGCCGCGGGATCGATAAGTTCCGTCACGGTTTTTCCCTGGTGGTTGCGCAGCAGGTTGGAAAAGTTGTCATCCAGGTACTGCGAGCCCAGCGGTCGCCCCTGCGGCGCCGAAAAATCGTAGTCAGTCCCTTTCACCGATGCTCGCTGGCCCGTGGTAAACGTGTCGTTGTAGTTGTTGATTAAGGCGCGGGTTTCGCTGGGAATATGTAGCCTTACCTGCGCGCGATCGCCGCCAGGAAGCAGGAAGTAGGGATGCCAGCCGATGCCCATGGGAAGCGGCTTGACGCCTACATTCGTCGCCGTAACCGTCATCGAAAAGGCATCGTGGCTGAGCGTGGTCTGTACCTCTACGTCGGTGTCGGAAAGCCAGTGATCATCGAAGTTCTGGGCATGGTAGATGGCGTCGACAGAAGAATCGTCAGATCCGTTGCGCGTGATCACGTTCTCAAATTGCGCTCGCCGCAGCAAGCCGTGGATGGCGCACTTTTCGGCGCCTGGCTCGAGGCCGCTCCAGTTCGCGGGCAGGGTGACGGTCTTGCTGGCAACGGTCGCCGTAATGGTCTTGCCGTCCGGCGCGAGCGCGCCGCGAATGCGGTTGGCAAAGGGCAGAAGGATGGCGCCGCCGATCTTGAATATCTCATTGCCGAACCCATCGTCTTCTTTGTCCAGCAATTGCTTGGCTTCCGGCAGCGGAGGAGCATTTAGCAGGTCGATCTCGCCCTTGCCGGGAAGGTAAGCCTTGATCTGGAGGACGGCCATGCCGCGGCCGGGCAGCACAGTGGCTTCGAGGAACTGGGCCCTGCTGCGGTCCGCAACCGGCGGCCGCTTCAGGACGACAATCGGCTCATCCCCGATCGAAATCGCGGGCGAGGTTTTTTTCTGCGGCTCTTTCTGCGGAGCTTTGCTCTGGGCCGACGCTTGGGCGCCGGCAACGATCAGGCTGATCAGGACGACAAGGGTCTGGAGCTGGCACCGCCTTGCAAGATTCATACTCCGAATCCTATAGAGCAAAACGCGGGTAACTCAAGCGGTTCGTGCTGGAGGCGAAGATGAGCCTTGGGCGGCGGAGAGGATTGCTTTGGCTGGTGGACTCGGCAGAACCTCTGAATTACGCCAAATACCCCCTACAACGACACTTCGCAGTAGGAGAATTTCTTGTCGGCCAACTGTCTGCGCCGCTGGGCGAGCGCCTTTTGAATAAAGGTGACTTCGCGGCCTAGCATCTCCATAGCTTCGCGGCAGAGATCGGGCTGCTCCTTCATCAAGCGCAGGAATTCATCCGTACCTACATGGATCACGTCCAGCTCGGTCACGGCTGTCGCGGTCAGGCTATAAGGATGCCCCGTGAAGGTGGAGGGCAGACCCAGCACTGAGCCGGGAGAAAACGTCCGGTCGAGTTTGGTCAGGCCCTTCACCCCCATGCGGACCTTCCCTTGCGCCACCAGAAACACGCCGAGGGTGTCGTCTTCTTCCCTAAACAAAGCCTTGCCGGGAGCAGAATGTTCTTTACAGCCAACGGCTTCCAAACTCTTCTTGAGTTCGGCCGAGGCTTTGAGGATATTGGTGCGGGCACCCACAGATGTCATGGAAGTCTTATGCCAAAAAGTCTAGTGTCTATGCTGTGATTGCAATCACAGGTTGGTGTGAGAAAAATCCGAAAGCAACAGAAACAACAACTTCCCGGCCATGCTCGGGCAGATCTTTGCCCGATTTGGGACAACCCCTCTGCCTGTCGGCCTGCAATGCTTGACAGCTTTTAGCTACGGGGCTACATTCCAGTTGCGAGTTGCGCTCCCCCTTGCCGTTAGCACTCTGGACCTAGTTTTTTCGCCATCATTTAGGAGACGACCCCATGAAATTAGGCAGACTTCTGCTTCTAACCCTCATTGCTGCCCTGTCGGCATGCGTTGGCTGGGCTGCTCAATCCTTTGACCCAAGCGCAAAAATTGCGCCGCGCGTGCTCTCGGAAACCGCCAACGGCGGGGCGACCGAGGCCCTTGTGGTGCTTTCCCATCAGGCTGACCTCAGCCCGGCGTACAACCTCGTTACCAAGGCGGAAAAGGGACGCTTCGTGTACTACACTCTGCGCGCGGTGGCCGACGCGACCCAAGGCCCCATCGTTAACCTGCTACGGCAGCGCGGCATTCCTTATCAGGCCTTCTATATCGTAAACATGATCAAGATCACCGGCGACCGCAGCTTAATGGAGACGCTGGCGGCGCGCAGCGACGTTGCCCGCATCGACGCCAATCCTTACGTGCGTACAGCTTTGCCCTCCGCCGGCAGGGATACGAGCTTCCAACCCGACGGCATTGAATGGAACATACAGCGGGTGAAGGCGCCTGACGTTTGGAATCTGGGCTATCACGGCGAAGGCAGGGTAGTGGCCGGCGCCGACACTGGCGTGCAATGGGACCATCCCGCGCTGATCAATCATTATCGCGGCTGGAATGGGCAGCAGGCGAACCACAACTACAACTGGGACGATGCCGTTGACCACAGCACCGCCCCCATGGATCCCAACAGTCACGGCACCTTTACCGTGAGTGAGATGGTGGGCGACGACGGCCAAGGCAACCAGATTGGCGTGGCGCCGGGCGCAAAATGGATCGCCTGCCGTAACATGGACGCGGGCGGAACCGGATCACCCTCGCGCTATACCGAGTGCTTCCAGTTCATGATCGCTCCCTGGCCGATCAACGATCCTAGCCATGGCGATCCCAGCAAGGCGCCGGATTCCATCAACAACTCCTGGGTCTGCCCGCCCAGCGAAGGCTGTGACTACAGCACATTGCAGAGCATCGTAGATGCCGTGCGTGCGGCCGGGATCTTCCCCGCCGTGGCCGCAGGTAACGATGGTCCGGCATGCTCCACGATTGAATATCCGCCGGCAATCTATGACAGTTCGATCACGGTGGGGGCGACCGACAGCGGTAACAACATCGCCAGCTTCAGCAGCCGCGGCCCCGTCACGATTGACGGCAGCCGTCGCACGAAACCCGACCTCTCGGCTCCCGGCGTGAATATCCGTGGCGCGGTTCCGGGCAACGGCTACTCCTCCGGTTGGTCAGGCACCTCGATGGCCACGCCCCACGTTGCCGGAGGCGTCGCTCTGCTCTGGCAGGCCAAGCCCAGCCTGGTTGGGGACATTGGTGGCACCGAGGCCATCATGGAGCACACTTCACAACGCCTGCACCCGAACGTGGCTGTCGGCTATTGTGCGGGTCCGACCGCGCTGCAGAACAATACCTTTGGCTGGGGCCTGTTGAACCTGCTGCAGGCCGTGCAGTCGCATTAACGTAGGCTCACGCGGAACTGCTGCTGCGAACGGCGGAAGAATGCGTCCATCGCTGCGATCTTTACGATCGCGGCGGTGGACGCGATTTTTTTGGGCTGCATTGGAGCCAGGTTCGGGCTCGACTTCGCCCTTTGCCATAAGCCTCGCAGTGTGAGTCTGCGCGGCGCGATAAAATGTTGAGTCGCATTAGGAGATTTGATTCATGGCTACGACCACTACCCGCACCAATCCGCTCTCATTCCTCACCGACCAACTCAACGAACTCAAGCAGAAAGGCACTTACTTCAAGCTGCGCGTGCTGGATGACGAGCAGGCGCCGGTCTGCACCTTCGACGGCAAGCGAGTCATCAATCTTGCCTCCAACAACTATCTCGGGCTGACGACGCATCCTAAGCTGCGCGAGGCCGCGCTGAAAGCCACAAAAGAATTCGGCGTGGGCTCGGGCGCGGTGCGCACCATCGCCGGCACCATGAAGATCCACATGGAGCTGGAAGAGAAGATCGCGCGCTTTAAAAATGTCGAAGCCTGTGTCGTCTTCCAGTCCGGATTCACCGCCAACGCCGGCACGGTTTCGGCGATCCTCGGGAAGGACGACTTCATCATCTCCGACGAACTGAACCACGCCTCAATCATCGACGGCGCGCGTCTTTCGCGGGCCAAGATCAAAGTCTTCCGCCACAAGGATGTCGCGCACGCCGAAGCGATGCTGAATGAGGTGAAGAACGAGCCCGGCCACAAGCTGCTGATCACCGACGGCGTCTTCTCCATGGACGGCGACATCGGCGCGCTGCCGCAGTTGACCCAGCTTGCGGAAAAATACGGCGCCATCATGATGGTCGATGATGCGCACGCCTCTGGCGTTTTAGGCCGCAACGGCCGCGGCACGGTCGATCATTTCCACCTGCACGGCCGCGTCGATGTTCAGGTCGGCACGCTATCGAAGGCCATCGGCGCGCTGGGCGGCTACGTCTGCGGCACCCGCGATCTCATCGAGTTCCTCTACCATCGCGGGCGGCCATTTCTGTTCTCCACCTCGCACCCGCCGTCAGTCGCGGCCACCTGCATCGCCGCCTTCGATGTGCTGGAGCAGGAGCCGGAGCGCATCGACAAGCTGTGGGAGAACACGCGCTATTGGAAGAAAGAGCTGGGCTCGCTGGGCTTCAACATCGGCGGCGTCAACACCCCCGCCAGCGAGACACCGATCACGCCCATCATCATCGGCGACGGCAAGCTCACGATGGAGTTCTCACGCGAGCTGTTCAAGGAAGGCGTGATGGGAACCGGCATCGCGTTTCCGACGGTGCCAGAAGGCAAGGCGCGCATCCGCACCATCATGACCGCGACCCACACCAAGGACGAGCTCGACCAGGCGCTGGAGACGCTGAAGCGGGTAGGCAAGCGGATGGGGATCCTGGCATGATTAATCCGAAAAACCGCAAATGAGGCGCCCGATGCTGCCGGCGTGGTGGGCGATACATCTTTGCCGAAGGCGAGCGTGAGTGTCGTCACGTCCAAGGATTCAGGATCGAAGGCAGCAGGTGAGCAAAATGAGAGGTGTCGCGTGTCACCAGGGTGAGCTCATGCAAGCCGGCTGTGGCGGCGATAAGCGCATCCATTGCCCCGAGCGGGTGTCCGAGCTTTTCGCTCCGGGCGATCACTCGGCCGCACCTTTCCGCCAGGGCAGCGTCAATGGGAAGCACGCGTCCTTCAAAGCGGAGGAGCAAGTCGTTGGTGAGCCAGTCATCGAGGTGCCGCCGGCGCTTGCCCATTGCCAGCCGCTCGATGCCGTAACGGAGCTCGGCGATGGTGACTGCGCTCAGAAAGGTTGAGTCTTCATCCACTTCGGCGAGCCACGCGGTCAATCCGGCATTGGGTGCGGGCTTGACCCACTCGGAAACCACATTGGTGTCGAGCAGGAAGTTCATATTGCCGGTTTGCGGAGCCGTCCGGCAAGGCGATGGAGCTTAAGCCCGGAGCGGCGCAACGGCGAGGAGGCGAAAAATTCCGCGAGCGTGCCTTGACGTTTGGTCTTGCGTTGCCACTCTTCCGCCGCGACGACCACGACCGCTTCGCGTCCGTGGCGGGTGATGGTTTGCGGGCCTTCTGATTTGGCCAGCTCGATCACCTGGCTCAGCCGCGCCTTGGCTTCCGCTACTGTCCAAGTGGGGGTGCTCACAAAAGCTCCCTTCTGGTCATAATGGTCATTGTAGACAGATTCTGGCTCAGGCGCCAGCTGGCAATTTTACTTATCCGGCGGCCCGCAGCCCGGCGAGCAACAATTAGAATTTCACAAGCCGGCTGCAAATCTAATCAATGCCGCTGAAGAGGTGAAGGAATGTCGTCTTCACGCCGCTGGCGCCTGGTGTGGAGTCACTGGATGGCAGCGCCGCTGTTGCTGGCTTGCGGCGCAGTCGCCACGCCTTACCTGTTGACCCACAACCTGCTGCTCTTGGGATTCGGCCTTGAGCGCGGCTTCGCCCTTGTCTGCCATCAACGGCCCGAGCGCTGCTTCTGGATCTTCGGCGCGCCGGTTGCGGTGTGTGCGAGATGTCTGGGAATTTACCTGGGCGCAGCGGCAGGGTTGCTGATCAGTACCTCACGCCGCATCGCCCTCCGGCTGTTGCTCGCTGCGGCGGCGATCAACCTGATCGACTGGATAACCGAACTCAGCGGTTTGCACGGGAATTGGCTGGACGTGCGGTTCTTCCTAGGACTGGCACTCGGCGCAGCGGGAGCGATGCTGGTGTCAGCTTCTATTCCGGAAGCAAGGTTGAGTCCGCCGGTTGCCCCGCTTGGTCCAACCCCTTGATTTCCGCCCGAATTCCCGGGAACTACCGCAAGCGATTCTCCGTAGGAGACCATTGGAGGTTCCAAATGGCCATCGCGGTTCGTCGCAATTCCCCGCTCTGGTTTTTCGTCGTCACCGTTCTTCTGATGCTGGTTGCCGGAATCTGGCAGCGCTCTTCTGCAGACCAGAAGCGAGCGCTCCATGACGCCACATTCGATACCGTGTCGGTTCGCTCGCTGCGGGTAGTTGATGAACAGGGAAGGCCGCGCTTCCTGATTGCCGCACCTCTGCCCAACCCGGTGGTGCAGGGCAAGGAGATGCCGCGATCCGAGCCGGTGACCGGAATTCAGTTCCTGGACCCGGCCGGCAATGAGACTGGCGGCATCGCCATCTTCGACAAGGTGCATGGCGCTGGCCTCTGTTTCGACTATGAAACCGCCGAGGCGATGTGTGTGACCAAGGCGATGGGATACAAGGGCATCAGCATCTTCGATCCTCCTGGCAAAGACGCTCAGGTGGGAGTGACCGGAAGCCAGCGCATCGATGTCAGTCTCAATTCCGGCCTGCCGCGCATCGCACTCAGCGACAGCAAAGGGAAAGAACGCATTGTGTTGGCGATCGACGCGAAAGACAATGCCACGATGCAAATTCTGGATGCTGCCGGTAAGCCAATCTACGAGCTGCCAACCTCTAAGTAACGGCTGCGGCATAGTCGCGTGAAGCGGATCGCGAGGTGCGACCGGAAGATCCTCTACGCCGGCTCCGTCTGCTCTAGAATGAAGCTGCATGTCTGAAGTGAAGACAACGCGCCTGACGGAGATGGTGAAAGCTGCGGGTTGAGCCAGCAAGCTAAGTCCGGCGGTGCTGGACTCGGTGCTTGGGAAATTGGCCCGGCAACACGATCCTAACGTCCTGGTCGGCTTCGATCTGGCCGACGACGCCGGCGTGTATCAACTGACGCCCGAGCTGGCGTTGGTGCAAACAGTGGACTTCTTCACGCCCATCGTCGATGACCCTTACGTTTTCGGCCAGATCGCGGCCACCAACTCGCTGAGCGACATTTATGCCATGGGCGGACGGCCCATGAGCGCGCTGGCGCTGGTCTGCTTTCCGGAGAACGGCGATCCCAAAATACTGGAAGAGATGCTGGCCGGAGGCTTGTCGAAAATGGTCGAGGCCGGCTGCACCATCATCGGCGGCCACAGCATTCGCGATGATGAGATGAAGCTGGGCTATTCGGTCACCGGCACCATCCATCCGCAGAAGGTGCTGACCAACAGCGGCGCGCAACCCGGCGACCGGCTCCTCTTCACCAAGGCCATCGGCACCGGCGTGATCTCCACCGGCATCAAGCGCGGCGAGGCCGAGGTGACGTGGATTCGCGCCGCCGTACGTTCCATGACCACGCTGAACAAGGCTGCCGCCGAGGTGATCACCGCCGGTGGATTCGCCGTACACAGCCTGACCGACGTCACCGGCTTTGGCGTGATCGGCCACGCCCGCGAGATGGCCGCCGCATCCGGCGTCAGCCTGCGCATCCGGGCGTCACAGGTACCGCTGCTGCCGGGCGCGCTGGAGTGCGTGCGCCACAAATTCGTGCCCGGAGGTCTGAAAGCGAACCGCCAGTTTACCGAGCCCTGCGTGGAAGCCGACGCTGCGGTAGAACCGGACTTGTTGACCCTCCTCTACGATCCGCAAACTGCCGGCGGCCTGCTAATCGCCGTGGCGGAGAGCGATGCCGGACGATTGCTCGCCGAGCTGCAGGTCGCTGGCGTGGACGCGGCCGAGATCGGAGAGGCCCTTCCAAGCCAGAAGCCGTTGCTGGCGGTGGTGAGATAGGCATCTCCCCGGGGCGCGCCGAGCCTGCGCATCCGACCACCGACCACCATTCCTCTATTGGCACGTCGAGGCAAAATATGTGCCGCCTGGCGAATTTCCACTCGCCTGAAAACCCGTTCCGCGTTACCATGTTCGGCAACTCTGATACAGCGATAGGCCGCGCATGGCGGGAGTAGTGTGGGCCGCGCGTGTTCCAGCCGGCCTCTAAATCCGCAAGCAGAGACAGGAATCGGCTCCTGGTTCTAAGCGCTTGGCCGAAACAGCTTCACATTCATGAGGAGACACGATGAGGGCATCGAGGGTTCTGGGGTTATCAGGCTTGGTGGCACTAATTTGCATATTTTTTGTGGCATGCGGCGGCGGCTCCAAACCTCCGGCTCCCGCCGGTCCCCCGACCATCACTACCACCACCCTCGTACAGGCTACGGTCAATCAGCCGTACCGCGCGACTATCCAGGCCACCGGCGGCACCGGAACCTACACGTGGAGCATCACGGGTGGTACTCTGCCTCCGGGGATAACCTTCAGCAACGCGCAGCTTAGCGGCACTCCCACCACATCCGGCAGCTACCGATTTACTGTCCAGGTCACTGACGCGGCCTCCAAGAGCGACAGCAAGACACTTACGCTGGTGGTCGGTGGGGTGATTGTCTTCAACTGTAACTCCTGCCTCGCCGGCACGCTGACGTTACCGTACGCTACTCCCGGGGTTCCCTTGAGCTACACCCTGTCGGCCAGCGGCGGAACCGCACCTTACACCTGGTGTGTGGTGGAAAGCACGGGCGGCTGCGATAACGGCTCGGGCGGAGCTTTGCCGACAGGTATCACGCTTAACACCAACAGTGGTGCCACCGACACCGCGGTGATCTCCGGGACGCCAACGACAACCCAACCGCCCACGCAATTCACGGTGCAGGTGAGGGACTCAGAGCACGTGTCTTCTGTGGCTAGCGCCCAGCTCACGCTGACGATTTTCGGCGTGACCACTACGTCGCTGCCCGATGCCAATATCGACGCTCCCTACAACCAGGAAGTGACGGCGGGCGGCGGGCAGGGCCCCTTCAACTGGACAATTACTTCCGGCAGCCTGCCTCCGGGACTGTCGCTGTCGGGCACCGGTTGCACGAATAGCCGTACTCCCTCCTGCACCATCTCCGGTACTCCAACCCAGCTTGGCACCTCGCAGTTCACCATGCAGGTGACGGACTCCGAGCAGCCTGCGGCCGTAGCCACGGCGCAGCTCAGCATCACCGTCAGCCCTCTGGTGACCAACGGTTCTCTGAACGGGAATTATGTATTTACACTTAGCGGCTACAACAGCAGCGGTCCGGTCATCATGGCAGGGGTGCTGGTGGCCGATGGCAATGGCAACATCACCAGCGGCGAGCTGGACTTGAACACTTACAACGGAACCGGCGAGACGATCGGATCCTGCCCGAGCGGCGCCGGACAAGGGCCGCAGCCGCAAACCTTCCAGTCAGGCTCGACCTACTCGATCGAACCTACCGGCTTGGGCACAATGACCATCGTCACTAACCTGGGCACCTACAATTTCCACCTGGCTATTCGCTCTGATGGCAGCGGCAGCCTCATTGAGGACAACGGCGACGGCCAGTGGGGCTCAGGGGCGATCAAGGTACAGACAACGGGAATAGCCATTGGGGCGCTCCAGGGGCCCTTTACCCTTGGCCTGACCGGAACCAGTTCCACCGGCAACCGTTATGCTGCTGCCGGCACCTACACCGTCGTCAATGGCCAGGGCGACTTGACCGCGGGAGCGCTGGATGTGGACGACGCAGGCGCCAACCCGCCCGCCTCTCAACACACGTTCTTGGGCACGCTCTCCGGCAGCATCGATTCCCTGGGCCGCGGTTGCTTTGTCAACCTCAGCTTTGACGGCAATCCAAATCCCGTCTATGAATACGCGTATTACATCGTTTCAGGTAATGAACTGGTCTTCATTTCCACCGATCAAGTTCCCGGCACTAACAATCCCAACCTGACTCTGTGGTCGACTCTTCGTCGCGTCGGCGGCACCACCGCCGGGTTCAACAACGCGAATCTGGCAAAGCCAACCTTGGTGGAGCTTTCCGCCAACAACAGCGGCGCCTCCGATGTCACCACCGGCATATTTACCGGGCAAGGCACCACCACAAATAGCTGTCCGACCTTCGACTCGGCAACCTTCGCCTTCGACCAAAACCAGGGCGGCACGCTCAACCAGCAGCAATCTGTGCAAGGCACTTACTGTGTCAACTCGGTAAGCGGTCGAGTCACCCTGCAGGGCTTCGACGGAATCTGGGCCTCGACCCCGCCAATTTTCTATCTGATTCCTAGTGGCGTGGGCTTCGCGGTGGGCACTGACCCCGCGGTTGATGCCGGCAATGTGGAAACGCAGAGTGGAGCGAATTTCAGCACCGGTTCCATCAATGCGGACTACTGGGGCGGGAGCGTTGCACCACCAACCTCAGCGGACAACAACTGGGTTACGTTCCTGTTCTCCGATGGCATGAGCTCCATGACCGCCACGCAATGTACTAGCGGGCCAGACCCCTCGCAATGCTCAAGCCCCGTCGGGCTTACGTACAGCCTGGATAGCACCGGTCGCGGCCTGGTGAAAGACTCTAGCGGCAACACCTATGGCATTCTCTACGTGGTTTCGCTGGCCACCAACCAAATTCCGAGCAAGTTCATTCTGCTGCCGGCGGGGACTGATCCGGCGCTGAATGTCTTCGTCGGGCCGCCGGTTCAGCCGTGATGGAGGCGCAGAAATGCCCTACCCCGCAAAAGCAAATCGGGGTGGGGCGGGAGGCACTTGTACTTCCTACGTCTCAGTGGACGCCAATCGGCTTGTTGGCAAACGGTAGCAGCAGGTCGTTGCGAGTCCGCAATCGCTCTAATGCCCTGCATGTTGTCGATTTAGCTCCTCGTCGCCGGCCGGGCGGCAAAGATAAAACTCCTGCCGCAATGTGGCCTTACAATATGAGAAGCGGCTGAATGTTTGCTCTTCAGCAGGCTCGGGCACAGCTTTGACTTTGCAAGTCGCATATCGCCATTGCCGGGTTCCACCGCCGACCGGCGTGCGCTCTCACAACCCAACGGTTTCCGGTCGATAAGTTCGATGAGGAGACACGTTGGCTAACCCGAACGATACGACAGGCTGGCGCCGGCCTGCCGAAAAACCTGGTTCCGCAGCCTCACTCTCTCGCCGACAGTTATTGTCGATGTTGGGCAAGGGTGCGCTGGCCTATCCCTTGGCCAAGGCTGAACTGCTCCGCGCCGTTGCCGACCGCCGGCCGCAGCAGGCCGCTGTGCCGCCTGAGTGGCGCCTGACGGAAGACGAACTGCTGGAGGAAATCGTCAGCCGCGGGTTCCTCTATTTCTGGAACGCCGCCAGCCCGCGCAACGGCCTGGTCCTCGATCGCGCCCTGGCGGACGGCACTCCCGATCCGCGGCGCGTGGCCAGCATTGCCGCCACCGGCTTCGGGCTCGGCGCCCTGTGCATCGCCCACAAACGCGGCTATCTGCCGCCGCACGAAATCAGCCGCCGCGCCTTCACCACGCTCAACTTCCTGCTCAAACACGCCGAGCACATCAACGGCTTTTTCTATCACTTCCTCGACATCGAAAGCGGCAAGCGCACCCACATGTCGGAGGTCTCGCCCATCGATACTTCCATCCTTCTGTGTGGCGTGCTCACCGCCCGGGAATATTTCCGCGACGCCGAGATGACGCGAATGGCAAATCTCATCTACCGCCGGGTGAACTGGCGCTGGATGCTGGATGGCGGCACGACTTTCGCCCTGAGCTGGACGCCGGAGTACAAATTCACCGGCGCGCGCTGGAACTCCTATTGCGAGCTGATGATGATGTACCTGCTGGCCATCGCCGCGCCGGCCTACAACATTCCGCCGTCGTCGTGGAATGAGTTCGAGCGGCCCATCATGGAGTTTGAAGACTACAACTACATCAGCCAGGCGGATCCGCTCTTCGTGCACCAGTATTCCCACGCCTGGTTCGACTTTCGCAACGTTCACGACCAATATGCCAATTACTTCGAGAACTCCGCCGTGGCGACCTATGTGCACAAGCGCTTCTGTCTTTCGCTTCGCTGGCGCTTTCCGGACTATGACGACAACACCTGGGGCATTACCGCGTCGGATTCGCGCCTGGACTACCAGGCCTGGGGAGGGCCACCGGAGATCGGCGAGATCGACGGCACGGTTGTTCCTTGCGCCTGCGGCGGCTCCGTGCCGTTCTTGCCGAAGGAAACTATCGCCGTGCTGGCCAACCTGTATAACAACTATGGACTGCGGGCCTGGAAGCGCTACGGCTTCGTCGATGCCTTCAATCCTCTCACCAGGTGGACTGACGTGGACGTGCTCGGCATCGACCAGGGCATCACGATGTTGATGGTGGAGAACTACCGCACGGGATTCATCTGGGAATACTTCATGAAGAGCCGCGAGGCCCGCCGCGGGATGAAGCTGGTGGGCTTCCAGCCCACGGCGCCGGCAGCGCCAGCGCAGCCCTGAAGCGACTCACGCCGCGGGGCAGAAGAACAGACGCTGATTCGCTGCTCACCCATTCATCCGGCGAAGGTTGACCAACTTCCTATTTTGCTACCGTGATGCTGTCGGCGATCTTGTCGTACTCCTCGCGCGAGACAATTCGCCGCTGCACCAGGTCGTGCTCACTGGCATACGGGCGCCCGGCGATGATGCGGTCGGCCGAAGCGTTATCCATTCCCGGCAGACTCATCAGTTTCGATTTGGAGGCGCTATTCAGATCAAGCGGCTTGTCCGGACTCGGACGTGTTAGTCCATCACGTATGCCTTGCGCCACGGCCTTCGCATTGTCCTTCAACTCTGCGGTGGCCGCGGCCGTCTGTTGCCTCACCTGTTCCGGGCTTTGCGGCCTGCTGGCACAGGCGTTACAGGCAACAAAACTAATCGGAAGGACGCTCGCCAGCATCGCCAACAGGATGGCTCTCACGTGCATGATCGTGAGATGCGAATTCGGGTCAACAGGCTTGCTAGCGCTGAGCAGCGCTAAAAAGGGGCGCAGCTTTAACTGCGCCTCTGTACTGTTCTCATCTCTTTGGAGCCCGGGAACAATGGCGTGCCCAATAGCCGTGTTGCCATCCGGCGCATCCGGCAAAGCTCTGTTGGCCACGGAATCGATACCCGCGGCGGCCGATAGCTACTGCCACTGTCCAACCTTGACGCAGGAACGGATCCCCGGAGCAACTACTACGCCTTGGCGTAGTGCTCGGCGTTCTTGGCGATAAATTCCTGCTTGTCTTCCGGTACCTCTTCCACTACGAAAATCGAGTTCGTGGGGCAGACCGGGACGCAGGCGCCACAATCGATGCAGCCCTCGGGATCGACATAAAGCTGAGTCGCCTCTTCGAATCCCTCTTCGTCTTTCTTGGGGTGAATGCAGTCGGTCGGACAGGCTTCGACGCAGAGTTCATCCTTCGTACAGGTGTCAGTAATGACGTATGCCATGATTGCGATCTCCGTTTGTATTTCTTGCGCCGCCCCCACATTGAGGACCTGGGCGGTAGGCCCTTCATCAATCCCAATGTACAAAGCTGGCAACCATTTGGGCGGTGATGGCGGTCACTGCACTGTTGTGAGCCGCCGCACAAGCTGAGCGGCGCGCTAGAACGCCCTGAACCGTCAAAAACAGGAGCTATCGGACCCGGCTTACGGAACCCTGGCGCAATTTCTGCATCTTATCTGCGAGTTTTGCGCGCGCCTCTGGGTCGCGTCCTCCGCTATAATCAGGATTTTGGCTTCAGAATGGGAAGGGAGCAAGCGCATGCACGCGGTGAAGAAACCGAGAGTTTTGGTGGTGGATGACGAGCGGGTCATCGCCGATACTCTGGCCAAGATCCTCGACCTCAACGGCTACGACGCTTCCGCGGCTTACACCGGTACCGAGGCAGTGGAAAGCGCACGCAGCCTGCAGCCCGACCTGATCATCAGCGATGTCATCATGCCCGACATGAATGGCATTGAAGCCGCGATCAAGATTCGCAGCTTCCTCCCCGGTTGTAAGATCCTGCTCTTCTCGGGCCAGGCTGCCACCGCCGATCTGCTGGAGAACGCCCGCGCCCGCGGCCATGAATTCTACATCCTGGCCAAGCCGATCCATCCTGCCGATTTGCTGGCAAAAATAAAGGGTTAATCAGAGCGCTTGAAAAATGTGCCGTGGCTGGAGTTCCCAGCCTGCGGCACAGTTGTCTTGGGCTGACAAACTTGTCGCCGGACTTGAATTGTAGGGACCGATGTACCATGCTACCGGAGTACTGTGGTACAAAGGTACCATGGTAGAAGATCTTCGACATCCCATTCTGGTCGAGCGGGTACAGACCGGCGTCCGCATGGAGAAGCGTCTGCTGAAGGTCCTGAAAGCCCTGGCCGAGCTCAAGGGCATGACGCTGGGAGACTTGCTGGAAGGCATCGTCCTGCACGCCTTCGAAGGCGTACCGCCATTTCCCCCGCGGACCTTGAAAGAAATCCAGCAACTGCGCAGCATCTACGGGCTCACGCTGAGGGCCAGAGACAGCCATGATATGAAGGAGCCATTGTGAAAGCCATGGAGCCCCAGCAGGGCAGCGCTACAATTCCCGCCGTCCTTCCATCGCCTTCTGCATCGTGACCTCGTCGGCGTACTCGATATCACTGCCTGCCGGCACGCCGGTGGCGATGCGCGTCACCCTCACCCCTGAAGGCCGGAACAATTGCGAAAGATAAGTCGCCGTAGCTTCGCCCTCGATGGTGGGGTTTGTCGCCAGGATCAGCTCATCGATTTTTCCCGATTCCACACGCTGAGCCAGATTCGCAATGCGTAACTGATCCGGCCCCACGCCATGCAGGGGCGACAGTGTGCCGTGCAGCACGTGATAAACGCCGTTGTAGTGCCCGGTCTTCTCGATAGCGCCGATGTTGGTCGGCTCTTCTACCACGCAAACCAGACGCTGGTTGCGCGTGGCACTCGCGCAATAGCTGCAGGGATCAACCTCGGTGATGTTGTTGCAGATGGAGCACAGACGAAGGCTGGCCTTGACCTCGCGAATGGCGCCGGCCAGCAGTTCGGCGTCTTCATCGCTGGCGCGCAGGATATGAAAGGCAAAGCGCTGCGCCGTCTTGCTGCCCACCCCGGGCAGCTTCTTCAGCTCTTCAATGAGTCGAGCCATCGGCTCGGCGAAACGGGACACAGTTGTCAGCCTCAAATTGATAAATGATGACGGCGAGGGGCTGGGGATTAGGGGTCAGGGAATAGGGGCTAAGAGCTAGTACGCTACTGCACGCCAGAAGATTTTTACAAGCAGGGCTGCACTTCATGTCTGCAAGGTGCGTATTTAGTTGCCCTAATTCCTGACCCCTAGCTCCTAATCCCGGGCCCATGGTCCCTGATCAATCCCGCAATTCACATTCCTGGCAGGCCCATGCCACCGAGCATTCCGCCCAAGCTGGACTTCAACTCCTCATCCACTTTGCGCGAGGCTTCGTTGACCGCGGCGGTCACCAGGTCCTGCAGCATCTCGACGTCGCCCGATTTGACCACCTCGGGTTCGATGATGATGCTGAGCAATTGCTTCTGCCCGGGCAGCCGCACGGTGACGCTGCCGCCGCCTGACGACGCCTCGATAGTACTCTGCTGCATCTTCTCTTGCAGCTTTTCTGCCTGCTGCCGCGCCTGCGCCAGCATCTCCTGCAAATTGAATCCGCCCATAAGACCTCAAAAAGTGGCCAGTGGTCAGCAAAAACAAACCAGCTAGAGCACCGGTGCCGCAACACAACGTCAAAATGCGCAGTCTCGGCTACAACTGGTCACAGGCAACTGGCCACTAGCCACTGTTTTTGTGGTCAATCACCGTACGAATCTCGGCGCCGAATTTTTCCTTCATGCGCTGCACAATAGGATCAGACAAGGCGCGGGCCCTCGCGCCGGCAACGTTGGCCGGAGGCGCCGCCGTCGCCCCGTTTTTCGGCGCAACCGCCGCTCCGCCGCTGATCATCTTGAACTTGAGCGGCCGCTTTGCCGCTTCCGTCAGGGCGGTTTGAATGATACGCTTCGGCTCCGGGCCCAAGGCCACGCCGATCAGCACTTGCGACATTCCCACCTTCACCACGACCTCAGCATCCTGCGCCGACCACTCGCCTTCTTCCAGATTGTGCGCCAGCACGTGCTGCCCCGCGTTTTCCAGCGCAGTCAGAACGGCCTGACGCAGCCCCTCCGCCGAGCTCTCGGCCGCGGATGATCGCTCCGCAACTTCTGAACCTAACGCTACCGCCGTCGCGGTGCCGGCCATGACCGCGCTCGCCATCGTCGGATCGGTTCGCAATGACGACAGCTCGCTGGAAGCCCGCAGCTCGTCACCGGCCGCCGTCTCAGCTTTCGGCCCGCTCTTCCGCCGGCGGTCAGCCTCGAACGGGGATGGCCCGGTGAACGGCGGTGCAGGATCCCCACCAGGCCCCGGCTTTGAACTTGTTGGAATGGAAGATGCCTGGGGAGCGCGCGACGGCATCGGTGTCTCGCTTCGCAAAGCAGCACTTCCTAGCTGGGCCCGCGAGGCTGCGTGTGAAGTCGTGCCCGCGGCTCGCGCCGGCGTCGCTGCGCCACCCGTTTTCGCGCCTGTCGAAGCCCCGCTCAGCAGCTCTTCCAGCGGCAGCAGCCGCTGGGCGTGTACCAGCTTCAGCAGCCCGAGTTCCAGCAGGAAACGCTGCTCCTGCTTATAGCCGAGTTCATTGTGCGTGCGCAGCATGATCTGCATGAAGCGCGCCAGATCTTCTTCGCTGAAGCCTGCGGCCACGCGCGCCACGCGCGCTTGCTCGTCGGAGGAAATCTGCAGAAGTTGCGAATTGCTGCCCGCGACTTTGGCCACCAGTGCATTGCGCAAAAATCGCAGCATCTGCCGCGCGAAGTGCTGCGGGCTCTGACCTTCCACCAGCAGGCGATCGATGGTGCGCAGCACGTCCTCGCTGGAGTTGTGCGCCACCGCGTCCATCACGTCCTCCAGCACGCTGGAAGCCACCGTGCCCACTAGCCCGCGCACCACGTCGGCGCTCAACCTGCTGCCACAACAGGCGATGGCCTGATCCATGATGCTGAGCGCGTCGCGCATGGAGCCGTCGCCCACCTCGGCCAGCATGGCCAGCGCTTCGTCGTCAGCCTCAATTCGTTCCTGCTGAGCGATGGTTCGCAACTGCGCCACGATGTCGTCGAAGCGCACGGCATGGAAGCTGAAGTGTTGGCAGCGCGAGCGGATCGTTTGCGGGATGTCTTCCGGCTGGGTGGTCGCCATCATGAAGACAATGTGGCTGGGTGGCTCTTCCAGGGTCTTCAGCAGCGCATTGAAGGCCGCGTCGGTGATCTGGTGGGCCTCATCGAGGATGTAGATCTTGAAGCGATCGCGCGCCGGGCGGTAGCGCGCGGCCTCGCGCAGTTCGCGAATTTCGTCGATGCCGCGATTGGTGGCGGCGTCGATCTCGATGACGTCCACCGAATTGCCGGCCCGGATCTCGCGGCAGGAATCGCAAACGGCGCACGGCTCGGGAACAGGATGGTCCTGCGACTGGCAGTTCAGCGCCATCGCCAGAATGCGCGCGATGGTGGTCTTGCCGATGCCGCGATGTCCGCTGAAAATGTATCCGTGCGCGATACGGCCCTGCGCGATGGCGTTTTGCAGGGTGCGCGTGACGTGGTCCTGGCCGATCACGTCGGAGAATTTTTGTGGCCGGTATTTGCGCGCCAGGACCTGGTAACTCATGGAGGGAAAATTCGATTATACGGCGCGAAGCTGTGGAAGGGGAGCGCCGGCTCACGAGGTCGTCATAGCCAGGATGACATGAATGAGGCGGCGCAGGTAAAACTACGCTGTTTCAGGCCGTGGAAGAGCACGTCTCTTTAGCGGCCTGCCGGAAGACACTTGTACGGGCGCTACAATCCTTGCGGCTGATCGAAACCGGAGTCGCCCCCGCGCTAGCGTCTCCGGATCCCGCCCCGGTTGCCGCGGCTGAAGTCTGCCTGGCGAGCGTCCCCCATCCGGCGCGCATCAGAGTCGCTCATAAGTTGCTGATAGGTGTCGGGCGAGACATCAGCCCGGCGTCCGCCAGAGCCCTGGCCGGAGCGGAGCGACTGCATCTGCTGAGTGCCGGGCGCCGATTGGCCGGTGGGCGCGGCCTGCGGCGACCGCACCTGGTTCCATGCGCCGCTGTCATATTTGCTCCAGCTTCCGTTGGAATCCTGTTTGTAAACGTTGCCATCCTTGCCCGCGTAGACATTGTTGTTGGCTCCCTTGGCTGCATATCCAGCGTCTCCCCCTGGACCGGTAGCAGAGGTCACCGAACCTCCCCTGGCATTGCTTAGTGTGTTCGTGGAGGCAGTTCCGCCATTCCTGGTCTGTAGCGTTGAAGATGATTTCGACAAATTCTGTGCGGCGTTGGAGTTCTGGACTCGCTGCTGCACCTGTTGCTCTGCCTGGGTAGTATTGACTGGGGTCCAACTGCCGTTGCTGTACTTACTCCAGCCACCATCAGGATTTTGCTTATAGACGTTGCCATCTTTTCCGGCATACTGCGTGCCGCTATCGGTGGTACCGTGGTAGTAAGTGTTTCCCCCCGGACCAACCATGCCGCCGCCGCTGCCGCCCTTGGAGGTCTGATAGGAGCCTGCCGCGCCATTGGCATTCGCATAATGCTGGGTATTGACGGTCTGATAGGGAGTGGAAACCACAGAGCTTCCCCACTGGCTGTAGGCATTATGATGTTGTTGCGTGGCAGCGTAGTTTCCAGTCCACGGATTGTAGGCTTGCGCATAGGTGCTGCCGCCATAAGCATTTTGATAGGTCACAGCTCTTCCGTATGCTCCCGTGGTTGGGTTGTACCATGCGGTGCGGCCAGCCGAAGCATATGGACCGTAGACCACCTGATTGTAGCTATATGCACCTGTGTAGGGGTGATAATATGCACCTATACCGTAGGTATAAGGGTAAGGATAGTAAATGGGATATGGATAGAAGCCAGGGTAGAAATAGGGGGGATAATAGTATCCCGTCCCATAGACCACCGTGCTTCCTAAGGCAACTCCCATAATAAATGTCCCCATATATCCAGCCGTGTAGCTGCTTGTCACTGTGCTCGGCGTGGGATCTGAAACGGTCACATAGGTCACGTTATAAACCGGCGAGCTGGGGGGAATTGTGTAAATCACCGATGGAACCGAATCCGCGGTCTTCCACGGACCATTCGGCGTGGTGGACATGAACCACACGCCCTGAAAGCACAGATAGTATAGATCTCCGACCTTTATGACCTTGTCGTTGGTATTTACGGCGTAGGAGAGCGACGTATTCTGGATGGGAACAAACTTCGGATCGCCCGTGTACTGTACCTTCACCTGGGCTTCCGCTTGCTGCTTGTTCACCACGGCAATGGTCGGTACCTGCGCCAACAGCACCGCGTCGCGCGCTTCCTCGGTGCCCGGCACGGCGCTCAGGACCAAAGCAGCGGGACTATTCGGCGGAATATGCTTGAAGTCGTCTGGCAGGTCGTTGCCAGCATAGACCCATGGCCCATTCAGGCTGGTGCCGCGAAACCATCGGCCGGACAGCAGTACATAATACTGATGATCGGTTCTGTTCTGGAAGACTTTGCTGGTGGTGTTGGTGGCATAACTAAGTCCGGTTGGGGAAATGGGAGAAAACACCGGCGCACCTTTGAATACCAACAATTCCGCAGGCTTACTGGTGAAGAATACTTTCGGCGCGGGCCCGTTGGCTGCCCTGGGCGGCAAAGCGTTCTTTATATCCTGCCAATTGTCTCCGCGGGGCACCTGCGCCATATCGGGCGGCAAACTGGTGGTTTTGTTCCAAGGGCCCCGGAGAGCGCTCGCCCTTAACCACGTTGGGCCATCCAGCAGGTAGTAAGTGGAATCTTCGTAGAACAGATCCCAGGTGGTATTCACCACATATTCGACCTTCGTACCCTGTATCGGAACTCGAATCGGCTCGCCATCGACGAACAGCAGAACGGCTGGCGACATGCTGAGGAAGACCGGGGGCGCCACCGTGTTGAGCGCGGGAACCGGCTCATTTTGTCGTGCGCGGAAACCGGCCAGCATCCGGTCCATGCTGATTACCAGGCTCTCTTGAGGATAGATTTCCATCACTTTTTGCCGCATCGCTGCCGCGGAGGCAGGATCCAGAGAGGGAAAGCGCGCGCTGGCCACTTGGATGTCGTTGATGGTTACGGTGCGGGTGGCGAGATCGGGGACAGTCTTCGCCCGCCAGCTAATCACCCCCAGTACCGGCTTGCCGCCGGCCGGCGTGATAGAGACCGCGGTATCGGCCGTCAAGAGGCGAAAGCGTTCCCAGGTGTCAATCTGCGGCTGATAAATGAGCAGCATGGTTCCGTTGCGGTCGAATTCGCGCGGCCATCCCCGATCGGACGGCGTCTTCTCCGCGACATTGTTCGCGGTCTGGGCTGCGATCGCACTCGCCGCAAATAGCATGGCGAGCGCGCAGAACGTCAGGCAACGTCTGCATACTGTATTTGCTGGGCGGGCGGGGCAATGCAAGAAAGGCTTCATGGGACGTTCCTTTCGGGGATGACTGCGCGCCGCCAGCCTTGGGCAAGCGGCCATCAGCAGCTCCTGCAAGGCCAACCAAGCAGAGAGCCAGAAATATGGACTAGTCGCAGATTGCTGAGAAAAAATTGTACCTCCGGTTCTGTTGCAGTCAACCTCAATCCGGCGCTCTATGGAGGGTCGCAAAAGTTGCCGGCGCACCACGGCTGGCACGACGGTCCCCTACCTAAGGGTGCAAGCAGCTACGAATCAAGCAGGCTTCTTCTTACGAGCTGCCGCGCGGCGCATCTTTCTCAGCCATTCGGGCGAGTACATGCTCCCCCGGCAATTGCTGCTGCCGCAGTGACAGGGCGCCTCGTCCTCGCCGTCATAAAGGCAGTAGTCATAGGTCAGCTCTTCGCCCGCGACGATATCGCGAATGCTTTCGATGTAGATGCGCCCGTCCTCCTCGTCGGTTTCGCAATTGGGATCGCAGGAATGGTTGACGAACATGGCCATGCCGTGACCATCGATCACCTGCTCGCCATCGCCAACGCCAAACAGGTAGGTGAATGGGCGCCCGTCGTAGCGTTCATCGCCCTCAGCCTTGGCGATGCGCTCGCCGGTGTATTCCAGCACGCGCGTACCCTTGGGAATGTCGTCCAGCGCAAAGCATCCGGCGGCATGAATGTCAGAGGAGCGAATGATAAGGCGGGGCAAGCAGCGTCTCTCCATGGTGATGTGAACTGCAGTATAGCTGATGACGGCGCCGGGAAAATCGTCGCCGTCTCCAGCAGCGCGAGTCCGTTCCTTGTCCCTGTCCGCAGTGTTTCCGCGGTGAATCTACCGCGTCCGCATTTCGCAGTTCACATTCTGCGGGCAATTGCGTATCTTGGATGGGGCATAATCCAGGTTCTCTGGAGGACTTCATGGTACACGTTCTTGTCCGTCACAAAGTGGCCGATTATGGCCGTTGGAAGGAAGCTTTCGACTCCCACCTCAGCGTCCGGAAACATGCGGGCGAAACCGGGTTTCGTCTCTTCCACAGCACAGAAGATCCGCACGACATATTCCTCATGCTCGACTGGCAAACGGTGGAGGAGGCGCGCAAATTTATGAACTCGGCGGAGCTGCGTGACATGATGCAGAAAGCTGGCGTCGTGGGCACGCCCGAGGTCCAATACCTAGAGGATGCGCGCAGCGTGCATCGCAGCGCCGCCGACTAGCGTTCGCCGGGAAGCCGTCTCGCGAAATTTTTTTTGCCGCCAACTTGACACCACGTTCTTTTTTGCGTGCTAATTCGGGACCTGCGAACGGTTGCGTTTTCTACGGTTCGGGTTCGTCGATAACTTCAGGAAAGCCGCGCGGGACGCCGGGTTCGCAGAACTCTGTTCTTTGTCAAGAGATTTCGCCTAACAAATTTTCGCTAGCGGGAAAGGCTCTGCCGCTCCACATTGACAAACTGTTCGGGCCAATTAAAATACCCCACGACTCTTCGGATCGACTTGCAACCGTGACCAACTCAATACAAAGTTACGACATTCTCCTGCAAACTGATTTTCCCGACCTGGGGCTTTACGCCAGCGGGAAGGTCCGCGATCTTTACCAGGTCGGTAACGATCACCTGCTGTTCGTGGCCACCGACCGCATCTCCGCCTTCGACTATGTGCTGGCCACCGGCATTCCGCAAAAGGGACGCGTTTTGACGCAGCTTTCGCTGTTCTGGTTCGACTTCCTGAAGAACATCGTCCCTAATCACCTCGCGACTGCCGATGTGCATCAGTATCCGCAGGAGCTGCAGAAGTATTCGGCTCAACTGCGGGGACGTTCCATGCTGGTGGTGCGCGCCGAGATGATCGCCATCGAGTGCGTGGTGCGCGGGTATCTTTCGGGCTCGGGATGGAAGGAGTACAAGGCGAGCGGCGAAGTGTGCGGGATCAAGCTGCCTGCGGGGCTGAAGGAATCGGACAAGCTGCCGCAGCCCATTTTCACCCCGGCCATTAAAGCCAGCAGCGGTCACGACGAAAACATTTCCTTCGAGCGGATGGTGGCGCTGGCGGGGCGCGAATTGAGCGAACAGCTTCGCGATCTGACGCTCCGCGTCTACCAGGCTGCCGCTGATTATGCGGAGTCGCGCGGCATCATCATCGCCGATACCAAGTTTGAGTTCGGGCGCACGCCGGCGGGCCTGGTGCTTGCCGATGAAGTGCTGACGCCCGATTCCTCGCGCTTCTGGCCTCGCGAGAAGTATCAGCCCGGTGGGCCGCAGGATTCCTTCGACAAGCAGTACGTGCGCGATTATCTGGAAGCTATCAAATGGAACAAGCAGCCGCCCGCTCCGGCATTGCCTCCCGAGGTGGCGGCCAGGACGAGTGAGAAATATGTGGAGGCTTACACGCAACTGACCGGACATCCGTTGCCCGCTTAGGGGAAGCCGATGACGGGTCTTTCCCTTCTCGACTGGGCGATTGTACTCATTGTTTTGTTGTCCACGCTGCAAGCCGCCGCGGAAGGTTTCTTTCATGAGTTCTTTCTGCTGGCGGGCGTGGTGGTGGGATATTTGTTCGCGGCGTGGGAATATCCGCGCTTGGCCGCGTGGTACAAGCAGTACGTGACCTCGCAGTGGACGGCCGACATCGCCGGGTTCTTTACCATTTTTTTTGCTGCCGTGCTGCTTGCCGGACTGGTAGGCCAGCTAGCGCGCTGGGCGGTGCAGGGCATCGGGCTGCGCTGGTTTGATCGCGTTCTGGGCGCCGTCTTCGGCTTCCTGCGCGGTCTGGCCGTCAGCGCTGTCATTGTGTTGGGAGTAGCTGCCTTTGCTCCGCGCTGGGGATTGCCGCAGTCGCGCATTGCGCCCTTCATGCTGGTCACCAGCCGGGCGTTGATCTGGGCGGCTCCGGCGGAGTTGCGACAGCGCTTCTGGGACGGCTGGAGCTTACTGCGCACCGTCCCCGAGCACATCTCGAGGGAGGGCAAGGGCAGCGGCAGCAAACCATGACCCGCAGCACCATGGGACCAACACTAGGAAGAGGGGCGTCGTGAAAGATCAATTGGAAGCCTTGGTTGTGCACATGTATCGCAGCGGCATTACGTATCCTGAAGCCGTTTGCGAGTTCAAAAAGAAGTTCATTCTTACGGTCCTGCAAGATGCCAATGGCAATCAGTGCAAAGCCGCCCGTCTGCTGGGCATGCACCGCAATACGCTCAGCCGCAATATTGCTGACCTGAAGCTCGACACCCGGGCCCTGCGCAACGGCGGGCGCCGTCCGCCGCGGAGCGCGTACGCGCTGCCTACTGAGGGGAAAGTCCTGCGCTAGGAGGCGCTTCGTCTCCCCGCTGCACGTCCTTCCATCGAGTCATGCTGGGCGCAACGGAGGTTGGTCCTCGCGGCCCCGCGCTGCCAGGAATTTTCAACGACAAACGAGTGTCCGCCGCCGAGCGGCACAAAAAGAAAGGGAGCCGCCCTTCGGCGCTCCCTGCATAGCTGTGGCTGTTCTGGCGATTACTTGTGCGATCGGCGGCCCGCCGGCGCCTCCGAGAGCGGCTTGCCGTTCTTGTCCAGCAGAATGCCGTCGGTCATGGTCATCATGAACGGGGTTGGCGTGTAGCTGGCCAATGTCCCCTGGAAGGCCATCATGGAGCCGACTTGGGGCATCAACCGCGACGGGATCGGCTTGGTCATTTCCAGCGTAATGTCCGCCTTATTGGCCTGGATGTCATCGTCACTGCCGGCGAGCTGCACCGACGTGGAGGTAGCGCTGATGACGCTGGCTTGCAGCTTGACGGCCTTGTTTTTGATGGCCGTCCAAACCGTGTCGGCAGCCTGCTGATTGCCGGAAGATAACACCAGTTCCCACTCGGCAAAGCTCATTTGCGTGGGCGGGGTCTTACTCACCAGGTCGGCAGCCTGCTGCGCCGGTGAGGGCGGCACGTATTGCGTGACGGTAAATCCCGCGGGCGGCGCAACGCTGGTGGAGGCCTTCACCTGATTCACCAGGTCATCCCAACCCTGGTCGGAACCGTGGTAGCGGGTGTACTTGCTTTTGCCATACGACAGGATCTGCTGCTGCCCCGTGCCCTGGGCCAGCATCGCGGCTCTCACGATATACCAGAAGCCCGCCGGGTTCACCGGCTTGGCTTCCAGAGCGGCGGTCGCCAACGGATAGATATCGGCGATATTCGGCTGCGATTCCCAGGAAACGGCTTGCTCCAAGTCCTTTTGCGCCGTCGCGTAATCCTTTTCCTGCAACGCAGCGAAACCGACCGCGCCATCAAAGATCGCCCCCGTCTCATTGCGCAGCTTGGTGAAGTCGGCGTCGCTCATGCCGTCAGGCTTCTTCATGGTTTGCAGCGCCTGCAGTCCCTGCTCGCCGTATTGCTTCGCTTTGGCCAGGTTCGCCTGCATCTGCGCGCCGCCTTGCGATGCCATGGAGCGATAGCTGTATGCCAATAGCGCCAGGGCGCGAACGTTGTTGGGATTCGCCTGTAATACGCGGGTGGCGGCGTCCAGCGCTTTTTGCGAATCGCCGGCCTGCTGATAGGCCACCATCAGCAGTTCCAAGGCGTCTTCTTTCATCACTGTGTTGGGGTAGGTCTGGAGGAAAGCTTCCAGCGCGGCGGCCTTTTGCGCCGGATTCTGCTGCTGGATAGCATTGACGTAGGCGTTGTATTCGGCGGGGTTCTTGATTTCCTTCTTCTGGGTCGCCTGTCCGGCTTGCCCAGCCTGCCCGGCTTGCCCAGCCTGTCCGGGTTGCCCAGCCTGCCCGGCTGCTTGCGCTACCCCTCGCTGGACCAGCGCCGCACTGGCAAACACCAGCAACATCATCACGAGCGACTTCTTCATGCTGTGGGTTCCTCGATTCTGGAGAACTGACGACACCTGCTTACACGCCGATTCTTCGCACCGGCGAGGACAACTCGAATCTCACTGCATCATGATAACTGGCGAACGTTCCGCGGCCCTGTCCCCCATTGCTGAAGCGGGTTTGCAAACTGCGGCAAGCGGGATTATAAGTATCCCACTCAGTACCGCGCAAGTTGGTTACTACTTTGCACATTGCCGCGCTGGCAAATGCCGGGCAACCGTGACCAGGAGTTAAGGCTGATGCGCCATCGCCGCGACAGGGTGCGGGGGGAGCATGCAGGGCTCAAAAAAGCCCAATTTAGTGGGCTTTGGGTCAGGGTACGACGTCATCGGGTCACCCATTTGCGCCGCTGGAGCCTGCCCTGAGCGGGCGGAGCCGGGGGCCCCCGCCGAGCGCCGCATTTGCGCTCGACAGATGTTGGAGCGAGTCGAAGGGCTCGAGTTGGCATCTGCATCAGCGTAGCGGATATCTCATACCAGAGGAGGCGGTCCTATGGAGCCGGCAAATCTTGCCTCGTTGTCGGGATCGGTAGCGGTGGTCACGGGCGGAGGTCACGGCATTGGCCAGGCCATCGTCCACAAGCTGGCATCAATGGAGGCGACCGTCGTGCTCACCGGTCGCGACGAGGTGCGCGCGCAGCAGGTCGCCCGTGAATTGACAGCTCTGGGCCATCGCGCCGAGGGCATCGGCTGCGACGTGCGCGACCTGGCCTCGGTCGAGGCGCTGGGCGAACATCTTCGCCGCGCCTATGGACGGATCGACATTCTGGTTAACAACGCCGGCATCAGCGGCCCTCCCGGCTTGCTGCATGAGCTTGCGCCTGAGGACTGGGAGGCCATCTTCGACACCAATTTGCGGGGCGTGTATTACATGATGCGCGCCGTCGTTCCCCTGATGATCGCCGCCGGCGCCGGTCACATCATCAACATCTCGTCGTTGGCGGGCAAGAACCCTTTGCCGCGGGGCGCCGCCTATTCCGCTTCCAAGTGGGCGCTCAACGGACTCAGCTATGGGGTTGCTGAGGAGTTGCGCTCGCAAAATATCCGGGTTAGCGTCGTCTGTCCCGGATCGGTGAATACCGACTTCGGTCCCCGCCACCACGGCCGAGACACCCAGAAGATGCTCCAGGCCGAGGACGTGGCGCACGCCGTCGCTATGCTGGTCAGCCAGGAGCCGCAATCGTTCATCAGCGAGGTGCTGATTCGTCCTACCCAGAAGCCATAGGTGAAAATACTGCGAATGGGGCCTACATCGCCCCCGGCCTATAATCGAGGTTCGCCGTCATCTTCCTCATCTTCGGATGAATTCATAGAGAGGGGCTCACACCCATGCGCAAAAAGCTGATCGCCGCCAATTGGAAGATGTACAAAACGCCGGATGAAACCCTCACCTTCTTTCGCGAATTTCTTCCCCTGGTCGCCGCCCATACCCGCGACGAAATCGTAGTCTGCCCGCCGTTCATCGATCTCGCCGCCGCCCTCGAAGCCGCGCACGGCTCCCACGTCGCTGTCGGAGCGCAAAATGTTCACTGGGAAAAACAAGGCGCCTTTACCGGTGAGATTTCCGCGCCCATGCTGACCTCGCTCGGCGTCACCCACGTCATCATCGGCCACTCTGAGCGTCGCGAGTACTTCAACGAGACCGACGACACCGTCAATCGCAAGCTGGAGACCGCGCTGGAGAACGGCCTGACACCCATCGTCTGCGTGGGCGAGGTGCTGGAAGAGCGCGATGCGGGCCTCACGGAAGATGTCCTGCGCCGGCAATGCGTGCGCGCCTTCAACGGCATCTCCGCGCGCAAAGCAGCCAAGCTCACCGTCGCTTACGAGCCCGTCTGGGCGATTGGCACCGGCAAAACCGCGACCCCGCAAATGGCTGCCGATGCCCACCTGGTCATCCGCTATGAGGCCGAGAAAGCCTTCGGCAAGGAGTTCTCTGAAGGCTTGCGAATTCTCTACGGCGGCAGCGTCAAACCGGAGAACGCCTCGGCTCTCATGGCCGAAAGCGAAATCGACGGCGCACTGGTCGGCGGCGCCAGCCTCCAGCCCGCCGCGTTTGCGAAGATTGTGCAGTACTGAATGCGAGGATCTCCGTCACCCAGCTTTCGCAAGTCCCTTGCGAATCGCCTGCTTCAGGACGGTTTGGTAGCCAAGCCCGGTCTTCTTTGCGATCTGCTTAGCCCTCTCTAAATCGGCGATCGGGAGGCGGATGGAAATTGGCCGGCTCGCGTTCAGCTTCGCTTCTCGCATGAGTTGCTCCAACAGTTTCGCATCGGTTTTTCTGACGCTCAGTCCGGTCGACCGGCTCAGCGTGCCAGCCCTGAGGGCTCGGCTGAACTCGCGCGCCGTCTGCCGGCGTCCTTCCGGGCTTGTATACCAATCGGCCTCATCCGCCCCGGATTGAGACTTACGTGCGCGACTCAACTTGCGCGGCATACTTCCTCCTTTCCGCTGCGTTCATTGGGTAGGCGGTGACGGCGCGGAAAGCCCTTCGCCGAAGGGTGAAAACCACAACCACGTAGCGTTTCGCCGCAGTCGTGCCGAAGAGTTTCCATCGTTCCTCGCCCTGGACTGCCCTTGCCGGAATCACAATGTGGGGGCGGCCTACTGCCTCTTCGACCTCGTCCGGTGTCACGGAGTGACGGAGGACATGGCTCACATTCGCGGTGTCCCAGTCGGAAACCTCGATTGGCCCCGTCACTGTCGGAGTATATACCACTATTGTATATACATGCAACGCGGCGTTCACTCACGACAGAAAAGCCGGAGCGCGCGGCTCCGGCTTTCTGAAGCTGATGTAGCTTTGCCCAGCCGTAAGGCCTAACGCGTCAGTTTTTTTCTTCCAGCGCCACGGCGCGCGGGAAGAGGATGTTATTTTCCAGATGGATGTGCTGATGGAGGTCGGCTTCGAAGGCGTCCAGCGCGGCATACAGGGTGGTATAGCTAATGCACCCGTCGGCGGGCACGGCATAGCCTTTGGTGATTTGCCGCAGGCGCTTCAGCGCATGACCCGCAGCGTCATGCTCCTGCATCATCATGCGCACCGGATTGACCACCGTGCCGAACATGGCCGGCGGCGCCGGCTCGCCCGCTATCGCCGCTTCTTCCAAGCGAATGATGAAGGGAAACAGGACTTGCTCCTCCTTCATCAGGTGGACATGGAGTTCTTCGGCAAGACCGCTGAACAGATTTTGCACCTCCAGCAGCTCCGGATGGTTCTTGCCATGCACACCGAAGACCTTGCCGGCCAGCGCCTCGATGCGCGGGCTCTCGGCGCGAATGTAGGCATGATGCGCGCTGGTGATGTGCGCGATGAGATCGGCCAGCGGAGCATGGCTCCAGTCGCGGCCAGGCTTAGGCTGCTCGGCCGCCAGGCCCGCTTGCAGACGTGACAGCGCTTGCTCGACGGAGATTTTGGCGTCGGCGCAGGCCTCGCCAAGGGTGCGGCCGCCGCCGCAGCAGTAATCGATTCCTAACTTCTCGAATTCGCGGGTCGCTCCCGGAACCTGGGCCGCGAGTTCACCGACGGTCTGCGTATCTTCAATAATTGGCATGGCTAACTCTCCTCGCGCGGCGGGCGTAGTCCCCGGCCTCGCCCCAACAACGCTCGTCGGGGCTCGCACGAGGCCGGGGGCTTGCTGATCAGGGGGTCAGACTTTGCCGCCACAACTGCACTCTAGCGGAGCAAAGAGTGCGCGGCTATGACTTCTGTCACGCCGACAGTAATTGAGGAGAGCTAACCTTTGCAGCGCGCTGCAAATTTCCCGAAGGATCTGCTTGTCCGGCATTCTGCGACCGGTGAAGCCGGTGAGACGCTAAGTTGTCGCGCTGGCCGCGCGGCGCAACGCCAGCGACACCATCAGCCGGGTGATGCCGGAGATGAAAATGCTGATGCCGAACAGCGTGCCCACAATCACCAGCGAGCTGGCGGGCCACTGTATCCAGATCAGGATCCCGAGCAGGACCGTGACGATCGCATCCAGCAGCACCCATCCCCAGCCGTTACGCGGGCGCATGCGGAACGCCAGAATGAAGGCGAAGATTCCGTAAGCCAGCAAGAACGAAGCCAGAATCAATGTCAGCGCCAGCAGCCCCAGGCCGGGATGCATCAGCAGGTAAAGGCCGGCGATGATGTAAATGATCCCCAGCACGACTTCCAGAACCACATGCCAGCCGCCATGCGTCCGGAAGCCATAGACGATCTGCGTAATACCATTGAAGACGGCGCACCAGCCAATCACAATGGTGATTACCAGCCCCGATAACTCCGGTTCCAACATGGCGATGACCCCGGTGACGATCATCAGGATGCCGAGCGCAATCGACCAGCCCGAGACTTTCCTTGTCCATCCACCAGCCACTGCTTCAGCCATAGTTCCTCCAGTCAGCAATTAGCCCTTAGCAATTAGCAGCTAGAACCTGTTTCATAGCCTGGATCCTAGCCTTGTCAGCAGTTACCTCAGGGGCTAAAGCCCGGATTTTTGTGGGCCCGGAACGGCACGGCTGAAGCCGTGCCCTTTCAAAACTGACGTTACGAAACAGCTTCTAGCCAAACCCAGCAGCTCAAACGTCACATCGCTAAATGCTAAGCGCTAATTGCTAAGCGCTAATTGCTAATCGCTAGTTGCCAATCGCTAATTGCTAATCCAGAACCGGCTCAATAATGTCGAACAGCCGCATATCGACTGCAACTTTCACGTTCCTGCCCGCCTTTCTGTGATTGACGAAGCGTTCCGTCGCTTGCACCATGAAGGCATTGGCAAAGCGGGCGCCCCACACCACGTCGTGGGCGGTGTAAGAAGTGCGCGATTGCACAATGGTGGAGAAGGTCTCGTCAAAGGCTTTCAGCAAAACCAGCACCTCAGCGTTCGAGTCGTGCATGGATTGTGGCGTCTCGCCGTAGAGCGGGCTATGTTCGTCAATGGGATGCACCACCGTCCAGGTCAAGGGAAGAAAGACCACGCCATCGCGTTCCAGCGGCAAGGGATAGTAGCGCCGCGTGCGCACGCCGTCCACCTGTTCGAAGCGGCTGACGATGACCTTGGCGGTTACTTCGATCAGCTCATTGGAGCGGGCGTTGGCCACGCGAAACTCCAGCGCTTGCGTGCCCTGATAGGGCGCAACCACAGCATGACTGCTGAACACCACGTTCGCTGTCGGGCGCGAGAAGCGCGCGAAGACCAGCCCGGTCGCAATGGCAAAGCTCATCAGTCCCGCCATTGCCTCGATGGTCACCACGACGTTGGCGGCGACGTTCACCGGGACGATATTGCCGTAGCCGATGGTGGACAGCGTTTCCACACTGAAGAAGAAGGCGCGCCAGAACGGATGGGCCACCAGGGCGGGCGCGGTGCTCGCCAGCGAGTTCATCCCGCAACCCAGGTACAGCCCGGCAAAGATCCCATTAGTGACCACATAGCAGGCCATCCCCAGCAGCAGAAAGCGCGGCCAGGGCATGGTGAGCAGAACGTGGTACGGGCTCCAGGATGCCAGCAGCCCAAGTCCCCGGCGCTCCACATTGAAGCTGCCGTCGCGATTCAGCAGGCGCTGATGGCTCTCGCGCGAGACCACCGACCCGAAGCCGAGATCGCGCAGGTCCTGCTCGCTAATAGGTTGTGGCCGCGAAACCATAGATGTTCGATTGCCCAGTCCGGGATGGAGTTACAGAAGTATACAGCGGTTGGAGCAGAAGCCCGCTGCTATAACAGGTCTTCCAGAAGGAGCACCTCAAACGCCTTCACCCTATGGAAAACGGCATCGTTGGTGATGAAACCTGTTGCTCCGACATGCGCGGCGGTGGCGGCCTGCAGCGCGTCCGGGGTCCGGAGCCTGTGCTCCGCCCGGAGCCGCGCGGCCACGTCGGCAATTCGCAGGTCTAGCGGGATCCATTCCAAATTTGGATATCTAGAAAGCAAGCTGTAGAACCGGTCCACCGCTGGCTGACCGCCCTCGCGATAGGGACGCACTAAGAGTTCGGTCATGGTCGCGGTTGAGCTTATCGCTGCATGACCCGGTGATTCAATCCATGCGAAAACCCGGCTGGCGTACTCCACGTATCGAATGTTCGGGTCCAATTGGTAGATAAATATGCTGGTATCGAGTGCGATTCGGCGATGGTGTCGCAGAAAGGCCGAGAGTCGCTCTACTGCCAAGACTCACGTTCCTCGCGCAAGTAGTCCTCGCCGTACATGCCCTTGGCCAGTCCTCGGATCGCCTTGTGAAAAGCTTTCGGCTTCTGCAGTAGAATGACCCGATCGCCGCGCACCACCACCAGGAGCTTATCACCGGCCTTAAGGTTAAGGGCTTGCCGAGCTTCGCGCGGAATCACGATCTGGTTCTTGGAGGAGAGAGTTGCTTCGCTCATGGCACTTTACATATTAGCACAAAGTAAAGCGACGGCGACTCAAAACCCTTACGCCGACCGTCGGTGCGCCCGTTGCCGACTGACCAACAGCACCTGGCAGTGCTCCTGGTCGAACTCCACGCATTTGCTGGTGGCGCACTTGGCGCACAGCCACACCACTTTTTGCCGGCTTTGCGGCGGCAATCCCCAATCCTGCGGCCGCCTTACCGGCAAAGTGTAAATCTCTCCGCTGCCCAGACGCTTGAACTCGGCTCGGCAATCCGGATTGGCGCACTTCCCTAAGTCAGAAGCAGACATAGACGTCCACCTTTTTTGGATGCTGCCGCTGGGACAAAGGTATAGTCTCCTACCGCAAGCCAAGTGAAGAACGCCATACGCTCTGCTAACGGCTTCACTTGCAACTGGCTGCAGGAAGTCCTGCACCTAAAATTCATGCTTTTCCAGCCCGCGCGGGGTTAGCATAGCCGCCCCCCCGATTGCATCCAATTAGGGGAATAGGGGGTGGAATGGAACGTCACTGTCTGCCGGGAAAACCGTTCCCACTGGGCCCCGCCTGGGACGGAACCGGCGTGAACTTTGCCCTTTACTCGGAAAATGCCAGCAAGGTCGAGCTCTGCTTTTACGACAGCCGCGGCCGGCGCGAGACCGAGCGCTTTGAGCTGCATGAGCAAACCGCCTTCGTCTGGCATATCTACGTCCCCGGAGTGCAACCGGGCCAGCTTTACGGCTATCGCGTCTACGGACCGTGGGAGCCGGCGCGCGGCCTGCGTTTCAATCCCGCCAAGCTGCTCATCGATCCCTACGCTAAGGCTATCGCGGGGCGCGTTGACTGGGCGCGGCCGATTTACCCCTATCGCTTCGGCGGCGAGAACGCTGACCTGAATATCGACCGCCGCGACAGCGCCGCTGGTATGCCCAAATCTGTAGTGGTGAATCCCTACTTCGACTGGGAAAATGACCGCTCGCCCCGCACTCCGCTCAGCAATTCCATCATTTACGAGATGCATGTGCGCGGTTTCAGCCTGCTGAACGAAAATATCCGGCAGGATTTGCGCGGCACCTACGCCGGGCTGGCTTGTTCGCATTCATTGCGCTACCTCAAGCAGCTTGGTATTACCGCGGTGGAACTGATGCCCGTTCACCAGCTTGTGCAGGACAAGGCGCTGGTGGACCGCGGTCTGCGCAACTATTGGGGATACAACACGCTGAACTACTTCAGCCCGGAGTCGGGCTATGCCTGCTCCGGCGACAGCGGTGCGCAGGTGGCCGAGTTCAAGGCCATGGTCAAGGCCCTGCATCGCGAAGGCATCGAGGTGATCCTCGACGTGGTCTACAACCACACGGCAGAAGGCAACCAGCTTGGTCCCATGCTCAGCTTCCGGGGCATCGACAATCCCACGTATTACAAGCTGGTACCCGAAACTCCGCGTTACTACATGGATTACACCGGAACCGGCAACAGCCTCAACGTGCGTCATCCGCAGGTGCTGAAGCTCATCATGGACAGCCTGCGCTATTGGGTGCTGGAGATGCACGTCGACGGCTTCCGCTTCGATCTGGCAGCGACCCTGGCGCGCGAGCTGCACGATGTGGATCGCCTGTCGGCATTTTTCGACATCATCCACCAGGACCCGGTCATCTCGCAGGTCAAGCTGATCGCTGAGCCCTGGGACGTAGGCAGCGGCGGCTATCAGGTCGGCAATTTTCCGGTTCTGTGGGCGGAGTGGAACGGCAAGTACCGCGACACGGTGCGCCGCTACTGGAAGGGCGACGAAGGCCAGGTCTCGGACCTGGGCTACCGCCTGACCGGCAGCAGCGATCTTTATCAGCATGATGGCCGCCGACCCTACGCCAGCATCAATTTCGTGACCGCGCATGACGGATTCACCCTGGAAGACCTGGTCAGCTACAACGAAAAGCACAACGAGGCCAACGGCGAGAACAACCAGGACGGGACGAACGACAACCACTCATGGAACATGGGGGCCGAGGGCCCGACCGACGATCCCGCGATCATCGCCGCACGCGAGCGCCAGAAGCGCAACCTGCTGGCCACCCTCTTCCTCTCGCAGGGAGTTCCCATGCTCTGCGGCGGCGACGAGATTGGCCGCACGCAGAACGGCAACAACAACGCTTATTGCCAGGACAACGAGATCAGTTGGCATGATTGGAAGCTGGACGACCGGCGGACGAAGCTGCTGGAATTCACTCGCCGGCTCATCCAGTTCCGCAAGGCCCATCCCAATCTGCGGCGACGGAAGTTCTTTCAGGACAGCGATGTCTACCAGCCTTCCTCGAAGAACATCGCCTGGTACCGCCCTGACGGCCAGGAGATGACTCCCGAGGAGTGGAGTACGGGCTGGATGCGCAGCCTGGCGGTGATGTTCAACGGCGAAACACTGGGCGAAGCCGATGAGGCGGGCGAACCGGTGGAGGACGACTCGTTCCTCATTCTGCTGAACTCTTCTACGGAGAATGTGGCCTACACGCTGGGGGCCTCACCCCAGGGCCGCGGCTGGAAATTGCTGATGAATACCCACAATCTGGAGGAGCCCTTTGACGAAGAACCGATCGACGGGTCCCTGGAGGTTGCCGGGCGCTCGGTGATGCTGCTGCGCGAACTGACGCCGGAGGAGGCTAAGACGGATGCTACGAAGATTGAAGAAATCGGAAAGCTCGTGGAGGCCGCAGTGACCACGACCGATGCGAACCCTGCCAATGTCAGCAACGAAGTACAGGCGGAACCCGTCGGGTAGCGCGTTCCTGGTACGGAGCGCCAAACCAGGGGCGGGGGGCTGTTCTTGGGGACGAGAAACCGGTGCCCAGCGGCACTTGGTCACAAAATGTGCCCGCTAAAGGGGAGTTTGGGGCAGCTCGCTAAGACCCGGCATTCCCTTGAGAAGGACGAAGCGCAAGAACGGGCGCAAAAACGGGACTTAGCTTATGCTGCGGAAGCGAGTGGTTCTTTCAGCTTCTCGATAATCCCCTCCAGGGCCGCGCAGCGCTGGCGCAATGCCGTCCTGAACGCGAGATGATCGGCCTTGGCGATCTCCAGCAACAGATGCTTCTGTTGTTCCTCTAAAAGCTGGAGCAGCAGCTCGTGCTCCTTGTCGGTCAACCTTAGTTCCATGGTGACCTCCATGCCAACCGATCTTTGGATGTCGGCGCGGCCGGATCGATTCAGGGAACTGCAGAGTTGCTCTTCTGCATTATGATGAATCTATGAACCTCGGCTTGCCGGAGTTGGTTTTTATCTTTCTCCTGGCGCTGGTGCTGGTCGGGCCCAAGAAGCTGCCCGGACTGGCGCGCCAGCTGGGGAAGTTTCTAGCCGAGTTCAAGCGCACCAGCAACGACTTCCGCCGGCAGATTGAGGTCGAGATGCTAAGTATCGAGAGGCAGGAGCGCGCCAGGAAGCAGGCTGACGGCGCGCAAATGCTGCCGCCGGAAGAGCCGTGGGAGCGCCTGATGAAGCCGATCAGCGAATCGGTGGGCCGCACCCGGCAGGAACTGGTGTCAGTTCTCCACCCCGAGCCTGAGCCGCTCAAGAGCGCCCCTCAGCCTCCGCCGCCGACGGAGCAGCTTTCCGCCTCGGCCCCGGCAACCGACCACCATTAATCATGCCCAGCCCCGCCGTCGAAACCGCTCAGCAACGCGCCTCGGAAGAGATGACCGGCATGACTTTCCTCGAGCATCTGGAGGAGTTACGACGGCGCATCATTCACAGCTTTCTTTATGTGATGGCCGGCTTCTGCGTTTGCTGGTGGTTTCACGAGCGCATCTTCGCCATCATGCAGAAGCCCATCATGTCGGCGCTGGCCAAGCACCACCTCGACCAGAAGCTGGTGTACCTGAACCCCACCGATCCCTTCAACATGTACCTGAAGATCGCCTTCCTGGCGGGGATCTTCGTGGCGTCACCGTTCGTGCTCTATCAGGTGTGGGCGTTCATCGCGCCCGGGCTTTATCGGCACGAGCGCCGCTACGTGCTGCCCTTCATGGTCAGCACGGTGGGACTGTTCCTGGCCGGTGGCTATTTCGGCTACAGGATGGTCTATCCCGCCGCCCTGGATTTTCTGATCAGCTTCAGCGGCCAGTTCACTCCGATGATTACCGTTCAGGAATACACCGATTTATTCCTGACCATCATCGCCGGCCTGGGGGTCATCTTCGAGATGCCGATCCTGGTTTTCTTCCTTGCGCTGATGGGCATCGTCAACGCCGGCTTCATGTGGCGCAACTTCCGTTACGCCGTCCTCCTGATCTTCATCATCGCCGCCATCATCACCCCTACGCCCGACATTGTGAACATGTGCATCTTCGCCTCGCCGATGATCGTGCTGTATCTGCTGAGCATCGGCATCGCCTGGTTTGTCCACCCCCACCAGCGCAAAAAGCGCGCCGCCAAGGCCGCCGCAGGCCAATAGAACCTTCTACCGGGATAGGTTTGGCCATCCCCCAATCCTGCCGCTTTCGGCGGCGGTTTCTTGGAGCAGGTGAAAAGGGGGGTACTCCGAGCTTTTGAGGGTCGGAAGGCGTCCCTGCAATTTTGCTATGACCCCCTTGGTCGTTTAGATTGTCTGTGATGCCAACTACAGGCGAGCGATTTGAGCGGGCGGTCTCGATCATGGCGCGGCTGCGCGGCGCGGGCGGCTGCCCCTGGGACCGCGAGCAGACCTTCGACACCATCCGGCCCTACACGCTGGAAGAAGCTTACGAGGTGGTGGAGGCCATCGATGCCCGCGACTGGGACGAGCTTACCGGTGAACTCGGCGACCTCTTGCTGCAGGTGCTTTTCTACTCCGAGATGGCCGCAGAGGAAAAGCGCTTCTCGATTGACGACGTTCTTGAACGGCTTGCCAACAAGCTGATTGATCGTCATCCTCACGTCTTCGGCGAGGTGAAGGCCGACACACCCGGCGAGGTGCTGCGCAACTGGCAGGCGCTAAAAGCGGAAGAGAAGAAGAAGCGGCAGCAGGAAGCGGGCGGCGACGACGCGAAGAAAGATCATCCGGAGTCGGTATTGGCCGGGGTTTCCTCGGCGATGCCATCGTTGATGGAGGCTTACAAAATCAGCTCGCGCGTGGCGCACGTCGGATTCGACTGGCCAAACATGGAAGGCCTCTTCGAAAAGCTGAACGAGGAAACGGAAGAACTTCGCCAGAACCTTGCCGATTATCCTGCGCCGGGTCCACGGCCGGAATCCGCGGCTGGCGTAGCGGGCTCGCGCGGCGTGAAGATTTCCGCCGAACTGCGCTCGCGGCTGGAAGATGAGGTCGGCGACCTCCTCTTCGTGCTGGTGAACATCGCGCGCTACCTGTCGCTCGATCCGGAATCGGCGCTGCGCAGGACCAACCGCAAGTTCCGGCGACGTTTTCAATATCTGGAAGCCAGGCTGCGCCGGCAGGGCCGCAAGCCGGCCGACGCTTCGCTGGAAGAGATGGAATCGCTATGGCAGGAATCGAAGCAACAGGAGCAGCAGCCGTGAGCGAGGACAGCATCCGGTTGCGCAACTGCACCACGGTGGAAGAATTTCGCGCCTGCGTCAGCCTGCAGAAAGATGTGTGGGGATTCGACGATATCGACCTGGTGCCGCTGCGGATCTTTTCCCTGGCGCCCAAAATCGGCGGGCAGGTGATCGGCGCCTGGAACGGCGAAACGCTGGCGGCCTTTGCACTATCGATTCCGGGGATGCGCGACGGACATGTATATCTGCATTCGCACATGCTGGCGGTGAAGCCGGAGTATCGCAATAGCGGCCTGGGACGAAGGCTCAAGTTGCTGCAGCGCGAGGATGCTGTCGCCCAGGGCTTCGAGCTGATCGAGTGGACCTTCGATCCGTTGGAGATCAAGAACGCCTACTTCAATCTGGAGCGGCTGGGCGCGATTGCGCGCCGCTACAACATCAATCAGTACGGCGTTGCCTCTTCGCCATTGTGGGGATCGCTTCCCACCGACCGCCTGGTGGCGGAGTGGTGGCTGAAATCGAAGCGCGTCGAGTCATTGCTATCAGGGGGTGGGCAAGGCGCTTTCCCGGAGGAGATGCGAATCAAGGTTCCGGCGGAGATCTATGCCTGGAAAGCCGATCCCAAGACGCGCGAGAAAGCGGCGGAGGTGCAACTGCGCAATCGGGAGTTGTTTCTGAGAGCGTTCTCGCTCGGCTTGGTCTGCCTTCGTTATGGCCGCGAGGATGATGGCAGCGGCGTCTTCGTTTTAGGGCGTTGGGATGAGGAGTGGTCGTACGCGGCGTAGCGGGTGCCCGATTCTGGCCTGCTTTTGGCCAGGGTGGGGCAAAGGCGGTTGATATCGCTGCCCCGCCCTAGCCAAAGGATGGCTAGAACGGGGCACCCAAGGATGATTTTCGACGGAGCGTCCGTATTTGAAGGGGACGGCCTTCAGGCCGTCCGTAAAGGTTGCAAACTCATTGCGGCTTTAGCCGCTGAGGGATCTCGTCTTCACTTAATCAGCGTTTCATCCGCCGTTATTTGGCGATATCTGTGCGGCTTCACCGGCTGGCTGCCGGTTGCTTCTGCAGGAGCCCAACCTCTGCCGCAATCCGCTCCAGCCTGGCGCGGTTTTCTTTCTTCATCGGCACCAGCGGCAGGCGATACACCTCTTCCATGCGCCCCGTCATGGCGAGCACGGCCTTCACCGGGCCGGGATTCGACTCGATGAAGTTGGCTTGCATCAGCCGCAGGTATTTACGGAAGAGTAGCCTGGCCTCATCCCACTTGTTGATGAGGGCGGCATTGGTCATGCGGGACATCTCTGCCGGAATTTCATTCGACGCGACCGAGATGATGCCAACTCCTCCCAGCCCGATCACGGCCAGCGTAACCGCATCATCGCCGGAGAAGACGAGAAAATCCTCCGGCGCCGAAGCGCACACTTCCGCAATCTGGGCGATGTTGCCGCTGGCTTCTTTCACGCCCATTATGTTGGGAATCTGAGCCAGGCGCAGCAGTGTCGGCGTCTCGATGTTGGTACCGGTGCGTCCGGCGATGTTGTACAGTACCAGTGGCTTGGCGGAGGCTTCGGCGATTGCCTTGAAGTGCTGGTAAATGCCTTCCTGCGTCGGCTTGTTGTAGTAAGGCGTTGCGGTGAGGACGTAATCGACGCCCGGCCGCGAAGAGACTTCTTTGGCTTTGGCCACCGCCTCGCGCGTGTTGTTGGAGGTCGCGCCCGCCATGATGGGCACGCGCCCGCCGGCCGTCTCGACGGTCAAATCGATGACGCGCAGCCACTCGTCGTGGGAAAGCGTCGGCGTCTCGCCGGTTGTGCCGCAAGGCACCAGAAAGCCGATGCCCGCTTCCACTTGCCAGCGCACGAGTTCGCGCAATGCGGCCTCGTCGAGGCTGCCATCCTGCTTGAAGGGTGTTACAAGAGCGGTACCGCAACCACGCAATCTCATGGCATGAGAATAACCCTCAGGGGCGTGAATCTCAAAAAAGCGCCCCTGCAAGATCTCTAATAGAAGCCCTATTCGCTTGCCGCGTCAGTTAGGCGCCTTGGTCGTCCACTGGCCTACCCAATCATTCACGGTCTGGTACCACAGGCGGCTGTTTTGCGGCTTGAGCACCCAGTGGCCTTCGTCGGGGAAGTACAGCATCTTCGACGGAATCCCCAGCCGCTGCGCGGTGGTGAAGAACTGGAAGCCCTCGGAGACGTCGAGGCGATAGTCGAGTTGCCCATGCACAACCAAAATCGGGGTCTTGAAGTTGGAGGCGTACATTTCCGGCGACCACTTGTCGTAGAGCGCGCGATTGGTCCAGGGCGTACCTTTGAACTCCCACTCGTTGAACCACAACTCCTCGGTTGAGCCGTAAGCCGAGACGGCGTTGAACATGCCATCGTGCGCGACCAGGCACTTGAAGCGCGTGGTGTGGCCCTCAAGCCAGTCAATGGCGTAGCCGCCGTAGCTGGCGCCCAGAGCGCACGCGCGGTCCTTGCCGATGTAGGGGTAAGTTTTCTCGGCGTAGTCGAGGCCCAGCATCAGGTCCTGGAATGGCGGCCCGCCCCAGTTGCCGTTGATGGCGTCAATGAACTTCTGGCCGTAGCCGGTTGAGCCGTGAAAGTTGATCATCACGATGACGTAGCCGTTGGCGGCGAACAGCTCAGGGTTCCAGCGATACGACCAGCTGTCGTCCCACGCGCCCTGCGGCCCGCCGTGGATGAGGAACTTCACGGGATACTGCTTGCTCGCCTCAAAGTTCGGCGGCTTGACGAGGAAGCCCTGGACTTTGTCCTGCAAGGAACCGTCGAACCAGAAGGGCTCCAGGGGCTGCATCTGGATCTGAGAGAGGACAGCATCGTTGAGCTTGGTCAGAGGCTCACCCTTCGACAACAAGCAATCAGCAAGGCGGTAGGCATTCGGCGGGATGGCTGTCCCACATTGTGGGAATTGCAGCGGCGCACTATAAATCTCATTCGGCGCCTCAACCGACATGCGGTCGAACACCAGCATTTTCCCGTCGGCAGTTGGCGCCGGTGCGTCATTGAATCCACCGACCATTTCCATCGGCCACGGACTGGTCTTCGTCACATCGAGCTTGTAGATCGGATTCTCGCCTTCGTTTTCCGCGGTGAAGTAGATGCTCTTCGAGTCCGGCGCCCAGGCGATGAAATCGACCCAGCGATCGAAATTCGGCGTTAGGTCGGTGATCTTGCCAGTGGCGCGTTCGTAGAGCATCAGGCGGAAGCGGTCGCTCTCATAGGCGGGGCGAAACTGCGAGCGATAAGCGATGTACTTGCCGTCGGGCGAGTAAATCGGCGTGCTGTCGCTGCCGGGGTTGGTCGTGATCTTCTTCGCCGCTCCACCGGCTACGGGAACAACGAAAATGTCGCTATTGGTGCTGGTCGCCTCCACTTTGTCGAGGTTGGCGCTGTAGGCGACCTCTTTGCCGTCGGGCGAGAACGAGTACTGGTCTTGCCCGCCGAGCGAAAAAGGCGGCACATCGTGTGCCAGGCCGGGAGTGAGGTCGCGCGCCGCGCCGCCCTCGGCCGGCACGAGGAACAGGTGGCTGTACTTGCCATCGAAGTAGTGATTCCAATGGCGAAACATCAGTTGCGTGAAGATGAGCGCCTTCACCTTCGATTGCGCCTTGGCATCATCGCGCTGCTTATTGCAGGCGTCGTCCATGCAATCCGGATACACCGACGAAACGAACAGAATGCTCTTGCCGTGGTGCGACCAGAGCGCGCCGGAAGCTTCGGTCGAGATGCGGGTGACCTTGCGCGGCTCGCCGGTCAGTGTTCCCCTCGTGGTGTCGAAGTCCTGCACATAGATCTGCGAGCCGCCGTCACGTGAGGACTCGAACAGAATCTGCTTGCCATCGGGTGAGAAGCGAATGCGATCTTCGCCCTTGCCGTCAGCCGGAGTCAGGCGGCGCGAATCTCCGCCGCCTATGGAAACGATCCACAGATGCGGCGTGCGCGTATTCTGGTCGAGCTTGACATCAACCGCGCTGAAGGCGACCCACTTGCCATCGGGCGAAACGACCGGCTCGCCGATGCGCTTGAGCTGCATCATGTCTTCGAAGGTGAAGGGGCGTTTGTTCTGGGCAAAGCCGCAGAGTGAGCAGCAGATCAAGAAGAAGAGAATGCGACGCAACATGAAGGTCTCCGAAGGGCAGCAATTAGCGATTAGCCATTCGCCATGCGCGCAGCACGAATTCGGCATCGGCCTTAAGGCACTGCTTGAAACCGACGGGGCGCCGCGAACACAAAGAGCTAATCGCTAATCGCTAATTGCTGCTTTCTAAAAACTGGATAGTGTAGCAGGACGAGATCGGAGAACTCTGTGATGTCGCTGGGTACGCAGAAATAGTTAGACTACTTCTCGGTGGAGTCTTCGAGGACCGGTGGGGTGGTTTGGTCGCCCTCTTCGCGCTCCAAATGGTGGTCGAGGACCGCCCATTTCCGCCGGGAATGAGTTACCGGCAGCCATTTTCCAGTGAGGGTGTGGCACTTCTCTCCAGGCTTGGCACCGCAGACGGGGCATGCTATATCGGTGGCGTTCATGGCCATAGTTTACGCCCATACGCAAGAAGAGGCACCTGTTCCCGCTGCAATATTTGATCAATCCCCAGCGCCCGCAAGAGACGGCTGAGCTGGCAGCTCGGGCCGGCGTCGAACGAAGCGTATCGCCGAGGATAGCTGCTGCGAGGGCCTCTCGATCACGCGGTACATGATCCACGCCGCCCACATGGAGGCCGCTACGCCCACCACATCCAGCAAGCCGATGTAGGAGCCGGAGTAGGGCAGCCAATGCGAGAGGCAGCCGATCACGCTCACACCAATCGGCAGATGCAACAGGTACAGCGAGTAGCTGACGTCACCCACGCGATCCGCTACGCCATCGCGCCAACCGCCGGGGCCCCCCAAAACCCCCCGGGGTGCGCGGCGTGGGGGGGGACCCCAGGGGCCCCACCGCCCCCCCGCCCGAACGCCCCCCCACCCCA